>JAABUS010000004.1_pt1 | contig 563746 bp, 528 predicted proteins | sample 5560161 | NCBI WGS metagenome assembly JAABUS01 (sample SAMN10711885, study PRJNA513376) | rock metagenome | isolation source: Antarctica rocks | place: Antarctica: Victoria Land, Trio Nunatak nord | collected 2016-01-04
GAGTTCACCGTCGCCACCGGTGTCCAGGTCTACTTCTGCGATCCCCACTCCCCGTGGCAGCGCGGCTCGAACGAGAACACCAACGGCCTGCTGCGCCAGTACTTCCCGAAGAGCACCGACCTGGCCGCGCACGGCCAGGTCGAGCTCGATCGGGTCGCAGCTGAGCTCAACCGCAGACCGAGAGAGACCTTGAGCTGGAGAACCCCGGCTGAGAAGATGGCGGAGCTGTTGCGTTGACCGCCTGAAGCCACCGGGTGTAAAGCAGGACGGTGCCGGAGGAAGCACCGCGCGGCCCGCCTACAGGGGGATCTCCCACAGCGGCAGCCGCCGGTCGATCTCCTGCTCGAGCGGCAGCTCGTTGCCCACCTGCGCCATCAGCCTCAGCTCGTGCTCGGTATCGCGCTCCTGGCGGCCCACCGGCACGAACGGGTAGTAGGCGCCGCGCTTGAAGTTGTAGATGAAGTAGACCTGCTTGCCGTTCTCCTCGAAGACGAAGACGGCGGCGAGAATCCGGTCCCCGTAGCCGCTTCCCTGCAGCTGGGTTGACACGAGGTTCAGGGACACCACGAGGTCCTCGAAGTCGACGTCGCGGAGGATCATCCAGCGGTAGCCGAACTCGTCGTCGGCGCTCTCGACCGTCGTGCCGGTGTCCTCGGCGGCGCCGCGCAGCAGGTCGTTCGTCTCGGTCACGATCGCCTGGAAGTCCGCGGTCGCCAGCGGTTGGAAGACGATGCCCGCGACGTCGCGGTGCTTCAGCCCAAGCGAGGTCTCGAGCGCCACCTGGGCTGTGGTCATCGCGAACAGCCGGTCGGGAGCCGGGGCCTTGAGCTTCTTCTTCCCGCCCAGCAGGGCGTCCAGGAAGCCCACCCTGTTTAAGTGGCCGTGCCCTGGAGCTGCTGCTCGAGCTGCTGCAGGCGGGCCAGGCGCTTCTCCATCGGCGGGTGCGTGGAGAAGACAGTCTGCACCGCGCTCTTCACGCTCGTGGGCACGATGAAGAAGGCGTTCATCTGGCCGGCGGCGCGCAGGTCCTGCTGCGGGGTGTGCTGCATCTGGTTCTGGATCTTCACGAGCGCCGAGGAGAGGGCACTCGGGCGACCCGTAACCAGCGCTGCGCCGCGGTCGGCGGAGAACTCGCGGTAGCGCGAGAGGGCGAGGATGAGGAAGAAGGAGATCGCGTAGACCAGGAACGAGATGAGGATGATCGCGATGAAGGGCAGCCCGCCATCGCCGTCTCCATCGCTGTCGCCGCCTCCGAAGCCGCCACCGAAGAAGAGCCCGAACTGGCTGATCATCGAGGCGATGGTCGCGAAGAAGCTGGCCACGGTCATCACGAGCACGTCGCGGTTCTTCACGTGCGAGAGCTCGTGGGCCATCACGCCCTCGAGCTCGCTGGGCGACAGCGTGTTCATGATGCCGGTGGTGGCGCACACCACCGCCTTCTTCTGGGAGCGGCCCATGGCGAAGGCGTTGGGCACCGGGGTGTCCGCCACGCAGATCTTCGGTTTCGGAAGGTCGGCCTGGATGCAGAGGCGCTCGATCATGGCGTGGAGGCCGGGCGCCTGCGCGGGGGTGACCTCCTTGGCGCCCATCGAGGCCAATGCGAGCTTGTCGGAGGTGAAGAGCTGGGCGAGTGCGAGGCCGCCGACGATCACGACCATGAGCACGGCGCCGACGCCGGCGTAGAGCAGCGCGCCTACGAAGGCCGCATACAGCAGCCCGAGCAGGAACATCGTTAGGAGCATCCGGGTCTGCAGCCCGGTGTCGCGTGCGAAGGCGGTGCGTGTCTTTGCCATGTACCCAGTCTAGATGGCGGCCCGTGCGGGCCGTCGTTGCCGAGTGCTGTTGCAGGCGGCGAGCGGTGGTCTGATATCTTGGCCGCGTCGCCGGGGCAGAAAATGCCTGCATAACTACGGTAAACCGTGGCAAGGTGGTGGTCGCAGGAGGCGCTCCCCGCGGCCCGGCGCACGCCGATGAGTGCGGCAGATGCAGACATGGAACGACTCCTACGGGTATCCATAACGCTGGCCCTCGCGGCCCTGATCGCCCTGCCGCTGGCCGGGGTCTCACTCGGCGCGCCGCTGTCCTCTCAGATCGAGGGCACGCGCCAGCAGGTGGAGGAGAAGAAGCAGAAGGAGGGGGTCCTGACGAAGGACATCTCCTCCTACAACGGGCGCATCGAGCGCCTCCAGGGCCAGATCAGCGGCCTGCAGGCACGGCAGGACACGCTGCAGGCGTCGCTCGACGCGAAGCTCGCGGAGCTTGCGGACATCCGTCTTCGCCTCGACCGCGCCCGGGAGCGCCTGGCCGAGCTGCGCTCGGACCTCGGCTTCGCCGAGCGCGCGCTCGGCGACCGACTCGTCGAGCTCTACAAGGCCGACGAGCCGGATGCGCTCACCGTGGTGCTCGAGGCCGACGGGTTCGGCGACCTGCTCGAGCAGACCGAGTTCCTGGAGCTCGTCTCCCAGCAGGACGGACGGATCATCAGCCGGGTGCGAGAGATCAAGGGCGCAGTTACCCGCAAGGCCATCGAGCTCTCGGAGCTCGAGGGACGGGCCGAGACGGCGGCGGAGGCCATCGAGGCAAACCGCGACGAGATAGCCGCGGCCAAGGCCGGGGTGGAGAGCTCGCGCGACGAGCTGGCCTCAGCGCGCGACGAGCTCGACGGCGCACTCGGCCGCATCCGCGAGAGTCGGGTTCGGCTCGAGGGCAACCTGGACGAGCTGCAGGACGAGCAGCGGCAGGTGGAAGCCCGCCTGGCCGCGCAGCAGGCAGGGCAGGCCCCGGTGCCCTCCTCACCGGCCATCCCGCCGCTCAGCGCCGGCGACATCCGCCAGGGATCTGGGTCGCTCATCTTCCCGGTAAACGGGCCGCTCGTCTCACCCTTCGGACAGCGCTGGGGGCGCCTGCACGCGGGCATCGACATCGCGGCGCCGGGTGGCACGCCGATCAGGGCGGCCAAGGCCGGCCGCGTCGCACTCATTGGGCCGACCGGCGGCTACGGCAACTACACCTGCCTCGACCATGGTGGCGGGCTGTCCACCTGTTACGCCCACCAGTCGGGCTTCGCCACCTCGTCGGGTGCCTCGGTCAAGCAGGGACAGGTGATCGGCTACGTGGGTAACACCGGGCACTCGTTCGGCAACCACCTGCACTTCGAGACGCGCGTGAGCGGCTCGCCGGTGGACCCCATGGGCTACCTGTAGCCCTTCGGGGCCGCCGTGGGGCTGCTTCGGGCAGGCGCGAGGCCCCCGGTACGGCAGTGATTGAAGTCCTGGGACCCCTCTGAGGGACCCAGGGCTGCAGCGAGTGATCGCCAGTCCCGCCGAGCCGCTGACCGCCCGCCGTTAGCCTGAGTCCCATGCAACCTGAGATCGATCTCGGGCCGGTCGAGCTCCAGACCTTCGGCATCATGCTCGCACTCGGGTTCATCGCGGCCGGTGCGCTGATCGCGCGCCGCTTCGTCGAGCTCGGGCGGCCGGCGGACTGGGCGTACGAGTTGGCCTTCGCCGCCCTGATCGGCGGTCTGGTGGGGTCGCGACTCGACTACGTGATCCAGAACTACGACGACGTGCGTGACGACCTGCTCGGTGGCATCTTCGGCGGCACGGGGCTCGTCTGGTTCGGCGGCTTCCTCGGGGGCGCGATAGGCGTGCTCCTCTGGGCGCGCTTGCGGGGCTACCTCCGCCTCGAGGTGCTCGACGTTTGCGTTCCGGGGCTCGCGCTCGGCTACGCGATCGGCCGCATCGGCTGCCAGCTCGCGGGTGATGGCGACTACGGCGTGGCCTCGGACCTGCCCTGGGCCATGGCCTACCCCGACGGGACCGTGCCCACGACCGAGCAGGTGCACCCGACGCCCGTCTACGAGTTCCTCGCCATGGGGGCGGTGGCCCTGATCCTGTGGCGGCTACGCAACCGCTTCAGGCCGGGTATCCTCTTCGCCCTCTACCTGGTGCTCGCCGGCATCGAGCGGCTGCTCGTCGAGTTCGTCCGCCGCAACGAAGACGTGGCCGCCGGCCTGACCCAGCCGCAGTTGATCAGCGTGGCCATGATCCTGGCCGGGGGTGCGTGGCTGATGTTGCGGCGCGGGCGGCTCGAGCAGGCGACCGCCCCGGCCTGATCGGGCGGATACGACCTCGACGTCGTAGCGCGCCATACGGGGTATCTCCCGCGGGCCGAGCCGCCTACAGGTCCCGCCGCCTGAAGCCGGCGATCGCCGCCGCGGCGATCAGCCCGAGGTAGACGAGCGCCCACGGCCACAGCAGCGGGCCGAAGTCCTGAGCGCCGCCGAAGGGTCCCAGCTCGACCACGATGCCCGTAATCCCGCCGATGTCGGCGGTAAGCGCGCTCAGGCCGGACTGGTAGAGCGCCTCGAAGGGCAGCGCCCACGAGGCCGCCTTGGAGACCGACTGAAGGCTGGGCGAGTCGAGCGCCTCGCCCACCTGGCCGAGGAGGCCCGCCGTGAGGCCGGCGCCGAACAGCATGAACACCGCTATCCCGTTGGCGGTGGCCGAGAGGAACACCGAACCGAGCAGAGATAGGCCCGTGAGGATGGCCACCCCGGCGGCAAGCGCCAGGCCGGGGGTGAGGAGACGGTCCGGCCACCAGTCCCCGATCAAGCCCGTGATCACCACCGCCGCGGCGAACACCAGCACCACGTAGAGAGCACACACCGCCGCGGCGCCCGCGAAGCGCCCGAGCAGGAACGTCGCGCGGCCCACGGGGCGAACGACCAGCGGCTGCAACAGGCCGCGCTCCGCGTCGCCCCGGATGGCGCCCAGGGTGAGGAAGACGGCGAGCACCGTGCCGAGGAACAGCGTGGCGAACATCGACAGCCCCACGAGGGTCGAGCCGATGATGGCGCGGGCGTCGACGATGTCCTCGCCCTCGTCGAGCGCGAAGCTGTCGACCTCCCCGTACACCTGAGCGGTGCCGAGCCCGTAGAGAGCGAGGAAGGCCACGGTGAGCAGCAGCACGACCAGGAAGACCTTGCGCCGGAGGCTCTCGCGCAACGCGTAGCCGGCTACGGCGAGTGCTCCGGTCACGCGCGCGGCGCCTCGACGGCCTCGATGTAGACGTCCTCGAGCGTGCTCCGCGCCACCGTCACGCCGTAAACGCTTTCGCCGGCCCCGACCAGCTCGGCCACGATGCCGGGAGCCTGCTCGCGGCCGGCATCCGGGAAGTGGCGCACGCCGGAGCCCGTCTCGACGTCCACCCCGCCGGGGCGCGCGAGATCGTCGGGCCGGCCCTCGCGCACCACGCGGCCGCCCACGAGGATCACGACGCGGTCGCACACCAGCTCCACCTCGCTCAACAGGTGCGAGTTCAGCAGCACGGCGACGCTCCGGCGGCGGAGCTCCTCGAGCAGCTCGCGCACCGCGCGCCGGCCGACGGGGTCGAGCGCGCTGGTGGGCTCGTCGAGCATCAGCAGGCGCGGGCTCCCGACGAGCGCCTGGGCGATGCCGAGGCGCTGCTGCATCCCCTTCGACATCCGCTCGATGCGGCGGTCGCGGGCGTCGGCAAGGCCGACGAGACCGAGCAGCTCGTCGCGCTCACGCACGCCGCCACTGGATCCGGTCAGCCGCTGGTGCAGTGCCAGCAGCTCGTCGGCGTCGTACCAGCCGGGGAAGCGGAAGAGCTCCGCCAGGTAGCCGATGGCCCGGCGCGCCTCGGACGATCCCGCCGCCGCCCCGCACACCTCCACCCGGCCGCCACTCGCGCGCACGAGCCCGCAGGCGATCTTCACCAGCGTCGACTTGCCGGCGCCGTTCGGCCCGAGCAGCCCGACGAGCTCGCCCTCGCCCACCGCGATATCGACTCCGTCGAGCGCGGTGGCCGCCCCGTAGCGCTTCTCCACCGCGTGGGCGGCGAGGGCGGAGCTCATGAGCGGGCGCCCTCGCCGGCGCCCCGGGCCGCGGCCCGCGCGATGAAGCGCAGCGACTCGGCCTGCAGCTCGCCGTCGTGCTGGATCGAGCGGTGGTGGCCGCCGGGGATCACGAGCAGCCGCTTGGGTTCGCCGGCCGCCGCGTACAGGAGCTGGGACTCGGTGTAGGGCACCTGCTCGTCCCCCTGAGCGTGCAGTAGAAGCAGTGACGTGCGCGGGGTGAGCGACGCCGCGAGGTCGCGGAGCCGCACGGATTCCAGCCACGGCTCGAGAGCGGGCCGGTCGGCACGGAAGCCCTCGAGGCGGCCGCTTGTGAGGCCGCGCCGGAGGAAGTCCTCGGGGGCGGGGCAGATGGCCACGACCGCCGCCGCGTGCCCGTCGAGCGCGGCTCCGCCAATGGCGCAGAAGCCCCCCAGGCTCGATCCCCGGACCGCCACCGCGCCCGCGTGCGAGCGCATCAGCTCGAGCATGCTGGCCACGTCGTCGAACGCGCTCGGCCCGAACGCCCCATCGGAGCGCCCGTGCCCGCGGGCGTCGAAGGCGAGCGCGGCCATGCCGTTCGCCCGCGCCGAGCGCGCGAAGTCGAAGTGGCTCTCCTTCCGGGACCCGGCTCCGTGGGCGATCACCACGCCGGCGGCGGGCTCGGCGTCGTCGGGGAGGAAGAGCGCGTAGGAGAGACCGCGGTGGGTGCCGAGCTGCGGCGCCCCCGGCAGTGGGCGGTCCCTCGCGGCGGCGCGCAGGCGGCCGGCGGTGGTCAGCCTGGGACGGCGCACGCCCGCAACGGTAGAGAGGGACGTTCATAATCGCCTGGTCATGGCCGTCGGCACGCTCTCGCACGTCTATCCGCTCGGCTCGCGCCTGAACGAGCGCGGCCGGCTGGAGGTGGGCGGCTGCGACGTCGAGGATCTCGCGAACGAGTTCGGTACCCCCGCGTACGTATACGCCGAGGATGACCTGCGCACCCGGGCGCGTGCCTACGTCGAGGCCTTCAGGGCGCGCACCGAGCGCTCCGAGGTCGTCTACGGGAGCAAGGCCTTCCCGTGCGCGGCCGCGCACCGCATCTTCGTGGAGGAGGGGCTGTCGTGCGATGTCGCCTCGGGGGGCGAGCTGCACATCGCCCTCGCCGGTGGGTACGCCCCCGAGCGCATCTACATGCACGGCAACAACAAGGCCGAGGCGGAGATCGAGTACGCCGTCTCCCAGGGCGTCGGGCACTTCGTGGTCGACTCGTTCGACGAGATCGAGCGCCTCGAGCGGCTTGCGCCCGGCCAGCCGGTGATGCTGCGGGTGACGCCCGGGATCGAGCCCTCGACGCACGCGTTCATCTCCACCGGGCAGGTCGACTCGAAGTTCGGCTTCGCGGTGGAGGACGTGCCGCGCGCCATCGACGCAATGCGCAGCCTGCGCCTCGACGGCCTGCACGCCCACATCGGCTCGCAGATCTTCGACATGGAGCCGTTCGAGCAGCTTGGCGAGCTGCTGGGCGCGATGGGCGACTATCCGCTGCTCAACCTCGGCGGCGGCCTGGGGATCGCCTACACCGCTGACCAGGAGCAGCCGTCGCTCGAGGCCTACGCGGACGCCCTCACCGTCAGCGCACCCGACGGAGTCAAGATCCTGTGCGAGCCGGGACGGTCGCTCGTGGGCAACGCGGGGGTGACGATCTACCGCGTGGGCACCGTCAAGCGCATCCCTGGCGTGCGCACCTACGTGGCCGTGGACGGCGGCATGTCCGACAACCTGCGGCCGATGCTCTACGGGGCGCGCTACGAGGCCGCGATCGTCGGCCGCCCCGGCGGGGAGGACCTGTGCACGGTGGCCGGGATGCACTGCGAGTCGGGCGACGTGCTCATCCGCGACGTGCCCCTCGACGATCCGCGGCCCGGCGACGTGCTGGTGGTGCCGGCCACGGGCGCCTACGGCCACGCCATGGCCAACAACTACAACGCCATCCCCAGGCCGCCCGTGATCTTCTGCTCGGGGGGCGATGCACGGGTGGTCATACGCCGCGAGCGCTATGAGGACCTGATGCTGCGTGACCAGAGCCTCTAGCCCCGTCTTCCGCGTCGGCCTGCTCGGCCACGGGACGGTGGGGGCCGCCTTCCACGCCCTGCTCGAGGAGCGCGCGGAGGCGATCGAGGCCGCGGTAGGGGTCCGGCCCGAGCTGTCCGGAGTGCTCACCCGCGGCCGCGGGGAGTTCGACGACATCGTGGAGCGGAGCGACCTGGTGGTCGAGCTGATGGGCGGCCTGGAGCCGGCGCGGGAGTACGTGATGCGCGCGATCCGGGCACGCCGGCACGTGGTGACCGCCAACAAGCAGTTGCTCTCCCACCACGGGGAGGAGCTCTACGCGGCCGCACGCGAGCAAGGGGTGCAGCTGCGCTTCGAGGCCGCGGTGTGCGGCGTGGTGCCGGTGATCCGCGTGATCCACGAGACCCTCGCGGCCGCGCACATCGAACGCGTGCACGGGATCGTGAACGGCACGACGAACTTCATCCTGTCCGAGATGACCGCCACCGGCGCCTCCTACGAGGACGCCCTGGCCGAGGCCCAGCGGCTGGGATACGCCGAGGCGGACCCCACCGACGACGTCTCGGGCCGCGACGCCGCGGCCAAGATGGCCATCCTCGCGCGGCTCGCATTCGGCACCCCGGTGCACATCGACCAGGTGCCCTTCGAGGGGATCGAGGAGGTGGCCGCCGAGGACATCGCATACGCCCGCGAGCTCGGGCTCTCGCTGAAGCTCGTGGGTAGCGCCGAGCGGGTGGACGGCGGCATCGCGGTGCGCGTCTTCCCGACCTTTCTGTACGCCCAGCACCCTCTGGCCGCGGTCAACGGCTCGTTCAACGCGGTCACGATCGAGTCTCCGGCGATCACCGAGATCACCCTCTCGGGCCCGGGAGCCGGTGGGCCGCAGACCGCATCGGCAGTGCTCGGCGACGTGGTCTCGGCGATGATCCCGCCGCCCACTCTGCCCGCCCCGGCGCGCACGCTTCGGCTCGTGAACGACGTGGAGTCGGCCTTCTACCTGCACCTCGAGGTGGCCGACCGCCCCGGCGTGCTGGCCCAGGTGGCAGAGATCCTCGGCCTGCAGGGCGTGTCGGTGAAGTCGGTGGTGCAGCGCGGACTCGGCGACGACGCCCGCCTCGACATGGTGGCCCACCGCGTGCTCGAGTCGAAGTTCCTGGCCGCGGTAGACCTGATCGGGCGGCTCGACTTCCTGCGCGCGCCGCCGCGGTTCATTCGCGTGATCGAGGAGACGTTCTGAAAACAGTTGGCAGTTGGCAGTTGGCAGTTGGCAGGGCTAGGGCTCGGTCCTGTGCGAGGGCTCTCCTTTCGTGAGCCTCTGGCGCTATCGCGATCGTTTGCCGGTCGATCCTCATGTGACGCTCGAGGAGGGCGACACTCCGCTGATCCCTGCTCCGCGGCTGTCCGAGCGGACCGGGTGCGACGTTTGGCTCAAGTTCGAGGGGGCGAACCCGACGGGCTCGTTCAAGGACCGGGGCATGACCGTGGCCGTGTCCGCGGCGATCGAGGAGGGGGCGGAGGCCGTGATCTGCGCGTCCACGGGCAACACGGCGGCCAGTGCCGCCGCGTACGCCGCGCGTGCCGGCCTGCGCGGAGCGGTGATCGTGCCGGAGGGCAAGATCGCCACCGGCAAGCTCGCCCAGGCGCTGATGCACGGGGCGCGGGTGGTGGCGCTGCGAGGGAACTTCGACCAGGCTCTCGCGATCGTGCGCGAGCTGGTGGAGCGTCATCCGATCGCCCTCGTGAACTCTGTCAACGACTTCCGCCTCGAGGGCCAGAAGACCGCCGCCTTCGAGGTCTGCGATGCGCTCGGAGAGCCGCCCGACGTGCTGGCCATACCGGTCGGCAACGCGGGCAACGTGACCGCCTACTGGAAGGGCTTTCGCGAGTACGGGGTCGCACCCCGGATGCACGGCTACCAGGCCGAGGGGGCGGCCCCGCTCGTGCACGGCGCCCGCGTAGAGAACCCCGAGACCGTGGCGTCGGCGATCCGGATCGGCAACCCGGCCCGTTGGGAGGAGGCCATGGACGTCGTCACCTCGTCGCGCGGTGAGATCCGCGCGGTGTCCGACGAGGAGATCCTCGAGGCCTACGGCTTCGTTGCGGAACGGGAGGGCCTGTTCTGCGAGCCGGCGAGCGCCGCCGCGGTTGCCGGCCTGATCAAGTACGGCGCAGAGGGTCGCGTGGTATGCGTTATCACCGGCCACGGGCTGAAGGACCCGACCACGGCGCTCGACCAGGCGGCGCCCGTGACCCCGAGCGAGCCGGAGCTCGAACGGGTCGAGCAGGCGGTGCTGGGGTGAGCGGGCCCACGGCGCCGCCGCCGCGGCTTCCGGCCCGCTCGCTCGCTTTGCTCCCTAAGGGCTGCAATGCGACCCAACGGGAGCAAAGCGGAACCAGGGTGAGACGGTGAACCGCCGGCGGGTGGTGCGCGTGCCCGCGTCCACGGCCAACCTCGGCCCGGGGTACGACGCGTTGGCCGCGGCGCTCGAGATCTCGATGGAGCTCGAGGTTGAGGAGACCGGGGAGTTCGGTGTCGAGTCCGAGCTGCCGGGACTGCCGCTCGACCGCACGAACCTCTGCGTCCGGGCGTTCGAGGCCCTGCACCCGGCGGACGGCTTCAGCTTCCGGATCCGGTCCGAGATTCCGGTGGGCGTCGGGCTGGGATCGAGCGCCGCCGCCATAGTCGCGGGCCTCGTGGCGGCCGACCACATGTACGAGCTCGACGCCCCGCTGCTTTCCCGCGCGACGAAGCTCGAGGGCCATCCCGACAACGTCGCGGCCGCGCTGCGCGGGGGGTTCGTCATCTGCACCGACGGAGGGGCCGATCGCTTCGACCCCGTGCCCGGGCTCGAGGGCGTGCTGGCCACCCCGCCGCACACCGTTCCCACCGAGGCGGCGCGTGCCGCGCTGCCGGCCGAGGTGCCGATGGCCGACGCCGTGCACAACGCGGCCCACGCCGCACTGCTGATGCTCGGCCTCGCCCGCGGCGACCTGGATCTGGTGGGCCGCGGGCTGTCGGACCGCATCCACCAGCCGCGGCGGGAGGCTCTCTACCCGCGCTCCATGGAGCTCCTGCGCAGGGCGCACGAGCTTGGCGCGATCGGCGCGTCGATCTCCGGGGCGGGACCGGCCGTGCTCTTCTGGTGCCACTGGGAGCAGACCGGAAACCTGTTCGAGGCAGTGCGCTCGGCGGCGCCCGACTGCCTGATCCGGCGCGCGCCGTTCAGCTCGATGGGTGCCGACGTCCGGGCGCTCTAGGTGCCGCCGTGCATCAGTCCGGAGCACTAGGCCTTGAGCTACGCCGTCCTCGGGCACGTGGAATGGGTTGACTTCGCCCGCGTGCCCGAGCTGCCGGAGGCCGGCTCGATCGTGCACGCCGATGAGTTCTGGGCCGAGGCGGCGGGCGGCGGCGCCGTAAGCGCGGTGCAGCTCGTGCGCATGGCCGGCGCCGCCACCTTCTACACGGCGCTCGGCGACGACGAGCTCGGCCGGCGCTCGCGAACCGATCTCACCGGGCTCGGCGTGCGCGTGGAAGCCGCCACGATCGACGGCCCGCAGCGGCGCGGGTTCACCCACGTGGAGCCCTCGGGAGAGCGCACGATCACCGTGCTGGGAGAGCGCGCTGGTCCGCGCGGCTCGGACTCGCTGCCGTGGCACGAGCTCGACCACGCGGACGCCGTGTACTTCGTGAGCGGTGATGTCGGGGCCCTCCGGGCCGCCCGGCAGGCGCGCGTGCTAGTGGCCACGTCGCGGTCACTGCCCACGCTCGCGGCCGCCGGGGTGGAGATCGACGTGCTCCTCGGGAGCTCGAGAGACCGGGGCGAGCGCTACGAGGCGGGGGACATCGTCCCCGAGCCAAGGGTGGTGGTGCGCACGGCCGGGTCCGACGGCGGCACATGGAGCCGGTCGGACGGCCACAGCGGGGGTTGGGAGGGCGGCCCCCCGCCCGGCCGGGTCCTCGACGCCTACGGTGCGGGCGACAGCTTCGCGGCCGGCCTGACCTACGCACTCGGGGAGGGGCACGAGCTGCCCCGGGCACTCGACTTCGCGGCTGCGCGGGGTGCCGAGGCGCTCACCCGGCGAGGTGCTCACGGCGACCGGGCGCGGGGGCCCGGGGTGGGTTAAGGTGGCCGCATCGTGAGGGTTCATCTCGGGCTGATCACGATCCCGCTGCTGATCCTGCTCGCCGCCTGCGGGGGCGGCATGAGCAAGGAGGAGGTGGTCAAGGAGGGAGACAAGATCTGCGTCAGGACCGCGGACGAGATCTTCAAGCTCGGGAACCCGCAGACCGCTGAGGAGGTCAACGCCTATGGGTCGAAGGCGTCCAAGGTCTACGGCTCGGCCGTCGAGGACTTCAAAGAGCTCGACCCCCCCAACGAGGGCAAGGAGGACTTCGAGGTATTCGTCGAGGCTCTCGAGGATCGGGTGCGCGTGGCCGACCGACTAGCGGACGCCCAGGGGGAGCAAATCACCGACCTGATCGTCGAGGCCATGGCCTCGGAGAAGAAGAGCTACGAGGCCGCCGAGGCCTACGGGTTCGAACGATGTGGCCCGCCCGCGTAGTGATTCTCGCGCGGCTGGTTAAGATGCGCGCATCGTGAGACTCCTCCCCGGCCTTGCCGCCACCCTGCTCCTATCCCTGCTGCTCGCCGCCTGCGGGGGCGGCATGAGCAAGGAGGAGGTGGTCAAGGAGGGAGACAAGATCTGCCAGAAGGCCTCGGACGAGATAGACAAGGTCGAAGAGCCGCGGAAGATCGAGGACGTCAAGACCTACGGACCGAAGGTTTCCGAGATCGTCGGCTCGGCCGTCGACGATCTGAAGGAGCTGGACCCGCCCGACGAGGGCAAGAAGGACTTCGACGCCTTCCTTGCAGCCGCCGAGGAGCAGGCGGATGTAGCCGACAAGCTCAAGGATGCCGAGGGCGAGCAGGAGGTGCAGGAGTTGCTCACCAAGGCGGGCGAGTCGGACTCGAAGGGCAAGACGGCCGCCAAGGCCTACGGCTTCAAGGCCTGCGCCGAAAGCGGGTAGTTGACGAGCGGGCTCCGTCCGGAGCCCGCAACGTTCAGGCCGGGACCAACTCCGCGCGCAGCGTCGCGAGCCGCGCGCGCTCCTCGCTCCATCCCAGCCGGTCGAGCACCTCGTCGGCGAGCGCCAGATAGTCGGCGCCCAGTTCGGGGCGGTGGTCGAGGATGGGGATGCCGCGCTCGGCCGACTCCGCGTAGCGAATCGACTGGCGGATGGCGGTGTCGAACACCGAGCCGTCGAAGCGCTCCCTGAGCTGCGCCAGGGCCTCGCGCGAGTGCACCGTGCGCAGGTCGGCGATGTTGAGCACCACCCCGAGCCACTCGAGGTCGGGGTTCAGATCCTCGCGCGCGGCTTCGAGCAACTCGAGTGCCTGCTCGACGCCCTGGAGCGAGAAGTACTGCGCCTCGGTGGTGAGCAGCGCGTAGTCGGCGGCCACCAGGGCGTTGACCGTCAGCAGGCCGAGGGAGGGTGGGCAGTCGATGAGGATCACGTCGCGCCGGCGCTTGACCTCGCGCAGCGCGCGGCGAAGCGTCATCTCGCGGCCCATCTTGCCGCCGAGCACGAGCTCGGATTCGGCGAGGCTGAGATTGGCTGGGATCACGTCGCCGTGAACGGCGTCGACGGCACGCGCGCGGCCGGCCAGAACGTCGGCGATCGTCGGATCGGCGTCCGAGGGCACGTCGAAGTAGTCCGACAGGTTGCCCTGGGGGTCGAGGTCGACGGCCAGCACGTCGAGCCCGATGCGCGAGAGCACGTCTGAGAGCGTTCGGACCGTGGTCGTCTTCCCGGTTCCGCCCTTCTGGGAGAGGACTGCGATCGTCGTGGCCACGAGCAGCGACTATAGATGCCCGTGCTCCCGGCAGCACGTGGCGGTGGGGATCGCCGCGTCGCGTGCGCTACGCGGCGATCAGTGGCGCTGCGGCTTGGCCCTGGCCGGTTCTCGGACCTCCAGCCGTAGCGGCCCGGCAGGTCCCTCGTGCTCGACCTGGAGGGTCGTGTGCCGGATCTCGAAGCGCTCGTCGAGCAACCGCTCGAGCGCCCAGCGGGCCGCATGGCAGTCCTGCTCGGCACCGACGATCACGTGGGCCGAAAGCGCCGGAAAGCCTGACGTGACCTCCCACACATGCAGGTCGTGCACCTCGGTCACGGGCGGGTGCGCGACCAGTGCGCGGCCGACCTCCTCGGGATCGATTCCCTCGGGTGCGGCCTCGAGGAAGACCCGTCCGGAGGCCTTGAGCAGCCCGTAGGCCGAATGCAGCATCAGCCCCGCCACGGCCAGCGAGGCGATCGGATCGGCCCGGTCGAAGCCCGTGGCCAGGATCACGACCGCCGCGAGCGCGGTGCCCAGGAAGGCATAGAGATCGGTAACGAGGTGCTGGAAGCTGCCCTCGACGTTCAGGCTGCGGCGGTTGGCGCGGGCGAGCACCGCAACGGCGAGCACGTTCACGACCGTTCCTGCGAGTGCGACGGCCAGCACCAGCGGCGCCTCGACCTGCGGCGGGACGAGCAGGCGCTGGACCGCCTCGTACACGATGAAGCCCGAAAGGACGAGCAGCGTGACCCCATTTGCCTGAGCGCTCAGGATCTCGACCCGCTTGAGCCCGAAGGTCATTGCCCCCGCGGCCGGACGGGCGGCCAGGCGGAGGGCCACGAGTGACAGGCCGATGGCGGCGGCATCGGTGAGCATGTGGGCCGCGTCGGAGAGCAACGCGAGCGAGGAGGCGGCCACCCCGACCACCACCTCGACAACCATGAAGCCGAGGATCAGCCCGAGCGCGATGCCGAGCTGGCGGCGGTCCGCGTCAACTGCCGGGACGTGCGGATGCCCACCGTGCCCGTGCCCGTGGTGCAAATGGCCGCCGCGGGAATGGCCGCCGTCACGACCGTAGGCCGCTGGGTTGCCGTTGCCGGACACAGCCAGAACCTTAGGACGGCCAAAGGGGGGGACCCCAGCCAGCCGCCGGGTCTCGGCCGTTCCTCCCTTTGGTGTGCGCCGCCCGGTCGAGCGGGGGGCCATGGCCCCGGTTCTAGCCGACGGCCTCCCCGACCGCGGGGGCTTGGCGAACGCCCGCGCCGCGCAGGAAATACAGGCGGAAGCGACCGATCGCGATCTCGTCACCGTCCTCGAGCTCGTGCCAGTCGACACGGTCTCCGTTGAGGAAGACGCCGTTCAGGCTGCGATCGTCGAGCACCCGACCCTTCTCCCCGTCCCGGTGGATGAGCGCGTGGCGGCGAGAGACCGTCGGATCGTCGAAGCGGACGTCGGCGGACAGGCTGCGGCCCATACGCGTCCACCCCTCCGCGAGGGGCAGCGAGCGAACCTCCCCGTCCTCCCACGCCAGATGGGGCCCCTCTCCGTCGAGTGACTCCCGCAGGTCCTCCAGCCAGTCCGGATGCTCGACGCCATGGTCGCTCGAGGGGGCGGACGCGCCGCCGGCAAAGATCGAGGAGCGGCGGAAGCGTCCACCGCTGCAGTGGGGGCAGGCCGGAAGCTCGTCGCGCTCTTGGAGGGCGACGGCGTAGCCACACGCGTCGCACCGGAACGACCCCGCTCCGGCCAGCGTGCCCGCCCCAAAGGACTCAGTGCTTTGCTCCCCACCCCTGATCGAGCCGATGATAACGAAGTGCGAGGCAAAGGCCAAACGTGAAAAAGCCGCTCCTTGCGGGAATAAGCGCAACGGCCCGGTCGGACTGAGCCGCAACTTCGTCGCGGGAAGGTGATCGCTGCCCGGCCCCGAAACCCGAAGCCTGATGTCGAGCGACCTGGCTTCCGTGCTGCTGCGCAAGAGCATCGGTTCGATGACCGGCCACCGGGTCCGCTGCTCGAGCTGCCGCCGGACCCCGCTCGGAGGCGAGCTGATTCACCGCTTCGAGGACGAGCGCTCGCTATGCACGCTCTGCCTGCATGAGCTCGGCGATCAGGCCCCCGCGCCGGTCCATTCGGAGCGCGTGCCCGCCGGGGAGCGCCGCGTGGCGCTGCTCAAGTCGGCCGCCTGAGCCTCGCCCTGGGCACAGGCACTGCTCGCTGGCGCGAGGAGCACAGGCGTAAGATCGCGGTCCCTTGCGACCCGTATCGGTGCATACCCATATCTCCGCAACGCGAGAAGAGGTCTTCGACTACGTCGCCGATCTGGCGGGTCGGCCCGCCTACTGCGACCACTACATGGGCGACTTCCACCTGACGCGGCCCAACTCCAGCGGGAAGGGCGCGGCCGCTCGTTTCCGACTCGAGGCTCCGCTCGTCGCCCAGTGGGCCGAGATCGCGGTGGCCGAGCACGACCGGCCGCGACGGGTGGCGGAGGCGGGCGCCATCGGACGGCTCGGCCGAACCGGGTTCGGAGTCGTCTACGACCTGACGAACGAGAACCCTCACCTGACCCGCGTGGACCTGACCACCTGGAGCGAGCCCGGCACTCGCGCGGACGCCCTTCGCGAGAGCCTCGGCGTGCGGCGCTGGCTGAGGCGGCAGAGCCAGGTGGCACTCGAGCGGCTGAGGATGATCTTCGAGGAGACGCCTGAGGCTCCCCTGGCCCGGGTGACCGTGGCGGGCTTCGAGCCGGCAAAGGCGCCCCGCTTCGGCGCCTCGGTGAGCCGTGGGGATCTCGGTAGGGCCGCCAAAGGCGAAGGTTAAGCTCCCGCCCCAATGCACCTGCGCTCTCGTCCGCGCGCCCTGGGCGTAATCGTGTACGTGCTCGCCGTGGCAGTCCTGGCCGGGTGCGGCGAGGGGGCCTCGAGCGGCGGTGGCAGCCAGGGAAACGAGGCGGAGGCTCACCGCGAGGGTCTCGCCATCCCCTTCGAGGGAGTCGAGTACAACGTGCTGATCACCCGCCAGCTGAACGTGAAGGACGCAGAGGACCGCGGGTACCTGATCGGCAACGAGCCGGGTCCGGGCTACGCGGCGTACGGCGTCTTCCTGGAGGCCTGCAACCGGAGCAGCGAGCCGAGGGTCGCGGCCTCGACCTTCCGCATCGTCGACAGCCAGGAGAACACCTACGAGCCTCGGATCCTCGAGGACGAGAACGTGTTCTCCTACGACGCCCGCGAGCTGAAGGCCGGCCAGTGCATCCCCGAGACCGGGAGCCTGGCCGACTCGGCGCCCACGAGCGGCGCCCTGATGGTGTTCGACCTCCCGCTCGACGCGGTCGAGAACCGGCCTATCGAGCTCGAGATCGAGCAGGGCTTCGACCTCGAGGCCGGCGGGCCGAAGACGGAGCACATCGAGCTCGACATCTGAGCCGGTGCCGGGGGCGCGGGCCAGGATGTGGTCTGAGGTGCGGCGGTGACCTCTACCGACCTCATCATCGGTGGCTTCACGGTGCTGATGGCGTTGTGGGGGTACGCGCAGGGGCTCCTCGTCGGGGCCCTGTCGCTCGTCGGCTTTGTCGCGGGTGCCCTGGTCGGCTCCCGCGTGGGGCCGCTGCTGCTCGAGGAGGGGGCGAGATCTCCCTACGCGCCGCTGATGACGCTTACCGGCGGTCTCGTGATCGGCGGCCTGATGGCAGCCGGCGGTGAGCTGCTCGGCTTCCGCCTGCGTCGCCGCCTCCCCGGTCCGCTCGGCTCGTTCGACGGGCTGGGCGGGGCCGTGCTGATCGCCTGCGTAGGCCTCGCCTTGGCCTGGGTCGCGGGCGCGGTCGCGCTCCAGACCCCGGGCGCGCGCGCCCTCCGCCCGGACATACAGCGCTCGAAGATCCTGCAGACCCTGAACAGCGCGCTGCCTCCCTCCGGCCCCATCCTCAACGCCATAGCCCGCTTCGACCCGCTGCCGCAGATCTCGGGCCCCGCCCCCGACGTGCCCGCGCCAAACCCCCGGATAGCGCGCGATCCCGAGGTCCGGGCGGCCTCGCGCAGCGTCGTGCGCGTGCTCGGCACTGCATGCGGACTGGGGGTGCAGGGCAGCGGCTGGATGGCGGGCGACGGCATAGTGGTGACCAACGCCCACGTGATCGCCGGCCAGGACGACACGACGGTGCAGCCCGGAGGCGAGGGTCCGCGCCACGACGCCGAGGCCATCCTCTTCGACCCGCGCAACGACCTGGCGGTGCTGCGTTCCTCGGGCGTGCGCGGGCTCCCGGTGCTTCCGGTCCTGAGCGACGCAGAGCCGGGCACGGCCGGCGCGATCCTCGGGTTTCCCGAGAATGGTCCCTACGACGTCAGGCCGGGGCGGGTGGGGCCCACACGCACGATCCTCAGCCAGGACGCCTACGGCGAGGGCCGCTTCAGGCGGCTCGTGACCTCGTTGCGGGGGCTCGTCCGCTCGGGCAACTCGGGCGGGCCGATGGTCGACGGGGAGGGACGCGTGCTCACCACGATCTTCGCCTCCACCGTCGGTACCGGCGGGGCGAGCGGCTTCGGAGTCCCCGACGAGCTCGTGGGGCCGGCCCTGCAGCGGGCCCGCGAGCCGGTCGACACCGGACCCTGCGCCCCAGGCTGAGACGGCGGGCCGGGCGCGGCCTGCCAGGCGGGCGCTACAGCTTCTCTACCCTCGTGCCGCATGCGCAGGGTGCTCGTCGCCACCGCCGTTGTCGCTGCCCTGCTCGGCGCCGACCAGGCCGCCTCGCCCACGTCCGCGGGCCCGTTCGACCAACCGGCCAACCCGTGTCTCGGGCCCGGGGGCTTCACTCTGCTCTGCCCGGACCTCGAGATGTACCCGCCCTACGACCTCTACTCGGAGCGCACCCGGACCGGCCGGGTCCGGCTGCGCGCCGGCAACGTGATCGAGAGCTCCGGCCGCGGGCCGGTCGAGCTGCGCGGGCGGCGCAGCGGCGCGCGGACCATGAGCGTGCGCCAGCGGATCTACCGCAGCGATGGCTCCCGGCTCGACGTGCGCACGGACGGCAAGCTCTTCTTCAAGGCGGTACCGGGTCAGGGCCGCTACTGGAAGTTCCTGCACGCGGCGCGCTTCGAGCTGTGGTCGCGCGCGGCGGACGGGCGGCTGAAGGACCTCGTGAGGACCGGACCCAAGGTCTCCTACTGCTTCCGCGACCTGCGCAGGGTCGAGCCTTCCCCGGCCTCCCCGAAGAAGCCGTTCTACCCGGCGTGCAGTCAGGATCCCGACGAGCAGGCGGTGACCCTGGGCACCTCGGTCGGCTGGGGCGACGTGTACCCGGCGACCTACAACGAGCAGTGGATCGACGTGACCGGGCTGCGTGGGCGCTTCGCCTACGTGCACATCGCCGACCCGAAGAACACCATCTTCGAGTCGGACGAGGGCAACAACCGCGCGCGGGTGAACGTTCGCCTGCCCTACCCGGTCAAGACCAAGCCGGACTCGGGCTACTGACCCCGGACGCCCCGAGCGCGCCGTTGCCAGAGCGCCTACCCTGGGGACCCTGATGTCGAAGACGCTCGTAATAGCCGAGAAGCCGTCGGTCGGCCGCGACCTCGCCGGCGCGCTGCCCGGGTCGTTCAAGGCCAGCAAGGACAAGACCCACATGGAGGCCGAGGACTACATCGTCTCCTGGGCGGTCGGGCACCTGGTGGGCCTGGCCGAGCCGGACGCCTACGACCCGAAGCTGAAGAAGTGGCGCTTTGCGGACCTGCCGATCGTCCCCGAGGTGTTCAAGCTGGTGCCGAACGACGAGCGGGCCAAGAAGCAGCTGAACGCCGTCCACCGGCTGATGAAGCGCGATGAGGTCGAGCTGATCATCAACGCCTGCGACGCCGGGCGCGAGGGCGAGCTGATCTTCGCCTACGTGTTCGAGACGGCGGAGGTCGATAAGCCGGTGCAGCGCCTGTGGCTCTCGTCGATGACCCGCAAGGCGATCAAGGACGCGTTCGAGAGCCTGCGCCCCGGCGAGGAGATGCACGAGCTCGAGGCGGCGGCGCGCTCACGCTCGGAGGCCGACTGGGTGGTGGGGATGAACGCCACCCGCGCGGCCTCGATCCGGCTGCGCTCCGCGTTCGACGGCGCGGTGTCGCTCGGACGCGTGCAGACCCCCACGCTTGCGCTCGTGGCCCGCCGCGAGCAGGAGATCCGTGACTTCAAGCCCGAGCCCTACTGGCTGGTCGAGGCTCGGTTCGCGGCCTCCGAGGAGCGCCTCTACAACGCCCGCTACCTGGGCGGCAAGCGCATCGCGGAGGACGAGGCGGCTGCGGTCGTGCGCGACGTCGAGGGCAAGGCCGGGGAGATCACCAAGCTCGAGAAGAAGGAGGAGCGCGAGCTCCCGCAGCTCCTATACGACCTGACCACCCTCCAGCGCCACGCCAACACGCTATTCGGGTTCTCGGCCCGGCGAACGCTCGGCGCCGCCCAGAAGCTGTACGAGGAGCGCAAGGCGCTGACGTATCCGCGCACCAACTCGCGTTTCCTCACAGGCGACATGGTGGCCGAGATCCGCCCGACCGCCGAGCTCGTGGGCCGCAACAGCGCCTACGCCAAGGGAGCGGCGTACGTGACCGGCCTGTCCGAGCTGCCGCTCGGACGCGTCGTGAACGACGCCAAGGTCGAGGACCACCACGCGATCATCCCCACCAAGTCCGAGCACGAGATCGCCAAGTTCTCCGAGGACGAGACGAAGATCTACGACCTGGTTGCCAAGCGCTTCCTGGCGGTCTTCCACCCCGAGGCGGTGTTCGAGCGCACGCGTGTGGAGACCACTGTTGCCGAGCGCGTCTTTCGCACGAGCGGCCGGGTGCTGCTCGAGGCGGGGTGGAAGTCGGTGTACGGGGAGGAGGTCGGGGCAGACCGGGCCGACGACGACTCGGGCGGGGATCAGCTCCTGCCGCGGCTCGAGAGCGGCGAGGCCGTGGACACGCGCTCGGTCGAGTCCCTGCGCAAGGAGACCCAGCCGCCGCGGCGCTTCACCGAGGCCTCCCTGCTGGGAGCGATGGAGACCGCCGGCAAGGACATCGAGGACGTCGAGATGCGCGAGGCCATGAAGGACTCCGGCCTGGGCACGCCGGCCACCCGCGCGTCGATCATCGAGCGCTTGATCGCCGCCGCCTACATCGAGCGCGAGGGACGTGCGCTTCACGCAACCGACAAGGGGCTTCAGGTGGTGCGCCTGCTGGGCTCGCACCCGCTCACCTCGCCAGAGCTCACGGGCAACTGGGAGCGCCGCCTCGAGTCGATCGCCCGCGGCGCCGACAGCCGGCCGGCGTTCATGTCCGACATCAAGCGCTTCGCCACCGACACGGTCGCCGAGCTCGACAAGCTGAAGGACGTGAAGATCGAGCGGGCCAACCTCGGCCCCTGCCCGATCTGCGCCCGCGACGTGATCGAGAACCGCAAGGGCTACTCGTGCTGGAGCAAGGACGATCCCGGCTGCGGCTTCGTGATCTGGAAGAAGAAGGCCGGCAAGATCCTGCCCCCCACGGTGGTCAAGGAGCTGATCGCCACCCTGCGCGCCTCGTTGGAGAGGGGCGACGAGAATCCGATGGGCAAGACCGAGAAGCCAGTGACCGGCTTCAAGGGTCGCTCCGGACGGACCTTCCGGGCCAAGTTGAGGTTGGAGCGGACCGAAGAGGGCAAGTGGCGCGTCGAGTTCGACGAGGACTGGGCCAAGGAGCCGCCGCAGGGCGAGTCGGAGGAAGAGCGGGCGGAGACCGCGGCGCAGGTTCCGGCCGGCGCCGCCGTGCCGGCCACCGCCGGCGAGACGGCGGGCGACGCGGACCCGGGCGTGCCCGTGCCGGCTGTCGCCAGTGGCAGCTAGACCCGCGCCCTCCGCCGGCGGGCGTCCAGGACGCGCACCGGCCACGGGGGCCGACCACCTGCGACCCATCCTTCTCTGCTACGACCGCTCCGACGACGCCCGGCGAGCGATCGAGCACGCCGCGCGCCTCTTCGCCGGCCGCCCAGCCATCGTCCTGCACGTCTGGGAGCCGGTGCCCGACCCCCAGTCGGGGGCTGCGCGTCGCTCGCCGGCCGCCGCCAAGGACGCCATCGCCCAGCTCAACGAGTTCGCTCGTGAGGTGGCCGAGGAGGTGGCTACCGAAGGTGCCGCCGCCGCGCACCCGGGAGGCGTGCGGTCGGAGGCGGGTGGCAACGGCTTCCCCGAGCGGGTGCTCGAACGCGCCGACGACGGAGTGGCTGCAACGATCGCGCGGGTGGCCGAGGAGCGCGACGTGGCCGCGGTGGTGCTGGGGTCGCGCGGCCTGTCCGGCGACTCGTCCGGAGTGGGCAGCGTGGCCTACGCGGTGGTGCGGGACTGCCGCCGGCCGGTGGTGATCGTGCCGGCGTCGGCGGGCGGGTAACTGGTCGCTGTGGTCTACGGCAAGGCGTTTGCGCCCCAGGCAAGATGTTTGTCCCCGGGACAAGAACCTTGTCGTAGATCACAGTTCCGGCGGGTGCCGGGCGGCCCGTCTAGGCCGGCTCGAGGCGGCCACCAGGACCAGTCGACCTGAGCACGCGGCGCAACTCGGGCGGTCCCTCGTCCGGCACCAGCGCCACGGTTCCCGGCAGGTAGGGACTCTCCTCGGCGGACTCGGGGAAGAAGGTGGGCTCGTAGATCCAGCTTCCGGTGTTGAGCATCTCACCGCCTCCGGGCAGCCTCCAGAGCTCGCGCGGGTCGCCCGCCAGCGGGCCCGGGCGATGCGTGTGCCCGAAGATCGCGTGGGCGGGCTCGATCCCCAGGAGGCTGAGTACCTCGCGCATCGCCTCGAGACCCGACCTGAGCAGCTCCTCTCCGGAGAGGTCGGCCGAGAACTCGCGCGGCAGCAGCCGGTTCAACGCAGCCAGTGCGGTGGGCACGGCCACCGTGCCGAGGGCGAAGCTCCGCGCGGCGCCCACCGGTCCTTCGCCGTGAAGCATCTGCCAGAAGCGCAGCGTAGGGTCGGGACCACGTCTTCCCAGCGGCCTGCGGGTGCCCTGGGCCATGCTGAAGGACAGCGAGTAGAGGGGGGCCAGGGCCGCCTCGTAGTCGTCCGGGGTGCGGGCCGCACCCTTCGGTGGGAGCCCACCTACCAGGCGCTCGGAGGCCGCAGCGATGAGGCATTCGATGCGCGGCATCGTCATGTGGCAGTCGAGGTAGTGGCCGTGCGCGGCGTAGACGTCCGGACGGATCCACAGCCCCGGGTAGGCAACCGACACTCTCGTTCGCGCGTGGTCGGCGAGGGCAGCGGCGAGGGGTCCACAGTCGTGGGCGTCCGCAACCTGCTCGAGCGACAGGTGACCGCCCCCCTCGAGCCGCCGGCGGTCGAGCCAGGGGGCGATGAGCGGGTGGTCGTGGTTACCGGGGACGAGCACGATGGGCACGCCGGGAAGCGCGTCGCCGATAGCGCCCAGCACGGGCCCGGCCTCTGCGAGCACCTCACGCGCCGGCGACTGGCGCAGCTCGATCACGTCTCCGCACAGCACCAACCGGTCGATGCCCTGTAAGGCCTCCAGCAGCCAGCCGCGCACATCGTCTCGACGGAGGAGGTCCCGTTTCCGGCCGTCGCCGAGGTGAAGGTCGGAGAGGACGGCGGTGGTCACGGGCGCCATCTTGTCAGCGGGCGCCTGCGGGGGATCGCGAAACCGCGATCTCTAGTCTCGGCGCTGGCCATGTCCGGTCTCTTCTGCCGCCACAACCGCTTCACCGCGGACTGTCCCATCTGCTCGAAGGGGACGGTCCTGGAGTCGGGCGGTCCCAGGCCCAGGCGATCCGCCGGCCGGACGGCCACTCCGGCCGCCAAGCCACCCGCCGCGGGTGCACAGTTTCGCGGCCCCTTCGCCTCGGCCGGACCATACGTGCGCTCCGACGGCGAGCGGGTGCACGTGCGCCTGGAGCGGGTCCCAGGCGGTTTGCGGCTGGCCGAGTGGTCGAACGGCGCGCTGCAGCGGCGAGCGCCCGTGCTCCCGGCCGACGACCTCGTCGGCCTGTTCAGGCAGGCGCTGGAACGGGATGTGCTGCGCGGGTCGGACCTGCGCAGGATCGCGGAGGCGCTTCCGCCGCCGGACTCCGCCCAGTCGCTTGCGGTTGCCGGTGTGAGCCCGGGCCGCACCGGCGACATGCGCGAGGAGCTGAGAATTGAGCCGCTCTCCGATGGAGGGGTACGCGTCGCTCGCTGGGTCTTCCGGCCGGGCTCTGGCTGGCAGCTTCAGGACGCGCCGACGATGCTGCCGGCGGGGCGGTACGCGGAGGCTCTGAAAGGTGCCGCGGCGGTCAGAGGTCCGTAGCCACGACTTCGTCCCCCGGTAGCCTGGTTCGACGATGGAACCGCTGGTCGGACAGCCCCTGACGCCGGAGGGCATCGACGGCTACCACGGTCCGCACCCCGTCGGTAGCTACGCCGCCGCGCTGCGCGAGAAGCTGCGGACGTTCGCCGGTGTCTGCCTGATCGGGGAGGTGTCGGGGGCGCGGCTGGGTCGCGGCCCCAACGTCTACTTCGAGCTGCGCGATGCCGACGGTGCCGTGCCGTGCGCCATGTGGCGCAACGAGTTCGACCGGCTCGGGTTGCGGCCGGACGACTTCCGCGATGGCATCGAGGTGGTGGTCGCCGGGAGCTGCGACTACTACGTCGGCGGGCCGAGCGCCTCGCCACGCTTCACGTTCCGGGTGCGCGACCTGCGGCTGGCCGGCGAGGGCGACCTGCTGGCGCGGCTCGACCGGCTGCGCCGCCAGCTCGCGATCGAGGGGCTGTTCGAGCCGCAGAAGCGCCTCCGCGTACCCGCGCTGCCGCGCAGGCTTGGTGTCGTGACAGCGGAGGGGAGCGCTGCGCAACGCGACCTCCTCGCGGGCCTCGCCCGTCGCTCTTGGCGCGGCACGATCGTCTGGGCTTACGCGCCCGTTCAGGATCGGCGTGCGGCGCCGGCGATCGCCGGCGCCATCCGTGAGCTCGCGGCCCTCGGGGGCGTCGAGGCGATCGTCGTCACCCGGGGCGGCGGCAGCATCGCCGACCTGTGGGCCTTCTGCGACGAGACGCTGTGCCGCACGGTCGCCCTCCTGCCCGTGCCGGTGATAAGCGCCGTCGGGCACGAGGTGGACAGGACGCTGATCGACGACGTCGCGTGCGTCTCCTGCTCCACGCCCACGCATGCGGCCGAGGCCGCGGTGGGGATCGACTGCGCGCACGCCCTGGCACGGCTGACCGCCACGGCGGTGCGGATGGACACCGGCGCCCGTGCCGCGCTCGTCGCCCGGGCGCGCACGCTGGCCGCACACTCGCGGGCTCCGCGCGAGCACGTGGCCGAGCACCGGCGGGGGCTTCACCAGCAGACCCGCGAGCTCCGCGCGGCAACCCGCCGGGGTATCGCGACCCGAGCCGATGTCCAGAGGCGCATCGGCAGCACCGTGATCTCGCGCAAGCTGGCCGCCGCGCGGGCCGACGCGGATCTGCGGCGTGCTGCGCTGCAGGCGCTTGCCGGTCGTCTCGAGCGAGCCGGGGACATGGCCGCGGAGAGCCGCGTAACCGCCCTGCGCAGCCAGGGGGCGGCACTCCAGGCCCACGATCCCGAGCGCGCCCTGGAGCGCGGCTACGCGCTGGCGCTCGACGCCGCCGGCGAGCCGCTGTCCGGGGCGGCTGCCGTGCGCGACGCGGGCTCCTTCGAGCTGCGCATGTCCGGGGGCAGCGTGCCGGCACGAGTTCGCGAAGAACACGATGGACCCGAGGCGTGAGCGCTCGGCCTGCGACCTACGAGTCGGCCGTCGGACGGCTCGAGGAGATCATCGCCCGGCTCGACTCCGGGCAGGCCGGGTTGCGCGAGACGTTGGAGCTCTGCCGGGAGGGCAAGACCCTCATCGAGTACGCCGCCGGCGAGCTGGAGGCCGTCGGACGGGGACTCGAGGAGCTTCGGCTGGACGAGCTGATCGCCCGGCTGGAGGCGCAGGGCCCAACGGTGGAGTGACAGCGGCTTCGAGCGTCCGTCTCCTGGGTTAGCGGGCGCATCGACACGCCGGTGGCGCGATGTCGTCGTTCCGTCGGCGGCGACCCGTACCGTCGGGTTCGTTCCGCAGCCTCAACAAGGAGCGCCACCGCATGCCCCTCTGCTTCATCGAGCCCCAGGAAGCCATCCGCGTGATGGCGGATTCGCTTGGCCGTGAGGCGCGCCGCCAGCTCCTGGGGGAGGTCGTGGCCGCGTGGGTCGACGAGATCCCGGAGGACGAGCTCGACGTGCACTACGCCAAGGCGGTCGAGGATCTCGACGACGACGACCTGTCGATGCTCGCCGCGTGGCACGCTTCACTCGACGTCGGCCGCCCGATCGCCAACAAGGAGTACCTGCTGCGGGCGTTCCCGAGCCTCGGAGAGCTCCGTCGCGAGGCGCTCAAGATAGCCGCCGGTTTCCGTGGCGAGGAGGCCTTCGACGCCGGCGTGAGCGAGGAGCAGGCGCTCGACACGGTCCTGCCCTGGCTGTCGCGCGAGCGGATGTCGCAGCTCGCCGCCGAGGCGGTCGAGCTGTACTGCTGGGACCGCTTGGGCACCTCCAATTAGGGCTCACATGAGCGTCGCTATACGGGGCATCGTCCGACGCCTTCGGCGGGCGGAACTTTCGCCTTACGCAGTAAGGCGTCACCCCTGCTTCCCCCGTCCAGCTCGCTTCTGAGAGCCCCAGGGCCGTTGTGCGGGCTCGGTGGTGGCGGTCCCTGGGCTGGGGCGCCGGCCCTGCGGCCGTGATCGCTCTGGTGGCGGGCTGCGGCGGGGCCGGAGAGCCGTCCGGCCCAGTTCGGGCGGAGGAGCCGACTGCGCCTGCTCGTCCGCGCTACGTGGCTCCGGTGGCGTCGCCTCCCGGGGACGAACGCCGCCCCGGTGCCTCGTCGCGCCCCGGTGCCTCGTCGCGCCCCGGTGCGTCGTCGGCGGCCGGTGCTTTCCCCGGTCCGCGGGAGACTCGGGCGACGAGGGTCGTCGAAATCACCGACGGCGACACCCTCGTGCTCGCGGGCGTGGGTCCGACGCGCTTGATCGGGGTCGACACGCCGGAGGTATTCGGAGGTGCTGAGTGCTTCGGACGGGAGGCGTCGGAGTTCACCGGGGAGGCCCTCCCGCCGGGTCGGCGCCTGCTGTACCGCTTGGGCACGGAGTCGCGCGACCGCTACGGGCGCGCGCTCGCCTACGTCTGGCTCGGCGACGGGCGCCTTTTCAACGGGCTGCTCGTGGAGCGGGGGTACGCGGTGCCGCTAACGATCGCCCCGAACGACGAGCTCGCGGCGCGCTTTCGGGCCGCCGCGCGGCGGGCACGCGCCCGTTCAGTCGGGCTGTGGAACGCGTGCGGTGGCGATCCGGACCGTCCGATCGCCGGGTCCCGACCACCTTCGGCTGCCGGGAGGCGAGGCCGGGGCCCGCCCACCCGAGCCACCTTCAGCCCAGCGCCGCCTCGATCTCGGGAATGCCCTGGTCGTTGTCGACGAAGCGCACCGCGCGCATGCCGAGCTCGCGCGCCGCGTCGCAGTTGATCTCCAGGTCGTCGACGAAGACGCACTCCTCGGCCCGCAGCCCGTCGCCCATGCGCTCGAGCGTCAGCCGGTAGATCGCCGGATCCGGCTTGCGCATTCCGACGAAGGCGGAGTCCACCACCAGCTCGAAGATGTCGTCGAGGTCGGGCAGCTTGGCCCGCCACAGCGGTTCCCACTCACGCACGTTGTTGGTGAGCATCGCGACCCTGAACCCGCGCTCGCGCAGGCCGCGCAGGTAGTCGACCATCGGCTCGTTGGCGTGCAGATGGGCGAAGTAGGTATCGCGGAATCCCTCCAACCCGACCCCATCGCCCAGCTCCGCCTCCAGCCGGCGCTGGAACTCCCGCTCGCTGATCGCCCCCTTCTCGAGCTCGAAGAGAGGGTGTTCTCCGCCGGAGCGCTCGGCGGCAAGCGTCATCGCCCGGCCGAGATCCCCGGGAGTGACGCCGGAGGCCTCGTGATAGGCGGTGAAGGCCTCGACCAGTGGGATGGTCAGTACGCCTCCGAAGTCGGAGATCACCGCACGCGCGGGCCCGCTCGATGTCGTCACGCCGCCGCGGCCTCGACCCGTACGGTCAGCTCGTAGTACCCGGCTCCCTGCCGGCCCTCCATCCGCCAGTCGAAGGCCGCGGCGTTGACCGAGAGCCCATCGAGCTCGAGCGTGCTCCCGGCGGTGGCGCGACCGGACGCGCGCAGGGGGAGCTCCTCCCCGGGGAGCCACAGCTCGAGCCCCACGGTGCGCTGTCGCCCCGCGCCGTCGTAGACCGTCGACACGCGCGCGTGCTCGACCGCCCGGGGCTCTCCCGCGACGAGCACCGCCGCCGTCACGAGCTCCCCTCCGTGTCCTTCGGCTCCGTGTGGGCGGTGGGCCACGGCGAACACCGCGTGGCCCTCGTCGAACACCGCCGTGATGGTCCGTAGGACATCGATCTCCGCCCATGCCGGTGCGCTGGCGATCTCGGTGCTCGTACCGAGGCACTCGACGGGCAATTCGCCGATCGCCCCCTCCACGCGACACAGCGCGACACGCGTGCCGGCAAGCGGCAGCTTCTCGGTGATCGGCGTGAACTCGAGGTCGAGGCGGCCGGCGAGCGTCGCGCGGTGACCGGTCTCGATCGGCGTGACCACGGGTCCCTCGTCGAGCGCCGTCGAGGTGCCCCCTTCGAAGAGCAGGGTCAGGCCGGCCCGCCAGACGCCGTGAATGCCGTGTGCGGGGTCGAAGAAGGAGAGTGCCGAGGGCGCGTCGCTCACCGCTCGAGGCGCGGAAGCGGTGGCTCGGTGGGGGGGCGCGGAGCTTCGGTCGCGGAGCCCTCGACATCGTAGGCGCGGGCCCCACGCGGACGGGGGCGGCCCCTCCGGCCGCCGCTCGTGAGGCCGACGATCACCCGCTGCGCGAGCGCTCGGGCCACCACCCGGCGCGCCACGGCGCGCGTGGGTGGGATGAGCAGCAGGAGCCCGACGATGTCGGTGATGAAGCCGGGCGTCAGGAGCAGCGCTCCGCCAAAGATCACGAGCGCCCCGTCCAGGACCTCCCGATGGGGCACCCGCCCCGTGGTCGTGGCCTGCGTGAAGCGCCGCCACACCGCCCGGCCCTGGGACCGCAGCAGGAGGGACCCCACGATGGAGTCGACGACCAGCAGCAGCAGCGTCCAGCCGATGCCGATCGCGTCGCCGACCACGGCGAAGATCACGTACAGCTCCGCTATCGGCACGGCGATGAAGAGCAGCACTAGGAGCAGGAGCGGCACCGGAACCAGGCTACTATCGATCTCGTGCCGACCGTCGACGAGGTCACCGAGGCCCTCACCAACGTGATCGACCCCGAGCTCGGGCTGGACTTCGTGGATCTGGGTCTCGTGTACGAGATCGAGGTCGAGGAGGACGAGGTGTACGTCACGTTCACGCTCACGTCGCCGGGCTGCCCCATCGGACCCCAGGTGTCCGATCAGATGAAGGAGTACGTGGGAGAGCTCGAGGGCGTGGCGAAGGTGCATCCGAAGATGGTCTTCACCCCCGCCTGGACGCCCGAGCTGATGAGCGAGGACGCCAAGTTCGCGCTCGGCTACTAGCGCCCTGCGAGCGGGCGCACGTGCGCTCCGCGGGTAAAGAAACGACGCTGACGAGCCGACGGCGTTAGGCAGAGGCTCATGTCACCCGAGACCGGCACCCTGAGCAGCGAGGGTGAGCGCGCGCTAGCCGGTCGGGTCGCGGGCGTTCTGTGGCTACTCGCGGCCGTGAGCCTCGTGGTCCCGCTCGTGCTTCCCGGCGCGGGCACGGACCACTGGGCCGGGGTGGTTGCTCTGGCCGCAGTCGCGGCCGCCTGGGGGCTGGCATGCCTCCGGATCGACTTCACCAAGACCGGGCCCGGTCTCTTCTACGTCACGACCCTTGCAGCATTCGTGGTGGTCGGTGCCACGGTGGCCATGACGGGCGGCAGCGAGTCGCCCGAGTGGATCCTCCTCTTTTACATCGCCGCCTACTGCGGCTACTTCTTCGCTCCCCGCACGGCGCTGCCCTACCTGGCCGGCTGCGCCGCCGTGCACGCGCTGCCCTTTCTCTACGACGACAAGGCCGTCGAGGAGGATCTGGCCGACTTCCTTCTCGCCGCCCCCGCCTTCTTCGTGGTCGGCGGGGTCGTCGTGATCGGGAAGCGTCGCCTCGAGGGGTTGCGCAGGGAGGCCCACGAGCTGTCGGTGCGCGACCCGCTGACGGGGCTCGCGAACCGGCGTGCCCTGATGTCTCGGGTGGAGGTCATCGGAGGCGATCGCCAGAGCGACGCCACGGGCCTGCTCATGGTCGATCTCGACGACTTCAAGGACGTGAACACCCGTCATGGGCATCCGGTGGGCGACACTGCGCTGCGAGCCGCCGCCGAGGCGCTCCGGAGCTCCGCCCGCTCCCAGGACCTGGTGGCCCGCCTCGGCGGAGACGAGTTTGCCATCGTGGTCGAGACGGCGACGCCGGAGGCCATGCGGCAGCTCGGGACTCGCGTGCGGGCGTCGCTTGCGCAGGTCGGTGCGGACCTCGACCTGTCCGGCTGCCCCCTCACCGGCAGCGCCGGCTGGGCCCTCTTCCCCGAGGACGCGCACGACGGCGAGGGGCTCGTGCGCGCGGCCGACGTCTCCCTTCGAAGGGCCAAGGCGCGGGGGAAGGACCGCGTCAGCGGCGCGCCCGACGACCTAACGCCCAGCGACCCCGGCTGACCGCGTCCACCCGGCGCAACGCGCGCGGTCCGTCGCCCGCCGATTCAGCCTCGCGAGCTGGTGGGGCGCTTGCGCTTGCCCTTGTTCTTGGGCCGGCCCGACGAGCCGTTGCTCGCGGCGCCGTTCCGGGAGCTGCGCGCCGGCGCACGCTTGCCGCCCCCGGCCGTCGCCTTCTGCGCGCGCTTCGGCTTGCCGGCGGCCTCGAGCAGCTCCGCCAGCGACTCCTCGAGGAACTCGGCGAAGTCGTCTATATCGGGCATCGCGTCGTAGTCGGCCAGCAGCCCGAAGTCGACGTTGCCGTTGTAGCTCATGATCGCGATGGCCATTGCATGGTTCTCGGGGAGGAAGGCGATCGGCGCCATCTCGAGCAACTGTCGCCCGTGCATGTAGAGCGGGAACTGGGGACCGGGCACATTGGTCACGATCAGGTTGAACAGGCGGGTCGAGAAGTTCATGCGCGTGGCCTGGGCGAGCAGCGTCGGCGGCGCGAAGCCCTCGATCCCGGCGATCACCTCGGCACCGAGCGCCTGCTTCGACTCCTTCAGGCCCTTCATCGCCTCGCTGACGATGCGAAGGCGCTCCACAGGGTGGTCCACGTACACCGGCAGCGGCCCGCGCATGGCGGCGATCTGGTTGCCGAGCGCGCCCTGACCGTCGTCGGTGCGGACGGAGACCGGCACCAGGGCCCGCAGCTCGAGGCCCTCGGTGCGGATTCCCCGTGAGCGCAGCCACCGTCGGAGCCCACCGGAGACGACGGTGAGCACCACGTCGTTCACGGTTCCGCCGAACTCGTCCTTGACGAGCTTGAAGTCCGCGAGCCGGCTGCGCACCCAGCGCACCGTGCGGTGAGGGCCGATCGGCACGTTCAGGGGGGTCTCGGGCGCGGGGTTGAGCCCTGCCCAGACCAGCTCGCCGAGGCCCTGCGCGGCCTCGACGGCTCCAGCGGCCGTGCGGCCCGGGTCCTGTAAGGCGCGGGTAGCACGGGAGGCGACGTCCAGAGGCGTCTTGACCAGGTCCTTCAGCCCCTCGGCCGCGAGCTGCGCCTGGCCGGGCTCGGGCTGCGGGTACCACGGCTTGTCCGGCGGCGGAACCTCGGTCGGCTCGGGCGTGAGATCGAAGAGCACGGTGGCGATGTCGACCCCCGATATGCCGTCGATCAGCGCGTGATGGCTCTTGCTGATCAGGGCGAAGCGGTTCTGCGTCAGTCCCTGCACGACCCAGATCTCCCAGAGCGGCTTGGACCGATCGAGCCGTTGAGAGAACACGCGCCCGATCAGCTCACGTAGCTGGTCGTCGCGGCCGGGCGAGGGCAGCGCCGTGTGCCGCACGTGGTACTCGAGGTTGAAGCGCGAGTCGTCCACCCAGAACGGCCGGCCCATCTCCATACGCGGGAACGAGAGCTTCTGGCGGTAACGCGGGACCAGGTGAAGCCGCGACTCGATGCCCTCGAGCACCTGCTCCCGGCCGGGTGGCGGGCCCTCGAAGATCATCAGCCCGCCGATGTGCATGTGCGAGGCGCGGTGCTCCTGGTGGAGGAACGACGCATCGATCGCCGACAGTCGGTCCAGGTGCTCGGTCGCCATGGCCCGAAGACTAACTCTCCTCGAACCCCATACGCCAGTCCAACCGCCACAATGTGCGCGTGCGCCTGCTCACGGTGGTCCTTCTCGTCCAGGTTGCGATCGGCATCGGCCTGGTGGCGGTCGTCCTGTCCGGCGACGTGCCGCTCGTCGGCGACCTCGGCGTCGGCGAGTCGGCGGAATCGAGTGCTCCGGCCGAGGCGGCGGTGCCTCGCGCGCCGGTCGACCGCTTCGACGAGGCGCGCGCCTTCGGGTGGCTGCGCCGCCAGGTGGAGCTCGGCCCCCGTCCGGCCGGCAGCCCCAAGTCGCGAAGGCTGGCGCGGCTGCTGCGCGCCGCCCTGCCGGGTGGCCGGTTTCAGGCGGTCCCGGGACGCCTGCGCAACGTGATCGGCCTCGTACCGGGGCGGGACCCGGCGCGTACGGTCGTGGTCGGCGCCCACTACGACACCAAGGACGAGCGCGACTTCGTGGGCGCCAACGATGCCGGGTCGGGGACGGCGGTCGTGATGGAGCTCGCCCGCGTCATCCGGCCGCGGATGCTGCGGCCGACGGTCGTCTTCATCCTCTTCGACGGCGAGGAGAGCCCGCGCGGGAGCGATGACGAGGACTTCGAGGCTGCGGGGCTGCGCGGCAGCAAGATCGCGGCTCCGGCCTACGGTGCGGCCGAGGCGATGATCCTGCTCGACTTCGTGGGCAACCGCAACCTCTCGATCGCCCGCGAGGCCAACTCGGACCCGGCGCTCTGGTACCGGCTGCGCCAGGCCGCAGGGCGGGTGGGCGCGGGGCGGGCCTTCCCCCGGCGGGTGGAGGCCCCGGTCTCCGACGACCACCTGCCGTTCATCCGCGCCGGCGTGCCGTCGGTCGACCTGATCGACAGCAACTTCCTGCGCGGGCCGTGCTGGCACCAGACCTGCGACGACCTGCGCGGAGTGTCGGCCCGGAGCCTCGATCTGAGCGGTGAGACCGTGTTCGAGCTCCTTCGTACACTTTGAACAGATGCCGACCGCTCCGGAGAAGCTCTACCTGGCCGCCCCGCGCGGATACTGCGCGGGCGTCGATCGCGCGGTGCAGACGGTCGAGCGGGCGCTCGAGCTCTACGGCCCGCCCGTCTACGTCCGCAAGGAGATAGTCCACAACAAGCACGTGGTCGAGCAGCTGCGCGAGCGCGGCGCCATCTTCGTCGACCAGGAGACCGAGGTGCCCGAGGGTCAGACCGTCGTGTTCTCCGCCCACGGCGTGGCCCCCGGCGTGCACGCCCAGTCGGCCGAGCGAGGCTTGAAGACCATCGACGCCACCTGCCCGCTCGTGACCAAGGTGCACGTCGAGGCCAAGAAGTTCGCGGCCGAGGGCCACACGATCGTGCTGATCGGACACGCGGGGCACGAGGAGGTCGAGGGGACGATGGGGGAGGCGCCCGAGAACATCGTGCTCGTGGAGACCGTCGAGGACGTCGACCGCCTAGAGGTCGCGGATCCCGACCGCATCGCCCACATCTCGCAGACGACCCTGGCCGTCGACGAGACCCGGGCCATCATCGTTCGGCTGCGCGAACGCTTTCCGAACATTGTGGGACCGCGCACCGACGACATCTGCTACGCCACCACAAACCGGCAGATGGCCGTGCGGCAGATGGCGGGCAAGTGCGATCTGGTGCTGGTCATCGGCTCGCAGAACTCGTCGAACTCCAACCGCCTCGTGGAGGTCGCCCGCGATCACGGCGCCGACTCGTACCTGATCGACAACGAGACGCAGGTGCGCGAGGAATGGCTGGAGGGCAAGCGCATCGTCGGCATCACCTCCGGGGCGAGCGCGCCCGAGGAGCTCGTGCAGAGGCTCGTCGTCTTCTTCCGCGAGCGTGGCACCACCGACGTCGAGGAGTTCGAGGTGGTGCAGGAGGACGTGCGGTTTATGTTGCCGAAGTCGATCCGCACGGCTCTCGCCGCGGCCTGAAGCCGGCTAGCTCTCCGCCCGCCCGCGTCAACCGGCGGGGTCCGGCTCAAGCGCGGCCCCCGCGGCGGCAGCCAGTGCAGCTACCAGCTGCTCCCCGGTGGGGGTGTCCTCGGGAGCGATCCGGAACTGGACCGCGAGTCCGTCGAACACCGCTATCAGAAAGAGTGCTATCACCATGGGGTCAGCGCCTTTGGCCACCGCGTCCGGGCCCAGCAGGCGGCTCGGATTCACTTCGACCGCTGGGCCGGCGCGTACGGGCGTTCGAGCCTGCTCGCGTCGCTTCAGAAGAAGGCCCTCGCCGAGCTCCGGCTCGGAGCCGCCGACCGCGTGCTCGACGTCGCGTGTGGCACGGGCGGGTTGGTCGCCGAGGTCGCGCATCGCGTGGAGCGAGCGGTCGGGCTCGACCTATCCTCCGGCATGTTGCAGATCGCGCGCTCCCGCCTGCTCCCGGCCGCCGGCCCGAGCCGCCTCGCGAACATCGACTTCCACCTCGGATCGAGCGACGCGCTCCCCTTCGCCGACGGCGATTTCACAGCGCTCGTCTGTACTACCGCGCTGCACCACTTCCCCGAGCCACAGCAGTCGGTCGACGAGATGGCACGCGTGCTCGCGCCCGGCGGCCGCGTCGTCATCGGCGACTTCTGCCGGGACTCGCCTCCGGCGAAGCTGGCTGACCCGCTCTTCCGCCGCTTCGAGGCGGGGCACGTCGGTCTCCAACGCATGCGCGACATCGAGGCGATGTTGACCGTTGCAGGCCTGCGGGTAACGACGTCGCGTCACCTCTGGTTGCGCGCGTACGCGCTCGTCGCCGCCGAGCGGCCGGGAAGCTAGCCCGGCGAGCGAGCAGTTAGCCGTCCGCTTCCGCCGGCGGTTTCGGAGTGAACTGGAAGCCGTGCAGGCGCAGGCCCGGGTCCTCGGCCACCACCTCGCCCTCCGGCGCCTCGTACACGCCCGGCTCCAAGGGGCCCGACAGCACCGCGTAGGCGGCTCCGCCCGTGAATGTGACCTCGGCGGCCGCTCCGGCGTCGGCGGCCTCGATGTAGTCCTCGCCGTCGGTCCAGTCCCGTATCAGCTCGATGCGGTCGCGCTCCTTCGGCAGGGCGATGTCGGCGGTCTGGGGCTCGAGCAGCACGCCCGGGGCGTCCTCGGGCCGTAGCGGATCGAGGAGCGCCGGGAAGCGCGCGCCCTCGTCGATCTCGAGCAGGACCTCCCGGATCGCGAGCTCGGTGTCGCGGTAGGCGCCCTCTCCGTAGTGGAACCAGCGCAACTCGCCGCGGCGGTCGAAGAGATAGAGGCCGGGCCACCCGCGATTGCCGTAGGCCAGCCACACGGCGAAGTCCGGATCGAGCACCACCGGGTAGTCGATCCGCATCCGCTCGACAGCACGCGCCACCGTCTCGCGATCGCGCCCGAACGAGTAGCCCGGCGAGTGAACGCCGACCACGCGCAGGCCCGCGTCGGCGTAGCGCTCGTGCCAGCTCTTCAGGTAGGGCATCGTGCGCAACGAGTTGACGCGCGCGAAGTCCCAGAACTCGACCAGCACCGCACCCTGGCCGCGCTGCTTGTCCATCCGCAGGAACGCGACGTTCAGCCACTCGAGTCCCGCTGGGAACTCAGGGGCGTTGATCTCTATGTCATCGGGCGCGCGGGGCACCCCACGCAGTCTGGCGGGTTCGTCAGCCCAGGTGTGGTCGTCCGCCTCAGCTCGCGAGGGCCCTGAGGATGTCGGGCGACACGTAGACCTCGATCAGCGCGGTGACGATCAGCACCGGAAAGGCGATCGCCGAGGTTACGAAGGTGGCGGCCAGGAGCTCGTGCCAGCGCTTGCGGCGGCTCGCGATGATCCACGCCGCCAGCGGGAGGAACAGGGCCGTGAGCTCGGGCAGGGCGTGGGGCATCAGGCCGACGAGCAGCAGGGCGGGGGAGATGTCCAGGTCCGCGGCCAGGGTGGAGGCTGCTCCCCCTAGCGCGTAGGCCTGGGTCGTGAGCGAGAAGATCGTCGCCGCGAGCACGAAGCCGATCGCCAGCGGACCGGCCTTCTCGTGCACCCAGCGCCAGACGCCGGTCATTCCGGCAGCGGTCGCGGGCAGGGAGCTTCCGGCGATGAAGCCCGCCACGCAGGCCATGGCGTGGAGCGCCAGCACCAGCGAGTTGCGGTAGAGGAGGAAGCCGGCGTCGCCGAGCCGCGGCTCGTGCCGGTAGTGCGGGAGCGCCAGCCGCGTCGGGTCGGGGGCCGCGAACTTGGCCACGACGTAGACGGCGTAGAGGAGGCCGACGGCCACGAGCAGGCTGCCGGCCAGCCAGCCCCGGAGCGTGCGCCAGGGATGTGCCCGCCATACGTCGAGGGTCTCGCGCGTGTCGCGCAGCCCTTGGACGAGGGCGTAGTCGTTGGCGCTCACCTACCGGGCATCGGCAGGCCGGCTCCTCATGTTGAGCGACTTGGCGCGAGCACGCACCCCGGGGCCCGGCTTCCCGACATCGGACCGATCGGTCGCGAGCTCAGCCCGGCTGACGGGGCCCGGGCTCGGCCTCGACGTGCGCAAAGGCGTCGGCGCGCCCGCGGGAGGAGACGAAGTTCCGGTAGTGCGCCACCCCGGCCGCTCCGATCGCGAGCGCCGAGGTGTCGCGCTCCCAGTCCTCCGGCTTGACCCTGGCGATCCAGCCGCGGCGGTAGGGCTGGGTCACGAGCACGTGCGGTGCGACCTCCATCAGGGGGTTGGCCTCGACGATCGTGCCGCTCACCGGAGCCGCCACCACCACCAGGCGCCCCTCGCGTCCGGTGATCTGGGCAATGGGCTCGCCTCGCTCGGCCCTCGCGCCCACCGGCCCCCTCTCGATCTCCGGGCTGTAGGAGAGCACCGCCCGCATGGGGGCGGCAACACCGATCGTGGCGAGCCCTCCCGCCTGATGGGCCCACACGTGGCGCTCGATCCAGTGGTGCACGTCGGTCGGCATCCGGTAGAGCGGCGCCCGGGCCAGCCAGCCGAGCCCCGCGGGGGCGGGCGGCGGAGAGCGGCGGCGCGGCGGCGGCGGCGCGGGGAGCGCCGAGTGCGGCAGCGGGGCGCCGTGCCGCAGGGCCTCGCCGTGCAGAGCCTCGAGCGGCACCAGGGGAACCCCATACACCGCGGCGGCCCGGCGTAGTGCTTCCCGTCCCGTGCGCTGCGCTCCGGTTGGCTCGGCGAGAGCCGTAACCCGGGCGAACTCCGCCCGAAAGCCCGTCCGGTGTACCGCGATCTCGCCCCAGGCGGCGATGGCGCCGAGCACCAGCCCCCCACCGCGCAACCTCGGGTCGCTGTGCTCGAACAACCCGTACAGGCCGCAGCTACAGGCGAGGTCCGGCGCCCGGTGACCCGGGCTCCTCTGCCGCAGCGCGCACGCGGCCCGGTTCTCGCCGACCGACCAAGGCGACGACGAGTAGGTCACCGGGTGCAGGCGATCGTGCCGCAGGCCCCACGCCCGGTAGCCGACGACGGCCTCGACGAAGTCGGGAGCCGCGGTCAAGCGGGCGCCGGTTCGCGCCCCGGCTTCCGGGAAGGGGTCGGCGGGGGAGCCGGCTCCTTCGCGGGCGGCGCCGGCTCCGTTCGCGACGGCGCCGGGTGAGGCCGGCGGATCGGCTCGACGCGGATGCGGCGCGCGGGCCCGGGTAGGTCGAGCGCGCGCGGACGCGCCGGGAGAGCGGCACCACGGGGGTCAGCCTCGTGCCCGTACTGAGCCCCCGTCCGGGGACGGGCGACGCGAGCGAACATGCGCCGAGGATGGCCCGGCCGCCGGTCGGAACGGGGCGAGCGCGGCGTTCGGGACAGAGGTCACGCTTCTCGCCGGCGCCAGACGGTGATAGACATTGCAGTTGGGTGGCGACTGGGAAGGGGATCGGCGATTGTCGCGCCACGGGGAATTCAGCGAAGCGGGCAGGCACCAGGCGAACTTCGCGCTGTTGTCTGGCCTGGGGCTTGGCAGCCACCTGACCGTGGCCTCGGGCGCGTACTCGGGCACCGACGAGGGCGCGATCCCCGCCGGCGGGCCGTAGCGTGGGCGACTCCTTCGCCGGCATCACCGTGCCCGAGGGCCAGCCCGGCGAGCTGCGCGCGGCGGGCCAGACCTTCGCCGGCATCTCGGGTGCGCTCGAGGGCGTCTCCTCCGAGCTCGGTGCCCTGCCGGGGATGCTGTCTGCCTGGCAGGGCCCCGCGAGCGTCAACTACGCGGGCTCGGTGCTGACCAACGGGACCGCGCTCGACTCCGCCACCGAGGCGCTCCAGAGCGCCTCGATCGCTGCAAAGCGGTACGCCGAGGAGCTCGAAGAGGCACAGGACGACGCGCGCGCGGCGATCGATGACGCGCGCATAGCCCAGCAGCGGATCGACCAGGCCGAGGCAGACATCGAGGGCGCCAGGGCGCGCTCGGCGGAGGCGACCGCCAGCCTCGCCGTGGCCTCGGCGCGCGTAGTCGCGACAGGCATCACCGGCCTGCCCTCGCCCGATGCGCTCGCCGACCAGTCCGCCGCCGCGGCGGCGATCTCAGACGCGGAGACCGACGGGGCGCGCGCCCAGCGCGAGCTCGAGCAGGCCCAGGAGGACCTCAAGCGCGCCCAGGAGCGCGGGCGCCGCGCCGAGCAGGCCGCCCGCGAGGCGGCGCGGGCGGTCGCCGGCGCCTTCAGTGCCGGTGGGGCGGTCTCGCCGGCGTTTGCTCTCTTCGGAGCGCCGGGGTCGGCGATCGTCGGGGGTGGCGCGGCGCCGATGCTGGCGGGGGGTCGCCTCTACGTGGGCGGACGCAGCCTGGCCGTGAACGACGCGAGCCCTGCGGAGGTCGCGGCGTTCTTCGATGACATCGGCCCGGCGCAGGGTAGTGCGGTCGCCGATGCCTATCCGGCGCTCGTCGGACCCTTGAACGGCGCCCCCCCGGTGCTGCGCTACGCGGCCAACCGCAGCTTGATCCAGGGGGAGGCAGCGAGCCTTCGCGACCAGCTCGCCCAGCTCGAAGCCGCGGAGGAAGCCGACGACGACGGCGGTTCGTTCCTTCCGATCGCGATGATCAATCTCAAGCCACTGATCGACCGGATCCTCCCGGGGGCGCAGAACGTGGACGAGGCGCGCGAGCAGCTCGAGACGCGGATCGCGACGCTCGAAGCGCTCGACGACCCGGAGCGGCAGATCCTCCTCTTCGACGGCGGCGGCGACGGGCGGGTGGCCGAGGTGTTCGGCGATCTCGACAACTCGCCCAACGTCGCGGTGATGGTGCCGGGGGTCGGAAGCGACATCGACGGCTTCAGCGAATCGCTGGCCCCTCGTGCGCAGGAACTACAGCAGGCGACGGGTAAGTACGCAGACAACGCCACGGTCGCCTGGCTCGGCTACAACCCGCCCGACCAGCCGATCTCACCCGCCGCCGCAAGCGGAGACGCAGCAAACGACGGCGCGCCCCGGCTGGCGCAGCTTCTCGAGGGCATCAACGCGCGCAATGACGGACACACGACCGTCATAGGCCACAGCTACGGGTCGGTCACGACCGGCACTGCGGCAGCAAGCTACGGCCTCCGCGCCGACGACGTGGTCTTCACCGGCAGCCCGGGAACCGGCGAGGGTCGCACCGATGTCGGCCAGCTCGGCGACAACTCCCGGTTCTGGGCAGCAGAGGCTCCCGGCGATCCCGTGCCGAGCGCCCCCGCGCACGGGGAGGCACCCGGCGACTCGGGCTTCGGGGCACGCCTCTTCGACGCCACCGGCGAGGAGGCGCTCAGCCCTGTCTCCGACCACCAGAGCTACTACAACCCCGGCAGCCGGAGCCTCGAGAACATCGCCCGGATCGTCGCCAACCGGGCGGACCTCGTCACGCCGCCGCCCTGACCGGACTCAACTACCACAGCCCCGTGACCGTCCACACTCCCACCAGATGCGACCCAAGCCCAAGGCGTCGCCGCAGGAGGCCCTCTTGCCAGCAACGAGACAGTTGCCCTTGCTCGCCACCGCGCTCGTCGCCGTGGCGCTGCTCTCCGGATGCTCGGGGGCTGGCGGGGCCGATTCGGTGACGCTCGACGAGGGCCGCCAGCGCCTGAGGCAGATGATCGACGCGACGGCCGAAGCCACGCTCGCGGATCGCGAGCGCGTACCGCGGCCGGAGGTTCCGCCGCAGCGCTGCGAGCGACTGGGCGCTCCGGCGGACAGCTTCACGGTCGGATACGGGGTCGAGGCCGACCTCGAGCGCGGAGCCGAGCTGCGGGCGATAGTCGAGCGCGTGGCGGTGTTCTGGCGCGAGGCGGGCTACGACGGCGTGCAGACGGAGAACCTCGACACGGACGTCCCGATCGCCTACGCGACGCCCGAGGGCTACGAACTGTCGTTTACCGCTTCCGGACCCCGGGGCAAGGCGTTCCTCGAAGGAGGAACACCTTGCCTTCCGCGCGCGGAGGATTCTGATGAGCGGTGAAGAGGAGAAGGTGGCAGAGCAGCGACACAACGGCGGCGGTGCTGGCCGACGCCGCTAGGCGACGGGGTTCGCCGCGACCGCCGCCTGAAGCCGCTGTACGGCCTCGTCCAAGCCGTTGACCACGAAGAGCTGGCGTTGCCCGTCGGCGGTCACAATCCGCAGCCGCTTGCGTAACGAGCCGTCGAACGGGTTCTTCCCGCGCGGCTCCTCGCCAACCTCGGTGATCTCGCTCAAAGTGGCGGACCAGCCTCCCGGCGTGTCGATCAGCCGGTCGATCGCGCGGTCGAAGCCGTGCGGCTCGAAGCTCAACCGCTCGCCCTCCAAGCGAAGCTTGCCCCCCTTCGCGCGGCCACCATCGGCATGGTTGGCCCGCTTCTCCCAGTCGCTCATCCGGGCGCTCCGAAACTACGCTGCGGCTGGATCCCCCGCCAGTCCGTCGCCCGCCGGAGCTGGCTCGAGCTTCATTTGGCAGCGGTGGGCGAGCGGTTAGCCACCTAACCGATCGACCCCACCATCTCCAGCTGAATCAGCCGGTTCAGCTCGATCGCGTACTCCATCGGCAGCTCCTTCGTGACCGGCTCGATGAAGCCGTTCACGATCATGCCGGCGGCCTCCTCCTCGGTGAGCCCGCGGCTCTTGAGGTAGAAGAGCTGCTCGTCCGAGATCTTGCCGACCACGGCCTCGTGGGCAACGGTCACGTGCGGGTTCTGGATCTGGATGTCGGGCCAGGTGTCGGAGCGCGACTCGGGGTCCATCATCAGGCCGTCGCACTGCACGTGCGACTTGGAGCCCGCCGAGTTGTGCCCCATGCGCACCAGGCCGCGGTAGCCCATGATCCCGCCGTCCTTGGAGATCGACTTGGCGAGGATGTTCGAGGTGGTGTTGGGCGCGAGGTGCAGCACCTTCGCACCCGTGTCCTTCCACACCTTGCCCGAAGCGACGCCCACGTTCAGGTGGTCGGCCCGCGCGCCCTCGCCCATCAGGAACGAGCCCGGGTAGAGCATCACGTACTTGGCGCCCATCGAGCCGCCGACCCACTCGACGGTGCCCTCGGCCTCGACGATCGCGCGCTTGGTGTTCAGGTTGTAGACGTCCTTCGACCAGTTCTGCACGGTCGTGTAGCGGGCCTTGGCGCCCTCCTTCACGAAGATCTCGACGCAGGCGGAGTGCATCGAGTTGGCGCTGTAGGTCTGCGCCGTGCAGCCCTCGATGTAGTTCACCTCCGAGCCCTCGTCGGCGATGATCAGCGTGTGCTCGAAGGTGCCCTCGCCGGAGCCCTCCATGCGGAAGTAGGCCTGCAGCGGTAGGTCGACCTTCACGCCCTTCGGCACGTACAGGAACGCGCCGCCCGACCATACCGCGCCGTGGAGCGCCGAGTACTTGTTGTCCTGCGGCGGGATGTTCTTGGTCATGAAGTACGGCTCGACGAGGTCCGGGTACTCGGTGATCGCCGTGTCCATCGAGCAGAAGATGATCCCGAGGTCCGCGTACTCCTTCTTGAGGCCCTCGTAGATGGGCTCCTGGCGCCAGACGCCCACCACGCCGGCGAGGTGCTCGCGCTCGGCCTGGGGGATCCCGAGGTCCTCGTAGGTCTGCTTCATGTCCGCGGGCACGTCGTCCCAGGAGTTGAAGCGGCCCGCCGTGGGCGGGGAGTAGAGGACCAGATCGTCCAGGTTGAGCCCGGAGAGGTCGACGCCCCAGGTGGGGACCGGCTTGCGCTCGAAGATCTCGAGCGACTTGACGCGCTTGGCGCGCATCCACTCGGGCTCGCCCTTGATCTTCGACAGCTCCTCGACGACCTCGCGCGAGACGCCCTTGCGGGCGATCAGTTGACCCTGCTCGTCCTCGACGATGGGGCTCGGCTTGGTGATTCGCGTGCTGTCTGTGGCGGCCATGGTCAATTCCTCGCGTCGAGGTCGGATATGCGTCTCGAGTCTAGCTCAGCAGGCCGGTCGGCCGCACCTCGTCAACGGGGGGTCGCCTTGCAATCCAGACACGCTCAGTTGGTATTAGGGTACCCTAAGAACATGCTTCGCCAGGCAATCGCCCTAGTGATCGCGGCCGCGCTCGGCGCGGGCGCCGCTTTCGGTGCGGCCGCCTGCGGTGAGGATCGCGGCGGCGTGGAGGTCGAAGGTGGCACCGGAAGCACCGGTTCCACGAACGGCGGTTCCACGAACGGCGGCTCCTCGAACGGCGGCTCCACGAACGGCGGCCCGACCACCGCGCCGCCCGAGTCAACTCCCGCCGCGCCGGGCCAGACACAGCCCTAGGTGGTGGGCCGGGGGTCCTCAGGGCGGGGGGCACTGAGCATGCGACCCATGCTGCTGATCGCTGCTCTAGTGGCCGTCGCCGCATTCCCCGGCTGCGGCGGGGGAGAACCCGACCTGGTCGTCTACTCGGGGCGTTCGGAGCCGCTGATCAAGCCCTTCCTCGAGGAGTTCGCGAAGCGCGAGAACCTCGACGTGCAGGTGCGCTTCGGCGACACGGCGGACCTCGTGGGCACGGTGCTCGAGGAGGGAGACCGCACGCGCGCCGACGTGTTCATCGGGCAGGACGCCGCCGCCCTCGAGCAGCTGAGCGCGCGCGGGCTCCTGCGCCCCTACGACGGGCTCTCGAAGACTCCCGCCGCCTACCGCTCGCCCGACAACACCTGGACCGGCCTATCTGGACGGGCGCGCGTCCTGATCGTGCGCCGCGGCGTTCCCCATCCCGACAGCGTCTTCGACCTCACCGATCCGCGCTGGAAGGGGAAGATCGCGGCACCCGTCACCTCCAACGTGTCCTTCCGCGACTTCGTCTCGGCGATCCGCCTGAAGCGCGGTGACGACTTCACCCGCCGCTACCTCGAGGGGCTGAAGCGCAACGACCTCGCGGTGCTCGCGAGCCACGGCGACGTGCGTAACGCCGTCGGGGAGGGCGAGTTCGACATCGGCCTCGTAAACCACTACTACGTCGAGCTCGAGCGAAAGGAGGGCTCGGACGTCGAGGCCGTCTACACCGATCAGGAGCCGGGCGGCTTCGGGGTCGTGTTCAACGTGGCGAGCGCCGGGATCACGGCGGCGTCCGAGCAGCAGGCAAACGCCCGCAAGCTGATGGACTATCTCCTCACGGCCGACGTCCAGCGGCGGTTCGCCACGGCCAACTTCGAGTATCCGCTGCTTCCGGGCCTCGAGGCGGCGCCGGGAGTCAAGCCGCTCTCGGAGGTGCGGACGACCGACATCGACCTCGCGGAGCTCGGCCCGGCGGCCGAGGGCACCGACCGCCTGCTCGACGAGGTCGGCCTGGGGGAGTGAGGGCAGCCGCCGCGTGAGTCGAATCTGCGTCACCGGCGGCCTCGGCTTCATCGGCAGCCATCTCTGCCGCGCGCTGTGGGATCTCGGTCATGAGGTCACCTGTATCGACCGGCTCTCAGGGTGCTACGCGCCGGGCTGCGGGCTCGACGCCAAGGAGGCGCTTGGTGGGTTGTCCGGGGTCCGCGTCATGCGGGCCGACATCGCGGACGAGCCGCTCGAGCCGTTGTTCGAGCAAGCCGCGGTCGTGGTCCATCTGGCCGCTCTACCGGGAGTGCGCACGGGCCACCGCCGCACGGCGCTGTTCCGGAACAACACGCTCGCCACCGCGCGCGTCCTCGCCGCTCTCAGGCCCGAGCAGAGGCTGCTGTTCGTCTCGACATCCTCGGTCTACGGGGACACCGCTCCCATCCCCACGCCGGAGAGCTGGCCCGCCTGCCCGCTCAACCCCTACGCCGCGAGCAAGCTGGCCGCGGAGCATGCCTGCCTCGCCGCGGCCGCAGCCGGGCAGGACGTGGTGATCGCTCGACTGTTCACGGTCTACGGTCCGGGCCAGCGTCCCGACATGGCCTTCGCGCGCTGGATAGAGGACATTCGCAGCGACCGCCCGATCCTCTGGTGTGCGAGGCTCGATGCCTGCCGCGACTTCACGTACGTCGACGATGCGGTGCGAGGTCTGATCGCGGCCCTATCCGGCGGCCAGGCCGGCCGCGCCTACAACGTGCCCGGAGCCGGCTCCGTCCCCGTCGGCCGCGCGCTGGCGACGATCGAGGAGATCCTCGGGCGGCGCGCAGAAGTGGTCTCCCGGCCGTCCCCCGTAAGCGAGAGCCGGACCACCGCGGCCTGCTCGCGGCGAGCGGCCACGGAGCTCGACTACTCGGCGCGGGTGACGCTCGCAGAGGGGCTGCGGCGACAGATAGATCGCGTGCTCGAGGCCGACCCGTGCTTCGCACCGGTGGCCGCCTGAGATGACGGCAAGCACGACGCGTCCCCCGACCTGGGCCGCCGCGGTGGCGGTTGCGCTCGCGGCCTCGCTTCCGCTCGGCTACGTGCTGGTCCGCGCGGCCGGGGCCGGCTCCGATACCTGGTCGCGGCTGCTCGACCGGCGTGTTCCCGAGCTTTTGGTGAACACTCTCGGCCTGGCGGCGGTGGTGGGCGCCGCCACGCTCGCGATCGGCGGGCTCCTCGCCTACCTCGTCGTGCGCACCGATCTTCCGGGCCGCCGGCCGCTGGCGGTGCTCTGCGCCCTGCCCCTCGCGGTGCCGCCCTACGTCGGCGCCGTGACCTACGCCGACGTGCTCGGCCCCCGCGGCGGCCTGGCGGACCTGCTCGGAGTCGAGCAGCTGCCCAGCCTGTTCGGCTTCGGTGGCTCCGCGCTCGTGCTCACGCTCTTCACCTACCCCTATGTGTTCCTGCTCACGGCCGCCGCCCTGCGCGGCGTCGATCCGCGGCTGGAGGAGGCGGCTCGCGGGCTCGGCCGAGGGCCGCTCGCGGTGCTCATGGGCACCACCGCGCGGCTCGTCATGCCCGCGCTCCTCGGTGGAGCGTTGCTCGTCTCCCTGTACGTGCTCTCCGACTTCGGCACGGTGTCGCTGCTGCGCTTCGACACCTTCACCACGGTGATCTACGACGAGCTCGGCGGGCGCTTCGACCCGCCGGCGGCGGCGGCGCTGTCGAGCGTGCTCGTCGTGCTCACCGTCGGACTGCTGCTCGCCGGTCAGGGCCTGCGCGGCCGCGGCCGCCTCGAGCAGGCCGGCGGCGCGCCGGTGGCAGGGCCGCAGCAGGTGCTGGGGCGCTGGCGGTGGCCCGCGCTCGCGGGCGTGCTCGCCTTGCTCGCCCTCGCGCTCGGGCTGCCGCTCGCCCGGCTTGCCACGTGGTCGGTCGACATCCTTCCCGACCAGGACGCCGGTGAGTTCACCGGCTGGGCGTTCAACAGCCTGCTGGTGAGCACGCTCGCAGCCGGGGTGGCCGTGGCCTGCGCACTCCCGGTAGCGCTCGTGCTCGCCCGCCGGCGCACGCCCGGGAGGGTTGGGCTCGCGGTGGGCTCGCTGGCCCAGGCCGGCTACGCGCTGCCCGGCGTGATCGTGGCGCTCGCGCTCGTGGCGATCTCCACCCGCTGGTTCGACGCCGCCTATGGCACGCTGGGCCTGCTCGTGTCCGCATTCGTGATCCGATTCCTGCCGCAGGCCATCCAGAGCGAGGAGGCGGGGCTGCAGCAGATCCGCGATTCCCTCACCGAGGCCGCGCGGGGGCTCGGCGCCACGCGCGCCGCCGCCTTCCGCCGGGTGGTCCTGCCGCTGCTGCGCCCCAGCCTGGCGGTGTCGTGGGCCGTCGTGTTCCTCACGGCCGTCAAGGAGCTGCCCGCCACCCTCGTGCTACGACCGCTCGGCTTCGACACCCTTCCGGTCCGCATCTGGACGCCCGCCCGCGACGGCCTCTATGCCGACGCCGGACCGCCCGCCCTGCTCCTGGTGCTGCTCTCGCTCGTGCCCCTCTACCTGCTGCTCGCGCGCCGGCGCGACGTGGTGCCGGGGATCTGACGTGGCCGTCCGGCTCGAAGGGGTCAGCAGGAGCTTCGGGTTGACCCATGCGGTCAGGGACGTGACGCTCGACGTGGAGGGCGGCGAGCTGTTCGCGATCCTCGGCCCGTCGGGCTCGGGGAAGACGACCCTCCTGAGGCTGCTCGCGGGCTTCGAGCGCCCGGATGCGGGGGAGGTCAGCGTGGCCGGCGTGCTCGTGGCGGGCGCCGGTACCTTCGTGCCGCCCGAGCGGCGACGCATCGGGATGGTCTTCCAGGACTACGCGCTCTTCCCGCACCTGTCGGTGGCGCGCAACGTGGCGTTCGGGCTGCCCCGGCGTGAGCGCTCCGGCCGGCGCCTGCGCACGGCGCTCGAGCTCGTCGGCCTCCAGCACAAGGCCGACCGCTTCACCAACGAGCTATCGGGTGGCGAACGCCAGCGGGTGGCGCTCGCGCGGGCGCTCGCGCCCGAACCGCAGGTCGTGCTGCTGGACGAGCCGTTCTCGAGCCTCGATGCCACCCTGCGCGCGGGCCTGCGCCGCGAGGTCGAGCTGATCCTCCGCGACGCCGGGGCCACCGCTCTGCTCGTGACCCATGACCAGGAGGAGGCGCTCTCGCTGGCCGACCGGCTGGCCGTGATGCGCGACGGCCGCATCGTGCAGGTCGGTCCGCCCGAGGAGATCTACGCGCGACCGGCCGATCGCTGGGCGGCGCAGTTCGTGGGGGAGGTCAACGTCGTCTCGGGGATGGCCGGCGCGGGCCGGGTGCAGACGGAGCTCGGTACGTTCGAGGTGCCCGGTGGCACGGCTGCCGCCGAGGGGCCGGTGCACGTGGCCGTGCGCCCCGAGCAGCTCGAGCTCGAGGGCGGGGAGCGCGACAACGCGGAGGTCACCGAGCGGGAGTTCCGCGGCCACGACGTGCTCTACCGGTTGCGCCACGAGGCTGGGCGCACGGTGCTCGTGCAGCTCCCCTCGGTGCGCCTCTACGAGGTGGGCGAGAGGGTGTTCGTCAGGCCCGCGCGCGCGGCGGTTGCGCCGCTCGTGGACTGACTCGGCCGGAGCCGGGCGACGCGCGCACGGCCGCAAGCGCCGCGAGAAGGGCGGGGTTGAACAGCTCGTGCTTGACGGTGACCGCCGCGTGATCGCCGTCGACCTCGAACACCGGGGCGTCGAGGGACTCGGCGAGCTCCCGCTGCCTGCGCGGTGGCACGGCGGTGTCGCGCTCCGTGAGGACGACGGCGGCGGGCACCGACAGCGTGCGTATCCACGGTCGGCTGTCGTAGCGGCCGAGCTCGCGTCCCGCTTCCGCGATGTCGCGGCCGCTGCCCCGGGACAACTCGGCGGCCAGCCACGTCGTGGTCGAGCTGTCGGGGAAGCCGCCGGCTCGTAGGCCGAGCCGCCAGGTGGCCTCCGGGAACAGGTTGAGTCCCAGGCGTAGGGCCGCCATGCCGTTCCACAGCGCCTTCATGCCGGGGTCCTGCCACTCGCGCGCGGTCGCGCAGAGCACGATGCCCGCGAGCAGGTCGGCGTGGTCGCGGCCCATGAGCTGGGCGATCGGGCCGCCCATCGAGTAGCCAACGGCGATCACCGGTCCGCAGTCGAGGCTCTCGACCACCGCGGCGGCGTCGTCGGCGCAGTCCGAGAGCCGGAAGGCGGCGGGGGTGCGCAGTCCGCGGCCGTGTCCCCGGTGGTCCATGGCCAGCACCCGGTACCCCGCCTCGACCAGCGGTTCGTAGGAGCGAAACCAGTTGAGGTCGCTCGGGAACATCCATCCGTGTAGGAGCAGTACCGGCGCGCCCGAGCCACCCGAGTCACGCAGGAAGAACTCGCCACGCCCGGGCACGTGTTGCAGGCGGCCCTCGGGTAGCGGTACCGGCGGCTCGGGTGCCCAATCCGGGGCACGACGCAGCGAACCGAGCGCCCTGGCGGCCGCCGCCGGCCGGACCCTCAGTCGCGTTCCGCGACTGCGCCTACCGGTGGCGGGACTCAACGACTCAGCTCTCGGGCCACGAGGCATCGCCCGTGGTGGCGCCGCGCATGACCTTCAGGTTGAGCAGGGCGCACTTGCGCCGGGTGGGGGAGATGTCGATCCCGAGCAGGTCGGTGACCCAATCCGCCGATAGCCCCGGGATCTCGTCGACCGGCATGCCGACGAGCTCCTCCGAGGCGATCGACGCCGCGGCCTGCGAGATCGCGCACCCCTGGCCGTGGAACCTGAGCTCGGCGACCTTCCCCTCCACCACCCTCACGTGCACCCCGAGCTCATCCCCGCAGAGCGGGTTGTGGTCGTACCACTCGAGGTCGTGCGGCTCGAGCTCCCCGAAGTTGCGGGGGCTCTTGTAGTGGTCGAGGATGTAGTCGCGGTAGAGGGCGTCCACTCGATCGAGGGTAGCCCGCCCGGTTCCGGCTCGACCCTGCCTACTTCGGTCCCACCACCCCGCACGCCACCCGGTCGCCGGAGTCGCCCGTGTCGAGCGTCATCTGATCCGGCACCTTGCCGGCGCCCTTCGAGCGGTAGCGATCGGCCGGGATGTTGGCGGAGTTGTCCGGGTCGGCGTGCACCATCACCGCGCTGCCGTCGGCGTCCTGGATGTCGGCGAGGGTGTAGCGGTCGGTCGTGAACGTGGTGGCCACCGTGCCGTCCTCCTTCACGAGCAAGGGCGGCATGTCGCCAGAGTGCTCGCCGTGGCCCTCGGAGCCCTTGGTGTAGTGGCCCTCCGCGCTGCCGAACGGCGTCGGCTCGCCCTCGACCACCGCGTCTGGATCGCAGGCGCCTGTCTCGTGAATGTGGAAGCCGTGAAAGCCGGGCTCGAGGCCCTCGAGCTCCGCGGTGACCTTCACCGCCCCGCTCTCCTCGGTCAGCGTCACCGGTCCGATCTGCGCGCCGTCCGCGCCGGTCAGCTCAATGTCCATCGCCGCCGGCGCGCTCTGCTGCGCCTCTTCGGTGCCGTCGTCGTTCTCGTCGCTCCCGCAGCCCGCGAGCATGAGTGCGACGACCGTCCCCGCGATTCGAACTTCGGCTCTCATATCTTCTCCCTTGTCGCCCGCCCGTGCTCTGCCCGCCGCGCCTCAGCCTGTCTAGACCCTTTCTACACGCAACAGGGGCTTGCGTGCTTACCGGCGGATGAACCCGGCGCAATCACACGGGTACGATCCCGAAGGATCACTGCGGATCCGGGTTGCCCACGCTCATTGAAGAGGTGAAGTAGGTGATGAGCAGGGAAGTCGAGCTCACCGCGCTGAGGAGCCTCGTGCGCTCGACCGCCGCCGGCCGCGGGGAGGCTCTGGTGTTCACGGGGAGCTGCTTGCCACGCCGATCGAGCCCGCGGAAAAGCTGCCGTCAGGCCGAGGCGGGACCCGGTCCCAGCCGGTCCAACATGCGCAGCAGCGCCTCCCGCCGAGCGCGGCTCTCCGCGCGGAGGTCGCGCAGCTCGTCAGCCACCGCGCGCGCCGCCGCGCTGTGCTCGGAGAGGAACGCACGGAAGCCGTTCATGAGGTCCTGGGTGAAGCGCTCGTTCCGGAGGCTCTGCTCCCGCATGTAGATGCGAAGCTCGTCGTGGGATTCGCGTGAACGGAGGCTCTCCTCCCGAGAGAGGCGCAGCTCCTCCCTGACGCTGTTCATCATCTCATTCCCACGGCTCATATGACCGTCGATGCGCTCGAGAAAGTCAGGATCGGTCATGACGACATTGTGCCATGCCAGGCGCGACGGAAGCGAGACCAGCACGACGATTCGGTGACAGGAAGGCTCCAGCGGCCGGGCTCGGTCCCGCCCCCTACAGCCCGAACACGGCCCGCGCACCCACCAGCGCCTCCACCAGCCGATCCACGTCCTCGCGCGAGTTGTATACGTGGAACGAGGCCCGCGCGGTGGCCGGCACGCCCATCATTCGCATAAGTGGCTGCGCGCAGTGGTGGCCGGCGCGGATGCACACGCCCTCGCGGTCGCACAGGTCGGCGATGTCGTGCGGGTGCATCCCGTCGAGGGCGAACGACACCACGCCGCCGCGCTGGTCCGGGTCCGGCGGACCGAATATCCGCAGGCCGTCGATCGACGGCAGCCGCTCGAGTGCGTAGGCCGTGAGATCGCGCTCGTGCGCGCGAACGTTCTCCATCCCGAGCGCCGACAGGTAGTCGATCGCCGCGCCGAGCCCGACGCCCTCGGCGATCGGGGAGGTGCCGGCCTCGAACTTCCAGGGCAGGTCGTTCCAGGTGGAGGACTCGAAGTCGACGCGCCCGATCATGTCGCCGCCGCCGAGGAACGGGCGCATCTCCTGGAGCACCGAGCGCCTGCCGTGCAGGACGCCGATGCCCGTGGGACCGACCGCCTTGTGGCCGGTCCAGGCGTAGAAGTCGGCATCGATCTCCGCCAGGTCCACCGGAAGCTGCGGCACGGCCTGTGAGCCGTCGATCACGGATAGCGCGCCGGCCGCGCGGGCGCGAGCGACGATCTCCGCCACCGGGTTGATCGTGCCGAGCACGTTGGACACGTGCACCACGCTCACGAGCTTCACGCGGCCCTCGCCGAGCACCGAGTCGAGCTCGTCGAGCGACAGGGCTCCCTCCTCCGACACGCTCAGGTAGCGAAGGCGCGCGCCCGTCTCCTGGCACAGCATCTGCCACGGCACGATGTTCGAGTGGTGCTCCATGTGGGTGATCAGCAGCTCGTCCCCTGGCCCGACGTTCGCGCGCCCCCAGGCGTAGGCCACGAGGTTGATGGCCTCGGTGGCGTTGCGGGTGAAGATCGTGGTGGCGGTGTCCCAACCGCAGAACGCGGCCACCCGCTCACGTGCCCCCTCGTACAGATCGGTGGCCTCCTGCGCGAGCTCGTACACGCCGCGGTGGATATTCGCGTTCGAGCGGCGGTAGTAGTCGTTCATCGCCTCGATCACCGCCACCGGCTTCTGCGACGTGGCCGCCGAATCGAGGTAGACCATCGGCTTGCCGCCCCGCGTCACTCGGTCGAGCACCGGGAAGTCGGCGCGCACGTCGAGCGCCGGCGTTGCCGTGACCGGGTTCATCGGCGGGCCGAGTACTCGGCCACCTGCTCCTCGGCACGCACGAGCTTCTCGGCAATGCGCTCGCGCACCAGGCCTTCCAGCGACTCGTCGTCGAGGCGCTGCACCACCGGCTCGAAGTAGCCCTCGACGAGCACCCGCACCGCCTCGGCGCGCGGGATGCCGCGGGCCATCATGAAGAACACCTGCTCCTCGTCGATCTCCCCGACCGTGCCCCCGTGAGAGGCCGACACGTTGTCGGTCTCGACGATCAGCGAGGGGATCGCGTCGGCCTTCGCCTTCGCCGACAGCAGCATCGAGTGGGTCTGCAGGTAGGTGTGGGTGTTCTGCGCGCCCTTGGCGATCTGGATCAGCCCCTCGTAGGAGGCCCGCGAGTCGCCGGTCAGGGCGCCCTTCCACACGGTGTCGCCCGTGGTGTCGCCCGCCTCGTGCAGGTCGGTCGTGAAGAGGTCGAGGTGCTCGTCGCCCTCGGTGAAGTAGAGGCCGGTGTGGCGCATGTCGGAGCCGCGCTCGGCGCAGACGATGTCGAGGGTCTGCTTGGTCAGATGGCCGCCGAGGTGGAGCGGCACCCAGGAGCAGTGCGCGTCGCGGGCGATCTCGACCCGCTTGGTGGAGATGTCGTGCACCTCGCCGCGGCCCCAGTCCTGGAGGTGGGCGAGCTTGACGTTCGCCCCGGAGCCCACGAACAGCTCGAAGGCGCCGGCGTGGAGCGCCTGGCCGTCGACCTCGGGGGCCAGGCAGTACTCCCTCAGCGAGCACTCGGCCAGCTCGCCCACCACGCCCAGCGTGCGCGCGTACTGCGCGGTGCCCGGCTCGTCGATCAGGTAGACCACCTGCAGCGGCTTCTCGACACGGGTATTCCGCGGCACGTGGACGAAGGCACCGCCCGTCCACAGCGCGGCCGTGGCCGCGACGAACTTGCCCTCGCCGGCGGAGATGCGCTTGCCGTACCACTGCTCCACGAGATCACCGTGCTCCTCGACCGCGCGCTCGAGCGAAGTGAGCACGACGCCCTGCTCGGCGAGCGACGGATCGAGGCAGGAGAACACCGAGCTCGCCCCGCGCTGCACGATCAGCCCGCCGACCTCCTCGAGATCGACCGCCTGGGCGACCACCTCGGGCAGCTCGTCGAGTGAGCCCGCGTACGGGTAGTGCCGCGGCTCGAGCTCATCGAGGCTCAGCTTGCGCAGCGTCGTCGTCCAGAAGCCGGAGCGCCGCCAGGTAGGCACGGGCTCGCGCTCGTAGATCTCGAGCGCCGCCCTGCGGGACTCCTCCATGAAGCTAATGGCCCCTCCCGTCATTAGGCAGCACCGCTCGCCTCGACCTGCTCGCGCACGAACTCGTACCCCTTGTCCTCGAGCTCGTCCGCGAGCTCCGCGCCGCCCTCGCGCACGATCCGCCCCTCGAGCATGATGTGCACGAACTCGGGTCGGATGTAGCCGAGGATGCGCGTGTAATGGGTGATGATCAGCGTGCCCATGTCGGGCCCCTGAAGCGCGTTCACGCCCTCGGAGACGATGCGCAGGGCGTCGATGTCGAGGCCCGAGTCGGTCTCGTCGAGCACGGCGATCTGCGGCTTCAGCATCGCCAGCTGCAGGATCTCGGCGCGCTTCTTCTCGCCGCCGGAGAAGCCCTCGTTGAGGTAGCGCTTGCTGAAGTCCGGGTCGATCTTCAGGAGCTCCATGTTCCGGCGCATGAACTGACCGAAGTCCTTGATCTTGATCGGCTCGTCGCGCCCGGCGTTCACCGCCATCCGCAGGAAGTTGGCCACCGACACGCCAGGGATCGTGGCCGGGTACTGGAAGGCGAGGAAGAGGCCCGCTCGCGCGCGCTCGTCGGGCGCGGCCTCGGTGATGTCCTCGCCGTTCAGCAGCACCTGCCCCTCGGTGACCTCGTAGGTGGGGTTGCCCATGATCGTGTTGGCGAGGGTGGACTTGCCGGAGCCGTTCGGCCCCATCAGGGCGTGCACCTCGCCCTTCTCGACCTTGAGGTTCACGCCGCGGAGGATCTCCCGATCCTCGGTGCGCACGTGCAGGTTGCGTATCTCGAGGCCCATCAGGCGGCCGCCCTTCTCCCGGCGGGTCGAGCCAGGTCTTGAAGTGTCGTTTCCTCGAGCGTGCGCACGATCGAGCCCTGCACGCGCGCCCACAGGAGCTTGGTGGGACAGGGTGCGTCGCCGTGGACCTCGCGCGAGCACACGAGGTCTCCGTCGGCGTCGGCGCTGATGCACTCGATGGGCGCGATGTCGCCCTCGAGCGCCCGCACCACCTCGGCCATCGTGATCGCCTCGGCGGGGCGCGCGAGGCTGTAGCCGCCGTGGGCTCCGCGCCGGCTGTCTACGAGGTCGGCCTTGCGCAGCCGCTGGGCCAGGTGCTCGAGGTAGGCGAGCGGCAGGCCCTCGGCCTCTGCAATCGCTCCCAGAGACACGGGGCCGGAGCTATCGGTGGCGGCCAGATGCGTCATCACGCGGATGCCGTACTCGGCTTTGGTTGAGAACATCATCGGATCGAATACCTACCTGCGAAGTAGGATAACCGAGTCGTCAGCGACGACCGTGCGGTTGTGCCCGTCAGAGGGGGCAAAGTGCGCGGACGTCCCCGGACGACGGCCTCCGTCAGCCGCGCTCGACCTCGCGCACGTCGTGGGCTATCCGCTCGGGCGTGGCTTGATCGATCGTGAACGACGTGCGCTGGAAGCCCTTCGAGTCGACCACCATGATGCGGGCCTGGTGTTCCGCGCCGTCGATCTGCGCCTGGATGGCGAAGCCCTTCCACACCGGCTCGAGCTCCTTCTGCGCGCCCACGAGAAAGTCCATCCGGCCGGCCATGCGCTGCTCGAGCACGAAAGCGCGCGCGGACTCGACCGTGTCGCGCGGCGGGTCGACCGCGATGGCGAGTGCCGGGATATCTCGTCCGAGCTCGTCCAGCGCGCCCTTGATCTGCTGGGCCTGGGGCCCGCACGTCTCGTCGCAGTGGGAGTAGAGAAACGTGACAAGCACCGGCCGGCCGCGCAGGGAGCGCATGGTCACCCGCTCACCGTTCTGGTTCCGCAGGGAGAAGTCCGGCGCTCGAACGCCGGCCGGCAGCTCGGCGCCCTCGAACCGGAGCCGGTGCTGGCCTCCAACCGGCTGGGCCACAGCCTGACGGTCGTCGCTCGGGCTTCCGCGCCGCCCAATGAGCCCCACGGCCATGCCCGTCACGGACAGGACCCCAAGTACGGCGAGCACCATGATGAGCCGCGGGTTCACAGAGCCCCCGAGGTTACCGAGGGGCGGTCTGTGGCCGACCGGTCAAAGATGGGGTGCCGACCCCATACCGATCTTCGCCGACATACCCGATACTTCTGTACGCAGAGCGGCGATGCCCTGAGCCAGCATCGCTTGAGATCGCAGAGTGTCTTGGGTCTGTAGCCGGGGCGTCCTCAGGGGCGCCCCGGCTCTTTTCGTGGCCCGTCTGCCCCTCCCGAGGCGTCGCTACACTCGTAACTCCTCATATTCCTCCGCCTTTAAGGAGTTTTGCCATGCCGAGTGGCGCGGAACTCATCCGCTCCGTCAAGGAGCAGATAACCGAGATCGACCCGAAGCACGTGCGCGAGGGTCTGAGCCGCAACGGCGCCGCCCCGGTGGTGGTCGACGTCCGCGAGCAGAACGAGTTCGAGGAAGCGCATGTCCCGGGAGCGGTACACGTGCCCCGCGGGTTCCTGGAGTCGCGCATCGAGGGCGCCGCTCCGGACAAGTCGCGCGAGGTTGTCCTCTACTGCGCCTCGGGCAACCGCTCGGCGCTCGCCGCCCACACGCTGCAGTCCCTCCTCGGCTACGAGAACGTCTCCTCGATGACCGGCGGCATAACGCTGTGGAAGGACCGCGGCTTCGAGGTGGAGGTGCCGCGCGCGCTCAACGCCGAGCAGCGCACGCGCTACTCGCGCCACGTGCTGATCCCGGAGATCGGGCTCGAGGGCCAGCTCAAGTTGCTCGACGCGAAGGTCCTGCTCCTCGGCGCCGGGGGGCTCGGCTCGCCGATCGCTCTGTACCTGGCGGCCGCCGGCGTCGGCACGCTCGGTCTGGTCGACGACGACGTCGTGGACCTGTCCAACCTGCAAAGGCAGGTGGCCCACACCACCGACCGCATCGGCGTGGCCAAGGTCGACTCCGCCGAGCAGTCGATCCGCGAGCTCAACCCCGACGTCGAGGTCGTCAAGTACCAGACGCGGCTCGACGCCTCCAACATCATGGAGATCATCGAGGGCTACGACGTGATCGTCGACGGCGTCGACAACTTCCCCACCCGCTACCTGCTGAACGACGCGTCGGTACGGCTGCAGATCCCGGTCGTGTCGGCCTCGATCCTGGGCTTCGACGGCCAGCTCTCGATCTTCAAGCCCTACGACGGGCCGTGCTACCGCTGCCTCTACCCGACGCCCCCGCCGGCCGAGCTGGCGCCCTCCTGCGGGGCCAACGGCGTCCTGGGCGTGCTGCCGGGAACGATGGGGCTGCTTCAGGCCACCGAGGTCATCAAGCTCGTGGTGGGCACCGGCGAGCCGCTCGTCGGCCGCCTCCTGCTCTACGACGCACTCGCGGCCGAGTTCACGGAGCTGAAGGTGCGCCGCGATCCGGAGTGCCCCGTGTGCTCGCGAGACCCCGACTCGATCTCCGACGAGGAGATGGGCGTCTTCCCGGATTACGAGGCTTTCTGTGCAGCCGCTGGCTAGGGTTGCCCGACCCGTGGCCACCGTCAAGATTCCGCCCGTCCTTCGCTCCTCCACCGGGGGGGAGAAGGAGGTCGCGGCCGACGGCTCGAACGTGGCCGACGTGCTCGAGGCCGTGGCCACACGTCACCCGGACACGCGGCGTCAGTTGTTCGGCGAGGACGGCGAGCTCAACCGCTACGTGAACGTCTACCTGAACGACGAGGACGTGCGGGTGCTGGGTGGGCTCGAGACGTCGGTGGGAGAGGGCGACTCGCTCGTGATCCTGCCGGCGATGGCCGGCGGGTAGCTCACTTCCCGCGCGGGCCGCGAGCGGGATCCTTCAGCCACTACACTTTCTGAAGCGATGTTCGAGCCCCGCCTCGACAACAAGCCCTGCGGCGGCAAGTACGGCGACATCGTTCAGGCGATCGGTCATACGCCGCTCGTCGAGCTCAAGCGGCTGTCACCCAAGCCGGGCGTGCGCATCTACGCGAAGCTCGAGAGCTACAACCCGACGGGATCGGTCAAGGACCGCGTGGCGCGGGCCATGATCGAGGACGCCGAGGAGCGCGGTGCCATCTCTCCCGGCCAGACCGTCCTCGAGCCGACGTCTGGGAACACAGGCATCTCGCTGGCCATGATCTGCAGCCGCAAGGGCTACCCGCTCAAGGTCGTGATGCCGGACAACGTGACCGAGGAGCGCACTCAGCTGCTGCGGATGTACGGCGCGGAGATCGTCTACTCACCGGGCGACCAGGGCTCGAACGGCGCCGTCGCCATGGCACTCGACATGGCCGCGCACGATGCCTCGTACTACATGCCCTACCAGTACGGCAACCCCGCCAACCCGAACGCCCACTACCACGGCACGGCGGTCGAGATCCTGGAGGAGCTCGACGAGGTGACGGCGTTCGTGGCCGGCCTGGGCACCGGCGGAACGCTGATGGGCAACGGCCGGCGCTTCAAGGAAGAGGACCCCGACACGAAGATCGTGGCGGCGGAGCCGCTGCAAGGCGAGCTCGTGCAGGGCCTGCGCTCGCTGGAGGACGGGTTCATCCCGCCGATCATCGACCTCTCGCTGCTCGACCGCAAGATCTTCGTCTCCAACCGCGACTCGGTGGTGTGGACCAAGCGCCTAGTCGAGGAAGAGGGCCTGTTCGTCGGCGTGTCGAGCGGGGCGATCGCGTCGATCGCCGTGCGGGTGGCCTCCGAGCTCGACGAGGGCAACGTCGTCTTCGTGGTATGCGACGACGGTTGGAAGTACCTGAGCTCCGGCGTCTACTCGAAGCCGATCGAGGAGCTGGAGCGCGACGGCACCCTGGAGAGCGCCGCCTTCTGGTAGGCGGCGCGCTGCGCCTGGGACTCAGCCCCCGGCGCGGTAGGCGGCGGGCTTCTCCTCGAGCTCCTTGTCATCGTCGTGGTTGTCGCCGGTCAGGGCGCCCTTGAACTCACGCATTCCACGACCCACCGACCGCCCGACCTCGGGCAGCTTCTTCGGCCCCAGCAGGAGGAGAGCGATGAGGAGGATGACTACTACTTCTGGTCCGCTGATTCCGAAGGGCATGGGTATCTACTCCAGAGATCGGTGCCGAGGGGAGATGACTTGAGCGCGCAGGAGCGCACTGGCCCTCAAGGGTAGTTCGCAGTGGCGGGTGTCGATGGATCAAGCACTGGACCATGTAGCCGGTTCGAGCCCCGGTCCCGCACCCGCGGATTGTCATGCCTTCGCTGAGTCGACGACCATCTAGCCTGCGCCGCGGTGCGCATGTCGAGAGATCAGTGGGACGAGATGGTTTCCCACGCGCGCGAGGCGGCTCCGAACGAGTGCTGCGGATACCTCAGCGCGCGCGGCGGGACGGTGGGGGAGGTGTTTCGAGCCCGCAGCCTCAGGGACTCTCCGTACGGCTACGAGCTCGACTCGAAGAGCCTGCTGGCCGCCAACGAGCTCGACGACGAGGGCTACGAGGTGGGCATCTACCACTCCCACCCGCGCAGCGCGGCGGAGCCGTCGCAGACCGACATCAACCTCGCCCAGTACCCGCACTGGACCTACCTCATCGTGTCGCTGCAGGGTGAGCCCGCGGTGCGCGCCTGGCGCATGGTCGACGGCCGCGTGAGCGAGGAGCCGATCGATGTCGACTAGCCCCTCGACCGACGACGCGCTGGCCTGCCCGGCGTGCGCGAAGAGCTACGCGGCCGACGAGCGCTTCTGCGACGACTGCGGCATGCCCCTCGTCGCCCCGGCGGGTGACGAGGCCGAGGAGCCTCGCAGCGAGGCCCAGCAGCGCGCGCGCAAGATTCGGCCGGAGTTCTCCCGCGGCGATCTCGTGCAGGTGGCCGGGGGGCGCAACCTCATGGAGGCGGAGCTGATCCAGAACCTGCTGATCGAGGAGGGCGTGCCGAGCGTGCTGCGTCGCAGCGCGGGCTTCGACGTGCCCGACTTCCTGGCCTCCGGCCCGCGCGACGTGCTCGTGGCCGAGTCGGGTCTCCAAGCGGCGCGAGACATGCTCGGTACCGCGGACCTCGGCGCGCGCGGCGCGGCCGCGCCGCCCGCCGGCCACCGGATGATCCTGCGCCTGGTGGCCGGCATCGTGATCGCCGGGCTGCTGGCCGCGATCGTGGCCCGGGCGATCATGGGCGTCGCCGTCTAGCGGTTCGCGCCAACTGAAGCACTTGGTCCCTTCCCGGGGCCACGATGCGTCGCTCGCGGTAGCCTCTCCGCCGTGGACTTCTCCCCCTCCCCTCAGGTAGCCGGTCTCCTCGAGCGCGTGGGCGGCTTCATCGCCGAGCACGTCGACCCGGTCGAGGCCGAGGCCCTGGAGGCGCTCGACGAAGAGGTACGGCCGGGGGTGCCCTACCCGACGGTCCTGTTGGAGCTGCGCGAGCAGGCTCGTGCCGAGGGTCTGTGGAACCTCTTCCTGCCCGGAGAGCACGGCGCCGGCCTCACCAACTGGGAGTACGGCCTGCTGTGCGAGGCGATGGGCCGCAACCTCGTGGCGCCGATGGTCTTCAACTGCTCGGCGCCCGACACCGGCAACGCCGAGATCCTCTCCGACCACGGGACCGACGAGCAGAAGGAGCGCTGGCTGCAGCCGCTGCTCGAGGGCGACATCCGCTCGTGCTTCTCGATGACCGAGCCCGAGACCGCGGGCTCCGATCCGACCGGCCTGCAGACCTCGGCGCGCCTCGAGGGCGACGAATGGGTGATCGACGGCCACAAGTGGTACACGTCGGGCCTGAACGGCGCCGAGGTGGCCATCGCCATGGTCGTGACCGATCCCGAGGCCGCTCCCCACAAGCGCGCGAGCATGATCCTCGTGCCCGTCGACGCCCCGGGCTTCAATCCCGTCCGGCCCGTGTCGGTCATGGGACACGACGGCGGACCGGGCCACTGGGAGGTGCGCTACGACGGTTGCCGCGTGCCCGCGTCGAACCTGCTCGGCGAGCGCGGGGCGGGCTTCGTGATCGCTCAGGACCGGCTCGGGCCGGGACGCATCCACCACTGCATGCGGGCCATCGGCGGAGCGGAGCGGGCGCTCGAGATGATGTGCCGGCGGGCCAACGGGCGCGAGGCCTTCGGCGGCCGCCTCGCGGACAAGCAGTTCGTCCAGGACTTCGTCGCCCGCTCGCGGATGGAGATCGACGGCGCGCGCCTGATGGTTCTGCACGCCGCGTGGAAGATGGATACCGAGGGCAAGCGCGCCGCGCGCCAGTCGATCTCGATGATCAAGGTGATCGCCGCCAACGTGTTCATGGACGTGCTCGACCGCGCGATCCAGGTGCACGGCGCCCTTGGCGTCTCCGACGACACTCCCCTTGCGCTGATGTGGCGCCAGGGCCGCTGGCTACGCCTGGCCGACGGTCCGGACGAGGTGCACAAGATGGTGATCGCCATGCGCGAGCTCAATCGCTGGCCGGCCGAGGCCGCGCAGGAGTCCGACGGCAACGGCGGGGATCCCGCGACGTCCGTCGTGCAGGCATCGGCACCGTCAACCGCCGGCGCGCCGAGCTAGGAGCGCCGCCGACCATGGAGGCGGCGGTGAGCGGTCGCGGCGACCTCAGCGACGAGCAGCAGGACTTCGTGCGCTCGGTGCGCGACTTCTGCGCACGGGAATGTGGCCCGCAGCGGCTCCGGGAGCTGACGAACGGCTTCGAGGACCTGCACAACGAGGAGATCGCCCGCCGCATGGCGGAGCTCGGCTGGCTCGGCATCACGATTCCGGAGGAGTACGGCGGGAGCGGTGGGACGTTCCTCGACGCGGCGCTCTTCCTCGAGGAGACGGCCAAGGGCGAGGCGCCGATCGGGGCCTACGCGGTCACGCTCATCGTGGTGGGCACGCTCAACCGCTTCGGCAGCGACGAGCAGAAACGGCGGCTGTTCGGAGCCGTGACCGAGGGCGGGGCGCTCGCGATCGCAATGTCGGAGCCCGACAGCGGCTCGGATGTGGCGTCGCTCAAGTGCTCGGCCGAGCGCTCGAACGGCGAGTGGGTGCTGAACGGCTCGAAGATGTGGTGCTCGTACGCGCACAAGGCGCAGGAGATCCTGATCGTGGTGCGCACCGACCGCGGCGACTCGCCGCACCAGGGGCTGTCGATGATCCTCGTCCCGCGCGAGACGCCGGGGTTGACCATCACGCCGATCGAGACCCTGGGCGGCACGGAGACCAACGAGCTCCACCTCGACGGCTGCCGCGTTCCGGCCGAGGCGCTGCTCGGCAGCGAGGGCGGGGGCTGGACGCAGCTCATGTCGGGCCTGAACAGCGAGCGGGTGATCCTCGGGGCCTCGGCTCTCGGGCTCGCCCAGCGGGCCTTCGACGAGGCGCTCGCCTACGCCAAGGAGCGCAAGCAGTTCGGCCGTCCGATCGGCTCCTTCCAGGCCATCCAGCACAAGTTCGCCGACCTGGCCACGGACCTCGCACAGGCGCGGCTGCTCGTGCGCTCGGTGGCGCGGATGACCGACGAGGACCCCGAGCGCATGCTTCCCCAGGAGGCATCGATGGTGAAGCTCGCCACCACGGAGCTCGCCAAGCGGACGGCCCTCGAGGGCATGCAGATCATGGGCGGGTACGGCTACGCCAGCGAGTACCCGATGGAGCGCTACCTGCGCTCGGCGGTGGTCACCACGATCTTCGGCGGCACCTCGGAGATCCAGAAGAACATCATCGCCAAGACGCTGGGGCTGTAGGGCCGGAGCCCTTCGTGAGTCGCTTCCTGGCCAGCCTGCTCGTCGCCGGCCTGCTGCTGGCTCCCGGGGCGAGCGCTCAGCAGCCGGGCGGCGACCCCTTCGCCCCGCTCGCGCCGCCGGTGCCCCCGCCGCCGGTCGAGCCGGCGCCACTCGAGCAACCGGCGACGGAGAAGGACGAGGGCCTGAGCTCGACGGTGCTCTGGGTCACACTCGGCGTCGGCACGCTGGTGCTGCTCGCGATCGGATGGCTCATCCGTCGCGATCTGAGGCGCACGGTCCGCGGCGGCCGTCGCGGGCGCCGCGGCGCGCAGCGGAGCGGGGCCCCCACCGGCAGGGCGACTGGAAGCGGCCACGCGCCCGAGCCGGCCCGGGCGGCCTCGCGCTCCACGAGTGGACGGCCTCGACCCAAGGACGCGCATCGCGCGAAGGTCAAGGCGGCACGCAAGCAGCACCGCCGGACGCGCTCGCGCTGACCTCGAGCCCCCGGTGTTAGGCCTGTGCGACGGTCCTGCGAAGGAAGCGCGACCGGTAGCGTGCTACCAGCGCTCCTCGTGACGCGAGATCGTCGGCCGGGCCGATGTGGCGGCCATGTCCGCCAGGTGCTCCCGCCAGTCGCGCTCCACCTCCGCGACAGGCCGCAGGAAGCTACGCTCGATGGCCCGGCCGGCGCCCTCGGGTTCGAGGCGTGAGGCGAGCGCCGCGCAGGCGTCCCGCCCGGTGCCTTTGCCAAGCAGGCTGAACACCGTCCCGCCCAGCAGCGGGGCATCTCGAAGCGAGGGCGGGAAGCTCGGCGGCGGCCCCTCCCGGAGGCGGCGGGCAATCGCGGGGCGCAGGTGCCGCACCTGCCCCGAGAAGTACGAGGCCGCTCCCTCGGCGAGCCACGCCCAGCGCAGGTAGCGCGCGAGGCTCCGCCGGGCGAAGGGCGGTGGAAGGTCGGGATTGTTGGCCCCGATCACGAGGTGGGCGTACTCGTGCAGGGGCGCACGAAGCAGCGCTTCCCGCGAGCCGGGTACCGCCGAGGCCCGTGCCTCGAGCGCCCGCGGCGAGAGCACGTACATCTCCCCCGAGGCGAACCAACCGGCGAAGTAGCGGCGCCCCGCGGGTGCCGAGAGGAGCTGCGCGAACGGGAGCCAGGGATGCGCGAGCGCGAGCTCGAGCGGCCGCGGGTAGATGATCACGGTCACGTCTCCCGGCGTGCGGGGGAAGACCTCCGCCAGCAGCGAGCGGTGCTCCTCGAGCCGCTGGAGCACCTCCACCGCGTCCTCCGCGTCGCGCGAGTCGTGCCGCGCCGTGAAGGAGAGGGACTGCGACTGCACCCATGCCACGCGCGATACTCTGGCGCACGTGCGACGGTTGATGCTCTGTCCCTTCATGGTGGCTGTCATCGCGGCCGGGACGGCGACGGCCGCAGCGCAGGTTCAGCCGCCCGGCCAGAACGACTTCGGGGGCTTTCGCAACGTGCTGGCCGTCGGACAGGGGGAGACGGTCAACGCCGCCGAGTTCGGAGCCACTGGAATGGAGGGCCCGCCGAGCTTCAGGAGCCAGCTACCCCTCTACAACGACCTGCTCTACGCCGCCCCTCGGCTTGGCCCCGCCGACCTCGACAAGTACTTCAAGAGCGCCGGCTTCGGCGTGCCGCCCGAGGAGGTCGACTCGAGCGTCACCCCGCGCCCCGGCGTGACGATCATCCGCGATCGCACCTACCGGGTGCCGCACGTGTACGGCACCACGCGGGCGGACACGCTCTTCGGTGCGGGTTACGCCTCGGGAGAGGACCGCCTCTTCCTGATGGACGTGCTCCGCCACACGGGCCGCGCCCGACTCACCGAGCTGATCGGACCGGGTCGCGACGACGCCAACGTGAAGATGGACGCCGCGCAGCTCAAGATCGCCGACTACTCGGAGGAGGAGCTGCAGCGGATGATCGACGTGGCCGCGGCGTCCGCCGGTGCCGAGGGCCAGGTGATCAAGCAGGACCTCCTCGACTACGTCGATGGGATCAACGCCTACATCCGCGAGGCGCGCACCGACCCCAGCAAGCTGCCCGTCGAGTACGCGGCGCTGAACCGCATGCCGGAGGACTGGAAGCCGACCGACACCGTGGCCGTCGCCTCGCTCATCGGCGGCATCTTCGGCCGCGGCGGCGGCTCCGAGGGTCTCGTGTCGCAGGCGCTCCGCGCGGCCGAGCAGCGGTTCGGCCCGAAGGTCGGCCGCCGCGTGTTCCGCGACTTCCGGCGGGAGGAGGATCCGGAGGCGCCGGTCACCACGACCAAGCGCTTTCCCTTCGACGCTCCCGGGTCCGTGAATCGTCGCGCCGTGGCGGTCCCCGACCTCGGCTCGATCGAGGACCGCAACCCGATCCAGGAGGGCTCGTCGGACGGGGGCGGTGGCGGCGGTGGCGGTGGCGGTGGCGGCGGCGGGCTCCCACTGTCGTTCCCCCTGCCGCTGCAGGGTGGTCTGAGCCTGCCCAAGCAGCAGTCGAACGTGCTGCTCATCCCGCGCAGGGAGTCGAGCTCCGGACGGGCGCTCGCCGTGATGGGCCCGCAGGTGGGCTACTTCTCCCCCCAGATCCTGCTCGAGCTCGACCTCCACGGCCCCGGCATCGACGCACGCGGCGCGGCCTTTCCCGGCATCAGCCTCTACATCCTCCTCGGCAGGAGCCGGGACTACGCGTGGAGCGCCACGACGGCCACGAGCGACAACGTCGACGAGTTCGTCGAGAAGCTGTGCGAGCCGAACGGGTCGAAGCCGACCCGGAACTCGAGCCACTACCTGTACAGGGGCGAATGCCGACCGCTCGTGCAGCGCGATCACGTGCTCACCGTGACCCCGCCGCCCACGAGCCCCGGCGCCCCGCGGCGCATCACGCTGAAGGTGGAGCGCAGCGTGCACGGGCCCATCCAGGCCCGCGCGACGGTCGGCGACCAGCCGGTGGCCATCGCGGAGGCGCGCTCGACCTACATGCACGAGCTGGAGTCCGCGCGCGCCTTCAAGCGCTTGACCGGGGGGGAGGTGCGCAACGCCAAGCAGTTCCAGCGCACGATGGATCTCGTCAACTTCGCGTTCAACTGGTTCTATGCCGACGACCGCGACGTGACGTACTTCACCTCCGGGTGGTATCCACGGCGGGCGAAGGGGACGAACCCCAGCCTGCCGATCCCCGGCACCGGCGAGTTCGATTGGCAGGGCTTCGACCCCGAGACGTTCCTGTCGCGCCGGCTGTCGTTTCGCGAGAAGCCCAAGGACACGAACCCCCGCCGCGGGTACCTCGTGAACTGGAACAACAAGCAGGCGCCGGGCTGGCGCTCCGCCGACGACGAGCTGTCCTACAGCTCCGTGCACCGTTCAGAGCGGCTCGAGGACCGCGTCCGGGCGGGCATCAGGGGGCGGCGCAAGCTCAACCTCACCCGGCTGACCCAGATCATGGAGACGGCCGCGACGGTCGACCTGCGTGGGCAGGAGAGCTATCCGGTGCTGCGGCGCGTCATCCGCAAGAGCACGGCACCGGGTGTGGGGGAGGCCCTAAAGGTGCTCGACTCGTGGAATCGCAACGGATCCCACCGGCGCGACCTCGACCGCGACAACGTCCTCGACGAGAGCGCCGCGGTCGAGCTGATCGACGAATGGTGGCCGCGGCTCGTGCGCGGGATGTTCGAGCCCGCGCTCGGGGGGAACCTGTTCGGACGCATCAGCGCGGTCAACGGCATCGGGTCGCCGCCGCCTCCCGGCGGAAGCTCGTTCGGCTCCGGGTGGTGGGGCTACGTGGACAAGGACCTCCGGCGGTTCCTCGGCCAGCGCGTGCGCCAGCCACTGTCCCGCCGCTACTGCGGCGGAGGTAAGCGGCGCGCGTGCCGGCTCGTGCTCGTCAAGACGCTGCGCGAGGCGGCCGACGCCGTGCGCGCGCGGCACGGGTCCCTCGCCGCGGCCAGCCGCCCAGCCACCTGCACGCAGGTCGACGGCCCCCCGCGGGAGTGCGACCAGATCGAGTTCACGTCGGCCGGCGCCGTGGCCACCGACCCGATCCACTGGCAGGACCGCCCGACCTTCCAACAGGTCGTCGAGGTACAGGGGCACGGGCCGCGGCGGTAGGCCAACCCGCGCTCTTCTCCGGCGGGTGCCCGCTCGGACGGCCCCCGGCGGGGACCTGTCGACGCGGACCGCTTCAGGTGAAGATCTCTTCGACGAAGAAGCGAGCCGCGGCATCGAGGCGGTCCCCGAACACCTCGGCGGCCATCGCCAGAACCTCGTCGGCGGTTCGGAGCACGAGTTGCTCCGCCAGCAGCCGCACATCGTCCTCATCCTCGCCGACCCGGTGAGCGAGGACCTTGAGGGCCAGAAGCATCCGCGGCGATGCGGCGAGGCAGCGGAGGCCTGGGACATCCAGCACCGGGCTCGCCGCCGGATCGTCGCCGGCCAGGAAACCCTTCACGGCGTCATTCAGCCAGGTGACCGGGAGGCCCAAGCGCGGAGCCACCTCGGCGGCGGCCTCGTAGACCGCCATCTTCGGCTCGAAGACGGCGTCGATGTCACGGGTGGACCGGCGGGCGTCGTAGGCCAGGGCGATTGCCGCGCCGCCCACGAGATACATCTCTCCCTCGATCCCGCGTTCGTCGAGTAGCCCGGCCAGGGTCTCGAGAGCCGCCAGTATCTGCTCTCGATCCACGGGAAGGGGCTAGACGCGCTGTAGAGCGCCGGCGGCGATGAAGATCCCGCGGCGCCTGAAGGCGGCCGGCGACTGGGCGATTGCCAGGGCCCTGAACCCGCTCACATCGCTCACGAACCAGAAGCGGTCGAGGAATCGGTCCGGCTCGACGGCCCAGGCCGGACGGTCGAGCCCATGCCGGGCGGCCAGGTGCTCGGCCAGCGCGCCGAGGTAGGCATCGTGGCGAACTTCCCCTGTGGTGTCGGGACGCTCGGCGAGCGCGCGGCGGCGCTGCCCATCGCTCACGAGCAGTCCGAACTCGTCGAGCAGCTCGCGGACCGCGATGCGAAAGTCCTCGCCACTGAGCGTCCGCCGCGCGACGCCGGCGGCCGATTGCGAGAAGGCGCCGTCGTCCGGCGGATGCTCGCGCAGCCAATCCCTCAGTGAGTACTGCGGCTCCGTCACGTTCTGAACGCTACGACCCCAGGCGGCGCTGCGCGGGCGCTGGGCTCCTGTGGCCTACTTGATCTCGACGACCTGCTGGAACGTCGGCCGGTTGATCCAGTGGATGAGCGGCTGGCTGATCCCCCCCAGCGGGCGATGCCGGACGGCGTCGAAGCAGAACTGCGGGTCGAGGCCCTCGCCCTCGCTGCTGTTGCACACCTTGTCGTCGCCGTACAGGTCGGCCGGGGTAGAGCCGAGAGCCTTCAGCAGGCTGTTGCCGAGCACGCTCTGACAGCGCTTGAGCTTTCCGCCACCGCAGTAGATGCGCGAGTAGCGGCCCTTGACGCGGTCACCGAGCAGGGTACGCAGGTCCTTTTGCACGTACCCGTACCAGCCGCCGTTGTAGGCGGAGCCCAGGTGCTGGCCGTCCACGTTGGGCTCGTCGTCGGGATCCTTCAGGCCCTCGAGCCGCTTGAACGCCGCGTCCCCCAGCGCCGGCTTGAACTGCGCCTCGATCAGCAGCGGCCACCAGGCGTCCATGATGCGGATCGCCTCCGAGTGCTCGTAGACGCCGTCGCGGTTGCGGTCGCGACGGTGAGCCCCGGCCGCCTTCCAGGCCTTGAGCTGCGCGATCGCGGCCCGCAGCGCGGGGCTGGTCACCTGAGCGGCTGCGGCCCGTCGGTGCCTTCCGGTGAAGGCCGGCGGGCGTCGGCGGGGCCGCGGCTGCCGGCCGGTCGGGCGGCGGCCGGCCGGGCCTTGGGCCGGGCCACGCTGTGCCGTGCGCCCCTCGAGCACCCGCAGCAGGAAGGGCAGCACCTTGTCCCCGCGGTGGTCGACCGTGCCGGAATCCTCCATGGCGTCGATCAGCTCGACGAGGCTCATCTTGCTCGACCCCTTGGTGCCACGCCGGACGCGGTCGTCGAGCGGCTGCACGCGGTACGTCGACTGGTAGCCGTAGTTGGAGTCCGCAGCGCGGAAGCCGGGAGCCTGCTTGTTGTTCCAGCTGTTGATGAACGGCTGGTTGACCACCTGGGGGTGCTCGTCGAAGGGCGTGAGGTCGCCGTAGCCGAGGTCCGGGTTGAAATGCCTCCACTCGAACCGAGCCGCCACCGGGAAGTTCGGGTCGGTCCGCTTGGAGCGCACCGGGTTGTTGCCGGAGTTGAAGTAGGCGATGTCCTTGGAGTCGGCGTAGAGCCAGTTGAACGTGTAGCCGATCTTGTGGGCCGCCTCCTGATAGCTGCGCGCTCCGTTGATGGCGTTGGGATCGTTGAACTCCATGAAGCCGATCGCCGAATCCACCTCGTGCATGTAGGTGGTGCGGAGGCGGGTGTACAGCACTGGCCTGCCGCCGACGGTGGCCCGGGCGCTGACGATGCCCAGCTTGGTGCGCTCGGTGCGCAGAGTCTCGGAGCCCGGCGGCGTCTGGTCGGCGGCGTTCGGCGTGAAGGTGTTGGTCTTCTCGAGCACCTCGATCGGCAGGCACTGCCCGCGGAAGCGGTAGTGCGTCGACTCGAGGGACGGCGCACCGCCCCCGGGCTCGCACAGGTCGACCGCGAAGGTGTCCACGATGTCCTGGCTCGCCGAGGTGGCGCTCCAGGCGTAGTTGTCGCCCCGTCCGAGCTGCACGAAGAGGTTGGTGCCCGGGAAGGAGGTCCCGCGCGCGGCGATCGCCGGGCCGGCGGCCCCCGCGGGCGCGTGCATGTCCTGCTCCATCAGGATCTGGGGTGAGAAGTAGCCGGTCTGCGGGCCGAAGACCGCCAGCGGACGGCCTGACTCCGACTCGCGCGCCGAGACGGTGAGCGCGTTCGAGTTGCCGCTCGGGAAGGCGAACAGCTGCTTCAGGGCGTCTGCGACCGGCCCGGTGCTCGACGCCTGGGTCGAACCGCCGCTCTCGCCGCTCCCGGGCACGACCTCCGCCTTCTTCACCGATCCGGGGTCCGGCAGCGCCACGCTCCCCTTGACCGGGCGCCTGGGCGCTACCTGGTAGGGGAAGGACTTGCGGTGCACGGTAGTCGGTGCCTCGGGATCCTCGGCCGAGCGGAAGTCGCGCCACACGCGGCTGCCCCGCTTGCTTCCGAAGCGCTTCTGAACCTCCTGGAAGAAGAGTGCGGAGTCGAGCTCCTCACCCCCGCCCTTACCGAAGATGCCGCCCACCAGCGCGGCGATGGCCACGACGTCGGTGCCCTTCCACGGGTCGGCACCCTGAGGGCGCCCGATGGCGGCGTACTCGCCGGGCATCTTCGAGGGGTCGGTCTTCGTCTGCTGGATGTACTGGTTGACGCCTGCGGTGTAGAACTCGAGATCCCTCTGCAGCTGCCGGCCCGCCTCCCCGAAGAGCTCGTCGAACTGGTCGATCTGGCGCTGCAGGTCAGCTTCCGTGTAGGGGGAGAAGCCCCACTGCTCGCGATCCGTCGCGACGTTGGCGCCGCCCGCGAACGAGGAGAGCTCCGCGCGGCCGTAGTGGCGCAGCACGTCGATGAAGAAAAGGCGGTCCTCGGCGGCCACGTAGCCGGCCCCGAACATGGCCCCGGACCGATCGCCGCCGAAGATGTGCGGCACGCCGAAACCCTTGTCCCGCTGGATTACGACCTCGGGGCACGCGCTCGTCGTGGCGCCGCTCGGCAGGGGTAGGGCCACGGGAAGCGGGCCGGGGGTGGTTCCGCACGGGTCGTACTGGCGCTCGACGTCACCTGTGCGGACCCCGAAGCTCGCGTCCTTGAAGTACTTGCCGATGTCCGGGGCCTTGAGGCCCGGCGACGCGTAAACGAGGTCTCCGTACATGCTGAGCTGATCGCTGTTGTGCGGCGGACGGTTGCTCTTGTCCAGCAGGAAGGCGCCCAGCTGCGCGGGGTTCGCGAGGCCGTTGGCGCCCGGAGGAGCGATGTTGCGGAAGCTGTCGGCCCGGTTCTCGTACGGCCCGGGCACGGGATCGGCCGCCGGAGCGGTCGCCGTCACGGCAAGTGAGGCGACAACGGCCACGAGGAGGAGGGCTGCGAGGCGTCTCACGGAGGGGGAAGCCTATACCGCGGCACCGGCTCGGCGCGCCGGTGGAGCTGAGTGTCGCGAGGCGTGCTTCGCGTCAGACGAGGACCGGCACGGCGTCCGAGGCGATCGCCTCGATCTGTGCGGCGGCGCGCTCGAACTCGTCGTCGGAGAGCACCGGCGTTCCCTCGAACGGGAGGTCGCGCTGCACCTCGAGCCAGGAGCGGCAGCCGCCGTGATCGTCGCGCACCTTGACGGTCACCGGCCGCGGGATCCGGTAGGTCCGCAGCACCATCACGTGCAGGGGGTGCCGGCGCTTCCACTGCAGGCGCTTCTCGGCGTAGTCGGTCGTCCACACGTAGTAGGGCGACAGAGCATCCACGCAGCGGGGATCGGTGATCAGGTAGCTCGCCGCCACCTCGGCCCAGGAGCGGATGCGCACGCGGTCGGGCTGGGGCACGCCCCCCTCCTTGAGGAGGGCGCTGGCCGGTGGCTCACCGTCGGCCCAGACCCCCTCCTCGAGCGCGCGCGGCAGCTCGGGATGGTGCGACTGCCGGACCAGGTCTGCGCGCTGGTGATCGAAGGTCGGGTAGAGGAAGAAGCGGTCGTGCTCGATCTCGAAGTGCTTGTTCTCCTCGCGGATGCCGCCCTTGCGAAGGGTCACGAGCTGCTCGCCCTCGGCGAGGGCGCGCACGGTTACTGCCCATTCTTTGAACGCGATCGGCATGGAGAGAAGACTCATCCGCGCCGGGCCGGCATCCGGCCGACCCGCGCGAGACGCGGCATTTTATGCAAGTAGGGGGAAAAATCAAGCCGCGGACCGGGAACTGCCTGCCGCGACCGCCAGCAACACCGCGGCGAAATCCTCGTCCCCGTGTCCGTCGCCGGCCGCACGCTCGTATAGCGAGCGCGCGCCGGAGGCCAGGGCGAGCGACGCTCCGAGATCCTCGGCCTCGGCGATGCAGTGGCGCACGTCCTTCAGCATGTGGTCGAGCTTGAAGAGGGGCTCGAAGTCCCGCTTCCTCATCGGATCGGCCTTGAGGTCGAGCATCGCCGACGCCCCCGACCCCGCGGCCATCACCTGCGCGAGGGCGTCGAGATCGAGGTCGGCGCGCTCGCCGAGGTCGATCGCCTCCGCCACCGCGACGGCGTTGATCGCGGCGGCCGTGTTGTTGATCAGCTTGACCATCGAGCCGTGACCCTGTGGCCCGACGTGCAGCACGAGCCTGCCCATTGCCTCGAACGCCGGCCGCGCCCGCTCGAAGTCCTCGGCCGCCCCGCCGACCATGATCGTCAGCGTCGCGTCCTCTGCCTTCGGCCGCGAGCCCGTGACCGGCGCGTCGAGGAAGCCGGCGGCGCGCTCCTCGCGCAGGCGGGTCGCCAGCGCACGGCTGCTGCTCGGGGCGATCGTGCTCATGTCGGCCACGAGGCCGCCCGCGCCAAGCCCCTCGGCCGCGCCGCCCGGCCCGAACAGCACCTCCTCGACCTGGGGGGAGTCCACCACCATGCACACCACGAGGTCGGCTCCGGCCGCGGCGTCGGCCGGACGAGCGGCCACCTCGGCACCGTGGGCGGCCGCGAGGTCGTCGGCGCGGGCACGCGTGCGATTCCAGGCACAGACGTCGAAGCCCGCCCGGCAGAGGTTGGCGGCCATGCGCGAACCCATGATCCCGAGACCCAGGAAGGCGATCCGCTGACTCATTCCGCCGGTCCGTTGCCCCCGCCGCCGGGGGTCTCGATGCGCAGGCGGTCGCCGGGCTTCAAGGTGCCGCTGACCTTACCCCGGGTGCGACCGCCGCGGCGGCGGGTCAGGCGAAGCGGGTCAGGCGGCCGTCCGCTCGGCGTGACGGGCGAGCGCGGGCTCGTGCACGTCACCGAGATCCGCCAGCGAGACACGTTCAAAGCGGCCCTCGGTCACGGGAGCGAAGTCGTCCTCGACCTCGATGTCGAAGCCCTCGTCGAGGTGCTTGTGCGACGGGCAGTACTGGCTGCCCGGCAGCGGCACGCGCTGGCAGGGAGTCCCCTTGCGGGTGCTGGCGTGGCAGGACAGCGGGCTGCCGTCGAAGGTCACGCCGGCGCGCGCGTGCTGATCCACGTACTGCGTGGCCAGCAGCATGTGCCGCTCGATCACCTCGAGCACGCGCCGCTGACTCGTGATCGGAAAGTACATCCGGACGTCGTTGAACAGCGTGCGCGCCGGGCGCGCGAAGTAGTGCCGATCCGTGGCGAGCCGCTCCACCGCCGCCTCGCATGCGTCGAGCAGCTGTGCTCGGTTGGCACACGACCGCGTGCCGCCGTCGACCTCATCGCAGAGCGCTCGATAGATCGAGCGGCTGAATTGATACATACGCGGGTCCCCACCCTCCGTTGAGTTACTCCTGCCTGCCCCCTACAACCCGACTCAGGTCCGGGAGTCTCGCAACGGCCTATTGCGGCTCGGAGAACTCCCGTTAAGGCGGGGTTAACGGCGTTGGAGCAGTCTGGATGACTAGCTCCGGTCGTGCAGCCGGACTTGAGCTACGGGCTCGTGTAGCTGATCGTCGTCTGGGCCAGGTCGTGTCGGGTCTTGCGCTTCGCGGACTGGGTGTTGCTGTTTCGCAGGTAGAGGCGAACCACCAGGTTGTTCGCCCGGGCGGGGGTGTTCACCTCGGGCAGCGCGAGGGCGTCGGTCACGAAGCTCGTGGTGCTGTTGCAGCCCCGCGGGGATGAGGCACTCCCGCGCGAGCCGATCAGGGTCGTACCCGAGTACAGCTCGAGCCAGTAGCAGGTGGTGGTGGACGAGGTGTCGCTCATGTAGGAGTGGCTGAAGCTGGCCGACACGCCGGTCGCGTCGCTCGGCACGTAGGCGGGGAAGGTGAGCTTCAGGTACTTGGCGGAGCTGAAGGCCGTGTCCCAGCCTGACGCGCTGGTGTACGAAGCGGAGTCGCCGGCGCTCACCAGCGCCCAGTTCAACCCGACGGGGGTGCTGGTCGCGTCGGTATAGCGCTTGTTGTAGATCGTGACCGGGGCCAAGCCGACGGTGGCGGACACCGTCGCCAGGTCGGTGTAGTTGGCGCCCGGGGCCGCCACGGTGCCGGCCGAGTTGGTCTCGTAGACGCGGATCCGCAGGTCGTTCGCGGTGGCGCTGTCGGTGATCTCCGGGAGCGCGGTGCTCGTGGACTTGAACGACGTCGGGCTGGTGGTGCAGTCCACCGGGGTGGCAGGGCTGCCGTGTGTGGCCAGCACCGCGCCGGTCGATGCGCGCCGGACCTCGAAGTAGAAGCACGCCTGCGCAGATCCGCCCGTGTAGTCGAACTTGAACGTGGCTCCAGAGACCGGAAGGCCGGAGGGAAGCGGGCTGTAGAGGTCGAAGTCCAGGTACTTCGAGCTGTTGAACGCGGGTTGGAAGCCATAGGCGGCGCTGATTGGGCCCTGGTAGCGGGAATCGCCCGCGAAGGCGAAGTAGTTGGACTGGTCCGACTCCGTCCCCGACGAGAGGTCGCGCAGGTTCCACGCCGAGGTGGTCAAAGACCGGTTCACCGGCACCGACACCGTGATCGCCGCCCCCGCGGTGTCGCCGCCGCTGCCGACGGCGTACACGGTGTGCGCGCCGTTGGAGGTGCCCGCCGGGATCGTGACGCTGACCGAGGCGCTGCCGCTCCCGGGGACGGGAGTGGGTGAGATGCTGCCGCTGAGCGCGGTCCCCGTGGCGGGGTCATCGAGCCTGAAGGTGACGCCCTGTCCGGCCGCGAAGTTGGAGATGCTCCCCGCAAGCGTCGTCGGGAGCGTCGTGATCGTGGTCGGCGAGCTGAAGCTGAGCTGAGGCGCGGCCACCGTGGCCGTGGCGCTTTTCGGGCCCTCGTCGCCGGTGAAGCTGTTCAGTACCGGGCGGACGCTGTACTGCCAGTTCCCGACGGGTACGCCGGTCTCCACGCACTGGAGCGTCGCGCCCGCGCCGCTGATCCTCGTGGCGCAGCCCGCGTTCGGGGTGACGCCGGTCGAGCTGCCCTGCGCATAGCGCTTGAGCGTGTAGCCGCCGCCGCTGTAGGAACCGAGCGGACTGCCCTGGAAGGTGTTCTGCGTCCACGTCACGGTCACGCTTCGGTTGGAGACCGCGACCGACGGCTGGTTGCCGGTCGGCATCGTCGCGGCGGAGCCCAAGCCCGAGCCCGATCCCCCCGCCAGCCAGTACGCCTCCGCGGGCGTACCGGACGCGAGCACCGCGAGCGCGCACAGCCCGATGAGCAGGGCGCCCCTCATCGCGTTTGGCTTTGGCGCCAGCGCTGCGTTTGGCTTTGGCGCCAGCGCACCGCCCGGCCCGAGTACCTGAGCTTGAGCCGGGCGCCCTTGCAGGCGTCCTGGTTGGTGGGGAGGTTGCGCATCGCCACCCGGGGCAGGCGCTTGACCCGCAGCGCGCGCAGCGTACGCGTGCGTCGCGCCGGCAGGCGAATCGGATACGCACGCTTCGGGAGCTGGGTGACCCTGTAGTTGGAAGACGCCGTGCAACCGGCCGCCGCGTGCCGGGCATCGACGCTGACGGCGATCGTCAGCCTCTTGATCCCAAGTTTGAAGCGGTAGGGGTTGGTCAGCCTCAGGTTCAGCGGCTGCGAGACCCCTGGCGTCAGCGGGCGCGCGAGATCGCCGCGGATCTTGAATTCGGGCGCACGACGCTCGAGAGCGGAGGTGGCAGTAGGACGGCCGCCCGAGAAGAGCTCGTGGGCGTCGGCGACGACCGCGGCGAGAGCCGCTGCGAGCATGAGCGTGGTGGCGGTGCCGATCTTGCCGCGCAGGGAGAGCCTTGTCATATCGGCGGTAGGGCTTGGACCGACTGCGCCGGGGGGCGGCGCATCTGGCCGCCCCCCGGTTCGCTGTCGTGATCTGTCCCGGTCGTGGGGGCCTAGGCGACCGCGTAGCTCAGGTTCACCGTCGCGCCCTTGCAGGCATCCTGGGCGGTTCCCTTGTTGTTGAACTTGATCGTCGCGCCCGTCCAGGAGCCCTGGCCCGAGCCGGCCGGCACCGAGGCGTTCACGGTCATCGTGGCGTTGGCCAGCGTGTAGTCGGTCGCGTCACAGGTACCCGCCGGGGCACCAGCAGCCTTGGTCACCGAGGCGATCGACGCGGTGACCGTGTTGACGTAGACCGGTCCTGAGTTGTTGTTGTTGAAGTTACCGCTGATCGTCTGGGCGCTGTCGCCCGGGTACATCGGGGTGAGCACCGTCGTCTGGTTAACCGTCAACGCAGACGTTCCGCTTGCCGTGCTGCCGCTGCCGGTGCCCGAGCCGCCCGCGCTCCAGTAGGCGAACGCCGCGCCGGAGATCGCCAAGACAGCGACCAGCGCGAGCAGGACAGTGCGCTTCCTCTTCAGTGTGGACATGTTGGAATTTCCTTCTGTGGACGAGGACATCCCCCAGTCGGTGGAAGTCAGCCTCCCACTACCGGGGTCCCCCACCTATCGGTACAACTGCCGACGACCACGAGAGACTGGACGAATTACCGATGCATTGCGTGCCAAGCATGCGCCGGGCTCCTCACTACCACGGAAGCCACCGCTCGCGCTCTTCAGGTGAGGACCACTGATGCGGCAGCTCCTCGGCGCCCTTGAGGAAGTGCACGGCCTCGACCTGTAGGAAGAGACCGTGGGCCTCGGCGATCACCACGTCCCCTTCTTTCAGCACCCCGGCGAAGTACAGCTTGCGCTGCTCGCGCCGCTCGACCCACGCCTCGACCGCGAAGGTGCGGCCAATGAAGGCCGGGCGCCGGTAGTCGACGCTCAGGTTGACCGTCACGGCGGGCACCTTCAGGAGGATGAGCAGCGATCCGAGCGCGTCGTCCAGGATCGTGGCGATCGCTCCTCCGTGTGCGAACCCGGGAGCGCCCTCGTGGCGGCGGTCGAGCTCGACGCGGCCACGCACTCGCTCGCCGTCGATCTCCAAGCGGAGGCCCATGCTGCACGGGTTCTCGTCTCCGCACCCCATGCAGTTGGGCTGGTGTGGCGGGAGGGTCCCGGGCACGGGCGAGGACCTTAGGGACTGAGCGCCACCGTGCGCCCGGCGGGCCCTTCTACTCCCAGCGCTCGAAGCGCGGCCGGCCGCCCAGGGGCACCACGGCGTGCATCCCGTCGAGCGAGGGGTCGAGGTTGGGCCGGTCCCGGCGCTGGTGTGCCCCGCGACTCTCGGCGCGCAGGAGCGCCGACTCGGCGATCGCGCGGGCGAGCGGGAAGGGATCGCTTGCCAGCTCGCGCAGTCCCTCGGCCGAGCGCTCGAGTCCCGCCAGGCGCCACAGGGCTGCCCTTGTCGGACGCGGGGGGACCGGTGAGACGGTGGCGGGCGGCTGCGAGGCCGCCGCGGCCGCCGGTGGTGGCTCGGAGGCCGCTGCCAGCGCCGCCCTCCGCCCGAAGACGAAGCACTCGGCCAGGGAGTTGGAGGCAAGGCGATTGGCGCCGTGCAGCCCGTTGCCGCCGCACTCCCCAACCGCGTAGAGCCCGGCCACCGACGCGCGTCCGTGCGTGTCGGTGGCGATGCCCCCCATCGTGTAGTGCGAGGCCGGCGCCACCGGCACGGGCGCCCGCCGGGCGTCGAAGCCGGCTCGCTGCAGCGTCGAGTCCACGTTGGGGAAGCGGTCGAGATCCACGGCGCGCATATCGAGCCGGACCGTGCCTGGTGAGTCGGCTCGCAGCCGTGCCTCGATCGCGAGGGCCACCTCGTCGCGCGGCGCGAGCTCGTCCACGAAGCGTTCGCCCCGCTCGTCGAGGAGCGTGGCACCCTCGCCACGGATCGCCTCGGTGATCAGGAAGCCGTCGTAGTCATTCGGGGCCACCAGGGCGGTGGGATGGAACTGAACGAGCTCGAGGTCGGCGAGCTCAGCCCCCGCGGCGTGGGCCAGGGTCAGGCCCGCGCCGATGGCACCGCGGGGGTTTGTGGTTCGCTGCCAGAGGGCCGCCGCTCCGCCGGTGGCCACGATCGTGCCTCGGGCGCGGACCAGCGTGCGGCCACCCGGGCCCTCCGCGGTGAGGCCCACGCAGCGCCCGTCGTCGGTCCACAGGGCCCCCGCGGTCGTTCCCTCGAGCACCCGTATTCGCGGGTGCTCGGCCGCGAGGGCCGACAGCTGTCTCGTGATCCGCCGCCCCGTGGCGCTCCCTCCGGCATGCACGACGCGGCGGGCCGAATGGCCGCCCTCGAGGCCGAGGACCAGCTCGCCGTGACGGTCGGCATCGAAGCGGACCCCGGCGGCCAGGAGCTCCCTCACGCTCTCGGGTGCCTCGCGGCAGAGGACCTCGATCGCGCTCGGCCGGGCGGTTCCGCGGCCGGCCGTGAGCGAGTCGCGGGCGTGGCGCTCGGGGGAGTCATCGGCCGCCAGGGCGGCCGCCACGCCGCCCTGTGCCCAATAGCTCGCCGACTCGGCCAGGGTCGAGCGGGACACGAGCACCACTTGAGCGCCCTCGCGCGCGGCCACGAGCGCCGCCCACAGCCCGGCGGCACCGGCGCCGATCACGGCGACATCGGTGGAGAGCGTCGCCCCAGCCTCGCCGACGGCGTCTTGGGCCGGCACTCAGTCGTCGCGCCGGCCGGTCCGGTTGCCGGACCCGGATGCGCATGGGGGAGGGGCCACTGCGCCTCTACGGTAGTGCCGTGGCTGGGCCCGACCCCCTCTACTTCCGCCATCCCGCTTCGGTCGATCACGACACCGGGTCGCATCCCGAGGGTCCCCGGCGCATCCCCGCGATCGAGCGCGAGCTCAGCGAGCGCGGCTGGCTCGGCTACGCGCTGCGGGAAGCTCCGGAGGCCCCGATGGAGGCTCTGACCGCGGTCCACCCTCAGAGCCACGTGGATTCGGTGCGAGCGATGAGCGAGCGGGGAGGCGGCGCCTTCGACAGCGACACGCTGGCAAGCTCCGGCTCCTACACCGCGGCGCTACACGCGGCCGGCGGAGCCTGTGCACTCGTCGAGGCCCTGATGGCGGGAGAGGCCGAGATCGGCTTCTGCGGCCTGCGGCCGCCCGGCCACCACGCCGAGCCGGCGCGCGCGATGGGCTTCTGCCTCTTCAACAACGTGGCCGTGGCGGCGCGGCACGCCCTGGATTCCCTCGGCGCTCGGCGCGTCCTCGTCTTCGACTGGGACGTGCACCACGGCAACGGCACCAATGACATCTTCCACGCGAGCCGCGACGTGCTGTTCGCGAGCGTCCATCAGTGGCCGCTGTATCCGGGCACCGGCCCGTCGAGCGACGTCGGCTCAGGGGAGGGGGAGGGCTACACGATCAACCTCCCGGTGCCACCGGGATCGGTCGAGGAGCAGTGGCTGTCGCTCGTCGAGCACGTCGTCGTTCCCGTCGGTAGGCGGTTCGAGCCCGATCTCGTGCTCATCTCCGCAGGCTTCGACGCCCACGAAGACGATCCGCTGGCCCAGTGTCGACTGCAGGAGGGCTCCTTCGCCCAGATGGCACTCCACTTGCGCGGCCTCGGCCGGGAGCTGGACGTACCCGTAGGCGCGGTGCTCGAGGGCGGTTACGACCTCGACGCGCTCTCGCGCTCGGTAGCCGCCACGTTGGAGGCGCTGGCGAGCGAGGGCCGGCCGCGCTCGGTGGCCCCGGACGAGCTCACCGCCCAGGCCTCGCGAGCGGTCGGGCGCTACTGGGACCTCGACGAGGCCTGACCGACGAGGTCTCGGTACAGCTCCAGCACTCTCTCGGCCATCCGGTCGCGGCCGAACACCGCAGCGCGCGCGCGGCCGCTCACGCGGCCGGCGCCTTCCAACGAGGGCCGTAGGGCCGCGAGCCACCGGTGCTCGTCGAAGGGGGCGCAGAGCGTGCCCTCGACGCCGGCCAGTGCGGTGGCGGCGACCCCCACGTCGGTCGACAGCACCGGCACGTCGCAGGCGAGCGCCTCCAGGGCGGCGAGGCCGAACGACTCGCGGTCGGAGGTCACGAGCACCGCGTTGACGGCATTTACGAGCAGCGGCACCTCCTCCGGCCGGGTGGTCCCGAGCGTGATCAGCTCGGTGTCGGGCAGGGCGGCGGCGAGGCTTCGTGCGCGGTCGCTGCGCTTCTCGGGTCGGGCGGGATTGGCGGGGAACAGGAGATACGGGCGCGATGCATCGAGGCTCAGCTTCCGGCGTGCCTCGGCGCGGTCGAGTGGGCGGAAGCGCTCGAGGTTCACGCCGCACGGCAGAACGGCCGTGAAACGAGTTCTCCCCGCGCCGGCGAGGCCCAGGCCGGGGGCGCGTGCGAGACCGGAGGACACCACCGCCGGCGCGTCCACGAAGCGGGAGAGCCCCCGGGACAGCGGGCCAGCCGTGCTGTCGTGCAGGTCGGTGCCGTGGTAGGTCACGACTCGGACGTGGCTGCCGGGGACCGCCAGCGCGCTCCAACCGGTCAATCCGTAGTGGGAGTGCACGACGTCGAACCGCCGCTGGGCGTAGCGCCGCCTCAGCGTCCGCGCCGCGTGCGCGTACGAACGCCAGCCGCCGCCGTGGGGGAAGGCGAAGACCTCGACGTCCAGGCCATCGAGCCCCCGCAGCGCCTCGACCTGATCCCTGACGAAGGCCCCGGAGGCGGGCCGCTCGGCCGACGGCCACATGTTCGTCACGACGAGCACCCGCATGGCGGCGCCAGCGTAGCCGTGGCCCCAGCGCGCCAGCCCGGCGTGGGTTGTGACTTACCCGTCGCCGAATCGTCTCGCTCGCGTGTGGAGCCGTGACCTCGCCTGCCGGACGATCGCAGTCCGACGGCGAATCACGGAGGTGAGCGATGTACAGAGGAATGGGTTACCTGCACGCGCTGGGCGCGGAGTGGGTCCGACGGCTTCGTACCGAGGCCGGGCAGGGCACGGTCGAGTACGTGGCCCTGATCCTGCTCGTGGCGCTCGTCATGGCCGGGGTGGTGGCGGCCATGAAGGGCTTCAAGACCGATCAGGGACAGGACCTGGGGGACACGATCATCGCCAAGATCAGGCAGGCGGTGAAGAAGATCCAGTTCTGATGGGGAGACCGTTCAGCGAAGGATTGTGGGCGCCGGGGCACCCACAATCCTTCGATCGGCGACCGCGAGCCGAGCAGACCGACGCACGCCGACCCGTCAACTCACCGTCTCCGGGGCTGCCGCGCTCGGCCCCCGTTTGACCGGAGCGACCCGCATGCGGCCCGGCGCCCGTGACAACATGCGCGCGGTGACCGCTCCGGACGCCTCTCAGCCCGTCGCCGTGTTCGACTCCGGTGTCGGCGGCCTCACCGTGCTGCACGAGTGTCTCGTGTCGCTACCGCATGAGGACTTCCTCTACTTCGGGGACACCGCTCGCTTCCCGTACGGCGACCGGTCGCCAGAGGAGCTCGAGGCCTTCGCCCTCCAGGTGGCCCGCGCACTGCTCGACGAGGGCATCAAGCTGCTCGTGGTGGCGTGCAACTCCGCGACGGCGGCGGCACTGCCGGCGCTGCGGCGCGAGCTTGCCGGCACGGTCGGCGTGGTGGGCGTCGTGGTTCCGGAGTCGAGGCTTGCGGCGGCCGTCACCGCCAATGGACGCGTCGGCCTTCTGGCCACTCCTGCCACGGTGGCCAGTGGCGCCTACGAGCGCGCGCTGGCGGGGGTGGCTCCCGAAGCGACGCTGTACCCCGAAGCGTGCCCCGAGCTGGCGTCGCTGATCCAGCGCGAGGCCGAGGTGGATGACCTCCTGGTGGACACCGTCGGACGCCATTGCCTGCCGCTGCGGAAGGCCGGCGTGGACACCGTCATCCTCGGCTGCACCCACTATCCGCTGGTGCGGTCGGTGATCCAGCGTGCGATGGGCCGCGGCGTGAGGGTGGTCGGCTCGGGCGAGGCGATCGCCGGCACCGTCGATTCCGAGCTCCGCTCTGCGGGGCTCGCGGCCCCGGACCACCAGCGGCGAGGCGGCTATCGTTTTCTCTGCTCGGGCGAGGCCGAGGAGTTCCGGCGGCTGGGCACCCGCTTCCTCCAGCTGCCGCTCGGTGCGGTGCGGTGCGTGCCGCTCGGCGACTCGCCGGTTGGTGCCCTCCCTGCCCGGACCGGGGCCGCCGCATGAGAGCCGACGGCCGCGCCGCCGACGCGCTGCGCCCGACGCGCATCGAGCCCGGCTTCGTCCGCTCGGCCACCGGCTCGGCGCTCATCTCGATGGGGGGCACGCGCGTGATCTGCACCGCCTCCGCCGTGGAGAGCGTGCCCCGCTGGATGGCGGGCAAGGGGCGCGGCTGGGTCACCGCGGAGTACGGCATGCTGCCCGCCTCCACCGGGGACCGCAAGCAGCGCGACGTCACACGCGGGCGCCCCGACGGGCGCACCGTCGAGATCCAGCGGCTGATCGGGCGCTCGCTGCGCGGGGTGATCGACTTCGAGGCCCTCGGCGAGCGCACGATCTACGTGGACTGCGACGTGCTCGAGGCCGATGGGGGCACCCGCTGCGCGGCGATCACCGGGGGCTATGCGGCCCTGAGGCTTGCCCTGGCGCGGCTGGTGAGCGAGGACAAGCTCGCGAGTGTTCCGCTGACCCAGGCGGTGGCCGCCGTGTCCTGCGGCATTGTCGAGGGCGAGCCCCTGCTCGACCTCGACTACCCCGAGGACTCGACGGCGGAGGTGGACATGAACGTGGTGATGACGGCCGATGGCGGCCTGGTGGAGGTCCAGGCCACCGCCGAGCGCACCCCGCTGTCCCGCGCTTCACTGGACGCGCTGCTCGAGCTCGCCGCCGCGGGGATCGCGGAGCTCGGCGTCGTCCAGGCCGAGGCCGCCGGGGCCCACTCGGGCTGAGCGGGCCGGGCTGACCGTGCGAGCGCGGCCAAGCGACCCCGGCCCACGACGGGAGCTCGTCGTGGCCACCCGCAACGAGCACAAGCTGCGCGAGCTGCGGGCGCTGCTCGACGGCCACCGGCTGGTGCCCCTGCCGCCCGAGGTCGAGCTGCCCCCGGAGACCGGGGCGACTTTCGCGGAGAACGCACTGGTCAAGGCGGTCACCGCGGCCCGGGCCACGGGCCGTGCAGTACTCGCCGACGACTCCGGGATCGAGGCGGCCGCCCTGGGAGGCGCGCCCGGGGTGCGCTCCGCGCGCTTTGCGGGCGAGGGGGCGAGCGACGAGGAGAACCTCGCCAAGCTGCTGCGCGAGGTGCCCCACGACGGCGACCGCCGAGTGGCCTACGTGTGTGCGCTGGTCCATGCGACGCCCCGCGGACCGTCCGCGACCTTCGAGGCCCGCTGTGAGGGCACGCTCACGACCGAGCCGCGAGGCAGCGGCGGCTTCGGCTATGACCCGGCCTTCATCCCCGCCGACCTCGATGACGGCAGGACGATGTCGGAGCTGTGGGAGGGGGAGAAGGACGCGATCAGCCATCGCGGCCGGGCGGCGCGCGCCCTGGCCGAGTGGCTCGCCGCGTCTGGCTCCCGCGCCACCGTATGAGCCGCTGGCGCCGGCCCGGATTCCCGCTGGCGGCGGCGATCCGCGCCCCGATCGGGATGGTCGACCCGGCCGCGGGCGCTCCCCGCAAATCGCGTGCGGCGGCCCTCTCGATCGCCTCCAACTCGCTCCTGATCGCACTGAAGATCGTGGCCGGCGCGCTCACCGGGTCGATCGCGATCATCACCGAGGCGGTGCACTCGAGCATCGACCTCATCGCCTCCGTGGTCGCCTACTTCTCGATCCGCAAGGCCGACGAGCCGGCCGACGAGGACCACCAGTACGGCCACGCGAAGGTCGAGAACCTGGCCGCCGCGATCGAGGGGATGCTGATCCTGGTCGGCGCTGGGGTGATCCTCTTCGAATCGGTGCGGCGACTGGCCGACCCTCCCCCCGTCGACACCATCGGCGTGGGCATCGCGGTGATCGGCTTCTCCGCGGTCGCCAACCTGGGCGTGTCCACCTATCTGTACCGGCAGGCCCGGCTGACCGACTCCCCGGCGCTCGAGGGCGACGCCGCGCACCTGCGCACGGACGCCGCCACTTCGGTCGGCGTGCTCGTCGCCCTGGTGCTCGTGAAGCTGACCGGGATCGAGGAGATCGATCCGGCGGCCGCCCTGCTGGTGGCCGTGGCGATCGTCGGGGCCGGGGCCAGGGTGCTCAGCCGCTCCACCCGCGTGCTCGTTGACGAGTCGCTGCCGCCCGAGGAACTGGCCGCGGTGCGGGCGGCCGTCGAGGACCACGGGGCGCCCGAGGTCACCGGCTTCCACAAGCTGCGGGCCCGCCGGGCAGGCAGCCGCCGCTACGTCGACCTGCATGTTCAGTTCCGGCCGGGCACGACCCTCGAACGGGCGCACCACGTGTCCCACGAGCTCCAGGGCCGGATCGGCGGGAGCATGCGCAACGCCGACGTGCTGATCCACCTGGAGCCCGATGGGGGCGAGCGGCGGCGGGACTCCGCGTAGGCCTGGACGGTGGCTAGCGCAGGTTGATCGCCGCGGAGGCGCCGACGGCGACAAAGACCGCGAAGTAGCCCACGTAGTCGTTCAGCAGCAGCAGTATCGCGGCGATCAGGCAAGCCACGACGGTGGCCAGCCAGGCGATTCGGGTCAGTTGCACACCGCTATTCTGCCCATGAGACCGTGAACTCTTCGTTGCCGTACCCACGGATGGCCCGGCACGCCGGCGCCGGGTGACGCCACCCGGCGAATCTCAGGCCGCCCCAGAGCTCGCGCTCGACTACCTGTCTGCCCTGTCGACCGACATCCGGGCCGGGGTGCTGCTCGACGACTCGGGCGCGGTGGCGGCCCACTCCGGCTGCGAGGACGACGTCGCCGGCCGGTTCGGTGAGCTCGCGCTCGAGCTCTTCAGCCGCGCTCAGGATGCGGCGGACCCGGTGATCGGAACCGTCGCCCAGGTCGAGGTGACGTCGCCGGACGGCGGCGTCTTCGCCGTGCGTCGGGGCGGCTGGGTCCTCGCGGTCGTGACCGGGCGCTTCGCTCTGCCCTCGCTCATGTTCTACGACCTCCGCAGCGTGCTCTCGGACCTCGACGGGATTGCCGCGTGAAGGACGAGCAGCGGCGTCCGGCCGGCCGCGGCCTCACGGGAAGCGTGGCGGCCGCCGTGCGTCGTCGCCAGCAGGATCGCGAGCCCAGGGTGGTGCTCTACAACGCCGCTGGACAACCGCGAGTGCTGGCGCCGGGGGCCCCCGGCTACGACGGCCTGCTCGACACCGCCGATCAGCTCATCCGCCTCACCAACGCTACGTAGGCGGCCGCGCGAGTCGCGGAATGCCGCAAACTGCGGGATTTGTTTCGAACCGCTCGGCCTCCGAGGTGGCCTGGTCGCCTCCGCTGTCCGCCCACGTTGTTAGCTTCGGCGGCTCACCAGCATGCATAAGGAGGAGTCGAGTGACAAAGTCCGAGTTCGTTGATCAGGTCGCGTCCCAGGCGGGCCTGGGCAAGACGGAGGCTTCCAACGCGGTCGATGCGGTCCTGAAGGTGGTCGAGGAGACGCTGAGCCGCGGGGGCGACATCAACTTCACCGGCTTCGGCAAGTTCACCGTCGCCGAGCGCGGCGCGCGCCAGGGCGTCAACCCGCAGACCGGCGAGCGCATACAGATCGCGGCGAGCCGGGTGCCCCGCTTCAGCGCGGGCTCGGCGCTCAAGAAGTCCGTCAAGGGCGGCTGAGCCCGGATCCCCCGATCCCGCCCGCGCCCTCCCCGTGAGCGGGGAGGGACGCCGGGCCCGGTCAGGGGGCGCAATGCAGCCCAGCTTCCCCGACCGCCTGGCGGCCCTCGTGGAGCAGCGGCAGAGTCAGATCGTGCTCGGGCTCGATCCGGACCCGGCGGCTCTGTGGTCGAGCGAGCTCGTGTCCGACCCGGTCGCGGTTGGCGGCGGGCACCCACCCGGTGGCCCCGAGCGGGCACGACTGACCGGCATGGCCGTCGCGGCGCACTGCCGCGCGGTCATCGCCGCGGCCGGACCGGCGTGCGTGGCCGTGAAGTTGCAACTCGCCTGCTTCGAGCGTCTGGGGGCGCCGGGATGGGAGGCGCTGGCGGACGCGGTCCAGGCGGGACGCGAGGCCGGGTTGCTGGTGCTTGCCGACGGCAAGCGCGGTGACGTGCCTGTCACCGCGCGGGCCTACGCACAGGCTCTCGTCGGCGAGACTCCGGGCCCGTACGGCCCCGTCGCGGGGCTCGGCGTGGACGCCTTCACGGCCAATCCGTTGCTGGGACGCGACGCTCTCGAGCCACTCGTCTCAGCGGCCGCGGAGGCCGCCGCCGGGTGCTTCTGCCTCGTGCGGACCTCCAACGAGGGAGCGGCGGACGTCCAGGATCTGCCGGGGCCTCGGGGCCCGGTCCACGAGCACCTCGCCCGCATGGTCGACGCCCTGGGCGCCGACTCGGTCGGCCGCTCGGGATTGTCTGCCGTCGGCGCCGTCACGGGGGCGACCCAACCGGGCGTGTTGGCGCGGCTGCGCGAGCTGATGCCTCGCGCCGTCTTCCTCCTGCCGGGTGTCGGTGCCCAGGGCGGCGAGGTCGCGGCCCTCGGCCCGGTCTTCGAGCCCCACCGGGCCGCGGGCCTCGTCAGCGCGTCGCGGTCGATCGTCGATGTTCATCGAAGCGGGGGAGGGAAGCCTGCCGCAGCCGCGGCCGCCGCGGCGGAGGAGCTGCGGGCACAGACGTGGGCACTGAGCTCGTGAAGACGGCTCGTGACCAACCGTCCGGGGGACCGCCGCTACCATCCGGCGCGCCGTATGGACGACAGGTCTCGCAATCCGTTGCGCATCCTGGCGCCCATCGCGTTGATAGCCGTGGCGGTCGTCCTCTCGTTCATCGTCCTGGGCTCCAGCGGCGACGGCGGGAGCGAGAGCTCCACCAACGCCGACCGGGCCGGTAAGCGCCAGGCTCCCGAGAAGCGCAAGACGAAGACCAAGGCCGAGCGGCGCGAGGACGAACTGCCCTCGGGCACCTACACCGTGAAGATGGGTGACACGCTCGGCGAGATAGCGCTGAAGACCGGGCTGAGCGTCGAGAAGCTGCAGGAGCTCAACCCGGAGCTGGACCCCCAGGCTCTGGTCTCGGGCCAGCGGGTCAAGCTGCGCGAGTGATCCACGCGGCCCGGGCGGGGGCGGGCGGTCGCGGGTCGCGTTCAGCCGCTCTGCTCGCGGTCGGGCTCGCCGTCGGGCTCGCTGCCGGGCTCCCCGCGCAGGTCGGCGCGCTCACACAGCCTCCGCTACAGGGCGAGGCGGCGATCGTGGTGGACGCCGGATCGGGCGAGGTGCTGCTGGCGGAGGACCCCGACGAGCGCCGTCCGATCGCCAGCGCCACCAAGCTGATGACGGCGCTGCTGACGCTCGAGCGAGTGCCGCCGGACGCGGTACTCCCGGCGGCGAGCTACAGAGCCGCTCCGGTCGAGTCGCAGATCGGCCTGCGCGCCGGGGAGCGGCTGTCGGTGAAGGACCTGCTCGTAGCGCTTCTGCTCGAGAGCGCAAACGACGCAGCGGTGACTCTCGCCGAGGGCGTCTCGGGGTCCCAGGGAGCGTTCGTCGAGGCCATGAACGCCCGCGCCCGGGAGCTCGGCCTGCGCGACACGAGCTTCGCCAACCCGGTCGGTCTCGACGACCCGGCCAACTACTCGAGCGCCCGCGACCTGGCCACGCTCGCGCGGGAGCTCCTGCGCGACAAACGTTTCAGCGACATCGTCGACAGCCCCCGCGCGACCCTCGCCACCGGCGCCCGGCGTCGCGTGCTCGACAACCGCAACGGGCTAGTCCGCCGGTATCCATTCGTGGACGGAGTGAAGACGGGCCACACGCTCGCGGCCGGTTACGTGCTCGTCGGATCGGCGACCGGGCGCTCCAAGCGCATCGTCAGCGTCGTGCTCGGCGAGCCGAGCGAGGCTGCGCGCGAGGCGGACACACTCGCGCTGCTGCGCTACGGGATCGAGCAGTACCGGCGCGTGCGGGTACTGCGCCGGCGGGCCGTGGCGGGCCGGGCGAAGGTCAAGTACCGCGACGGGGAGGAGGCCAGGCTCGTCGCGGGTGCGCAGGTGACGGTGACGGTCCGCCGAGGCGAGCGGGTCTCGACCCGGGTCGAGGCGCCGGCGGAGATCGAGGGCCCGCTGCCGGCGGGCGCCCGGGTGGGGTCGATCGCGGTGGTGTACCGGGGGCGCCCGCTCGAGACCGTTCCGCTCGTCACCGCCCAGGCGATCCCCGGCGCCGGCCTGCCGCGAAAGATCCTCTCGTCTCTCGGCGGCCCCTTGACCGCAGCCATCGTGCTGGCCATGCTGATCGGCGTCGGCCTCGCCGTCCGGAGGGCCGGAGCGCCGCCGCGACGGCGCGGTCCACTCGTGAAGCCATGATCATCACCGTCACCCTCAACGCGGCCATCGACAAGACGCTCGCCGTGCCCAACTTCCGGCTCGGCCGCCGCCACCGGTCGGTCGAGCAGACGTCGATGGCCGGCGGCAAGGGCGTGAACGTGGCGCGGGCGCTCAAGTCGCTCGGACAGCCGGTGATCGCCACCGGAGTGGCCGGCGGCCCGACGGGCACGCGCCTCGTCGAGCAGCTCACCGAGGAGGCGATCCTCAACGACTTCGTGCGCATCCGCGAGGAGTCGCGCACCTCGACCGCGGTCGTCGATCCCACCTCGGGGGAGCAGACCGAGATCAACGAGCGCGGGCCGACGGTGTCCGAGGGCGAGCTCGAGCTGTTCGTCGACAAGCTGCTCTACCTGGCCAAGGGCGCGGCGGTGTGCGTGTTCTCGGGGAGCCTCCCCCGTGGCGTCGAGGCGGGCCTGTACGCCCGCCTGATCGAGGAGATGCGCCGCCTGGGCGTGACCACGGTCATCGACTCCGAGGGCGAGGCCCTGCGCTTGGCGATGCGGGGCGAGCCCACGGTCGTCACGCCCAACGAGCGCGAGGCCGAGCAGCTCGTCGGACACGAGTTCTCGGAGGAGGAGGACCGCCTGGTGGCGACGCGCGAGATGATCGACCTCGGGGCCAGGGAGGCCGTCATGACCCTGCCGACCGGCTGTATCGCCCTCCTGGGTGACGGCGATTCGCGCCTGCTCCGCGTGAGCCTCGAGCCGCTCGAGACGCCCGTCTCGGCCGTGGGATCGGGGGACGCCTTCCTCGCGGGATACGTGTCAGCGCGCTACGGCGGCGAGTCCCCCGAGGATTGCCTGCGCTTCGGGGTGGCCTGCGGAGCCGAGTCGACCCAGCACTTCGGCGCCGGCGTGCTCGACCCGCGGAGGGTCGAGCGCCTGCTGCCGGACGTCGAGCTCGAGATCCTGCCGGAGCCGGCCTTCGAGCGGCGCGGCTAGGGCGCGTAGGCCCTCATCGGTACCCTGGCTGTTCAGTCCGCCGTCGAACCTAGGATTCCTGCATGGACATCGACATCGGTAGGGGAAAGAAGGGCCGCCGGGCCTACGGCTTCGACGAGATAGCGATCGTCCCCTCGCGCCGGACGCGGGATCCCGACGACATCGACATCACCTGGACGCTCGGCCCGTACCGCTTCGAGCTGCCGCTGCTGGCGGCGGCGATGGACGGTGTCGTCTCCCCGCGCACCGCCGGCATCATCGGCAAGCTGGGCGGGCTCGCCGTCCTCAATCTCGAGGGCATCTTCACCCGCTACGAGGACGCCGACGAGCAGCTCGAGCGCATCTCCCTGCTGCCTCAGGAGATCGCGACATCGGAGATGCAGGCCATCTACCGCGCGCCGCTCCAGCCCGAGCTCATCCCCCAGCGCATCCGCGAGATCAAGGAGCAGGGCGGGGTGGCCGCCGCGTCGCTCACGCCCCAGCGCGTGCGCGACCACTACGAGGCGGCGCTCGAGGCCGGGCTCGACATCCTGGTCATCCAGGGCACCGTGATCTCGGCCGAGCACGTCTCGACGGTCTCCGAGCCGCTCAACCTCAAGGAGTTCATCAAGGAGGTGCCGATCCCGGTGGTGGTGGGCGGCTGTGCCTCCTACTCGACGGGCCTGCACCTGATGCGCACCGGGGCGGTGGGCGTGCTCGTCGGCGTGGGGCCGGGAGCGGCCTGCACCACCCGCGGGGTACTCGGTGTGGGCGTCCCCCAGGCCACCGCGATCGCCGACGTCCAGGCCGCGCGCTCGCAGCACATGCTGGAGACCGGCGACTACGTGAAGGTCATCGCCGACGGCGGCATGCGCAACGGCGGCGACATCGCCAAGGCGTTCGCCTGCGGGGCGGACGCGGTGATGATCGGCTCGCCGCTCGCCCGCGCCCACGAGGCCCCGGGCAACGGCTTCCACTGGGGCATGGCCACCTTCCACTCCTCGCTGCCCCGAGGCGCGCGCGTCAAGACGACGCAGAACGGATCGCTCGAGCAGATACTGCTCGGCCCCGCGCACGAGAATGACGGCACGTTCAACCTGATGGGGAGCCTGCGAACCTCGATGGCCACCTGCGGGTACGAGGACATCCCGTCCTTCCACCGTGCCGAGGTGATGGTCGCGCCCTCCCTGCAGACCGAGGGCAAGCAGCTCCAGCGCGACCAGGGCGTCGGCATGGCCGCGGCCGCCGCCGCCGTGGCTCCCTCGCGCGACTCGGTGCTGGCGGACGAGCCGGTCGGCGCCGCTGGCGACGGCGCGATGCCGGCCGCCGAGGCCGATCCGGCCGTGCCGGTCGGCGTCGAGGCGCTCGCGGTCAAGTGACGGACCCGGGGGCCGGCACGCCGGTCGCCGAGGAGCGGATGGGGGGCGGAGGGATCCCGGAGGAGGAGCTGGCAGGCCCCCGTGCGGCCGAGGCGCCCGGCTCGGCGACGAGGACCACCGACGAGTTGCCGCCCGCGGCCCCGCGGGCCCCCGCCACGCAGGAGGTTCTGGTCCTGGACTTCGGTGGCCAGTACTCCCAGCTGATCGCGCGCCGCGTGCGCGAGCAGGGCGTCTTCTCGGAGCTCCTCCCGCACGATGTCCCGCTCGAGGAGATCCGGCGTCGGGCGCCGGCCGGGCTGGTTCTCTCCGGCGGCCCGGCCTCCGTCTACTCGCCCGGAGCCCCTCCACTGCGCCGGGAGCTGCTCGAGCTCGGCGTGCCCGTGCTCGGCATCTGTTACGGCATGCAGGCCATGGCCTACGTGCTGGGCGGTCGCGTCGAGGCCGCGCCCAAGGGGGAGTTCGGCCCCTCGCGGCTCCACGTACGCGCGCCCGGGCGGCTACTGAGCGGGCTGCCCAGCGAGCAGACGTGCCTGATGAGCCATCGCGACACCGTCTTCGAGCCGCCGCCAGGCTTCCGCGCGCTGGCGTCCTCCGACGAGTCGCCGGTGGCGGCGTTCGAGGACACGGGTCGCGGCCTCTACGGCATCCAGTTCCATCCCGAGGTCGACCTGACTCCGCACGGATCGGAGATCCTCGCGCGCTTCCTCTCCGACGGCTGCGGGTGCGACATGTCGTGGACTCCCGAGTCGGTGATCGACGAGGCGGTCGAGCGCATTCGCCGCCAGGTCGGTGACGGCCGGGTCATCTGCGGGCTTTCCGGTGGGGTCGACTCCTCGGTGGCCGCGCTGCTCACCCATCGCGCCGTGGGCGATCAGCTCACCTGCGTGTTCGTCGACCACGGCATGATGCGCCGCAACGAGGGCGACCAGGTGATAGCGGCCTTCCGCGACGCCTTCGGGGTGCCGCTCGTCGCGGTCGACGCCCGCGAGCGCTTCCTCGCACGCCTCGCCGGCGTGACCCAGCCGGAGGGCAAGCGCAAGGCGATCGGCTCCGAGTTCATTCGAGTCTTTGAGGAGGAGGCGGCGCGGATAGGCAACCCGCGCTACCTGGTGCAGGGCACCCTCTACTCGGACGTGATCGAGTCGGGCGGCGGCACCGGCGCGGCCACGATCAAGTCCCACCACAACGTCGGCGGCCTGCCGACCGACCTGAGCTTCGAGCTCGTGGAGCCGCTGCGCACCTTGTTCAAGGACGAGGTACGCGCGGTCGGGGCCGCCCTGGGCATGTCCGACAGACTGGTGTGGCGGCAGCCCTTCCCCGGCCCGGGCCTCGCGATCCGCATCGTCGGCGGCGAGGTGACCGAGGAGCGCCTGGTCATCCTCCGCGACGCCGACTTCATCCTCCAGGAGGAGGTTCGCGCCGCCGGCCTCTACCGCGAGTTGTGGCAGTCGTTCTGCGTGCTGCCCGCGGAGCTGCGTACCGTGGGGGTGCAGGGCGACGAGCGGAGCTACGGCTACGTGGTCGCCATCCGCGCGGTCACGAGCCAGGACGCGATGACGGCCGACTGGGCGCGCCTGCCGCACGACCTGGTGGCGCGGGTGTCGTCGCGGTTGATCAACGAGATCTCGGCGGTCAATCGGGTGGTGCTGGACGTGACGAGCAAGCCTCCCGGAACGATTGAGTGGGAGTAGAGCCGCGATAAGCGGCGCCACTTCCGGCTGCCTGCGGCAGGCGGAGTCGGCTTGGCCCCAGGGGCACCGCCCCCTACATCCCGCCTGCGACGGGAACACCCCCGGCTTAGCGTGCCTGCGTCCTTGATTGACTTGCTTCTCGCGGCTCTACTCGCCGCTGCGTACAACGAGCAACGGCGCGCTTTGCTCCCCCGGAGTTGCAGTGCGACCCAACGGGAGCAAAGCGGAGCTTGGACTCGCTCGCTGACCGAGTCCTTGACCCGCGCCGCCATGTCAGGCCGCTTCTACCCCGAGCCGGAGCCTTCCCCTTGAACACCTTCGTCTTCGCCGACCTTGCCGGATACACAGCCCTGACGGAGGCTCATGGCGACGAGCAAGCTGCCGACGTGGTGGACGCGTTCTGTGGAAGTGTTCGCGAGCTGCTGCCGGCTCACGGCGCGGAGCAGGTCAAGTCGATTGGTGACGCCGTGATGCTGCGCGTGGACAAGGCGGACGCGGCCGTGGGGCTCGGCCTCGCGGTTGCGCAAGGGATCATGAGCAAGCACGGCTCGCCGGCCGTGCGAGTCGGGATGCACACAGGTCCGGCGGTCGAGCGCTCGGGTGACTGGTTTGGGACGTCAGTCAACCTCGCAGCGCGGATCGCCGCCCTTGCCGGCGGTGGCGAGGTGCTCCTGACAGCGGCCACACGCGCCCAGGCGGGTGATGCGAAAGGCGTGCACTTCGACCCGCGCGGCCGGCGAGAGCTCCGAAACGTCACCCAGCCGGTCGAGGTCTTTGCCGCGATCCGGTCGGGTGCGGCCTCGGCCGGTGGCCTACCCATCGACCCGGTCTGCCGCATGGCGGTGGATCCGCAGCACTCTGCGGGACGGTTGAGCCAGCGAGGAGTCGAGTACCACTTCTGCTCGCTCGAATGTGCGGGCCGCTTCGCGAGCGCGCCGGATGCCTATGCGCTAGATCCCGGCGAGTGTCCGCCATCGGCGGGCTGAAGGAAGCGGCCGGGCCGGGTACCGGCTGCCCCGAAGGGCTAACCCAAGGTGGGGTCCCGTCTCCACGTCGCTACGGGGGTTGGGTATCTGTGTAGCTGAAAGAAGGGGCGGCGAACGGCCGTGTACGGCCTCTCCGCTCGCCCGGGTTCACCTCGACGACGCAGCCATCGGGTTCGGCGGCTGGTGGGGGGCGTTGGCCACGCCGTCGCCGCGAGCCCGATCATCGTTGCCGGGGGCCCGCTCGGCCTTGAAGCCGCGCAGCCGCAGCGAGTTGGTCACGACGAACACGCTGGACAGCGCCATCGCCGCTCCGGCAAACAGTGGGTTGAGGAACCCGAGCATGGCCACGGGGATGAGGACGACGTTGTAGGCGAAGGCCCAGAACAGGTTGCCCTTGATCGTGTGAAGCGTCCGGCGCGAGAGCCGGATGGCGTCGGCCGCGGCGCGCAGGTCGCCGGAGATCAGCGTGAGGTCCGACGCCTCGATCGCGACGTCGGTGCCGGTGCCGATCGCCAGGCCGAGGTCGGCCTGGGCGAGCGCGGGGGCGTCGTTGACGCCGTCGCCGACCATCGCCACGACGCGGCCCTCGCCCTGCAGGCGCTTGACCACCTCGGTCTTCTCGGAGGGAAGAACCTCGGCGATGACCTCGTCGATGCCCACCTCGGCGGCCACCGCGCGGGCGGTGGCCTCGTTGTCACCCGTGAGCAGGACCGGCCGCAGGCCGAGCGCCCCGAGCCGCTCGATCGCCTCGGCGCTCGTCGGCTTGACTGTGTCGGACACCGCGAAGACCGCGCGGGCCTGGCCGTCCCAGCCGGCGGCGATCGCCGTCTGCCCGAGGGTCTGCGCGCCCTGCCGCGCCGCCTCGAGCCCGGGCGTGAGGTGCATGGCCCCGTCGGCAAGCAGGCCCGGACGGCCGACGACCAGCGCGTGGCCGTCGACGATCCCCGCGACCCCGAGACCCTCGCGGTTGGTGAACCCCTCGACTGCGGGCAGCGAACCGAGCTCGGACCTGGCCGCGGCGGCGATGGCCTGGGCAATCGGGTGCTCGGAAGCACTTTCGAGGGCGCCGACCAGGCGGAGGGCCTCGTCACGATCCACGCCGTCGGCCAGCGTGATGTCGACCAGGCTCATCTGCCCCGTGGTGACCGTGCCGGTCTTGTCGAGCACGATCGTGTCGACGCGGCGGGTGGACTCGAGCACCTCCGGGCCCTTGATCAGGATGCCGAGCTGGGCGCCGCGACCGGTGCCGACGAGTAGCGCGGTCGGGGTGGCCAGGCCGAGCGCGCACGGGCACGCGATGATCAGGACCGTCACCGCCGCGCTGAACGCGAACGTCGCGCCGGTCCCGTCCCCGAGCCAGAAGCCGAGCGTCGCCGCCGACAGCGCGATGACGATCGGGACGAAGACGCTGGAGATGCGGTCGGCCAGGCGCTGGACCGGCGCCTTGCCCGTCTGGGCGTCCTCCACCAGTCGGCCGATCTGCGCCAGGGCCGTGTCCGAGCCCACCTTCGTTACGCGGACCACCAGGCGGCCGCCGACATTCACGGTGGCGCCAACGACCTCGTCGCCCGGCTGCTTCTCGACCGGCACCGACTCGCCCGTCAGCAGCGACTGATCGACCGCCGAGGAGCCCACGTCGACCATGCCGTCGGTGGCGACCTTCTCGCCTGGTCGTACCACAAAGCGGTCGCCGACCTGTAGCTGGTCGACCGGCACGCGGCGCTCGGTTCCGTCGCCGTCGAGGAGTGCGACATCCTTGGCGCCGAGCTCGAGCAGCGCCTCGAGGGCCGCGCCGGCGCGACGCTTGGCACGCGCCTCGAAGTAGCGCCCGGCGAGGATGAGCGTCGTGACCACTCCGGCGACCTCGAGGTAGATGTGCGCGGTGCCTGCGCCGCGATCGAGGACGAGCTCCATCGGCATCTCCATTCCGGGCATCCCGGCGCCGAGGAAGAAGAGCGCCACGACCGACCAGCCCCACGCGGCCAGCGTGCCGGCGCTTATGAGCGTGTCCATCGTCGCCGCTCCGTGCTTGAGGTTCTGCCAGGCGGCACGATGAAACGACCAGCCCGCCCAGAACACGACGGGTGTGGCGAGCTGGAGTGCCAGCCACTGCCAGTAGTCGAACTGGAGGGCAGGGATCATCGAGATCGCAAGCAGCGGCAGCGACAGCACCGCGGCAACGATCAGCCGCGCGCGCAGATCACGTACCTGCTGATCCTCGACGTCGATCCCGCCGGAGTCGCCCTCGCCGGACGCTCCGGCGGGTTGAGGCAGCCGCGCCCGGTACCCGGCCGCCTCGACCGCGCCGACGAGGTCGTCCGTGCTGACCCGGGCTGGGTCGAACTGCACGGCCGCCTTCTCGGTCGCGTAGTTGACGGTCGCCTGCACGCCGTCGAGCCTGTTGAGCTTTCGCTCGATTCGGTTCACGCACGACGAGCACGTCATGCCTTCCAGCGGCAGCTCGATCCGCTCGGTCGTCGTCGGGGCCTCCGTGCTCATCGCGGCACCTCCAGGGTGTAGGCGACCGTCCGAACCCGGCCGCCGGTCTGGAACTGGAAGAACAGCCGGTAGCGGCCGGCGGTCGGGAAGGTCGCCTCGAAGGCGACGGCGTTGCCCCCGGCACCCTCCTCGGGATGAACGTGCAGGTAACCGAGGTCGCCCTCGCGCAGCGCCACGAGGTGGCCGCGGGCTCCGAGGTAGCGCTCGAGTCGCTCGAACGGCCGGCCGTCGCGGTTGATCCTGAAGACCACGTTCGTCGCCTTGCCTTCCTGCGGCGGCTGAGCCGCCGCGATGGCGACGGAGAAGTCGTCGACCTCACTGACCGGCTTGGGCTCTGGCACGCGGGTTGGCTGAAAGTCGCCCGGAACGAACAGGTCGGTGGCCAGCGCGCGCTTCTTGCCACCGATCTGGAAGTCGGCGAAGGCGCGATAGACGCCGGGCTCGAGCGCCGGCATCTGGACCCTCCACGTCCCGTCCTGTCCCTTGCGGGGGTGCAGATGCTCGTAGACGGCCGTATCGCGCCGCGCAACGATCAGATGCAGCTCGCGCTCGGACTCGAGCTCGTACTCGTCGCGGATCACACGCCCGCGATCGTCGCTGATCTGGAAACGGAAAGGCGCCTTCTGATTCGCGTTGAAGTAGGTGCGCTCGGGCTCGAGCGTGAAGCCGTCCTGGCTGATCGCGAGGCCGCTCAGAGCGGGACCGCTACTGGCGTGCTCTCCGCCACCGTCCGTCACGTCGCCTTCGCCGTGCTTGCCACCTCGGGAGTCGGTGGCCCCGGTCGCGGGTTCGTCTCCGCCGTGCCCGGAGTCGGCCACGACAGCGTCCTCGTCCGTCGGATCGATTGCGGCGCCGGCCAGGGCCGCTCCACCGAACGCGAGGCCGAGCACCACGGCGAACGCGGCCAGCCTGGCCGGGACGTTCATGAACTGTGTCCGCTCGTTGCCTCGTGTCCCGGGCGGGCGGCGATCACGCCGCCACCTTGTAGCCCGCCGCCTCGATCGCCTGGTGTACGGCCGCGTCGCCGACGTCGCCGCGGACGATCACCCGTCCCGTGTTTCGGTCGGCCTCCACGGACTCGACGCCGGCCAGATCCTCGACCTCATCACGGACCGACAGCTCGCAGTGGTCGCATGTCATGCCCTCGACGAGGTAGGTCTTCTCGGCGGTGGTGCTCATCGGACACGCTCCTTACTATACGGGGTGGGGGTACCGCCGTACCGTAGCATACCCCTGGCCGGTATAACGATCCAACGACAAGGAGGGCCGACGCTGCGGTCCGCCCTCCTTGTCGCGCGAGCGCCGTCGCCGCCTCCGCTCAACGGGAACCCCGCAGGGGTACCGCTAGACTGACGGCATGCCAAGCCCGTCCACCCGCAGCCAAGGCTCGGTGTCGAGTCCGACTCCGACGCGCGGCTACTCCGCGACCAAGGACGAGCTCGCTTCGCGCCTCTCCCGCATCGAGGGTCAGGTGCGCGGCATCCAGCGCATGGTCGACGACGACCGCTACTGCATCGACATCCTCACACAGATCTCCGCCATCCAGGCCGCCCTCGACAAGGTGGCGCTCGGCCTGCTTGACGATCACGCGCGGAGCTGCGTCATTGGTGCAGCGGGCGCCGACCAGGCTGACAAGACCGAAGAGCTGATGGCTGCCATCGGCCGACTCATGCGCCGGGGCTAGGGTGGCCGCGCGGGACACCAGCGTCTCTCCTGCCGAGACGGTGGGCCGGGACGACGCCGGACAGCATCACGGCGCCCCCGGCGGCGGCCCGACCCTAGACCGGCTGAGCGTCAGCGCGACCCTGCACTGCATGACCGGCTGCGTGATCGGCGAGGTCACGGGTCTGGCGATCGGCACCGCCCTCGGATGGAGCGACCTGGCCACGCTCGCGCTAGCCGTCGGCCTCGCCTTCCTGTTCGGCTACGCCCTGACTTCCCTGCCCTTGTTCCGGGCCGGCCTCGCCTTCACCGCAGTCGTACCGATCGCGCTGGCCACCGACACCGTCTCGATCACCATCATGGAGGTCATCGAGAACGCGACCATGCTGATGTTTCCCGGCGCGATGGAGGCCGGTCTGGACGAGATCGCGATGTGGGGGCCGATGGCGGTGGGCTTCGCGATCGCGTTCCCGTTCGTCTTCCTCGCGAACCGCGCGCTGCTCAAGCGAGGCAAGGGCCACGCACTGGTCCACCAGTACCACCAGCACTGACTCGTCCCGCGCTAGCACGGCGTCAGGACAGGGTCCCGCTCGCTCGAGGCCGAGCGGGAGTCGCCGCATCTACGGCTGCCGGCACCGCGCGCTGCTTACGCTGCCCGTACCGGGTCATGCCACGCGGCTTGTACACCGACAGCGTCGCGGCCACGAGCAACAGCAGCATGCCGAGACCCGCGTGGATCAGGGGGGATGGGCTCCTCAGCCCGCTGAGATCGCCACCGGTCGCTGGCGTCTCTGCGGCTACGCCCGCCAGGTAGCCAAGGGTCTGGGTGTACAGCAGCAAGACGAGGATCGCGACGATGTTGATCGCGAGCTTCACCAGGATCCAGTAGTGCCGGAACAAGCCCCACTTGGTGCCCAGTGACTGAACGAGCCCGGTCACAAGCGAGCCGAGGGCCAACGGGATGAGGACGGACCAGCCGGCCGGCTCCATCGCGAGATAGACGGCACGCACCACCTGAGCGTCCTGGCTCGTCAGACCGACAACGCCGAGAGCCAGGAAGACAGCGACCGCGCCGAGCCAGCCCACCGAGGACACGACATGCGCGGTGAGCACGAACTTGCGCAGCCGAGGTCTCACGGTCATCACGGTGAGTGACCACCCGCGGGCGGCTTATGGCCACCAGCGCCACCCGGCTCTGCGACGTTGGAGGGCGGTGCCTGGCCACCGGTGTGTCGCCCGGGGCCGTGGCTACCACCGCCGGTGAGGAGCAAGATGCCGACCAGCACGATCGAGACCAGAGCGATGATCCCGAACACCTTCACCCAGCGTGGTGCGCCGGTGGTCGCTCCGCGTCCGGGCCCCGCGCCGGTGTCGTCGCCGGTGTCGCGGTAGGTGGCGGAGTGAGGGGGCGAGTCAGCCATGTGCGTGTTCTCCTCTGTCGCGCGTGATTGTCAGGGGCTTCATGACCAACGTACCAGACACTGTGTCGCGATCAGATCAAGATGTCTCGGTATCGTCGTAACGTATCCTTGGGCGGTGCCGAAGCTGTGGAACGAGACGATCGAGGGGCACCGCCGCGCGGTGCGTGACGCGACCCTGGATACCACCGCGGCGCTGGTGGCCGAGCAGGGGCTGCTGTCGGTGACGATGTCCCAGATCGCCGAGGAGACCGGCATCGGGCGTGCGACGCTGTACAAGTACTTCCCGGACGTCGAAGCGGTCCTGATCGCCTGGCACGAACGTCAGGTCACCGCCCACCTCGAACATCTCGCCGCGGTCCGAGACCAGGCTGGCGACCCCGGCGACCGCCTTGAAGCCGTGCTCGAGGCGTACGCGCTCATCCAGCACGAGCACCACGGCGACGAGCTTGCGACACTCCTACATCGAGGTGAGCACGTCGCCCGAGCGCAGCAGCACCTCAGCGACCTCATCCAAGACCTGGTGACCGCGGGCGCAGAGGCCGGCGACCTCCGGGATGATGTCGCGGCCGACGAGCTCGCGAGCTACTGCCTCCACGCGCTCACCGCCGCCGGCAGCCTGCCGTCCAAGGCCGCGGTCCGCCGGCTCGTCGCAGTCACTCTGGCTGGGTTGCACCCCCGCGCCGACTCGCTCGGGCGCGCCTCGCCGCGTACGTGAGGTGCACGATCTGCTCGTCCTCGCCGTGTCACCGGCCTAGCCGGAGTGTCCGCCCCCGTGCTCGCCGCCGTCCTCCTCCGGCATCGCGCCGCCGGCGGGGTCCTCTGACCCCGGGACGGGTCCTCCGTACTCCCGCGTACGAAAGGCGTTCATCTTCTCGATCTCCTGCTTCTGAGTGTCGATGATGCCCTGCGCCAGCTCGCGTACCTCGCCATCGGCGGTCTTGGCGACCACCACCTCCGCCATGCGGATGGCCCCCTGGTGGTGGGGCACCATCTCGTCGACGAAGGCGCGATCGAACGGATTCGCATCCTTGAGCTTCAGTGCCGCGTCGTCGTGGCCGGCCCCGGCCTCCTCGGGCGTGAGGCCAAGCTCCTCATGAGCACCCGGGTTTGGCACGAGCGGAGTGCCGAAGAGCCGCTGATGGATGTCCTGCATCTGCTTGATCTCGGGCTGCTGAGCCTCGGCTATGCCGCTGGCGATCTCCTTGATCTCGGGTGACTCCGCCCGGTCGGCGGCAACGTCGGTCATGGCCACGGCGGACTCATGATGGGGAGTCATGGCCTCGAGGAAAGCGCGGTCGGTGCTGGTACCGCTCTTGGCCGCGGCCTCACCGCCGCTGTCGTCATCAGCACCGCAGCCGGAGGCGGTGAGAGCCAGGAGCGCGATTAGTCCCAGCGTCAGAAGGTACAGGCGTCTACTTCCAGACATGTTCGTCTCCTTGAGTCGAGTCGTCGGGCCCGTGGGCGACTGCGGGGAAGTGCGCTCTACCGCGACCGGGAAGCTGAACGCCTCGTCGAGAGTACTCCTACGGAGTGTCGGGCCGCGCCGCTCACAGAACACGGACGCGCGAGCGGGATGGCCCGCCCGCTGCCGATTTCGCCCGTTGGGCTAGGTGCCCAGGGCCCGCCGTCCCAGGCGATCCCACAGCTCCTCGAAGTAGGGCCGAGTCCACGTGGTGCGCTCCCCTACGAGGGGATCGTTCACCGAGATCGACTGGCCCCGGATTCCGGTGAGAACCACCGTGTGCTCACCGAAGTTGCCCGTCACGCTCTGGCCCTCGGGAGTTGTCCAGGTCTTGTAGGGCCCCTCGCTCAAGCCAACCCAGACCATCACCGGCCGACCTGCGAGCAGGCTCTCGTAGATCGATGCGACCGGCCGTCGACTGAGGTCTGAGAGCCGCACCCCGTTCTCCGCGGCGAGGGCCCGGACCGGCGCCTCGTAGACGCCGTAGCCGCCGCTGGTACCACCACCCTCGGCGCGGCCCACATAGCCCCGGCGTGGGTCACCCCATCGTTCGCCCTGGTCCGTTACCTCGGGGTCCAGGGGACCGCTCCGCGGCAACTGCCCCTGCAGCTCCAGTTGGTTGACGCGGACTGCGCGGGACGCCAGCAACATGGACAGCGCCGCTGTCTCGCAGTTGTTGCGGAGCAGTTGCCTGACGATGGGTAGCCGGGCGTAGGCGGCGACGGGCCGCTCGGGTAGTCGGACCGTGCCGCCGCCTTGATCCAGCGCCCGCCGTACCGCCCGGACAAGCTTCTCCCGGTCGGTCGCGAGCGTCACCAGACCGAACCCCCGCCGCTCGCGCCTGCGCGCCGGCACGCTCTCGACCCATTGCTCGAGGCGCCGCAGTGGCAGCGTCTTCAGCCTCGTGACAGGCGCCTCTCGCACCGTCGCCGTGCCGGCGACTATGCGGACCGAGCCCGTCGCTCGTGCGGGATCCAACGTCCGCTCCACGTCGGACCGGAGCGCGAGCCATAGCCCCACGGCCAGCAGCGGGACAGCCACGAGGACAGCGCCAAGGGCTCGTCGTCGCGCAGCTTCACCAGGGCGAGCGTTTGCCCTCCTCGGCGGGTGCGACCTCAACTATCAGGCCCGCGGGTTTGGCACGGACGCGACACCACTCGGCTTGCGGCCGCTCGCGATGCCGCCCTCGTGTGGCAGAGCCTCAACTGCCACGTCCACGAACCCGGCGGTTCGCAGAGCACTCTGCCACCAGTCGGGCCGCGCCGGCTTCTCCCACCGTGCCGTAACCATGCGGAGCACGTTGCGCAACAGCCGCACTACGCCAGCCGGTCCTTTTCCGAGCATGGCTCTCACCTTGCTCGCGACGACGCGGCGATCACGGGAATCGGCCAGGGTGACGCCGAACATCATGTCCCCGAGCACGAGCCGGCCCCCGGGTACGAGAACTCGGTGAACCTCGGCAAGTGCCCTTCGCTTGCCCTCATCGTCGAGGTGGTGGAGGCAGTAGTTGGAAACCACGAGGTCGACCGATTCGTCTACGAGCGGCACGCTCACCGCCGAGGCCACCACGGTCTCGACGTTCTCGAGGCCGGCGCTGGCCGCCTTGGCACGCAGGTACTCGCACATGGCCGGCGAGATGTCGAGCGCCCAGACGCGCGATACGTGCTCGGCGAGGCCGAGGGTCAGAAGTCCGGTGCCCGCGCCTAGGTCGAGCACGCGGTCCCCCGCTCGAGGCGATGCCCGATCGAGGATGGTGTCCCGCAGGCTCTTGAAGCCCAGGCCGCGCGCCACCTCCTCGGCATGGACCACGTGCCGGTCCCAGTCTTTGGTGAGTGTTCGCATGGTGAGGTCGAGACTGTGGCAAACCTGCCTACAGCCTGTAGGAGCGTGACCACTGTAGCGGACGGCCCTCTTGGCTGTGGGTGTCCTACAGGGTTGGAGTCCGAACGCGCGGCGACCGCTAATGAGGGCAGCCGGGGCTCAGGCGAGCCACAGCCGCCGCGTCACTCGGTGCCGCCAGCGCGCGGACGGGAACCGTCGCCGCGAGTCCCACCACCATCACGGCCATAACAGCCACGAGCATCCGCGTCGCAGCCTCGAGCGCGCGTGAATCTCGCCGGCCCGCGCCGGTCAGATAGTCCAGTCTCAGCGAGACGCGCCCCTGGCCGCTCAGGGCGGTGAGCCCGGCTGCGGTTTGGGGCCCCCCCGCCGCCTTGCAGATGGCGCTTGCGAGGGAGAGCGGGTCTCGGGTCTCGCGAACGGCATACTCGTCGGCGTCGCGTTCGAGGTTGAATGCGAGCTCGCGTGCCGCTGCGGTGGTACCCGGCAGCAGCCGGCCGAGTGCCGCGAAGACCGAGCCGAGGGCAAGGAGCGGGCGGTGGCGCCGCCGCAGGTGGCCGATCTCGTGGGCAAAGCTCGCGGTCAGCTCCTCTTGATCCATGGCACCGAGCGCCTTCTGAGAGACCACGATCCGGCCCCGTCCGAGACCGGTGACGGCGATCAGGATCTCGTCCCCGCCGACCACCACGCTCCCCATGGGCCCCTCCCCGAGAGTGCGTTGAGCCAGGTGCAGGTGGACCGCCACCCCGGCACGGACGAGGCCGAACAGCACCCACAACAGCGATGCGGCGAGTGCGAGGGCGGGGAGGATGGCCGCGGCGTGCAGCAGGGGATGACCCGAGAGACCGAGATGGTGAGAGATCACGGCCCAGCACCAGCCTGCAGCTCCCTGGAAGAGCTCTGTTCGCGGCAGGTAGGTGAACACGAAGAGGGCCGCCCCGATCCCCACGAGTCCCCTCAACGCAAGCGAGAGGAACCACACTGCGCTCGCCGCCTGAGGTGACGCCGCGTGGAGGGGCATGAGGTGGGGGAGGGCGACGGCGCCGAGCACGACAAGGGCCACGAGGAGCTCGCTCATCGATCACGCTCCCGGCGGGCGCGGCTGATCTCGGCCGCGTGTCGGGCGACTTCCTCGACCTCGCCGGCATCGAGTCGGCCTACGAGGTGCACCAGCGCAGCTCGGCGGGCGTCCGGAGAGGCCTCGGCCAGACGATCGCCGATGGTGCGGGCCAGGTGGTCTCCCTCGTCGTAGCGGGGCGTGTAGACGTAGGCGTTTCCGTGCAGCTTGCGCGCCAGCAGACCTCGGTCGGCGAGCCGGTTCATCACGGTCTGGATGGTCGTGTAGGCGGACCGTCCGCGGGGAGGTTGCGCGGCACGCACGTCCTCCACCTTGGCCTCGCCGAGTCGCCATACGGTGGCCATGACCTCGGCCTGAAGATCCCCGCGTAGGTCGAGGCTGCTGGTTGGCTTCTTGCTCATCTGGTCTCACGGCGAGTCTACGTGCGCAATGGCCCGCGCGTTCCCTACGGGATGTAGGAGTAAAATGCCGCGCGCATGTCGGCTGCGAGACATCTGGCCACAGCCGCCGCGTTCCTAGCCTTGATCGCCGGATGCGGAGGTGACGAACGGGACGAAGCCGGCCGGCCGGAAGGGCAACCGATCGTGGACGATCCAGGTCCGATCCACGTGCACGGCCTGGGCGTGAACCCCAGGGATGGAGCCCTCTTCATCGCGACCCACTCCGGCGTCTTTCGGGCGGAAGAGGGGGAAGGCAAGGCAAGCCGGGTTGCCGGCCGGTACCAGGACACGATGGCCTTCACGATCACCGGACCCGACCGCTTCCTGGCATCGGGCCACCCGGATGGAAGGGAGGGACTGCCGCCGTTCCTTGGGCTCATCGGCTCGAGCGACGCGGCTGAGACGTGGCAGCCGGTCTCCCTCCAGGGCGAGACCGATTTCCATCTGCTGGAGGCAAGCGGGCAGCGTGTGTACGGCTTCGGCTCCGACTTCGATAGCCGAGACGAGCAGCTACTCGTGAGCTCGGATGCCGGGCGAAGCTGGGATCGAAGGGTCGCTCCGGAGTCCCTCATCGGGTTGGCGGTCGACCCAACCGATCCAGACACGGCGATCGTCGCGGGCGCCCGGGCGCTTCATGTCTCCGAGAACGGCGGCCGGTCTTGGCAACGGCGCGACGGGCGCCCCGGCCTCCTGAGCTGGCCGCGCCGCGACCGGCTCTTCTCCATTGATCGAGAGGGGACGGTACGCGTGAGCCGGGATGCCGGAAGCAACTGGGTCGAAGCCGGCGCCCTCCGCGGGGAGCCGGCCGCCTTCCGGGCCGAGAGCGAGACGGATCTCTACGCGGCTCTCCATGATGGCACCGTCCTGAAGTCGTCCGACGGCGGCAAGATCTGGAGCGTTCGATCGACTCCGTAGGTGGCTCGTGAGCCGGCGCTTGCCGGACAGCCGGCGGGCCGTCGAGAAGTATCGGCGAGCCGCTTCCGCGTATGACAGGCGGACCAGGCGGATGGACCGCTACCGGCAGAGGGCGGTCGAGCGCCTGCTGCTGCAGTCGGGGAACACCGTGATCGACGTCGCCTGTGGGACGGGCGCGAACTTCTCGGCGCTGTCGAGGTACATCGGTCCGCGGGGACGCATAGTCGGGATCGACGTGAGCCCCGACATGCTCGACGGGGCCCGCAGGCGCGTTGAGGAGCTCCAGCTGGCGAACGTCGAGCTGATCGAGGCCTGTATCGACGAGGCGGACGTGCCGGTCGCAGCAGACGCGGCGCTCTTCTCCTTCACCCACGACGTGCTGCAGTCTCCCGAAGCTGTGGCGAACGTCGTCGGTCAGGTGAGGGCGGGTGGCCGCGTCGGCGCCGTGGGCGCCAAGTGGGCACCGGCGTGGCGACTGCCCGTCAACGCCTACGTCAGGCTCAAGTCGCGGCCGTACGTCACGACCCTCGAGGGCTTCGATCGCCCTTGGCAGCATCTCGAGCGGCAGATACACGATCTGAGCATCGAGTCCGTCGCGCTCGGCGGCGCCTACATCGCCTCAGGCACCGTGCCACCGTCCGCGGACGGCCTTCGCGTGGCCGCATGAACGACGAACTCGCGCGTTGAGCTTCCTGCCTGCAGCCACGATCACCATCGGCATCGACCCGACCATCGACCTGGGTCCGATCACGCTCGCCTGGCACGGCATCACCATCGCGCTCGGCATCGTCGTCGCCGCCCTCCTGGCCCGCATTGCCTACCCACGAGAGCGCGGCGTCGATCCTGACACGCTGGTCAACGTGGCCATGGTGATGGCCGCGAGCGGCATTGTCGGCGCGCGGCTGTTCTACCTGCTCGAGACCGAGCCCGGGGCGCTGTTCGATCCCGGCGAGCTGATCGGCACCCGCGGCTTTGCCTTCAACGGCGCTCTGGTGCTGTCGCCCATCGGAGCCGGGGCGTACTTGTGGCGGAAAGGCCTCAGCCTCATCTACATGGATGCTCTGGCACTGGGATTTCCGCTGGGGATGGCGGTCGGCAGGATCGGCGACGTGATCAACGGCGAGCACTACGGCAGTCCCACGGAGGCGCCCTGGGGAGTCCGCAACACGCATCCCGACGCCGATGTCCCGAGCGCCACGGTGGCCTACCACTCGGGCGGGCTCTACGAAGTGGTGCTCGCCCTTGCCGTCTTCGCGCTCGTGTGGCCGCTGCGTGGGCGCTTCCGGCAGCCCCTGACCGCGCTGTGGACGGTTGTCGCGACCTACGCCTCGGGCCGCTTCGTCATGTTCTTCTTCCGAAGCGACAGCGAGGACCTCTCCCTCGGCCTCAACACCTCGCAGTGGGCGAGCCTCGCGCTGGTCGCCCTGGCTGCGGTCGGAGCGCTGGCCTCGACTCGCTGGTCTCGTACTCGCTCGGATCCGCTCGCGAGCGATGGCTGAGCTCGTCTGCGGATGAGTCGGCGCGGCTCACTCCTGTCCCCCCGCCAGCCCCTCGACCGCAACCTGGATGACCGCGCGCGAGCGCTCGGGCGACCAGCGGTGTCCCGTGCGCAGGTGGACGTAGGTCCAGCCGACGAGGTTGAAGAGCACGGTCGCTGTCTCCTGCGCGTCGACGTGCCGTAGCGAGCCATCGCCGGCGCCGTCTCGCAGCAGGCGCTCGAGCGGCTCGGTGAAGACGGTGCGCGTAAGCGCTTCCTCCTCGGCGTCCTCGTGGAAGATGCGGTCGCTCTGCGAGCGCAGCGCCAGCAGCAGCTCGAGGTGCTCCTCGGCCACCTGACAGAGCGCGTGGAGTGCCTGCTCGAGCCGCTCGCGGCCGCTGCCGGAGGCGGTGAGCGCCGGCCACAGCGCGGCACGGTAGGACTCGACTGCCCGCTCGCTCAGGGCCTCCAGGATGAGCTCCTTGGACACGCGGCGGCGATGAAGCGTGACCCGCGAGAGGCCGGCCTCCTCGGCGATCCGCTCGACGGTCGCCCCCTGATAGCCGAAGCGTCCGAACGCACGGCGCCCGGCATCGAGAAGCTGCTCGTCCAATCCCGCGATGTGCCGAAGTCTACAATGTCCAGGGCACACTTATGATACATATATGTTGCATCAGTACAACACATATGGAACAGGAGACGCACATGGGCCGAGGGAGCACGATGAGAACGCCGCGGTGGCTCGTCACGATCGCCCTCGCTGGCGCGACGGCGGCGCTCGCGGGCGGCTTCTGGGACGATTCATGGCACACTGAGCGCGGCCGGGACACGTTCTTCGTGCCGCCGCACATCGCGATCTACGCGGGCCTGACGGCCGTCGGCGCCGGGTTGAGCCTCTGGGTCCTCCAGATCGCGCGCCGCGAAGGTACCCGAGCGGTGCTTCGCGACCGCATCATGATCCTGGCTACGGGCAGCGTCGCGGTCACCCTCGCGAGCGGCCCGATCGACAACGCCTGGCACGTCGCCTTCGCCCGGGACGCGGTGGCCTGGAGCCCGCCCCACATGCTCGGACTGGTCGGCTCGCTCGGCCTGGGCGCCGCGCTGATGGCGATGCTCAGCGACCGCCGGGTGCTCGGGCCGGTCGCCGGCGCGCTGGTGTTCGCCGCGGCGACGTTCCCGGTCTTCGAGTACGACACCGACGTCCCGCAGTTCGCCGCCGCGTGGTACCTGCCCGTCCTCGCATTGGGCGCCGCCGTCGCGGCTGCGCTCGTGCACCTGACCAGCTCGCGGCCGTGGGCCGCGAGCGCCGCGGCCGCGGCCCATCTGGCGTTCCTCTGCGGCGTCTCGCTGTTTCTGCTCGCGGTCGGATTCCCCCCGCCCGGCCTGCCGCTGCTCATCTTCCCCGCCGTCGCGCTCGACTTCGCCCGCAGGCGGCGCTGGGGGGTGGGCACCCGGGCAGCGCTCTTCGTCGGAGTGCTCTATGCCGTGTACGTGCCGGTGCGCAACCTCCTCGGTGACGGTGTCTCCATCAACGCCGCCGATGTCGCGCTCGGGATACCGCTCGCGCTGGTAGCGGTCGCGGGTGTGTTTGCCGCCGCGGATCCCCCCCGCCGACCCAACCGCATGCCCAGCCCCGCGGTCGCCGCGGTCGGGATCTGCGCGCTCGTGCTCTTGGTTGCGGCGCCCGCCGCGCTCGCCCACGATCCGGGCCAGGGCGAGCCTGCCGGCGGCATGCGCCTGGAGGTAAATGCGCGCGACGGTTCCGCACAGCTCCGCGGCACCTGGCTGGCGCCGGACTGCCGGCAGCAGCCAGACGGCGGGGACGTGGTCGCCCGCCGCGCCGGACAGGAGCTCCGCGCTCCGGTACGGCTGCGTGGCTGCTCGTTCGAGGGGAGCGTGGCACTGGCCTCCCGCGGTCGGTGGTTCGTCTACGCCGAGCTGCGCGATGGCCCCCGCCGCGTGGAGTCATGGCTGCCCGTGCACAACACCGCGGAGGGGGAACGCATCTCCGAGGCCGCGCGCTACGCCTACGAGGCGCGGAAGCCGGGCTCGTCCTCGCTGGTCAAGTACGTCGCCGGCGGCCTGCTCTACGCCGGAATGGCGGCGCTGCTGTGGGCGACGATCGCGGTTCTACGCCGCCGCCCCGCTGGCGGAGTGGAACCGGCGTGATCGGCGGCCCCCGCGCGACTCTCCTAGATCGGGGATCCGGAGTAGAAGAAGAACCAGATTTCGAAGGCGAGCGCGGCCAGCACGACCGACGCCACGAGCATTGCGTCCAGAGCAGATAGCGTGCCGCCCGCGGTCCTCTGCTCGTGAGGGCGCTCCCCGCGGAGGCTGCGTAGCCAGGGCACTTGGCGGCGGACCGTCGGCCCGCGGCCGGAGATCCGGTTGTGGGTGTGCTCCAGGGTGGCCAGCAGCTTGACCAGGCACAGGCTGACCACGGCCAGGGTGGCGGCGACCGCAAAGAGCGCGCCCATGCTCGGCGGCCCGGTTCCCTGCACTCGGGAGCCGACCCATAGCGCGAACAGCGGACTGCCCGTCCAGACGTTGAGCGTGACCACGGCCATCGCGGAAACCAGTCCGAGCCGCCTGAGGCGAAGCGACCACGAGGCGCTCGGTCGGGCCGCCGCGGCATCGTCCGGCGCGGCCACCGCCGGCCGCTGGACCGGTGTCCCCTCGGGCAGACGGGTCTTCGCCGCGCTCATGGGTGGAGCGTACGCCGGACTGTGCCTGGCGGCAAGGGCCAAGACCCGAGCGGGACCGGCGAACGGCTTCGTCGCGCTCAGCTCATCGGCTGCCGCACCGAGCTCTCGTTCTTGGACGGGCTGCCCTCCAATCCGGCCGGCGACGGCTTGACGATGACGAACCACGTGACCAGCGCAATCACAGCCACCGCGACCGACAGAATCATGACCACGTCGAGGACGGTCGCCGGCCGTAGCTGCTTCTCGTGTTCACCCCCGAGTCCACGTGCCCACGAGAGATGCACGTTGATCACGTTGCTTCCCATGACCCGCGCGTAGCGGCGGTCGAGCGCGCCGAGCAGCTTCCCGCAGATGATTGCGGTGCCGAGGATCCCGACGAGCATGAGCGCGTAGGGACCCATGCTCGGCGAGGTGGTCTGAAGCCGACCCGTCAGCCAGAGCCAGAATGCGGGGTTGGCGATCCACAGCGTGAGGCTGCCGATCACCATCCCAAACACCATCGCTCCAGCGGAAAGGCGCCTGCCGGAAGCTCCCATGAGCACAGCGTCCCGCGGACCGCCGTGCCGGTCAATCTGAGAAGCGGCGGTGCGCGAAGGGTTGTACTCGTAGAATCTACGAATTCCAGGCGAAATCAGGAACCAGGTACCTTCTGTCTCTCAATGGATCATCGAAGTGAGCGACTGTTCAGTTCGCTGGCCACCGAGCTCGAACATCGCATCGACCAGCTGGTCGATGCGCACCTGGAGCGGGCGCGGGTGCGGCTCCCGGAGTGGACCGTCGGCCGTCCGGAGCTCGAGCGGGCGCAACGGGAGCTCACGCGCGAGAGCATCCTTGCGGAGTTGCGAATCTTCCGGCGCGATGCGCGCGCGCCCGATGTCTGTCCGCCGGCCGACATCGAGTACGCACGGCAGGCCGTGCAGTTGGGAGCGCCGCTGGAGCTGGTCGTTCTGCCCTACCGGATCGGTCATGCCGTTCAGTGGCAGGCCTGGTCGGACCTAGTCGAGTCACGCGACCTCGAGCCGTCGACTCGCCGTTGGCTCCTACAGCGCGGTTCCGACTTCTTCTTCAGCTACGCGGACCGGCTCGCCGGCTTCGTGTCGAGCGAGTACCTGCGTGAGCGGGAGAGCACGCTCAGGAGCCGGGAGCAGCGCCGCACGCGAATCGTGACCGAGATCCTTGCGGGCGGGGACGCGCCTACGGAGGAGCTGGGCTACGACGTGGGCGCCAGCCACATCGGGGTGATAGTGCGCGGCCCCGACCCGCCCGCCGTCCTGCGATCCCTGGCTTCGTTACTGGACCGCCGTTTGCTGCTGGTTTCGGTGATCGATCAGACCTGGGCCTGGCTCGGCGGCGCTGAGCCACTGGGCAAGGGTGGGCTCGAACTTCTCAAAGGCTTCTCCCCGCAGGCGAGCACGACGCTCGCCCTGGGCAACGAAGAGCGTGGGCGCGACGGGTTCCGTCGTACGCATCGACAGGCCGGCCAGGCTCATCGAGCGGGGCAGAACCGTGGGGAGGCTGTGACCTGGTACTCCGACATCGCGCTCGAGTCCCTGGCCGGGGCCGACGAGCCGGAGGCACGCGCCTTCGTCGCCCGCGAGCTCGCGGGCATAGACGACGACACGGCTCGCTCACGCGGGCTGCGCCTCACGCTCGAGACCTACTTCGCCGCGGGGCAGAACGCCGCTCGGACCGGCACGACGCTGGGGGTGCACGAGCAGACGGTCGCCCAGCGCCTCCGCGCGGTCGAGGAACGGACCGGTCGGGCGGTCGCAACCCGTCGGGTCGAGCTGGAGACCGCCCTTCGGCTCAGACGCTATCTCGACCCGGAGCGCGCTCGGGGCGACTCAGCCGTCTAGCTCGTGGCGTCCCAGGACCGCAGGCTGGACAGCGGGTCGAACGGCCGTCCGCCGTCGTACCACCCGGGGGCACTCCACATCTCGAAGTGCAGATGGCAGCCCGTGGCCGAACCCGTCTGGCCCACGGCCCCGATCGGCTGCCCGGTGCTGACGCGCTGTCCGGCCCGCAGCGGCGAGGGCCTGATCATGTGCATGTAGGCGTAATCGGTGCCGGTTCCGTCACCGTCGATGACGATGTAGTTGCCGGCGGCCGAGTTGTACTGGCTGTACTTGACGACACCCCCGCGAGCGGCCACCAACTGGGTGTCGCAGGCCGCGAACACGTCCTGGCCCTGATGGGAGTGCCCGGCTCGGCCGGCGCCGAAGCGCGAGACGGAATTGCCGTAGTCGTGCTTACCGCGGATGGGAAAGATGTGGCCGAAGAGGGAGAAGGCGTCCGGGGACTTGGTAGTGGGGGCCGAGTTGCTGGTCTTGAGGCCGTCCTTGGCGACGGCCGTGATCCCGAAGGCGTAGCGGCCTTCGGGAGCCATCTCCCGTCGAGCGCCACCGCCCCAGCGGACGCTCTGGTCGGTGTCCGGGGCGACGGGCGGCGGGGACCACGTCTTGACGACCTTCCGGCTCGACAGGCGCACCAGGTCGATTCGTACCGACACCGGTTCGTGGTACTTCACTCGATAGGTGAACACGAGCCCGCGGCGCTGTCCGAAGAAGAGCTTCTCGGCGCTGGTCGAGGTTTCGATCTGCGGTGCGGCGGAGTTCGATTCCGGAGCGCTCTCGGCGCGGGGCGGGGCGTCCGCTGGCGTCGACCGTTCCGGCTTCGGGCTGGGCGCGCTCGCCTCTCGCACCGTGAGCGTGCCGGTGGGCCGCGAGTGAGCGCCCGGGCCGACCCACGCCGAGATTGGCCCCGTCCGGGCCTCCGGCGGCACGGTCAGGCGAATCGTGGTGTCGCTGGCCGGCACGACTCCGACGGAGGTGTCGTCGCCGCCACCCGCCCGGCCGTGGAAGACGATGGTGGTCACCTCGCCCAGGTAGCGACCGCGAACCTTCACCTTGCTGCCGCTCACGACGCCACCCGCGGAGGGGCAGACATTGGTGCACTCGAAGCTCTCGATCGACGGCGCCGGCGCGGCTTCGGCGCCGGTGGCTCCGAACAGGCCGCAGGCGGCGACTGCCAGCGTGGCGCCAACCATCTTGCGACGGTCGGAGGAATGCTTCCTCAACAGCAACGTATGCACGGCCTCTCGCTCGCGCCTACGGGGTTAGCTGACGGGCTCGCGCTGTGCGCTACGGATCAATAAGCGCGTGACGCGCTCGGTCCGATTCGCCCCCGGAGGTCTCCCTCCGACTGGTTCCCCCGTTCCCCGGCGGCGTGGCCCCCGAGGATTCGGCTCCTTGTACGGCTGACGGCGCGGCAGTATAAACATGGACGCCGTCGCCATGTGGAGCCGGCTTCGTCCGCAGGAGCGGAACCGGCCGCTTTGCGCCCCATCTGCCACTATGTGCGATCGGCCGCACGGCCGCGCCGATCGTCGGCGGACCGTGCGCCGCTCTCCGCATGAAGACCTACGTCGCCACCCCAGCAACCCGCGAGCGCAATTGGCTCGTGGTCGACGCCACCGGGCAGACGCTCGGACGGCTGGCGACCCAGATCGCCGACGCCCTGCGGGGCAAGCGCAAGCCGCAGTACACACCCCACTGCGACGTGGGTGATTTCGTGATCGTCGTGAACGCCGAGCGCATCTCGGTCACCGGCAAGAAGCGCGCCGAGAAGCTCTATCACCGGCACTCGGGCTATCCCGGCGGCCTGCGCACGCGCACGCTCGAGGAGATGCTCGCGCGCCGCCCCGAGGAGGTCATCCGCCTCGCCGTGAAGGGCATGCTGCCGCGCAACCGCCTGGCCCGCGCGCAGCTCACGAAGCTCAAGGTCTACGCCGGCCCCGATCACCCGCACGTCGCTCAGAAGCCGGAGCCCATGGAGGTCGCCGCGCGATGATCGACGACGAGGAACGCCCCGACCAGGAGAACGCCCCCGAGGCGGCCGGCGAGGACACGCCGCCCGAGGAGGCTGTCGAGGAAGTCGGCTCGATGGGCGCCGAGACGGTTCCCGACGCCGGGGAGAGCGAGGCTGGGAGCGCGGCAAGCGGCGAGGATGCGAAGGCTTCAGCGGAGGAGACTCCGGCCGAGAACGAGGAAGCGCCGACCGCGGATGATGCACCTGCGACCGAAGTCGCCGCGGATTCGCCCCCTGCCGAGGAACCCGTGGCAGAGGAGCCCCCCGCAGAGCAGGCGACCGCCGAAGAGGAACCCGTGGCAGAGGAGCCCTCCGCCGCCGAGGAGCCCCCCGCCGCAGAGGAACCCCCCGCAGAGCAGCCGACCGCCGACGTCCCCTCGGCCGACCCGGCCCCAGCTCCGAGCCGGCCCCCCCGCCCCGCCTCCGAGGAGACCCAGGAGAAGACCACCGACGTGGTGCCGGGCGCGGATCTCGAGCCCGACCTTGTCCTCGACGGCGAGGCCACCGGCATCGCCGGCGATGCCTACGCCGACCCCTACGCGGAGCCTGAAGCCGCGGGCGACGACGCCGAGCCCGGCGGCGAAGAAGCGCCGGCGCCTGTCGTCGCGACTCCCCTCGACCTGGCCGCTGACGCCCGCTATCGAGCGACCGGCAAGCGCAAGACCTCAGTCGCCCGCGTCATCCTCAAGCCGGGGCCGGGCAACTACACGATCAACGGTCGCTCGCTGGAGGCCTTCTTCCCGCGGCCGACGCTCCAGCGCACTGCGCGGCTGCCGCTCGAGGCCGCTGGCTACGAGACACGCATGGACGTGGTCGCCCGCATCCACGGCGGTGGCGTCTCCTCGCAGGCCGGCGCGCTGCGCCACGGGGTGGCCCGGGCCTTGGTCGAGGCCGATCCCAACCTGCGCAGCGAGCTCAAGCGCCATGGCTTCCTGACCCGTGACGCTCGGGCCAAGGAACGCAAGAAGGCCGGCCTGAAGAAGGCCCGCAAGCGTCCGCAGTTCTCGAAGCGCTGACCGCCCTCGTGGCGAAGAAGCTGTTCGGCACCGATGGGGTGCGTGGCGTCGCCGGTGACTTCCTGTCGGCCGAGCTGGCGCTTTCCCTGGGGCGCGGAGCGGCCGCGGTGTCGCCCGCACAGGCGCCGCAGGTACTGATCGTGCGGGACACGCGCGAGTCCGGAGAGATGCTCGAGGCCGCCCTGGCGGCGGGCGTGGCCGCGGCCGGTGGCCACGCGCTGCTCGGCGGCGTGCTTCCCACCCCGGGGGCGGCGTTGCTGGTGCGGCGGTACGGATTCGACCTCGCGGCCGTCGTGTCCGCCTCGCACAACCCGTACCGGGACAACGGCATCAAGTTCTTCGGCCCGGACGGGACGAAGCTGTCGGACGATGACGAGCGGAGGGTCGAAGCCGCCGTCCAGCACGCGCCCGAGGGTCGCCGGCCCGGTCGTATCCGAGAGTTGCACGCCGCCGGTGCCGACTACCTGCGCGAGCTGCACTCCCGCTTCCGCGATCTCGATCTGTCCGGTCTACGAGTGGCGCTCGACTGCGCGAACGGCGCCACCTACCGCGTGGCGCCGGAGATCTTCCGCCGCCTCGGGGCCGAGGTCACGATGCTTGCCGCAGGTCCCGACGGCCGCAACATCAACGACGGCTGCGGATCGACCCATGTCGAGCACCTGGCCGGAAAGGTGGCGGACGGAGACTTCGATCTGGGCTTCGCCTTCGACGGCGACGGCGACCGCGTGCTGGCCGTCGATCGCCGCGGGCAGGTGGTGGACGGCGACGAGCTGATCGCGCTGGCGGCCCTCCATCTACGCGGGGCTGGGCGGCTGCCCGGCAACGGCGTGGCCGTCACGGTCATGACCAACTTCGGCTTCCACCAGGCGATGGAGGCGGCCGGCATCGAGGTGGCCACCACACCCGTGGGGGATCGCAGCGTGCTGGCCGAGCTCTTGAGACGCGGCTGGGCGCTCGGCGGGGAGCAGTCGGGCCACGTGATCGACACGGGCTTCGTGCCGTCAGGCGATGGCCTGGCCGCTGCCCTGCTCCTGCTCGAGGCCCTCGGGGGACGCGACCTGGCCGAGCGCGACGCCATGCACCGGCTGCCCCAGCGGCTGATCAACGTGCGCGTCGCCGATCGCGACGCCCTCGAGGGATCGGCAGAGGTCTGGGAGGCCGTCGAGCGCGAGGAGGAGGCCCTTGCCGGCCGGGGGCGCGTGCTGCTGAGGCCGTCGGGTACCGAGCCGCTCGTGAGGGTGATGGTGGAGGCGCCCGACGAGCGCCAGTGCGAGGAGATCGCCGGGCGGCTTGTGGCGACGGTGGAGCGGCAGCTGGTGTGAACTGACACTCGCATTCAATGCTGGGTACGCCGTCGCTGGAAGATGAGAGTCGCTCAGAGCGGCGGACCCCGAAGCAGCCACCCGGGCCCGTTCGAGCAGCGAATGGCCACACCCGTCTCGTGCAGCACGGCCACCTTGGCCGTGACCGAGGGGCGAGCAGCTCCGACAAGTCGAGCTAGCTGCTCGTGCGTCAGGTCGAGCGGCAGCCTGACGCCGTCCGGGGTCACGTAGCCCCAGCGGTCTGCCATGTGCCAGAGCAGGACGTACAGGCGCTCATCGAGCCGCCTCACCCGAGTGGACGTGAAGTGAAGTGCCTGGTGATGTGAGCGGAGGGCGGTGCGCGCGAGCAGCGACCCAACGATCTCGGGCCATGGTGCGATGCGGACGGCGAAGTCGCGATCGAGAATCGCCAAGCTCGCCTTCTCGACTACTTCCCAACGAGTTGTAAAGGGCACCGTGGCTACTTCGCCGGCCTCGTCGTCGGGTCGCAGCAGGTCTCCCTGGCCCAAGAGCTCGGCACAGGTCACGATCCCCAGCGAGGTGGACTTGAGCAGCTTGCCTTCGACCACGAGCAAGCCGAGGCTGGCGTCTCGCTGGACCACCGGCTCCGGATCCCAGGCACCTTTCGGAAGAACCATTACGCGGGCCCGAGCTGCGACATCGGCTCGATGGCGTGTGTCCGCGTCCAGTCCAACCGCAAGCGCACGGTCGGCGTTCAGAAGATTCACCCCATGCCAGATGCGGGCGCCTCCAGCCATGCCTGAAAGATCGCAGCTTGGATCGCCTGGGGGGGGTCAGTTCCGCTTCCTAGCGGCATGGGCGGATCGCACCGTCAGATCCCGTTCGTGTCATGCCAATGACATGCGGACGACTCGGAATGTCATTCCCCTGCCCGCGTCAGTTGCTCGACTTCGTCGGCTGCTGTCTTATCGCGACTATGGGGAGTGGCGAATACCGGCCGTGCGGGGGCGAGCAACCCGGGCGCGCCCTTCGGCGGACGACCCTCGGCTGGCTGCTCCTCCTGATCCCTCTGTGCCTCGCCCTGGCTGCCGGAGCTCTCGGCGCAGGGGGCGAGAGTCGCGCTGCCCGCTCGGTTAACGATTCTTCCGACGACCCGGCCGTCCGGGAGGCGACCGAGCGCGAGCTTGCGCGAGTGCGCCGCACGAAGGAGCAGCGGGCAACACCGGAACAGAAGGCGGAGCGTCGCCGGTCGCGGACGGCATTTGGCAAGGCGTCACGGGCAGAGGCCCTCGAAATCCTGAAGCGGGAACGCAGAGAGCTGATCACGCCGAGCGACGCGGGCCTGAAGCTTCAGGACGGCGAGCGCATCGAGAAATACCTGAGCGACTTCTCGGCTCAGGTGGCGACCGATGACGGCGGTCGGGCGTTCGTCGAATCGTTCTCATCCATGCGCGCCACAGACGAGAGTGGGAGGAAGGCGCCGATCGACCTCAAGCTCAGGCGCGACGGCGACGACTACGTGCCGACTAACGCCCTGGCCGCGACGCGGGTCTCACCCGATCTGCGAGCCGGAGTGCGCCTGCCCGAGAGCCGGATCAGCCTGCGGCCGCTCGTGCCGACGGCCTCCGAGGCGATCCTCGTCGCCGGCGAGAAGGTCTTCTTCCCAAACGTCGACACCGACACCGACTTCCTCGTCGCGCCGAAAACAGCCGGCGTCGAGACCTACTCGCTCCTGCGCTCGGCCGAGAGCCCGGAGACCCACGTTCTGTCGTTCGATCTCCCGCAGGGTGCGGTCCTCCGTGCCGCCGAGGGGACAGCGGCGGATGAAGGCAGCGCGGAAATCGTCCAGGGGGGCAAGCGCCTGGCGATCGTCTCGGCGCCCGCCGCGTGGGATGCCGACGGTGAGGCCGTGCCGATGACCTCGACGGTACGAAGCGGCCGGTTGGAGATGAACGTGCGACACCGGGCCGGCGATTTCCGGTACCCGATCACAGTCGATCCCGAGGTGTCCAACTACTTCTTCTTCTACTCGTGGGGCGACCAGAACTGGGAGAGCTGGTACGGCTACGAGGACCACTGGGGGTTCGAGGAGCTGCGCGGCAACCAACCGGCGGTGAACTGGGGCAACGGGCTCTACGTCAAGGCACCGACCGGGATCAACTTCCCCGGCGGCGTCTCCGGCCAGTGGTCCTACCCCGCCTACCCCAACACGACGATCACGCGCGTCGACTCCTCGGCCATCAACCACCAGCCTGCTGGCGTCACGGGCCAGCCCTACTTCGGCACGTTCGTGCGGACCTACCTGTGGAACGGCAGCGGACGAGATGTCGAGGCGACCCTCGGCACCAACACGAACACCTACAACGGCTATCGGTATACGTGCTGGAGCGACTCCTGCAACCCGGAGGCGGATTGGAGCGGCGCGCCGGAAGGCAACTACTTCGTCTTCAACTTCCAGATTTATGGCGCCGGTTACCGCGTGCGCAACGGCTGGGCCAAGCTCGGCGATGCCCGCGTCTGGCTCGACGACTACCGCCGGCCGAGCGTGCAGTACGTCAACCCGAGCCTCTCCAGCGGAGACTGGGTCGGCAATGAGGCCCGCTCCGGCGAGATCAATACAGCCGACGAAGGGCTCGGGGTCCTGAACGTTAGCCTGGACAAGGGCGCCCAAGGGACCGAGTCTCACCGGGCGCGTGTACCGGGCGGCTATCCGAACGCCGGTGCTGAATGCGCCGGGCACAGAGACGCGCGCTGTCCCGGCTGGTGGCAGACCGGGTTCTCCTACAGCACCTCGGCTCTACCGGAAGGCACCACGCGCATGCGAGCCTACGCCGACGACGCCTCCGGCAACCCCTCCGACAGCACGGCCCAGAACTGGGACGTCCGGGTAGACCGCTCGGCGCCCGGCCTTGGCCAGGCATCGGGCTCGCTTTGGGATGCCCGCGACCAGTCGATCAGCGGCGACGATTACAGCGTCCAGGTCCCGGCAAGCGACCCATACTCCGGGGTGAAATACAGGCAGCTGCTGGTCGACGGCGAGGTGGCCGACTCAGCCGGCGAATGCGATGGTTGTCATGCGGGCGATACGTTGACCTGGCGACCCGGGACGCTGTCCGGCGCCAACCGGCGCTGGACCGACGGTGAACATCGCCTTCAGGTGAAGGTCTACGACCGGACGGTCCGGCCTCAGGCGAACATGGCCGCTACTGCAGAGTGGAAGGTGATCGTCGACCGCGACCCTCCGAGCGTCGACCCCGTCGAGCACACGGGCCTGCCCTCGGGATGGTTCGACACCGCCACGCCCTCGGCGCGAGTGGTCGCCCACGACCGGGGCGCAGGCGTCAAGCGCTCGAGCGTCGAGACCGTCAGTGGAGGATCGCGCCAAACGGGCCGCGAGGAGCAGTGCGCGGGGACCGTGCCCTCACGCTGCCCAACCGACCCCGCCGCCGACAACTTCACCTACAACCGCACCGGGAACCTCCTTCCGCAAGGGATCGTTTCCCTCCGCGCCCGCGCCGAGGACGCGAGCAGCCCAGCGAAGGCCGGCTACAGCGCCGCCACCTGGACGGCGCGCGTCGACCACACCCCGCCCGTGAGCTCCGAGCCTACGGGGACGCTGATGGCGGGCCGCGACGGCGCCGCTACCGCCGCCACACCCACCCTGCGCGTCGAGGCCACTGACAACCCGGCGGCGACGGCGGACCCGCCGCCCGCCGAGCAGGCCCGCTCGGGCGTGGCGAGCATCCGCGTCTCGGTCGACGGCCAGACCCGTCCCGAATGGACCAAGCTCGCTGTGTGCGCTCCGGGCGGCTGCCCGATGCGCGAGGCGCTCGACATCACCTTCGCCCCCGGCCAATTGGCAGACGGCCGCCACGAAGTCGAGATCGTGACCAAGGATCAGCTCGGGGGCCAGGCCGGCCACACCGATACCGACAGCTTCAGCGTGCTCGTCGACCGCAACGCCCCTTCCGGCGTCTCCGCCGAGCAGCGCGACCTTCCGTCGGGCTGGATCAACGACGACGCGCGACCCAAGACGCGCATCGTCGCCGAGGACCTGGGCACGGGCGTGAAGTCGGTCGGGATCGACGGGCGCTTTAGCGGCTCTCTGCGGCCGCCGGGCGAGGTCGACTGGACTGGCCCGACGAAGACCTACGACTGCGCCGGCACGGTCTTGTCCCCGTGTCCTCGGACCGCCAGCCAGGGCCGCGAGACGCGGGTACTGCGCCCGGCCTCCGGGCAGGGCGACGACTACTCTGGCGTCAAGGGCTACGACAATGCCGCTCCCCACGAGGAACAGTCGCCATCGGCACCTCCCAGTCCGGCGCAGATTGACGATCCGATTGAGCAAGGCGCCACAGTCGACTGGTACTTCAGCGATCACCTCGAGCTCGTCGGTCCTGACACCTCCGCGTCGGTTGCCCTCGCCGACGCACCGATCGCTGCCGGGGAACGAGTAACCTCTATCAGGGCTTGGGCGCTCACCGGCCACTGGGTCGGGACCGTGGACGACGGGTACATCGATCCCGGTTCTCAGCACCGCCTCGAACTCTACGACACGGTGAACGGGCGAAGCCTGGCGCGTTGGGAGGGCTCCTCGGACGACGCATGGCGCTCACTCGAGCATGCAATACCCGCCGGGCAGACGCTTACCCAGCAGGAGCTGAATGGCCTTCAGCTGCGGCTCGGTGGGACCGGTGCGCTCGTCTATGCAGCCTATGTCGAGGTTACGACCGAGCCGAGCGCCCCGGAGCTCACCTATAACGAACCGGGCGGTCTGCTGCCCGAGGGGATCCTGACCTTGCGTGCCTTTGCGCGGGATGCCACCGAGCCGTCGCGTGAAGGCGCCTCGTCCGCCTGGCAGGTCAAGGTCGACCGCAGCCGGCCGGAGGTCTCCATCACCGGCACCCTCAAGGACAAGCAGGACCAGTATCTATACGACCCCGCCTATCAACTGCACGTAGATGCGAACGATCGGAGCACATCCGGGCCCCGGGCCGGCGTGGATCGCATCGAGCTCCTAGTCGACGACGAGATCGAGGGCCTTCCCGTCCGCCAGCCCTGCCTCGCGAGCATGGACAGTTGTTCGCTGTCGGCTGACTTCGTCTTCCTGGCCGATCAGCACGAAGAGGGCATACACACCGTGACGGTCCGTGTCACGGACCGCGCCGGGAATGTCACCCACTCGAGCTGGGACCTCTTCGTCGACCGGACGCGCCGCTCGCTCGAGGACCAGGATCGCCCGAGCTACGAGGTCGAGCGACTACGCGTGCCGGTTGATCGAACCTTGCCGGCCGAGACTCTGACTTTCCTCGACGAGGAGGGACTGCATACCGAAACGGTGCGGGCCGGCTCGGGCTCCTACGACGGGGCGGACGGCGTCGCGGTGGAGCGGGACAACACCCTGCTCCCGCTGGCGAGAAGTATCGCAACACGAGCAACGACTACTCGGTCGAGCTCCCGCGAGACGCCGCCGGTGCGGTTCGCTTTGAGGCCGACGGCTCCTTCGTCGACTTCAATCTCGTGGACGCGTCTGGCCCGGCGACGCCCGTGGGGAACAGCCAGCGCTATACCGATGCCCTGCCGGGCGTAGATCTCGCGTACTCGGCCGAGGACGACGGCCTCAAAGAAGAGCTGGTGCTCAAGCGGCCCACGGACTTGACGACCCCCACCACGTTCACCTATCAGGTCAGGTTCCCACCCGAGCTCGAAGCGCGATCCAATCCGCTTGGCGGCATCGACTTCGTGGACGACGAGGGCAACAGCCCCCTGGCTTTCACTCCGCCGGTCATGGCCGATAGCTCTGAGACGGCCGCCGGCTTCTCGCGTGCGGTCACGCTGACCGCGACTGCGACCGGCCCGGGGCTCGCGACGCTGACCCTGTCGGCCGACCGCGCCTGGGTGACGAGCCCCCTGCGGCAGGGCGCTATCACGATCGACCCGAGCGTGAAGCGCCGCTTTGCGAAGAGGTCTTGGAACCCGCTGACACAAGTCTTGGAGTTTGGCAACGTGACTCAGAGCAACGGTCAGTGCTGCCGGGCTGACGGTGAACGGGACGGCAACTCCTTGTTCAATGCAGAGAAGCACCCCGAGCGCCTCGATTACGAGCGGATGCCGAGGGATGGGCTCGAGTACACGCGCATGGGCGTCTATCCGTGCGTCTATGGCGTCGACCCCGTCAGCGCTGCGAACCCGCTTCCGAAGTGGATGGCGCACTACGACACGGTGTTCCTCGCGGCGGCCGAGAGGGGCGTTCAGATGCTGCCGCAGATCGATCAGGGAGTGGTCTGCCCGGGTCTCTCGCCTGCCGGCAATCCGCCGGACACGACCGCCGAGTACAAAGACCTCCAAGACGTCTCCCAGCAGCTCGCCTACCGCTACGGCCCTGTCCGCCTGGTACAGGGCGCGACCGGCCCGGGGCAGTTCTGGCGCGACCAAGGATGCCGCGACCCCGGGAAGCCGGCGGCGCGCTGCCAGTCGCCCTCTGGAGGGCGAGACGCGTACTACCTACCCGTGCGCGTGTGGCAGGTCTGGAACGAGCCGAACATCAGGGGGTCGTGGGGACGCGACGCGCCTGACCCGAAGCCGACAATTAACCCTGAGGCTTTCCGCACGGCCCTCTTCTATGCCAGAGACGGCCTGCACAGCGGCGATCCCGGCGCTCGGGTTCTCGCCGGAGGCGTATCCGCGGTCGTCTCTCCCGTGCCGGACGGCGAAGATCCGAAGGAACTTCCTAAACGTGTGCGGTTTCGGGATAAGCAACGCGGCGCGAGGGAATTCTTGGAAGCAATGTTGACGGATCCACCAGGGAAGCCGGGCACGGCCACCAGCGGCAATCATTGCGCCTTCGACGCGGCCGACATGCACTTCTACGACGAGAACGGCTCGCCGTTCGGCAACAAGAAGGACGGTAGTCCGAAGGGATTCAGCACATTCCTAGAACGCGAGATCCGCGCGCCGCTGGACGCCAAGTTCAATCGGAAGACGAAGATCTGGGTTACCGAGCTGGGCGCGGCCTCAAAGAGCGACAGACCGGAGCAGAGGGTGCGGCTGACCAACCGTCGTAAGGTGCAGCGCGACATTGGCAGCCAGGAACAGTGGCTTTCGAGCGCTCTTAAGCAGGCGGAGAAGTTCGGTGGCGGCTTGGGCCTCGGGCCGATCTTCAACTACCAGTGGCAGGACACCCCGGAGGACGATCCGCAGGGCAATAACTACTTCGCCAACGTCGGTCTCTGGGGTCGCGGTGGCGTCGACGATCCGCTCAGGACGAAATACAACAGGGGTACCAATGAGGGACGCAAGCCAGCGGGCGACGAGGCCGCTCGGTACGGTCTCTACCGGGGGGTCGCGCAGAAGCTCCCAGTCCAGCGCTGCGGTGGCTACAAGTTGAGCGATTACCTGGCAGACAACGGCCTGCCCGCCGAATGACGACGCAACTCTGCGCGGCGAGTTGTGTTTCTGACGCACGATGACTAAGAGGGGACGGCACGCGAGGCGGCGGAGTTCGATCGTCGTTGCCCTGGCGCTCGTCGTCCTGCCGTCCCCGGCCTACGGTCGTGCTGGCGACCTCGACCAGAGCTTCGGTCGTCTCGGCCGCGTGACGACAGACGTGACCAGCGGGAGTCCCACTCTGTCGGCAATTGGCTCGCAGCCGGACGGGAAGCTGCTGGCCGTGGGCTATTTCGTGGGTAACACCAACGGCAACGTCCTGGTCCGCTACAACGCCGACGGCTCGCTCGACCCAGGCTTTGGCATGGGGGGCCGGCTGTTCGAGACCGGCGAGGAGCGGTCCCCCGGAGATGTCGCGCTTCAACCTGACGGTCGCTTCATCACGGCCGAAGAAAGCTTCAGCGATGGGTACGACCTCGTCCGCCGGGAGGCGGACGGCACAATCGACGCAACCTTCGGCGTCGAGGGCCGGGTGACGACCTCCTTCCCGGGAGGCTCTGTGGGCGCCGGTCGCTTGACCCGGCAAGAAGACGGGGGGCTGGTCGTGAGCGGGGGCTTCTCAGCACCGCTCCCCGCTGGCGCCGGGCGCGGATCGGTAGCTCGCAGCCTGGTGGCGCTGGCCCGCTACCGGGCCGACGGCTCACTCGACGCACGCTTCGGCGGCGACGGCCGGGTCACGACGTCGCTCGGACCAGGGAGCACCGGCGCGGCAGATCACGTTGTACAGCCGGATGGCAAGATTGTCGTCGCCGCCGGCTACTCTGGCCGCTTCGGCCGCCCGCGCTCTATCACTCTTCTTCGCTATGAGGTCGATGGGTCCCTCGACCGCAGCTTCGGCGTCGAAGGTCGCGCTCGCGTTGTCCGAGGTACGAATCGGGTCAGGGCACTGGCGCTTGCGCCCGACGGCGGGCTCGTGGTAGCGGGCACGAAGACGCGCGAGACCAGCTTCGTCGCTCGCCGGCTGCCGGACGGTGCGCCGGACCAGAGCTTCGGCCGCGAGGGCTTGGCCGTTGCACGCTTCGGTAGCTCGGCGAAGTTTCTCGCCGGCGTCTCGGCCATGGCACTTGCACCGAGCGGTCAGGTGCTGCTCACGGGGCTCGTCCTCGATCGAGCTGACCGCGCTGACTTCGGACTCGCCCGCTTCACGGCTCGTGGAGCACTCGACCGCAGCTTCGGTCAGGCCGGCCTCGTGATCACGGCCTTTGGGGGCAGTGGCGTGGACGAGCTCCCAAGTGACTTGTCCCTAGACCCAGGTGGGAAGGTCGTGGTGGCAGGTTTTCGGAGCTCACCCACCAGCCCTCCAGAGGATTTCATCCTCGCCCGCTATCACACGCAGCCCTTCAGCAACCTGGGGCCCCTCGCCCGAGAGCGAACCATCGAGGACTTCATCGACCAGGGCGTGCGTGTGCCTCTCGGCTGCTCGCAGAGTTGTCGAGCACGAATCGAACTGACGGTCAACCGGTCTTACGCACGTCAACACGGCCTTCCGACCGTGGTCGGCCGAACGAGCCTTGGACTGACTCAGCCTGGGCAGTCGTCGACGGTCGTCAGGCTGATCCCGAAGGCGCGGCGCGCATTCCGTACCGAACAACCCGGCACCCTCCGGCTGGAGGTTCGTTTCGACGCCGAGGGCAGAACCCGCGAGCTGTCGCGACGACTACTTGACGTGGCACCGGTGAAGTGACTGGGCGGCTAACCGTCGCCGGTCTTCGACTCGGTCATCCAGAGCTCGGCGCGACGCCCGGGCGCTTCGAACACCGCCTGTCAGTCGGGCACGGACTCGGCGCGTCATTGCGTTGACGGGTAGGCGGCGGGCTCGTATGCGTTCGCGGATGACATTCGGCGTCGCGTTCGGACGGGCTGCCTCTACCCTGGACGCATGACCACCGCCACCAGGCTTGAGGAGCTTCGCGACCAGCTTGTCGGCACGGAAGTCTTCGGTACGAAGATCGTCGATGCCCGCCCGGAGCTTTCCGAGACGCTCAACGGCGAGGACTTGACCCGTGTCTGGCTCTTGCTCTCCCCGCCCGAGACCGAGACCTGGGATCTAGAGGTTGTGCACGGGGTCCGCAGGTTCGTTGAGGACGAAGCTCGGAAGCTCGAGCTTCCGAACACGTTCGTCCGTTTCGAAGCCGAAGGCGACGAGGATTCGGAGGGTCTCGAAACCTAGACGTACCCAGCTACCCGATCGACCCAGACAAGCTGCTGGAGCAAGCTGCGAGCTGGAGCGAACACCGTAGTAGTCGCCAGGCAAGCCCAGAAATCCCCGCTCCGCTGCTAGCATCGCCCACCTCAGAAGGACTTCCCGGGAGCCGCGCCGAAGCGGCTCTCAGCGTTTCTAGAAGCGAGGGCCGGGGGCTGCGGGCCCCGACTGGCGGAAGGGGGCTCCGGACGGCGTTATGTGCGGCATCGTCGGTCACGTAGGCACCAGAGCCAGTCGCGAGCTGCTTCTGCGCGGGCTCGAGAAGCTCGAGTACCGCGGCTACGACTCGGCCGGCGTCGCGCTCCTCTCCGCCGGGCGGATCGAGTCCGTGCGCTCGGTTGGCAACCTCGCATTCCTCCGCGAGGCGGTGACCGCCGCGGCGGGCGACAGGCTGCGGGCGACCGCTGCTGCGGGACACGCTGCCGTGGCCACCGCCGAGCCCGAGGCCACCACCGGCATCGGCCACACCCGCTGGGCCACCCACGGCCGTGTGAGCGAACAAAACGCCCACCCCCACTCCGACACCGCCGACCGCATCGAGGTGGCGATGAACGGCATCGTCGAGAACCACGGGGAGCTGCGCCGCCGGCTGGAGGACGAGGGTGCCGTCTTCACCAGCGAGACCGACGCCGAGGTGGTGCCCCACCTGATCGCCCACCATTACGACGGCGACCTAGTCGAGGCCGTGCGCCGGGCCTACGCGGAGCTCCGCGGCCACTACGCCTTCGTGGCCATGAGCGCCGACGACCCCGGGCTGCTTGTCGGCGCCCGCAAGGAGTGCCCGCTGGTCGTGGGCATCGGTGAGGACGAGGCCTTCTTCGGCTCCGCCATCAGCTCGTTCCTCAACGAGACGCGCCGGGTGCAGTGGGTCGAGAACGGCGAGATCGTGGCGCTTCGACCTACGGGCGCGGAGTTCTTCACCGCCGCCGGCGAGCCGATCGAGCGCGAGGTCACCGAGATCGACTGGGACGAGGAGACGGCCGAGAAGGCCGGCTACGAGACATTCATGCTCAAGGAGATCCACGAGCAGGCCGACGCCGTGGCGGAGACCGTGGCCGATCGCGTGAGCGCCGATCGCGTCGACCTCGGGGACATTGGCCTCACCGACGACGAGCTGCGGGGGCTGCGCCGCGTCGTGATCGTGGCCTGCGGCACCTCCTACCACGCCGGCCTCGTGGGCCGCTACGTGATCGAGGAGTGGGCGCGGGTGCCGGTGGAGATCGACATCGCCTCGGAGTACCGCTACCGCAACCCGGTGGTGGACGAGCGCGACCTGGTGATCGGGATCACCCAGTCCGGGGAGACCGCCGACACGCTCGCCGCCATGCGCCTGGCCCGGGAGCGCGGCGCGAAGGTCGTGGCCGTGGCAAACGTCATGGGAAGCCAGGCCACGCGCGACTCCGACGGCGTGATCTTCACCCGTGCCGGCCTCGAGATCGGGGTCGCGGCCACCAAGACCTACGTCGCCCAGGTGGCCGTCATGTATCTGCTCGGGCTGAAGCTCGCCCAGGTGCACGGCACGCTCGAGCCGGATCGAATCGCGACCCTCTGTCGCGAGCTCAGGGAGCTTCCGCACAAGATCAGCGAGCTGCTCGAGCGGGTCGAGGAGCCGGTGCGCCGGATCGCTGAGCGGTGGAAGGACGCGGAGTTCTTCCTCTACCTGGGCCGCCACGTGGGCCTGCCGGTGTGCCTCGAGGGCGCGCTCAAGCTCAAGGAGGTCTCCTACATCCCCACCGACGCCTACGCGGCCGGTGAGATGAAGCACGGGCCGATCGCCCTCCTGGACGAGAGCACCCCCGTGGTGTGCGTGGCCACCGACTCCCCGGTCTTGGAGAAGGTGATGTCGAACATGGCCGAGGTGCAGGCGCGTGGCGCGCACGTGATCGCGATCGCCACCGAGGGCAGCGACGAGGTGCTCGGCGAGGCCGAGGACGTGATCCCGGTGCCGCGCAGCGACTGGCTCCTGCAGCCGATCCTGGCCGCTGTGCCGCTGCAGCTCCTCGCCTATTACATCGCTCGTGCACGGGGTCTGAACGTGGACCAGCCGCGCAACCTCGCGAAGACGGTCACGGTCGAATAGCCACGACGGACCCCATAGCGGCACTGCGGGCGCGGATCGGCGATTCGCTCGGCCCGACCGAGTGGCGATCGGTGTCGCAGGAGGACATCAACACGTTCGCCGTCCTGACCGGCGACCACCAGTGGATCCACGTGGACGTGGAGCGGGCGCAGCGCGAGAGTCCCTTCGGGACCACGATCGCCCACGGCAACCTCACCCTGTCGCTGATCGACGGGATGCGGGAGGGGCTGCTGCCCTCGCCGGAGGGCGTGATCGGGGTGAACTACGGCTGGAACCGCGTGCGCTTCCCGGCGCCGGTGCCCTCTGGCTCGCGGGTGCGCGCGCGGGCGGAGGTGGCATCGGTAGAGGACGTGGGCAACGGCTGGTGGCAGGTGGTGCAGCGGTTCACGGTGGAGGTGGAGGGCAGCGACAAGCCGGTGTGCGTGGCCGACAGCGTGGGGCGCGTGCGCATTGCGGGCTGAGACGACCTCATAGACGCGGTCGGCCCTTGGAAGTCATCGGCTATTCCAAGAACTGGTCTTCACGTATCGAAGGTGGTCTCGGCCGCCCCCTCTCGGCCAGGGCGGCGGCCGCGCGCCACGAACGGGGGGATCGCTACACCGTCGTGTTCGGGAGCGGAGGCGATCCAGTGCTCTACATCGACGTGGCCAGGTCGCCAGGTAGCTACGTGGGAGTGAACTGGGTCGATGGCGCAGCGAAGCCGGAGCTCGTCCTGCAGTTCGGCTCGGTCGGGACCGGCGCACCGCCACGTGAGCCGATTTTTCTGGGGGCCGCGGGACGACGCTCCGGGGACGGGTTCCGATTCTCTGCGAACGGCATGGTCGTACGAGAGCGGGCCGGTCCCGATGGCTCTCGCTTGACGCACGCGCGCCTCGACCTACGCCACCATTGGGCCCGCTTTCCTGATTTCGGCCGCTACGACGAGTTGATCCGTCTGCCTCGAAACCCATCGGGCGACGTATGGGACATCGCCGACTCGTTGCCATTCGTAGACGTGCAAGGGTGGTTCCTGGGTATCGCGGACAAGATCGGGCTGCCCCGCCGATACGAGGCACTCTGCAAGCGCTTTCCGATCCGGGATGGCGGTGCCGGCGGCGGTGCCCGCCGTGCGCAGGAGACTCTGCGATCGCTCGGCCTCGAGTCCAACCATGATCGGCGCGACGGCTCGGTCACGGCCTCTGCGGAGGCGCGTACTGGTGAGCTGACGCTGACGTTCGTGCCGAAGGGCGGGCGGGGGGACATACAGCTCTCCTATTCCCAGGGCGATATCGCGCTGGGTGGCGATCTTGCGCTCGTGGTCCACGATGTCCGTTCACTCGTGAAGGGCGAGCAGGTTCCCCGCCTCTTTCCCCGACCTCACGTTGTCAGCGCGGAGGAGATGCGTGAGGTCATTCACTTTGGAGCTGAAGTCTTTCGCGATGTTGCGCGCGAGATCGAGGCAGGGCCGGGACCACCATCACCGTGACTCCCGTCCGCGCGCTCCTGATCTTCGTCGTCATGGCGCTCGTGGCGATGGTCGCCCTGTCGATCGTGCTCGCCATCCGCGCCGGCTTGACGCCACGCCCATTCCGGACGACGACCGGACGGAACGCTCAAACCGCCGAGACGCGCCGACGCGGCCGCTATTCCGAGGCCTTTGCGCCCGACCTCGGGCTCCAGGTGAGGATGGTGGTCACAGTCGGAGTGGCGACGATCTTGCTTGTTGCCGTCGTCGGCGGCCTCATCTACCTGTCGGCCATCGGTTGGTGGCAGCTAACCATGTTTGTCGCCTGTTTCGTCTTCATCGGGTTCGCCGCCCAGCGCCGCGTGCCGAAGGTCGTCGGACGGCGTCGCGCGCGGCCCGCGACCGCGCAGGAACAGGCGCGCGCCGAGGGCGTCGTCGAGCGGCTGTGCATCATCGGGGACCTCCGGGTGCCCGAGGTCGTGATCGAACGCCACCCCTTACCGTTGTCCTGGACGATCGCCGGACTGCGCAGGCGCCCGCACGTCCACCTGACGACCGCCCTGGTCGATCGGCTCAGCCACGCCGAGCTCGAGGCGGTCATCGGCCATGAGCTGAGTCACATCGCGCAGAGCGACGCGCTGCTCATGACCTTCCTCGCGGCACCGCCGGCCACGTTCTTCCGCGGACTGCGCCAGATGATCGACGAGGAGTGGTTTCGCGGGACGCTGGCCGTCCTTCTCTTCGGCCTTTGGCTGGTGCCCGCCGCCTTCCTCATGAGCATCCTGGCCCGCGTGGTCTCGCGTCACCGCGAGTTGACCGCCGACCGTGGCGCCGCCGTGCTCACCGGGTCACCCGCCGCCGTGGCCTCCGCGCTGATCTCGGTTGCTTCCGGGCTCGCCGAGACGCGACGGCGCGACCTGCGCGCAATCGCCGCCAACGACGTCTTCCACCTCATGCCCTCGCGCCGCGACGAGCCCGGTCCGCTGGCCCAGATCTGGGCGACGCACCCGCGGCTGCACCAGCGGCTCAGGCGGCTCGAAGCCATGGAGGAACGGCTGCAACTCGGTCGAGGTGGAGTACCGCATTGAGCCCTCCGGTGTGTGGCTCAACCGCCTCCGCTCGAGAGCTACCCCCCTCGACCGCGACTTGAAGGCGCCCAGACTCGACGCCCGGAGTCGAGCGTTACCGCACGATCTATGGTCCGGGCACCGTGGTACGTGACCTGAGCGGCCCCCCAGCGGGGGTAGGCATCGACATGCTCGAGATCGAGCGCCTCGAGAGTGCGCTGGCGCGGCGTCCGCACCTGGCCGAGCGGCTCTTCACCGAGGCCGAACGGGCATACGCGGCACGCCACGCTCGGCCGGCGCAGCACCTCGCCGCCCGCTTCTGCGCGAAGGAGGCGGTGGCCAAGGCGCTCGGCCTCGAGGGATGGAGCTTCCGCGACGTGGAGGTGGTCGCCACGAGCACCGTCCCGGCTCTGCGTCTCGGGGGGAACGCCGCCGAACGGGCTGCGGAGCTCGAAGCCGTGCCGACCGTCTCACTAACCCACACCCGCACCACTGCGGCGGCCGTCGCAATCCTGCGGTGAGCCCTCCCGACTGGCTCGACCCGCTCTACGAGGCGCAGGAGATGCGCGACGTCGACGCCTGGGCGATCGAGCAGCAGGGCGTGCCGTCGCTCGAGCTTATGGAGCGTGCCGCGGAGGGCCTCGCCCGGGTAACCGGGGAGTTCGCCGGTGAGGGCCCCGTCAGGATCGTGGTGGGAGGTGGCAACAACGGCGGCGACGGATTGGCGGCGGCGCGACTGCTGCGTGGCGAGGGGCGAGCGGTCGACGTTCTGGCCGCGGCCGATATGGATGGCCTGAAGGGAGACGCTCGCGCCAGCCTCGAGCGCCTGTCCGGCGAGCCGCCGCGGCCCTTCGCGCCCGACGCGCTCCAGGGTTCGGGCGTGATCGTCGACGCCCTCCTGGGCACCGGCTTCAGCGGCGCTCCGCGCGACCTCGTGGCTGCGGCCATCGCCGCCATCAACGCGGCGGGCGCCCCGGTCGTGGCCTGCGACGTGCCGTCGGGGGTGGACGCATCCTCGGGCGAGGTGGCGGGGCAGGCGGTCGAGGCCGACGTCACGGCCACCTTCCACGGTGAGAAGGTGGGTCTCCGGGTCGCGCCGGGCGCCCTGCATGCGGGAGAGGTACGCGTCGTCGCGATTGGCGTGCCGCCGGGGGCTCCGGTGCCCGGGACCGTGGGACTCATCTCCGAGCGGGTGCTCTCGCTCGTTCCGGGCAGAACCCGTTTCGGCTCCAAGTTCACGTCAGGGGTGCTGGCCATCGCCGGTGGGGCGCGGGGGCTCACGGGCGCCCCGGCGATGGCCGCGCTTGCCGCGATGCGCGCCGGCGCCGGCTACGTGCAGGTGGCGGTGCCGGCCTCGGTCCAGCCGTCCCTCGATTTGCGCCTGCTGGAAGCGATGACGCGCGGGCTGCCCGAAGAGGATGGTGCGCACACGGCGGCCGGCGTCGAGGGAGTGGAGGATCTGGCCGAGCGCGCCGGTTGCGTGGTGCTGGGGCCGGGCCTGGGGCGCTCCGACGGCGCGGTCGCGTTCGCCCGCGGGGTGGCGGCGTCGGTTGAGGTGCCCCTCCTGATCGACGCCGACGGCCTGAATGCGCACGTCGGGGCGCTGGAGACACTCCAGGGGCGCCCCGGTCCCACCGTGCTCACGCCGCACGCCGGCGAGCTCGGCCGGCTGCTCGAGACGGATTCCGCCACGGTCGAGGCCCACCGGCTCGCGTCGGTGCGGGAGGCCGCCGAACGAAGCGGCTGCGTCGTGCTGCTGAAGGGCGACGACACGCTGGTCGGGCCCCCGGGCGGGCCCGCGGCGGTGTCTCCGGGAGGCACGGCGGCGCTGGCCACGGCCGGGACGGGGGACGTGCTCTCCGGCGTGATCGGGACGCTGATGGCGAAGGGCCTCGATCCCTTCGCGGCCGCCGCCGCGGGGGTCGTGGCGCACGTGCGGGCCGGGAAGGCTGCGGCCGCCCGGCACGGGGCCGACCACACGATCGCGAGCGATGTGATCGACGCGCTGCCGGCCGGGTTCTCGCGTGAGCCGCCCGCCGCGAGCCGCTAGGGTCAGGCACGGGTGCCCGAGCTCGTACGCGACATCATGGACTCCGACCCGGTGACGGTCACGCCGGACACCGAGGTCGAGGCCGTGATCCGCCTGCTCCGCCAGCACGAGCTCCCGGGAGTTCCGGTGGTCACGGAAGACGGGCGCTGCGCCGGGATAGTCACCGAGTCGGACCTCGTGCTCGCCGACGAGGAGGGCGACCTTCACCTCCCGCACCACGTGAACCTGTTCGGCGGCATGGTGTTCCTCGAGCCGCTGAGCCGGTTCGAGGATCGGCTTCGCAAGGCGGCGGCCTCGACCGCGAAGGACATGATGACCCCCGACCCCACGACCGTCGGCCCGGAGGCGACGGCGGCCGAGGCGGCCCGCATCATCGCCGAGAGCGGCCACAACCGCCTGCCGGTGGTCGAGAACGGGCGGCTCATGGGAATCGTCACCCGGCTGGACGTGCTGCAGGCCCTCGCCGGCCGGTCGTAGTGGCCCCCCCGGGGCCGGCGCCCGGGGAGGCGTCGCCCGCTTCGCGCATCCCGATCGAGGACGAGACTGAGGAAGAGGCGCTGGAGCGCGCGGTCGCGCGGATCGACCTCGGCGCGGTAAGCCGCAACTGCGCGCACCTGCGTTCCCTGCTCACCGGCGGCGCGGAGCTGTGTGCGGTCGTGAAGGCCGACGGCTACGGGCACGGCGCCACGCCGTGCGCCCGGGCGGCCCTGCGCGGGGGCGCCACCTGGCTCGCCGTGGCCACCGCCCGCGAGGCTGAGGCGCTCCGCTCCGACGGTCTCGACTGCCGGCTGCTGGTGATGGGGGCGCTCACCCCCGTGGACGCGACCACCGCCGTGGCGGCCTCGGCCGAGGTCGTGGCCTGGCGCGAGGATCTCGTGGAGCGCCTCGCGGACCTGGCGCGCGCCGCCCCGGTGCACGTGCACGTGAAGCTCGACACCGGGATGGGGCGCCTCGGCACCGGCGACCGCGAGGAGGCCGTGCGCATTGCGGCCAGGGTGGCCGCCCATCCGCGGCTCGAGCTGGCGGGCGTCATGACCCACTTCGCCACCGCGGACGAGCTGGGGGACGAACACTTCGCGGCGCAGCTCCGATCGTTCACCTCGTTCGTCGAGGAGATGCGGGCGCTGTACCCGGATCTCGTCGCCCACGCCGCCAACAGCGCCGCCACCTACCGTCATCCGGCCGCGCACTTCGACCTCGTGCGCTGCGGGGTGGCGGTCTACGGCCTCGATCCGTTCCAGGAAGATCCCGGCGAGCGCGGCCTCGAGCCCGCGCTCGCGCTCGAGTCCTACGTGGCCGAGGTCAAGCCGCTTCGGCCCGGGGAGAGCGCCGGGTACGGCCGCCGCTTCGTCGCCACGGAGGCCACGTGCATCGGCGTCCTTCCGATCGGCTACGGCGACGGCGTCAGGCGGGGGCTCACGAACAACGCCGCGGTGCTGGTCGGCGGTCGCCGCCACCCGCTGGTGGGCACGGTGAGCATGGACAACATCACGATCGACCTGGGGCCGGAGACCGAGGTTCGACCGCTCGACCGCGCGGTGCTGGTCGGCGCCCAGGACGACGAGCGCCTGACCGCCGAGGAGATGGCCGGGCGGCTCGGGACCATCAACTACGAGATCACCTGCGGCCTCAGCCGTCGCGTCGAGCGCGCCTACGTAGGGGAATGACGGGCCACCTCGAGCGACTTCGGGGCGCGGCGCCGATCGAGGCGGCCCGGCGGGCGCTCGCGTCGGTCGACGGCGAGGCCTACGTGGTGGGCGGCACGGTCCGCGACGCGCTGCTCGAGCGGCCGCTCCAGGACGTCGACCTCGTCGTAGGTGGACCGGTCGAGGGTGCCGCCCGCGCGGTCGCTCGGGCTCTCGGGGGCCCGGTATTCAGCCTGTCCGAGGCCTTCGGCGCGTGGCGCGTGCTGGACCGTGAGCGGCGCTTCACCTTCGATCTCTCGCCCATGCAGGGGGAGGGCATCTGCGCCGATCTCGCTCGGCGCGACTTCACGGTGAACGCCATGGCCGTGCCCCTCACGGGCGGCGAGCTGCTCGACCCGCACGGCGGCCGCGCCGATGCGGACGCCGGTGTGCTGCGCGTGCTCGGCGAGTCGGCCTACCGGGAGGATCCGCTGCGCGCGCTGCGCCTCGCGCGACTGAGTGCGGAGCTCGGCCTGGAACCCGACGGCGAGACCGAGCGGCTCACCCGTCTCGCGGCCGCCTCGGTGGTCCAGGCGTCTCCCGAGCGAATCTTCAACGAGTTGCGCCGCCTGGTGGTCGCGCCCGGCGTCCTCGAGGGGCTCGCGCTCGCCGATCGTACGGGGCTCATCGCCGCCGTCCTGCCCGAGCTCGACGCGCTGCACGGCCTCGAGCAGAGCCACTTCCATCACCTCGATGTGCACGGGCACACCCTCGAGGTCCTCAGGCAGGTGCTGGCGCTGGAAGCGGACCCGGCCGCGGTGTTCGGCCACCTGGGCGAGCCCATCGCGGCCGTGCTCCACGAGCCCCTCGCCGATGAGCTCACGCGTGGTCAGGCACTGCGCCTGGCCGCACTCGTGCACGACATCGGCAAGCCGGCCACGCGCGCCACGCGTGCCGACGGCCGGGTCACGTTCATCGGCCACGACGCGGCCGGGGAGGAGATCATCGGCGCGATCTGCCGCCGCCTGCGCACGAGCGCGAGGCTCGAGGAGTACCTGCGCGCCCTCACCCGCCACCACCTGGTGCTCGGCTTCCTGGTGCGCGAGCGGCCCCTCTCGCGCGCGCTCGTGTATCGCTACCTGACGGTCTGCCAGCCCGTCGAGGTCGAGGTGACCGTGCTTTCGTGCGCCGACCGGCTGGCCACGCGCGGGCGAGGTGCCGAGCGGGCGATCGCCGCGCACGTCGAGCTGGGGCGCGAGCTGATGGCCGAGGCGCTCGAATGGCGGGCGGGCGGGCCGCCCAAGCCGGCGGTCGACGGCCGCGTTCTGAGCAGGGAGGCCGGCATTCCCCCGGGCCCCGAGCTCGGCGCCGTGCTCGAGAAGCTGGCCGAGGCGCGCTTCACGGGGGAGGCGGCCACGCGCGAAGAGGCGCTGGACCTGGCGCGGCGCTTGCGGGGGAGAGGTCGGGGAGAATGACCAAGATGGGGGCAGCCAGATGATCGTCGACTGCGCGGTGTACGAGAACGGCACCCGTCGGGCGGGTGAGCTGCCGCTCGACGACGCCTACGAGGCCGGCCGCAACGGCGACAACGCGTTCGTATGGATCGGCCTGCACGAGCCGACCGAGCGGGAGTTCGAGTCCGTTCGCAGGGAGTTCGACCTGCACGACCTCGCCGTCGAGGACGCCATCAAGGCTCATCAACGGCCCAAGCTCGAGATCTACGGAGACTCGCTCTTCCTCGTACTCAAGACCGCGCGCTACAACGACGAGGCCGAGGATGTCGAGTTCGGCGAGATCCTGCTGTTCATCGGGCCGACGTTCGTGGTCTCCGTACGCCACGGCGGCGCGAGCGCGCTGCACCAGGTGCGCGAGCAGGTCGAGCGGCAGGGCGATCTTCTGAGCTGCGGCACCGGCGCGGTGCTGCACGCCATCGTCGACAGGGTGGTGGACGACTACGCGCCGGTCGTGGAGGGCCTCGACAACGACATCGAGGAGGTCGAGCGCCAGGTCTTCTCGCCCCAGTTCGGCAACCCCGCGGAGCGCATCTACAAGCTGAAGCGCGAGGTGACCGCCTTCCACCGCTCCACCGCCCCGCTGATCGACCCGTTGAGTCGCCTGGCCAAGGAGCCCCACCCGCTGGTGCACCCCGACATCCGCCAGTACTTCGGCGACGTGCACGACCATCTGCTGCGGGTGGTCGACGAGGTCGACAACTCGAACGCCCTGCTCACGAGCGGGCTGCAGGCCTACCTGGCGCAGGTGACGGTGCGTCAGAACGAGGACGTACGCCGGATCTCCGCCTGGGTGGCGATCGCCGCGGCCAACACCCTGATCGCGGGGGTCTACGGCATGAACTTCGAGCACATGCCCGAGCTGACGTGGCAGCTCGGCTATCCGCTGGCCCTCGGGCTGATGGTGCTGGTCGGCGCGTTCCTCTACTGGCGCTTTCGCCGAGCCGGCTGGCTCTAGCCTGAAGCGCGCGGGCGCGGACGGGTAGGCTTCCGCGCCCCGTGGCGCCCGACTGCATCTTCTGCTCGATCGTCGCCGACGAGCTGCCGGCCGAGCGCGTCGACGAGGACGAGCACACGATCGCGTTCATGGACATCAACCCATGGACCCGCGGGCACGCGCTGGTGATACCGCGCGAGCACTCGAAGAACCTCTACGAGATCGACGACACGGCGCTCGAGCGCACCACCACGTCCGCGAAGCGCCTGGCGCTGCGCATGCGCGACATCCTGAGATGCGAGGGCGTGAACCTGCTGAACGCCTGCGAGCCGGCGGCCTGGCAGACGGTCTTCCACTTCCACATCCACGTGATCCCCCGCTACACGGGCGATCCGCTCGACCTCCCAACCCTGCCGCGGCCCGGGGACAGCGCGCAGATCGCCGCCGTGGCCGAGGAGCTCCGTGCCTGACACCGCGCGCCTGGAGCGACACGGAGACGTGGGCGTCGTGGTGATCGACGCGCCGCCGCTCAACCTGTTCGGGGAGGAGCTCACGCGCGACCTGATCGCCGTGCTCGAGGAGGTGGCCGGGGACCTGCCGCGCGCGCTGCTCATCCGTGCCGAGGGCGAGCTGTTCACCGGGGGCGCGGACGTGCACGTGTTCGAGGGAAGGACGCCGGAGGAGGGCGGGGCGTTCTTCGCGGACCTGATCCAGATCGTCCACCGGCTCGAGGACATGCCGATTCCGACGCTTTCGGCCGTGCAGGGCCTGTGCCTCACCGCCGGCTTCGAGCTGTCGCTCGCCTGCGACATGATCTGGGCCTCTGAGTCGGCGCGCTTCGGTCTCGTCGAGATCGTGGTCGGTCTCACGCCCGGCATGGGCGGCACCCAGCGGGTAGCCGAGCGCGCGGGCCCCGCGCGCGCCCGCGAGCTCGTGATGAGCGGCGGCCTGTTCGACGCGGCGACGCTCGAGCGCTGGAACGTGGTCAACCGCGTCGTGCCCGACGCCGATCTCGCCGACAAGTCGATGGCCTTCGCCGAGCGCCTGGCCACCGGGCCGACGCTTGCCCATGCCGCCACAAAGCGCATGGTGCGCGCCTTCCTGGACGAGGGCGTGCGCGGCGCCGATGCCCGGATCGGAGAGATCTCCGGCTCGCTGTTCGGCACCGAGGACCTCCAGGCGGCTGTGAGGAAGTTCCTCGAGGAGGGCCCCGGCAAGGCCACGTTCCACGGCCGGTGAGCGCGGAGGGCCGCCCAGGCACGGGCCGCGGCGGCACCGGCGCCTCAGACCGGGGCGGGGATCGCCGACCACGACGGCCACATCCTGACCACCGACGCCGAGCAGGAGGCGGCCGCGGCGATCCTCGGTTTCCTCGACTCACTCGGATGACCGAGACCCATCCGCCTTGGACCAGCGCCAACGCACGTCCGGCCGGGTTAGGCCCTGGCGGCTGGTGGTGCTAGCGTTTCGCGGCGTAGCCGGGCGACGCCCGGGATGACAAGCAAGTGCCGACGGTGCGGACTGCGATGAGCAGCGAGCAGGCGCGCAACACAGGAGAGTGCATCACGCATGGCAACGGGAACCGTCAAGTGGTTCAACGATGAGAAGGGCTACGGCTTCATCACGCCCGACGAGGGCGACCGTGACCTGTTCGTCCACCACTCCGGCATCAACGGCTCGGGCTTCAAGACCCTCCAGGAGAACTCCAAGGTCTCCTACGAGGAGGAGTCGGGCGACAAGGGCCCCAAGGCGGTCAACGTCACCAAGATCTGATTCTGTCGCGCCCGCGAGCGCGACCCGTCGTCTTTAGGGTATCCGCATGTCCAAGGAAGAAAAGATCGAGATGGAGGGTGAGGTCACCGAGGCCCTGCCCAACACCATGTTCCGCGTGACCCTCGACAACGGTCACGACGTGCTCGGACACATCTCCGGCAAGATGCGGAGGCACTACATCCGCATCCTGCCGGGTGACCGGATCAAGATCGAGCTGTCGCCGTACGACCTCGATCGCGGGCGCATCACCTACCGCTACAAGTAGCCCTCAGACACGCGCCGGCTCGGCGGCCGCGATGGGCGGGACGGCGTCGACGTGCTCACGGCCGGTGGCGCGCTCGACGTGCTCGGCGGCGTCCAGCAGGCGGGCTTCCTCGCCCCAGGGGGCCAGGAGCTGGAGGGCCATGGGGAGGCCGCTCGAGTGCAGGCCGACGGGGATCGAGATAGCGGGGATGCCGGCCAGGTTGGCGATGCCGCATTGACGCACGTTGCCGGGATCCGGCGGCGCCGGGCCCGAGGGCAGGGTCACGGTGGGAGCTGCGATCGGCGGCGCGGGCGCGGGCACCGTCGGCCACGCGAGCACGTCGCAGCGCTCGAAGGCCGTTGCGAGTTCGCGGCGCACGAGCGCGCGCACGCGATCGGCGCGAAGCAGCAGGCGGGCCGGAAAGAGCAGTGCATACTTGGCCAGAGCGCGCGCGACCGGCTCCGCTTCCTCGAGCTCGTCACGCCCGAGGGAGGGCAGGCCCTCGAGCGTGAGCCGCAGGACGGTCGCGATGGCCGCGTGCTCGGCTCCGGCGAGGGTAAGCTCGGGAGTCGACCAGCCACCGGCGCCAAGGGCGGCCCGGCAGGCGGAATCGACCTCGGGGTCGAGGTCCTCCCAGAAGGGCGTTCGGACGATTCCCGCACGCAGGCCGCTCGCGTCCGCCGCCGGGAGGGGCCGGCCGGTGAGGATCTCCCCGAAGAGCCGGGTGTCGCCGGCGTCACGGCACATGGGTCCGGCGGCGCCCATCGTCGAGTAGCCGTGGGTGTAGCCGTCGATCGGGGTCGAGCCGAAGGTGGCCTTGAGGCCGGTGATTCCACAGTACGCGGCGGGCAGGCGCACGGATCCGCCCCCGTCGGTGCCGACGGCGGCAGCCACCAGCCGCGCCCCCACGGCCGCCGCCGATCCGCCCGATGAGCCGCCGCCGCAGCGCTCGAGGTCCCACGGATTGCCGACCGGACCGTAGGCTGAGATGTGGCCGGTGCTGCCACCGCCCCAGAAGTGCATGTTGGTCACCCCGACCACGATCGCTCCCGCCTCGAGCAGGCTGCGGTACATCCCCGATTCACCGCGGGGAATCTGCTCCCGCGCCGACCCGTCGCGCGGCGCGCGCCAGGGCAGGGCGAACATGTCCTTGATCGCGACGGGCACCCCGTGAAGCGGCCCGTCGGGCGCTGCGGCCAGCATCCGCTCGGCCTCCCCGGGGGAGCCGGCCACGATCGAGTTCAGCTTCGTGTCCCGCTCGTCGATGCGCGCGAGGGTGGCAGCGAGCAGGTCGGAGGGGTCGAGCTCGCCCGCCCCGATCGCGGCGGCCTGCGCGCGCAGGGACAGGTCCTGCGGGTGGGTCGGGCGCTCGGCGTTCGGCACGGGTTCAGGCGCTCCGCGGAGGCCGGCCGGGATCGAGGCCCGGCTCCGGCCAGGCGTCGGCGAGGTCGGCGCGGTCGAGCGCCTCGAGGGCCGGGCCGTACACCGCCTGGGCCGCGCGCATGATGGCCAGGTCGACGTCGGTGACGCCAACGCCTGCCAGGCCCAGTCCGGAGCGCACGTAACGCTCGAAGTCGTCCATCGGACGCGGAGGCTAACGCGGTTCGGACGCTACTATCGCCCCCTCGATGACCACTGAGGGGTGGATCTTCATGGTTGGGTTCCGCGTGATCGACGTCGGCGCCCTGATCGTCTTTCTGGTGTGGTTCTTCCGCCAGCGTTTCGACGCCGACGATCCTCCCGAGGATGACGGCGGGCCGGGCGGGGGAGGGGAGGGCCCCAATCCGGACCGCGGGCCACGCGGCGGCGGCTTCGCGCTGCCCCTCGACAGGGTCGAGTCCGGCCGCCGGCGGCTGCGTTCGCACGGGCGCCGGGAGGGGCCGGTGCGGCACCGCGGCGGGGAGCCGATGCCGCGCCCGCGTCCCACGCGCGTGCGCCGCCCCCACTCACCCGTGCCGGCTCACCGGCGGCCATAGCACCCCATCCACTCCCGCTGCGCCGCGCGCGGGAGAGCCGCCGCGGCCGACCGACACGGTCGGCCTAGCAGGCCCCCGGGTTCTGCTTGCAGAAGTCCTCGAAGCGGTCCGCAGCGGTATTTGGCGGAGGCGGCGTGTCGTTCGCGGGGCTGTCCGGCACCGTGGGCTCGGGCGTTGGCGCCGAGACGTCCGGAGTCGTCGGTGTGGGCTCGGGTTCGGGCACGGGCTCGGGCTCGGTCGTAGTCGAGTCTCCCGTCGTGGTCTCGTCGGTGGTCGTCTGCCCGTCGGGCGGGGCGGAATCCCCGCCCGGCACCTTGAGTGCCGGCTTGGCCGGCGGCTCCTCCGGGTCGTTGCCGCCGCAGCCCGCCGGCACGAGCGCCCCCGCGGCGAGCAGGCACGCGAGCCACCGCCGCGCGAGCGGGGTCGTGGAATCAGCCATCTAGGACTCGAGCGCCGGCAGGCGCCGGCCGCAATGCAGGCAGTCGTTCAGGTCCTTGGGCACCAACTGCTCGAGCGAGCAGCCGCACATACGCAGGTTCTCGACCGCCCAGGGCAGGTTGCTGGGGGAGGGAGCAAGGGGCAGCAGCTTGCCCACCACCTGAAACTCCTCGCCGGACTCGCGGTCGACGTAGACCGTGCCGGGGTCGACCTCGCGGATGACCTCGCGGTCGGAACGCGCGCGCAGCCGGTACTTCTGACGCTCGGGCATCGGCGGGGAAAGCTAGCAGGGGGCGGGGGAGGATCTTCGAGGCCGCGATCCAGTCCCGGCTCTCGCACCGCCCGGTGACCGCCGGGATACTTGCGCGGTGCGCATCCTCGTCTTTCACGGCTACCTGCTGCGTGGCACCGGCAGCAACATCTACAACGCCAGCCTCGCGCAGGCGCTCGTGGACCTCGGGCACGAGGTGCATCTCCTCTGTCAGGACCACGAGGCGGGCGCCCTGCCCTTCGTCGACGCGGTCGGCACATGGGACGGCGACCGGCTGTCGCTGTGTGTCGTGCGCGAGCCCGTTCGCTGCACGGCCTACCTGCCGGATATCGGTCGAGTGCTGCCGGTGTACGTGGCCGACCCCTACGAGCACTTCGACGCCGTGCCGTTCACCGAGCTCGGAGACACGGCCGTGGCCCACTACGTGGAGGCCAACGTCGAGGCGGTGCGCGCGGTGGTGGCCCGCGCCCGTCCCGATGTCGCGCTTGCCAACCACGCGGTGATGGGCCCGCTGGTGCTGGCGCGCGCGCTCGGCGCACGGATCCCCTACGCCGTGAAGATCCACGGGAGCGCGCTCGAGTACACGGTGGCCCGCGATACCGAGCGCTTCCTTCCCCTCGCGCGCGAGGGGCTCGCCGCCGCGGCCGGCGTGCTCGTGGGTTCGGGTCACACGGCCGGCCGCCTGTGGGCAGTCCTGGATGATCCCGGGCTTCCCGATAAGACCCGGCTCGGGCCGCCGGGAGTCGACGTGCAGCGGTTTCGCCCGCGCAGCCTCGAGGAGCGCGCGCCCGGTCTCCGCGCCCTGGCGGCCCGCATGCCGGAGGAGGCGGCCGGCTGGGGCGGGGAGCGGGGTGCGGCGGAGGCTTTCACGGCTCTCGCCGAAGAGGAGGGTCCGATCGTCAGCTTCGTGGGCAAGCTGATCGTGTCGAAGGGGGTTGAGCTGCTGCTTGCCGCGTGGCCGCTCGTGCTCGGGCGGGTGCCGGAGGCGCGGCTGTGCATCGTGGGCTTCGGCACGCTGCGAGCGCCGCTCGGGCGCATGGTCGAGGCGCTGGCCGCCGCGGACCTCGACACCGTGCGGGAGATGGCCCGGCGCGGCAGGGAGCTCGAGGGCGGCCCGCCTGACGAGATGGAGCAGCTCGCCGCCTTCCTCGACCAGCTCGAGGGTGCCGCCCGCGACGACTACCGCAGAAGTGCGCGGCGAACCGCCGACAGCGTCTTCTTCACCGGCCGGCTGGAGCACGAGGATCTCCCCGAGCTGCTCGGGGCCTCGGCTGCCCAGGTGGTGCCGAGCACCTTCCCGGAGGCCTTCGGCATGGTGGCCGCCGAGGCCGCGGCCTGTGGCGCCCTGCCGATCGTCGCGGCCCACTCCGGCCTGGCCGAGGTGAGCGCGACGCTCGCGCCGGCGCTCGATTCCCGCCTTCGACACCTCCTGTCCTTTCCACTCGGCGCGTCCGCCGTCACCGAGCTGGCCGAGCGCCTGATCGAGTGGCTGCTGCTGCCACGGGAGACGCGGCTGTCGGAGGCTGCGGCGCTGTCCGACCTCGCGCGCGCCCGGTACGGGTGGGAAGGGGTTGCCCGTGGAGCGATCGCCGCCGCCCAGGGTCGTCTGGAGGAGCTGCCACGGCCAATCGCGCCCGAGGAGCGTTAGTGGGCCCCAACTCGTCGCGCGAGCATCCAAACGCGCCACGATTGGTGTCCCCGTGCGGCTTTCCGCCCCTGCCAGCGGCTAATCTCTGCGCCGCTTGAGGGTCTCCCCGCACACACTGATCCGACCGCTGGGCCTGGCGGCCGTGGCCGCCGCCGTGCTGGCGGTGTCCGGCTGCGGCGCCTCAGAGGAGCCCGACCTCGTAAACGGCAAGGAGCTCTTCGTCGGAAAGGGCACCTGCGGCGCCTGCCACACGCTCGCGCGCGCGGGCACCAAGGGCAACCGCGGTCCGAGCCTCGACGAGTCGTTCGGTCCGGCTCGCGACGACGGCCTGGGCGAAGGCACCGTCGCCGGAGTGGTCGAGCAGCAGATCTCCGAGGTGCGGCGCAACAGCATCATGCCCGAGGATCTCGTGACCGGGAAGGATGCGCGCGACGTCGCGGCCTACGTGGCTGCGGTGGCCGGGCAGCCCGGTGAGGACACGGGCGTCCTGGCGCTTGCCGGCCGCCCCAAGGTCAGTGACAAGCCGGTCGTGGCCGAAGGCGGGCAGGCCGAGATCGCCGCCGACCCCACCGGCGCGCTGGCCTTCGTGGCGCGCTTTGCGGAGGCCGAGGGCGGTCAGGTGACCCTGGACATGCCCAACGACGCGCCGGTAGAGCACAACATCGCGATCAAGGGCAACGGGGTCGACGAGAAGGGGCCCGTGGTCGGAAAGGGCGAGTCCTCAGAGGTGTCGGCCGACCTCCAGCCCGGCAAGTACGTCTTCTACTGCAGCGTGCCGGGCCACGAGGAGGGCGGGATGAGGGGCGAGCTCACCGTCAAGTAGCGCCGGCGCCCGCTACGACACCAAGGCCCTGAGCTCGGGCAGCAGGCGCGGCCCGGCGGCCACGAGCCCGGACGGCTCGCCCGGGTAGCTCTGCACGGCACCGCCCGCCTCGAGTACGACCAGCGTGCCCGCCGACCAGTCCCACGGGTTGCCGCCGCGCTCGAAGTAGCCGTCGAGCCGCCCGGCGGCCACCCACGCCAGGTCGAGCGCGGCCGACCCGGCGCGGCGGATGTCGCGCACCGCGGGAAGCACCCGGCCCAGCACGTCGGCCTGGGCCGCGCGGACCTCTGGCGAGTACCCGAACCCGGTGGCCACCAGCGACGCCGCCAGGTCACCGTCGTCCCGGACCCGGATGGCAGCCCCGTTGAGCTCAGAGCCGACGCCGCGCGCAGCCCGGAACGTCTCCCCGCGCACCGGATCGTGGACCACGCCCGCGAGCCCCCCCTCGGCGTCCTCCAGCCCCACGCTCACCGACCACGCCGGGTACCCCCACAGGTAGTTAGTGGTCCCGTCAAGCGGATCGACGATCCACGTCCGCCCACTCGACCCCTCGCGCGAAGCGCCCTCCTCACCGAGAACCCCGTCCTCCGGACGCTCCCGCGTGAGCACCTCGACCAGAGCCGCCTCCGCCTCCCGATCGGCATCCGAGACCATGTCGGTGGCCGACGACTTGGCCTCCACGCCCTCGGCAACCCGCCCGAACCGCTCCAAGAGAAGCCCCCCGGCCTCCCTCGCAGCCCGCTCAGCGAGCTCGAGATCGTTCAGAGGGCCCGGATCAGGAGAACGACACCGACGACGACGGCAATTACCGCGGCGGTGTAGAGGAGAAAGCGGAACGCCTCCGCCTCAGAGCGAAGCGGATTAAGCACGGTCGGGCAACGACAGAACGGGCAGAGCCCTAGCCAGTACGAGTTGGGATCCGAAAAGCAAGTCAGACAAGGACGCAGGGAGAGGACAATGGCGGAGCCATTGGCCTCGACCGAGGACGCCGTATGACGCCGCTTTGCAGGATCCCCTCAGAGCACGTAGATGGAGGCATACACAAGGATCCACATGACGTCGACAAAATGCCAATAAATCCCCGGCACCTCCACGCCTCTGTGCTCGTCCGGGGTGAAATGGCCGCGGAAGGCCCGGATGGTCGCGAACATCAGCAGCGTCAGCCCGACGAACACGTGGGCGCCGTGCAGGCCGGTCAGCCCGTAGAAGATCGACCCCTGCGCGTGGTCGCCCGGCGCGAAGCCGATGTGCACGTACTCGTTGATCTGGACGGTGAGGAAGGTCGCTCCCAGCAGGAACGTGGTCAGGAGGCCGACGCGCAGCCCCGCGCGGTTCTCGTTCTTGGCCGACTCGAGCGCCCAGTGCATCGTGAAGCTCGACGAGATGAGGATCGCCGTGTTCACGCCGGCCACGGCCACCGGCAGCTCCGTGCCCTCGGCCGGCCACGGCTGGTCGGCGACGCCCCGGATGAAGAAGTACGCCGTGAAGAACGCTCCGAAGAGCATGATCTCCGAGATGATGAAGAGCAGCATCCCGAGGAACTGGGCGTCTACGCGCGACGAGCGGTTGGCCTCAGGCGGCCCGTGGTGATCGTGGGTGACGTGCTCCTCGGCGGCCTCGAGCCGGGCGCGGAGCGATACCGACGCCGACTCCATCAGGCGCTCGCCTGCGCCGGATCGCCCTCGCGCGCTTCCTCGGGCTGGACCACCACGTGCTCGACGGGCTTGGCGGTCGAGGAGCGGACGCGCTCGATGAGATCGCCGCGCAGCCAGCCGGAGCGGGTGGCCGGAAAGGTAGACACCACGATCTCGTCGATCGCGTAGTACTGCATGGCGTTCTTGATGGCCGTGTAGGGATCGGGGTCCATGACCTGCCCGGCGGCCTCGAGGCCCTCGGCGGTGAGCCGCTCGAGCATCGCGGCCAGGCGCGCGCTCGGATCGCCCGCCTCCTTGCCACCCTGCGGACAGATCACCACGAAGCTGTGCGGCGAGCGCGCGGCCTTCTCCTTCAACATCTGGATCAGGGGCTCTCCGGCCACGGTCTCGTTGGCCACGACCAGCGTGTTGGTGACCTCGTCCTTGTCGGCCTCGAGGTCGACGACCACATGGTCCACCGGCACGCCGGTGTCGTGGTGCACCCGCTCGATCAGGTCACGGCGCATCCAGCCCGAGCGCGTCTCGGGATGCGTGGAGATGATGATGCAGTCCGCCCCGTAGGCCGCCACCGCGTCCATCGTGGCCGAATAGGGATCCGGGTCCATCACGGCGCCGGTGGCGAGGATGCCGACGGCGCGCAGTTGGGCCAGGGTCGTCATCAGGCGGTTCTCGGCCGCCTTCATCGAGTTGTCGTCGTAGATCACGTAGCCCTCGCGCGGCCGGTTCTGGGGGCAGATGACGGTGACCGCGAAGGGGCGGTGGTCCGCGTGAGCCTCCTCGGCCTTCTCCCTGACCTGGTCGATCAGCGCCCTGCCGCCAACGGTCTCGTTGGCCACAACGAGGATCCTCACGGGCTGCGGCTTTGCGTTCACTCGTGCGCCACCGCCGACGTGCCGGCCGGCACGGGCTCCTTCTCCCGATCCTTGAACACGCCGTGCACCGCGCCCGGCACCCCGTATTCATAGGGTCCACCTACCACGGTCGGGATGTCGTCGAAGTTGAACAGCGGCGGGGGCGAGGACACCTGCCACTCGAGCGTGTGCGCCCGCCACGGGTTGGCGGAGGCGCGCGGGCCGTTACGCCAACTCGTGACCATGTTGTAGAGGAAGACCAGGAAGCTGAGCCCGAAGAGGAAGCTCGAGATCGAGATGATCGCGTTCAGCGACGCGAACTGCTCCGAGTAGTCGGCCACACGCCGGGGCATGCCGTCGATCCCCACGAAGTGCATCGGCCCGAACGTGAGGTTGAAGAAGACGAACGAGAGCCAGAAGTGGATCTTGCCGAGCGTCTCGTCGTACATGCGGCCGGTCATCTTCGGGAACCAGAAGTAGAGGCCCGCGAAGATCGTGAACACGCTGCCGCCGAACAGCACGTAGTGGATGTGGGCCACCACGAAGTAGGTGTCCGAGACGTGAATGACCACCGGCAGCACGGCCAGCACGATGCCGCTGATGCCGCCCAGAGTGAACATCGTGATGAAGCCGAGCGCGAAGAGCATCGGCGTGGTCAGATGGATCACCCCTCGCCAGAGCGTGGCGAGCCACGAGAAGATCTTGATGCCGGTGGGCACCGCGATCAGCATGGTGGTGATCATCATCGGTATGCGCAGCCAGGCGAACATGCCCGAGACGAACATGTGGTGGGCCCAGACCGTGAAGCCGAGGATCACGATGGCCACCAGCGAGAACGCCATCATCCGGTAGCCGAACACCGGCTTGCGGGCGTTGGCCGAGATCACCTCGCTGACGATGCCGAACCCGGGCAGCATCATGATGTAGACCGCCGGGTGCGAGTAGAACCAGAAGATGTGCTGGTACATGATCACGTCGCCGCCGCCGCCCGGGTTGAAGAAGTGCGTCCCGAGCGCGCGGTCGAACAGCACGAGGAACTGCGAGCCGGCGATGAACGGGGTGGCGATCACCACCAGCAGCGAGGTCGTGAAGTTCGCCCACACGAGCAGCGGCATGCGGAAGAAGGTGAGTCCGGGGGCGCGCATGGTGATGATCGTCACCAGGAAGTTGAGCGCGGTGGCGATCGACGAGGCGCCGGCGAACTGCACTCCGATCGAGAAGAAGGTCTGTCCGATCGGCGTCTCGGTGGAGAGCGGCGCATACGCCGTCCAGCCGGTGGCGAATGCGCCGCCGGGGGCGAGGAAGCTCGCGGTCATCATCACGCCGGCCACCGGGAGCATCCAGAACGACAGCGCGTTCAGGCGCGGGAAGGCCATGTCCGGCGCCCCGATCATCAGCGGGATCACGTAGTTCGCGATGCCGGCGAACACCGGGATGATGAACAGGAAGATCATCAACGAGGCGTGCACCGAGAACAGCCCGTTGTAGGTGTTCGGATCCACGAACTGGGTGCCCGGCGCGGCCAGCTCGGCGCGGATGAGCATGGCCATCAGCCCGCCGAGGATGAAGAAGACGAACGTGGTGAGGATGTACTGGATGCCGATCACCTTGTGATCGGTGTTCACGCGGAAGTAGTCGCGCCACGAGCGGGCGCCGTGGCCCGAATGGTCGTCGGGTACGGTCGGCGCGCCGGAGGCCCATCGGAACCAGTAGTCGAAGCAGCCGATGCCGACCAGGAAGGCGAGGGGCATGGCGATGAGCGCCACGGTGGTGATGGCCTCGCCGTCGATCAGCGGGTCGTAGCCGTAGAGGGCGCGCACCAGTACGACCAGTGCGAACGCGAAGAGGCCGCCGAAGAGGACGCTCAGCGCCGCGCGGTACCAGCCGGGCCCCCTGAGCCGGGCGGCCATCGTCATCGAGCGGTCTCCCTCATCGGAGGCGGCATCGTATCCAGGCGCCCGGGCACGAGCCTCACTGGCTTTCCGACCCGCTGGAGGCATCTGAGGCGCCGGCCGAGGCGTTGGCGGTGGCCTCGCCGCGCTTCTTCTCCAGCCAGGCGGCGAACTCCGCCTCCGGCACGACCTTCAGGCTCTGGCGCATGGTGGCGTGCCCGAGCCCGCACAGCTCGGCGCAGAGGATCGAGTAGTCGCCCAGGCGGTTGGGGGTTACGCGGAAGCTCGTGGTCAGGCCGGGCACCGCGTCGGACTTCAGGCGGAAGGCCGGCACGAAGAACGAGTGGATCACGTCCTCGGCGGTGATGTCGAACTTGACGGGACGGTTCTCGGGCAGCACCAGGTCGTCGGTCCTGACGGTCTTCCCGCTCGCGTCGGGATAGGCGAAGTGCCACGCGAACTGCTGGCCGACCACCTGTACGACCATCTCGTTCGGCTTGGCGTCCTCCTGGTCGTCGAGCACCACCCACGCGTAGACCGAGATCGCCGAGACGATGATGAACGGCACGACCACCCATATCAGCTCGAGGCGGGCGCTGCCGTGGATCGGCTCGCCGTCCCCCATGTCGCCGGGCCGCGCCCGGAAGCGCACCACGCTGTAGATCACGACCGTCATGACCCCCACGAAGATCGGCACCGACACGAACAGCAGGACGTCGTAGAGCCGATCGACGGCCGGCGCCGCCGTCGAGGCCTGGGTGGGGAACCAGTCGATCGCGTACACGATCGCCACCCCGATGAGGGAGGCGATCGTCGCGAGGACGAGCATCCGCGAGAGCGGTGTGTTACGCAACCGCGGGGACTCCTGGAATCACGGCGCGCGATGTTAATTGAAGGAGCCGGACAGAGGCGCGCATCTGGCGCCGCGGGACACGCTCGCACCGTGGGCCCGGCCGGGCGCTTCCTGGCCGCGGGCAAGGCGGCGCGCTCAGGCGGCCGAATGCTTCCGGCCGAGGGCTCGCGGCGCGCTCAGGCGGCCGAATGCTTGCCGGGGGGGCCGACGCTAGGCGGCCGAATGCTATGGCGGGGCCGGCGCTCAGGCGGCCAGGGGCTGCTCCGCCGGTGAGGCGGCTCGTGAGGCGGCATGCTCGCGGCCCCGGAAGTCGGACGGCGGTGCCCCGTGGTGGCGGCGGAAGGCCTTTGCGAACTGCGCGGGCTGGCGATAGCCGACGCTGACCGCCACCTCGCGCACCGGTGCCGAGCCGTCCTGCAGGAGGCGCAGCGCGTTGCGCATGCGGACCTTCGCCAGGTGGCCGCGAAAGCTGGTGTCCCCGACTTCGGCGAAGGCACGCTGAAGCTGTCGCCTCGAGGTGGCGATCCGTCGCGCCACGCTCTCGAGGTCGAGCTCGCGGTCGAAGTCCCGCTCGATGATCGCCGTGGCCTCCTCGTAGAGAGCCTCGCGCCGGCGGATGGTGCCCTCTCGTCTGGCCACGTCTGTTTATACGGGCGCCGGCACCCTCTGGATCGCCCTGGTGCGCGTTTAGCGCGCGCGTGTGGGCGGGATGATCAGGGACACGTGCGCCTGCCGGAGCCCCGCGGAGCCCTCACCGAGTACCTCTTCGACGGGCTGTCGGCTCCCGTCCACGCTCTGACGCGACCGCCTCCCGCCGAAGGCGACGCGCTGGCCGGCGAGGACTTCCACCTGGCCCTGTACGCCTGCTACGAGCTGCACTACCGCTCCTTCGAAGCGGTCGACGAGGACTGGGAGTGGGAGCCGTCGCTGCTGTCGCTTCGGCGCGACCTGGAGCAGACCTTCGAAGCGCGGCTGCGCGACGAGCTCGGGTCCGAGCTGGAGCCGGCCGAGGACATCCCCGCGGCCCTCCTGGCCCTGATCGCGGCGGCCGCCGGGCCGTCCGTGTCGAGGCACCTCGAGACGCGCGGCACCCTGGAGGAGTTCCGGGAGCTGGCCGCGCACCGGTCGGCGTACCAGCTCAAGGAGGCCGATCCCCATTCGTGGGCGTTGCCCCGGCTGAGCGGCGGGCCGAAGGCAGCGCTCGTGGAGATACAGGCCGACGAGTACGGCGGGGGCCGCCCGGAGCGTGCGCACGCACGGCTGTTCGCCGAGACGCTCGAGGCTCTAGGCCTGGACGGGAGCTACGGGGCCTACCTCGACCACATCCCGGGTGGCACTCTGGCCACGGTGAACGTCATGTCGCTCTTCGGCCTGCACCGGCGGTTGCGCGGGGCGGCCATCGGCCACCTCGCGGTGGTCGAGATGGACTCCTCGCTGCCGAACCGTCGCTACGCCAACGGCCTGCGCCGCCTCGGCCTGGGCAGCGCGGCGACGGACTTCTACGACGAGCACGTGGAGGCCGACGCCATGCACGAGAACCTCGCCGCCCACGACCTGGCCGGTGGGCTGGCCCGGGACGACCCGGCGCTGGCCCCGGACATCCTGTTCGGGGCGCGGGCGCTACTCCTGCTCGAGGACCCCCTGGCTCGGCGGCTGATCGATAGCTGGAGCGAGGGACGCACGTCGCTGCGTATGCCGCTGCCCGCGGCGGCGTTGGCCTGAGGTCGGATCTCGAAGTCCCCGCCACTACCCGCACCGTCCTGCCCTGATGGTCTCCTGGACCACTTAGGCAGGACGTTGACGCCGGGAGCCGGGCTTAAGGGCCTATCGGGATAGGTCCAACGGCGCCGCGGACCTGCGAGCCCCGCATGGCCCTCTAACGCCCGCCCTCCGCGCCGCCCTCGGCTCGGAAGCCGATCAGCCTGTGCGTTCCGTCGCAGAACGGCCGGATCTGCGATCGGCCGCAGCGGCAGAGGGCGACCGTCCGGCGGCGGGCGTCGATCTCCTGACCGTCTTGGCCGACGATCTTGAACGGCCCGCGCACCAGGTAGGGGCCGTCGCGGTACGGGGTGATCGTCACCTCGTCCAGGTCGCGGCCGGGCCGGGCCGCCAGGTCGTCTAGTCGCGGCTGTGGCTCGCCCGATCGCGCGTCGTGAGGCAGATGCGCCTCAGTGCTCGAGCGGGAGCTCGGCCATCTCCTGGCGAGCATCCCGAACCCAGCGGATGGTTGGGACCAGGAAGACGAGCATGCCGATCGCGAAGATGAACCACGAGAGGAGCACGCCGGCCAGCGCGATGGTCAGCCCGAAGGCCACGAAGACCGGCAGGAAGGAGGGTCCCGGCAGGTGCACCTGCTCGCCGGCCGGTGGAACCAGCTCGTCTCTCGGGGCGACCTCGTCGGCCATCCGCGCTCAGTTGGCCGCCAGGTAGACGAACGCCGCCAGGAAGGAGCCTCCGAACACGAGCACCGAGATGCTGGTGGCGAGCAGTGCGGTGCGGACGTTCCTCTGGGCCAGGCGGCGGTTCACGAGCGGGATGTTGCCAGATCCCCGATCGGGGGGCCCCTACCGAGTGAGGGATGCCGGTTTGTCGTGCAAGCTCGACCCCGCGGCCGGCCGGTGAAAATCCCCGCCGCACTCCCGCCACACGCCCCGCCGGGCGGCGCGCGCCCGCTGCTCGGCGCGCCGGTAGCGCCGCTTGGCCCTCAGGGACTCACCGCCGGCGGTAAAGCGCGCCCAACCGCGCGAGAGCTGCGTGGCCGCCAGGTCGCCGCCGCCTCGTACGCGCGCGTAGGCCAGCAACCGCCCACCCTTGTCGAAGAGCGGCCGCGAGGCGTCGGTCGTGAGGGTCAGCCGCCGCTCGCGGCTGCCGTGGCCGTCGAAGAACCCGTCGCCGTCCGAGTCGCGCAGGTGCTTGAAGCTGAGCCGCGCCAGCGACGCGGTGGCCTGCGCGCCGCCGCAGTGCGCCCTGCGCCCGGCCATGGCGGGCCGCGGCGTGTCGAGGCCGAGCAGCCGGACCGTGTAGAAGGGCCGTCGGGCTCCGAAGGCCCGCACCCTGAGCGTGTTGCCGCTGAAGACCTTGAGCGTCTTCGCCTCGATCGTCTGCACGGAGCCGCCGCCCCCGTCCGGATTCCTGCGCCTGCTGCAGGGGCACGGCAGCGACTCGCACGCAACGCCGTTGCCATCCGAGTCGAGGCTGTCCGGGTCCTCGTTCGGACCCCCGCGCTGAAGGAAGTACTCCTGAGCGGCCTTCTGCGAGCTGAAGTCGCTGCAGTTCCTGTCGTCCGCAGGCGCGGCCACCGCCGCCTCCGCTCCCATGCCACCGCCCAGAGCCAAGGCGGCGAGCGCCGCCCCGGCTATTCCAAGAGCCCTCATGTCGACCTCCCCCCACGGCAGCGCCGCGCTTCGTGCCGGTCGCACCGAAACGGCGACCGCTTTCCCCACGAAGGGCCCGCGGCGCCCGATTCGCCCCCCGGCAGGGCCCCGCCTTCAGAGCCCTACTCGTTCGGGGATCGGTTGGCCGAGCGGTACGAGGCGCGCGCCGGGAGCTTCGAGTCGGAGTGTCCTCACCGCTCGACGTGCGGACTCGTCGCGAGCGCGCCGCCCTCGAGCGCTGCGCGCGCCAGAGCTTGGACCCAGGCCAGATCGGCGTCGAGCTCGGCGCGTTCGTGCGACGCGAAGCGGCCGCTGACTTCGGAGAACGCGAAGCCCAACAGGAAGGTGCTGAGCAGTCGCTCGACGCGCGGCACGTCGGCATCGGGGACGCCGGCGTCGCGCAGCCCGGCGTAGAGCGCGGCGCGCCGCGCGACGGCGGCGGGCGTCGTGAGCGGGCGGCGCAGGAGAAGGCCGAACGCCTCGGGGTGGCGCCGCGCAGCCGCGCGCATCCCCTCGGTCAACGCGGCCAGGCGCTCGGGCCAGGGAAGGGCGGCGTCGGGCATCCCGAGTTCGTCGAGCAGGCGCTCGACGATCCCGTCGAGCAGCCCTTGCTTGTCGCCGACGTGCCGGTAGAGCGCCATCGGGGTGACCTCAAGACGTCGGGCGACCGACCGCATACCGACGGCGTCCAGGCCGTGGCTGTCGGCGATCGTCAGGGCGGCGTCGAGGATCGGGCGATTGAGAGGTCGCACTCCAGGAGTATACGCCGTATACTCGCTGCCATGAGGCTGCTCCTCGGTGACGGCTCGAGCCTGACCGCCCGCCAGGTCGCGACCCAGGCGGCGGCGGCGGGCCACCGCGTCGAGGTGCTCTCCGCGAGCCGCATCGGCCTGGCTTGCCTGACCGGCGCGGTCGATCGCGTACACCGGGTGCCGGCGTTCGGACAGCAGCCGCGCGCCTGGCTCGACACGGTGCTCGCCGTACTCCGCCGTGGCGGCCATGACGTCCTCGTCCCGACGCAGGAGCACGTCGCGCTGCTCTCGCGCGAGGCGCCCCGGATACGCGCGCTCGGAGTTGGTCTGGCCGTCCCCCCGTTCGAGGCTCTCATGCGGGTCCAAGACAAGGTCGCCCAGGCGGCCACGGTTGACGCCCTCGGCCTGCCGGCCCCGCAAACGTCGGTCGTCTGGTCCGCGAACGAGCTGGTCGGGGTAGCGCGCCTGCCCGTCTTCGTCAAGGAGGCGATCGGCACCGCGAGCCGCGGCGTGCGTCGCCTCGACCGGCCAGAGTCCTTGCGCGAGCTCGCCTTTGAGCTCGACGCGCGCCGGGCGTTCGTGGACGGGGTCGTCGTCCAAGAACCGGCAGACGGGCGACTGTGCATGGTGCAGGCCGTGTTCGGCTTGGGCAAGCTCGTCGCGTGGCACGCCTGCGTCCGCGCGCGGGAGGGGCTCGACGGCGGCGCGAGCGTAAAGCGCAGCGTCGGTGGGGAGGGCATCGAGCAGATCCTCACCGAACTCGGCGGAGCACTCGGTTGGCACGGGGCGCTTTCACTCGACGTGATCCTCACCGCGGCCGGCCCACGGCTCATCGACGTCAACCCGCGGCTCGTCGAACCGGGCAACGCGTGGCGGGCCGGCATCGACCTCGTCGACGCGCTGCTGCGGGTCGCGTGTGGCGCATCCGTCGGCACCGGCGGGCCGGGCGCGCCCGGTGTGGTGACCTACCAACTGCTCCTGGCACTGTTCGCTGCAGCCGGAGACGGCGGGCGTCGTGCGGTCGCGAGCGAGCTGGTGATGCGCGCGAGACGGCTGGGCCCCTACGCCCACGGCGAGGAGGAGCTCACTCCTTGGCGCGGTGACCCGCTCGCCGCAGTGCCGTTACTCGCAGCGGCCGCGGCCGGCCTGATCGCCCCCGGGGCGGCGACCGGCCTCGCGGCGGGTGCCGTGAACGCGTATGCGATGACGTCCGCGACGTGGCGTTGGATCGCGGGCTGACCGGGAGGTGACGCAGCAACGCGCGGTTGCGGTCGTCGCGGCCGTAGCGGCGCTCGCCGGTGCTCTGGCGGTCCGCGGACGGTCCCGCACGACCCGGACCATCGCCCCTCCGCCCCCCGACCCATCCCGCTGAGCCGAGGATCGCCCGCACAGGGCCGCCTACAGCTCCGCCTCGAGCCCCTTCCGCTCGATCACCTCGATCTTCGCCAGCCGCCGTCGGTGCCTCTCCTCGCCCGTGAAGCTCGCCTCCGCGTAGGCCAGGAGGATGTCGTGGGCCAGGTTGGCCCCGATCACGCGCGCCCCCATGCAGAGCACGTTCATGTCGTCGTGCTCGACCCCCTGGTGGGCCGTGTAGGTGTCGTGCACCGTGGCGGCGCGGATACCCGGCACCTTGGCCGCGGCCACGGCAACGCCGGCTCCCGAGCCGCAGACCACGACGCCGCGCTCGGCCTCGCCCCCGCGGACGGCGCGACAGACGGCGAGGGCCACGTCGGGGTAGTCGACGGGCTCGGTGGAGTTCGTGCCGAGGTCGATCGGCTCGTGGCCGGCCTCGCGCAGCGTGGCCAGCACCACCTCCTTCAGGGGGAAGCCGGCGTGGTCGAAGCCGCAGGCGATCCTCACGAGGCACCCCGCGACCGCTCGGCGGCAAGCTCCTGACCCGCCAGGAGGGCCGCGCCGCGCAATCCGGCCTCCGGCCCGTAGCGCGACAGCCGGATCTCGGTGCGCTCGCCCACGCCGGGAAGCGTGAAGCGGGCGGCCACCTCGCGGGCGGGTTCGAGCAGGAGGTCACCCGCGGCCGAGACGCCCCCACCGATGGCCACGACCTCGGGGTCGAAGGTGTTGATGGCGTTGGCGATGCCCACCCCGAGGCGCTCGCCGAGCACCCGCACCGCCCGGCGGGCGGTCTCGTCGCCGGCGCCCGCCGCCTCGACCGCGTCACGGCCCGTGAGCTTCTGCCCGGATGCCGCGAGCCGCCCGAGCGCCGAGTCCGGCGACGCTTCGGCGGCACGCGCAGCCAGCCGATCCAGCGCGCGCCCGGCGGCAAGCGACTCGAGCGAACCGGGCTGCGGAAAGCGCTCGGCCGCCGCGGGCGCGCCTTCCTCCAGGTCGAGCCCGACGATCAGGTGCCCGAGCTCGGCCGCCGCCCCGGTGGTCCCGCGGTAGATGCGCCCGCCGAGCACCAGACCGCCGCCCACCCCGGTGCCAACGGTGAACATCACGAGATCTGAGACGACCAACCGGTCGCCTTCATGGGCCTCGGCAAGAGCGGCGCAGTTGGCGTCGTTGTCGACGAACACCGGTACGCCCAGGCGCTCGCGCAGCAGCTCGCGGAGCGGCACGTCGCGCAGCGGGATGTTCACGCTCGACTTCACACGGCCGGTGTCGAACTCGATCACCGACGGCACGCCGATCCCCACGGCAGCGGCCCCGGAGCCGGCGGCGGCCTCGATCGCGTCGGCGATCTGCTCGATCAACTCGTCGGAGCTGTCGAGGTCGGTGGGCACCTGGTGGACCTCGCCCAGCTCGGAGCCGTCGAGCGCGGCCACCGCGAGCTTGGTGCCGCCGAGGTCGACGCCGATCAGTCGCTGACTATTGGAGGAGGCCATGTGGCCCCACGCTAGCCGAGCCCCGCGGGCGCCGCCTCGTCCAGCCGTTAACCGCCTCGTGAGGACTCCTCGCACCCGCACCGGGGTAAGGTCCGCTGCAAGCGAGCGAGAGGAGAGAGATGGCGACCACCGAGGCCGATACGCGGACGCTGGACGAGCTGTGCGTGAACACCATCCGCACCCTCTCGATGGATGCCGTCCAGAAGGCGAGCTCCGGCCACCCCGGAACGCCCATGGCCCTCGCTCCGCTTGCCTACGTTCTCTACACGCGGGTGATGCGCCACAACCCGGCAAACGACGACTGGCCGGGCCGGGACCGCTTCATCCTCAGCAACGGCCACGCCTCGATGCTCCTCTACTCGATGCTCTACCTGACGGGGTACGGGCTGACCCTCGAGGATCTCAAGAACTTCCGCCAGGTGGGCAGCCCCACGGCCGGCCACCCCGAGCGCAAGTACACGCCGGGCATCGAGATAACCACCGGGCCGCTCGGTCAGGGCATCGCCTCGTCGGTGGGCATCGCGCTGGCCGAGCGCATCATGGCCGAGCGCTTCAACACCTCCGACCACGACGTGGTCGATCACCACACCTTCGTCTCGTGCAGCGACGGCGACCTCCAGGAGGGCATCGCCTCCGAGGCCTGCTCGCTCGCCGGCCACCTCGGCCTCGGCCGGCTGATCGCCTTCTACGACGACAACCACATCTCGATCGAGGGCGACACCGAGCTGTCCTTCTCAGAGGAGGTGCCCAAGCGCTTCGAGGCCTACGGCTGGCACGTGATCAACCTGGGCGAGGACATCTCGCTCGACCGCATCGAGGCCGCCACCCGCGAGGCGATGGAGGTCGAGGACCGGCCGTCGCTGGTTGTGCTGCGGACCCACATCGCCACCGGGGCGCCCAACGCCCAGGACACCGCCGAGTCCCACGGCGCGCCGCTGGGAGAGGAGGAGATCCGGCTGACCAAGGAGGCCTACGGCTGGCCCACCGAGCCGGCCTTCCACGTGCCCGATGAGGCGCTCGCGCACTTCCGCGAGTGCTGCACGCGCGGGAAGGAGCAGGAGGAGGAGTGGAACGAGCGCGTCGCGTCCTATCGCGAGGCCGAGCCGGAACTGTGGGACAAGCTGAGCGAGATCCTCGAGAAGCGCATGCCGGAGGGGTGGGATAGCGACGTGCCGCGGTTCGATCCCGCCGACAAGCCGGTGGCCACCCGCAAGGCCTCGCAGAAGGTGATCCAGTGGGCGGCCGAGCAGGTGCCGCACCTGGTGGGCGGCTCCGCCGATCTAGCGCCCTCGACCTCGACGTTGATCGAGGACGCCGGCGACATCGGGCGGCACCACTTCGACGGGCGCAACCTGCACTTCGGCATCCGCGAGCACGGCATGGGGGCGATGATCAACGGCATGACGATCAGCGGCCTGCGCGCCTTCGGGGCCACCTTCCTGATCTTCAGCGACTACATGCGCGGGGCCATGAGGCTCGCGGCCCTGATGGAGCTGCCGTCGATCTTCGTCTACACGCACGATTCGATCGGACTCGGGGAGGACGGGCCGACCCACCAGGCGGTCGAGCAGCTCGTGGGCCTGCGCGCGGTGCCGCGATTGAACGTGCTGCGCCCGGCGGACGCCAACGAGACCGCCCTCTGCTGGCGCTTCGCCCTGCGGCAGACCGACAACCCGTCGGCGATGGCGCTCTCGCGCCAGAACCTGCCGATCATCGATCCGGAGGTCATTCCGGACGACGCCGTCGAGCGTGGCGCCTACGTGCTGCGCGAGGCCTCCAAGAGCGAGCCCGACCTGATCCTCATGGCCTCGGGCTCCGAGGTGAGCCTCTGCATGGACACCGCGGAGCTGCTCGAGGGCGAGGACATCGCCACCCGCGTCGTGAGCATGCCGTGCATGGACCGCTTCGCCGAGCAGGACGATGACTATCGCGAGTCGGTGTTGCCGCGCGCGTGCCGCGCGAAGGTGGCCGTAGAGGCCGCGAGCCCCTTCAGCTGGTACCGCTGGATCGGGGAGGACGGCGACACCGTCTGCATGGAGACCTTCGGGGAGTCCGGTCCCTACAAGGAGGTGTTCGAGCACTTCGGCTTCACTACCGACAACGTGGCCGCACGCGCCCGTGCGGTGGTCGAACGGCTCGGCGTCCAGGCGGGACACTCATGAGGCAGTTGGCAGTTGGCAGTCGACAGTTGGCAGGCTCCGGATCGGGGTCGCCTGAACCAGACTCGATCGAGAGGCACCACAGATGAGCGTCCAGGCACAGGTGAACGAGCGGCTCGCGGCCATGACCGAGGTCGGCACCGCCGTGTGGCTCGACCAGATTCGGCGCACGCTGATCGAGGACGGCGAGCTCGAGCGTCTGGTCACCGAGGACTCGCTGCGCGGCGTGACATCGAATCCGGCGATCTTCGAGAAGGCCATTCTCGGCAGCGACGACTACGACGAGGCCCTCGTCGAGTTCGCCCGCGAGGGGCTGTCCGCCGAGGAGATCTTCGACCGCATCGCCGTCTACGACGTGCAGGCAGCCTGCGACGTGCTGCGCCCGGTGTGGGAGTCGCTGGAGGGCAGGGACGGCTTCGTCTCGCTCGAGGTGGCGCCGCGTCTGGCCCACGAGACCGGGGGCACGATCGAGGCCGCCCAGCACTACTGGGACATCGTGGACCGCCCCAACCTGATGGTGAAGATCCCCGGCACCGACGCCGGCATCCCCGCCATCGAGGAGATGATCTCGCGCGGCGTGAACGTGAACGTGACGCTGCTGTTCTCGGTCGAGGCCTATGCCACGGCTCAGGAGGCCTTCATCCGCGGCCTCGAGCGCCGGCAGGAGGCCGGCGGGGGGCTCGACGTGCACTCGGTGGCGAGCTTCTTCGTCTCGCGCGTGGACACCGAGATCGACAAGCGCCTCGAGAAGAGCGGGCGCACCGATCTACAGGGCACCGCGGGACTCGCCAACGCGCGCCTGGCCTACCAGCGCTTCAAGGAGGTCTTCTACGGGGACCGCTTCGCGGCGCTCAAGGGTGCCGGCGCCCCCGTGCAGCGGCCACTGTGGGCCTCCACGGGCGTGAAGAACCCGAACTACTCCGAGACCATGTACGTGGACGGGCTGATCGCCCCCGACACCGTGAACACCATGCCGATGGCCACGCTGCTGGCCTCCGCCGAGCACCTGGAGGTCACCGGCGCGACCGCCGACGAGGACCCGGAGGTCACCAAGCGCACGCTCGACGCGTTGGCCGAGGCGGGCATCGACCTCGACGAGGTCACCGACTTCCTGCTGAAGGACGGCGTGGACAAGTTCGTGACGCCGGCCAACAAGCTGTTCGCCGCCATCGAGAGCCGCCGCGAGGCGGTCACGACGGGTCGGCCGGGCAGCTTCGAGTCGAACCTGCCCGACCACCTCGAGCCCGGGCTCGCCGCACGGGTCAAGAAGGCCGGGGAGGAGGACGTGGCCAAGCGCATCTGGCGCAAGGACCCGAGCCTCTGGGGCGGAGGGCCGGAGATCGAGGACCGCCTGGGGTGGCTCAACATCGCCGACACCATGCGCGAGGAGGTCGCCGACCTGAACGCCTTCCGCGAGGAGTGCCGGGCCGACGGGCTCACCGACGTGGCCCTGCTCGGCATGGGCGGCTCGAGCCTCGCGCCCGAGGTCTTCCGCCAGAGCTTCCCCACGAGCGACGACGGCCTGCGCCTGCACGTGCTCGACTCCACCGACGCCGGCGCCGTGCTGTCCCTCGAGCGCCGCCTCGAGCTCGACAAGACGCTGTTCATCGTCTCCAGCAAGTCCGGAGGCACGATCGAGCCGAACTCGATGTTCCGCTACTTCCACCAGCGCGTGGAAGAGAAGGTGGGCGATTCGGTGGACAGGCACTTCGCCGCGATCACCGACCCGGGCAGCTCCCTGCAGCAGCTCGCCGGCGAGCACGGCTTCCGCCGCACCTTCGTGAACGACCCCAACATCGGCGGGCGCTACTCGGCGCTCTCGTTCTTCGGATTGGTGCCGGCCGCGCTGATGGGCGTCGACCTCGAGAGGCTGCTCGACACCGCGGGGGCTGCCGAGGAGGCGTGCGCCAACTACGACAGCTCGTCGAGCAACTCCGGCCTGTGGCTGGGACTCACGCTCGGGGAGCTTGCCCTCAACGGGGTGGACAAGTTGACCTTCCAGGCCTCCGAGCCGATCGGCAGCTTCGGCCTGTGGGCGGAGCAGCTGGTGGCCGAGAGCACCGGCAAGGAGGGGAAGGGCATCGTGCCGGTGGCCGGTGAGCCCACGGGCGGGGCCGACTCATACGGCTCGGACCGCGTGTTCGTGCACCTTCGGCCCCGCGAGGAGGCCGACGAGGCCTTCGGCCCGGAGACGATCGAGCTGGTGGAGGCCGGGCACGCGGTGCTCACCGTCTTCTTCGAAGGGCCCGAGGACCTCGGGCGCGTCTTCTTCTTCGCCGAGTTCGCCACCGCGGTGGCCGGCTGGGTGCTCGGGATCAACCCGTTCGACCAGCCCAACGTGCAGGAGGCCAAGGACGCCACGAGCAAGGTGCTCGAGCGCTACTCGAACGAGGGTCGCCTGCCCGAGGTGACCGACGCCGACGATGCTGCGCTGAAGGCCCTCTTGGGGAGTGTCGAGCCGCCGAGCTACGTGAGCCTGCACGGATACATCGAGCCCTCGGCGGAGCTCGACACCGCGATCGAGGAGCTACGGACGGTCCTCCGGGATGCCACGAAGGCGACCACGACGTTCGGCTACGGCCCGCGCTTCCTGCACTCGACCGGACAGCTCCACAAGGGCGGCCCCGCGACCGGCGTCTTCCTGCAGCTGATCCACGACGGCGACGAGGACGTCGAGATCCCCGACGCCGGCTACTCGTTCACCACCCTCAAGAACGCGCAGGCCATCGGGGACCTCGAGACCCTGCGCGCGCACGACCTCCCCGCCGAGCGGGTGCGCCTGCGCGGTGATCCCGTGGCAGGAGTGAGGGACCTGACCGCCAAGATCCGTGACCTCGTGGGAGGAAACTGAGCATGCAGATCGGATTCGTAGGACTCGGCCGCATGGGCGGCGGGATGGCACATCGCATCGTGCGCGACTCGGATCACGAGGTGTTCGGCTGGAACCAGGGCCAGGAGGAGATCGACCAGCTGGAGAAGAACGGCGGGACGGGCGCGGAGTCGCTCGAGGACCTCGTGTCGAAGCTCGCCGCGCCCCGCCACGTGTGGGTGATGGTGCCGTCGGGCGAGCCGACTCAGCAGACCATCGAGCGGCTGCTCGAGCTGCTCGACGAGGGTGATCTGATCATCGACGGCGGCAACTCTCGCTGGACCGACTCCAAGGAGAACGGCGAGCGCTGCCGCGCCCAGGGCGTCGAATTCGTCGACGTGGGAACGAGCGGCGGCGTCTGGGGCCTCGCCAACGGCTACTGCATGATGGTCGGCGGCACGCCCGACGGCGTGGAGCGGCTGAAGCCGGTGCTGGACGTTCTGGCCCCACCGGAGGGGTGGGACCACATGGGCGACAACGGCTCCGGCCACTACGTGAAGATGGTGCACAACGGCATCGAGTACGGGATGCTGCAGGCTTACGCAGAGGGCTTCGCGCTGCTGCACAAGTCAGCGTACGAATTGGACGTGAAGGCCATCTCGCACGTGTGGAACCAGGGCTCGGTGGTGCGCTCGTGGCTGCTCGAGCTTGCCGAGGCCGCCTTCGACCTCGAGGGCAACGACCTCGAGAAGATCCGTGGCTACGTGGAGGACTCCGGGGAGGGTCGCTGGACGGTGATGGATGCCATCGACCAGTCGGTGAACGCGCCGATCATCACGCTGTCGCTGATGGCGCGCTTTGCCTCGCGTGACTCGGAGCATTACGCCGACCGGGTGATCGCGGCGCTGCGCAACCAGTTCGGCGGCCACGCCATCCAAGCCGCCGAGCAGGTCGCGGCCAGGGAAGGCAGCTAGGGGTGGCGACCGCCGTCGTCGAAGACGAGAACCCGCTCGTCGAGGGGCTCGAGCGGCTCCCCGTCCATCCCACCACGCTGGTCATCTTCGGCGCCACCGGCGATCTCGCCAAGCGCAAGCTGCTCCCCGCGCTGTACAACCTCGCCCACGAGGGGGCGCTGCCCGAGCGCTTCAACCTGATCGGCGTCTCGCGCAAGGACATGCCCGACGACGACTACCGCGCCATCGCGAAGGAGTCGATCGAGAAGTACTCACGCACGAAGACCGACGACAAGGTGCTGGATGCGCTGCTCGAGCACGTGCGCTACGTGTCGGGGACATTCGACACCCCAGACCCCTACGACGGCCTCCAACGCGTGGCCGACGAGTTCGACGAGGAGGCGGGCATCCCGTTCAACCGCGTCTACTACCTCTCGACGGCGCCGGGCTTCTTCCCGGTGATCATCAAGGCGCTTGGGGACCGGGGCCTCGACGAGCGCGAGGACGCCGAGGTGCACGTGGTGATCGAGAAGCCCTTCGGCACGACGCTCGACGAGGCGCTCGACCTGAACCGCCAGGTGCTCGACGTCTTCGACGAGCAGCAGGTCTTTCGCATCGACCACTACCTGGGCAAGGAGACCGTCCAGAACGTCCTCGCCTTCCGCTTCGCCAACGGGATGTTCGAGCCACTGTGGAACCGCAACTACATCGACCACGTGCAGATAACGGCCTCCGAGGACATCGGCATCGGGACGCGCGCGGGCTACTACGACGAGTCGGGTGCCCTTCGGGACCTCGTGCAGAACCACATGCTGCAGCTGCTCACGCTGCTGTGCATGGAGCCGCCCGTGAGCTTCTCCGCGGACGAGGTGCGCGGCGAGAAGGTGAAGGTGCTGCACGCCATCGGGCCGACCACCGACGAGGACATCGACGAGATCGCCGTGCGCGCCCAGTACGGGGCCGGGGTCGTCGGGGGGGAGGAGGGGCCCGGCTACCTCGACGAGGACGGGGTCCCGGACGACTCGACGACCGAGACCTACGCCGCCCTCAAGCTGCACGTGGACAACTGGCGCTGGGCGGGCGTGCCCTTCTACCTGCGCACCGGCAAGCGGCTGGCGCGCAAGGTCACCGAGATCGCGGTCACGCTGAAGCCCGTCCCCCACCTCGCCTTCCAGCAGGACGGCTCGGTGGGCGTTCGCCCCAACCAGCTCATCCTGACCGTGCAGCCAAACGAAGGCGTGTCGCTCTCGCTCGGGGCCAAGATTCCCGGCACGCGCATGCGCATCCGGCCGGTGAACATGGAGTTCCTGTACGGCACGGCGTTCCTGTCGCAGTCCCCGGAGGCCTACGAGCGGCTGATCATGGACGCGATGCGCGGCGACGCAACGCTCTTCACCCGCGACGACGAGGTCGAGGGCCAGTGGCGCATATGCGATCCGATCCTCGAGCACTGGGCGAATACGCCCGGGCCGATTCCCACCTACCCGGCCGGCTCGCAGGGTCCGGAGGAGGCCGACGCGCTGCTGGCCCCGGGGACGAAGTGGCGGGCGATTTGAACGGGCTGGCAGGGGGCAGTTGGCAGTTGGCCAACAGGAGAGGGCACCTGTCTGGCCTCCACCCTGCCAACTGCCAACTGCCAACTGCCAACTAGAGATGGAAGGCGTCTGGAGCGCGGAGGACACCACGCCGGGGGCGATCGAGGGCGCTCTGCGCGAGCTGCTGCGCGAGCGCTACACCCAGGATCACCACGGGATACCGGCACGGGTGCTCAACCTGGTCGTGGTCGTGGACGGGGATTGGCGCGGCGAGATCGAGAACCGTCTCTCCCGCACGGGGCGCTACCACCCCTCGCGCACGATCGTATGCGCCACCGAGGAGCGCCGCACCACCATCGACGCCGTGGTCACGCTCGGGGCCGACAGCGACGACGACGAGGACGACGCCACGCCGCTCCGCGAGCGCATCGAGCTCAAGGTCGGCCGCCAGCACGTGGAGCACCTCGCGACGATCGTCGACCCGCTCGTGATCACCGACGTCGCCACCGTGGTTTGGGCTCCCCACGGGCACGCCGATGCCGTCGACTCCCTGGGTGCGCTCGCGCAGGTGGTCCTGCTCGACTCGGTCGAGGAGCCCGAGCCGCGCGAGGCCATCGCCCGCGCGGCCGAGCTCGCCGAGCGGGCCTACGTGGTGGACCTGGCGTGGTTGCGCAGCACGCCCTGGCGGGAGCGGATCACCGCGAGCTTCGATCCGCCGATGTGGCGCTCCGAGCTCGCTGCCATCAACTCGGTCACCGTGCGCCACAACCCGTCCTCGGTCGCCGCCGCCACCCTGCTTCTGGGCTGGCTGTCCTCCCGGCTCGGGTGGCGGCCCGGCTCGGTGGTGGGCGGGGGTGGGGCGCTCACCGGCCGCGCCCGCGGTCGTCGCGGCGACGTGGCGATGCGGCTCGAACCGGCCGGGCAGGACGTGCCCGGCCTCGCCGGGATCACCGTCGAGACCTCGCGGGGGATGAGCCTGTCGCTCGACCGCGGCGAGGGAGGCCTCAGGGCCGTGCGCCGCAGCCGGGACGGCTCGGAGTCCGCCTGGACGCTCCTCGGGGCCTCGCGGGGCGAGTCGGGCATCCTCGGCGAGGGCATTCGCCAGGCGTTGCTGCGCGATCCCACGTATCAACCGGCGGTGCAGGCGGCGGGGCAGATGCTCGGGTGAGCCGCGCGTCGCGGGCCGAGGTGCTGGTGCTGGGTGACCCCGCGAGTGCGGCGGCGGACCGGATGATCTCCGCGGCCGAGGCGGGCGGACACATCGCGCTGGCGGGCGGCTCCACGCCGAAGGCCGCCTACGAGGCGGTTGCGGCCTCTGGTGCCGACCTCACCGGCGCCACGTTCTGGTTCGGGGACGAGCGCTGCGTGGCACCCGACCACGAGGACTCCAACTTCAACATGGTCCGCGCAGCCCTCTTCGACCGCCTCGACTACGAGCCGAACGTGCGGCGCATGCGTGGCGAGCTCGGGCCCGACGAGGGCGCCCGCGCCTACGAGCGCGAGCTCGCCGATGGGTTGCCGGACGGCCGCTTCGACCTCGTCCTGCTCGGGATGGGGCCGGATGGGCACTGCGCCTCGCTGTTTCCGAACGCGCCGGCGCTCGAAATCCGGGACCGGCTGGCCACCGGAGTCCCGCAGGCAGGGATGGAGCCGCTCGTGGCCCGGATCACGCTGACCCTGGCCGCGATCGACGCCGCTCGCGAGGTGGCGTTCCTGGCCGCCGGCGAGGGCAAGGCCGATGCCGTGGCGAGGGCCTTTGGAGCCTCGCCCAGCCCGGCCACGCCCTCGAGCCTCGTGGATCCGACCGACGGCGCGCCGGTGGTGCTGCTCGACGAGGCTGCCGCGGCGCTGTACCCCGGGACCGGCGCCGCAGGAGGTCGGGAGGGCTCCCCGTGAGATCGCACGTGGACGGGGCCAAGGGCCTCAGCCCCTTCCCGGCGATCGCCGACTACGCGTTTCTCTCCGACTGCGAGACCACCGCCCTCGTGGCGCCGAGCGGGAACATCGAGTGGATGTGCCTGCCGCGGATGGACTCGCCCAGCGTGTTCGGGTCGCTGCTCGACCGCGACGCCGGCTACTTCCGCCTCGGCCCGGCCGACGTGACCGTCCCGGCGGGCCGGCGCTACCTGCCGGGCACGATGGTGCTGGAGACCACCTGGGGAACCCGTTCCGGGTGGGTGATCATCCGCGACGTGCTGCTCGTGGGGCCGTGGCACCACGAGGACGACCGGTCCGAGACGCACCGTCGCTCGCCAACCGACAACGATGCCGACCACGTGCTGCTGCGCACGATCAGGTGCGTGAACGGGTCGGTGGAGATCAACCTGGACTGCGAGCCGGCCTTCGACTACGGACGGGTGCGGGCCGAATGGGAATACTCCGAGTCCGGCTATCACGAAGCCGTTGCCCGGGCGCCCGGCATCGACTTCGAGCTGAAGCTCACCACCGACCAGCGCCTGGGCTTCGAAGGCCCGCGCGCCCGAGCGCGCACGACCCTGCGCGATGGCGACCTGGCCTTCGCCGCCGTGGCATGGACCGATCACCGAGCCCCCGCGAGCTACGACGAGGCCCACGACCGTCTGGTCAAGACCGCCGACTACTGGCACGAGTGGCTCTCCCACGGCGACTTTCCCGACCACCCGTGGCGAGTCTTCCTCCAGCGCAGCGCGCTCACCCTCAAGGGCCTGAGCTACGCGCCGACCGGAGCGTTGGCCGCGGCGGCCACCACCTCGCTGCCCGAGACCCCCGGAGGCGAGCGCAACTGGGACTACCGCTACAGCTGGATCCGCGACGCCACGTTCATGCTCTGGGGCCTCTACACACTCGGCTTCGACTGGGAGGCCAACGACTTCTTCTACTTCATCGCGGATGTGGCCGAGGGCGACGAGGACCTGCAGGTGATGTACGGGGTCGGGGGCGAGCGGCAGCTCGACGAGCACACGCTCGACCACCTCTCGGGCTACGAGGGCGCCCGTCCGGTGCGCATAGGCAACGGCGCCTTCAACCAGGAGCAGCACGACATCTGGGGAGCGGTGCTCGATTCGGTGTATCTGCACACGAAGTCGCGCGACTACCTGCCCGAGCGGCTGTGGCCGACGCTCAAGCAGCAGGTCGAGGCAGCTCTCGACAACTGGCGCCGTCCCGACCGCGGTATCTGGGAGGTGCGCGGCGAGCCGAAGCACTTCACGTCCTCGAAGGTCATGTGTTGGGTGGCGGCCGATCGCGGCGCGCGCCTGGCGCGCCTGCGGCAGGACCAGGCGTGCGTCGACCGCTGGCAGGCCGCGGCCGACGAGATCCACGCCGACGTCTGCGCCAACGCGCTCGACGAGCGCGGCGTGTTCGTCCAGCACTACGACACCGAAGCCCTCGACGCGTCGGTGCTGCTGATGCCGCTCTTCCGCTTCCTACCGGCGATCGACGAGCGCGTCCGCAGGACTGTGCTCACGATCGCCGACGAGCTCACCGAGGACGGCCTCGTGCTGCGCTACCGCGTCGAGGAGACCGACGACGGCATGTCGGGCCGGGAGGGCACGTTCGCCATCTGCTCCTTCTGGCTGGTGTCGGCGCTCGCGGAGATAGGGGAGGCGGCCCGGGCGCGGGACCTGTGCGAGAAGCTCCTCTCCTACGCCAGCCCGCTGCAGCTCTACGCCGAGGAGATCGACCCGAAGAGCGGCCGCCACCTCGGCAACTTCCCCCAGGCCTTCACCCACCTGGCGCTGATCAACGCGGTGATGCACGTGGTAAGGGCGGATCAGGAGCTAGAAGCGCAGCAGTTCTCGATCGAGCAGGAGAGCGAGCGGGGGAGGTGAGCGGAGCGTCGGGCGGCGCTCGCTACCATATATGGCATGGTGAAGACCACTGTCTACCTGGATGAGCGCGACGCCGCGGCGCTCCGTCGGCTTGCCGCGCAGACGGGACGCTCCCAGGCCGAGATCATCAGGGAGGCGGTGGCAACGGCAACGACTTCGGCGAGCGGACGGACCTTTCGCTCCCACGGGACCGGTCGAGGCACCGGCGAGCCAGTGGGTCGCCGAGCCGACGCCCTGGTCCGAGAGGAGCTTGGCAGCCGATCGAAACGCTGATCGTCGACGCGGGACCGTTGTACGCGTCGGTCGACGCCGCCGATCCCGACCACGCCAGGGTCGTCGAGACGCTCTCCGCGTGGCCGGGCGAGCTGGTGGTCTCAACGCTCTCCGCCGTCGAGGCGGACTACCTGATCCTCCGCAGGCTGGGCGTCGACGCGGAACTTCTCTTTCTCGAGGACCTCACCGACGCCTACCTGCTCGAGGGGCTCGACACAGCGGGCGTCCGGGCGGCGACCGGCCTCTGTCGCCGGTATCGAGATCTCGAGCTCGGTCTGGCCGATGCGTCGATCGTCGTTCTCGCCGAGCGGTGGTCGACGCGATCCATCGCCACTTTCGACGAGCGCCACTTTCGAGCGGTGGCCCCGCTGCAAGGCGGCAGCTTCTCGCTCCTGCCCGCCGACTCTCGATAGCTACCGGCCGCGGTCGGGTCGCGGCTCTGCGAAGCGTCCGCATGAGTGTCCCCGGGCTGCCGTACGCGCCCGCGGCGAAAGCGATCAGTCCAGCGTGCCGAAGAACGCCCCGATTTCGCCGGCCACTCTCTCCGGCTCATCCTCCTGCAGGAAGTGGCCGGCCTCTTCGATCACGACGACCGTGGCGTCCGGTATCTCCTTCTTGAAGCGGTGAGCCCCGGCCACCGGCGCGAACTCGTCCTTCCCGCCCCAGAGGATCAGAGTCGGCACCGCCAGTTGGCCGAGCCGCCCCTGATAGGGCTCGAGCTTCGCGAAGTCACCGGAGCGGTACAGGTCGAGCTGGCCCTGCCGGCGCTCCTCGTCGCCGTAGGCCTTCCAGAACTCGTCGAGCGCGTCGTCGGGGATGTTCGGGCTGGCCTGCCGCAGCGCCGAGCCGAACAGCTCGCGCGTCATGTTGGCCATCAGCTCCTCACCCTGGCCCTCCGTTCTCAGCACCTGCGCGAGCCCGTGCCATTTCCCGTCCGGGAAGAAGCCGGTATCGCTCACCACCAGCGCGCTGACCGCGTCTGGGTGGTCGCACGCCCAGCGCAGGCCGATCAGCCCGCCCCAGTCGTGCACGACGAGCGCGAGGCGCTCGAGGCCGAGGCTGGTGCGGAAGCGCTCGACGTTGTCGATCTGCCGCTCCCAGGTGCCGGGCGGCCGGGCGGGCGAGTCGCCGAAGCCGGGGAGGTCGGGCGCGAGCGCCTGATAGCCCGCCTCGGCCACCGCCGGAAGCACGCGGCGCCAGATGTAGGAGGACTCCGGGTAGCCGTGGAGGAGGAGGGCAGCCGGCACCGGGTCGCCCCCAGTGTCCGGCCGGGCCTCGCGATAGGCGATGCCGTCGACCGTCGACTGCGTGACCGCGGCCACCGGCTGCTAGGCGCCGGAAGGTGGGCCGCCCTGGAAGCGGCTGGTCTCGCCCTCCGCGAGGCGCCCGTCGCGGCCCACGTAGCCGTCCTTGCCGCCGGCCACGACGATCACCGCCTCCTCATCGCCGAGGGCGGTGTACTGGCGGACAGTCGCGGCGTCGACCCGGGCCACCCCGCCCGGCCCGAGCTCGTGGCGGGTGCCGTCGGTGAATTCGATCTCGATGCGTCCACGGTGGACGAAGTAGAGCTCCTCCTGCTCGTCGTGCACGTGGCGGTTGGAGCCAAGCCCCGGCGGCACGATGATCGCGTTTACGCCGAAGGCCGTCACGCCGAGCTCCTTGCGGATCTTGCGAAAGCCGGGGCCGTCCCCGAGGTCGTCGATGTTGGCGACGGCGTAGCCGTCACCCGTGATTACGCCGCCGCCGTCGCTCACAGCCGCACGTCCACGACCATCGCCGCGAACAACAGCGCCAGGTAGGCGAGCGAGTACAGGTAGAGGTGGAGGGCGGGACGCCGCTCCCTGGTGCGCCGCAGCCGGACGGCGAGAGCCGCGAAGGCACCGCCCAGCAAAATCGCCGACGCGGCGTAGATGCCGTCGAAGAGGCCGCCTGCGAACGGCAGCAGGGTGACCCCCACGAGGAGGATCGTGTAGAGCAGGATCTGCCAGCGGGTCTCGTCCTCGCCGCGGACCACGGGCAGCATCGGCACGCCGGCCTTGGCGTACTCGTCCTTCATCAGCAGCGACAGCGCCCAGAAGTGCGGCGGCGTCCAGTAGAAGACGATCGCGAACAGGTAGAGAGCGTTGCCGTCGAGCGAGCCGGTGGTGGCCGCCCAGGCCACGAGCGGCGGCACCGCTCCGGCGGCCCCTCCTATGACGATGTTCTGGGGCGTCGTGCGCTTCAGCCACACCGTGTACACGAGCACGTAGCCGAGGAAGCCCGACAGCGCCAGGACGGCGGCCAGCAGGTTCACAGTGAGAGACAGCAGCGCGAAGGCCGCGGCGGCGAGGGTCAGGCCGTACACGAGCGCCGCGCGCGGCGAGATACGTCCGGAGGGCACGGGCCGGGCGGCCGTGCGCTCCATCCGCGCGTCGATGTCGCGGTCGTACCAGTGGTTCACGGCTCCGGCGCCGCCCGCCGACAGGGCGCCGCCGAGGCAGGTGAGCGCGACGAGGCCGAGCGAGGGATCGCCTGCCACGTACATGGTGGTGACGGTCGTGAACAGCAGCAGGCTCTGGACCTTGGGCTTGGTCAGGTCGAGGTAGTCGGCCGCGACCTGGCGCCAGCCGCTCTTGCCGAGGGCCGCCTGGCGCTGGACCTTCCACTCGGGCAAGGCCTCCGCGTGCGGTGCAGGCGCGAAGCGGCCACCGCCGCTGGTCCTCAGGGGAGCCGCCCGGTGCTCGGGTCCTTCCCCACCCACGGGTGCGGCGGTGCCTGGCTTCGGAGCCGTCCCGGCTTCCATCAGGCCGTGGCCGCCTCGGCCGCCCGCTGGCGCCCTGGCGCGGGTTCGGTCGCGGGCGCCGCCACGGGATACAGGCTCCAGCGCAGCGCCATGAGGTGGCCCCAGAGCAGGGTGGCCAGCATCAGATGGAGGGTGATCAGCACCTCGGCCTCGTCGAGCCACACGTTCAGGGCCCCGACCAGGACCTGAGCCGTCAGCAGGCCGAGCGCCACCCACGCCATGCGCACGAGGCGGGGGCTGCGCGCGCGCCGCACCGCGACCACCACGAGCGCGATCACGAGCAGCGAGGCCACGTACATCAACACCCGGTGGGTGAGGTGGATGTCCACGAGGCGCGCCTGGCCGAACGGGAGCAGGTCCCCGTTGCAGGTGGGGAACTCCTTGCCGCACGCGTGGTGGGCGCCGTCGCCGAGCTGATAGTCGGCCCGGCCGTAGTTCTGGGTGCCCGCCATGTAGCCACCGGCGACGATCGTCAGGAACAGGAAGCCCGAGGCGGCCAGGGTCAGGCCGCGGAAGTGCGGCCCGCCCTCCTCGGCGGGGGCGCCGATCACCTCCGGACGAGAGGCCCGCCAGATGAAGACGATCAGAGCCAGCAGGATCATCGCCAGCCCGAGATGGGTAGCCACGAGCGCGGGATCGAGGTTCTTCTCCACGGTGGCCGCGCCGAGCAGGCCCTGGGCGACCACGAGCACGAAGGCGACGGACGTCACCCGAACGAGGCCCCGGTGGCCCCGATAGCGCCGCCAGGCCAGGACGGCGAGGCTGAGCATCAACAGCCCGACCACGCTGCCGAGCATCCGGTGCGAGAACTCGACCGCGGTGTAGAGGTCGAAGCCGGGTATCACGTCCCCGTCGCAGAGTGGCCAGCCGTTGAGGCCGCTGCCGGCCGGGCCGCAGCCAAGGCCGGAGTCCGAGACCCGCACGATCCCGCCGACGAGGATGAGCAGGAAGGTGGCGAAGCCGGTGGCCAGCGCGAGGCGCCGGTAACCGCGGGACGGAGCGCTCATCGGCGCCTCAGTGGTCTCCGCCGAGAGGTCCGGGCGTGGCGGTGCTCGAGTCGGGGACCACTCAGGCTACCGGCTGCGCCACGGAGCCGGCGGGCTTGCCGGCCTTCTGTACCTCGACGCGAATGTCTCGCATCGGCTCGACGCTGCGCACCCGGGGCACGACGTCGAAGTTGTTCACCGGCGGAGGCGACTGCGTGAACCACTCGAGCGTGTTGGCCTTCCACGGGTCGTTGCCGGCCTTCTGGCCCTTCTTCAGGCTGATCAGGATGTTGTAGACGGTGATCATCACGCCGATGCCGAGCAGGAACGAGCCGATCGTCGAGATGAGGTTCCAGCCCTCCCAGCCGGCCGACTCCGGATACCGGTAGATGCGCCGCGGCATGCCCGACAGCCCCATGGAGTGCTGGATCAGGAACGTGAGGTTGAAGCCGATGATCATCGTCCAGAACGACAGCTTTCCGATCCCCTCCGAGAGCATCCGCCCGGTGATCTTGGGGAACCAGTAGTAGATCCCGGCGAAGATGCCGAACACGCTGCCGCCGAACAGCACGTAGTGGATGTGGGCCACGATGAAGTAGGTGTCGTGGAGCTGCCAGTCGACCGGGAAGACGGCCAGGATCACGCCCGAGATGCCGCCGATCACGAACATGCTGATCAGCCCCGCCGCGAAGTAGAGCGGCGTCTTCATCACGATCGTGCCGCGCCACAGCGTGGCCAGCCAGTTGAAGATCTTCACCCCCGTGGGCACCGCGACCACGAACGAGGAGATCACGAAGATCGCGAGCACGGCGGTGGGGCTCGGCGTGGTGAACATGTGGTGGGCCCACACGAGCATCCCGGAGAAGGCGATGGCCACGGTCGAGGCGGCGATCGCCTTGTAGCCGAAGATCGGCTTGCGCGCGAACACCGGGAAGATCTCCGAGACGATCCCGAAGGCGGGCAGGATCATCACGTACACCTCGGGGTGGCCGAAGAACCAGAACAGGTGCTGCCAGAGCAGCGGGTCGCCGCCCGCCGTCGGATCGAAGAACGCGGTGCCGAAGTGGCGGTCGGTGAGCAGCATGGTCACCGCGGCGGCGATCGCGGGCAGCGCCAGTATGAGCAGGAAGCTGTAGATCAGGATCGTCCACACGAACAGCGGCATCCGGCCCCAGCCCATGCCCGGCGCGCGCATGTTGTGGATGGTGGCCACGAAGTTGATCGCTCCGATGATCGACGACAGGCCGGTGAGGTGGATGAGGATGATCCACGCGTCGATGCCGCCCTCGGGGAGGTAGGCGTCGTCGCTCAGCGGCGTGTAGCTCGTCCATCCGGCAACCGGAGGCTGGAAGAAGACGCTGACGTAGAAGGCGATGCCGCCGAACAGCAGCAGCCAGAAAGACAGCGCGTTGAGGCGCGGGAAGGCCATGTCGCGTGCGCCCAGCATCAGCGGCACCATGTAGTTTGCGAACCCGGCGAACACCGGCACGACGAACAGGAAGATCATCGTGGTGCCGTGCAGCGAGACCAGGCCGTTGTAGGTCTGCGCGTCCACCAGCGTGTTGTCCGCCTGCGAGAGCTGCAAGCGCATCACGAGCGCCTGCACTCCACCGATCAGGAAGAAGACGAACGTCGAGACCAGGTACATGATCCCGATCTTCTTGTGATCGGTTGTCCCAAGCCAGGACAGCCAGCCGCTCGGGCGGCGATCGGAGCCGCGCACGAGAACCTCCGGGCGCCGCATGGTCTCGCTGCCCTGCTTGACGAGCATGCTCGGCACGGGAAATGACGCTGACTCCATCTAGCCCCCCTCCCCTCCGCCGATCTCGGTGCTCGTGGGCTCGGCCGCCTCCCGCTCGCGCCGCGAGGCGGCGAGTTGCTCCTGCGACTCCTTGATCGCCTGAGTCTGGCGCGCCGCCCAGGCCTCGTACTCGGCGGGCGGCAGTGCCCTCACTCGCGCGTAGTGGTCGGCGTGGCCCTCGCCGCAGAGCTCGGCGCACTCGCCGACGAACTCGCGCGCCTTGCCATCTTCAGGGCTCGGGATGCGGAACCACGTCTCGTTGGTGTGCCCCGGAACGGCGTCCATCTTGCCGCCGAGGTCGGGGATCCACCACGAGTGCACGACGTCCTGGGAGGTGATCTTCAGCGTGACCGTGGTGTCGAACGGCACGACCATCTCGTAGTAGCTGAAGAGCTTCTCCTCACTCGGGTAGTCGAAGCGCCACAGGTACTGCTGGCCGTTGACCTCGATCTCGAGCGATTTCCCGCTCGGGGGGTCGGGCTGGCCGGTGGACGCGAACTGCGTGCCGCCCGAGCCGAGGGGCAGGCCCCCTGGGGTCGAGTTCTGGGGATTCTTGATGTCGCCCAGCATCACGAACAGGACCGCCGTGATGATCACGAGCAGTCCCGCGGCGCCGGCGGTCCAGCCGATCTCCAGGCGGGTGTTGCCGCGGATCTGCGCGGGAGCCGGGCTGTGGCGCTTCATCCGGTACTTGATGAGCGTGTAGGCGAGCGTGCCCTCGACTCCCAGGAAGACCACGATGCCGAGCGCGAAGACGAACTTGTAGAGCGTGTCGATGTCCTCGGCGTTCGGAGATCCACTGTCCGACTCCGGGGTGAAGGCGTCGGCCAGGGCGCCCGGCGCGGCCACCAGGAACACCATCCACGTGCCGAGGAGGAGCAGGGTCGTAAGGCCGCTCGGCCGTAGATTCAGACGCGCGGGTCGCAAGCGGCGGCGAATCATAACCGTGCCCCGGAGCTTCCCGGCGCCCGCGAGGAGTGTCTTAGCGCCCGCTTCCGCGCGCCACGGGCGAAAGCGGGCCCACCCGGGCGCACTGCCGCTACGAACCGCTGAAGGCCGCGTCGCGGCGGCCGACGAACGCGCCGACGCCCTCGACGAAATCCGCGCTCCGCGCGAGCTCGTGCTGGAGCTCGGCCTCGAGGTGCAGCTGCTCGTCGAGTTGCGGGTAGATCATCTGGTTGAGGGCTCGCTTGGACGCGGCGTACGAGCGCGTGGGCCCTGCGGCCAGGCGCTCGAGCAGCTCGCCGGCGCGTGGCATCAGATCGGGGTCTGGATGGACCTCGTTGACGAGCCCCCATTCGAGGGCCTGTCCCGCCGGCACGCGCTTGCCGAGCAGGGCCATCTCGAAGGCCCGGGCCTTGCCGACCGCCGCGGGCACGAACAGGGTGGAGCCTCCGTCCGGCATCAGCCCGATGTTCACGAAGGCCAGGCTGAAGAAGGCGGACTCCGCGGCCAGCACCAGGTCGGCGGCGAGGGCGAGCGAGCAGCCGATGCCCACCGCCGGGCCGTTCACCGCCGCAACCACGGGCTTCCCGAGCCGGCGCACCCCGGCGATCGCCGGGTGGTAGATCTCGTGGAGCTCCTTGCGCACGTCGGGGCCGCCGTCCTCGTGAAGCTCGAAGCCCGCCTTGAGGTCGGCCCCCGAGGAGAAGCCGCGACCGGCACCGGTGATCAGCACCGCCCGCACCGACGGATCGGCCGCCTCGCCCTCGATGACGTCCAGCAGCTCCCTGCCGAGCTCCGCCGTCCAGGCGTTCAGGCTCTCGGGGCGGTTGAGCGTCAGGCGGCCTGCGGCCCCTGTCTGCTCCCACTCGATCGTGTTGTGGCTCACTGGTCTCCCCTTTGGGTCTTCGAGTCGGCTGCGAGCCGTAACTATCCTCGATCGATGCTCCTCGACGCCCTGGAGTGGCTCGGGCACGCCGGGTTCCGCCTGCGGGCGGGCCGCGCAACGGTGTACATCGACCCCTACCGCGTGGGCGACGGGCCGCCCGCCGACGTGATCTGCATCACCCACGGCCATTACGACCATTTCTCACCGAGTGACATCGAGCGGCTGAGCACCGACGACACGCTCGTGGTGGCCCCGCCGGCCGTCGCGGAGCGCGTGGGCGGCGGGGTCGTGTCGATGGCTGCGGGCGAGTCGCTCGAGCCGGAGGGCATCCGCGGCCTCGAGATCACGGCGGTCGCCGCCTACAACACGTCCAAGCGCGACAGCGAGGGGCGCCTCTTTCACCCGCGCGAGGCGGGCGGCCTGGGCTACGAGCTGCGGGTCCGCGGCGAGCGGCTCTACCACGCCGGCGACACCGACGTGATACCCGAGATGGACTCCGTGGCCGGTGCGGACGTCGCGCTCCTGCCGGTGAGCGGCCTGTACGTGATGACCGCGGCCGAGGCCGTGGAGGCCGCGCGCCGCATCGGCCCCCGCGTGGCGGTGCCCATGCACTGGGGCGAGCACCTGGGCACGCGTGCCGACGCCGCGGCCTTCGCCGAGCGCGCCCCCGTGCCGGTGAGCATTCTCGACAGGCCGCGGGTCCCCGTCGGCTAGGGGAGGCGCCCGAGGGCGCACCGTCGGCTGGGGGAGGCGCCCGAGGGCGTACCTATACTGCGCGCGCTTTGGCCTCGTCCCCAGCCCTCCGCGGCGTAGCGCTGGGCGCGGTCGTCGTGGGGCTCGCCGCGCCGCGGCTCAGGCGTCGGCTGTCGATCCCGAAGCCGGTCGTATCGGTGCTCGCGTGGCAGGCGCCGTTCGCCCTCGCGCTCGCCCGGCCGCGCTCACGGTCCCGGGACGCCGGCATCTACACGCTCCAGATGCTGGCCTACGTGGCCCACTACGAGATGCCGGCCGACGACGCCGAGGGCATCAGGCGCCGGCTGCGGGTGCACTACCCGATCGCCATCGATCGCGTGCTCGGCCGCGGCCAGGTGCCGACCCTGCGGCTGCAGCGGATCCTCGGCCGCCCGGGAGAGATCCTTCCGCACGATCTCGCCCTTTCGTGGGTGCACTGGGTGTGGTTCTTCGTGCCGCACGGCTCGGTGGCCTACGTCCTCGTCCGGCACCGTGACGGGTACGGGCGCGCGGCCTGCCTGACGGCTGCCGTCTTCGACCTCGGCCTTCTCTTCTACTGGGCGGTGCCCACGGCACCTCCCTGGTGGGCCGGGCAGGAGGGCCACCTCCGGCCGGTGCGGCGGATCATGACCGAGACGGGCGAGAAGTTCTGGGGTCCACTGTGGCGCCCGCTCTACGATTCGCTCGCTGGCAACCCCTTTGCGGCCATGCCGTCACTTCACTTCGCCACCTCCGTCATGGCGGCCCACGTGCTCTCCGACGTCGGCCGCGGGCCCGGCCGCCTCGGCTGGGCCTACGCCGCCACGCTGGGCTTTGGCCTCGTCTACCTGGGCGAGCACTACGTGATCGAGCTGCTGGTGGGGCTGGCGCTCGCCGAAGGGGTTCGGGCGGGCGCCCCGGTGGCGGCACCGGCCGTCCGTGCGGTCGGCCGGGCGGTGCAGCGGCTGGAGCCGGGCGCTATCTGATGGCGGCCGAGACGCCTCCGGCGGCCGAGCTGGAGGACGACGGGGGCGAGGACCGCATGGAGCAGATGGACCTGCTCCATGATCGCCGCCGGCTGCTCACCCTCGGGCTTTTCCTGCTGGTTCTCGTGACCGCGATCTACGTGCTCGTCCCGCGCGTCGTGGGTCTCGACGACACGCTCGAGCGGCTGGCGTCGGCCGACATCTGGTGGATCGCCGCGGCGGTGGGCTTCAACCTGCTCGCCTTCGCCGCCTACGTGGCCCTCTTCAAAGGAGTCCTCGGCGGCACGGGCGACGACCGGCTGCGGCGGCGGCTCGACACGCGCGCCTCCTACCAGATCACGATGGCGGGCCTCGCCGCCACCCGCATCTTCTCGGCCGCGGGGGCCGGCGGGATCGCCCTCACCTACTGGGCTCTTCGCAAGGCGGGCCTAGAACGCCGCACCTCGGGCTCGCGCATGGTGGCCTTCCTCGTGCTCATGTACGCGGTGTACCTGGCCGCGCTCGTGGTGTTCGGCATCCTGCTGCGCACCGGCGTGCTGCCGGGCAGCGACCCCGTGGGAGGGACCATCGTCCCCGCGGCGATCGCCGGCGTGCTGCTGGTCGCCCTCGGGCTCATCGCCCTGATCCCCGGCGACTTCGAGCGCCGCCTGAAGCGCTACGCCCGCCGCCACGGCCGCCCGGCCCGCCTGGCCGCCCGTGTGGCCACGGTGCCGGCCACGGTGGCCGATGGCGTCCGCTGCGCCCTGGAGTACGTTCGCCATCCGCGACGGGGGGCGCTGGCGATCGGCGGGGCGATCGGCTTCTGGGCGGCGAACATCGGGATCCTGTGGGCGAGCTTCGAGGCCTTCGGAGGGGACGTCGCCCTCGCGGTTCTCGTACAGGGCTTCTTCATCGGGATGGCGGCCAACCTCGTGCCGTCTCCCGCCGGAGGGGTGGGAGCGGTCGACGCCGGCATGATCGGCGCCCTCGTGCTGTTCGGGATCCCCGGAGAGCAGGTGTTCCCGGCGGTGCTCGCCTACCGCGTGATCGCCTTCTGGCTGCCCATTCCTCCGGGCGTGGTGGCCTATTTCCAGCTCCGCGAAACCGTGCACGGCTGGGAGGCGGAGGACAACGGTCGCGGCCCGTTGCCCGCCGGTGTGGAGGCCAGGGCCGCCGCTACACTTCAGAAAGTAAAGTGACCTCGACGGAAGCCATCATGAGCGAAGCGAAGACCGAGAACCTGATCATCATCGGAAGCGGGCCCGCCGGCTACACGGCGGCCCTCTACGCTTCGCGCGCCGATCTACAGCCGCTCGTGATCGAGGGCTTCCTCTGGGGTGGGCTGCTGCAGCAGACCACCGAGGTCGAGAACTACCCGGGTTTCCCCGAGGGGGTGATGGGGCCGGAGATGATGCAGAAGTTCCGCGACCAGGCCGAGCGCTTCGGCACGCGCTTCATCACCGACGAGGCCTCGCGCGTGGAGCTCGACCGGGACGGCGGCGTGCACCGGGTGTGGGTGGGCGGCGAGGAGCACCGCGCCCGCGCGGTCGTGCTGGCCATGGGGGCTGAGCCACGCAAGCTCGGCGTGCCCGGCGAGGAGGAGCTGGCGGCCCGCGGCGTGTCCTACTGCGCCACCTGCGACGCCGCCTTCTACCGCGACAAGCCCACGATCATCGTGGGCGGCGGCGACAGCGCCATGGAGGAGGCCATCTTCCTGTCCAAGTTCGCGAGCAGCGTCGGCATCGTGCACCGCCGCGCGGAGTTCCGGGCCTCCCAGATCATGATCGAGCGAGCTCGGTCGATCGACAACATCGAGTTTCTGACCCCCTATGGGATCGATCGCTTTGCCGACGGGGACGGCGGCTCTCTCAGCCGCGCCGTGCTGCGCAACGTCGAGACCGACGAGACGCGCGACATCGAGGTCGAGGGGGCGTTCATCGCCATCGGCCACGAGCCCAACTCGCGCATCGTCGAGGGCCAGGTGGAGTTGACTGACGGCGGCAACGTGGTCACCGAGGGCAAGTCGACGCGCACGGGAGTGGCCGGGGTGTTCGCCGCCGGGGATCTGGTCGACCACACCTATCGGCAGGCGGTCACGGCGGCGGGGAGCGGGTGCCAGGCGGCGCTCGATGCCGAGTGGTACTTGCGGGATACCCAGCCTTCTCCTGAGGCTCAGTGGGTGTCGCATGATGAGGTTTCTGAGGTGGTGGCTTCCTCTTAGCTATGCGGCGGGGCTGCTTCGGGGCTTGCGCTCCGAGGTAACCCTGCAGCCGCGCGCCTTCGGCGACGCGCGCAGGGTTACCTCGTCACCGCCCCTCAGCCCGGCCGCTCCCTCCCCGGCTTTGTTCTTGGCTGGGTGGCGGGTTCGGGCGCCATTCATGCTCCGCTTGGCTGGGTGGAGGGTTCGGCCGCTTCAGAACGGCTTTGGCAGAGTTGGTCTGGTATGACCGCCGAGCTGCCGTTGACGACGTGGGGCGCGGGTGAGTACGCGCAGATGGCAGAGCGGTTGGCCGGCGTGGCTCGACGCGTGGTGGACGCCGCCGGAGTCCGGGCGGGTGATCGGGTGTTGGACGTGGCCTGCGGGACGGGAAACGCCGCGCTGCTGGCAGCTTCGCGTGGCGCGTCGGTTGTCGGCGTGGACTTCGAGCCGCGCCTCCTCGCCCTCGCACGCGGGCGGGCGGCCGACGCTGGCGCTGAAGTCGAGTGGTTGCAGGGTGACGTCGCCGCACTTCCGGTGCCCGACGACGCGTTCGACGTCGTGCTGTCGGTGTTCGGGGTGATGTACGGATCCGATCAAGCGGGTGCAGCGCGCGAGCTGCACCGTGCCTGTGCTCCGCAGGGGCGCCTGGTGCTGGCGGCGTGGACGCCCGGCAGCTTCATGCCGGCGATGGGCGGCAAGCTCGCGACGTACCTGCACCCACCGCCCGCCGGCGGGTCGTCACCGGCGCGTTGGGGCGACGAGCGGGCGCTTACCGCACTGCTTGGGCAGGCGGGCGTCACGACCCAGGCCCTGGAGCGCGACCACGTCGAGCTCGCATTTGTCGATCGCGACGACGCCGTCGGCTTCTTGGTGCACACAGCAGGCCACGTGATGGCCGAGCGATCGCGCCTGGAGCGCGAGGGGCGCTGGCACGAGTTGCTCGCCGAGCTTGGAGCGTTCGTCGCCGAGCGCAACGAGGAAAGCGGCGATCGCGTCCGCCTTCGGCTGGAGTACCTGCTCGCGCGCGCCGAGCGCTCAGCGTAGGTAGATCGGGTTCGAGAGGATCCAGGTTCGGGGTCGGCCTCCGGTTACCAGGCGGGCTTCGATGCGGTAGACCCCCGGATCCTCGACTTCGTACTCGAGGCTCGAAGCCTTGGCTCGGGCTATCTCCTTGCCGTCTCGCAGCAGGCGCAGGCCTGCGGCGCGAGGGGTTCTTGCCCTGAGCGTCCAACGGCCGGCGGCAACCTCTGTGCCCATCGGCAGCCGCTGCCCGCCGGCGTCCTCCGCGTGGAAGCCGAAGCCGCGTGCCGGCGCCAACGAGTCCATCGCCAGGTAGCAGCGGCCCGCGCGTAGCGCGGAGTAGAGCTGGCTGCGGTCCTCTTCGAGGTCTCCGCTCGGTGGCCGCTCGCAGAGGGCGTGGGTTCGTAGGTAGCGGAAGGAGCGCGCGTAGCCCATCAGCCGCAGCGGCACCCGCCCGGCGATGCGCTTGCCGAACTGATGGGCGTCGAGGCCACCGATGGCCACGACGGCGCGGCTCTGACAGAGCGCGTCCCAGCCCGCGAGGTTGCGCGCCGGCGGGTTGTCGACCACGTGTTGGGGGCGCGTGACGAAACGCAGGGCGTCGACCGCGCCGCCCAGGTGCTCGGCGGTGTCGGTGACGAAGCTCCAGAGCTCGACGCCCGTGAGCCCGTCGGTGTCCAGGTCCCGCCAGGGAATGCCCGCGGCCCGACCCCTGAACCGCTCGGACCCGCTCGAGAACGGGTGCGCGGCAAATCCGAAGCCACCCGCGTCGGCCACCGCCGCGCAGATCTCCGCCGAGGACAGGCCGCGGTGGTCGATCTCCCGGTCGAGGCCGAAGGCCAGGTAGTGGTTCTCGCCGGCCGGGGAGACCTCTTCTCCAACCAGCACCAGCGTCGACCCGTAGTAGCGCTCCTCCCCGCGCCGCTTGGCCTCGAGCGAATCGTGATCGGTGAGCAAGACGGCGTCGAGGCCGTTCCTGCTGCCCGCCGCAGCGATCTCGGGCACCGTCCCGGTGCCGTCCGAGTAGGTGGAGTGCACGTGCACCACGCACGTCCAGTCGTGTAGATCAATCTGAGCGGCCATCGCGGGCGCGAGCGTACTTCGCCATGATCGGGCGATGGTCGACCCCTCCGCGGCCACCGCGGCCGCCGCCCCGCCTCGCCGCGCGCCCCGACCGATCGAAGCCGTCCCGCCGCCCGCCCTGGTGCTCCTGGCCGTGGGGTCGGTGCAGATCGGTGCCGCCCTCGCCAAGAGCCTGTTCGCCGAGCTCGGGCCGGGGGGCACCGTCTTCCTGCGCGTCGGCCTGGCCGCCGTTCTCCTCATGGCGCTCTGGCGCCCCCGTCTCAGGGGTCTCGCGCGGGCCGATCTTCGGCTCGTGGCCCTCTTCGGGCTCGCCCTCGCGGGAATGAACCTGTCCTTCTACGCGGCTCTCGAACGCCTGCCGTTGGGCATCGCCGTGACCATCGAGTTCGTCGGCCCGCTGGGGGTGGCGGTCGCGCTCTCGCGCCGGCGAACCGACCTGGCGTGGGCGCTACTCGCCGCTCTCGGAGTGCTGCTGCTGGCCGAGGGAGGCGGCGACGTCGATCCGCTCGGCGTGCTCCTCGCGCTCACCGCCGGCGCCTTCTGGGCCGCCTACATCCTGCTGAGCTCGCGCGTGGGCCGGGCGCTCCCCGGGGGGCAGGGGCTCGCGCTCGCGATGCTCGCCGGCACGGCGGTGCTCGTGCCGGTCGGGGTGGCCGACGGAGGCGCGTCGCTGCTCGATCCGGGCCTCCTCGCGGTCGGCTTCGCGGTGGCACTGCTGTCCTCGGCGATCCCGTACTCGCTCGAGCTCGAGGCGCTTCGCCGCCTCCCCGAGCGCACCTTCGGGATCCTCCTGAGCACGGAGCCGGCGGTGGCCGCCCTGGCCGGCTTCGCGATCCTGGGTGAGCGGCTCGCAGTCCGCGAGCTCGTGGCGATGGGGCTCGTGGTGGTGGCCTGCGTCGGAGCCGCGCGCGCCGCGCGTCCCGATGTGGGCGGCGGAGACGAGCAGGCTCGTTCGGGCGCCTGGGCTGCCTGAGGCTTGATCGAGCAGGATCCCGCCGGCCCTCGCTAGGGTGAGCTGAGATGCCGTCCAACAGCTTCGAAGCCAGGGACACCCTCCGTGTGGGCGACGCGAGCTACGAGATCTTCCGTCTCGACGCCCTGCAGGCGAAGTACGACGTCGCGCGGCTGCCGTTCTCCCTCAAGATCCTGCTCGAGAACCTGCTGCGCACCGAGGACGGCGTGGCCGTCGAGCCCGAGGACGTGGAGAGCGTGGCTCGCTGGGCGGCGACCGACGCCCCCAGCAAGGAGATCGCCTACACGCCCGCGCGCGTGCTGATGCAGGACTTCACGGGCGTGCCGGCCATCGTCGATCTCGCAGCCATGCGGGATGCGATGGAGCAGCTCGGGGGCGATCCGGCGCGCATCAACCCGCTGTCTCCGGCGGAGCTCGTGATCGACCACTCGATCCAGGTCGACGAGTTCGCCACCCGCTTCGCCTACCGCCACAACGCGGAGCTCGAGTTCGAGCGCAACAAGGAGCGCTATGCGTTCCTGCGCTGGGGCCAGACTGCCTTCGACGACTTCCGCGTGGTGCCGCCCAACACCGGCATCGTGCACCAGGTGAATCTCGAGTACCTGGCGCGCGTGGTGTTCACGCGCGACGGCCAGGCCTTCCCCGACACGCTGGTGGGCACCGACTCCCACACCACGATGATCAACGGGCTCGGCGTGCTGGGCTGGGGGGTGGGGGGCATCGAGGCCGAGGCCGCCATGCTCGGCCAGCCGATCTCCATGCTCGTGCCCCAGGTGGTCGGCTTCCGGCTGACCGGCGTGCTGCCCGAGGGCACCACGGCTACCGACCTCGTGCTCACGGTCACGCAGATGCTCCGCACCCACGGCGTGGTCGGCAAGTTCGTCGAGTTCTTCGGCGAGGGCGTCTCCAACGTGCCGCTGGCCGACCGGGCGACGATCGGCAACATGGCGCCCGAGTACGGCGCCACCTGCGGCATCTTCCCCGTCGACCAGGAGACGCTGCGCTACCTCGAGTTCACCGGCCGCCCAGCCGAGCTCGTGGCGCTCGTCGAGGCCTACACCAAGGAGCAGGGCCTCTTCCACGACGAGCACTCCGAGGAGCCGACCTTCTCCGACGTGCTCGAGCTCGACCTCACGACCGTCGAGCCGAGCCTCGCGGGCCCGAAGCGGCCGCAGGACCGCGTGGCCCTGAGCGAAGCGCGTGACTCCTTCATGACCGCGCTCGGGGACTTCGTGGAGGTCGACGGCGACGTGCACGACCACGATCCGCACGAGGGCGGCTACGACAAGGCCTCGGTGGACTCGTTCCCGACCAGCGACGCTCCGGCTCCGATGGCCGGAGTGATCGCCTCGGGGGATCCCGACCCCGACGCTGCGGCCCCCGAGGCCAACGGTCCGGCCATCGCCCTCGCCGAGGGCACTCGCGCGCGCGTGCCGGTCACGCTCGCCGACGGCACGCAGACCGACCTCGACCACGGCCGCGTGGTCATCGCGGCGATCACGAGCTGCACGAACACGTCGAATCCGTCGGTCATGGTGGGGGCGGGGCTGGTGGCCCGCAAGGCGGCCGAGCTTGGGCTGCGCCGCCGGCCGTGGGTCAAGACCAGCCTGGCGCCCGGCTCGAAGGTCGTGACCGAGTACCTGGATGCTGCGGGCCTGACCGAGCCGCTGGAGCAGCTCGGCTTCAACCTGGTGGGCTACGGGTGCACCACCTGCATCGGCAACTCGGGACCGCTCCCGCCGGAGATATCCGCTGCCATCGAGAAGCACGACCTGGCGGTCTGCTCCGTGCTGTCGGGCAACCGCAACTTCGAGGGCCGGATCAACCCGGACGTGAAGATGAACTACCTGGCCTCGCCGCCGCTGGTGGTGGCCTACGCGCTGGCGGGCACCATGGACATCGACCTCCCGAACCACCCGCTGGGCGAGGGGACCGACGGCCAGCCGGTCTACCTGAGCGACATCTGGCCCTCCCAGCGCGAGATCGCCGACACGATCGGCGCCGCGGTGCAGTCGCGGATGTTCACCGACAGCTACGGCGAGGTGTTCGAGGGCGACGAGAACTGGGCCTCGCTCGAGGTGCCGAGCGGCGACCGCTACGCGTGGGACCCGGAGTCGACCTACGTGAAGCTGCCGCCCTACTTCGAGGGTATGCCGGCCGAGGCGCCGGAGGGCTTCCAGACGATCGACGACGCGCGCATCCTCGCCGTGCTCGGCGACAGCGTGACCACCGACCACATCTCGCCGGCCGGCGCCATCAAGCGCGACTCACCCGCCGGGAGCTACCTGATGGACCGTGGGGTCGAGCCCGGCGGCTTCAACTCCTACGGCTCCCGGCGCGGCAACCACGAGGTGATGATGCGCGGCACGTTCGCCAACATCCGCCTGCGCAACCGCCTGGCCCCGGGCACCGAGGGCGGCTTCACCGCGCACCAGCCAAGCGGTGACCAGACGACGATCTTCGAGGCCGCCATGCGCTACGCCGCCGAGGGAGTGCCGCTCGGTGTACTGGCCGGCAAGGAGTACGGGTCCGGCTCGTCGCGCGACTGGGCGGCCAAGGGCCCGCTGCTCTTGGGCGTGCGCTTCGTGATCGCCGAGAGCTACGAGCGCATCCACCGCTCGAACCTCGTGGGCATGGGCATCCTGCCGCTCCAGTTCCCGGACGGCGAGTCGGCGGAGTCTTTGGGTCTGACGGGCCGTGAGCGGTTCGACCTCGCTCCGCTCGAGGACGGGGCGCGGACCCTACGGGTGACGGCGACGCCCGAGGACGGCGCCCCCGTTGAGCTCGAAGCCACGGTGCGTATCGACACGCCCAACGAGTGGCTCTACTACCGCCACGGGGGGATCCTGCACTTCGTGCTGCGCCAGCTCGTCGCGCGCTCCTAGCGGTCGGAGCCTCGGGGATGAAGGTCGCCTACGTCTTCTCCACGTCGGGCCACACGGCTAGCTCGAAGCTCGGGAAGATGATCCTGCCCCAGCTAGAGCAGGGCAAGCACGGCGTCGAGGTGGTCGGCATGTTCTTCTTCGACGACAACACCTACGTCTTGCGTGCCGGCGATCCGCTCGGCGAGCGCCTCGGCCGGGTCGCGGCCGAACACGGGATGCTCCTGATGCTCTGCGACCAGTGCGCGACCGAGCGCTCGCTGGCCGAGGAGACGCCGGACGGCTACCGGCCGGTCGGCACCGTCGAGGGAGTGACCGTCGGCTGCTTTCCCGACCTCTACGCCGCGCTGGCGGGAAACCCGCCGGACCAGGTGATCACGCTGTAGGGAGGGTTGGCAGTTGGCGGGTTGGCGGGTTGGCAGTTGGCCAACTGCCAACTGCGTACTGCCAACCGTTTCCGCTCAGTCCACGCCCATCTGCTGCGCCCCGCCGCGCCGTGCCACCGACTCCTCCTCGACTGTGCGCTCAGCCCACGGCACGACCTCGAGGCGTGCGTCGGGAATGGGGTCCCCGCTCTCGATCGAAAGGCCGTAGGTGCCCTCGTCGATGCGCTTCTCGGCGCGATCGATGGCGGCGAGCTCCTCACGGAGGCTGTCCGAGAGCCCCTCGTCGCGCTCGAGCTCGAACATCTCCGAGCCCTGGTCACCGGGGTGCTGGTCGATGGATGTGAGCTCCGAGTCGCTCTCGCGAGCACGGCCGGCGAGAGCGGTCTCTATCCGTTCACGCTCCCGCTTCAGGAGCTGACGGGCTTGGTCGGGTTTCATCCAGGCACCTTACTCGCTGGTGGCGCCAGCCGCCCCCGGGGCAAGGGAAGATTATGTCGCAGGGGCGGGGCCCGCCGGTCCGACTAGGACCGTGTGAAGATGAGTCTCGGACCGCCGCCCCTGCGCCTCGTCCCAGGTCAACCACTGTACGCCCCTGTTCTTCCGCGGTCAAGTCGCTTAACCGAGCCTTTAGGTGGTCGTCGGCAGACACCGCATCTACAGCCGCTCCTCCACCGACCGCACCTTGTCAGCGAGCGTCTGCTCCGGCCGGTCGCGCCGCTCGTCGAGCTTGAGCACCGTGTAGACCCGCGGCACGCCCAGCTCGAACGGCACCGCGTGCAGCTCGCCGACCACGGCCAGGATGTCCGCGGTCGCCCCCTCGAGCGACGTGCCCATGGCGTGCATCCGGTAGCCGACGCGGTCCTGGGCTGCCAGCCGCCGCTGGATCTCGGCGATGTACTCGCTGGCTGACACCTCGGCGCGGCCGAGCGACAGCACGGTCAGGTCCGCGGTGGCCACGTCCACCTCCTCACGCGATGCTCGAGCTCACCGGCGCCTCGGTGAGCGATGTCCAGACGGTCTTCACCTCGAGGTAGGCATCCAGGTTGGCGTGGCCCATCTCGCGCCCGATGCCGGAGGCCTTGTATCCACCGAAGGGGACGGCCGGGTCGCTCGGCCCCCACACGTTGATGTACACCGACCCGGCGTGGAGCCTCGCCGCGAGGCGGTGGGCGCGCGCGATGTCGCGCGTCCAGACGCCCGCGGCCAGGCCGTACTCGCTGTCGTTGGCGCGTCGCACGACCTCGTCGAGGTCGTCGTAGGGCATCGCCACGAGCACCGGCCCGAAGATCTCCTCGCGGGCGATCGGCATATCGTCGGTCACGCCGGTGAAGAGGGTGGGGCGCACGTAGTAGCCGCCGCCGTTCCCGTCGGCTGCGTCCTCGCCGCCCGCCACCGCCTCGGCCCCCGATTCGAGGCCGGACCGGATGTAGGAGCGAACGCGCTCGTGCTGCTCGCTCGACACGACGGGTCCGAACTGCGTCGATGCCTCGAGCCCCGGCCCGACGCGCGCCTTCCCTGCCGCCTCGGCGAGCCCCGAGACCACCTCGTCGTAGTGCTCGCGCGGCACGAACAGCCGCGAGCCCGCCTGGCACGCCTGGCCGGTGTTGAAGTAGATGCCCTGGAACGAGCCCTTGATGGCCGCCTTCAGGTCGGCGTCGGGCAGGATGATGTTCGGGCTCTTGCCGCCGAGCTCCAGCGTGACCCGCTTCAGCGAGCGACCGGCCGCGGCTCCGATCTCGCGGCCAACGGCGGTCGAGCCGGTGAACGCGATCTTGTCGACGCCCGGGTGGTCGACGATCGCCGCGCCGGTGGAGCCGTCCCCGGTGAGCACGTTGAGCACGCCCTCGGGCAGCCCGGCCTCCTGCGCGAGCTGGCCGAGGCGGAGCCCGCTCAGGGGCGTCTGCTCGGCGGGCTTCAACACCACCGTGCAGCCCGCCGCCAGCGCCGGCGCGATCTTCCAGGCGCACATCAGCAGCGGGAAGTTCCACGGGATGATCTGCCCGCACACGCCGACCGGCTCCTTGCGCGTGTAACAGAACATGTCGGGCCATGACACCGGGATCGTCTCGCCCTCGATCTTGGTCGGCCAGCCGGCGTAGTAGCGCAGGTGCGCCACCGCCTGGGGCACGTCGACGATCCCCGCGATCTTCTTCGGCTTGCCGTTGTCGAGCGCCTCGAGCTCGGCCAGCTCCTCGGCGTTCGCCTCGAGCAGATCGGCGAGCGTGCTGATCAGCCGGGAGCGCCCGGCGGCGGGCATGGTTGCCCAGGGCCCGTCGAGGGCGGCGCGGGCGGCGCGGACGGCGCGATCCACGTCCTCGGCGCCCGCCTGGGCCACGACACATATCGGCTCCCCGGACGAGGGGTCGATCGTCTCGAAAGTGCGGCCGTCGGCGGCCTCGACCCAGCCGGCGCCGATCAGCAGCCGGTGCGGCGCCGCCGACACGAAGGAGCGGGCGGCGTCGGAGAGGGCGTCGAGGGCGAGGGCGGGCATCGGCGGGACTCCTTGGTTAGGACGGCGGGCGCGAGCATTATCGTCGCCTAGGTGCAGATCGCCATTCCCATCTTCGACGGTCTCACCGCCCTGGACGCGGTCGGCCCCTACGAGGTGCTGCAGCGAGTGCCCGGTGCGGACGTCGTGTTCGTGGCCGAGGAGCCGGGGCCCAAGCGAAGCGACGGCGAGGTGCTGGCGCTCGTGGCCGACCGCTCCCTGTCCGAGGTGCCGACGCCCGAGATCGTGGTCGTGCCGGGGGGCCACGGGACCCGTGCCCTCGCCGCCGACCCCGGCGGCGCCCTGGTGGGCTGGATCCGCGCCGTCCACGAGTCGTCGGAGTGGACGACCTCGGTCTGCACCGGTGCCCTGCTGCTCGGCGCCGCCGGGGTGCTCGATGGGCTGCGGGCGACCACCCATTGGCTCAGCCTCGACAGCCTCCGGGCCTACGGCGCCGAGCCGGTGGCCGAACGGGTCGTCGAGCAAGGAAAGGTGATCACGAGCGCCGGCGTGTCCGCGGGGATCGACATGGCGCTGATGCTGGCCGCCCGGCTGGCGGGCGAGGACGTAGCGCGGGCGATCCAGCTGAGCATCGAGTACGACCCCGAGCCGCCCTTCGACAGCGGCTCGCCCCAGAAGGCGGACGCCGACACTGTCGAGCGCGTCCGCCGCGCCTCCTCCAAGCGGTCGGAGCTCGACCGCTAGAGCGACTGCTCGCGCTCGCCGAGCGGAACCACCCGCCGCATCAGCGAGTTGGCGGCCTCGACCACCAGCTCACGCTCGTAGGTGAGGGTGAAGTCGAACCGGCGTTCCATGTCGGGCCCCTCGTCGCCCAAGTCGACCGCCACGAGCGCCCCCGCGAAGTGGGGCCCGAGGACGATCACGCTCCACTCGCCAAGGAGCGGATCGTCAGGCGCGAGCGTGGCTCCGCGAACCCCCGGCGCGGGACGGGGGTCCATGTCGACTCCGAGGGCGCCCACGAACGCCGCGTCGGTGGCCAGCGCCGTGTAGCGACGATGCGTGGTCGGCGTGAAGCGCTCGGCGTGCTGGAAGGCGCCGACGATCACCGCCTCATGGCCGAGGGACACGGCCTGACTCTCGAGCAGCAGGCTCATCGAGAGCAGCAGGCGCTTGTCCCCGCGGCGCATCTCTCGCAGGCGGCGCACGACCTGGTAGGGCGTGCTGCCCGCGACGTGCAGCGACCGATCCGCCACGGGCACCGGCCGCGGCGGGACCGGGAGCGGGACCGGCAGTGGCCCCGGACGACCGAACAACCAGCCCTGTCCCAGCGTTGCGCCCATCGCCCGCGCGGTGTCCAGGTGGCGCTCCGTCTCGATGCCCTCGGCGAGGATCACTGCCTCCGTCCGCTCGCGCTGGGCGTTTACCGCGGTCACTATTGCGGCGATCCCGGTGGTCGGCCTCTGCTGCACCAGCCGCAGGTCGAGCTTGATCACGTCGGGGCGAAGCAGGGGCATGAGGGCCAAAGAGCGTGTATCGGCCCCGATGTCGTCGACGGCCACTCCCCAGCCGCGCTCACGAAACTTCCGTAGCGCGGCGAGCAACTCGGCGGGCCGAGCGGTGAGCGCTCGCTCGGTGACCTCCACGACTACGCGAAGCTCGCGGTGGGCGCGACTCCAGACCTCCTCGAAAGCCTCGGGACACGGGGTGCCGAGGGCTTCGGGCTCCACGTTCACGAACAGGGCATGCTGCGGTGTCAGGCGCGCCTCGAGGGCGGCCGTGACCGCCGCCGCGCGGCAGGCCCAGTCCAGATCGGCCAGGCGCCCGCAGGCCCGCGCGACCGAGAACAGCCTGTCCGGCCGTTCGAGCGGCGACCCCTCGGGCCCGCGAGCGAGCGCCTCGTAGCCCACGGCGCGGCCGCTGTCGAGCTCGATGATGGGCTGGTAGACCGAGCGCACCGACGACTCGCCGAGGATGGCGGCGAGCTCCGCCTCGTCGGGCCCTGGAGTCTCGATCACGATGGCGCGATCCAAGCGCGCGCCGGTCAGGCGCTCAGCACGATCTTGAGCGCCTCGCGGCGGTCGTAGATCGCGTAGGCCTCAGGCGCCTCGTCGAGGCGCATCTGATGGGTCACGAGTGGGGTGGGATCAAGTCGCCCGGAGGCCATCAGAGCCAGGACCGAGTCGAGGTGGCCGATCACGTTGGCGTGACCGGTGACGAGCTTGAGCGCCTTGATCCACACGATGCCCATGTGCACCTCGATGCGCTCGGCGTAGACGCCGATCACCGAAACCGTGCCGGCCTTGCGCGCGATCCGGCAGGCGAGGTCGAGTGCGGGGGCGGCGCCCACGGCATCGACGGCGAGATCCACCCCGCGCCCCTCGGTGGCGGCCTTGACGGCCGCGCGCGGGTCCTCCTCGGTGGCGTGCACCGGCTCGGCCCCGAGCGAGCGGGCCATCTCCAAGCGCTCGGCCACGGTGTCGATGGCAAGCACCCGTTCGGCGCCGGCCACGCGGGCGGCCATGACCGCGCACAGGCCGACGGGCCCGAGGCCCACGACCGCGCAGGTGTCGCCGGCCTCGAGCCCGGCGCCCACCACCGCGTGGTAGCCCGTGGCCATGGCGTCCCCGGCAAAGAGGGCCGACCCGTCTGATAGGCCCTCGGGCACCTTGCGCAGGGTGAGGTTGGCGTGCGGCACCAGAGCCTGCTCGGCCTGGGTCCCCTGCAGCGAGCCGAGGGTGGCCCCGTGGCCAAAGACCCTGGTGTCGTCGCACTTCTGGTAGACGCCGCGGCGGCAGAAGAAGCAGGTGCCGCACGCGGTGTGGAAGGCGCCGAGCACGCGATCGCCCACGCTCGCGCTCGTGACCTCGTCACCGGCGGCGATCACCGTGCCCACGTACTCGTGGCCGATCGTGAAGCCGGGGGCGATCGGCACCCGGCCGTGGTAGATGTGCAGGTCCGAGCCACAGATGCCGGCCGACTCGACGCGCACGACGGCGTCGTCGGGCGCGAGTGGCTCCGGCTCCGGCCGCTCTTCGAGCGCCACTCGGCCCGGCTCCTGGAACGTCACGGCCAGCACGGCGGCCTACTCTAAGGCTGCGCCGGTGAGCACCGCGTGGCGGAGTGCCGGAGCGGCGCGGTAGCGCTCCTCGTGGCGCTCGCCCCAGAGGCCGTCGATCACGGCCAGCACGTGGTCGAGCCCCATCTGACGCCCCCACTCGAGCGGCCCGCGCGGATGGTTCAGGCCGAGCGTCAGCCCCGCGTCCACGTCCGCGGCCGCGCCCACCCCCTCGCCGATCGCGAACGCCGCCTCATTCACGAGCTGGCACACGATGCGACCCAGCACGAGCCCGGGAGCGTCGCCCACCCACGCGACGTGCAGGCCGAGGGAGCCGAAGAAGCTCGCGGTGGTGGTCTCGGCGGCCTCCGACGTCGTCGGGAGGCGGGTGAGCTCGACCAGCCGAGCGTCGGGCCCGGCCAGGTAGAAGCCGCACGCCTCGGGAGCGCGGCGGGCCGCCAGGCTGCGGTCCGCGCACACGGTGGCGAGCGGTGGCCCCTCCGCCATCAGCCCGAGCTCGCCGGCGGCCAGGTCGGCCGTCGGCGCCGGCACGCTCGCGTCCACGAGCAACTCGGGCTTCTCGGTGCCCAGCTCGAACGGTTCGCGCACGTCGAAGCCCGCGCTGCGTGCGCGCTCCCTCAGCCCGGTGGCGAGGGCACCGAGGCCGTCGATCGCCACGACTCGTCCCTCGCCACCACCCGCCGCGGGCGGATCCGGGTCATCGGCCCGGTGGGGGCCGTCGCGGTAGTCGTAGTAGCCGCGGGCGGTCTTCCGGCCGTGACGGCCGGCGGCGGCCATGCGGGCCTGTATCGGGCTCGGCTTCCAGCGGGGCTCCCCGAAGCTCAGCTCGTGGAACGAGCGCGCGACCTCGTACCCGACGTCCACGCCGACCAGGTCCATCAGCTCGAACGGGCCCATCCGGAAGCCGCCTGCGAGCCGGCAGATCCGGTCGATTGCCTCGACGTCTGCCACGCGCTCCTGGAGCAGTCGCAGAGCCTCCGCGCCGAAGGGCCGGCCGCAGCGGTTCACGAGAAAGCCGGGGCCGTCGGTGGCCACGATCACGCGCTTGCCCATGGCGTTCCCGACGGCCCGGGCGACCTCGAGCGCGCGAGCGCCGGTGTCCTCTCCACGCACCACCTCGAGCAGCCGCATGAGCGGCGCGGGGTTGAAGAAGTGCATGCCCACCACGTTCTCCGGGCGCTTCGCGGCCGTGGCCAGGGACGTGACGGGGATCGACGACGTGTTTGTGGCGAGGACCGTCTCGGCCTCGCAGATCTCCGACAGCCGGGCGAACAGCTCGCGCTTGAGCTCGGCGCGCTCTGGCACGGCCTCGATCACGAGCTCGGACGCGGCCAGATCCTCGAGCGACGGACACGTCCGCAGGCGCGCGCCGGCCGCCTCGGCCTGCGCGCCGGTCCATCGCCCGCGGGCGGCGCCCTTGGACAGCCCGTCGCGAACGCTCGCGGCGCCCCGTTCGAGCGCCTCTGCGACCGGGTCGTGCAGGCGGGTCTCGAGGCCCGCCAGGCAGCCGAGCTGGGCGATGCCCGCGCCCATCGTGCCCGCACCCACCACTCCGAGACGACTCGGCAGAGCGGTCATCGTCGAGTCGTTCAGGCCGTGTGCCCGGCAGGCCGCTCGGCGGCGGAGGCGAGCGTCCCGAAGAGCAGCCCGAGGGTGTTGGCGAAGAGCTCGTCCGGGATGGCGTCCGGATCCACCAGCTTCTCGAGCGCGATGCCGTCGGCGAGCGCGTTGGCGGCGATCGCCAGGTGGGCCGGCGGAACCGGCGAGGTCAGCTCGAGCTCGCCCGCGGCCTCCTCGATCAGACGGGTGGTTGCGTCCCGGAAGGCCCCGAAGCGGGCGGCGATCCGCGGCCGGAGGTCGGGATCCCTGACCGCGAAGGACCAGAACTCGATGAACAGCAGGAACAGGTCGCGGTCGCGCTCGAACGAGCCCATCCACTGGGTGGCGGCGGCCTGCGCCCGTTCCACGGCGGTTCCACCGCGGTGCACCGCCTCGGACACCTCGCGCACGATCTGGGCGATGTGCTCGTCCAGCAGGGCGAGGAACAGGTCCTCCTTGCCCGTGAAGTTCGAGTAGACGGCGCCGGTCGAGTAGCCGGCCTCCTGCGCGATCTCCTCGACCGAGGCGCGGTGGTAGCCGCGTAGGGCGAACACCTTCGCGGCGGCCTCCAGCAGGCGCGCGCGCGTGCGGGCCTTGTTCTCCTCCCGGGACAGGCGCTGGCTCACCGCGACGAGTGTAAGTGCCGGCCGCCGCTCGCCGGACGTCCGATTCCGCGCTACTGTGATAGCGACGGTTATCGCAAACGACTGAGGAGCGCGGCATGGCGACAGCAACGCTGGCGGCGGACCAGATCTCGTACGAGGATCTGTACGCCCGCTGGGAGAAGGGCAACTGGAGCGCCACCGAGATCGACTTCTCCCGCGACCACGACGACTGGCACGGCCGCCTCGAGGAGATCCAGCGCAAGGCGGCGTTGTGGAACTACGCGCTCTTCTTCCACGGCGAGGACTCCGTGACCGACAACCTCTCGCCCTACATCGAAGCCGCCCCGCGCGAGGAGCAGAAGTACTTCCTCACCACCCAGCAGGTCGACGAGGCACGCCACGCCGTCTTCTTCGGCCGCTTCATGCGCGAGGTCGTGGGCACGGGCGGCGAGACGATCGCCGAGACGCTCGAACGGACGCGGCCCGAGCTCACGTGGGGCTTCAAGGAGACCTTCGGGCGCCTCGACCGGATGGCCGACGAGCTGCGCGCCGACCGCTCGAAGCCCAAGCTGGCCGCGGCCGTCACGCTCTACCACATCATCATCGAGGCCGCGCTCGCCCAGCCCGGCCAGCACTTCATCGAGAACTTCTGGCAGGGCAACGGCCTGATGCCGGGCTTCCAGGAGGGCATGGAGAACGTGGCGCGCGACGAGCAGCGCCACATCGGCTTCGGCGTGAAGCTGCTCGCGGACCTCGTGCGCGAGGACCCGGATTGCAAGTACGCGGTCGCGGACCTGCTGCGCGAGGTGATCCCCTACACCACGGCCCTGCTCCAGCCGCCGCCCGGAGGGGAGGGCTACGCCGAGAGCCTGGGCTTCACCATGGAGGAGATCTACACCTTCGGCGCCCAGTCGATGGAGTCCAAGCTGGCGGCGGCGGGGCTGCCGCTCGAGGAGCTGCCGGGCCGGCCACCGCTGCCCTACAACCTCACGCCGGAGCAGCGCGCCCACCGCGGGCTGCTGTTCCTGCGCAGCGGCGTGATCGGCGAGAAGCTCGGACCGCCCTCGAGCGACCCCGAGGTTCAGGCCGAGTTGTTCGACGCTCTACGAGCGTCGGTCATGCACCAGAAGGTGGCCGTCGACCCGACCACCGTGCAGTGGGACTTCTCCGATGCCGCGCCCTGGTTCCTGCGCGCGCACAACGGCTCCACGAGCGTGGAGCAGGGGCGCCTCGAGCAGCCCGACGTGGTGCTGCGCTCGAGCTTCGAGGACTGGGTCGACGTCGCCGTCGGCCGCGAGGATGCCCGCGTGGCGATTGCCAAGCGCAAGCTGCGGCCCAAGGGCAGCCCGCGGGCCCTGTGGCGGATGACGAAGCTGCTCGGGTAGGGCCCTCGCGCGCGCTATAGTTGTCGCCGCAACTACCAGGGAGGCAGCCAGTGCGGCTCGAGGGCATTCACCACATCACGGCCATCACCGGCGACGCTCCCCGCAACGTCGAGTTCTACGCCGGCACGCTGGGCCTGCGGCTCGTCAAGAAGACGGTCAACCAGGACGACCCGACCGTCTACCACCTCTTCTACGCGGACGAGCGGGGTAGCGCCGGCGCCGACCTGACCTTCTTCGAGTATCCGGGCGCAGCTCCCGGCCGCGCCGGGGGAGGGATGGTGCACCGGGTGGTCTGGCGCGTTGCCTCCGAGGCCGCGCTCGACTTCTGGGCCGAGCGGCTGGCCGCCGAGGGCCCCGCCACCGATCGCCAGCCCGGCAGCCTGCGCTTCTCAGACCCCGAGGGGCTGGACCTGGAGCTGGTCGTGGAGGAGACCGAGGACCCGCCTCTCACCGCGGCGGCCCCCGACGTGCCGGCCGAGATGGCGCTCCAGGGCTTCGCGGGCGTGCGCGCGTACTCGTCGCGTCCCGAAGCGGGCGCCAAGTTGCTCGCCTCCCTCGCGTTCGAATCCAAGGGCGACGACGGGTCGTGGGAGGTGCGCGGACAGAGCCGAGGCGGGTTCTACGCCTATGACGGGCCGCCGGCCGGGCGCGGGCGCCCCGGCGCCGGCACCGTGCACCATGTGGCCTTCGCCTCGTCGATGGAGGAGCACGAGGCATGGCGCGCGCGGGCGCTCGCGGGCGGTGCGCAGCCGACGCCGGTGATCGACCGCTTCTACTTCCGCTCGATCTACTTCCGCGAGCCGAGCGGGGTGCTGTTCGAGATCGCCACCATCGGTCCCGGGTTCGCGACCGACGAGCCGCAGGACCGGCTCGGCGAGCGGCTGTCGCTGCCGCCCGACTACGAGCCGCTGCGGGAGCGGATCGAGCCGCGCCTCACGCCGCTGCCCGATCCGCGGGCGAGGCGCCGCGAGGCCGCCGCGGCCTCCGGAGCGGCCCGCGAGGCAAGCGCCGCCGCGGCCGCCCGGGCGGGCTCGTGAGCGCCGCGACGAAGCCGTTCAGCCTCGGTCGCGAGGCCGGCGACGATGGCTCCTTCAAGCGTCAGCAGAGCGCCTTCCGCCAGTGGGTGACGGCCGACGGCTCGTCCGGCTTTCCCGCCGAGGCGGGCCGCTACCACCTCTACATCTCGCTCGCCTGCCCGTGGGCCACGCGCACGCTGATCGTCCGCCGGCTCAAGGGGCTCGAGGAGGTGATCTCGCTGTCGCTCGTCGATCCGATCCGCGATCAGCGCGGCTGGGCGTTCACCGGCGGCGAGTTCACCGATCCGGTCAACGGCTTCCAGTTTCTCGCCGAGGCCTACGAGGCCACGGAGCCCGGCTTCGAGGCCCGCGTGAGCGTGCCGGTGCTGTGGGATCGCCAGGGCGGCCGGATCGTGAACAACGAGTCGGGCGACATCGTGCGCATGCTGAACTCGGCGTGGGCCGAGGTAGCCGACAGCGGCGTCGACCTTTATCCGGAGCCGCTGCGCGCAGAGATCGACGTGCTCAACGAGCAGATCTATGAGACGGTGAACAATGGCGTGTACATGGCGGGGTTCGCCTCCTCACAGGAGTCCTACCGGCGAGCGTACCTGGCGCTGTTCGACACGCTCGACGTGCTCGAGGAGCGGCTGGAGGGCTCGCGCTACCTGCTCGGCGACGAGCCGACCGAGGCCGACTGGCGCCTGTTCCCCACGCTCGTGCGCTTCGACCCGGTCTACCACGGCCACTTCAAGTGCAACCGGCAGAAGCTCTCCGAGTTTCCGAACCTGTGGGGCTACACGCGCGATCTCTACCAGCTCCCGGGGATCGCCTCGACCGTCGACCTCGACCAGATCAAGCGCCACTACTACGGCACGCACCCCATGATCAACCCGAGCGGAATCGTGCCCGAGGGTCCGCGGATCGACTTCGACGAGCCGCACGACAGGGCGCGCCTCGCGCGGCTCTAGCGCGCGCTGGGTCCGCGCCCGCCAGCGCCCGCCAGCTAGCGTCCCTCGAACTCCGGCCGGCGCTTCTCGATGAAGGCGGTCATGCCCTCGACACGGTCCTCGGTGGCCATCGCCAGCTCGTAGAGGCGCCGCTCCTGGTCGAGGCCCGCGCTAAGGCCGGTTTCCTCGGCGGCCAGAACGGCCTGCTTGGCCAGACGCACCGCGAGCGGCGGCCGGCGGGCCACCACCTGGGCGAGCTCGACGGCCTTCGCCAGCCACTCGTCCCGGCCCGCGACCTGGTTGACGAGTCCCATCGCCAGGGCGTCGGCGGCGCCTATGCGGCGGCCGGTGAGCACGAGCTCCATCGCGCGCTGCTTGCCGATCACGCGCGCGAGTCGCTGGGTGCCTCCTCCGCCCGGGATGATGCCCAGCAGGATCTCCGGCTGGCCGAGCTCGGCGGTCTCGGAGGCGACGATCATGTCGCACAGCAGGGCCAGCTCACAGCCCCCGCCCAGCGCGTAGCCCGACACCGCCGCCACGAGCGCGGTGCGGCAGGCGGCCATACGCGTCCAGAACGAGAGGGCGGGCTGGGCGAGCGCCTCCTGGAACGAGCGGTCGCGCATCGCCTTGATGTCGGCGCCGGCGGCGAAGTAGTCGTCGCCTCCGGCGATCACGATGCAGCGGACGTCGGGATCTGCGTCCCAGGCCTCGACCAGCGAGATCAGATCGGCGAGCAGCTCCGCCGACAGGGCGTTGCGGGCCTCGGGGCGGTTCAGCCGCGCGATGCCCACGGCGCCGTCGCGCTCGGCGAGTACCACTGGGTCGGCCACTCGTCAGCCGCCCCTCGCGGCCATCACACCATTGCGTTGATGCCGGTGGCCGCGCGGCCGATGATCAGCTTCTGGATCTGCGAGGTGCCCTCGTACAGGGTCGTGACCCGGGCGTCGCGCAGGTAGCGCTCGACCGGGTAGTCGTCCACGTAGCCGGAGCCGCCGTGCACCTGGATCGCCGTGTTGGCGCTGCGCACCGCGGCCTCGGTGGCGAACAGCTTGGCCACCGAGGTCTCGGTGGTGCTCGGGCGCTCGGTGTCCTTCAGCCACCCGGCCCGCCAGACGAGCCCGCGCGCGGCCTCGGTGTCCACCACCATGTCGGCGATCATCGCCGCCACGAGCTGGAAGGAGGCGATCGGCTTGCCGAACTGCTCGCGCTGAGTGGAGTAGTTCACCGACGCGTCGACGCACCCCTGACAGATGCCCACGCAGCCGGCGGCCACGCTGTAGCGGCCCGAGTCGAGCGCCGACATCGCCACCTTGAAGCCGTCGCCCACCTCGCCGAGCAGCGTGTCGTCGGACACCTCCACGGCGTCGAGGGACAGCTCCGCCGTGTCAGAGCCGCGCAGGCCGAGCTTGCCGTGAATCGCGCTCGCGGAGAAGCCGTCGCTGTCGGTCGGCACGAGGAAGCAGGCCAGGCCGCGATGCTTCTTCTCCGGATCGGTCTGGGCGAAGATCATCGCCACCTTGGCGAAGTTCCCCATCGAGATCCACTGCTTCTGGCCGGAGATGCGCCAGCCCCCGTCGATCTTCGTGGCCCGGGTCGAGAGGTTGGCGGCGTCGGAGCCCGTGTTCGGCTCGGTCAGCCCGAAGCAGCCGAGCGCCTCGCCGGTGCAGAGCGACGGCAGCCACCGCTGCTTCTGCTCCTCGGTGCCCCAGCGCTGGATCGACGAGCACACGAGCGAGGTCTGGACAGACACCACCGTGCGCGCGGCGGAGTCCCCGCGCCCGATCTCCTCGACGATCAGGGCGTAGGTGCGGTAGTCGATCCCCCGACCGCCGTACTCCTCGGCCACGATCGACCCCAGGAACCCCATGTCGCCGAGCTTCTTCACGAGCTCGAGGTCGAAGTGCTCGTTGCGGTCGTTGTCCCGGACCACGGGGACGATCTCGCGGTCGGTGAACTCCTTGGCGGTCTCGCGAATGAGACGCTGCTCGTCTGTCAGCTCGAAGTCGATCATGGGCGCGAGCCTATCCGGGTGCGCGCCCGGGCGGTCGGGCGTCGAGCGGAGGGCGGGCCGTATGCTGCGTCGATGAGGCGCCCACGACGCCGGGGGGTTCTGCTGGCGGGCGTCGTGCTCGTACTGGCGGCGGTCGCGACCGCCGCCTACCTCCACAAGGGCACCTATCGGATCCCGTCCGAGTCGATGGGTTCAACGCTCGGGGTCGGCGAGCGCATAGCCGCGAGGAGAGTCTCCACGCCGCGGGTCGGGGACATCCTGGTGGTGAATCCGCCCGCCGGCTTCGACACCAGCGTGTGCGGCGTCCGCCAAGCGCCCGGCCAGGCCTGTCCGCGGGGGGCGCCGGAGCCCTCGGACACGAAGTTCGTCGGTCGGGTGGTGGCCGGACCCGGGGATCGCCTGAGCATCGCGCGCGGTGGGGTCGTCCTCAACGGTCGCCCGCAGAAAGAGCCATTTGTGAGACCCGACCCCGGGTGTCCCATCTGCGATCTGCCCCGGGAGATCACGATCCCGGCAGACAGCTACTTCATGATGGGTGACAACCGAGGCGTGAGCGCCGACAGCCGGGTCTGGGGGCCGGTGCCCGCCGACCGGGTGGTGGGCAAGCTCTACCTCAGGTACTGGCCGCCCAGCCGTTTCGGGACCCTCTGACGCTAAGGATCTCGGCGCCCCCGGACGCACGTCCCTAACGGGATAGATCCTGGGTCCTACCCGGCGTTCGGGTTCTCCACCACCATCGCCATGCCCTGGCCGACCCCGATGCACATCGTTGCGAGCCCGTAGCGCGCCCCGCGGCGCCGCAGCTCCCAGCACAACGCGCCCACGAGCCGCGCGCCGGAGCAGCCGAGCGGGTGCCCGAGGGCGATGGCCCCGCCGTTCACGTTGAGCTTCTCGTGCGGGATGTCGAGCTCACGGGCGCACGCCAGCACCTGCGCGGCGAACGCCTCGTTCAGCTCGACGAGGTCCATGTCGGCGATCGTCAGCCCGGCCCGAGCAAGCGCCTGGCGCGTGGCGGGCACCGGCCCGACCCCCATGTAGGCGGGATCGACGCCGGCCACACCGGTCGCCACCACTCGCGCGAGTCGCCGGCCGCCGAGCTCGTCGGCGCCCCGGTCACCCGCGAGCACGAGACAGGCCGCGCCGTCGTTCAGCTGTGACGCGTTGCCTGCCGTCACGGTCCCGCCGTCCCGGAAGGCGGGCCGCAGGGCGGCGAGCCGCTCGAGCGTGGTGTCGGGCCGCGGCCCCTCGTCGGCGTGCACCTCGAGCGGCGGGCCCTTGGGCTGGGGGGCATCGACGGTCACGAGCTCGTCGTCGAAGCGTCCCTCGTCCGCCGCGGCCACGGCGCGCCGGTGCGATTCGAGCGCGAAGGCGTCCTGGTCCTCGCGCGAGACGCCGTAGCGCTCGGCCACGTTCTCGGCGGTCTCGCCCATCGACTCCGTCGAGTAGCGCTCGCTCATGCGCGGGTTCTTGAAGCGCCAGCCGATCGTCGTGTCCACGAGCGTCGCGTCCCCGCGGGGGAAGCCGCGCTCGGGCTTCAGCATCACCATCGGGGAGCGGCTCATCGACTCCACTCCTCCGGCGAGCATCAGCTCGCCGTCGCCGAGGCGCAGTGCGCGGCTCGCCTGGTTCACGGCCTCGAGCCCCGAGGCGCACAGGCGGTTCACCGTCGCGCCCGGCACCTCCACCGGCAGCCCCGCGAGCAGCGCCGCCATGCGGGCCACGTTGCGGTTGTCCTCTCCGGCGGCGTTCGTGCAGCCCATGTACACGTCGTCGATCCGATCGACCGGCAGGCCGGTGCGCTCGACGCTGGCCTCGATCACGTGCGCGGCCAGATCGTCCGGCCGCACGCTCGACAGCGCGCCCGCGTAGCGTCCGATCGGCGTCCGGACGGCGTCGACGATGTAGGCCTCGGGCACAGGGGGATCGTATTGGCCCGGTGGCATGCGGCGGACGCCGGGCGGGCCTAAACTCCCGCGATGGACTTCGTCCTCGTCCTGGGCGGGCTCACGGCTCTGGTGCTGGTCTTCCTGGCCATCGGGCGCTACTACCCGGGCACCGGCGCGGACGTGATCGACTGGAAGCCGACCCGCTCGCCGGAGCTCGAGGTCGAGTTGGAGCTCGACGACATCGAGCAGATGGTGGAGGCCCAGAACGAGCGTCGGCGCCGGAGCGGCCGCCCGGAGGTGACCGAGCACGACGTGCGCGTGCAGCTCGACGCCGACAGACGCGAGCGTGAACAGCACTTCGAGCGGTACCGGCGCGAGCGCGAGGAGGGCAAGGTCCCGCCTCCGGCCCCGCCAGCAGCCTGAGCGTCACTTGGCCCGGGTGCTGATCGTCGGCTGCGGCTGCCGCGGCCGTGCGCTCGCCTCCGAGCTGAACGCCCGCGGACACAGCGTCCGCGGTACCACGCGCCACGAGGAGCGCCGTGCGGACATCGAGTCGGCGGGGGCCGAGGCCGTGGTCGCCGATCCGGATCGCCTTCAGACGCTGACGCCTCATCTCGAGGGGGTCAGCGTGCTCGTGTGGCCGCTGGGCACCGCCACCGGCGACCGCCGGGCCGTCGCGGGCCTCCACGGCCCCCGGCTCGAGTCGATGGTCCAGACGCTCGTGGACACGCCGGTGCGGGGCGTGGTGTACGAGGCGGCGGGGACCGTCGACCCGTCTCTGCTCGCAAGCGGCGCACAGGTCGTACGGCGGGTGGCGGCCGCCAACCGCGTGCCCGCCGAGATCGTCGACGACGCAGGTCACGATGGCTGCCATGCCTGGGTCGCGGCCATGGCAGACGCGGTCGACCGCGTGCTGAGCTAAACCGGGGCCGCGGTTCGGCTGTCACCGGGCACGTCCGCCCCTGGCCGGCGCTTGTACCGGGCCGCGCCGCCTCTCAGGCCGCGCGCGCCCGCGAGCCGGTCTGACCGGAGCGGCCCGCGGCGGTCACGAAGGCCTCGAACAGGGCGGCCTCCTCGGGGCGCTCGGCGATCCCCTCGGCGTGCCACTGCACCCCGAGCACGAAGCGTCCGTCGCCCGTCTCGAGGCCCTCGACAACCCCATCGGGAGCCCAGGCAACGGCTCGCAGGCCCGATCCGAGCCGCTTGGGGGCCTGATGGTGGAACGAATTGACCTCGGCCGCGGTGGTGCCCATCACGCCGGCGAGGCGGCTTCCGGGCTCGATCCGGACGCTGTGAGTCGGGCGGTCGCCGGGTTCCCGCTGGCGGTGGTCGATCGATACCCCCTCGAGCTCCGGGAGGTGCTGGTGGAGCGTCCCGCCGCGCGCGACGTTGAGCGCCTGCGCGCCGCGGCAGATCGCGAGGATGGGCAGCCCGCGAACGTCTGCCTCCCGCGCGACGGCCAGCTCGAAGCGGTCGAGGTCCGGCTCGGTCGGGCCGAGCTGCGGGTGGCGCCGACCGTGGTAGCTCTCGGGGTCTAGGTCGGGTCCGCCCGACAGGCAGATGCCGGCGAGCTGGTCCAGCAGCGGCTCCACGGCGTCGGTGTCGAGCGGCGGCATCACCACGGGGAGCCCGCCGGCCCGTTCGATCGCCTTCAGGTACGAGAGTCCGAGAGCCATCTCGCGGTGGGGAGGCTCACCCTGAGGGGTCTCCTTCACGTTGGCGGAGATCCGCACCTCCGAGGTCGTCACGCCGATCAGCGGCCGAGTACCCAAGTGTCCTTTCCTCCTCCGTTCTGAGAGCTGTTCACCACCAGTGCGCCCTCGTCGAAGGCCACGCGCGTCAGGCCGCCGGGCACCACGTGCACGTCGTCGCCGACCGTGATCACGAAGGGTCGCAGGTCCACGTGTCGGGGAGCGAGGCTATTGCCGGCCACGGTCGGATGGGTCGACAGCCCGACGGTCTCCTGGACCACGTAGCGATCCGGGTCGGCCCGGATGCGTCCTGCCACGCGATGACGGTCGACGGCGGTGGCGTGGGCGCAGATCACGATGCCGAAGCCGCCGTGGCCGGTCCGGGGCTTCACCACCAGGTGCTCGAGCCGCGCGAGCGCACGTTCCCGCACCGCGTGGTTCTGCAGGTCGTAGGTCGGTACGGAGCGCAAGATCGGCTGCTCGTCGAGGTAGAAGCGGATCATCTCCTCGACGTAGGCGTGCACCAGCTTGTCGTCGGCCACCCCAGCGCCGAACGCGTTCACGCACGCGAGCCGACCGCGTCGGCAAGGCTCGAGCAGCGCGGCGCCTATCTCGGTGGGCTTGCCGTCGGCGCCCGTGAGGCCGTCTATGTCGGTGCGGCGGTAGAGCACGTCGACCCGGCGCGCCGGGGCGGAGTCCGACAGCCGCGCGTGAAGCGCCCCCGCGTGCACGGACAGATCTCCGAGACCGACGATCGGGATTTCGAGCAGGCGCCCCAGCTCGCGGTGCTCGTACCAGGCGCTGTTCGAGGGTCCGTCGGACAGCAGCACGACGGACGGATCGCCGCGTCCGTCCGGGGCGGCGGCGCGGAGCGCGGCACCCAGCACCTCGAGCATCGAGTCCAGGCTCCTGCGCGCGGCCGGTGGAGAAACCGGGAGCCGACCGTCGGTCATCTCGCGCGCGGCGAGGGCGTAGGTGAGGCCCGAAGGGGTCCGCAGGTTGTCCTCGAGCACCTGGAAGCGTCCGTCGGGGCCGCGGACGAGGTCGAGCCCGGCAACGTGTGCGTACACGCCGCCGGGCACGGGCACGTCGCGCATGTGCGGCTCGTGGTGGTCGGCCCGCTCCACCGCGCGGCCGGGGATCCGCCCCGCGGCCACCATCCGGCGCTCGCCGTAGGCATCGGCTATGAAGGCGTTGAGGGCGCGCACGCGCTGGACGGCTCCGGCCTCCACCTGTCGCCACTCTTCGACGGGGATGATCCGTGGGATGGGATCGACGGCGAACGGGGTAGTGCCGCCGGCGCCGCCGAAGCTCACCCCCGACTGCTGGAGCTCCGTGCACACCTGGCGGCGCAACGCTTCGAGGTCGGCGCCCTCGAGCCCTGCGAGCAGCTCCGCGTAATGGCTGCGTGCGACGCCCGGCTCGCCGAAGGCCTCGTCGTAGAACTGCTCGCCCGGGTCGTAGTACCCGAAGGGCCCGCGGGCGGCGGCCGTCGGAGCCGAGTGCTTCACGACGAAGCACACTAGGGCTCGAAGGGGCGCTTCTCCTTGGCCGGATGGCCAACGCGGCCGTCACCCGCTGCGACCTGAGGCGCCTCTGATACAAAGCAGGGAATACCCAACGGCTTACACGGTTTTCCAACGGAGGTGAGCGGCAATGGCGGACTACGCCAACGACGTGCTGGTCGAGACCCAATGGGTCGAGGACCATCTCGACGACGATTCGATCCGCATCGTGGAGGTCGACGAGAATCCCGCCCTCTACGCCGAGGCGCACATCCCCGGCGCGATCGGGTTCGACTGGAAGAAGGACCTCCAGGACCAGGTGAAGCGCGACTTCCTGGGCCCCGAGGAGTTCGGCGCGCTGTTCGGCGGCCGCGGCATCTCCAACGACCACACGATCGTGCTCTACGGCGATCGCAACAACTGGTTCGCCGCCTACACCTACTGGTACCTGAAGTACTACGGACACCACAACGTGAAGCTCGTGAACGGCCCACGCGAGAAGTGGATCGCCGAGGGGCGGGCCACCTCGACCGACGTGCCGCAGCACGAGGCCACCACGTTCAAGGCCCAGCCGGGCGACGAGTCGATTCGAGCCAAGCGCGACGAGGTGCACGCGGCCCTGGACGACGGCCGTAGCCTCGTGGACGTGCGCTCGCCGCAGGAGTTCTCCGGCGAGCTGATCGCCATGGCCGGGTACGAGCAGGAGGGCGCCCAGCGCGGCGGCCACATCCCGGGAGCGGCGTCCGTGCCCTGGGCCCAGGCGGTCACCGAGGACGGCACCTTCAAGTCGGCCGACGACCTGCGCGAGCTGTACACGAGCAAGGGCGTGCTCGGCAAGGCCGACGAGGTGATCGCCTACTGCCGCATCGGCGAGCGCTCGGCGCACACCTGGTTCGTGCTCCACGAGCTGCTCGGGGAGCAGAACGTGAAGAACTACGACGGCTCGTGGACCGAGTGGGGCAACCTCGTGGACGTGCCGATCGAGAAGGGGGCGTAGGCCCGCGCCGGGCGGAGCCGGTTGCCGGGAGGCCGTCGGACTAGCGGCCTCCCAGCACCGGCTCCAGCCGCTCGAGCAGCAACTGGACCATGCGCGCGGTCGCACCCCACACGAGGTGCCCGTCGACCGTGTAGGTCGGCGTCCTGATCGGCACCCCCTTCTTCACCAGGCGCCTGCTCTCGTAGCCGCTGACAAGGTCCGGAAGCGACATCTCCAGCACCAGCTCCACCTCACGCGGCTGGATCTTCCACTCGTGCCCAGGCTCGACGAGACCCACGAACGGGTGCACGCGGTAGCCCGTGACGAAGGTCCCCACCGGCGGGAGGGCGCCCACGAGCTCGACCTCCTCGCGCGGTAGGCCGATCTCCTCCTCGGCCTCCCTCAGCGCGGTCACGCGCAGATCCTCCTCGGGGAAGTCCTGACGCCCGCCGGGGAACGAGATCTCGCCGGCGTGCCTGCGAAGGTCCTCGCGGCGCTGCGTGAACACCGCGTGCAGCTCACCGTTGCGCCTGAAGAGCGGCACCAGCACGGCGGCGTTGGTCGACCCTCCCGAGGAGTCCATCGCCGCCGCCGCCTCGGGCGTCAGCAGGAGCTCCCGCAGTCGGTCCGGGGTGATCACCGCGCCTATTATCGGAGCCCGTGGCCGCGGCTTTGCTGATCGTCGACTACCAGAACGACTTCAACCCCGGCGGGGCGCTCGCGGTGGCCGGGGGCGACACCCTCGCCGCGCCCATCAACGCGCTCGCGAGCTCCGGCCGCTTCGACCTGGTCGTGGCCACCCGCGACTGGCATCCACCGCATCACACCTCGTTCGCGGAGCGCGGCGGCCCGTGGCCGGTGCACTGCGTGCGGGAGACCCCTGGGGCGGACTACCACCCGGCACTCGACCGCGACCCGATCGACGACGAGATCTTCAAGGGCCAGGTCGACGGCTCCGACGGCTACTCCGGCTTCGAGGACACGGAGCTCGAGCGGATCCTGACCGAGCATGGGGTGGAGGCGGTCACCGTGGTCGGCCTGGCCACCGACTACTGCGTGAAGAACACGGCGCTCGACGCTCTGCGTGCAGGCCTTGCGGTGACCATCGCGGCCGACGCCGTCCGCGGGGTGGACGTCGAGCCCGGCGACTCCGAGCGTGCGTTCGCCGAGCTGCGCGCCGCGGGCGCCGTGATCAGCTGAGCTTCACCTGCTCGTCGAACTGGACCTCGCCCTCGAGGGTCCGGTGCACCGGACACTTGGCGGCTATCTGCATCAGCCGCTCCCGCTGTTCCTCCGGCAGCTCCTTGGGCAGCCGTACGGTCATCGCGAAGCTCGTGAGGCATCCCCGCTCGGCGGGCTGGTAGTCCACGTCCACCACCACCTCGCCGATGTCCCAGCCCTTGCGGCCGGCGTACATCTCGATCGTGGTCGCGGTGCAGGAGGCGAGGCTCGCGGCCAGCAGCTCCAGGGGCGTGGGCCCCCCGTCGGTGCCGCCCTGGTCGCGCGGCTCGTCGGAGGTCAGCCGGTGGCTCCCGATCTCGATGTCGTGCTTGAGGGAGTCGCCCAGGCGCCGGGCGGTGGCCTTCATCCGCGGCCACCGAAGAGCTCAGGGTGGTCCTTGTCGGCGTAGCGGGCCATCGCGAACACCGCATCGGAGGCGCGGTTCAGATAGCGGAGCACGGTCTCGTCCGGGAGATCGCCGGCGACCTTCAGCTCCACCACGCGCCGCTCGGCGCGGCGTAGCGCGGTCCGCGCCACGTCGAGGCGGGCCGAGAGCTCCGTCCCACCCGGGATCACGAACTTGGGCGGCAGGTCCACGCGGTCCATGTAGCGGTCGATGTCGGCCTCGAGGCGCTCGACCATCTCCGAGGTCACCTTCGAGATGCCCGCCTCCAGGCGTCCGGCGGCCTCGGGTGCGGTCGCAAGCTCCGCGCCGGCCACGAACAGCTCGCCCTGCAGGCGGAGGATGTCGGCGTGCAGCTCGGGGTCGTCCGTGGCCGCCGCGCGGCACAGTCCGAGCGCCGAGGCGGCCTCGTCCACCGAGCCGTAGGCCTCCGGCCGCGCGTCCGACTTGCTCACCCGCCCGCCGTACCACAGCCCGGTCGTGCCGTCGTCGCCGCCGCGGGTATAGATCCTGACCACGGCGCGGCATCCTAGCTACGGCCAACGTCCGGCTACTCCAATGGATTGAACAGCAGGCCGGTCGGAACCTTGGGGTAGAAGAAGGTCGACTTCGGCGGCATCGATTCGCCGGCGGCGGCCACCTCCCGCACCTGCTCGACCGGAGTTGCCCGCATGAAGAAGGCGGCGTCGACCGAGGCCTGCTCGATCGCCTGCCGGGCCTCGGCGAAGTCCTTGGAGTAGTCGAGACCGCGCTTGTGGGAGATGTCGTCCTCCGACATGCCGAGCGCGCCGCGGAGCACCAGGGCCTCGAGCACCGCGGTGTCCAGACGCCGGTAGGCCTCGGAGCGGTCGGGCATGGCCGCGGCGACCGCCGCCTCGTCCTTCAGGGTCAGGCGGTAGGGCTGCTTGTGGAAGCTGTCGGCGTAGCCCATCACCACCCCTTCGGCGTCGGCCGCAGGCTGCACGGCCTCGAAGCCGACCTGCTCCACGTCGAAGCTCCGCGTCACCACGTCGCGGATGGCCCGTTGTTTGGGCTCGTCGAGCCCGGTGAGCAGGCGGTGGGTGGGGAAGATGGTCAGGCCCGGGTCCGAGAGCGAGACGAGGAACATGAGCACGTAACGGTGCTCGCCCTCGCCACCGATCTCCTCGGCGTACAGGCGGGCGGTCTCGTAGCGATGATGGCCGTCGGCGATCAGCAGCTCCTGGCCCTCGAGCGCCTGCTTCACGCTCGCGATGGCCGACTCGTCCTCGACGCGCCACAGTTGGTTCACCGTGCCGTCGTCATCGGTGACGGTCGCGTAGGGGTCCGCCGCGGTGTGGGGCTCGAGCGCCGCCCAGCCCGCCTGCTCGGGGTCGGCGTAGAGGCTGAAGATGGGGGAGAGGTTGGCCCGGGTGGCGCGTGTCAGCCGCAGGCGGTCCTCCTTGGGGCCCGGGTGCGTGCGCTCGTGGGGGCGGATGCGACCCTCGCCGTAGTCCTCGATCCGAACGCGGCAGAAGAAGCCCCGGCGGGTGAGGGTCTCACCGCCGCCCGGCACCGTGTAGTCCTGGCTGAGGGCCCAGAGCGTCGGCTCCCGCTCGCGCGTGACTATGCCCTGCTGGCGCCAGGCCTCCAGGGTCGTCTCGGCGCGCAGGTAGGGGTCGCCGCCGTTCCCTTCGGGGAGGTCGATCTCCACCACGTTGAACGGGCTGCGAGCGGCGAGGTTCGCGCGCAGGTCCGCGTCGATCACGTCGTAGGGCGGGGCGGCGACCGCCTGCAGCGATCCGACGGCGCTCAGTTCGTACCTGAGGGCCCTGAGCGGCTGGATCTCGGCCATCGGCCGCAGACCCTAGCGGCGGTACGGTGGGGGTTACCCCCGGGCGCCGAAGTTGTTGACGTAGGTGGCGGCGTTCCTCACGCCGCCACGGGGCGCGCCCCGGACGATGCCGATCCCGATCTCCTCGAAGCGGCGGTTCAGGATGTTGGCCCGGTGGCCGGAGCTGCCCATCCACATGCGGACGATGGAGATGGGCGTAGCGAGCGAGTCGCTGCCCCAGGCGATGTTCTCGGCGACCGTCCAGGAGCTAGTGCTCGCCCTGATGTAGTCGGTGCGCAGGATCCGGTCGAGCATGTCGGCGCCGCCCGGAGACTCGTGCGAGAAGTAGTCGCGCCGCACCATGTCGCTGGCGTGACGCGTGGCGGCCTCGGCCAGGCGGCCGTTGTGGCGCAGGTTGCGCATGCCACGCTGACGCCGTTCGGCGTTCACGAGGCAGAGGGTGGCGTCCCGCACTGTGGCCGTCGAGGCGGAGTTCGGGTTGGCGTAGGCGCCGGGGCAGTTGGCCGCGGAGGCCGGGGAGGGGGCCAGGGCCGTGAGGGCGACGGCGAGGAGGGCGCAGGCGACGAGCGTGCGCAGCCTGGTGGTGAGTGACGTCCGTGTCTGCATTGCACGGGTGATTTCGGGGTTTCGGAGCGTCCTCTTGAGCCCACGCTCGCGGTCGTGGACACTTACTGGACATCGGGGCGTAGCTCAGCCTGGTAGAGCGCTGCGTTTGGGACGCAGAGGTCGTCGGTTCGGATCCGGCCGCCCCGACTCTCAGGACCTGGCTCGAGCGGCTCGAGCATGAGCTTGAAGCGGGCCGCGACTAGTCAGGTCAGCGTCTTTTCGTGCCACGCTCCCCGACTGCGGCCACAGCCCCATGTGGGACGACCCCGAGCTGGTCGCGCGCACGATCCTCGAAGGCACCGGCGTCCGAGGTGACACACTGGCTCCCCGATGACCGATCCCTCGAGATCCGGCGGTTGCCTGTGCGGCGGCGTCCGCTTCGAGCTCACCGAGGCGGCGCAGGACGCGGGCTACTGCCACTGCACGCGCTGCCAGCGGCGCACCGGGACGGCCGCGTCGGCCCAGGCCCGGATCGACGGCGGCACCTTCCGCCTGCTCGAGGGGGAGGAGCTCGTGAAGGCCTGGCGGCATCCGGACGGCGGCTTCGAGAAGTGCTTTTGCCGTGAGTGCGGCGCACATCTTTTCAGCCGGAACCCCGACGATCCCTCTCAGATGAGCGTTCGCATGAGCGCCTTCGACGGCGATCCGGGCGTCCGTCCGAGCTGGCGCACGTTCGTGGCCTACGCGGCGGACTGGGAGCCAATCCCCGACGACGGACTCGAGCGCTTCGACGAACGGAAGCCGCGGCCGTAGTCGGCGCCGTCGGCCTATTTCCCCTTCCCGGTGACCCACGGGAGCCCGGAGATCACCTCAAACGACGGTCACTGCCGCCAGCCGGGCCGTTACTGTCCACCGGCCCATGAGCGAGCCGGCCATCAGCGTCAGCGGCCTGGCCAAGTCCTTTGGGGAGGTCCGCGCCCTGGACGGGGTGGACCTGGAGGTCTCCCAGGGCACGGTGCTCGGGCTCCTGGGGCCGAACGGCGCAGGCAAGACGACCGCGGTGCGAGTGCTCACCACGTTGCTAAAGCCCGACGCGGGCACGGCCCGCGTTACCGGGCTCGACGTGGTCGACGACGCCGTCGAGCTGCGCAAGCGGATCGGGCTCGCCGGCCAGTACGCGGCCGTGGACGAGAACCTCACCGGCCTCGAGAACCTCGTGATGGTCGGGCGGCTGTACGGCGAGCGCCGGGCGACTGCCACTAAGCGAGGGCAGGAGTTGCTCGAGCAGTTCGACCTCACCGACGTCGCCAAGCGCCCGACCAAGACCTACTCGGGAGGCCTCCGGCGGCGGCTCGACCTCGCGGCGGCGCTCGTGGCCAAGCCGCCCGTGCTCTTCCTCGACGAGCCCACCACGGGGCTCGACCCGCGCAGCCGGCTCGGCATGTGGAGCACGATCGAGGAGCTGGTGGGGGAGGGCACGACGGTGCTCCTCACCACCCAGTACCTCGACGAGGCCGACCGCCTGGCCGACCGCATAGCCGTGATCGATCACGGTCGGGTGATCGCCAACGGCACCGCAGACGAGCTCAAGGACCGCGTTGGCGGCGAGCGGCTCGAGGTGCGACTGGCCGAAGCCTCCGCGGCGCCCAGGGCGGTGCAGGCGCTCGCACCGATGTCCGACGAGCCCGCGACCACCGAGGACGGCGCGGTGAAGCTCACCGTCCGCCGGCGAGGCGGGACGATCGTGGAGGCGGTGCGGCGGCTCGACGAGGCGGGCGTCGGCGTCGAGGACCTCGGTCTGCGGCGCCCCACGCTCGACGACGTGTTCCTGTCGCTCACCGGCCACGTGGCCGAGGCCACCGATGACGAGGAGAAGGCGGCATGAGGCGACTCGTTGGCGACACGATGATCGTGGCCGAGCGCAATCTGATCCGCCTGCCGCGCGCGCCCGACCTGCTGCTGGCCTTCACGGTGCAGCCGGTCATGTTCGTGCTGCTCTTCGTGTACGTCTTCGGCGGCGCGATCAGCACGCCCGGCTACGACTACACGGACTTCCTCATACCCGGGATCATCGTCCAGAACATCGCCTTCGGCGGGTTTGTCACGGCGCTGGGGCTGAACGAGGACGTGAACAAGGGGCTGATCGACCGCTTCCGCTCGCTTCCGATGGCGCGGCCGGCGGTGCTCGCCGGGCGGACGCTGGCCGACGTCGTCACCAACCTCCTGTCGCTCACCATCCTCCTGATCACGGGCCTGATCATCGGCTTCTCGTTCGACGCGAGCCTGCTCGAGATCCTCGCCGGCGTGGGCCTGCTGCTGCTCTTCGGCTACGCGTTCTCCTGGGTCTTCGCGCTGCTCGGGCTGCTGGTGTCCACGCCCGAGGCGGCCAACTCCATGGGCTTCATCGCGGTGTTCCCGTTGACGTTCATCTCCTCGGCGTTCGTGCCGGTCGAGTCGATGCCGTCGTGGCTGAAGGCGTTCGCGGAGGTCAATCCGTTCACCGTCACGGTCGACGCGATGCGGGCGCTGTGGCTCGATGCCCCCGCCGGCAACAGCATCTGGGGGGCGGTCGTCTGGTCGCTCGTGATCCTGGCGGTCTTCGCGCCGCTGGCCGTGGCTCGCTATCGCCGGGCGGCGGGACGTTAGGCCGAGAGGTACGGTGCCGGGTTTGCGGCCTAACCTGACGGGAGCCCGCCCCTGTAGCTCAGTGGATCAGAGCGAGGAGCTTCTAACTCCTAGGCCGCAGGTTCGAGTCCTGCCGGGGGCGCTGTGTACCGCAAGCTGACCGCAGCCCTCGTGGCCCTGGCGCTCCTGACCCCCGCCTGCGGCGGCGGCGACGAGGGCGGCGGCGGTGACGCACCTGAGGCCGAGGGCTCGCTCTACACCGTGTCCCTACCCGAGGGCTGGCGCGACAGCACCGACGACGACGCCGCCGATGAGGTGCCGATCAAGTTCGACCGGCTCTTCACCAGCGACCGGGTGGAGGGCTTCACCGTCAATGTCAACGTGATCCGCGAGCCCAAGCCAGACGCGGATATCGAAGAGATCGTTGCCGCCGGGCAGAAGCAGCTCGAGGGCGGCTTCGGCGCCACGGACCTGAGCCCGCCGGACAAGCGCGAGCTCGGCGGAGATGCGGCGTTCTCGTATACCTACATGCTCGAGCAGGGCGAGAGAACCCTGCGCGGCGAGCAGGTCGCGGCGGTGCATGAGGACCGTCTCTTCACCGTGACCCTCACGGCGCCGGAGCAGGCGTTCGAGGATCAGGAGCCGGAGTTCCAGGAGATCCTCGACTCGTGGGAGTGGAAGTAGACGAGCCCTCGCGACTGGTCCGCCGCGGGAAGGTAGCGGCGGCTGGTTCCCAACGCTCTGCGCCCTAAGGGTCGCATCGCGACCCAACGGGAGCAAAGCGCTCGTGTCCGTCTCGCGGTCTAGAGTGCCGGCCATGCCCACCACACTCGTAACCGGCGGCGCCGGATTCCTCGGATCGCACCTCTGCGAGCACCTCCTCGGCAAGGGCCACCGCGTGATCTGCGTGGACAACCTCGAGACCGGCTCGCTCCACAACATCTCCCACATCCGGGAGGAGAACTTCGACTTCCGGATGCTCGACATCACCTCCCACTTCGAGGTCGAGGAGCCGATCGACTTCCTCTACCACATGGCCTCGCCGGCGAGCCCGATCGACTACGCGCGCCTTCCCCTGCACACGCTGAAGGTCGGCGCCTACGGGACCCATAACGCCCTCGGCCTCTCGAAGGCCAAGCGAGCGCGCTTCCTGATCGCGTCCACCTCCGAGGTGTACGGCGATCCGCTCGTGCACCCACAGCCCGAGACCTACTGGGGCAACGTCAACCCGATCGGCCCGCGCGGGGTCTACGACGAGGCCAAGCGCTACGCCGAGGCGCTGACCATGGCCTACCTGCGCCAGCAGGGGGTTGATACGTGCATCGCGAGGATCTTCAACTCGATCCTCGAGGACGAACAGGTGCTCTACGACGACGGCACCGAGCTGAGGCGCGAGACCGTGCAGCAGCTGGCCGGACGGCTCGCCCGGCTGGCGATCGTGGCCGGCTATGCGCCCAAGCGTCCCGCGAGCTCAGATGCGGTGCTCGAGGCCGAGCCGACCCCCGCGATCGAGTATCCGCTCGAGGGCTACACGGTGCCCTCGTTCACCGAGGGCGGCCGCATGGTCTCTGCCCCGGCCAGCTCCCTGTTGGCCCATCCCACCGATCAGCGCTGCTACCAGGTCACGACCCGCTACGGCCGTTCGATCAGGGTCACCGGCGACCACTCGATCTTCGTCGAGGGTGAGGATGGCGAGCCCGAGGCGCGCCCGGTGTCGGAGCTCGAGCCGGGTGACCGCGTGGCCATCGCGCGGCGCATCGACGTGCCGGAGCGGGACCGGACCGAGATCAGCATGCTCGACGTCTGGCAGTGGGCGGAGCTGGATCCCTGGGACCTGTGCGTGGAGGCGCCCGGCCTGGGCGCGCTTGCCTGGCAGCATCGCTACGACATCTTCGGGTTGCTGGTGTCCGAGCGGCGCAACCCTGGGCCGCACTGGCGAAACGGCGCCTGGACGAAGATCATCCGGATGCGCGCTACCGACCGCGTGCCCCTTCCTGTGTTGAGGCGGATCGGCGAGCCGGTGCCGCAGGGCGCCCGCGTACGACAGCGCCATGCCGGGAAGAGCTCCCCGCTGCCGGCGCGCATCTCGATCAGCGACGATTTCCTGTGGCTCCTCGGCCTGTGGGTCGCGGAGGGTTGCTGCCACGAATCGGGCAAGGACGCGCTACTCACGATCAGTGGCGAGCCGGAGCTGCTCGATCGCGCGCAGCAGATCATCGAGCGCGACCTCGGGCTGCACGTGGTGCGCGCCGCCGCCTGTGATGCTCGTGCGGCATCGCTGTTCGTCCACTCGAAGCTGTTGCTGCGGCTCATGGACAGGCTCGGCTTCGACGACAACCGCAAGCGCATCCCGGGCTGGATCCTCGGTCTGCCGCTGAGCCGGCTCAAGTGGTTCCTCGAGGGATACCGCGAGGGCGACGGGGTTCACTCGGGCGACAAGCTCGGAGGCATCAAGCACGAGTTCTCGACGATCTTCGATGACCTGAAGGACGACTTGGTCGTAGCCTTTGCCCGCTTCGGGCTCGCGCCCTCGGTCGGTGCGTACGAGACCACGTTCAAGCAGCGGACCGGCGAGCAGCGGTATCCGTTCTGGCGGCTGACCCTCTCAGCCGTCGAGCCCTTCGACATCCTCGCGTGGGACGAGGGTGTGACTCAGCGGCTGAACGCCGCCTGCACGGGCGACCTCGTGTGGGCCGTGATTACGAGCCTGGAGGAGATCCCGGCGACTCCGCTCGTCTACGACTTCTCGGTGCCGGGCCTCGAGAACTTCTGGGCCGGTTCAGGCGTAATTGCGGCCAATACCTTCGGTCCCCGCATGAGGCCCCACGACGGCCGCGCCATCCCCACCTTCCTGCGCCAGGCGCAGGAGGACAAGCCGGTCACCGTCTTCGGCGATGGCTCGCAGACGCGCAGCTTCTGTTACGTCGACGACCTGATCCGTGGCCTCGTGTCCCTCAACGAGTCGGGTGTCCACGATCCGGTGAACATCGGGAACCCCTCGGAGATGACCCTCCTGGAGATGGCGCAGGCCTGCGTCGAGCTCACCGGCTCCAAGTCGGAGATCGTGTTCGAGGCACTGCCGGAGGACGATCCGAAGATCCGCCAGCCCGACATCACACGCGCGCGCGAGCTGCTGGGCTGGGAGCCCGAGGTCTCCACCGAGGAGGGCCTGAAGCGGACGGTCGAGTGGGCCAAGACCGCCACGGGCTATTCCCGCCGCGTCGAAGGCGTCACGACCAAGCCCTGAGCTGCGGGTCGCGCGTACAATCCCTCGTCGTGAGCTCGGCGGAGGCGAAGAACCTGGAGGCGATCTCCAAGGCGATCGATCAGCACAACGGGAGCTGCGAGTACCCCGCCGTGGCCATCGAGCTGAACCCGTTCGAGATCGAGCGCCTGGGTTGGGACACGATCCGCGGCCTGCCGATCAGGCCCGAGCCGGCTCTCGGCACGGGGGCGTTCAGAGTGGTGTGCGGGCGCGGCGAGGAGCTGCCGTCGGAGACTGTCGAGGCGGTGGCCGAGGAGCTGGTGCCGGTCCGCTGAGGGCCTCACGCGTGCGCTGATAAACCAGCGCTCGCGGTGCTACGGTCCCAAAGACGCTTGGTGGGCGTAGCTCAGTTGGTAGAGCTCCTGGTTGTGGTCCAGGCGGTCGCGGGTTCGAGTCCCGTCGCTCACCTTTGGAAGCCCTGCAATGGGCATCTCAGCGACCCTGACCAGCCACTGTGGGCGCGCCAAGGTATCAATGAGGCCGTGGGAAAGCTGGCCGTGGCCGGCTTCGAGTTGAAACTGGCCGACTCATACTTTGGTCGGTGGCGCGCGGTCGCCGTGCAGCACTGGCACCCGATCTCCGTCTGCGCGGTATCAGCGACGGAGTCGATGCGGCGCATTTGTGCCGCGCGGGCCATGCTCCTCTGCGATCCGGAGCGGCTGCCGCTCCCGGTTCTGTACCACCACGCTACGCATCGTGATTCTGCGTCGCACTTGCCCGAGCCCATGTGCTCGGAGCTGCGGCGGCTGGCCCCGAGGGCCTCGGCAAGCATCCAGCAAAGGATTATCCCGGCTGTGAAGGCCGGCGAGCTGCGGTTGCGCCCCGCTCCGTACACCCGAGACGAAATCGACGACCTCCTATGGCTGCAGGACGAACTAACCGACGAAGTGCTTGAGCGCTACGACCTCGTTGCTCCCGGCCGTCTCGAACGCCGGGCTGCGCCCCCTCACGGGGCTCTGCTCGATCGACGAACGGCCTGATTGCCCAGTGACAGCTCCCTCCGTCGAACCGCTCCTGGATCTCAACGACCCGGAGCTTGAGTGGAAGCGGTACGAGCGTTTCTGCCTCGACCTGGCCAAGACCCTCCCAGATGTCCGTGACGCCCATCTCTACGGAGAACGGGGTGACGACCAGCAGGGAATCGATATCCACGCCGACCTCATCGAAGGCCGCGTCCGCACCATTCAGTGCCGACGAGTCAATCGCTTCGGTAAGACGGAAGCGGATCGGACGATCGAGGAAACGACGTACACAGCCGACGAGCACTACGTCTGGGCCACGTGCCCGCTCACCGCCGGGGCTCGCAGGGCCATCAGGGCGGCAGCGAACTGGGACGCGTGGGATATCGAACAGATCTCCAGTGCAGTTCGTCAGCTGCCTCGCGAGGTGGCTCGCTGGCTGGTCGAGGACCATCTCGGCCAGCCCGAGCGTCGGCGTGTCCTCGGCCCCGACGCGGAGCTCGTCGTCGCCCCCGCTCAGGCGTGGTTCGCGCGAATGGACGGCAACGCACGCGCGCTGCAAACGAGCCAGCCCCTTGAGGGCCGTGACGACGAGCTAGCTGCCGTACGGGCAGCGATCCTCGACGCGTCGGTCGCCTGCGTCGTCCTCGTCGGCCGCGGCGGGGTAGGCAAGACGCGCCTGTTGCGGGCGGTCGCAGACGACTTGGACGACCGTCGCATGCTCATCCTGCGCGAGGGTGTCGACGTCGGAGCCAGCCTCGGCGCGGAGCTACCGCTTGCGCCGTTCGACCTCGTGGTCGACGACGCCCATCGTCGAACAGATCTGCGGAATGTTCTTACCACTACATTCACCCGCGACGAGCTCGAAACCGTCATCCTCGCCACGCGGCCCCACCAAGTCGATGCGCTTCGTGACCAGCTGGCCGACCTGGGGCTCCCGCTCTCAGGCGTCCGTGTCCTCGATCCCCTGTCGGCCCTGCCGGAGGACGCAGCGCAACGCCTTGCCGAGCATGAACTCGATGCCGAGCACCAGGAACTGGCCCGGCGACTCGGCGAACTCACGCGCGACGCCCCGGCCATCCTCGTTCTGGCCGCCAAGCTCGTCTCGAGTGGCGAGGTCGATGCCGAAACGCTCATCGCTAGCCCCACCCTGCGACAGGAAGTCCTCAGCCGCTACAAGCAAGAACGTCTCGGCCAGGTTGACGACGCGGTGTCAGCGACCGCCATATCCCGGCTGCTGTCCGTCGTTGCCGCGGTGCAGCCGATCGACCCCGCTGGGCACCTCATGCCAGCGTGGCTGGCACGCGAGGTTGGCGAGAGCGAGGCCGTTGCCATGGCTGCGCTCGACGCGCTGATCGATGCTGATCTGCTCGTCGGTCCACGTCACAGTCGTCGCGTGGCTCCCGACGTCCTCGCCGATCACGTCCTGCATCAGCAGTGCGTCGACCGCGAGGGCCGTCCGACTGGACGCGCTCGAGAGCTCGTCGACGCAGTGCCGCTCGAGCTCCTTGGACGGCTCATGGGCAACCTCGCCGAACTCGACTGGCGGCTCGGCCGAGCGGGCGAGCCTCGCATCCTCGACGAGGTCTGCCAGCTGCTCGCGCGACGCCTGGTTTCCCTAGACGCCTGGGAGCGCGAGCGCCACCTAGAGCAGCTGGTGGGGAGTGCCGCCTATCTCGCCCCGTGGGTGGTCCGTCTTGCCCGCCAGCTGCTCGACAACCCCGCGGCCGAGACTCGTTTCTTCGGCGACCACGTCATCCAGGACATCGACTCGCGGCGCGAACTCGTACGGATGCTCGCACGGGCAGGACTCGATCCGGAGCAGACGGAGGCGGCGATTCGCCTGCTGTGGGAAATCGGAGCCGACTTGGATCCGCAGCCGTCACGCAGCGGCGGCGACCCGCTTGACGAGGCGCGTCGACTCGGCAGCTACCGCCGTCCGCTCCACTACGCCGAGACGCTGCTCTCGGTCGGCGAACAACTGCTCGCCGACCCCGTCGCGGCCGAGGCTCATCGCCGGTTGCCGCTCGAGTTGTTGTCCGCGCTCGTCGCCCGCGAGGGCACCACAACCGAGATGGCCTCGCGCTCGGCAATGCGGCTCAGGTCTTACGCCGTCAGCGCAGAGGCGACCGCCGGATTGCGCACCCGGCTGCGGTCCTTGCTCGTGAAGCTCGCCGTCGACGGCTCCGACCGAACCCGGCCAGCAGCTGCCGAGTTGCTCGGCGACATGCTCCGACAGCCGCACGGCTACTACGGGCAGAGCATTCCCCGGGGACGACTCCTTCAATGGCGCCCGGAGCAGCTGGCGCTGATCGACGACATGGATCGCGTGCTGACACGCACCGATGACGTCCTTGTCGCCCGCGAGATTCGCCACGCCGTCGAATGGCACGCCGAGCACAGCGCGCTTCGAGGGGTCAAGACCGCCGTGCGGCGGCTGCTCAAGGCTCACGTGCCGACGGCCGAGGAGCGGCTCGCCGACGCTCTGATGCACTCGCTCGCTCGGTTCGACAAGTATGAGATCGCCGAACGCAGTCGGCGAGCGCTCGCGAGCGACCTGCGCGACGAGGACCCCTCGGTCGAGGCGGTGCTCGAGCGCATCGACAAGGCGATTGATCGTCTGCGGCGCTGCCGCCCCGGCGAACATGTGGACCCGGGCGCCCTCCTTCGGACATTCGCCGCTGACTCGGCCTGGGCACTCGACGCATGTGAGTTGCTCGTCAAGGATCCGGCTCGCCCGGCAGCTGCGGGTGTCGGTGTACTGCTGACAAGCGCGCTCGCAAATCGGCCGGAGGAAACGCGCACCCTCGTTCTGGTCTTGGCGGACTCGTCAAAGGTCGAGCTGCGCCGCCTCGCCGCCGACCACATCGCGCGCCTTGGCTGGTTCGGCGATCCGAGGGCGCCGGAGCGCACCCTGGCCGTCTCGCTCGCGGCCGACGACGACGCGGTCGTAGTCCGATGTGTGCTTCTGGCCGCATTGCGCTTCGCTAACGAAGATCCGCAACTAGCGGTCGACGTTCTAACGGCCGTGCGGGACCTGAGCTTGCCGCAGCTCGCAGAGGACGCTTGCATGGTGATCGACCGGTCGCTGCCCCTCACGGGTGCGCAGTGGCAGCAGCTGTTGGACCGATTGCTTGCATGTCCGCGGGTCGACTTCTGGTACGACCGCATACTCGTTGAGCGAGCGACAACTTCCTGGCAGCAGGTCTTGAATCACCTGTTTGCCCGCATCGACGAGCATCCCGACGACTATGGCTATGACGCGATGCCGTTCGATGGCACGAGCGGCGACCTCCTCAATCATCACGAGGCGGACAGGCGGTCAGCGCTCGACGAGATCCTCGCTCGGCTCGCGCATGACGCCGGTCATCGTCGGGGAATGGACCTGCCGCTGCTCTTCTGGTCAGCCGCGGGCGATCACCGGGAGGCCTTGGCAGCGATCGGAGCCGCGCTGGGCGCTGGTGGTCCGCAACGCACTGCGGCCGAGCTGGTAATAGCGCGTGCCCCGCGCCATCTCTTTCTTGCAAACCCGGACTGGGTCGCCGCGCAGCTCACGGCCGCCGACGCTGGTGAGCCCCTCGAGGAGCTGCGGGGGTGTGCTTGTTGGCGCCCTGAGCTCGGGGATCAAGCAGGGAACGCCGGGCCAGCCATTCCCGGAGGACGTCGAGCTTGAGCACAGCGCGCGCGAACACGCTGAGGCCAGTCCGCCGGGTGGCCGCGCACGTGCCTTCTGGACCGACGTGGCCGACGCCGTCGCGGCCGACATGCGCAGGCAAGTCGAGCAAGACGACGACGGATAGGGCCGTAGGAGCAAAACCGCCGTACGCGGTCGCAGCGAGACGACGTCAGCCGTGCAGACCGGCAGGAGCGCGCGAAGCGCGACCCGCGGAACCGACTCACACAGTTGCACTCTCTCTCCTGTGCAGACCCCCAAGAGCGGTGAGCGACGCGGTTGAGCTTGATGCCCGCGTCCTCGAGCGTCTTGTGCAGGTGGTTGTCTCGCGGGCGCGCTCTTGTCACTCGCTTTGCGACGAGGCCCCACCGAGCCTGCTCGACGTAGACTCCTGACCCGGATGGGACCGATGGCCACGCGCAACAGATGCGACGCTGGATAGTCATCGCGGGGCTGGTCCTCGGCGCGTTCGTGATGGGCGTGCTGGCGTTGCTGCCGGAGCGAAAACATCCGAGCCGAACTCCAACAACACGTGCTGAAGCGATGATCGGACCCGCAGGCGGGGTGGTGGGCGTAGAGGGTCTGCGCGTGACCGTTCCCCGCAACGCACTGAGAGAACCCACCACCGTCCGCATTGAACGCCTCACCGACCAATCGACTGATGTCTACGAGGCTGCAACAGCCCCGCTTGGCGCTCCGTTTGAGGTTCAGATCGCGGCCCGGTTGCGCGCTCCCATCAAGCTGACCTTTCTTGATTCAGCTATAGCCCAGCGCCGTCACGTCGTCGTGGCGCACCGCCCGGATGGCTCTGCTCATTGGGAGCTCATCCCGGGGCAGCGGACGGGCGGGGGCCTTGTGGTCGAGACCGCCGAGCTGTCGCCGCTGCAGGTCCGATCAGGAGATCTGGACTTCGGCCCGCTGCTGAAAGGCGGTAAGCGCAAGGTTCAAGAGGGCCTCGGTACACGGAGCAAGCCCCTCGCGTGCGAGCCCCCAACGGGGGTGACAATCCGCGACGATGATGGCGACGACCCGCTGCTTTACGCCTGCCGTGAAACCCTAGATTCGGGAGAGACTGCGCTGCGCGTCCGGAACAACCGGGGCGTGGGACTTGAGTTTGACCCACCAGACGGTGTCCGCATCGCAGAGATTAAGGGCCGCTCGGTCGGCGAGGCGGCGTTCGACGAGATCAACGCCGCCCTCAGTAAGCTCGGGCCCACGGGAAATGGCCGCCTGCTTCCTGGTGGCGGCGGCGAAGTCCTGCTCACTGGCGACCTTACCGCCGCGGAGGTCAAGTTTCGCATCACGACTACCGGGCTTGTCGGTGATGCGCTGCTGCTCTTCGCACCGAAGGAAGAAACCGTGGAAGCTTTGGTCGCAGCAGTGTCCTGCGCGTTTACCAGCGGAGACCGTGGAGCCCGGCCCACCGAGGACTCGATCAAGGACATAATTGTTGAGTGCGCAACCGGGGCATTCAGCGCCGCTGGCCAAGCTGGGATCGGGCTGGTGATCGCGGCGCCCAGCTTCGGCGCTGCACTAGGTGACGTGCTCGGAGACTTCGGACGTAACACAACGGTTACTGTCGAAGCGAAGCAAGCGCCGCCGCCGGAACCGCCTGGGCCGTCCCTGCGGCTCTCTGGCCCAATTACCACTGAGGGAATCGCGCCTGTCCGCGTTGGAATGCTGCCCGGGGAGGTGGAGGAGGCAACGGGGCTTCACCTTCTTCCCATAGGCGAGGCAAATAACGGTTGTGCGTACTTTCAGTTCAGTCCTGGTATGGCCGGCGCAAGCGAAAAGAGCTATCTGCCCGGGGCACGCCTGATGGTGACCGGTCCCGACGGAGCAGGCGTATTGGATCTCAGGGAGCGCGGAGAGGTAGCCCGAGTCGACGTCGACAAACCAGGTTACACGACGCGAGAGGGCGTTCAGGTCGGCGATAGCGAAGCCGATGTCCGCGCCGCTTACGGAGCTCGACTTCGGATCGGGCCACACGAGTACGAACCGAAGGGGCACTACATGATCGTGACCACGGCAACTGGCCGGAGGATCATCTTCGAGACAAACGGCCGTACGGTCACCCTGATTAGGGCTGGCCGCAGTCCTGAAGTCGATTTCGTAGAAGGCTGCTCCTAGCTGACCTGCCTCACCACCTTCCGACGACGCCATGAAGTAGGTCCGGGCCTACCGAGAGGCTGTGGGTGTCAAAGCCTCACTACCTCACGGAGGCGCGGAATGCAGCACCGTAACGCTCGGCTCACACCGAACGGCAGGTTCCAGATGGTTCGTCTGGTCGAGGAGCGGCGGGCTCACGTTCGAGGCGGCCGCGGCCGCCTCGAACGTGGCGAGCTCGACGGTCTTCGAGTGGGTCACCCGCTGGCGCAGGGCAACGCCCGCCGAGCGCCGCTCGCTCGCCTGCCTCGAGGACCGCTCCTCGCGCCCCAGGCGCAGCCCGGGGATGCTCTCTGGCGCCGAGCAGCAACAGATCCTGGCCGTCAGGCGCAGGACCGGCTGGGGGCCGCGGCTGATCGCCTCCGAGGTCGGCCATCCGTGCGGCCGAGGTCCTGACCCTGCCCGAGGAACTCGCCCTTAACGCCCCCGAGGACTACGAAGCTAGGGAACGCGCGGCCATGATGCGCGCCCATGAGCGAGCGCGCTCGATCGCGGAGAGCGATTCGAAGCGGGCTCGCGCGGCTCCGCCGTAGGAGTGGTTCAGGCTGGGTCCTCGGAAGAAGTGGGGGACGAGCCGACCGCTGTCTGGGCATTAGTCCGGTATGTCTGGAAGGCTTCTGATCGTGTACAGCGAGAGACTGATCGAGCGCGCGGAGTTGCGCCGCGCGCACGTCTCGAGCGAGCTCGACGCGCGTCATCGGGCTGAGTGGGGCCAGTTCTTCACCCCGGCGCCGGTAGCCCGCTTTCTGGCAGACCTCATCGAGCTGCCGTCATCCGGGCGGTTCGTCGTGCTCGACCCCGGGGCAGGAACCGGCTCTCTGGCGGCTGCGCTCGTCGCCAAGGCGATCCGGGAGGACGCGAAGTGCTCCTTGGTCATCGTGGGCTTCGAGGCTGATCCGACGCTGCTCGAGCCGCTGGCAGCGACGTTCCGTGACTGCGAACGCGCGGCGGAGCAGGCGGGAATTTCTCTTACAACTGAGATCCAGCCGGTCGACTTCCTGCATTGGGCGGCGGAAGAGCTCTCCGCGTTGTCGCTTGCTCCCCGGCGGCTGTTCGATGCGTGCCTGATGAACCCGCCGTACCGAAAGGTGAACACCGCGAGCGCTGACCGACAGGCCCTCGAACGAATTGGGCTGCAGATCACCAACCTCTATCCCGGCTTCCTCGGGGCGACGGCGGAGTTGCTCCAACCGGGCGGCCAGCTGGCCGCGATCACGCCCCGCAGCTTCGCGAATGGCCCCTACTTCCTCCCGTTTCGACGCTTTTTCCTGTCGCGCATGGCCCTGAGCTTCGTCCACGTGTACGAGCGCCGAGGCAAGCTCTTTGCCGATGCCGACGTTCTCCAGGAGAACGTCGTCTTTCGTGCCGTTCGGGGCGAAGGTGACGGTCACGTGGTGCTGTCCCGCAGCGCCGGCTTCGATGACGAGCCGATGACGAGGGTGGTCACTACCGACGTGGTGGTGAGCGCGGAGGATCCGCAGCTCTTCATCCACATTCCGGTTGATGAAACCGCGATCGAGGTAGCGCAGCAGATCCTCGATCTTCCGTCGTCTCTGTCGGATCTGGGCATCGAGGTGTCCACCGGTCGGGTCGTGGACTTCCGCACTCGAGGAAACCTTCTCCATGAGCCTGACCCGGATGCGGCACCACTGATCTACCCGTCGCACCTCCAAGACGGGCGCGTGTCATGGCCACAGCTCGACGGCCGGAAGCCCAACGCACTCGACATCAACGCTTCGACTGTCGCGATGCTGCTCCCGGCGGGCTCGTACTGCCTCGTGAAGCGGTTCACGGCAAAGGAGGAGCCTCGGCGGGTCGTGGCCGCCACCTTGCACCCGGACGATGTGCATGCGGAGGTCGTTGCGTTCGAGAACCACCTCAACGTCTTTCATAGAGAGGGCAGAGGCCTGGATCCCGCGCTGGCTGCGGGGCTCGCCAGCTTCCTCAACACCACGACCGTCGACTCATATGTCCGCCAGTTCAGCGGGCACACCCAGATCAACGCGACCGACCTTCGGCGGCTCCGTTACCCCGACCAGGACACGCTGTTGAAGCTCGGGGAGACCGCCCTCGCCGCGCCGGGCACTGATCAAGGGGCCGTCGATGAGATCGCCGGCAACCACGTCGCGGGCCTTGCGCCCGAGCACGCGCCGGCGCGTGCCGCTTGATGGCCAGCCGGCCGGCGCAGATCAGACAGTCGCAGGCGGCTCTACGGGAACTCAACTTCGATGCCGAGCGCTGCAACGAGCGGTCGGCGCTCGTCCTCCTGGCGCTCCTCGACCTTCGGCCCGGCGCGACGTGGAAAGACGCCCAGAGTCCGATGCTCCGGACCGTGGAGATCATGGACTGGCTGAAGCTGCACTACGGCAAGGACTACAAGCCGAACACTCGCGAGACGATTCGCCGCCAGACGCTGCACCAGTTCGTGGACGCCGGGCTTCTGGTCCTCAATCCAGATGAGCCGACCCGGCCGGTCAATTCGCCTCGAACTTGCTACCAGGTCGAACCCGCCGCGCTGGCACTTCTGCGCATGCGCGATTTGAGAGGATTCGACAAAGCCCTGAGGCTCTATCTTGCCGGGCGGCCCGGCCTGGTCGCCAAGTACGCCCGCCAGCGCCAGCAGGACATGGTGCCTGTGAGCCTGCTCGATGGCACGCCTGTCGCGCTGACCCCCGGCGGCCAGAACGCCCTACTCAAACTGATCGTCGAAGAGTTCTGCCCACGATGGACGCCCGGTGCACGGATCGTTTACATCGGAGACGCCGGCAGGGACGATCCGGTCTTCGACGCGCGGACCCTCGACGAGCTTGGCGTGCAGCTCGACAAGCACGGCAAGTTTCCGGACCTCATCGTCTACCTGCCGGATCGAAACTGGCTCGTGCTCATGGAGGCCGCCTCATCCCACGGCCCAGTCGACGCCAAGCGCCACGGCGAGCTGAGTGCCCTGTTCGGTAGCAGCTCGGCAGGGCTCGTCTTCGTGAGCTGCTTCCCGTCGCGGGCCGAGATGCGGGGGTACCTGAACGAGATCGCCTGGGAGACCGACGTCTGGTGCGCAGATGCTCCATCGCACCTCATCCATTTCAACGGCGAGCGGTTCCTTGGACCGTACGAACGGTGAACCGCCCCGGCTTTGATGTAGGCGGCCGGGATTGAGGCTCCTGTCTTTGGAGATATAGAGATTCGTATTCGGCTGGAGGCCGCCTGTCGCACGCAGAGTGCAGTCGCTCGTGGTTGTTCCGGGTCCGCAGCTGCGATGGAGGCGTGAAGACGATCAGCCGCACCGTCACGCACTGCCGCGCGCTTAGCTGACCACTAGCGCTTTCGCGTGAAGGGGAAACGTGGCTGCGAGGCGAGGTGGCTGGCTGCGCGGGCGGTCGGCGCGGAGCCGGCTGTGGTCAAGTCCCGTCGCTCACCCTCCGCTTGGTTGCTTGAGCAGGCGCCGTCGTCACAGCACTGAGAACTGGAGGGCGGCGCCGATGAGCCCGCACCCAAGGACCACGAAGAGCACCGTGAGCTTGGCCTGGAAGCGGTAGAGGGCGAGGAACGCGCCGATCGCGAGCAGGGCGCTTGGGACGTCGACGACGCTCTCTTTGAGGATCTCGACGGTCACCGCCGCGATCAGGCCGATCACGCCGGCAGCCACGCCAAGGAGGAAGGGCCTGACGCGCGGGTTCTCCGCGACCGAGACGAGCTGGCGGTGGAAGAAGATCGGGAAGACGAACGCCGGCAGGAAGATGCCGAACGTCATTGCCAGACTGCCCATGAATCCTCCCGTGAGGTAGCCAACGAAGGTCGAGAAGATGATCATCGGAGCTGGGAGGATTCCCCCGAGCGCGATCCCATCGAGGAACTCCGACTGTGTGAGCCAGCCCTGCGTGTCGACCGCTGTGTCCTGAAGGAAGGGGATTACGGTGTAGGCGCCACCGAAGGTGAATAGCCCGGCCCTCAGGCCCTCGAGGAAGATCTCCGCGGTGAGCGAGACCGTGATCGCGCCGAGCGCCAGGCCGATGGCCGGCAGTGGGGCGATGGAGAACGAGCTGGCCGAACTGCCGCGCGTGCCGGCGGTTGTCCAGAGTTCGTAGGCCAGGCCCGCGGCAAGCAGGACGAGAGCAAAGCCCAGGCCGAGCCCCAGCGTCAGCCCGAAGCTGGCGGCCGCTATGACCGCCAGAGGAACGTCATTGATGAACTTACGTCCGAGTCGAACGATGGCCATCGCGACGAGCGCGCCGACAGCGGCCTTCAGCCCGTAGAACAGCTCCTCGAACCGTTCATTCAGCCCCGCCTCGACATAGAGGACTGATAGCCCGAGCATCAGCAGGAACCCGGGCAACATGAATCCGAGTCCGGCGACGAATCCGCCTAGCTTGCCACCTCTGATCCGCCCGAAGTAGACGCACAGCTCGTGCGCCTCGGGCCCCGGCATGACCTGGTAGACGGCAAGCGTCTTCTTGAAGGTCTCGGGCGAAACCCAGCGCTCCTCGTCGACGCACTCCTTCGAGATCATCGCGATCTGCGCCGCCGGGCCGCCCCACGCGAGCAGTCCGAACTTCAGGAAGCGACTGAACAACGACCACAGTGAGTCGCGATCATTCGCGACTTCGGGGTCCGCTGCCAGAGATTCGCCTGCCATCGAGCGCGGCAGTATGCGCAGGTTCGGCCGCCAGGGCTCCTGAGTAGGTCAGGCACCCTTGTCCAGCCCGAGCTTTCGGCCACGAGGCCCCGTAGTCTGGGCGACAGTGACACGCCCATGAAACAGGAGACCGCCAGCCTCGAGGACCTGCCGGCGCTGGAGGTGAGCCCGCTGCGCGAGCTAGACCTCGACGCGCCGTCGGCTCCCGGCCGGCCCTCCCACCTGTCGGCGGCGAGCGGCGTGGCCCGCCGGGGGGACTTCGTCTACGCCATCGGCGACGACGAGCTTTCGATCGGCGTCTTCCGCCTCTCCGACCCAGGGCCGGGCAGCCTGCGGCGGGTGCTCTCCGGCGAGCTGCCGGTCGACGAGGAGGAGCGCAAGGCCCACAAGGCCGACCTGGAGGCGCTCACTCTCCTGCCGCCCTTCGCGGGCAACGCGTTCGGCGCGCTGCTCGGTCTCGGATCGGGCTCAGGGGAGGGCCGCGATCGGGGCTTCGTCTGGGGGCTGGCGCCCGACGGCTCGCTACGCGGCGAGCCCCGGGAGCTCGACCTGAACCCGGTGTACACACTGCTGCGCGAGAGCATCGAGGAGCTGAACATCGAGGGCGCCTCGGTGATCGAGGACCGCCTGTGGCTGCTCCAGCGCGGCAACACCGCGGACGGCCTCAACCTGGTGGCGGAGCTGTCGCTCCCCGAGGTCATGGAGTCGCTTCAGCGCGATCTGCGCATCGACGCCGACGAGCTCGCCGGCGTGCGCTCCTACGACCTCGGCGAGCTCGACGGCGTGCCGCTCACGTTCAGCGACGCCACGCCGCTCGGCCGCGACATGCTGGTGTTCACCGCGTCGGCCGAGGCCGACGACGCCATTCACGGGTCGGTCGTCGGAACCCTCGACGCCGGTGGCGTCGTGCAGCGCCTGCGCACGATCGACCGTCAGTACAAGGTCGAGGGCGTGCACGCCTCGATCGACACCGGGGTGATGGACTTCCTGTTCGTCTGCGACCAGGACCAGGCTGACGTTGCCTCGCCACTGCTTTCGGCGGCCATGCCGGTCGACGGGAGCTTCGAGGACGGCTAGCCCGCCGCGCCCCGCTCTACGGTCTCCGCCATGCCGCCCAACCACGTCAACGTCCTCATCATCGGCGCCGGCCTGTCGGGCATCGGCGCCGCTCACCATCTGCAGACCGCGTTCCCGAATCGCTCCTACGCGATCCTCGAGGCGCGCGAGACGAGCGGTGGAACCTGGGACCTGTTCCGCTACCCGGGGATCCGCTCGGACTCCGACATGGCCACGCTCGGCTACCGCTTCCGGCCGTGGACGGCGGCCAAGGCGATCGCGGACGGACCGTCGATCCTGGAGTACGTCCGCGAGACGGCACGCGACGCCGGCATCGACGAGCACATCCGCTTCGGCCAGCGCGTGACCAGCGCGGCCTGGTCCAAGGACGACGCCCGCTGGACCGTGGAGGCGCAGAGCGCCGAAGCCGGGGAGACGGTGACGTGGACGTGCGACTTCCTGCACGTCTGCACCGGCTACTACCGCTACGACGAGGGCTTCACGCCCGAGTACCCGGGTCGGGAACGGTTCGCCGGCCGGTTCGTGCACCCCCAGCACTGGCCAGAGGACCTCGACACGACAGGCCAGCGGGTCGTGGTGATCGGGAGCGGCGCCACGGCGGTCACGCTCGTCCCGGCGCTGACCGCCACCGCGGCTCACGTGACGATGCTGCAGCGCTCGCCCACCTACATCATCACGCTGCCCGAGGAAGATGTTGTCGCCAACGGGCTGCGGCGCGTGCTGCCGAGCCGGCTCGCCTACGCGATCACCCGGTGGAAGAACGTCGGGCTACAGACGCTGACCTACCGGCTCAGCCGGCGCCGCCCGCAGTTCGTCAAGAAGGCCCTTCGGGCACTGCTCGAGCGGCAGCTTCCGCAGGGCTTCGACGTCGACACCCACTTCACGCCGCGCTACGAGCCGTGGGACCAGCGCCTGTGCCTCGTGCCGGACGGCGACCTCTTCGCGGCGCTCAGCGAGGGCAGCGCGTCGGTGGTCACGGACCAGATCCAGACCTTCACCGAGAGCGGCCTGCGGCTGCGCTCCGGCACCGAGCTGGAGGCGGACGTCATCGTGAGCGCCACCGGCCTTAACCTCCTCGCGCTGGGTGGCATGCGGCTGATCGTCGACGGGCGCGAGGTGGAGATCTCGGAGACGATGGCCTACAAGGGGATGATGCTCGCCGGAGTGCCGAACTTCGCGTTCACCGTCGGCTACACCAACGCCTCGTGGACGCTGAAGGCCGATCTGACCTCCGAGTACGTCTGCCGGATCCTGGCGCACATGGACGAGCACGGGCACCGTCAGTGCGTGCCGCAGCTCGATCCGTCGGTGACCCCCGTGCCCTTCCTCGACATCCAGGCCGGCTATGTCCTGCGGTCACTCCACCAGTTCCCCAAGCAGGGCGCCGTGGCGCCGTGGCAGCTGCGTCAGAACTACGCGCGCGACCTCGTAACGCTGCGCTTCGGCCGGGTCGACGACGGCACGCTGCGGTTCTCGAGCCCCGTGGCGGCTGCGCGGGCCGCCGAGCCAATCGCTGCCTGAAGCTCCGTTCTCTCAAGCCGGAAAGCCCCTCTGTCGATGTAGGCCTCAACGCCTATGGACACGAGCCGCACGCAGAAGAGAAAATGGCTCGTGGAGTTCGCGGCCATCAGCCTCGTGCCGATCCTGCTGCTGGGCGTGGTGCTCGAGCAGGCCATGCGCGGGAACGCGCGCGAGAAGGGCCTTGCCGAGGCCACCAACGAGGCGGCCCTCGTATCGCGCCTCGGCTTCGAGCGGCAGCTGGCGCCGGAGGACCTGAGGACGGTCCTCGGCCCCGAGCAGCAGGAGGCCCTCGACGAGGCGCTCCGGGCCGCCTCCACCGCCGACGCCGTCAAGCGCTCGACGGTTCGCAACGCCGACCTGATGGTCGTCTACTCGACCGATCCCAAGTTGGTCGGTCGGACGGGGGGCCCCGCCTCGGAGCTGCGGCAGACGCTCGAGGGCAGCATCGTGTCCCGTGTCCGCACGGACTCGACCGGAAAGGTGCTCGAGGTCTTCGTGCCGATGACCTTCGGTACGGGAGGGTCACCGGCCGGAGTGAACGCGTTGACGCTCCCCTACAAGCCGATCGCCGCCTCGATCACCAAGGAGACGCGGCGGATCTACCCCACGCTCTTCATCGGCCTGCTCGTGCTCTACCTGACCATGCTCGCGGTGGTCACCGGTGCCTCGGCGCGCCTCCGGCGGCGCGCCGCGGACAAGGAGCAGGCCGCCCTCGCCGACGCTCTCACGGGCCTGGCCAACCGCACGGCGTTTCACAACCTGGTTCACCGCGCCCTGCTCGCCGCCCGTCGCCGCGACACGCTCGTGGCCGTGATGCTGATGGACCTCGATCGCTTCAAGGAGGTAAACGACACGCTCGGCCACCACAACGGCGACCTGCTGCTGCAGCGCATAGCTGCGCGTCTCGAGGGCGTGCTCAGGGAAGGCGAGACGGTGGCCCGCCTGGGCGGTGACGAGTTCGCCATCCTCCTTCCCGACGTACCGCACCGCGGGGCCGTGGCCCAGGTGGCCAAGCGCTTCATGAAGGTGCTCGAGGAGCCGGTCGCGGTCGGAGGCCTGGCCCTCCAGGTGGACGCCAGCATCGGCATCGCGCTCTATCCCGAGCATGGCCACCACGTTGAGGCCCTGACGCGCACGGCCGACGTGGCCATGTACAAGGCGAAGGAGAGCCGCAGCGGCTTCGAGTTCTACAACGAGGAGCACAACCGCAACGACGCCGGTCGCCTGGCGCTCGTGGGCGAGCTGCGCCGCGCGATCGACGAGGGCGAGCTCGTCTTCTACTACCAGCCCAAGGTCGACCTACAGAGCGGCCGCATCGCCGGCGTCGAGGCGCTCGCCCGCTGGGAGCACCCGCGCCGGGGCCTGCTACCGCCCGACGAGTTCGTGCCACTGGCCGAGCGCTCGAGCCTGCTGCGGGCCATGACCGTGCACCTGATCGACACCGCGCTGCGCCAGTGCAGCGTCTGGCGCGCCCAGGGCATCGAGATGAACGTGGCCGTGAACCTCTCGACCCAGAACCTGCTCGACCTGCAGCTCCCGAGCGACCTCGACCGCCTGCTCTCGAGCTGGCGCCTGCCGCCCGGATCGCTCGAGTTCGAGATCACCGAGAGCACGATCATGGGCGACACCCGCCGCGCGATGGCCATCCTCACCAAGCTGAGCCAGATCGGCGTGCGACTGAGCGTCGACGACTTCGGCACCGGCTACTCGTCGCTGTCCTACCTCAAGCAGCTTCCGGTGAGCGCTCTCAAGATCGACAAGTCCTTCGTGATGACGATGAACGAAGACGACGGCAACGCGATGATCGTGCAGTCGACCATCGACCTCGGCCACAACCTGGGTCTCCAGGTCGTGGCGGAGGGCGTCGAGTCCGAGAAGGTCTACAGCCAGCTCGCAGCCCTCGGGTGCGACTACGGGCAGGGCTACTTCCTCAGCCGGCCGCTGCCTCCGGACAAGATGACCCGCTGGCTGGAGGTCTTCGCTCAGCCACCGGCAGCCGGCCCGCTGCTTCCGGCCGGTCCGGCGCTCGACCCCGAGCCCGTCGTGACCGACGACGCGCTCAAGGAGTGGATCATCGGCTAGAGGTCCGCGCGGCGCGGCGAATACCCGCCGTCGCTTGTCGTTCCGTAGGCGCTGTCGCACCTACAAGCCGACAACCGCCTGCTGCGGCGGCTCGAGCTCGCGCAGGAACGCCGTGGCCGCCCCCGCTGAGGCCGCCTCCTCGAGCGGCAGCACCGCGGCCTCGTGGCCGGCGAGCCACGAAGAGACGATCCTGATCTCGTCGACACCGGTGGCGGGGCCGTCTCGATCATGGCCTGCGTGATCCCGGTGAAGCGCTCGATGCCCCGCGAGAGCGGCATCCGGGTCCGGACCAGCGACTCGAAGCGCTCATGAAGCTCGCCGCCGCCGACCAGCACCGCGCCGACCTCGGTCAGCTCGCACTCCTCGCCCGATCGCCCATTGGTCTCGGTGTCGACCACGAGGAACTCCGAGCTTGCGAGCGGCTGGGGGTGGGCATCCATCGCCGTACCCATACGAGGCGCCTCGGATGGCGTGACGACCGGGTTGCAGCGGGGCTCGGGCGCCCCCGGTGCGTGGCGCTTCGGCTGCTAGTGTGAGCCGGCCGTCCTCCCATGCCGGGCGCGGGCTCGCGCCCTTCGCGCGCGTCACCGGCCGGAGCGCCTCTCCCTTTCAGCAGGACAGCCTCGCGGAGTCGACGAACCATGTCTCAAGTGAACGCAGTTGCCTCCTTGCCGAGCGGCGCCCGACCAGGGTTCTTCGGGCCTCACCCCATGGTGCTGCTGGTGTGCGGCTGCCTCTTCCTGGCCGTGCTCTCCCTGCTGCTCCCGTCGACGCCCACCTACGACCCCTGGGCCTGGATCATCTGGGGTCGCGAGATCGCCGACGGGCACCTGAACACTCGCGAGGGCCCCTCGTGGAAGCCCCTGCCGGTCCTGTTCACGACGCTGTTCGCGCCGGCGGGGGATGCCGCGCCGGCGCTGTGGTTGGTGGTGGCCCGTGCCGGCGCCCTGCTCGGCCTGGTGATGGCCTTCCGGGTGGCATACCGCCTGGCCGGCCGCGGCGGCACGGGCGTGGGGGCCGGCGCGATCGCCGTCCTCGCGCTCGGGCTCAGCACCGACTGGCTGCGCAACGGAGCGCTCGGCAACTCCGAGGGGCTGCTCGTGGCCCTGAGTTTGTGGGCGGTCGAGCGCCACCTCGACGGGCATCGCGGTAACGCGCTGGCGCTCGGCTTCGGGGCCGGGCTCCTACGGCCCGAGGTCTGGCCCTTCCTCGGGCTCTACGCGCTCTTCCTGTTCGTGCGTGAGCCGCGCCTCCGGCCGGTGGTGGCGGGACTGATGCTGTTGCTGCCGGTCCTCTGGCTGCTACCCGAGCTGTGGGGATCGGGGGACCTGTTCCGCGCCTCGGACCGCGCACTGAAGCCCAACCCCGACAGCCCCGCGTTCGCGGAGAACCCTGCCCTCGAGGTGCTGGGCCGGGCGGCCGGCATGCTGCTCGTGCCCGTGCAGATCGGCGCGCTCCTGGCGGTGGTGCTCGCGCTGCGCTCGCGGCTCGACCGGCGGCTCGGCCTCGCGGTTGCCTGCATGGCTGCGGTCGCCGTGACCTGGGTGGGCATCGTGGCGCTGATGACCGAGACCGGCTACTCGGGCAACCACCGCTACCTGATCCTGGCCGTAGCCCTCGTCTCGGTGCTCGGCGGGGTCGGCTACGCCCGCGCGGCGCGGGAGGGCGGGGCCTTCATCGCCGCTCGACTGGGGCGTGCGACGGCGGCGCCGGTGGTGTCGCTTGCGGTGCTCGCCCTGCTGGCGGCGGGCACGGTGCCGTTCGCGCTCGGACCGATCCGCGGGCTGCCCGCGGAGGCCGAGGCAATAGAGGCCGAGGCGGGCTCGACCCGCCAGCTCGAGTTCGCCGTACGCGACGCCGGGGGCCCCGAGCGCGTCCTGGGCTGCGGAACGGCGGTGACCGGGCCGTTCGAGGTGCCGGCGCTCGCCTGGCAGCTTCGCGTTCCGCAGGAGCAGGTCGACGTCGACCCCCGGCTCCCGGGCGTCGTGTTCAGCACCCGGCCCGAGCTCTACGGAACCTCCGCCGGCGAGCCCGCCCGCGTGCCGTTCCATCCGATCGCTCGCGCGGGTGAGTGGCGCGTGCTGGCCGCGTGCGCCTCGGGCCGGCGCGACCAGCGCGTGGACGCGAACGGGTCCAGGGCTCGCAAGCGAGCTCGCCGGTGACCGTCCTGCGCGCAGTGGGCGCGGTGGCGCTTCGCCGTCCGGCGCTGCCGCTCCTCGATGTGCGCGAGCTCGGGGCCGTCGCCGTGCTCGCGCCGCTGTCGGCTCTCCTGGCGGTGTCGCTCTTCTTGCGCACGCGTGACATCCACGCGGGGTTCTGGATCGATGAGGGCCTGTCGGTGGGGATCGCCTCCCATTCACTGTCGGAGATCCCCGGGGTGCTTCTGCAGGACGGCTCGCCGCCGCTCTACTACCTGCTGCTGCACCTCTGGCTTCAGGTGGCCGGGACGAGCGAGGCCGCTACCCACTCGCTCTCGCTGATCTTCGCGGCGCTGGCCGTGCCCGCCGGGCTGTGGGCCGGGTGGACGTTGTTCGGCGCCCGAGCCGGATGGATCTGCGCGGCACTCGCCACCCTCAATCCCTTCATCACCCTGTACGCGCAGGAGGCGCGCATGTACGCGCTGATGGTCACGCTCAGCCTCGTGGCCGCCGGCGCCTTCGCGCACGCGTTCGCCTTCGGGCGACGGCGCTATCTCGCGCTCTTCGCCGGCGTGCTGACGGTGATGCTCTACACGCACAACTGGGCCCTCTTCTTCTCCGCCGCGGCGGCTTTGGCCGTGGTGCCGTGCCTGCTTGCGAGCGGCGAGCGACGTGCGCTCGTGCGTGACGGCCTGATCGCCTTCGGAGCCGCGGGGCTGCTGTTTGCGCCGTGGTTGCCGACGCTCATCTCCCAGGTGAAGCACACGGGTGCGCCGTGGGCCAGCGTGCCCCCGGCCGCCGAGCTCTTCCGGGACGTGTCGTTCCTCTTCGGGGGCGACGCCGCGGGCATCGCCGTGCTACTCGCGGCGGGCACCGGACTTGCCGCGGTGCTCTCCCGTCGCGAGAGTCCGGAGCGCACCGCGGTGCTCTCCCTCGTGGTGCTCGCCGCCGGCACCCTGGCCCTCGGATGGATCGCATCCCAGGTCTCGCCGGTCTGGACCGCCCGCTATCTCGCCGTGGTCGTAGGCCCGCTGCTCCTGCTCGCGGCGGTTGGCTTCGCGCGCGCCGGTCGCTTCGGGATCGTGGCGCTTGCCCTGGTGCTCGTGCTGTGGGTGGACTTCCGTGCCGGGGACACCAAGAGCAACGTGCGCGAGGTGGCCACTGCGAGCGCGTCGCGGCTCGCGCCCGGGGATGTGGTGGTCTCGACCCATCCCGAGCAGATCCCGGCGCTGCGCTACTACCTGCCCGACGGCCTTCGCTACACGAGCCTGCTCGGCCCCGTGACCGACCCCGGCGTGATGGACTGGCGCGACGCCCTGGACCGCCTTCGCAGACAGAGAGCGCAGTCCACGCTCGCGCCTCTCCTTGATAGGTTGCCTCCCGGCAGGCGCCTGCTCTTCGTACGCCCGGTCACCAGTCGTGGTGGGTGGAACGCACCGTGGACCAGGCTCGTGCGCCAACGCTCCGCGGAGTGGCGGCGCGTCATCGCCATGGACGACCGCTTCGCATCAGACCCCGTGCTTCCCCTTCCCGGCTACGGCCGACAGCGTCACCCGGTGCGTGCCGTGGTGTACGAGAAGGTCGCCGGATAGCTTCCCCCTCAAGCCGATCCGAGTAGCCCACTAGTCTGGCCGCCCCCGGCCGCCTACCCGTCACGCCAACCACCCAGCCGCCCTCTCTCTTGAACCTCGACGATCCGACCATAGTCCTCGGCGGCGGCCCAGCCGGGCTCACCGCCGGTTACCTGCTGGCAAAGCAGGGCCTGCCCGTGATCGTGCTCGAGGGCGAGGACCAGCTCGGCGGCCTGGCCAAGACCGAGGTCCGCGACGGCTACCGCTTCGACCTCGGCGGGCACCGCTTCTTCACCAAGAGCAAGGAGGTCGAGCGCCTCTGGTTCGAGGTGATGCGCGAGGAGTTCCTGCTGCGCCCGCGCATGTCGCGGATCTACTGGAATCGCAAGTTCCTCGACTATCCGCTGAGCGGCATGGACGTGATCCGCAAGCTCGGACCCGTCGAGCTGATGCGCGCGTCGCTCTCCTACCTGTGGGCGTCCGTCACGCCGAAGGGCAAGGAAGAGACCCTCGAGCAGTGGGTTACGAACCGGTTTGGCAAACGCCTGTTCGAGCTCTTCTTCCGTTCCTACAACGAGAAGCTCTGGGGCGTCCCGACCTCAGAGATTCGCGCCGAGTGGGCGGCTCAGCGCATCAAGGGCCTCTCGTTCTTCAGTGCCGCCAAGGCCGCCTTCTTCGGCAACAAGGGCAACAAGGTGAAGAGCCTGATCGAGGAGTTCCACTACCCGCGCTTCGGCCCCGGCCAGATGTGGGAGACGATGAGCGAGCGGATCGAGGAGCTCGGCGGCGAGGTCCGCCTGAACGCACCCGTGACCGGCCTCCGCATCGAGGACGGCCGCATCGCCGAGGTCGAGGCGGGCGGCGAGTTGCTGCGGCCCGCCCAGGTCATCTCCTCGCTGCCGCTCAGGGCGACGGTCGGCCTGGCCAAGGGCGAGGCGCCGGGCGAGAGCGTCGTCGAGGCCGCGAGCGGGCTGCGCTACCGCGACTTCCTGACGGTTGCCCTGGTGCTCGACGGGGAGGATCTGTTCCCCGACAACTGGATCTACATCCACGAGCCGGACGTCCAGGTCGGCCGCATCCAGAACTACCGCTCGTGGAGCCCGTGGATGGTCCCCGACCCCACCAAGGCCTGCGTCGGCCTCGAGTACTTCTGCTTCGCCGGCGACGAGCTGTGGACGATGAGCGACGACGCGCTCGTGGAGCTTGCCACCAAGGAGCTGGAGCAGATCGGCCTGGCCTCACGGGACAAGGTGGAGCGCGGCTACGCGGTGCGCGTGCCGAAGGCCTACCCGATGTACGACATCGACTATGCCGAGCGCGTCCAGGAGATTCGGACCTGGCTCGAGGGTGTCGACAACCTGCAGCAGGTCGGGCGCAACGGCCTGCACCGCTACAACAACTCCGACCACTCGATGCTCACCGCCATCCGGGCGGTCGAGAACATCACGCTCGGCACGACCCACGACATCTGGGCGGTGAACGCCGAGAGCGTGTACCACGAGGAGGACACGCCCGACGAGCAGCCGTACCGCGCGGCGCCCGAGACGCCGGCGATGCAACAACCCCTCCCCGGGGAGACCTAGGCTCCCTGCAAAGCTTCGCCACTCGGCGCCTCGTCCGAGGCCTTCGGCGCGCGGATTTGCTCCGCTTGGCCCACCAAGCGTTCGCCCCTGCGTCCTTGATTGGCTCGCTTTTCGGGGCCTAGCTCTCCCCGGGGGCGTGAGCTAGGGAAGCATTCGCCTCACCCGCCGCCCCGCTCGCCACCTCAGATAGCGGAAGGCGAGCACGGCGACGTCCGCCGCGGCGCTGTAGAAGTGGCCCAGGGGGCCGGTCAGGGTCCAGGCCGCCACGCGCTCCGGGGTGCGGCGATGTGGCGGCGGGAAGGTCGGCACGGCGCCACGGTACCCTGGCTCGGCGATGAGCACCGCCGTCAAGACCACCGCCACCGAGCTCGGGGAGTCCCGGGTGCGGCTGGATGTCGAAGTCGAGCCCGATGCCGTCGAGGAGGAGGTGGCAAGCGCCGCTCGCGAGCTGGGGCGGGATCTCAAGCTGCCGGGCTTCCGCGCAGGCAAGGTGCCGCCGCCGGTGGTCATGCAGCGCGTCGGCCGCGAGGCCGTACTCGACGAGGCCGTGCGCCGGGGCCTGCCCGGCTGGTACGAGGAGGCGGTCACCGACGCTCGCATCGTCACCGTGGGCGATCCCAAGGTCGATCTCGGCGACATGCCGGAGCGCGGCTCGCCGCTCGCGTTCTCGGTCGAGGTGGCGGTGCGTCCGAAGGCCACGCTCAGCGACTATCGCGGGCTCGAGGTGGGCCGCCGCGAGCCCGATGTACGTCCCGAGGACGTGGACCAGGAGATCGAGCGCCTGCGCGAGTCGGTGGCCACGCTCGAGAACGTCGAGCGGCCCGCCGCGACCGGTGACTTCACGGTGGTCGACTTCGTCGGCCGGATCGACGGCGAGCCCTTCACCGGCGGGGAGGCCCGCGGCTTCCCGCTGGAGCTCGGCTCGAGCCGCCTGGTTCCGGGGTTCGAGGACCAGCTCGTGGGGGCAGTGCCCGGCGACCAACGCGAGGTAACCGTCACCTTCCCCGACGACTACGGCGAGGGGCAGCCCGGCGCGGAGCAGCTGGCCGGACGCGAGGCCGTCTTCACGGTCGACGTCAAGGAGGTGAAGGAGAAGCGGCTTCCCGAGGCGGGCGACGACTTCGCCACCGAGGCCGGCGGCTTCGACACCCTCGACGAGCTGCGCACCGACATCGAGTCGAAGATCGCCGAGGCCCAGAGCCGCGCGATCGAAGGTGAGTTCCGCGAGGCCGTGGTCGACGCCGTGGCCGCGAAGGCCCAGATCGAGCTGCCCGACGAGCTCGTGCACGCCAAGGCCCACGAGATGTGGGAGAACACCGCACGGCGCCTGCAGGCCCAGGGCATCGATCCGGCGCGCTACCTGGAGATCACCGGCAAGAACGAGCACGATCTGATCGACGAGGCCGAGCCGGAGGCCCGCCGCGCGCTCGCCCGCGAGAGCGTGCTGGCCGCCGTCGTCGAGGCCGAGGGCATCGAGGTGAGCGACGACGAGGTGCTCGACACGCTGCGGGTGGCCGCGACCGCCTCGGGCCCCCCGCCGAGCGACAAGAAGCTCCGGCGTTCCTTCGACAAGGCCGTGAAGGCCGGCCGCGACGTCCCGCTGCGCGAGGACATCGCCATGCGCAAGGCCGTGGACGTGCTCGTGGAGGGAGCCAAGTCGATACCCGAGGAGCAGGCGCGGGCGCGCGAGGAGCTGTGGACGCCCGAGAAGGAACAGCCCAAGGACGCCGGCGAGATCTGGACGCCGGGCTCCTGACGCCGGGCTCCTGGCGCCGGCCGCCGGCCTCCTGACTCCTGACCCCGGGCTCCTGGCGCCGGCCTCCTGCGGCCGGCCGCCCGCTGACCTCCCGCGGGCGTTTGACCGCATCGAGGGCACGCCCTCAATCGGTTGAGCACTCGTCGACCCCCTGGGGTCGCAAACCGCTCACTCGTTTCGAACGGGACTCGAAGGCACGGCCCGACCCGGCCTGTCGCTCCCCCGCCGCCGCCGGCCTCCCCCCGCGGGGTGCGGGAGTAGATGGGTCCCACTAAAGCTCCACGCGACCCCGTCCGATAGAGGGCCGAAGCGCTAGCTCACGGATCGAGCGCTGGACCCAAGGACGAGGTCACGCCCACATAGGGGGACCTCGACCGGCCATCACGCTCGGGAGGGGCTCCACACTTTCGTCCATCTGTTGCAGCGAGGAGATTCCGTGGCGGTCCGCGAGACCAGCGAGCAGGCCCCGAAGGCGCCCAAGGCCACCCGTAGGAGCGCCCCCAAGGCGGCCGGCAACGGCAACGGCCACGCTCCGGACGCCAAGGCGCTCGCGCACCTGCTGAAGGCCCTGTCCGCCACCGCCGAGGGCGACTTCTCGACGCGGCTTCCCGCGGACCAGGACGGCGTCATGGGGGCCATCGCGGCCGCCTACAACGAGGTTGCCGAGCGCAACGCCGCCATGGCCAGAGAGCTTGCACGCGTGGGCCGCGTGATCGGACGCGAGGGCAAGATGACCGAGCGGGCCTCGCTTCCAGGCGCCGGCGGCCAGTGGGCCGCGAGCGTCGAATCCGTGAACCTGCTCATGGACGACCTCGTGCGCCCGACCACCGAGGTGGCGCGCGTGATCGAGGCCGTGGCCGAGGGTGACCTCGACCAGAAGATGGCCCTGGAGATCGAGGGCCAGCCCGTGAAGGGCGAGTTCCTGCGCATCGGCACCACCGTGAACGCGATGGTCGACCAGCTCTCGTCGTTCGCCGACGAGGTCAGCCGCGTGGCGCGCGAGGTGGGCACCGACGGCAAGCTCGGTGGCCAGGCCGACGTCAAGGGCGTGTCCGGGACCTGGAAGGACCTGACCGACAACGTCAACTACATGGCCTCGAACCTGACCGACCAGGTGCGCAACATCGCGGTGGTCACGACCGCGGTGGCCAAGGGCGACCTGTCGCAGAAGATCACGGTCGACGCCAAGGGCGAGATCCTCGAGCTCAAGAGCACGATCAACACGATGGTCGATCAGCTCTCGTCGTTTGCCGACGAGGTCACGCGCGTGGCCAAGGAGGTCGGCACCGAGGGCGTGCTGGGCGGCCAGGCAGAGGTCAAGGGCGTGTCCGGCACGTGGCGGGACCTGACGGAGAACGTGAACTTCATGGCCTCGAACCTCACGAGCCAGGTGCGCGGCATCGTGAAGGTCGTGACCGCGGTGGCCGAGGGCGACCTGAACCAGAAGTTCGTGGTCGAGGCCAAGGGCGAGGTGGCGGCGCTCGCCGACACGATCAACTCGATGACCGACACCCTGCGCACGTTCGCCGAGCAGGTCACGGGCGTCGCCCGCGAGGTCGGCACCGAGGGCAAGCTCGGTGGCCAGGCCGAGGTGCCCGGGGTGGCCGGGACGTGGAAGGACCTGACCGACAACGTCAACTACATGGCCTCGAACCTGACCGACCAGGTGCGCAACATCGCCGTCGTCACGACCGCGGTGGCAAACGGCGACCTGTCACAGCAGATCACGGTCAACGCCGAGGGCGAGATCCTCGAGCTGAAGAAGACGATCAACACGATGGTCGATCAGCTCTCGTCGTTTGCCGACGAGGTCACGCGCGTGGCCAAGGAGGTCGGCACCGAGGGCATGCTCGGCGGCCAGGCCGAGGTGAAGGGCGTCTCCGGCACGTGGCGGGACCTCACCGACAACGTGAACTTCATGGCCGGCAACCTCACCTCCCAGGTGCGAAACATCGCCCAGGTGGCGTCGGCGGTGGCCGAGGGGGACCTCGAGCAGAAGATCACGGTCGACGCGAAGGGCGAGGTGGCGGCGCTCGCCGACACGATCAACTCGATGACCGACACCTTGCGGATCTTCGCCGAGCAGGTGACCGCAGTTGCGCGCGAGGTCGGCACCGAGGGCATCCTCGGCGGCCAGGCCGAGGTGCCCGGGGTGGCGGGCACGTGGAAGGACCTCACCGACAACGTGAACTTCATGGCCGGCAACCTCACCTCCCAGGTGCGAAACATCGCCCAGGTGGCCACCGCCGTGGCCGAGGGCGACCTCGAGCAGAAGATCACGGTCGACGCCAAGGGCGAGGTGGCGGCGCTCGCCGACGTCATCAACTCGATGACCGACACGCTGCGGATCTTCGCCGAGCAGGTCACGGGCGTGGCCCGCGAGGTGGGCACCGAGGGCATCCTGGGCGGCCAGGCGGAGGTCGAGGGCGTCTCCGGCACCTGGAAGGACCTGACCGACAACGTCAACTACATGGCGTCGAACCTCACCGACCAGGTGCGCAACATCGCAGCGGTGACCACCGCGGTGGCCGGCGGCGACCTGTCGCAGAAGATCACGGTGGACGCCAAGGGCGAGATCCTCGAGCTGAAGGACACGATCAACACGATGGTCGATCAGCTCTCCTCATTCGCGGCCGAGGTCACCCGCGTGGCCCGCGAGGTGGGCACCGAGGGCCGCCTTGGCGGCCAGGCCGAGGTCGAGGGCGTGTCCGGCACCTGGCGCGGGCTGACCGAGAACGTGAACCTGATGGCCTCGAACCTCACCGACCAGGTGCGGAACATCGCGCTCGTGACCACCGCTGTGGCCAACGGCGACCTCTCCAAGAAGATCACCGTCGAGGCCAAGGGCGAGGTGGCGGCGCTCGCCGACACCATCAACACGATGGTCGGCCAGCTGCGCTCGTTCGCGGCCGAGGTCACGCGCGTGGCCAAGGAGGTCGGCACCGAGGGCAAGCTCGGCGGCCAGGCCGAGGTCGAGGGCGTGTCGGGAACGTGGCGCGGCCTGACCGAGAACGTGAACCTGATGGCCTCGAACCTCACCGACCAGGTGCGCAACATCGCCCAGGTGGCAACGGCGGTGGCCGGGGGCGATCTGTCGCAGAAGATCACCGTCGACGCCCGCGGCGAGATCCAGGAGCTGAAGAGCACGATCAACACGATGGTCGACCAGCTCTCCTCGTTCGCCGCCGAGGTCACGCGCGTGGCCAAGGAGGTCGGCACCGAGGGCAAGCTCGGCGGCCAGGCCGAGGTCGAGGGCGTGTCGGGAACATGGCGCGGGCTGACCGACAACGTCAACCAGCTCGCCGGCAACCTGACCACGCAGGTGCGTGCGATCGCCGAGGTCTCGACCGCGGTGACGCAGGGCGACCTGACCCGGTCGGTGGCCGTCGAGGCCGCGGGCGAGGTGGCGGACCTCAAGGACAACGTCAACCAGATGATCGCCAACCTGCGCGATACCACCCAGGCCAACGAGGAGCAGGACTGGTTGAAGACCAACCTGGCGCGCATCTCGGGCCTGATGCAGGGCCAGCGGGACCTGCAGGCCGTCTCCAGGCTGATCATGTCGGAGCTCACGCCGACGGTGTCGGCTCAGCACGGCGCCTTCTTCCTGGCGGAATCGGAGAACGGGGGCGACCCCGCCCTGCGCCTGATCGCGAGCTACGGCTACACCGAGCGCAAGAGCATGTCCAACCGCTTCCAGATCGGCGAGTCGCTGGTGGGCCAGGCGGCGCTCGAGAAGAAGGCGATCCTCGTGACCGAGGCGCCGTCCGACTACATCACGATCTCCTCCGGCCTCGGACAGGCCGCGCCGGTGAACGTGATCGTGATGCCGATCCTGTTCGAGGAGGAGATCCTCGCGGTGATCGAGCTGGCCTCCTTCCGTCCGTTCAGCGACGTGAACCGGACGTTCCTCGACCAGCTCATGGAGACGGTCGGCGTGGTGCTCAACACGATCATCGCAACCATGCGCACCGAGGAGCTCCTGCAGCAGTCGCAGTCGCTCACCCAGGAGCTGCAGAGCCAGTCCGAGGAGCTGCAGGCCCAGCAGGACGAGCTCAAGCGCTCGAACGTCGAGCTCGAGCAGCAGGCCGAGTCGCTGAGGAGCTCCGAGGAGCTGCTCCAAGCCCAGCAGGAGGAGCTGCAGCAGAGCAACGAGGAGCTCGAGGAGAAGGCCGCCCTGCTCGGCGAGCAGAACCTGAACATCGAGATCAAGAACCGCGAGATCGAGAACGCTCGCTCGACACTCGAGGAGCGCGCCGAGCAGCTCGCGCTGAGCTCCAAGTACAAGTCGGAGTTCCTGGCCAACATGTCGCACGAGCTGCGCACCCCGCTGAACAGCCTGCTGATCCTGGCCAAGCTGCTCTCGGACAACCCCGAGGGCAACCTCAGCGGCAAGCAGGTGGAGTTCGCCGGCACGATCCACAACGCGGGCAGCGACCTCCTCACCCTGATCAACGACATCCTCGACCTCTCGAAGGTCGAGGCCGGCAAGATGGACGTCCATCCAGCGGAGGTCGCGCTCGAGGACGTGCTCCAGTTCGTGGACCGCTCGTTCAGCCCGGTGGCCGACCAGAAGGGGCTGCAGCTCGAGGTCGAGCTCGCGGCCGATGCCCCGCCGCTGCTCGTGACCGACGAGCAGCGCCTCCAGCAGGTGCTCAAGAACCTGCTCTCCAACGCTTGCAAGTTCACCGAGCAGGGCACGGTGTCGATGCGGATCGGCATGGCGGCCGCGGGGGACCAATTCGCGAGCGCTGCGCTCACGGCCGCAGACCGGGTGGTGGCCTTCACGGTCAGCGACACCGGCATCGGCATGCCGCAGGACAAGCTCAGGCTGATCTTCGAGGCCTTCCAGCAGGCCGACGGGACCACCAGCCGCAAGTACGGCGGCACGGGCCTCGGCCTCTCGATCAGTCGCGAGATCGCACGCCTCCTGGGCGGCGAGATCAAGGCGACGAGCGTCCCGGGCGAGGGCAGTACGTTCACCCTCTTCCTGCCCATCGAGTACACCCCGCTCGAGCCCGCGGGCCCGGCCGTGCCCGCCCTCGAGGTCCAGCCAGTCGCCACACCCGCGTCGCAGAACGGCTCATCGGCCAACGGTCACGCCGTCGAGGGACCGACCGCGGCCCAGGCGGCGAAGCAGTCGGCCCTCGGCGAGAACGAGGTCGGCGACGACCGCGACGACATCGAGGTCGGGGACCGGGTGCTCCTGATCATCGAGGACGAGGCCGACTTCGCCGCCCTGGCCCTCGACACGGGGCGCGAGCGGGGCTTCAAGGGCGTCGTGGCCCTGCGCGGCGACACCGGCGTGGCCCTCGCGCACGAGCTCAAGCCGGACGCAATCGTGCTCGACATGAAGCTGCCGCCGAGCGACGGGATGACCGTGCTCGATCAACTCAAGAGCCATCCCGATACCCGCCACATCCCCGTGCACATCGTCTCGGGCGGCGATCAGCGCCAGGATGCTATGAAGGCGGGCGCCGTCGCCTACCTGCAGAAGCCCGTGACCCGGGAGGCCCTGGCCGAGGCCTTCGGAGGCATCGCCACGTTCGTGGAGCGCCGGGTGAAGAACCTGCTCGTGGTCGACGACGACGACGTCGAGCGAAACTCGATCGTCGAGCTGATCGGCAGCGACGACGGCGACGTGGAGATCACCGCCGTCGGCTCGAGCGAGGAGGCGCTCCGCGAGCTCGCGGCCCGCCCCTACGACTGCATGGTGCTCGACCTGAAGCTCCCCGACATGGCGGGCTTCGACCTGCTCGAGCGGCTCAAGCAGGACGAGGCGCACCGCGACCTGCCGGTGATCATCCACACCGGCAAGGAGCTGTCCCGCGAGGAGGAGACGGCGCTCAAGAAGTACGCCGAGACGATCATCGTCAAGGACGTGAGCTCTCCCGAGCGGCTGTTGGACGAGACCGCGCTCTTCCTGCACCGGGTCGAGGCCCGCCTGCCTGCGGAGAAGCGTCGGATGCTCGAGCAGTTGCACAGCGCGGACGGCGTCTTCCACGACAAGAAGGTGCTGGTGGTCGACGACGACGTGCGCAACGTTTTCGCGCTCGCCAGCGCCCTCGAGAACCGCGGCATCGAGGTGCTCTTCGCCGAGAACGGCAAGGACGGCATCGAGCTTCTCGAGGGCAACCCCGACGTCGACCTCGTCCTGATGGACGTGATGATGCCGGGCATGGACGGCTACGAGACGACGGAGGCCGTGCGAGCGATGCCCCAGTTCAAGACGCTGCCGATCATCTCGCTGACCGCCAAGGCGATGAAGGGCGACCGCGAGAAGAGCATCGCCGCCGGCGCCTCGGACTACATCACCAAGCCGATCGAGGTCGATCAACTGCTGTCGCTCATGAGGGTCTGGCTCTACCGCTAGACCTGCGGACGCGCCCTCCCATGACCACCCGAGCGGCGCCCGTCCCCGATGACCGGGAGGTGGAGTCGATCGAAACCGAGCTGCTCCTGGAGGGCATCCACCGCCGCTACAGCCTCGACTTCCGCGACTACGCCGCCGCCTCGCTGCGACGCCGGTTGTGGCGGCGCGCGGCCGCCGAGGGCCTCGACACCCTGTCCTCGCTGCAGGAGCGCGTTCTCCGCGACCCGGCCGTGATGGAGCGGCTGCTGCTCGACCTTTCGATCAACGTGACCTCCATGTTCCGGGACCCCAGCTTCTACCGAGTGTTTCGGGAGAAGGTGGTGCCGATGCTGCGGACCTATCCCTTCATCCGCATCTGGAACGCCGGTTGCTCGACCGGGGAGGAGGCGTACTCGATGGCAATCCTGCTGGCCGAGGAGGGCCTCTACGACCGGGCCCGCATCTACGCGACCGACATCAACGAGACGGTGCTCGAACGCGCCCGGGCCGGCGTCTTCCCGCTGGAGAAGATGCGCGAGTACACCGACAACTACATGAGGGCCGGCGGCAAGCGCGCGTTCTCCGAGTACTACGTCACGGGCTACGACGGCGCCTCGTTCAGCCGCTCGCTGATTGACAACGTCGTCTTCGCCCAGCACAACCTCGTCTCCGACCGATCGTTCAACGAGTTCAACGTGGTCATGTGCCGCAACGTGATGATCTACTTCGCGAAGCCGCTCCAGGACCACGTGCACGAGCTGTTCTACGAGAGCCTGCCGACCTTCGGCGTGCTGGCGCTCGGCAACAAGGAATCGCTCGGGCGGGGCGGACGCTCCGGGTGCTACGAGGAGCTCGACGCCCGCGAGAAGCTCTACCGGAAGGTGTGCTGAGGTGACACGCTTCGAGCTGATCGTGATCGGCTGCTCGTGGGGTGGGCTCGAGGCCCTCGGGGTGGTGCTCGGCGCGCTGCCAAGTGGCTTCCCGCTGCCCATCGCCGTGGCCCAGCACCGCAGCCCGGGCTCGAGCGATGCCACGCTCACCTCGGTTCTCGGGGCACGCAGCGGTCCGAGGGTCCAAGCGGTGGAGGACAAGGACGCGATCGCCGCAGGCGGTGGGGTGTACCTGGCTCCTCCCGACTACCACCTGCTGGTCGAGGATGGCTCCTTCGCGCTCTCGATCGACGAGCGCGTGGCCTACAGTCGCCCGTCGGTGGACGTGCTGTTCGAGTCGGCGTCCGACGCCTACGGGGCTGCTGCCATCGGGGTCGTGCTCACCGGCGCGAACGCCGACGGCGCGGCGGGGCTCGCGCGCCTGCGGCGCCACGGCGGCCACGGGATCGTCCAGGACCCGAAGGGGGCCGAACGGTCGGCCATGCCGGGGGCGGCCATCGCGGCAGGCGGTGCCGACGAGGTGCTACCGCTGACAGAGATCGGTCCGGCGCTCATTTCCCTCGCCGCCACGGCCGATAGGGGTAAAGGATGATCCGCGAGGCGGCCCGGATACTGATGGTCGACGACCGTCAGGAGAACCTGCTCGCGCTCGAGGCGGTCCTCGAGCCACTCGGCCATGAGCTGGTGCGCGCGAGCTCTGGTCCAGAGGCGCTGAAGCACCTGCTGAGCGGTGACTTCGCGGTCATCCTCATGGACGTCGAGATGCCGCAGATGAACGGCTTCGAGACCGCCACCCGAATCAAGGAGCGGGAGAAGACCCGCCACATCCCGATCGTCTTCCTGACGGCTCACCACGCGGACGACCGACAGTTGTTCCGCGGCTACGACGCCGGCGGGGTCGACTACCTGCTGAAGCCCTTCGACCCGACGATCCTGCGCTCCAAGGTGCAGGTCTTCGCCGACCTCTTCCACCTCAAGCGGGACGCCGAGCGACTGGCCCACAGAGCCGTGCACGACGCCCTCACGGGCCTCCCGAACCGCGTTTTGCTGATGGACCGTCTGGGCGTGGCTCTCGCACAGGTCGAGCGTCGCACGAGCCAGGTGGCGGTCGTCTTCGTGGACCTCGACGGCTTCAAGCTCGTGAACGACACCCGGGGGCACGACGCCGGCGACGAGCTGCTGATGGAAGCCGCGGAGCGGCTGCGCCAGGTGGTGCGCCCCGCCGACACCGTGGCCCGGTTCGGAGGGGACGAGTTTGCGATCGTCGCCGAGGTGGCCGACGAGGCCGACGCCCTGGTCATCGCCGAGCGCCTGGCGACGGCTCTGTCGGCTCCTTTCGAGCTCCGCAGCGGGGAGGCCTTCGTGTCTGCAAGCGTCGGCATCGCGCTGTCGCGAGGCGGCGAGGACAACCCCGAGACCCTGGTGCGGGAGGCCGACGCGGCCATGTACCGGGCCAAGCAGCGCGGCGGGGCCGGACACGATCTCTACGACGCCTCGATGCGCGAACGAGCCGCGCGGCGTCTCGACACCGAGCTCGCGCTGCGCGAGGCGCTCGAGCGCGATGAGCTGCGCCTGTTCTACCAGCCCCTGGTCGACCTGCGCACCGGCGCGCTGGCGGGGCTCGAAGCCCTGATTCGCTGGGAGCACCCCGAGCGCGGACTGATGGAGCCTGCCGACTTCCTAGCCTTGGCGGAAGAGACGTGGCTGATCGTGCCGATCGGCAAGTGGGTGCTCGAGGAGGCGCTCCGCCAGGGCGCCCACTGGCGGGCGGAGACCGGTGGCGAGATGGTGCCGATCAGCGTGAACGTCTCCGGCCGCCAGGTCAGCCGGCCACACTTCGCCGGGATGGTCACCGCGGCTCTCGCCGCCACCGACACCGAGCCCGGCATGCTTTCCCTCGAGGTCACCGAGAGCGCCGTCGGAGAGGCCCGCGCGACGCTCCACACCCTCTCCCGTCTCAGGGACGGCGGCGTGAGGCTGTCGCTCGACGACTTCGGCACCGGGGTGGCGTCGCTGAGCGCGCTCACTCGCTATCCGGTGAACACGCTCAAGGTCGACCGCTCGCTCGTGGAGGGCGTCTACAAGCGCTCCCGGGACTCGTCGATCGTCGCCGCGATCCTCAGCCTCGGGTACGGGCTCGGTCTGGACGCCGTCGCGGAAGGCATCGAGCGTGCCGAGCAGGTCGGAGCGCTCCGGGCTCTCGGCTGCCAGGTGGGTCAGGGCAACTACTTCGCCCCGGCCCTGCCCGCGGAGGCCATCTTCGAGTTCCTGGCCGCCGAGGCCGGCGAGCCCTTCGCCCATCGAGTCGGAAGCGCCGCGATGCTCCCCGAGGCGGCGGCCGCATGACCGCGACCCCGGCTCCCGCATGACCGCGGCCCCGGCTCCCGCGACGCCTGCCGACGGCCTCGTGAGCGCCCGGTCGAACATCCTGCTGGTCGATGACCGCCCGGAGAACCTGCTGGCCTTGGAGGCCGTGCTCGAGCCGCTCGGCCAGAACCTCGTGCGGGCCCACTCCGGCGAGGAGGCCCTCAGGCACCTGCTTGCCGACGACTTCGCCGTGATCCTCCTCGACGTGCAGATGCCGGGGATCGACGGCTTCGAGACCGCCGAGTACATCAAGCGGCTCGAGCGCACGAGCCACATCCCGATCATCTTCCTCACGGCCATCAGCAAGGAGGAGCGGCACGTCTTCCGCGGCTACGAGACCGGAGCCGTCGACTACCTCTTCAAGCCCTTCGACCCGACGATCCTGCGCTCGAAGGTGGCGGTGTTCGTCGAGCTCCACGAGAAGACCAACGCCCTGGAGAGGGCCCGGTTGCAGCAGCGCCACTCGAGACAGCTGCAGGGGCTCGCCGAGGCTTCGGTGGCGATCGCGGGAGCGCACTCGGTCGAGTCGACGTTGGGGCTCGTGACCGCTCGCGCGCGCGAGATCATCGGCGCTGGCCGCTGCGTGACGAGCATGGTCGGGGACGGCAACGGGTTCCCGGGTTGTGAGGCGGTGTCGGGCTTCGCCGCTAGCGCGGCCGGCTCGATCAAGGCGCCCCTGACCGGCGTCGACGGACAGCCCAGTGGGACGATCACGGTCTTCGGGAAGGACGATGGCGACTTCTCGGACGGCGATCGGGCGATAGTCGCGCAGCTCGCGCAGGTGGCCTCGGCAACCGTCGAGCGCGTGCGCCTCTACGAGCAGGCTCACGGGATCGCCGAGACCCTTCAGCGAAGTCTGCTCCCTGAGCGGCTCCCAGGCATCGCGGGAGCCGTGGTGGCCGCGCGCTACGAGGTGGGCGGGGACGGCGTCGAGGTGGGCGGCGACTGGTACGACGTGATCCCACTGGACGACGGCACGGTGGGCCTGGTCATTGGTGACGTCGTGGGGCGCGGGCTTACCGCGGCCACGGTGATGGGCCAGCTGCGCACAGCAACGCGCGCCTACGCGCTGGACGGCCACTCTCCCGCCGAGGTGGCCCGGCGAATGAACACCCTGGTCCAGACGCTCGACCTCGGCCACATGACCACTCTCGTCTACCTCATCTTCGAGCCGGGCACCGGTCGCGTGCGGTTCACGTGCGCGGGACACCCGGCCCCGGTCGTGCGGCGGGCGGACGGCTCCGCCGAGTTCCTCGCCGCGGGGCGTTCGCTGCCGCTCGGGGTGGTGCCGTCGGCGAGCTGGGACGAGGGTGACACGTGCCTCGAGCCCGGGAGCACGCTCGTGCTCTACACCGACGGGCTCGTTGAGGAGCGCGGCGTTCCGATCGGCGAGGGCCTCGACGATCTGCGTCGAGCATTGTGCTCCGCGCCCGAGGAGCCGGAAGCGCTGTGCGACCACCTGCTCGATTCCCGCCTCCACGGGCGTCGTGACGACGATGTGGCGGTGCTCGCGCTGCGCGCCCTCCCGCGCGGGAACGAGCTGCTGCTTCGCTCGCCTCTGGATCCGGCCAGGCTCTCCTCGCTCCGCGCCATCATGCGCGAGTGGCTCACCGAGGCCGAGGCGACGTCAGCGGAGACCTACGAGATCACGACCGCGTTCGGAGAGGCCATCACCAACGCCATGGAGCACCCGCTCGGGCGCGAGCAGGCGGCGTTCGAGGCGCGCGTGAGCCTGGACGGTCGGGAGGTGGCGATCGCCGTGCGCGACTTCGGGCGCTGGCGCCCCCCGCGCCCGAGCGATCGCGGCCGCGGCCTCAACCTGATGGAGGCGCTGATGCATTCGGTCGAGATCGAGTCCGGGCCCAAGGGGACGGAGGTTCGGATGCGGCGGAAGCTGGAGCGGTTGGGGGAGCGGTAGGGGCGGGGCGGCATTGCGCCCGCTCGGCCGCGAGCCGGCGGCCTTCGCGGCGCGGTGAGCCTGGACGGGAGCGCTACGGCAAGGAAGGCCTCAAACCTTTGATTTCCGAACAAAGCCGCAAGTAGCGGCCTTTCTGAGCTCCAGGGCCTTGCGCGAACGCCCCCCTCCGCCTTACCGTCGCCCGGGCCAGTGGCTTGAGGGAACCACCGGCACCGGCAGGTACACGCGGGAGGAGAAGCGGTGCGAAGGTTCCCGAGCTCGGCAGGGCGACGGCAGAGACGGCTTGGAATCGGCCGGCTGAGAGGCAGGCGGCAGGCAGCCGCAGTGGCCGCGCTGATGGCTCTCGTGGCCACCGTGCCGGCGCTGGCCCAGGACACGAAGGACTCCCGGGAGACGAAGTACGCTCCCGGCTACAGCCCGAAGGCACTCGCTTTGTATCGCCAGCAGGCGCGGGAGGACGAGCGCCGGCTGCGCCAGAAGGAGGAGAAGCGGCGCTCGCCCGAGGCGGTCGCAGCACGCCTACGCTCGCGCCTCGACCACCGGGACAAGTCGCGGGCAGAGTCGCGCGCGCTGCTGAACACCAGCTTCCCGGACGTCCTGAAGCAGCTCGAGGAGGACGGCGGCCAGCCCTTCGACGATGCGACCGACTTCGACTTCGCCAACGACTACATGGCGACGGTCGATCGACCGGGGAAGGAACCGGCGCTGATCTACTCCACGCTGCCCCTGCGCGCTGAGACAGAAGCCGGAGTCAAGCGGCCCGTCGACCTCGACCTGGTCGAGCAAGGAGGCGAGTGGGAGCCTGAGAACCCGTTGGTCGCGACCGCCCTCCCGAGGCAGCTCTCAGACGGTGTCGCCGTCGGGTCCTCTGGTCTCGGCTTCGAAGTCGAGGGACTCCCGGGCGGGGAACAGGTCGAGGGCACTCGTGACGGGGAGCGCGTCTTCTACCCGGATGTCGCAGCCGACACCGACCTCGCCCTGCTGCCAGTGAGCACGGGTGTGGAGACGCTGACCCAGATCCGTTCCCCTCAAGCACCCGAGGTCCAGCGCCTCCGGCTGCGTATGCCCGACGGAGCGAAGGCCCGGCTGAACGAGGATCTCGCCACGGTGGAGATCGTGCAAGGCGACCGCTTGATCGGCCTCGTCAGGAGCCCGTTCGCCGTCGATGCCGACCACCAGGACATCCCGGTGACCTACGCCCTCGACGGCGATGTCCTCGAGCTGCGAGTTCCTCATCGATCCGAAGATGTGACCTACCCCGTTCTGGTAGATCCAATAATCGAGGAATGGAACCAGAACTTCGCCGCCTGGACTGATAGCTGGGGCCAGATCAACCAGTGGCCCGCGCAGTTCACGATGGATCGCCAGGGGACCTGCGCCTCGGGCAGCGGCACGTGTAACGGCCTGGCCTCCAACTCACGGCCGAACTTCAATTTCTCGAACCAGTACGCCCAGTGGCGCTGGACCTCCTTCCGGACCGTCTTCATCGGCGAGGCTTGGTTCAACAGCTCGCGCCTCGGCGTTGGCAGCGAGAACAACGTCGAGATGCACCAGGGCATCTGGAGCGAGCGCGCCGGCTACTGGACGGCGTTTACGAATTACCGGGGTCCGGTCACCGGACGCAACCGGTATCTGAACGCTCGCTACGGTGACGGCTTCACCTACGGCCGCGACGGGATCGACCGCTACACGCCCGTCAGCTACCCAGATTGGCAGGGCGGGAACCTGGCGCTGCACAGCCTCTACGTCCCCGGACCCGTCTACAAGCGGCAGTGGGCCCAAGCCTACGTCGGCAACGTCAAGCTCGCCCTCGGCGACCCCGAGGATCCGTTCATCGAATGGGTCGGTTGGGGTCTGCGGCCGAGCTGCGAGCGCACCTGCGCAGCCGGCCAGGGAGGCACTTGGGTCGGCGATATCAACGTCTCGGGCGAGATCAACGCCCGGGACGCTGGCGCCGGGATCAAGCGCATCCAACTGCTCGGCCCCGGTCTCGGCTGGTACCCGAAGTATGACCGTTACCCGGATTGTTGGAACAACAACGGCAACCGCTTCAGGCGGTGTGAGGTCTTCGAGCAGCATTGGGTCGACTACAACACATCCTCGTTCCCTGAGGGCGCCAATCGCCTGACGGCACGGACCTGGGATGCCACCGACAAGATCGGTGACTGGGCCTGGGACGTCAAAGTCGACCGCACCCCACCCGGCCTGCAGGAGCTGTCGGGGGCGCTGTGGGACGTGCGCGACCAATCGCTGAGCGGCGACAGCTATTCGGTCTGGAGCGCGGTGGGGGACTCTCGCTCCGGCGTCGGGCGCGTTGAGCTGCGAGTCGACAATCAAATGGTGGACTACCTAGGCGATTGCGGTGGAGACGGGTGCTCTCAGCGCGGAACCCTTACCTGGCGCCCAGCGGGCTGGGCCGACGGCGAGCACACGGTCACCATCTGGGCTCGCGACCGCCGCGGCAGCCCGGGAGCGATCCCGGCCGAGCTGCGGAGCTGGAAGGTGATCGTCGACCGCGACGCTCCGAGCGTCGACCCCGTCGAGCACACAGGCCTGCCCACGGGATGGTTCGACACCGCGACGCCCTCGGCGCGCGTCGTCGCCCACGACCGGGGCGCAGGCGTCAAGCGCTCGAGCGTCGAGACCGTCGCCGGCGGATCGCGCCAAACGGGCCGCGAGGAGCAGTGCGCCGGGACCGTGCCCTCGCGCTGCCCGACCGACCCCGCCGCCGACAACATCACCTACAACCGCGCGGGCAACCTTCTTCCACAAGGGATCGTCTCCCTCCGCGCCCGCGCCGAGGACGCGAGCAACCCATCGAAGGCGGGTTACAGCGCCGCCACCTGGACGGCGCGCGTCGACCACACCCCGCCCGTGAACTCCGAGCCCACCGGGACGCTGATGGCGGGCCGCGACGGCGCCGCTACCGCCGACAGCCCCACCCTGCGCGTCGAGGCCACCGACAACCCCGCGGCGACGGCGGACCCCCAGTCCCCCGATCAGGCCCGCTCGGGAGTGGCGAGCATCCGCGTGTCAGTCGACGGCCAGACCCGTCCCGAGTGGACCAAGCTCGCTGCCTGCACCCCGGGCGGCTGTCCGATGCGCGACGCGCTCGACATCACGTTCCTCCCCGGCCAGCTGGCAGACGGCCGCCATGAGATCGAGATCGTGACCAAGGATCAACTCGGGGACCAGGCTGGCCACACCGATACCGACAGCTTCAGCGTGCTCGTCGACCGCAACGCGCCGACCGGCGTCTCCGCCGAGCAGCGCGACCTTCCGTCTGGCTGGATCAACGATGACGCGCAGCCCAAGACGCGCATCTTCGCCGAGGATCTCGGCACCGGCGTCAAGTCGGTCGGGATCGACGGGCGCTTCAGCGGCTCCCTCCGGCCGCCGGGCGAGGTCGACTGGACCGGCCCCATCAAGACCTACGATTGCGCCGGCACGCTCGCGTCCCGGTGTCCATCGAGCCTCCGCGGCGCCCAGGTGCGGACCTTGCGCCCCGCCCCTGAGCCCGGCGACGTACTTCGCCCCGGTTCAGCCGACGACTACACGGGCACCGAGGGGTACCGGACGGTGCCAGAAGACGAGGTCGAGGCCCTTCCGGCGCCCGCCGGGCCCGGCCTGGTCGACGACCCGATCGCCACCCCCGCGGAGGTCGAGTGGTACATCAGCGACCACCTCGAGCTCGGGTCTGCCAACCCGGCGGCGCGGATCGGCCTCTCGAACGCCCCGGTCGCGCCCGGGGAGCGGGTGACCTCGCTGCGGGCCTGGGCCCTCACCGGGCACCGCCTCGCCGGCGAGGACCCGGACATCGAGGCGGGCTCGAACGTGCGGCTCGAGCTCTTCGACACCGTCAATGGCCGCAGCCTCGCGACCACGACCGCCTCTTCGCCCGCCGCCTGGCGCTCGCTGGACTACGCACTGCCGGCCGCCCAGACCCTCACCCAGCAGGAGCTCGACGGGCTGCAGCTGCGCGTCAGCGGCTCAGGCGCTCTGTTGTACGTGGCCTACATCGAGGTCACGAGCGAGCCGGCAACGCTCGAGCTCACCTACAACGAGCCGGCCAACCGCCTGCCCGAGGGCGTCCTGACGCTGCGCGGGGTGGTACGCGACGCGGCCACTCCGGCTCACGAGGCGACGACTGGCACCTGGCCGGTGAAGGTCGATCGCACGGCCCCGGAGGTCGTCGTCACCGGCAGCCTCAAGGAGCGAGAGGAGCAGTCCCTGACCGAGCCCACCTACGGCGTACACGTGGAGGCCACCGATCGGAGCTCGTCAGGACCGCGCGCAGGAGTCGAGCGAATCGAGTTGCTGGTCGACGAGGAGCGGCAAGGACTGCCGGCGATCCAGCTCTGCCCGGCGGCGGCCGACAGCTGCCCGCTTACGGCCGACTTCGTCTTCCTCGCCGGCCAGTACGACGACGGAGTGCACGACATAACGGTACGCAGCACCGATCGCGCCGGAAACGTCCGCGACACGAACTGGGAGGTCTACGTCGACGGCGCCGGGCGCTCGCTCGAAGATGAGGGGGAGCAGCCCGGCTATGAGCTCAAGTCGCTGCGTGAGCCGCAGGTCGGTCCGCCGGACACCAAGACCTTCGTCGACGAGAGCGGTCTCCACACCGAGCTCGTCCGGGGAGGCTCCCGCTTCTACGAGGACGCCGACGGAGCCTCACAGGAGCGGATCAACACGCTCGAGCCGGTCATGCCGCTCGGCGAGAGCTACCGCAACGGCGCGAACGACTACGTCGCCGAGCTTCCGAAGACCGCGACCGGCCGCGTGCGCTACACGGCCGGGGGAGCCTCGGTGGAGTTCACCATGGTCGGAGCAGCCGCGGTCGACGGCGCTGTCGAAGGCAATGCCAGCCGCTTTCTGGCGGTCTTTCCCGGGGTCGATGTGACCTACGCGGCCGAGGATGACGCGCTCGAGGAGGAGCTGAGGCTGAACTCGCGCGCCGCGCAGAGCACCTTCACCTACGCCGTCAGCTTCTCTCCCGAGTTGAACGCGCAGCAGAACGATGCCGGCGGGATCGACTTCCTGGGGCCCGAAGGGGACGTGCGCTTCAGCTTCGACGCCCCGGTGATGATCGACAGCAAGGCGCCGGTGCCCGCCTTCTCGCGCGCGGCGACGCTCTCGCTGACGCCGGGAGCGGCCGGCCAGGCGACCGTCACCCTGTCAGCCGACCGCAACTGGATCGAGGACCCGGCGCGGCAGCTGCCCGTGAAGATCGACCCGACGATCAGGCGCTATCAGAAGAGCGCGGGGAGGTGGGACCCCTTGCAGCACGTACTCCCCTACGGCAACGTCACGGGCGGGGACGGCAAGTATTGCGCGCCCGGCGTTACAGACTGCAACCCTGAGGGCAAGGCGGCATGGCCCGAGCCCGCGGATTTCGATCGCATGCCCCGGGACGGCGTCGAGTACATGCGGATCGCGATCTACCCCTGCGCGTACGGCGGTCGCGAGCGGGTGGACGGCCAGCCGTTGCAAGATCCCTACGGCGAGCCAACCAGCCCCGAGAAGTGGATGCGGCACTACGACGCGGTGTTCCGGGAGGCCGCCAAGAGGAAGATCCAGTTCCTGCCGCAAATCGACCAGGGCCTCGACTGCACCCACCAGCCGCGCGACAACGCCGACGGCACGCGCGGGTCCGATGGAACCCTGTCGCCTATGAACAACCCACCGAACAAGGCGCTCGAGTATGAGGACCTGCAGAAGGTGAGCCGGTTCCTCGCCGAGCGCTACGGGCCGATTCTCGAGGGCAAGCCTAAGTCCGGGGCGTTCTGGCGCGCCCAGGGGTGCGCGGCCGTTAGTCCGCGGACGGGATCATGCGGCCCCGTGTACTACCTGCCCGTGAAGGTGTGGCAGCTGTGGAACGAGCCGAACATCCGGGAGTCTTGGGGCCCTGGCCCGAAGGACAACCCGAACCCCGACCCGCCGCCGATCAGCGCGGAGCACTTCCGCGAGGCTCTCTTCTACGCACGCGAGGGCCTGCGCGATGCAGACCCTCCGGTCCCGGGTCAGCCTGTGAACGGTGCTCGGATCCTCGCCGGTGGGCTTGCGGCGAAGGATTCGCCTCAGGAAATCACTCTGCCGGACGGTTCTAAGGAGCCGCACCCCGACAAGCAGGGCGCCCAGGAGTTCTTGGGAGATCTTCTGATCGGAGGCCCCAGCACCGAGAAGACCGGCAACCACTGCGCGGTCGACGCCGTGGCCATGCACTTCTACGAGCGCGATGGGTTTCCCAAGGCTCGCAAGGAGACGGTCCGCAACTTCCGTAGATTCATGCAGGAAGACATCAACCGTCCGCTGCGCGGCGCCAAGGGCAGGACGCTACCCACCGAGAACGTGCCGATCTGGATCACCGAGCTCGGAGCAGCCGCTTTCGGCCCGGCTGCGGCTGGGAAGTCCACGGTGGCGCGGCTGACCCCCAACGGCAAGGTGAGGCGGAGCCCGGCCGCGCAGAAGCGGTGGTTGCAGGAGGTCTTCAGCCTAATCGAGAGCTACCGCAGCGCCTGGAGGGTGGGACCCGTCTTCCACCATCAGTGGCAGGACACCGACAAGTGGGACGCCGAGGATGTAGAAAACGACCCGAGTACTCCGCAGAACGAGGAGAGGAGCTACTACTTCGACAGAACCGGGCTGTGGGGCGAGGGAGGCGTCACGGACCCGACGAAGACCCGCTACACGGAAGCCACCAACGTGGGGCGCAAGCCGGCGGGGAGCTTCGCAAGCGACAAGGGGCTGCACACGCGGCGCCTCTCTCTTCCTCCGATGCGCTGCGTGGGCTACGGGATCGCCAACAGGTAGGACGACGAGCTGCTGCGCGACTCTCGACGGTCTGGCGTGTTGGACAAGGCGATGGCGGAACCGAGAAAGTGGCGCGAGACGACGGGCCGCTCGACCCTCGCCGTGGCGGTGCTCGCGATTGCACTTCTTGGCGGGGCGCCTCCGGCCGCTCAAGCAGGGGCCGGGGACCTCGATCGCAGCTTCGGCGACTCCGGCAAGGTAAGGACGCCGGTAGGGGACGGCGCGCTTCTCGGCTTCGCTCGCCAAGCGGACGGCCGCTTGCTTGCAATCGGCGGCTTTGGCGACGATACGACGCTCGTCCGCTACATGCCCGACGGGACGCTCGACCCGAGCTTTGGCACCGGGGGCCGGGTGATGCCGGGTGACGACCGGACGAACTACGACTTGATCGTCCAGCCCGACGGCAAGTCGGTGGCCGTCGGCGGTGACTCGAACGTATTCCGGGTCGCGCGTCGCCACCCCGATGGCTCGCTCGATGCCAGCTTCGGGAGCGGCGGACGGGTCTCGACCGCCTTTGACGGCACCGCCTTCGCGAGCGCCAGCAGCGTGAGCTATCTCGCGGACGGCCGGCTGCTCGTCCTAGGGAACTTCGGAAGCTTTCTCGCCCTGGCCCGTTACCTCCCCGACGGCTCGCTCGACGAGAGCTTTGGCTCCGGCGGCCGGGTGGCCAACCGCATCCGTGGCAACGCCACGGCGCGCCTCGCCAGTCACGTCGTGCTCCCCGACGGCAAGGTGGTCGTGCTGGCGTACGCGGTGCCCGTGGTCACACGCGACGGCCAACGAGTCTTTCTCGCAATGCTGCGCTACAACGCCGACGGCACGCGCGACCGGAGCTTCGGCCGGGACGGCCAGGCATTCGTCATCAACGGCTTCGACGGCGCGAGGCTCGACCTGACCCCCGACGGCAAGCTCCTCGTCGTCGGCGGTGCCAAGAACGCGCCGGTCTTCACCGCCCGCTTCCTGCCCGACGGCTCGCGCGATCGCAGCTACGGAAATGGCGGGGTAACCCGCGCGTCGTTGCCCGATGGCGTCGTGGACATCGCGGGGATCGCGCGCGGCCCGAGCGGCGAGATCTTCTTCGGCGGGCGACTCGATCCGGACCACCGACCGCCCGAGGACCCGAGCGACTTCGTCATCGCCCGCCTCACGCCGCGCGGCACCCTCGACCGCAGCTTCGGCGATGGCGGTCGTGTCCTGACCGCCTTCGGGCCGGCTGGCGACAAGGAGTACGTGAGCGACATCCTGCTCGAGCCGGATGGCCGCCTGATCGCCGTGGGCGCTGTCAGATGCTGCAAGTCTTCTGACGCATTCCTGCTCGCGCGCTACCACACCGAACGCTTCAGCTCCGTGGGCAAGACGCCGCGTCGCACCCGGTTCCGCGACCTCACAACCGGCCTCCGGGTCCCACTCCGCTGCGCCGCAACCTGCCGGGCGCGGGTCGAGCTGCGGCTGGATCGCTCGACCGCGCGGCGTCTGGGCTTGCCGACCGTCGTAGGGACTTCGAGCCTCGAGCTGAGCGGCCGCGCCGCGGCCACCGTCAAGCTCTCGAACGCCGCGCTCCGCAAGCTGCGCGCACGCCGGCCGAACGAGCTCCAACTGCGCGTCGGCTTCGAGACCGCAGGGCGCACGGCAGAGCAGACGCGCACGCGCCTTAGCGTAATAAGCTGACCGCCGCCGGCTGGAGGCGGTTTCGGCGAGGTAGGGGCGGCCTGGCGCCACGACGCGATGGCCCCGTGGGCAGCCGGAAGCCGCGCGCGGGCGGTCAGAGCCTGACCTATTGGCGGACCCCGGCCACGCCGCCAGGGTGGCGGTCATCGAGCTCCGAAGCGAAGCCGAGGCGCCGAAGGTCCGTGAGGCACTGCTTGCGGTCTCGACAAGGACACGTCGAACGTGCGGCGCCCACTCGGCGGCATCTGTAAGGACTTCTTGCTCGGTGCCCTCGATGTCCATCTTCAAGAGGTCGACGGGTCGGCCGAGGCGCTCGAGGAGCGATGTTCACCGTAACGCCCGGGACGGTCCGTTCGCCGCCAGGTGAGAGCCGTAGGAATTGGTGTCGCCGTTGCCGTAACAAACCGTTCCTTCGGTCGCCGCCACGCCGGCGTGCAGGATCGTCGCGTTCGGCAGGATCTCGGTGTTGCGACGGGCGAGCTCGGCGTTCTCGGCCGCGGAGTCGCCGGCTCTAGCGTTCGCGCCATGTCCCGGCGCTATGACCTCATCGTCATCGGCGGCGGAACGGCCGGGCTCGTGGCCGCAGTGATCGCCGCGGGCGTCGGCGCCCGCGTTGTGCTCATCGAGCGCGAGCGCACCGGCGGAGACTGCCTCTGGACCGGCTGCGTGCCCAGCAAGAGCCTGCTCGCCGCGGCGGACCTGGCCCACCGAATGCGCACGGCCGGCGCCGTCGGCCTCGAGCCGGTGGAGCCGCGGATCGACTTCCCCCGGGTGATGGGCCACGTGGACGGCGCGCGGCGCACGATTGAGCCGCACGACTCGCCGGAGCGGCTGCGCCGCGACGGGGTGGAGGTGGTGCACGGGGCGGCGCGCTTCACGGCGCCGGGCCGGGTGGAGGTCGACGGGCGCGTGATCGCCTACCGCGCCGCGCTGCTTGCCACCGGCTCGCGGCCGGTCGTGCCCCCGGTGGAGGGCCTGGCGGACGCGCGGCCGCTGAGCAGCGAGACCGTGTGGGACCTGCGCGAGCTGCCCGGGCGGCTCGTGGTGCTGGGGGGCGGGCCGATCGGGTGCGAGCTCGGCCAGGCCTTTGCGCGCCTCGGTAGCGACGTGACGCTGGTCGAGCAAGGGGACCGCCTGCTCGAGAAGGAGGAGCCCGAGGCGAGCCGGCTCGTGGCCGAGCGCCTGGCCGCCGAAGGCGTGCGGGTGCTGACCGGGGCCGGCGCGGCCCGGTTGGAGGACCGCGCGGTGCTCGTGCGCGGCGCGGGCGGTGCGGAGACCCCCGTCGCCTTCGACCGCATCATCGCCGCCACCGGCCGCCGCCCTGAGACCGCCGGGCTCGGCCTGGAGGCGGTTGGCGTCCAGCTCGACGAGGGCGGCGCCGTGCGCGTCGACGAGCGGCTGCGCACCACCGGCCGGGGCATCTTCGCCGCGGGCGACGTGACCGGCGCGTTGCCCTTCACGCACGTCGCCGCCTACCACGCGCGCATCGCCGTGGTCAACGCGCTCTTCCTCACCCGACGCAAGGTGGAGTACAGCGCGGTGCCCTGGGTCACGTTCACCGACCCCGAGGTGGCGCGCGTGGGCCTCACCGAGGCCCAGGCTCGGGAGCGCTACGGCGCGAAAACCACCGTGGCCACGCACGACTACGCCGAGCTCGACCGGGCCATCGCCGCGGGGCAGCCCTACGGATTCGCAAAGCTCGTGGGCGATCGCCGTGGCCGCCTTGTCGGGGCCACCGTGGCCGCGCCCGCGGGCGGCGAGGCCATCGCCGAGCTGGCCGCCACCGTGAGGCGGGGCGGCAAGATCGGCGACCTGTCGGAGGCGGTGCACGCCTACCCGACCTTCGCAGAGGGTCCCGCCCGCGCCGCGGACGATCACCTCTCCACGCGTTACTTCAACGCTCGAGTCCGCGCCGTTACCCGTCCGCTGCTCGCCGGCCTGCGTGTGGCCAGCCGCGTCCGCTGAGCCGCCCGCAGCGCGTCGAGCGAAGCCCGGCGGGGCCCGTCAAGGGCCCCCGTAACCATTGCTAGACTCGGCCGACGGGGCCGGTGGGCTCCGGCGGGCGGTCCAAGCCCCCGCAGAAGGAATCGGACCACCCAAGCGAAACAGAGCGAGAGCGATGAGCCCACTTGTACCCATGGTCGTTGAGCAGACCTCCCGCGGGGAGCGCGCCTTTGACATCTACTCGCGCCTCCTCAACGAGCGCATCGTCTTCCTCGGCACGCCTGTCACCGACGACATCGCCAACCTGATCGTCGCGCAGCTCCTGCACCTTCAGGCGGAGGACCCGGAGAAGGACATCTCCCTGTACGTCAACTCCCCCGGCGGGTCGGTGTACGCGGGCCTCGCGATCTACGACACGATGCAGTACATCAAGCCCGATGTGCAGACCATCTGCGTCGGCATCGCGATGTCGATGGGGGCGCTGCTGCTCTCCGGCGGCGCTGCGGGCAAGCGCATGGCGCTCCCGAACGCCAAGATCCTGATCCACCAGGTGTCCTCCGCCTTCCAGGGCCAGGCGAGCGACATCGAGATCCACGCACGCGAGATCATCGACACGCGCCGGCGGCTCGACAAGATCCTCGCCAAGCACACCGGTCAGGATCTCGAGAAGGTGGCGAGCGACACCGAGCGCGACTACTTCATGAGCGCCGAGGAAGCCGTCGACTATCACCTGATCGACCGGATCATCACGCAGGTCTAGAAGACACTCGCGCACCGGGGAGAGGCATGGCGCGGCCGACCGAATCGAACGAACAGCTTCTGTGCAGCTTCTGCGGCAAGTCGCAGCGGCAGGTCAAGAAGCTGATCGCCGGGCCCGGCGTCTACATCTGCGACGAGTGCATCGATCTCTGCAACGAGATCATCGACGAGGAGCTGACCGGCCCGGCTAGCTTCGACCTCGAGAACCTGCCGAAGCCGAAGGAGATCAACTCCGTTCTGCAGGAGTACGTGGTGGGCCAGGACCCCGCCAAGCGCACCCTGTCGGTGGCCGTGTACAACCACTACAAGCGCGTGCAGATGATGCAGGCCGAGGACCAGAGCCTCGAGCTGCAGAAGTCGAACATCCTGCTGCTCGGCCCCACCGGCTGCGGCAAGACCCTGCTTGCCCAGACGCTCGCCAAGATCCTGAACGTGCCGTTCGCGATCGCCGACGCCACCGCGCTCACCGAGGCCGGCTACGTGGGTGAGGACGTCGAGAACATCCTTCTCAAGCTGATCCAGGCCGCCGACTTCGACGTCAAGAAGGCCGAGACGGGGATCATCTACATCGACGAGGTGGACAAGATCGCGCGCAAGGCCGACAACCCGTCGATCACGCGCGACGTGTCGGGCGAGGGCGTGCAGCAGGCGCTCTTGAAGATCCTCGAGGGCACGGTGGCCTCGGTGCCGCCGCAGGGCGGGCGCAAGCACCCCCACCAGGAGTTCCTCACGATCGATACCACCAACATCCTGTTCATCTGCGGCGGGGCGTTCGCCAACCTCGACAAGGTGGTCGAGCGGCGCGTAGGCCACCGCGGCGTGGGCTTCGGAGCCGCGGTTCCCGAACGCTCGCAGAAGGACACCGGGGAGATGTTCGAGCAGGTGCTGCCCGAGGACCTCGTCGAGTACGGCCTGATCCCGGAGTTCATCGGGCGGCTGCCGGTTCTGTCGGTGATCCACCAGCTCTCGCGCGACGACCTCGTGACAATCCTCACCGAGCCGCGCAACGCCTTGGTCAAGCAGTTTCAGCGCTTCTTCCAGTTCGACGGCATCGATCTCGTGTTCGCCGACGAGTCGCTCACCGCGATTGCCGACCGCGCCCTAGACCGCGAGACCGGCGCGCGCGGACTGCGCTCGATTCTCGAGGAGACCCTCCTCGACGTGCAGTTCGAGCTTCCCTCCCGGCGCGACGTGAAGAAGTGCGTCGTGACCCGTGAGACGATCGCCAAGGGCCTCAACCCGACGCTCGTGACCGAGGCGGTCGGGGAGGATCCCGCGGAGGAGCTGGCGGAGGAGTCGGCCTAGCCGCTGCATGTTCGCGTACGAGTGCTGGAAGGCCTGGAGCCGCTCGGCGGGGGTCAACCTCAGCCGCTCGAGGATCTGAGACTCATCGATCGACGGAGCGGTCGGGGTGGGGGCGAGCTCCAGCCGCTGGGAAGTTGCTGCCATCACCCGGTCAAGAGTGTCGAGACGCGGATTCGCCCCCGGGCGCTCGAGGCGGGCGATCGCGGACTGGGTGGTGCCAGTCCGCTGCGCGAGCTCCGCCTGGGTGAGGCCCGCCGCGGCGCGGGCCTGACGGACGAGTGCGTCGGCTGAGGCCATCCGGTGGAAATACAGCTACTTCGCTATATGGCGCAAGCGCTATAGCACTGCGGGTGGGCGGAGTCCGCGGCGCGGCCGGCCCTGAGGATCAGCGCCGGATCAGCACCCGCCGCGCGACCGAGCGCCCGTTGCCCGAGGCGTCGGTGGCGCGGGTACGCACCCAGAGCTCCACGCTCCTGGAGCGCGCAAGGCGCCTGCGGGCGTTGGCAGTGAGCCGGAGCCGCACGGTGGCCGCGCGGGAGGCTGCGAGGCGGCTCGCCCCCCGGCCGACGCGAACGGTGGCGCCGCTGCCGGCGATGCGAAGCCGCCTGGCGGCGGTGCGGCCCACCACCAACTCGGAGGCGGCGTAGCAGTCCTCGGTGCAGCGAATCGATACGCGCAACCCGCCGCGGAGCACTGCGGCGAGGCGCTGGCCTCGGGTGATGGAGAGGGTCAGGCCGGGGGCGCGCAGGTCGCTCGCGGCGGGAGGGGCGGTTGGCTGGGGCGCGGGAGCGGGCTCCGCGGCGGGAGCCGGTGCCACCGGCGTCGACTCCGATCCCCCGAGGGCCACGAGGGCGTTAAGCCGTCCGCCGGTCGCGCTCTTGCCGGCGAGCGCCGGTTTGCGGTCGGCGCTGGTCAGGAGGGCCTCACGGACGTCGAGCGGTGACGCCGTCGGTCGCTTGGCAAAGACAAGCGCCGCCGCGCCGGCCACGTGGGGTGTGGCCATCGACGTGCCGCTGTAGTAGGCGAACTCGCTGCCGGTGTAGGTCGAGCTGAGGCAGCGAATCTTGAGGTCGTCGAGGTAGGCGCCGTCGGCGGTACCGGCTCCGTCGCTCGTCAGTCGAAAGCGCAGGTAGACGCTCGCCTGTCCGTCGAGACTGGAGATGTCGTTGGTGTAGCGCAGAAAGCGGTCCCCGGTCGGCTCGTCGATCACCGAGAGCGGCGACCAGGTGGCGTTGTTGGTCGAGGCCTCGACGCGCAGCTTGTCGCCCGGCTGCACGGCCAGGCGCAGCCGGTACTCGAGCACGCATCCGCTCCTGGCCAGGAGCGGGATCGGGACGGCCGAGCTCGTAAAGGAGTCGGTCCCGTTGGCGTAGTCGCCGGACGGGCTGTCGGCGAGGCTGGTCGTCCCGCCGGCCGCCGCGTGTGTGGTGAGGCCCCAGGGCTGACCCGTCCCCCCTGTCGACCAGCGCGGCATGCCCGTCTCGAAGTCCTCGGAGAAGACGGTCTCGTAGGCGGGCTGGGTGCTGAGGGTGCTGCGTCCGGGGGCGGCCAGGTCGACCGACGTGGCGCCATAGTTCGAGAAGGGGGCCAGCGCGTCGTTGTTGTCGGTGGCCGCGACGCAGACGATGTTGGGAACGTCGTAGGCGCAGGGGTACCCGGGCGTGGCGTCGACGTCGTCCCCCACGCCGTCCTCGCCGCCGTTGCCGGCGGCGACCACGAAGAGGGTCTTGGGCGCGGCGGCTATCGCGTCACGCTCGGCCCGCGAGAAGCCCGCGCCGCCGAGGCTCGCATTCACGACCTCGACGCCCTGCCGCGCCGCGTAGGTGTAGGCGGCGATCACGTCGTCGGTGTTTCCAAAGCCGCCGGCGTCCAGCACGCGCAGCGGCATCAGGCGGGTGCTCCAGCTCACGCCGGCCACTCCGTACCCGTCCCCCCCGCGTGCGCCCACCGTGCCGGCGACGTGGGTCCCGTGCCCGTTCAGATCACGCGGATCCGAGTCGCCGTCGATCCAGTCCCAGCCGCGGTAGTCGTCGACGAACCCGTTGCCGTCGTCGTCCCTACGGTTGGTCTCACGGCCGTCGCCGCTCTCGCCCGGGTTGCGGTAGAGGTTGGGCGCGAGGTCGGGGTGGTCGTAGGCCATGCCGCTGTCCACGACGGCGACCGTCTGGGCCGAGCTGCCGGTGGTCAGGTCCCAGGCCTCGACGGCGTCGATGTCGGCGTCCACGGTGCCGGGCACGCCGAGCACCGACTGGCCGGTGTTGTTCAGGCCGTAGAGCGACGAGAAGCGGGCGTCGTTGGGCATGCCGGCGGCCCGACGGGTGAAGTTGGGCTCGGCGTAGAGCACGTCGTCGAGTCGCTCGAGTCGCTCGGCGGCTGCCGCGGGCGAGGAGCCATGCTCGAGCTCGAGCAGCTCGGCCCGGGGTAGTGCCAGGCGGTGCTCGAGGCCGGCGTCGAGGGTGTCCCGAACCTGCGACCGGTCGGCGGCGTCCACGCCGGGGCGGTAGCGGACGATGACCTCTCCGGGGGCGAACTCCGCGGACGCGGCGGCGGGGTCGGGCGCCTGCGCCTGCGCCGCACCAACGGGTGCGAGGGCCACGCAGGCGAGGCCAAGGGCAGGTAGGTAGGCGATTCGGCGCACCCTTTGCCCATCGACGGCCCACGCGTCGCCGGGGAGCGCCCCGCCAGAGACTCATACATTCGTCCCGGCTTGTGGCGCCGCGGGCAAAGTGCCCGTCGCACGGAGCGCTGGCGCGTGCGCTTTTCCGCTGGAACCGGTGCAAATGCGCCTCGGTGGGCCTTGGACGGCCACCGCCGTGAACCGCCTGTGCGGGTTGACGCCCATGGCTCGGTCAAGCCCACCCGCGTCCCAACCGCCGACCCGTCCCGCCCGGGTAGAGTCGCTACGAGATGAAGCAGCTCGCCGAGGGAGTCTTCCAGCTCCGGGGATTCCCCCCGAACGCGATCAACGTGTACCTCGCGGGCGACGTGCTGATCGACGCCGGCACGCGGCACGCGGCACGCCGGACGCCGGGTGCTCGGGCAGCTCGAGGGCCAATGCACTCGCGGCGCATGCGCTGACCCACGTGCATCCGGACCACCAGGGGGCGAGTCGGCTGGTGTGCGAGCGCCGTGGGGTGCCGCTCTGGTGCGGCGCTGCCGATGCCCCGGCGATGGAGGACGGCGACATTGCCGCCAGGCAGCCGTCGAACCGGGTCAACCGGCTGAGCGCCCGCTTCTGGGCCGGGCCGCCACGGGCCGTGGACCGCAGCCTGCGCCATGGCGACGAGGTGGGGGACTTCACGGTCATCGAGACGCCGGGGCACTCCGCCGGCCACGTGGCGTATTGGCGGGAGTCCGACCGGGTGCTGATCGTCGGGGACGTCTTCTTCGGCTGCCACCCGCTCACCGGCATCCCCGGCCTGCACATGCCGCCGGACTTCTTCACGCCCGACCCGGCCCGGAACCGGCGTTCGGCCCGCGAGCTGGCGGCCCTCGATCCCGCGCTCGTCTGCTTCGGCCACGGTCCGCCGCTCAGGGATACCGGCAAGCTGCAGGAGTTCGCGGCCGGCCTCGCCGACGACTGACCGCGACCCGCACCTACACTGGATCGCGGTGCCCGCCGACCGCCTGAAGCCTGGATCCACCGATCCTGACGGCGTTTCCGAGCCGGGCGCAGGATCCAGCCTGAAGACCCTCGAGGAGCGCACGCGCTACGCCCCGGAGGAGGTCGAGCGGAGGATTTTCGAGGGCTGGGAGCGGGCCGGGATCTTCGCGGGAGAGCCGGAGGTCGACCCCTCCCAGAGCTACTCCATCGCCGTCCCCCCGCCCAACGTGACGGGTGCCCTGCACATGGGCCACGCCCTGAACGGCTCGATCCAGGATGTGCTCATCCGCGTGGCGCGGATGCGTGGCAAGCACACCAGGTGGATCTTCGGCACCGACCACGCGGGCATCGCCACCCAGGTCAAGGTCGAGGAGCAGTTACTGGACGAGGGCATCACGAAGGAGGACATCGGGCGCGAGGCCTTCGTCCGGCGGGTGTGGGAGTGGCGAGCGAGATACGGCTCGACCATCGTCGAGCAGTACCAGCGGCTGGGCGCCTCCGCGGACTACGCGCACGAGCGCTTCACGATGGACGAGGACTACGCGCGCGCGGTGGTCGAGGTCTTCGTCCGGCTGTTCGACAAGGGCCTGATCTACCGCGACAACTACATGGTCAACTGGGATCCCGGCACCGGCTCGGCCATCTCCGACCTCGAGGTCGAGCAGCGCTCCGTGGAGGACACCCTCTACTCGATCGAGTATCCGCTGGCGTCGGGCTCGGGGTCGATCACCGTAGCCACCGTGCGGCCGGAGACGATGCTCGCCGACACCGCGATCGCGGTGAACCCCGCGGACGAGCGCTACACCCGCCTGATCGGCGAGCAGGCCATCCTGCCGCTCGTGGGCCGGACGCTGCCGATCATCGCCGACGACTACGTCGATCCGGAGTTCGGCACGGGCGCCCTCAAGATCACGCCCGGCCACGACCCCAACGACTTCGCCATCGGGCGCCGTCACGGCCTGGAGGAGGTGACGGTGATCGGCGAGGACGGGCGCATGAACGCCGCGGCCGGTGAGCGCTTCGCCGGGCTGGCGATCGACGATGCACGCGACGCGGTGGTGGCCGCCCTTCGCGAGGAGGGCCGGATCTCCGGCAGCCGGCCCTACCCCCACGATGTGCCGCACTCGCACCGGTCGGGCATGCGGATCGAGCCGCTGATCTCGCTGCAGTGGTTCTGCGACATGGACGCCCTGGCCGGACCCGCCATCGCATGCGTGCGCGACGGCCGCGTGCGGTTCCGTCCCGAGAAGCCGTGGACCGGCGTCTACCTGCACTGGCTCGAGAACATCCGTCCCTGGTGCATCTCGCGGCAGCTGTGGTGGGGGCACCGGCTGCCGGTCTGGTACTGCGACGCGTGCGAGGAGACCTACGTCGCCCGCACCGAGCCGAAGCGGTGCGGTAGCTGCGAAGGAGAGCTCCGCCGCGACGAGGACGTGCTCGACACCTGGTTCTCCTCGGCCCTGTGGCCCTTCGCCACGCTCGGATGGCCCGAGGAGACGCCCGAGCTCGCCACGTTCTACCCGACCGACGCGCTGTCCACGGCCCGCGACATCATCTTCCTCTGGGTCGCGCGGATGGTGATGATGGGAATCGAGTTGACGGGACAGGCTCCGTTCGCCGACGTGCCGATCCACTCGGTGATCCAGGCTCCGGACGGCCGCCGCATGTCCAAGTCGCTCGGCACCGGGATAGACCCGCTCGAGCTGATCGACCGGCACGGGGCGGACGCCCTGCGCTTCGGCCTGCTCGCGATGTCGTCCTCGCAGGACGTGCGCTTCAACGCCGAGAAGGTGCAGCAGGGCCAGGACCTCGCCAACAAGCTCTGGAACGTCTCGCGGCTGATACTGCTGAACGTCGACCCCGCGCCGGCCGAGCCGCGCCCCGAGACCGTCGAGGATCGCTGGATCGTCTCGCGGCTCGAGCGCCTGACCGAGCGAACGACCGCCCACATCGGCGAGTTCGAGTTCGCCCGCGCGGCGCTCGAGCTGTACGCGGTGGTGTGGGGCGAGGTGTGCGACTGGTACCTCGAGCTGATCAAGCCGCGGCTCTACGACCGCGAGGTCGACCGCTCCGCGCTGTCCTCGACGCTGCTGTGGGTGCTCGAGCGGATGCTCGTGCTCCTGCATCCGCTGATGCCCTTCGTGACCGAGGAGGTATGGACCCACATGCCGAGCCGGGGAATTGCCGGCGCCCCCGGGATGCTCGCCGTGCACCCGTGGCCTCATCCGTCGCCGGATCTTCTCGACGAGCAGGCGGAGGCCACGGTGGACCGGGCGATCGGGGCCGTGACCGCCCTGCGGCGCTACCGCGACGAGGCCGGCGTGCCCGCCGGTACGCGGCTGCGGGGGCGGCTCTCCGGCGACGGATACGAGAAGACGGCGGCGCAGGTCGGACGGCTCGCTCGTTTCGACCTGGATGTCGGGGCGCCCGTCTCCAACGGCCAGGAGGCGGCGGTGGCGGCGGTGCCGGTGCCCGGAGGCAGCGTTCAGGTGCTCGAGGCAGGCGGCCTCGATCCGGCCGAGGCCGAGCGCCGCCGGGCGGCTCGTGTGCAGGCGCTGCGGGGCGAGGTCGCCCGCGCCGAGGGCAAGCTCTCGAACGACGGCTTCGTGACCAAGGCTCCGGAGCCCGTCGTCCGGCGCGAGCGGGAGAAGCTCGAGGCACTGCTCGCGGAACTCGAGGGCCTCGTCGAGGAGCCGGTGGCCCGCGCCGGCGCCGACCCGTCCGGGTCCGAGGGCTGACGGCCCCGTGGACCTGCGCGGGGCGGAGGACCATCTGCTCGGGCTGGAGCTCTTCGGCATGCGCTTTGGGCTCGACCGCATGCACCGGCTCACGACCGCCCTGGGCCTGCCGCAGCGGCAGTTCGCGAGCGTGCACGTCGTGGGTTCGAACGGAAAATCGTCGACCACCAGGATGATCGCCGCGATCCTCCAGCGCCATGGCCTGCGCACCGGCAGCTACACCTCGCCGCACCTCGGCTCGTTCGTGGAGCGGATCGAGGTCGACGAGCGGCCCGTGGAGGGCGTCGACTTCGCCGCCGCGGTCACCCGCGTCGCGCGCGCGGCGGAGCTCGTCGAGCGGACGCTCGAGCCGGAGGACCGCATCACCCAGTTCGAGCTCCTGACCGCAGCCGCCTACCACCTGCTGGCTCGCCACCGGGTGGACGTCGCGGTGATCGAGGCCGGCCTCGGGGGACGACACGACGCCACCAACGTGATTCCCTCGCGGGTGCAGGTACTGACCGGCGTCGCGCTCGAGCACACGCGCTGGCTCGGGCCGACGCTCGCAGACATCGCCGAGGAGAAGCTCGCGGTGGTGCCCGACCACGGCTGCCTGGTGGTGGCCGAGCTACCGGCCGAGGCGCGGCGGGTGGCCGAGAGGGTCGTCCGCGAGCGGCGGGCGCGACTCGTTCGGGCACACCCCGCGGCGAGCCCACCTGTCGCGGGGATCCATGCGTCCGCCGCATCGTCACCTGTACGCCCCAAAGACCCCGCAGGTCACGAGGCGGCGCGCAATTTTCAGCAGCGCAACTTCGCGCTGGCCGTCGCGGCCGCCGAGGCCTTTCACGGGCCACTCGATGGCGAGGCGCTCGAGCGGGCCGCCGCCGAGACCGTCGTGCCCGGCCGCCTGGAGCTCGTGGGCGAGCATCCGCTCGAGATCCACGACGGCGCTCACAATCCGGCGGGGGCCGCCGCGCTCGCGGAGGCGCTCCCGGAGATGATCGGCGGCCGGCCACTCGTGATCGTGATGAGCGTGCTCGACGACAAGGACGCTCGCGCGATGCTCAGCCTCCTCCTGCCCCTGTGCGAGCGCGCGGTGTTCACGGCCTGCGCCAACCCCCGCGCACTGCCGCCTGAAACGCTCGAGTCGCTAGCCGCGGACCTGGGGCAGCGGGCGTGCGAGTCCGTGGCGGATCCGCGCGCGGCCGTGGAGCGAGCCCGGGAGGCGGCCGGCGCCGAGGGCGCGGTCCTCGTCACCGGGTCGATCCACCTGCTCGGCGACCTCGTGCGGGCGCCGGCCAACGCAAGGGCGCCGGTGCTGTGAACCCCCGCGACGGACCGAGCTTTCTCACGATGATCGGCTTCGTGGCCGCCCTGGTGGCCACGGTGATCCTCGTCTTCTTCGGCGTCGGCTACCTGCTCGGGCGCCTGTTCCTATGAGCGCCGTCAGATTCCGGTAACCGCTGGGGGTACAATCTTCCCGCTCATGCGGGCTCTTGCCATCTTCGGCATCACCAACGACGCGCTGAACCTCGCGGTGAACCTGCTGCTGTTGTTCATGATCGTGCTGTATCTGGCGCTCATCTTCTGGACGTTCTCCGACGCCCGCCGCCGCATGGCCGACCCGCTGCTCGTGGGCTGCGCCACCGCCGCCTCGCTGTTTCCCTTCGTCGGCACGCTCGTCTACCTCATCGTGCGCCCGCCCGAGTATCTCGACGACGTGCGCGAGCGCGAGCTCGAGATCGCGGCCGCCGAGGCCCGCCTCGCGCAGCTCGACGAGATGAACTGCCAGTACTGCGACTTCGAGATCGAGAGCTCGTTCCTGCGCTGTCCCAGCTGCCTGCGCCGACTCAAGGAGCCGTGCGCCACCTGTGGCAAGCCGCTGGACCCGCGCTGGAAGATCTGTCCCTACTGCGAGGCAGAGATCGGCCAGGCCTCCTCCCAGCGGCGGCCGCGAAGGTCACCGGGACAGCAGCCGGTAGGTGCGACGCTCGCGGGATCGACCGCCACCGAGCAACGCGCCGCGGCTCGGCGCGTGGCCCCGGACGGCACCGCCGCCGAGCCCCGCCCGGCGCGCGTGGTCGAGGGCGGGGGCTCGGAGCCCGCCACGGCGGTACGCGCGCGTCCGCCGGCGCGCTAGCCGGACCGAGATCCCGTGGAGAGGACGCTGATACTGGTCAAGCCCGATGCATTCGCCAGGGGGCTGACGGGTGAGGTGATCGCCCGCTTCGAGCGCAAGGGGCTGCGGATCGCCGCCCTCAAGCACATGGAGGTGCCGCGCGACCTGGCCGAGCGCCACTACGCCGAGCACAGCGAGAAGCCGTTCTTCGGAGAGCTCGTCGACTTCATCACCGGTGGACCGTTGGTGGCGATGGTGCTCGAGGGTCATGAGGCCGTGAAGGCGGCCCGCCAGCTGATCGGGGCCACGAACCCGCTCGAGGCCGCCCCTGGCTCGATCCGGGGCGACTTCGCCCTCGAGGTCCAGACCAACCGGGTGCACGGCTCGGACTCCGAGGACTCGTCGGCGCGCGAGGTCGGCCTGTTCTTTCCCGAGCTCGGCTAGCGGGCCCCTCCGTCCGTTGCACCCGTCGGGGCGGGCGCCAACCCGGGATTCAGCGATCGAGTGAACACTTCGCCACCCCAGGCGGGGTCAAAGTGTTCAGTGGATCGAAGTTCGCCCCTCCGGGGCCAACGCGCGTGAGCATCCTCACCCTCGCCTCCCGCTCCCCCCAGCGGAAGGCCATTCTCGAGCAGCTCGGAGTCTCGTTCCGGGTCGTGGCGCCGGATGTCGAAGAGCTCACCGAGGGGGCTCCGTCCGCGGTGGTGGTGGAGAACGCCGTTCGCAAGGCGCGCGCCGTCGAGGGCGAGCGGGTCCTGGGGGTGGATACGGCGGTGGTGGTTGACGGGCGGCTCTATGGCAAGCCGGCGGACCAAGAGGAGGCCGGGCGATCGCTCGAGCGGCTCTCGGGCCGGTGGCACGAGGTCTGGAGCGGCGTCGTGCTCCGCGAGCGGCGGACCGAGCGCAGCGCGAGCGCGTGTACGCGCGTCCGCTTCCGTGCGCTCCTCCCGGCCGACGTGGAGTGGTACCTAGCGACCGAGGAGTGGCGGGGACGCGCCGGCGGCTACGCGATCCAAGGGCGCGGCGCGGCCCTGGTCGCGTCCATCGAGGGCGACTTCTGGAACGTGGTCGGGCTGCCCGTTCCGCAGCTCCTGGAGCTCACGCCCGACCTGCTCCGTCCCTAGCCTCCACGCCGCTGGGCTCCCCGGGCCGGCCGCCCCCCGGCCCGACCCGGCCCCTGAGTGGTCCTCGCCTCGGCGCCAGAACCCCGTTCGGATACACTGCCGCGGCGAGTCCGCCTCCCCCGCAGGGCGCAGCAGAGGTGCCGGGGCGGGTGCGTCGCAGGCCGCCGTGCGGCGGCTTAATCTCCTGCAATGGGCTTTTTCTCCTACGTCACCGGGTTCGGGGGCCGCGACATGGCGGTCGACCTCGGCACGGCCAACACCCTGGTGTACGTCCGCGGGCGGGGGATCGTGCTCTCGGAGCCCTCGGTTGTGGCCATCGACGCCCGCAACGGCGAGGTGCATGCCGTCGGGATCGAGGCCAAGCGAATGCTCGGGCGCACGCCCGGCACGATCTCGGCGATCCGGCCCCTGAAGGACGGCGTGATCGCCGACTTCGACGTGACCGAGCAGATGCTGCGCCACTTCATCCAGAAGGTCCACCAGAACCGCTGGGCCCATCCGCGGGTGGTCGTGTGCGTGCCGTCCGGGGTGACCGGAGTGGAGAAGCGCGCGGTTGAGGAGGCCTGCCTCTCCGCGGGTGCGCGGCAGGCCTACCTGATCGAGGAGCCCATGGCGGCCGCGATCGGCGCCGGGCTGCCGGTGGGCGAGCCGACCGGCAACATGGTCGTGGACATCGGCGGCGGGACCAGCGAGGTGGCGGTGATCTCGCTCGGTGGCATCGTCGTCTCCCAGTCGATCCGTATCGGGGGCGACGAGCTCGACGACGCGATCATCAACTACGTCAAGCGCGAGTACAAGCTGATGATCGGGCAGCAGACGGCCGAGGAGGTCAAGCTCGAGATCGGCTCCGCCTTCCCGCTCGACGAGGAGGTGCAGGCCGAGATCCGCGGGCGCGATCTGGTGTCGGGGCTGCCGAAGACGGTGGTTCTCACGAGCGAGGAGGTGCGCCTCGCGCTCGAGGAGCCACTGCAGTCGATCGTCGACGCCGTCAAGGAGACGCTCGACCGCACGCCGCCCGAGCTCGCCGCCGACATCATGGACCGCGGCATCATGCTCGCGGGCGGCGGCTCGCTGCTCCAAGGGCTCGACGAGCGCCTGCGCGACGAGACCCAGATGCCCGCCCACCTGGCCGAGTCGCCGCTCACCTGCGTGGCGGTGGGCTCCGGGCGATCCCTCGAGGAGTTCGAGTCGATCGCCCGCAGCAACCGCAGCTCCCGACAGCGCCGGCGCTACTAGCCCCCGCGGTCGTGTACGACAGGAAGACGGTCCGCAGGCGCCGAGCGGTGCTCTTCGGCTGCGTCGCCCTCTCGGTGGTGCTGCTCACCGCCTACTTCGGCAACTCCGCCGGCGGCGGGGTCACCGGCGCGGTGCAGCGTGGCGCTCAGGAGTTGTTCTCCCCGATCCAGTCCGGGGCCAGCAAGGCGCTCAAGCCCTTCCGCGACCTGGCTGGGTGGACCGGCGACGTGTTCGACGCCAAGGGCGAGAACGAGCGCCTGAGGAAGGATCTCGAGAGCGCGCGCAGCGAGGCGGCGCAGGCACAGACGATGCAGCGCGACAACGAGCAGCTGCGAGCGCTCGTGGGCCTGCCGAAGACCGGGGGCTTCCCGGACGAGATCGACCGCACGACGGCACGGGTGATCGGACACTCGCCCAGCCAGTGGTATGCGGCGGTTCAGATCGACAAGGGCAGCGGCGACGGCGTCGAGGTCGACCAGCCGGTGGTCACCGGTGAGGGCCTCGCCGGGAAGGTGACCGAGGTCACGGGCGGCACCGCCCGGGTCACCCTCATCACCAACGACTCGAGCTCGGTCTCGGCCGAGATCATCCCCCAGGGCCTCGGCGGCGTCGTCAGCCCGGTGGTCGGCGATCCCGAGGACCTTCTGCTCGAGTACGTGGAGAAGGGGCGCCGGCCCCGGAAGGGTGCCACGGTGGTCACCTCCGGGTCCACGTCCAACCGATTCGAGTCGCTCTTTCCGCGCGGAATACCCATCGGCCGGGTAACGCGGGTGGAGGAGGGGGAGGTCGAGCTCTACCGTCGCATCCACATCGAGCCACTGGCGGACCTGCGCCGCATCAACTACGTACAAGTGCTGAACACCGACCCCCCCGGTGACCGCGCCGAGGCCCCGGCCCCATGAGCTCCACGCCCGGGAGCTTCGCTCGAGTCGGCCTCCTGTGCCTGCTCGCGGTGGTGCTCCAGGTGTCCGGCATCGAGGCCCTCAGGCTCGGCGGCGGCAGCCCCGACCTGATCCCGCTGGCCGTGGCGGCGGTCGCCCTGTTCGGCGGTTCCGTCCCCGGGGCTCTCTCCGGCTTCGCGGCCGGCCTGCTTCTCGATCTCATGCTCGGGCAGAACCTGGGCGCCTCTGCGCTCGTGCTCACCCTGATCGGCTACGGCGTCGGACGCTACCGCGAGGTGCGCGACCCCTCGCACGGGTTGATCGCCCTGGCCGTGGCGGCCGGCGCGAGCGCGGCCTACGGCGCCGGTGTCGCACTGGTCTCGTTCATGCTCGAGATCGAGGCCGACGTGAGTGGGCTCTTCCTGCGCGACATAGTGGTCACCACCCTTCTGAACGTGCTCATCGCCCTGCCCGTGTTCGCCCTCGTGCGGCTGCTCCTGCGGCCCGTGCTGTCGGTCGATCCGCTCGAGCGCCGTCGCCGGCGGGGCCGCAGCCAGCCGCGACCCACCGGGCCGATCGGCCTGCGCGGCCTGGGGAGGCCGTAAGTGGCCAGTACTCCCGGGACGTACCGCTGATGTATCTCGACCCCACCGACCGGCGCCCGGCCATCACCCCGTCGCTGGCAATTCGCGTGGCCATCATCGGCGGCGTGGCGCTCGTGCTGTTCGCGGTCGTCTTCTTCCGGCTCTGGTACCTGCAGGTGCTCTCCGGCGACAAGTACCTGGCCGAGGCGCGCAACAACCAGGTGCGTGAGATCAAGGTCGCCGCTCCGCGCGGAGAGATCCTCGACAGCGACGGAAGAGTGCTGGTGGGCAACCGCCCCGCGGTCGCCGTGAAGATCTCGCCCGAGGGGCTCCCCGACAGCGCCCCCGAACGGCAGCGGCTCTACGAGCGGCTCGGCAAGGTGCTCGGCGAGAAGCCGGCGGGCATTCGCCGCGATGTCGAGGAGCAGCTTGCCGCGCTTCCCTTCTCGGCGGCAACCGTCAAGCAGGATGTCGACCGCTCGACGGTCGCCTACCTGAAGGAGAACCAGGAGGATTTCCCCGGGGTCGACCCAGAGCCCGTGTTCCTGCGCGAGTACCCGCAGGGCCCCCTCGGGGCCCATCTGTTCGGCTACGTCGGCGAGGTCACCGCCGACCAGCTCGACAAGGAGAAGGACCGCTACCGCGACGTCACTCAGGGCGACCGCGTCGGCCAGACCGGCATCGAGAAGACCTACGACCGCTTCCTGCGTGGCCGCAACGGAGCAAGCCGCGTGCAGGTCGACGCCATGGGGACCTTCAACCGGATTCTGAACCGCAGGGAGCCCAAGCAGGGCCGCCAGCTCCGCCTGAGCGTCGACCTCGACGTGCAGCGCACCGGCCAGCAGGCGCTCGGCGGTGCGCTCGGAGCGTTCGTGGTGATGGACGTGAAGTCGGGCGAGGTCCGCGCCATGGGCAGCTCGCCCTCCTTCGACCCCAACCTGTTCGCCAAGGTCGTGAAGGAGGCTGACTACAAGCGCCTGACCGCTGAGGAAAACGGCGCTCCGCTCACCAATCGCGCGATCTCCGGCCTGTATCCGACCGGCTCCACCTTCAAGCTGATCACCGCCACGGCCGCGCTCGAGGGAGGCCTGATCACGCCGGACACGGTGCAGTTCGACGGAGGGTCGCTGACCGTCGGCGGGCTCACCTTCAAGAACGCCGGCGAGGTCTCCAACGGCTCGCTCGCCCTGCGCAAGGCGCTGTCGGTCTCGAGCGACGTCTTCTTCTATCGGCTCGGCCAGGAGGCCAACACCGCCGGGGATGGGCACCTGCTGCAGAAGTGGGCGGCTCGGCTCGGCCTCGGCGACCTGACCGGCATCGACCTCCCCGACGAACTGGGCGGACTCGTGCCGAGCCCGGAGTGGCGCAACGACCTGTTCAAGGAGGGCGGGACCGACCGCCCCTGGACGGTGGGGGACAACATCAACCTGTCGGTCGGACAGGGCGACCTGCAGGCGAGCCCGCTGCAGATGGCCACCGCCTACTCGGCGATCGCCAACGGGGGCTGGGTCGTGCGCCCCCACTTGGGCGAGCGCGTCGAGGATCCGGACGGCCGCGTCCTCCAGCAGATCGACGTGCCGCGGCGGCGCAAGCTCGACATCGATCCGAGCTACCGTCAGGCCATCCTCGATGGCCTGCGCAGCGCGGCCAGCGACGCCGGCGGCACCTCCGCCGACGTCTTCAAGGGCTTCCCGGTGCCGATCGCCGGCAAGACGGGCACGGCGGAGAAGGGCCTTGACCGCGCCGACCAGTCGTGGTATATCGCCCTCGCCCCGTATCCGAGCCCCCGCTACGTCGTGGCCGTGACCTTCGAGTCCGGCGGCTTCGGCGCGGAGACGGCCGCGCCGGCCGCGCGCCGCATCCTGGCCACGCTCTTCGATGTCGAGGAGAAGGCGAGCGCTGCGGTGCCGGGAAGCGCCCCGGAGTGACCCTGCCCTCCCGCGTCGGTACCGTGCGCTGATGCATCCCGCCCCGTTCGGCATCACCCGCAGGGAGACGAGCGGCACGGGCCCCGGCTGGAGCTGGGGCCTTCGCCGCATCGACTTCCTCCTGCTGCTTGCCGCAGTCGGGCTGATCGCCTGCTCGATCTACACGATCAAGACTGCGACCCAGGACGACATCGCGGGCAGCCCGTACCACTACGTAACGCGCCAGTCCATCTACGCGGGCATCGGGATCGTGCTCATGCTGGCGCTCGCCCATTTCGACTACTCGCGCCTGCGCGAGCTCAAGTTCGGGCTGTACGGTCTGACGATCGTCTCGATCGTCGCGGTGTTCATCCTCGCGGCGGCCACGCGGGGGTCCAAGCGCTGGATCGAGTTCCCGTTCTTCCGCTTCCAGCCGTCCGAGCTCGGCAAGGTGCTGCTCATTCTCGCCCTGTCGGCCTTTCTGGTCGACCGCGCGCGGAGGTTGCCCGAGCGCGAGACCACTAGTCGGGTGGTGCTGCTCGCGCTCGTTCCCGCCATGCTCGTCATTGCCCAGCCCGATCTCGGCAGCGGCATGGTGTACCTCGCGATCGCCGGTGCCCTGCTGTTCGTCGTCGGCACCAAGTGGACGCATTTCGCGGCGCTCGGCGCACTCGCGGCGGTGGCCGTCACGATCGTGATGGTGGCCGCCCCGGCCGTGGGGGTCGAGGTGCTCAAGCCCTACCAGGTGAACCGCCTGACGGCCTTCGTCAACCCGACGAACGACCCCCAGGAACAGGGCTACCAGCTTCAGCAGTCGATCACGGCCATCGGCTCCGGCCAGAAGACCGGCCGTGGGGCCGACCAGGCCACCCAGACCAAGCTCGACTTCCTTCCCGAGCACCACACGGACTTCGTATTCGCCGTGGTGGGGGAGGAGTTCGGCTTCGCGGGGGCGGCGCTCGTGCTGTCCCTCTACGCCCTCCTCGTCTGGAGGGCGCTGCGAATACTCACACTCGCGAAGAACCTGTACGGCGCGCTGGTCGCCGGCGGCATCACGGCGATGCTGATGTTCCAGATCTTCGTAAACGTCGGCATGACCATCGGGATCATGCCCATCACCGGCGTGCCGTTGCCGCTCATGAGCTACGGCGGCTCGTCGGTCCTTGTCACCTTCCTAGCGGTGGGCCTCCTGCAGTCGATACACGCGCAGTCGCGCGAGATATCCGACGCCAAGGCCCGCCACCAAGTCGCATGAGAGGCACAGTTGAGAAAGCAAGTACTCGTCACGGTGGACCGTGGCGAAACAAGAGTCGCCATCCTCGAGGCCGAGGGAGATCCCCCCGCCTCGCCCCAGTCCGACCAGAAGGCCCCTGACGCCCCGGCCTCGAACGGCCGCCGTCGCGGCGGCGGGCGTGGTGGATCCAAGCCCGCCGCACCCCGTGATCCCTGGCGCGTAGCCGAGCTCTACATCGAGCGGCGCGGATCGCGGTCGCTCGTCGGCAACGTCTACAAGGGCAAGGTCGACAACGTCCTGGCCGGCCTCGAGGCCGCGTTCGTGGATACCGGGCTCGACAAGAACGGGTTCCTGCACGTCGACGACATCGTCATGCCCGGCGTGGAGGTGGCCAAGCGGGGTCGCGGCGGCGAGAAGGGGCGCAAGATCTCCGAGCTGCTGAAGCCGGGCCAAGAGGTCGTGGTCCAGGTGGTCAAGGATCCGCTGAAGACGAAGGGCGCACGGCTGTCCATGCAGCTGTCGGTTGCCGGGCGCTACCTCGTGTACGTGCCGCAGGGCGAGGGCATAGGCGTGTCGCGCCGCCTGGAGGACAAGGAGCGCGAGCGCCTGCGCAAGGAGAGCAAGCGGCTCGAGCTGGGTGAGGGTGGGGTGATCGTGCGCACCGCGGCGAGCGGCGCCACGCGCGAGGACTTCGAGCGCGAGATCAAGTACCTGCACAAGCTGTACGAGGTGCTGCAGGCTCGCGTGAAGGAGAGCCCGGCGCCGTCGATGGTCTTCCAGGAGGCCGACCTGTCGGTGCGCGTCGTGCGCGACATCTTCTCGGCGCACTTCGAGCGGGCCATCGTCGATGACGAGAAGCAGCACAGCCGCCTGACGTCGTTCTTCACCCGCACGGCGCCCGAGCTCGTGGACCGGGTCGAGCTCTATGCCGACAAGGAGCCGCTCTTCGAGCGCTACGGCATCGACCAGGCGATCCAGTCGACGCTCAGTCGCCGCGTGGACCTGCCCTCCGGGGGCTACCTGATCCTCGACTACGCCGAGGCAATGACCGTCATCGACGTGAACTCCGGGTCGTTCACCGGCCGGGGCAAGGGCGCCCGGCTCGAGGACACGATCACGAAGACCAACCTGGAGGCCGCCGACGAGGTGGTGCGCCAGCTGCGGCTGCGCGACATCGGCGGGATCATCGTCATCGACTTCATCGACATGGCCCGCGCGCGCAACCGCGACGCGGTGCTGACCACGCTGCGCAAGGCCCTCGACGAGGACCGGACCAAGACCTACGTGATGGAGATCTCGCCGCTCGGCCTGGTGGAGATGACGCGCCAGAACGTGACCGAGGGAGTTCGCGAGATCCTGACGCGAACCTGCCCGACCTGCGACGGCGAGGGCGTCGTGCTCTCGGAGGAGACCGTGGCGATCGACATCGAGCGCAAGCTGCGCGATCTCCTGGTGGAGAGGCCGGAGCCCGAGGCCTACCTGATCCACGCCCATCCGCGGGTGTCGACGCTGCTCGTGAGCGGACCGGGGCGGCCGGTGCTCGAGCTCGAGGAGCAGTCGGGCAAGCACTTCCACTTCGAGGGCGGCGAGGGTCTCGCCGTCGACCACTTCGCGGTCACGCTGACCGGGAGCCGCGACGAGGTGGAGCAGCGCGCCCTGCCCTTCCGAGAGGGCGAGGAGGTGCTCGTGACGATTGAGGAGCCGCACATGTACAACGAGGACGACGCCGTGGCCAAGATCGACGGCTACGTGATCTCGGTGGTCGGTGCGGGGCGCTTCATCGGCGAGCAGAAGCTCGTGCGCATCGAACGCGTCGGGCGCTCGGCGGCCTCCGGTTCCCTCGTCGGCACCGCTCCCGAGGACGGCGCGTCCGTGCCCGAGCGCGCGGACGAGGCCGGCGAGCGGCCCCGACGCGGCCGCCCGCGCGGGGGGCGGCGCGGGCGTCAGGTGCAGCCCGAACCGGTGCCTGAGGCACCCGATCAGCTTTAATCAGGGTCGTGTACGCGATAGTCAAGGTCGGCGGCAAGCAGTACCGGGTCGAGAAGGGGGACTCCCTCCTCGTCGACCGCATGCCCGAGGAGGAGGGCGCCAAGGTGGCTCTCCAGCCGCTCCTCTACCGCGGCGACGAGTCGGTCTTCGACGGCGATGGGCTCGCCAAGGTGACCGTGGAGGCGGTGGTAACGGGCCATGAGCGCGGGAAGAAGATTCGCGTCGTCAAGTTCAAGCCCAAGCGTGGCTACAAGCGCACCATGGGCCACCGCTCGGAGCTGACGCGGCTCGAGGTGCGCGACATCAAGATGAAGTCAGGCGGCTCGCGCTCGAAGGCAGCCAAGAAGAAGGACTCCGATGGCTCATAAGAAGGGGCTCGGATCGAGCCGCAACGGCCGCGACTCCAACGCCCAGCGACTCGGCGTGAAGGTGTTCGCCGGCCAGCAGGTGACCGGCGGCGAGATCATCGTGCGCCAGCGCGGCACGCGCTTCCGGCCGGGCGACGGCGTGGGCATGGGCCGCGATCACACGATCTTCGCCTCCCGCCCGGGGACGGTGGAGTTCACCTCGGGCTGGCGCGGGCGCACGATCACGGTCACCCCTCCGGAGTAGGTCCCGCCGGGGCTGCGCTGCGGCCTAGTGGGCCTCTGTGCCGCTGGACCTTTCCGCGCCGCTGCCCGCCGACCGCGAACCGCGCCGCTGCTAAGCATCACCCAGCCAAGAGCAGGACGGGAGTAGGCGGACGCTGTCCGTAGGGCGGCGACGAGGGGGCTTGTCGGGCGTCGCCGTAAGGCGCGCCGCGACAAGCCCCATCGGAGCGCAAGCCCGAAGGCCAGGGCGCACGAGCCATACCATCGGGCGGTGCTGTCCGACCGCGCGAAGATCTTCGTCCAGGGTGGCCGCGGCGGCGACGGGGCCCTGTCCTTCCGTCGCGAGGCCCACGTGCCACGAGGCGGGCCCGACGGCGGGGACGGGGGGCGGGGTGCCGACGTGGCGCTCGTCGTGGACCCCTCGCTGCGCGATCTCCAGTCCTTCCGTCGCCGCAGCCACTTCAAGGCGCCCCCGGGGGGGCGCGGGGAGGGCGCCAACCGCCACGGGGCGAGCCCCGAGCCGCTCGAGGTGTCCGTTGCCCCCGGTACGACGTTCGAGCACCCCGACGACGGCGCCACCTACGACCTCACGGAGCCGGGGCAGAGAGTGGTCGTGGCCCGCGGCGGACTGGGCGGGCGCGGCAACCGCCACTTCGTCTCCTCCACACGGCAGGCTCCGCGCATGGCCGAGCGGGGTCTCGCCGGAGCCGAGGCCTGGCTCGAGCTGCGGCTGCGGCTGCTGGCCGACGTCGGGTTGATCGGGCTGCCGAACGCCGGCAAGTCATCGCTGCTCGGGCGCCTCACCCGTGCGCGGCCGAAGGTCGCCGACTATCCGTTCACGACGCTGGAGCCGGTTCTGGGCACGATCGACGCCGAGGAGCGCCAGGTAATCGTGGCCGACATCCCGGGCCTGATCGAGGGGGCCGGACAGGGCGCCGGCCTGGGGCACGAGTTCCTGGCCCACGTGGAGCGCACCCGGCTGCTCGTGCACGTGCTCGATCTGGCACCTCTCGATGGGTCGGATCCCGTCGAGAACCACGTCACCGTCGAGGGTGAGCTGGTCGACTACGGGGCCGGCCTCGAGCGCCTCCCGCGCGTGCTCTGCCTGTCGAAGTCGGACCTCGTGCCGGAGGAGCAGGCCGCGGCGGCAGCGCGGGAGTGGCGACGACGGCTCGGGGATGCGGTGCTGGACGTGGTGGTCACGTCTGCGGCGACGGGGCGCGGCGTGGACGTTCTTCGCGACGCGATCCTCCGCCACACGCCGGCCGTCCAGCTCTCTCCGGGTGAGGGCCGCCAACCAGCGGTCGAGGCGGCGCCGGCGGAGCATCGCGTCTACCGACCGGGCGCCGACGACGGCTTCCGCGTGGAAAGGGTGGCTCCGGGCGCCTGGCGGGTGGTCGGACCCCGTGCCGAGCGGCTGATCGCGCGCCACGACATGGACAACGACGAGGCCCAGCGCTACGTCGAGGACCGGCTGCGCGCGATCGGCGTCATCGCTGCCCTGGAGGGCGCTGGGTTCGAGCGCGGTGACGACGTGGAGATCGGCGGGATCGTGTTCGAGCTCGATCCAGGGGCGCCGCTGCGGTAGCGGGCGACGCGCCTCGCGGTGGCTGGGCGCCGGCCGCGAGGCTCTTAACCTTCGCGCCGTGAGCACCGTGGTCATCAAGCTTGGCTCGAGCATCGTTGCCGGCGACCGCGGGGATGTGCGCGTCGATGTCCTGCGGCCGGTCTGCGAGCAGGTGGCCGCGGTGTGGAGCGGAGGCGATTCCGTCGTGATCGTCACGTCGGGGGCCATCGGGCGGGGGATGCGGCTGATGGAGCTTCCCGTACGCCCGCGGGCCATGGACGAGCTGCAGGCCGCCTCGGCCGTGGGCCAGGGCAAGCTGTACCGCGTCTACGACGAGTTGCTCGCGGAGAACGGCGTCGTCAGCGCTCAGGTTCTCCTGACCTTCTTCGACATGTCGGCCCGGAGCCACTACCTGAACGCCAGGCAGACGCTGCGGCGGCTGTTGGAATGGCGCGTGGTTCCCGTCATCAACGAGAACGACACCACGGCCACCGACGAGATCACCTTCGGCGACAACGACTTCCTGGCCGCCCAGGTGGCCGTTCTCATCGGGGCCGACCGCCTGCTGCTGCTGACCGACACCGAGGGGCTGCACACCGCCGACCCGCGCCACGACCCGACCGCGGAGCTCGTGCCCGAGGTCACCGACTTCGCGCTGCTCGATCAGCTCGACATCGGGCTCGGCACCTCGCCGCTCGGCTCGGGCGGCATGCGGTCGAAGGTGGTGGCCGCCGACATGGCCACGGCCGCGGGCATCCCTACGGTCATTCTCAACGGCACCCGCCCGGAGGCGCTCCGAGCCGCGCTGGCCGGCGATGCCGTGGGCACCGGCTTTCCCGCGCGTCGCGGCCGGGTGTCGAGCTTCAAGCTGTGGCTCAAGTACGCCAAGCCGAGCCACGGCCGCCTGGTGGTCGACGGGGGCGCCGAACGCGCCCTGCGCCAGCGCGGCACGAGCCTGCTCCCGGTGGGAGTGGTGGAGGTCGAGGGCGACTTTCGGGCGGGCGACGCAGTGGTTGTGGCGGTGGCGGCCAACGGTGCAGCGGCCCGGACGATCGGCAAGGGGATCGTGAACTACTCGGCCGATGAGCTGCGCCGGATCAAGGGGCTGAAGACCGAGGCCGTGCGCGAGATGCTTCCCCGTGCCAGCGACGAGGCCGTGCATCGGGACTACTTCGTGCTCGATTAGCGGCCTCCGGAGCGCGCGGCCGACTGACGCCTGGAGCGCGGGTGCGCCCACCCGCCGAGGTCAGCCGGAGCTGCCGGTGAGCGCGTGGTAGACCAGGCGCACCACATGCGGCGCGTCGCGGCGCCGGGTCCACGGCTGTCCGCGTTCGCGGTGGTCGACGTCGGCGTCCAGGTTCGGCGATGTGTCGCGTCGGTAGTCGGAGTGGCCGATTCCCATCTTCGTTCGGTAGACCACCCGCCGGTGCGCATCCATGTCGACGGCCGAGCCCTCCGACACGATGCGGTCGACGTAGGAGCCGATCGTCGTCCAGTCCGTTCCGTTCGTGGCCTGAGGATCGCGTGCGAAGCGGCCGAGCTCGTTGAGGAGCCGCGAGCCCGGCCGCATCTCGCGGCACTCGAGCGCGTAGGGGCACAGGTGGGCAAGGAGGGCGCCGCCGTGCGGAGTGCCCAGCGTGACCACGTCGTCCACGAGCAGCCGTGGCGGGAAGTCCGCTGAACGTTGCTCGACCTTGTGCAACGCGTAGCGGATAACGAGTCCGCCCATCGAGTTGCCGACCAGGTCGACGCTTTTCCGCCTCCGCGTATAGCGGTCGTGGATGAACCAGGCGAGGTGGTGGCCGAGGTGGCGAATGCTGGCATCGGCGGTGTGGCTCCGGCCGCTGCTGCCGTGGCCCCCTCCGCCGTGGTGGGCCCGGTGGCTGCCGTGGCCGTCGATCGACAGCGAGCAGTTGACGTCCCGCGCGTAGTAGGCGAGGGTCAGGCTCGGGCCGCGCCCTCCCCCCCGTGCGAAGGCGTCGACCATCGGCTGCCACGAGCGGCAGTCGGCCGAGGCGCGGCCGATCGGGTCGAGACCGTGGACCATCAACGTCGTCTCGCCCGCCGCCCGTGCGCCCGCGGCGGTCGGAAAGGCGATGGTTGCGGTCACGAGGGCGGCGCACGCGAGTGCCGCCACGATCGCGCGGATCGCCAACCCTGTGAGCGCCGGCGTGGCCATATTCGCCTAAGCGCGGGGGTCGGGATTCTCGCCCCCTGTGGCTACCCTTGGGGCGTGGCCACGCGCACCCGATCGGTCGCCGACACGTGTGCCGAGGCGAAGGAGGCCTCGCGCGTCCTGGCCCGGCTCGACTCCGCGACGAAACGGGCCGCGCTCAACGCGATGGCGGACGCGCTCGAGGCCCGGGCCGAGGAGATACTGGCGGCGAACGAGCTCGACATGGACGCGGGCCGTGAGGGCGACATCGGTGCGGCGCTGCTCGATCGGCTCGCGCTCACGCCCGGGCGGCTGGCCGACATGGCCGACGACGTGCGCGTGATCGCCGGGCTGCCCGACCCGGTCGGGGAGACGATCGAGGGTCACCGCATGCCGAACGGCCTGGACGTGCGCAAGGTGCGCGTGCCGCTCGGCGTTGTGGCCGTGGTGTACGAGGCGCGGCCGAACGTGACGATCGACTGCAGCGCGCTGTGCATAAAGGCGGGGAACGCGATCGTGCTACGCGGGTCCTCCACCGCGGCCCACTCGAATGCGGCGCTTGCCGCCGTGGCCGCGGAGGCGGTCGAGGCGGCGGGGCTGCCGGCGGCGGCCGTCTCGCTCGTGTCGGGCGGAGGCCGCGAGGAGCTGCGCGAGCTGGCCACCCAGGCCGGGGTGGTGGATCTGATCATCCCGCGCGGGGGTGAGGGCTTGAAGAAGGCGCTGACCGAGTACGCGACGGTGCCTGTGATCTACGCCGCGGCCGGTAACTGCCACGTGTTCGTGGACCGCACGGCCGATCTCGAGGACGCGCTGGCCATCACCCTGAACGCCAAGCTGCAGCGCCCCGGTCTCTGCAACGCCGCCGAGAAGCTGCTCGTGCACTCGGACGTGGCCGCGGAGTTCGTGCCGCGCGCCGTTGCCGAGCTGAGCGCGGCTGGAGTGGAGCTGCGCGGAGACGGGCGCGTGCGCGCCCTGGTGGGCGACGACGGGGTCGAGGTGCTCGAGGCCACCGACGAGGACTGGGCCGAGGAGTATCTGGCGCTGGTCATGGGCGTCGCGGTGGTCGACTCGGTCGAGGAGGCCGTCGAGCGTGTGAACCGTTACGGGAGCGGGCACTCGGAGGCGATCGTGACGGGCTCGACCTCTGCGGCCCGGACCTTCACCGAGGGCGTCGACGCCGCCTGCGTGTACGTGAACGCCTCGACTCGCTTCACCGACGGCGGCCAGTTCGGCATGGGGGCGGAGATCGGCAACTCGACGCAGAAGCTGCACGCGCGCGGTCCGATCGGCGTTCGCGAGCTCTGCACGTTCAAATACGTGGTCGAGGGATCGGGTCAGGTCAGGGCATAGCGGCCTCGCGGATAGGGATCTTCGGCGGAGCCTTCAATCCGCCGCACGTGGGCCACGTGGTGTGCGCTCAGGAGGCGTGGGCTCAGCTCGAGCTCGACGTCGTGCTGTTCGTTCCCGTTGGTGAGGCGCCCCACCGGACACTCGAGGCCGACCCGGGCGCGGAGGTGCGGGTGAGTCTGTGCGAGCGGGCGGTCGCGGGCGACGAGCGCTTCCAGGTTTCGCGCGTGGAGGTGGACCGAGCCGGGCCGTCGTACACGGTGGACACGCTCAGCGGTCTCGCGGGCGACTCGCCGGACGCCGAGCTCGTGCTCATCCTGGGCGGCGACCAGGCGGCGACGCTCCCCTCGTGGCACCGGCCCGAGGAGGTCGTGCGGCTCGCGACGGTTGCCACGGTCGAGCGCGCGGGGGGGAGGAGGGGCGAGATCTCGGAGCAGGTGGCTTCCGTGGGTGGTGTCCCGGTGTTCTTCACGATGCCTCGCATCGACGTGTCGTCCTCCTCGATCCGGGAGCGCTTGGCGGCGGGCGGGCCGATTCGCTACCTCGTGCCCGCGGGCGTGGCCGAGTTGATCGTCGAGCGCGGCCTGTACTCGGCGCCGGCGGCCGTCGGGGCGGGGTGACATGCGCTTCGTAGGGATGAGGTCGTGAAGCCCCAGGCGCTCGCCGAGCGGATCGCGGAGATCGCCTCCGACCGGAAGGCGATCGACATCCGCGTCCTCGACCTGCGCGAGGTGCTCGACTACACGGACTACTTCGTGGTGTGCACCGGCAACACCGAGCGCCAGACGAAGGCGATTCACGACGCCGTGCACCGAACCCTCAAGGACGAGCTCGGCCTGCTGCCGCGCCGCGTCGAGGGCGACCGCGAGGCCCGCTGGATCCTCATGGACTACCTCGACTGCGTGGTGCACGTGTTCACGCCGGAGGCCCGCGCGTACTACCGGCTGGAGAACCTGTGGGGAGAGGCACCGGTGCGGTCGGTGGGTTGAGCGCGAGCCGCGATTGAGCGGTGGGGGCCGGCCCGAGTTTGACAAAGGGTCGGCCGTGCCTCGTTACGAGTATCTCGTCTCCCGCGCTGGCCCGCTCGATGTGGTAGCCGAAGCGGTTTCGGAACTCGTTCGACCCGATGACCGGCACGCGATCTGGGTCGGGTCTCGAAGTGGAGCTGAGGGGACTCGAACCCCTGACCCCCGCGCTGCCAGCGCGATGCTCTTCCAGCTGAGCTACAGCCCCAACGAACTCGAAGTCGGAGGCAAGGTTAATGCACGCCCGCTGCTTGTTGAGTGGCGGCCTGAGCCTCAGCTGTATCGAGGTTCTCCCCGCGGCCAGCGCGCTCGGAATCAGGTAGGAGCGATCGAGCTCTCCGCAATAGGCCGCAATCAGGTCGATCTCCTCTTCGGAGTACACGCTGGTTACGTAACCGCCGCGCGGACTGTTGGAGCGGCAGGAGACGTTGACGATCACGGTCGCCGCTGCATGATCGAGTCGCCCCCACTTGCACTGAACGCGCAGGATGGCACGGCCCACCTCGAAGGCGAGGTCGTATCGACCATGCTCGGCCATGGGCCTGAGGACGGGGATCCCGAGACGGGTGGCCGCTGCTGCGATCTCAAGCTCGGCCAACGCTCCCTTGCTGTTTCCACTGAGCACGAACACATGTTCGCAAACCAGTCGGACGGAACGCTTCCCTCGAGGTCGAGCGTGACCGAAGGCCGGTGTGTTCCATGCCCGACCAGTCCGCCTATGCAATGCTGGGGCACATGACCACCGCCACCCTCGGCGAAGCCGCCCGCGCCATCGGCGTGAGCACCGACACCCTCCGCCGCTGGGAGCGCGCCGGCAAGCTCACCACCACCCGCGACTCCGCCAACCGCCGGCGCGTGCCGACGTCCGAGATTGAGCGGCTGTCCTCCCGCCCGACGCGACACCACGCCCGCAGCTCCCTCTCAGCCCGCAACCGCTTCGCCGGCGTGGTGCGCTCGGTCGAGGTCGACGGCGTGATGGCCCTTGTTGAGCTCGAGGCCGGGCCTCACCTCGTCACGGCGGCGGTCACCCGCGATGCCGTGGAGGAGCTCGGGCTGGCCAAGGGCGTCAGGGCTACCGCCACCGTCAAGGCCACCTCGGTGATGATCGAGCGCGGCGGCGATGCTCGCTAGGGCTCTCACGGCGATCATCGCCGCCTGTGCGCTGGCAATCGCAGCCGGCTGCGGGGCAGACGACGACGCGCCACAAGGCCCGGAACAGGGCGCCCCCGAGCTCACGGTCTCCGCCGCAGCGTCCCTCAAGACCGCCTTCACCTCGTATGCCGGGAGCTTCGAGCCCGCCCGCGCCCGCCTCTCCTTCGCCGGCTCCGACGAGCTCGCGGCGCAGATCCGCCAGGGCGTGAAGCCAGACGTGTACGCCGCGGCCAACAACAAGCTCCCGCAGGCGCTGTTCAAGGAGGGCCTCGTCGAGGAGCCGAAGGTCTTCGCCACCAACAGCCTGGTGCTCGCGGTCCCGGGCCGGTCGGACGCGGTCGAGTCCCTCGACGAGCTCGGGAAGGAGGGAGTGACGCTTGCGGTAGGTGCCGAATCCGTGCCCGTCGGGGCCTACACCCGCGAGGTGCTGGCTCGGCTCGACCCCGTCGACAGCAAGCGCATCCTCTCGAACGTCCGCTCGAGCGAGCCCGACGTGGCGGGCATCGTCGGCAAGCTCACCCAGGGCGCGGTGGACGCGGGCTTCGTCTACCTGACCGACGTCGTGGCCACCAACGGCCGGCTCAAGGCCATCGAGCTGCCGGAGCGCCTGCAGCCCCAGGTGTCCTACGGCGTCGCGGTAGTCAAGGGCGCGAAGAACCCGGAGGGCGCGCGCCAGTTCGTGGACGGCCTGCTCAAAGGCGACGGCGCCGACGCGTTGCGGGCTGCCGGCTTCGAGCCGCCCCCGCCGCCCGAGTGACGTGACTCGCCCGCGCTGGTTTCCGGCGCTGATCGTCGCGGCGCTGGCCGTTGCGCTCAGCTTCCTGACCCTGCCGATCGTGGCGATCTTCCTCGACACGAGCCCCGGCGAGCTCGTCGAGAGCCTCGGCGATCCGGGCGCTCTCGACGCCCTGTGGCTCAGCCTGCGGGCGAGCGTGACCGCGCTCACCATCATCGTGGTCGTCGGGACGCCGGCGGCCTACCTCCTGGCCACCCGCAGCTTTCCCGGCCGCTCCATCGCGGTCACCCTCGTCGAACTTCCGCTGGTGCTGCCTCCGGCCGTGGCGGGGATCGCCCTCCTTGCGGCCGTCGGGCCTAGCGGCATCCTCGGCGGAGCGGTCGAGGACGCGGGCGTACAGCTCGTCCTCCAGACCGCCGGGGTGGTCTTGGCGCTGACCTTCGTGGCCGCCCCCTTCTTCCTGCGCCAGGCCCAGGCCGCCTTCGGTGCGGTCGACCGCACGCTGCTCGACGCCTCCCGCACCCTCGGCTCCTCCGAGGCGCGCACCTTCGTCCGCGTGGCCATTCCCGCGGCACGGCCGGGCCTGATCGCCGGGCTCGCCCTGGCCTGGGGCCGCGCGCTGGGAGAGTTCGGCGCCACGCTGATGTTCGCGGGCTCGTTCCGCGGCATCACCCAGACCGCCCCGCTCGCCATCTACGAGCGCTTCGGCACCGACTTCACCTCCGCCCTGGCCCTCTCCGCAGTGCTGGTGGCCGTCTCGGCCGCCCTCCTCCTCTCGGTGAAGCTCCTGAGTGGCCCGACCTCGCTCACCGGTGCTCCGGCTTGAGGCCGGGACGAAGCTCGCCGGCTTCGATCTCGATCTGGAACTGACGGTCCCCGCGGGCTCCTGCCTGGCCCTGGCCGGGCCCTCCGGCGCGGGAAAGACGACCGTGCTGCGCATCCTGGCCGGCCTCCTTCGGCCCGATCGGGGACGCGTGAGCTGTGGAGGCGATCGGTGGCTCGACACGGCAGCGGGGATCGACCTGCCGCCTGAGCGCCGCCGCGTGGGCTACGTGTTCCAGGACTACGCGCTCTTCCCTCACCTGACCGCCTGGCGCAACGTCGCCTACGGGCTCAACAGCGTGCCGAGGGCCGAGCGCCGCCGTCGCGCGCACGAGTTGCTCGAGCGCTTCGGCGTAGCGCACCTGGGCGACGTGCGCCCGGGCACGCTCTCCGGCGGCGAGCGCCAGCGGGTGGCCCTCGCCCGTGCACTCGCTCCGGCGCCGCGGGCCCTGCTCCTCGACGAGCCGCTGTCGGCACTCGACGCGCGCACCCGCGCCCACGCGACGCGAGAGCTCGGCGCCGTGCTCGCCGAGGCCGACGTGCCGGCCATCATCGTTACCCACGACTTCACCGAAGCCGCCGTGCTCGGTGACGAGGTGGGCATCGTGGACGCCGGACGCCTCGTGCAGCGGGGCCCCGCTGCCGAGCTGGCGGCCACACCCGCATCCGCATTCGTCGCCGATTTCACGGGTGCGGTCGTGCTCACCGGCACCGCGCGGGCCGGGGCCGACGGCCTGACCCACGTCGAGCTCGACGGCGGAGGTGAGATCGCGTCGAGCGACGCTCGCACCGGAGCCGTGGCGGTCACCGTCTACCCGTGGGAGATCGCCCTGGGGCCTGCCGGTGCCGAGCGAACCGGGTCGGCGCAGAACCGTCTCGACGCGCGTGTCGTGTCGGTGACCACCATCGGCAACCGGGCGCGGATCGGCCTCACGGCGGGACAGCCGCTGAGCGCCGAGGTCACGCCGGCCGCGGTCGAGGCCCTGGGCCTCAGGGCCGGCGCCAGGGTGACCGCCACATGGAAGGCGACCGCCACGCGACTCGTGGCCGTCTGACCGCCAGCGAAGCGCGATTCAGCTTCGCTGTCGGAGATCTGATCGGAGGCGACCTCCCGACCGGGGGGCAGACTCCGGCTAGGTTCGGCTGCCCCTGCGCAGCCAGCCCCCGAACAGCTGTGTCAGCGTCGGCATCAGCACGAACACCATGACGGGCACGAGTACGGCGGTGAGGATGAGTGTGCGTAGCGGGAGCGGCAGATCGAATAGCCCGAGCGGCTCGAACAACCAGAGGACGAGCGTGATCGTCGGGTAAATCGCAAGCCAGGTGATCGCCGCCTGCTTGCAGCGTCGCGTCGCGGTGTGACAACGGCCCCTACGGGTCACCGGAGCTCCGTCATCAGCAGCTCCTCGATGCGCCGCCAGGCGTCCTGAGCGGCGGTCGGATCGAACGTGTCGCGCCGGTCGCAGAGAAATCCATGCGACGCACCGCGGTACTCGACAATCTCATGACGCACTCCGGCCACCCGCAGCGCATTCGCGATCGCGCGCCGATGCTCCGGCGGGATGGCGTGGTCGTCGTCGCCGACGAGCACGAGTACGCGGGCGGTGATGGCCGATGTTCGTGCAAGGGTCGGCTCCGGTTGGCTGAGCGCGATCTCAGTCGTCGGGATCCAGCCGCCGTAGAGGACGGCGACGGCGGCGAACTCGAGCTCCGTCGCTGCCAGATAGGCGACGTGTCCCCCAAGGCTCAGTCCGACCATGCCGACATCGGCGACGCCATGGTTCTCGCGCAGGTGCTCCATCGCCGCGCGCACGTCGCTCAACACCTGCGGCCGCGTCAGGCGATGCAGCAACTCGAAGCCGCGCTCACGACCCTCGGGGTCGTGCGCGAGCTCGATCCCGGGTGCGGTGCGGTGGTAGAGGTCGGGTGCAAGCGCGACCAAGCCAAGCGCGGCCAGACGCTCGCAGACGTCGCGGACGTGAGCGCTGACACCGAAGAGCTCACCCGCCACGATCACACCCCGCAACGGACCGGGACCGGCGGGGCGGGCGACGTAGCCGCCCATCGGCGCCCCCTCGCCACCCGCGATCTCGACGCTGTGGGTGAGGATGTCCTGTCTCGAATTCATGTATCCACCCTCGTAGTCGATTGCATCGCGATGATGCTACCGGCGCTTAGACTGGTATCCACGAGTCGTTCTTGCTGGTAATGAGAGTGCCAGGATGACCATCGACCACTCCCGCGAAACCCGCGCCCAAGAGCTCGGCGACCTGCTGCGAACGCGCCGCGAGTGCCTGCAACCCGCCGACATCGGCCTGCCCGGGACGCGCCGCCGGCGCACCCCCGGCCTTCGTCGCGAGGAAGTCGCCATGCTCGCCGCGATATCGCCCACCTACTATGCGTTTCTCGAGCAGGGCCGCGACGTGCGCCCCTCCCGGCAGGTCCTCGACTCGCTCGCCGGCGCGCTGCGGCTCGGCGCCGCCGAGCGAGCCCATCTGCATGACCTCGTGCACGGCGACCCCACGCCGCACGCTCCGGCCGAGTCGCTCTCGCCCACGGTCGCCGCGCTCGTAGACCGCCTGGACCCGTGCCCGACCTACGTCACCGGTCGGCGCTTCGACATTCTGGCCGCCAACCGCGCGGCACGCGCCCTCTGGACCGACTGGAACGCGTTGGAGCCCGAAGCGCGCAACATCCTGTTGTGGATGTTCACCGACCCCGCCGCCCGTTCGGTCTTCGTCGCATGGGAGGCCGAGGCATCCGAGCAACTCGCGCGCTTTCGCGCCTCTTCGGACCGGCATCCCAACGACCCCGGCTTCCGCGGGCTGATCGAGCACCTCCACCACGCGAGTCCCGACTTCCACAGCTGGTGGCCACGCCACAAGATCGCACCGCTGAGCTCCGGCACCAAGCGACTACGACATCCGGTCCTCGGTGAATTCGACCTGCACCAGGTGGTGCTTCAAGTCGCCGACCGCCCCGAGCAGAAACTCGTCACCTTCGCGGCCGCCGACAGCGACCAGGCGCGGATCGAGGAACTGCTCGCCGCCACGCCGAACACGGAATGACCCTTCCACCGGCGCCACGCATCCCTCACACGCACTCGCCGGTTCCGCCTGCAATCAACAGCAGCTTCCCGCTCGGGACTCGCATCAACTAAGCGCGTATACTGTATACGTACTTATTGTCTCCACCGAAGGAGGAAGGTCATGTGGGAGTTCGAGCACACCATCGAGACGAACGCGAGCACCGAGGCGGTCTGGAATCTCTACAGCGACGTGAGCACCTGGCCGAGCTGGGACGAGGGCATCGAGGCGGTCACGCTGCAGGGCCCCTTCGAGCCGGGAACCGAGGGGGTCCTGACTCCGGCGGGACAGGGGCCGCTCCCCTTCCGCATGGTCGAGGCCACCCCCGGACGGGGCTTCGTCGACGAGACTGAGGTGCAGGGCGCGGTTCTCCGCTTCATCCACCGGCTCTTTCCCCTCGATGGCGGCGGGACTCGGATCACCCACCGCGTGGAGATCGACGGGCCGGGGGCCGACGACATGGGTCCCCAGATGGGTCCACAGATCACGGCGGGCATTCCGCAGACCATGGAGTCGCTCGCCGGCCACGCCCTCGGGAGAGAGGGCCGAGCGTGAGCGAAGCGGCCGGGCGCTCGGCGTGGGACAGCCCGGGCTTCCTGCTCTGGCACGCCACCCTTCGATGGCAGCGGGCGGTCGCGCTGGCGCTGCGGCCCCTCGGGCTCACCCACGTCCAGTTCGTCCTCCTCGCGGGAGCATGGTGGCTCGCCCGACAGAATCAGCGGCCGAGCCAGCGGGAGCTGGCCGACCATGCGGGGACGGACCGGATGATGACCTCCCAGGTCGTCCGCACGCTCGAGAGCCGGGGCCTGCTGCGGCGCGAGCTCGACGAGGTCGACGCCCGCGTGCGGCGCTTGGTGGTGACTGCGGAGGGCGGGCGGCTCGCAGTCGAGGCGATAGCGACCGTCGAGGCGACCGACGAGGCCTACTTCGCGTCGGTGCCCGATCGTGACGAGCTGATGGATCTTCTCAGGGATCTGGCCGGCAGGAAGACCGCCGTTCTCTAGGCCGAGGAGCCCCGGCCGGCGCGCCTTGTCTGGTCGTCTCAGCCTCGGCCGTGAAGGCCCGCAAGCACCTCGGCGGTACTGACGACCTGCGCGAAGTGCGGTTGCAGGTTGGCGGCCGTCACGCGCGACAGCAGGGCGGCCGGCAGCGGCGCGCCGCCGTCGGCGGCCGGCTCGTCGAAGGTGTGGGTCGCGTCGAGCGCGAAGCGCACGTCGTAGCCGAGATCCCCGCCCACCCGTGCGGTCGTCTCGCAGCAGCGGTTGGTCTGGATGCCGCAGATGACGATCTCGCGGATCCCGTGATCGCGCAGCCATGCATCGAGGTCGACCTCGCCGTGGAAGGCCGAGTGCACTTGCTTGGGTACCAGTAGGGCGGGCTCGACGTCGTCGAGGATCGTCTTGAACGCGTTGCCCGGACGGTCGTGGTGCAGCGGCGAGGCGGCGTTGGCGGAGTCGTGGCGCACGAGGATGATGGGCGCGTCCTCGGCGCGGAAGCCATCGGCGAGGGCGCGGACGTGCTCCTCGCAGGCAGGGTTGTTGCGCGGGCCCCACTGACCGGGGTCGTCGAAGCCTTGCTGGACGTCGATGACGATCAGCGCGGGAGTGGCGGCGGTGTCGAGCACGGTCATGCGTTCATCCTGCGGTGTCGCCGATAGTAGATCGCGGGAGGGTCCATTGGTGTTTCTGGGCTCTTTATTTTAGAATGATCCCACCACTATGGGACGTCCAGAGCTACACAGCGCGACCGGCATCCTCGACGGGGCGCGCACGATCGTGCTGGACGGCGGTGCCCCGGCTGCGACGATCAACGCGATCGCCAGCGCCAGCAGCGCTCCTGCGGGCTCGATCTACTACCGCTTCGGCTCGCGCGACGCGCTCCTTGCAGAGCTGTGGATCCGCGCGGTCGGCCGCTCGCAGGGCCACTTCACGGCCGCAATCGAGTCGACCGGAGAACCTCGCGATGTGGCGGTCGCCGGTGGCCTGTCGATCTTCGACTTCGCGAGCGTCGAACACGACGATGCGCGGCTGCTGGCGTCGCTGCGGCGGGAGGATCTCGTCCGGGCACCACTGCCGCTGCCGCTCGTCGCGCGCCTGCGCGAGCTGAACCAGCCGCTCGAGCGGGCGGTTGCGCGCCTGGCCCGCGAGCTCTACGGCGCGGATACGGTCGCCGCGCGGGAACTGATAGCGCTTGCGGTGATCGACATCCCCTACGGCGCCGTGCGCCGACATCTGGTCGCCGGCGTCCCGCCCCCGTACGAGCTGCGCCCCCACATCGAGCGCGCGATCCGCGCCGTGCTTGACGGCACACCCGTTCCACGACGACCAAGGAGAACCTGATGTCATCCAACCTCGAGCTCGCCCACGATCTCTACGAGGCGTTTGCGCGCGCCGACCCCGGGCGCCTGCTCGAGCTTCTACATCCAGAGTTCGTGGGTCACGTCGCCGAAGGGATGCCCGGCGGCGTGGGCGGCACGCATGCGGGCCCGACGCCGATGCTGACCGATGTCTGGGCGCCGATAGCGCGCCGGTTTGGTGTCCGGCCCGTGCCCGACCGGTACTACACCAGTGACGACGACGGCGTGATCGTGACCGGGACCTATACCGGCGAGCCGCCGGGGGCCGATCACCCCCTGAGCGCCGCGTTCGCCCACGTGCTGGCGTTCCGCGATGGCCGTATCGCCGAGCTGCGCCAGATCACAGACACCCAGCGCTGGGGGGAGGCGGCTGCCGCCGCGGACGTCGCGGTAGTCAGGCGGATGTTCGAAGCGGTCGAGCGTCGTGACGCCGACGCCCTGCTGAGCGCCTACGCCGACGACATCGTGATCACGGAGGCGTCGTCGCTGCCGTACGGCGGGGTCTACCGCGGCCACGTGGGAGCGGTCGATCACGGGATGGCCTACGTCGCGACCTGGGATGGGATCCAGACCACGGACGATCGCAAGCTGCAGCCGGAGATCCTGAACGCCGGCGACCGCGTCATCGTCCTGTGGCGTCAGAAGGCGACTGCGGCCGATGGGCGCCGGCTCGATGCTCCCGTCGTCGACCTGATCGAGCTCCGCGCCGGGCGGGTCGCTTCGCTCCAGATGTTTCACCTCGATACCGCGGCCGTGCTCGAGTTCCTGGACGCGGCTCCGGTGGCCGCCTGAGCCTGGAAACGCCGGCTGAGCCAGCCGGGTCCCCACTACGGCCGCTCCACCCAGTCCGGCACCTCGATCCCGTCGAAGCCGTTGCCCGCCGGGCGCGTCCCTGGCCGCGCGGCCGGCGACGCGTCCGCCCGCGCGGTCGGCCGCGGCGCCGACGACGGCCTCTCACCCCGGCGCAGGTCCGCCGTCATGCGCCGGTGGGCGGCCTGGATGTCCCGCAGTATCCGCTCGGCATGGCTGGTGAGACCGCTTCCGAGATCACGCAGGCCGGCGTGGATGGCCTGGGCTTCGGCGAGCACCTCGTTGGCTGCCTTCTCGCCGGCCGCCAGCCGCAGCGAGAGCGTATCGTGCCCCTCTTTCTCGATCTGGGCCACCCGGCGGCGGGCATCCTCGGCCAGCTTCTCGGCGTCGCGCTGGGCGCGCGTACGGATCACCTCGCCGTCGGCCTCCGCCTCGCGCCTGAGGCTCTCGCCCTCGCGCCTCGCCTCCGCGCGCAGGCTCTCCGCGGTCAACTCGGCCGCGGAGACGATCGACTCGACCTGCCGCGCGGCAATCTCAGCCGCGCGGGACTGAGACCGTGCGCTCATCGTGGACGTGATCCTTCCAGAAGGTCGAGACAGAAGTACGTGAGCGCCTGGTTGAGCACGTGCGCCCGCTCCCACTGGAGGAAGTGCCCGGCCCCCTCGACCACGAACGGGCCGACCAGCTCCCCGAAGGCCACCTCCATCATGCGCGGGAACTGGCGCGGGATCACGTGATCGTCCGGTCCGTAGAGGGCGAGCGTCGGAACCGGGTTCGTTTCCATGAAGCGCGGCGGCTCCGAGACCTCGCGGCGCCCGAGCGCCGACTCGTAGTTGGCGATCGAGGCCCGGAACGAGTCCGCGTCTCCGAAGGGCTCGGTCATGAAGTCCACGTCCTCGGCCGAGAACGAGCCGGGTGCCGCCCAGAAGCGGTGGCCGTACATCCCCGCCACCCAGCCCCTGCGGAGCTCCGGGCTGTGCAGCTCGGCGGCCAGGCCGTCCGCGTCGGTGGCCTGGCGCATGAAGTAGTCCGCGGACTGGCGCACCTCCCGCGGTACCCCGGCGGGAATGCCGGCCGCCTCGTACTCGTCGGGAAGCAGGGGCGGGATCGTGTTGAACAGGATCTGCCGCAGCACGAGTCCATCGAAGCGGAGCGCCAGGTCCTGGGCGATCACGCCCCCGAGGTCTCCGCCGCAGGTCACGCAGCGATCGTGCCCCAGCACCCCCTGCATGAGCTCGGCCATGTCGCGCGAGTGCGCTGCCACGTCGTAGAAGCCATCGGCGCTCGTCCCCGAGTCCCCGAAACCGCGCAGGTCGGGCACGATCACCTCGAAGCCCGCCTCGGCGAGGGCGGTCACGTTGCGCCACCAGATCCGCTTGGTCTCCGGCCAGCCGTGGAGGAGAAGGCAGGGGAAGCCGCCGACCCCCTCGCGAACGTAGGCGATCTCCACACCGCGCATCTCGGCACGGTGGATGGCAAAGGCGCTGGGATCGGTGCCGGTCATGGGCCCGAACACGAATCGGGGCTCAACTCGGGCTTGATCCCGATCAGCAGGGCCATCTCGAGCCACTTCCAGTAGCAGTCGACGTGCTCGAAGCCGAGCGCTCGCAGCCAACCGAGCTGAGCCTCCATGTCGAGGAGCCGGTTGGAGGGGTCCTCGAAGTCGGGCCCATATCCCAGGGCCTCGTAGAAGCGCCGGTGGAGGCGCTCAGTCGGGGAGGCGACGTGCTCGAGGTTCGCGAAGACGCCCCCGGGCTCGAGCCGCGCGAGCACCTCGCCGTAGAGGGAACGCTTGCGTTCATGGTCCAGGTGGTGGATCGCGAAGCAAGACACGATCGCGTCGAAGGTGCCGAGCTCGGGCAGCGGTGCGGCCATGTCGTGCTGGATGAGCCCCACTCGCTCGTCGCGCGCGAAGCGCTCACGGGCGCGCGCGAGCATCGGCGGTGAGAGGTCGAGCCCGACGCCGACGGATTCGGGCCGGTCGATGAGGAGCAGGGCGAGCAGGCGCCCGTCCCCCGTGCCGAGGTCGAGTATGCGCCGCGGCGCGGCGGGCATCTGGTCGAGGAGGACGCCCTCCCCCTCCGTTCGGTGCGGAAGGACGTCGGCGCGCGCGAGGTAGCGAAGGGCGTGCTCGGTGGTGGTCCACTCGCTCGCGGCCATGCAGGACATGGTGGCAAAGCGCCCCGCCTGAAAGGTCACCCTCGCTCCGCTCAGTCTCGGGCAAGGCTCCAGATACCCTCGATCCCGAGATGGACCGTTACGACCCCAGCGCCATCGAGCCCAAGTGGCAGCGCCTGTGGGCCGAGGAGCACACGTGGGAGGTGGCGAACGGGGACGCCGGCGACGCCCCCAGGTCCTACGTGCTCGAGATGCTTCCCTACCCCTCGGGCGAGCCCCACATGGGACACCTCAAGTGCTACGCGATCGGGGACGCGATCGCCCACTTCCGGCGTCGCAACGGGATGCGCGTTCTCCATCCGATGGGCTACGACGCCTTCGGTCTGCCCGCCGAGAACCACGCGATCAAGACGGGCCAGCACCCGCGCGCCTCGACCGAGGCCTCGATCGTGCAGTTTCGCGAGCAGTTCCGGCGCTGGGGGATCTCGATCGACTGGTCGCGCGAGTTCGGCACCCACGAGCCCTCCTACTACCGCTGGACCCAGTGGATCTTCCTGCGCCTGTTCGAGCGGGGTCTAGCCTACCGCAAGGACGCAGCGGTGAACTGGTGTCCCAAGGACGAGACCGTGCTCGCCAACGAGCAGGCCAAGGACGGTGTGTGCGAGCGCTGCGGCACGCCGGTCGTCCAGCGCCAGCTCGAGCAGTGGTTCTTTCGCATCACCGACTACGCCGACCGCCTGCTCGACGACCTCGCGACCGTCGAATGGCCCGAGCACGTCGTGACCATGCAGAGGAACTGGATCGGGCGTTCGGAGGGCGCCGAGGTCGTGTTCCGCTGCGACTCGCTCGGCACCGACTACCCCGTCTTCACCACGCGGCCGGACACCCTGTTCGGCGCCACCTTCTTCGTCATGGCCCCGGAGCACCCGGACGTGCTGCGTCTTAGCGACTCGCCCGAGGTGCGCGACTACGTGGACCGCGCGGCCGGCGCGTCGGCGGAGGAGCGCGGGCTCGAGGGCAAGGAGAAGACGGGCGTGCCCCTCGGGCGGACGGTCACGAACCCGGTGAACGGCGAGGAGATACCGATCTTCGTCGCCGACTACGTGCTGATGGAGTACGGCACCGGGGCGATCATGGCCGTCCCCGCCCACGACGCGCGCGACTTCGAGTTCGCCGAGCGCTTTGGCCTCGATGTCAGGCGCGTGATCGAGGGCGGGGTCGAGCTGCCCTACACCGGCGACGGCCCACTCGTGAACAGCGGCCGCTTCGACGGGCAGCACAACCGCGAGGCGTTCGGAGCGATCGTCGCCTGGCTCTCGTCCGAGGGTCGCGGCCGTACGGAGGTTCAGTACAAGCTGCGCGACTGGCTGCTCTCGCGCCAGCGCTACTGGGGCTGCCCGATCCCGGTCGTTCACTGCCCCGAGTGCGGCACAGTGGCGGTGCCGGACGACCAGCTCCCGGTCGAGCTGCCGGACGTCGAGGACTACGCGCCGAAGGGCCGCTCGCCGCTTGCGGCCGCCGAGGACTGGGTTCGCGTTCCGTGTCCCGCGTGCGGCGCCGCCGAGGCCCGGCGCGAGACCGACACGATGGACACCTTCGTCGACTCCTCCTGGTACTACATGCGCTACTGCGACGCCCGCAACGACGAGGCCCCGTGGGAGCGCTCGGTGCTCGACGGCTGGATGCCCGTCGACCAGTACATCGGCGGCGTCGAGCACGCGATCCTCCACCTGATGTACGCGCGCTTCTTCACGAAGGCGTTGGCGGACCTCGATCTCGTCGGCTTCCAGGAGCCGTTCGCGAACCTCTTCACCCAGGGCATGATCACCCGCGGCGGGGCGAAGATGTCCAAGTCGCGCGGCAACGTGATCAGCCCGCGCGACTACGTCGAGCGCTACGGAGCGGATGCCGCCCGCTGCTACATCCTCTACCTGGGGCCGCCGGATCAGGACGCCGACTGGTCCGACGAGGGCGTGGGCGGCATCCACCGCTTCCTGGCGCGCCTGTGGCGCCTGGCAGTGGAGCTCGAGGAGCGCGGCCCCACGAGTGCCGGGAGCGAGCTCCTGGGCGAGCCGACCCCGCTCATGCGCAAGGCGCACTGGGCGATCGACAAGGTCACGGGGGACCTCGGCGAGCGCTTCGCGTTCAACACGGCGATCGCCGCGGTGATCGAGCTCGTGAACGACGCCTATAGAGAAAAGGAGGCCCTTCTGGCGTCCGACGAAGGCGTATCCCAGCTGCGCTTTGCGACGGCCACGGCCGCGTCGCTGATCTTCCCCTTCGCCCCCCACCTCGGGTCCGAGGTATATGAGCTGATGACGGGCCGCCGCGTCTGGGAGGAGCCGTGGCCGGTGGCCGACCCGGCCCTCCTGCACGACGACACCTTCGAGCTGATCGTGCAGGTCAACGGCAAGCTGCGCGATCGTGTGGCCGCGCCGGCCGGAGCCTCGCGCGACGAGCAGGAGCGGCTCGCCCTCGCGTCCGAGAAGGCGATGTCACAGATCGACGGGGCTGCCATCGTGAAGACCGTGGTGGTACCCGGGCGGCTCGTCAACTTCGTGGTTCGCTGAGCCCAGGGGCGCCCTATCTGGCGGTCGTCGGCTCGAGCACGGCCGACGCGGAGCTGGCCAGTGAGGCCGACCGGGTGGGCGAGGCGGTCGCGCGGGCCGGGGCCGTGCTCCTGTGCGGCGGCCTCGGGGGCGTGATGGAGGCGGCGTGCCGGGGAGCCAAGCGTGAGGGAGGCCTGACCGTCGGCCTGCTCCCCGACGCGAATCGCGAGCGCGCCAACCGCTTCGTCGACGTGGCGGTGGCCACCGGCATCGGAGAGGCCCGCAACGCCATGGTGGTGGGCGGGGCCGACGCGGTGATCGCGGTGGGAGGCGAGTACGGCACCCTGTCGGAGATCGCGCTGGCGCTGCGCGCCGGAAAGCCGGTGGTCGGCCTCGGCACGTGGGAGCTTGCCCGCGGTGGGCATGCGGATGGGGGCATAGTGCGGGCCGGCTCGCCGGAGGAGGCGGTCGAGCTGGCGCTGCGGCTCGCGGCCGCGGGGGACTCGGCGCGCCTGCACGACCGGGGGGCGCTGTAGATGGCGGTCCGCCGGCGCGTGGTGGCGCACGGTCGCGTCCAGGGCGTCTTCTTCCGCGATTCCACGCGCGGAGAGGCGCGAACGCGTGGGGTCGCCGGCTGGGTGCGCAACCGCCCCGACGGCGCGGTCGAGGCCGTGTTCGAGGGCCACGACGACGCCGTCGAGGCGCTGGTGGACTTCTGTCGCGGCGGCCCTGGGAGCGCGGAGGTGGGCAAGCTGGAGGTTTTCGGGGAGGAACCCGAAGGGCTGACCAGCTTCGAGGTCCGGTGACGGTCTCGACGCCTTTGGCGGCCTTTTCACCGGGAGCGTGCGGCCCCGTCACGTAGTGCGCTGAAGCGTGGCCCGCCCCCTCGTACGGTGGCGAGCTGATGGTCGAGAACCCGAAGCTGCGGCTGGCGGCCTACGCGGTGGCGGCGGTGCTGCTCGCGGTGGCGGGCGTCCGCTACATGGAGAAGCGAAGCGCCGACGCCGGTGGCGGCGGGGCGCCGCCGATCGCCCTCGACGGGGCGGCGGAGCGTGGTTCGCGGCCGGAGGCGAAGCGCGGATCCGTTCGTCGCATCTACGTGCACGTTGCCGGCGCCGTGCGACGGCCCGGCCTCTTCCGGGTGCCCGCGGGAGCGCGGACGGCGGCGGCCATCGCACGGGCGGGCGGCCTGTCGCGTAAGGCCGACGTTGCGCTGGTAAACCTCGCCGCTCCCCTTCAGGACGGCCAGCAGGTGCTGGTGCCGGAGGCCGGGACGGCAGCGAGCCCCGCGGCCGCCGCGGGGTCCGGCACGGGCGGCGTCACGGGCTCGCCCGTGGCGGGCGGCCTGCCGGCCGCGCCGATCAGCCTGAGCTCGGCGACCCCCGAGCAGCTCGACACGCTCGACGGGATCGGACCCACCCTGTCGGAGCGGATCATCGAGTACCGCGAGGCCAACGGCGGCTTCCGCTCGCTCGAGGAGCTGCGCGAAGTCGACGGGATCGGGGACAAGCGCTTCGAGTCGCTCAGCCAGGCTGTGCGGCCGTGAGGCTCGCGGCCCGCGCGCGCGACGCCTTCGACAGGGCGGGCACCCTGATCTCCGCCGCCCCGCGGCGCTATCCCCGTCACGTCGGCCTCGCCGCGCTGTGCGTGGGCCTGGCGCTCGCCGGGACGTCGGCGATAGTCGTAACCGCGACCGGCGGAGTGCTCGCCGCCGTCCTGTCCCGCCTGCGGCACGGAGGCCTGGCGTTGGCCGCAGCCCTGTTGCTGGTGGCCGGCGCGGCGATCGGAGCCGCCCGGCTGGAGGCGATCGACCGCTCCGCCGCGATACCACCGGGCTCCCTCGCGCCGACTCCGGCTGACCTCCTCGAGCATCCACGTCCGTCGCCATTCGGATCGTCGGCGGCGCTACGGCTGGTATCCGGGCCCGCCCGGGGCGCGCGGGTGCTCGCGCGCGCGCCGGCGGACGCCGCGTGGCCCGCCGGCGGCGCGATCGGCACCCGCGTCCTGGTGGCCGGTGGCCTCCGGGCGCCGGTTCGGCGCGCCGGCTCCGACATCGACTGGCCGGCGTATCTCCGGCGCCGCGGCATCGCGATGGAGCTGTCGATCAGCTCGCTGCGAAGCACCGGCGAGCGTCGCGGCGGCGTGGCCGGAGCGCTCGACGGCGCCCGCGCCCGCGCCGAGCGCGCCCTCGGCAGCGGCCTGCCGCCGGCCCGGGCTGCGCTCGCGCGGGGCATGGTGCTCGGGCAGGACGAGCGCATAGAGCCGCTCGTCAAGGACGACTTCCGGCGCTCGGGCCTCGCACACATCCTCGCGGTGAGCGGGCAGAACGTGATGCTGCTCGGGGCCTTGGCGCTGCCGCTGCTGATCGCGCTGGGCTTCGGTCCCCGCGGTCGCATCGCCGGCGTCCTCGTCCTGATCGCCCTTTACGTGCCGCTCGCCGGGGCCGGACCGTCCCTCCAGCGGGCCGGAGTGATGGGCGCGGCCGCCCTGGTGGCCCTGGCCGCGGGTCGGCCGGCCTCGCGCTGGTACGGCCTGCTGCTGGCGGCGGCGGTCACCCTCGCCGCCAACCCGCGCGTCGGCGAGGATCCCGGCTGGCAGCTCTCGTTCGCCGCGGTCGTCGGCATCCTGCTGCTCGCGCCCGCCCTCCGGCGTCCGCTCGAGGGCCTCCCTCGCCCGCTCGCCGAGGGCGTCGCGGTCACGATCGCCGCCACGCTCGCCACCGCGCCGCTCCTCGGCCACCATTTCGGCTCGGTGTCGCTCAGCGGCCTGCCGGCCAACGTGCTCGCGCTGCCGGCGGTGGCACCTGTCATGTGGGTGGGCATGGTGCAGGCCGCCGTCGCCCAGCTCACCTCGGTTCCGGGCCTCGAGCGTCCGCTTGCGGAGGTCCTCGACCTCCTCGGTTCGCTCAACTACCTGCTGCTCGGCTACATCGAGTGGCTTGCCCGTCACTTCGCCCAGGCGCCCGGGGCGCGCGTGGAGCTGCCGCTCTCGTCGCGCGGCGCCGTGGCGCTCGCCTTTGCCCTGATCGGGCTCGCGGCCGTCGGCGTACGATACGTCGCGCGCCGGCTGGAGCCACGCGCCACCTCCACGGCCGCGGAGTGGCGGCGGCTGCCGGCGGCTCGCCGTCTCGTGCTCGGCGGCATCACGGCGGCGGCGGTGGTGCTCGCCTGGATGAAGGTGACCGGTCCCGGTTCCGCGCCCGAGGCCCTCACGGTCTCGTTCCTCGACGTCGGCCAGGGCGACGCCACGCTGATCCAGGCGCCCGGCGGGACGGCCGTCCTGTTCGACGGCGGGCTGCCCGAGGCACGCGTTGCCGCGCAGTTGAAGCGGGCAGGCGTGCGCCGGCTGTCGCTCGTGGTCGCAACGCACCAGTCGCGCGACCACCACGGCGGCCTCCAGGAAGTGGTTGAGCGCTACCCCGTCGACACCCTGCTCGAGAACGGCGACGGCACGCGCGACCGCTCGTTCCGCCGGATGGTCGAGACTGCGCGTTCGCGCGGCGCCCACGTGATCGAGCCGCGGCCCGGGAAGGCGCTCGCGGTCGGCGCGCTGCGGATCCGGGTCTACGGACCGCCGCCGCGGCCGCGCGCCAGCCCGCCGCCGGAGGACCCGAACCGGCGTGCGATTCCTGCGGTGGTCTCCTACGGCGACTTCGATCTGTTCCTCTCGGCCGACGCCGAGAGCGACGCGCTCGCGCAGTACCCCGACCTGCCGGACGTGGACGCGATGAAGGTCTCCCACCACGGCTCCGCCGATCCGGGCCTGCCGCAACTGCTCCAGCGCCTGAGGCCGCAGGTCGCCGCGATCGAGGTGGGGAAAGGCAACTCCTACGGGCACCCGACCCCGGCCACCCTCGCTGCCCTCGACAAGGCCGTTCCGAGCGTGTACCGGACCGATCGGGACGGGACGGTGCGCCTGACGGTCGAGGGAGCGCGCATGCGGGTGGACACCGAGAGGTAGCCACGCGGCCCCGAGGCGGCTGCCGCCCTCCGGCTACCTACACTCGCCGGCGATGGCCGACCTCAAGCCCCTCTACCTCATCTCGGGCGAGGACGACGCCAAGATCGACGCCTGGCGGCTGCGGGTCCGCGTCCGCGCCGAGCGGGAGGGGGGCGCGGGGGCGCTCGAGGCCTTCGACGCTCGCACGCAGGCCCCGGGCGAGGTCGCGGCAGCCGTGTCGGCGCTCTCGTTCGCCGAGGGCACGCGCTTCGTGCTTGCCGACGGTGTCGAGGCCTGGAAGGCGCCCGCCCTCGAGCCGCTCGAGCGTCAGATGTCCGACATGCCGCCGGACACCGTGCTCGTGCTCATCGCCCGCGGCAAGGCGCCCGCCGCCCTCGTCAAGCTTGTCGGGAAGGCCGGGGGAGAGGCGCGCGAGTATGCCGCGCCGAAGCCGTGGGAGCTGCCGAAGTGGGTGGTCGAGCGCGCTCGCGACGAGGGCCTTCACCTCGACTCTGAGGCGGCCACGGCCCTCGTGCGCACGGTCGGGGGCCGTCAGCAGCGCCTGGCTCGGGAGATCGAGAAGCTCTCCACCGCGGCGCACCCGCGGGGCCAGCTGACCGCCGACGAGGTGGTGCGCCTCGCCACCGGGGAGGTCTCGCTACGGGCCTACGACCTGGCCGACGCGCTCGTGGCCGGCGACACCGCCGCCACGCTGGCACTGGCCGAGGAGCTGCACAGCCTCGACGAGCGGCCGGCCAAGCTCATCTACCCGATCGTGCGCCGGCTGCGCGAGGTCGCCCGGGCCGCCGAGCTGGTTGATGCCGGCACTCCGGAGAGGGGCGTGGCCGCCGCCATGAAGATGCCGCCGTGGATCGCCAAGCGGGTGCTCGCCCAGGCTCGAGGGGCCGATCGCGAGGCCATCGAGCAGGCGCTCACCCAGTTCGCCGAGCTCGAGTTCGACCTGCGCCAGGGAGGCCTCGACGAGGACACCGCGCTCACGCTTACTCTGGCGCGTGCCACCGCCTGACCCCGGGGGGGCCCGGAAGCGGTGTGAGCTAGGAGCCGAGCCGCGCGCGCATACGGGCCGCCCGGGACTTCTTGCGCGCGCCGGTGTTCTTGTGGATGGCCCCGCGCGACACCGCGCGGTCGATAGTCGAGTCGAGCCCGTGGTGCTCGGTGGCGGCCGCCTCGGCCTCACCGGCGGCCACGGCGGCCTCGAGCCGGCGGAAGTAGGTCCGGACGGTCGAGGTGTAGCGACGGTTCTCCAAGCGCTCGCGCTCGGAGCGGAGGATGCGCTTCTTCTGGGATGCGATGTTGGCCATGGAGATGCGAATGCCGCGACGGGAACCAGCGCGTCGCGGCAGCGGCCTACTATAGCGGCGACTTGGGGGTAGACCAGAGCGAAGCCCTGCCGCCCGCCTCGGCCCCAGCCGAGGCCGAGCCGGAGACTCGCCCGGGCCGCCGGCTGGCCCTCAACACGGCGTTTTTCTCGTTCGCCACGGGCCTCTCGCGGGTGGCCGGCCTCGTGCGCGAGGTGGTGGCGGCGAGCTACTTCGGCGTCACCGGGGCGATGTCGGCGTTCACGATCGCCTTCCAGGTGCCGGCGCTCATGCGCGCCCTGTTCGCCGACGCCGCGCTGCAGGGCGCCTTCGTTCCGGTATTCACCGAGCTGCTCGAGAAGGGGGAGCGCAAAGAGGCCTTTCGCGTGGCCTCCGGCCTCTTCTTTCTGATCTCGCTCGTGCTGGGAGCGCTCACGGCGCTCTTCTTCCTGGTCGCACCCCTGGTGGTGCCCCTGTTCGCTCCCGGCTTCAGCGAGCCGCTCACCGACCTCACGATCAAGCTGTCCTTCCTCCTCTTCCCGATGGTGCTGCTCATCGCCCTGTCGGGGCTGGTGGTGGGCATGCTCAACTCGTTCGAGCACTTCAGCGCTCCCGCGCTGGCGCCGCTCGCGTGGAACCTCGTGATTGTCGCCTTCCTCGTTGGCCTCACGCCGGCGCTGCCGGAGGAGGACCAGATCTACGGCTACGCGATCGGCGTGCTGGTGGGCACGGTCGTACAGCTGCTCCTGCCGATGCCGTGGCTGCGCGGCCGCGGCGGCCGCTTCACGGTCAGCTTCGACTTCCGCAACCCGTACGTGATCCGGGTCCTCAAGCTGATGCTGCCCGTCACGATCGCGCTCGGCTTCATCAACTTCAGCCAGCTCATCAACTCGCTCTTCGGCACGCTGGTGCAGACCGAGGCGCCGGCGGCGATCGACAAGGCCTTCCGCATCTACATGCTGCCCCAGGGCATCTTCGCGGTGGCGGTGGCCACGATCCTCTTCCCGACGTTGGCGCGCTACGCCGCCCGTGGCGAGCGCGACAATCTACGCCGCACGATGGCCAACGGCGTGCGCCAGCTCTGCCTGCTGATGATCCCCTCGGCGGTGCTGATCGCGGTCCTTGCCGAGCCGATCACCCGCCTCGTGTACGAGCGCGGCGTGTTCGACGCCGAGGCCACCGACCTCGTGGCCGAGGCCATGTTCTGGTGGGCGTTCTCGCTGCCCTTCCAGGGCGTGTCGCTCCTGTTCTCGCGCACCTTCTTCAGCCTCCAGCGCCCGTGGGCGACGACCGCCGCCGCCGCAGGCAACCTCGTGGTGAACGCCCTGGTGGCGCTGGCCCTGTACAAGCCCTTCGGCGTGGCCGGCATCGTGATCGGCACCGTGGTGGGCACGATCACGCTGTGCCTGAGTCAGGCCTTGCTGCTGCGGCCGGACCTCGGCGGGGTGGAGGGCCGCGCCACGCTTGCCGCCGCGGCGCGCATGCTTCTCGCCGCGCTGCCGCTGGGGATCATCTCCTACCTCGTCTGGCGCGGGCTCGACGGGGCGCTGGGGCGCTCCCTGATCGCCCAGACGCTGGCGGTGGGCACCGCGATCACCGCCGGCGGGGCCGCCTACGCGGCCGGCGTGTGGGCCATGAGGGTGCCCGAGGCTCAGCAGATCGTGCGCCTCTTCGGAGGCCGCTTCCGCCGCTCGAACCGCTGACCCCGCCGAGCGCCCGCGCGGCGCGTTGCCATCATCACCCTGTAGATGGCCGCGCCCGCCCAGAACATCCGCAACTTCTCGATCATCGCCCACATCGACCACGGCAAGTCGACGCTTGCCGATCGCATCCTCGAGCGCACCGGTGCCGTCGACCAGCGCAAGCACCGCCCGCAGATGCTCGACTCGATGGAGCTCGAGCGCGAGCGCGGCATCACGATCAAGGCCCAGGCGGTGCGCGTCGAGTACAAGGCGCGCGACGGCGAGACCTACCGGCTGCACCTGATCGACACGCCGGGCCACGTCGACTTCACCTACGAGGTCTCGCGCTCGCTGGCCGCCTGCGACGGCGCCCTGCTGCTCGTGGATGCCGCCCAGGGCGTCGAGGCGCAGACCCTCGCCAACACCTACCTGGCCGTGGAGGCCGGGCTCGAGCTGATCCCCGCGCTGAACAAGATCGACCTGCCGGGCGCCGAGCCCGAGCGCGTGGCGGGCGAGATCTCGGAGGTGATCGGCGAGCCGGCCGACGACGTGATCCGCCTGTCGGCGAAGACCGGCGAGGGCGTGGAGGAGGTGCTGGAGGCGCTCGTGAGAAGGGTCTCTCCACCGGCCGGGGACACCGAGGCGCCGGCGCGGGCGCTGATCTTCGACTCGGAGTTCAACCAGTACCGCGGCGTGGTGGCCTACGTGCGCGTGGTGGACGGGGAGTTCAAGAAGGGTGAGGCCATCCTGGCCATGCAGTCCGGCACCGAGGCCGAGATCGACGAGATCGGCTTCTTCGGCCCCGAGATGACACCCGTGGACACCCTGCGCGCCGGCGAGGTGGGCTACGTGATCACGGGCATCAAGGACGTGTCGCACCTGCGCGTGGGCGACACGATCACGACCCACGCCGGCGCGGCCGCCGAGCCGCTGCCGGGCTACCGCGAGGTCAAGCCGATGGTGTTCTGTGGGCTCTTCCCGGTGGAGACCGACCAGTTCGTCGAGCTGCGCGAAGCGCTCGAGAAGCTCGAGCTGAACGACGCCGCGCTGAGCTGGGAGCCCGAGACGAGCCAGGCGCTCGGCTTCGGCTTCCGCTGCGGATTCCTGGGTCTACTGCACATGGACATCGTGCGCGAGCGGCTCGAGCGCGAGTACGACCTGAACCTGCTGGCCACGGTTCCCAACGTCGAGTACGAGGTCACCCTCAGCACCGGCGAGGAGCTGATGGTGCACTCGCCGGCCGACATGCCCGAGCGCGGTCTGATCGCCGAGATCCGCGAGCCCTACATCCGGGCGACGATCCTGTGCCCGAAGGAGCAGGTGGGCTCTGTGATGGAGCTATGTCAGGAGCGCCGCGGCACGCACGTGGACATGAGCTTCCTCTCCGAGGCGCGTGTGCAGCTCCGCTACGACCTGCCGCTGGCCGAGATCGTGCTCGACTTCTTCGACCAGCTCAAGTCGCGCACCCGCGGCTACGCGTCACTCGACTACGAGCTCTCGGGCATGCGCCCGTCCGACCTCGTGAAGCTCGACATCCTGCTCGCCGGCGACCTCGTGGACGCCCTCTCGATGGTGGTGCACAGGGACAAGGCCTACCCGGCGGGCCGCTCGATCACAGAGCGACTGCAGAAGCGCATCCCGCGCCAGCAGTTCGAGGTGGCGATCCAGGCCTCGATCGGCTCGAAGATCATCGCCCGGGAGAGCGTCAAGCCGATCCGCAAGGACGTGATCGCCAAGTGCTACGGCGGCGACATCACGCGCAAGAAGAAGCTGCTCGAGAAGCAGAAGCAGGGGAAGAAGCGGATGAAGCAGGTGGGAAGGGTGGAGGTCCCGCAGGAGGCGTTCCTGGCGGTGTTGGAGCTGGGAGACGGGGAGTAGGGCCGGTCCGCAGCGACCGGAGCCCGGAGACTTGTCCTAGACTCGGCGGCCTTCGGGGCGTGGCGCAGCCTGGTAGCGCGCACCGTTCGGGTCGGTGAGGTCCCCGGTTCAAATCCGGGCGCCCCGATTGCAGTAGTAGGAGCCCGTGTCGTCGGGTCGGGTCACGTCGAGCGATTGCGGAATCGGCCGGCGCAGCCGTGAACGATCCAACCTGCCGCGAGGCAGGCGACCGCGGCACCCAGTTCGGCCAGCCGCGAGGGCCAGGTTGTGATGCATGCCTCTCCCGGGTCCAGGCAGAAGCCACCGAAGAACGCGAATGACGCGAGATAGGCGAGGACGAGGCAGGTCAGCGCGAGCACCGCGTGCCCGGCGCTGCGAAGAACCCCTTCCCTGCCGAGAAGGAGCCCCGCCACACCCGCGAGGGGGCCTCCGAGCGCCAGGGTGACTTTGGGCAGTTCGAGATCGAAGTAGGCGCCGAACTCGCCCGGCGGGTCGGGCTGCCAGAGCAAATATCCTGCGCCCCAGCCAAGGGTCACCACCGCTGCCGCGGCGCCCCACGGTGCGTGGCTAAGAGAAGGCACGTTGGCTCGAGCGTAACTAGGTCTTCTCCGTATGCCCGTGCGGGTGTTCCAGGCGAAGTACGGTGGACGGGTGACCGTCGCGCGTCTCTCCCTGATCGAGTTCCCGGCCGACGACCCTGAGCGCGCGCGCCGCTTCTGGGAGGGACTGCTGGAGGAACGGCTCGAGGATCGTGTGGAGGGGGAGGGCAGCGGGCGCCGGACGCGAGGCGCGGGGCCGACCGTCGGGGTCCATGAGCGCGGGCGCGGGCCGGGCGATACGGCATCGCTGCCGTACTTCGCCGTCGGCGACATGGCGGCTGCGCTCGAGCGCGTCACCGAGCTGGGTGGCAGCATCGTCCACCCAGGGGAGGCGTGGGCAATCTGCCGCGACTCCGAGGGCACGCCGTTCGCCCTGGCCGCCGAGAGCTCACCCCCCGGCGTTACCTAGAGGGCCCAGCGTGCGTGCCGGCTCCACCCGACGCGACTGCTCACGCCACGGAGCGCCCCAGAGCCCGCCCCTGCGTAGACCCGGCCGCGATCACCCGGGCCCGAGGGCCCGCGTCCATCAGGTTGGGCCCCATCGCTGCCAGCGAGCCCGCGTCGGGAGAGACGGTGGTCACGCGGGCGCCCCGGCGCTCGAGCGCGAGCGCCTCGACCGCGGCGAGCGAGCGCGATAGCAGGCCGATCGCTCCGAACGGCGTCGCCCTGGTCGGCCGCAGCGATCCGGTCGGGTTGAGGCAGAGCACGCGCGTCCCGCGACCGGCCTGCGCCCGGTCCATGTTGGTGGGGCTCCAGGCGCCGCCGTCCACGTAGCGGCGACCGCCAACGGCAATCGGGCGGAACACCCCGGGGATCGCGCACGAGGCCTCGACAGCGGTGCCGACCGACGCCTCTGGCGCGCCGGGCGAGCCGAACATCACGCGGTGGCCGCTCTCGAGCTCGACGGCCGACACGAGCAGACGCCCATCCCAGCGTGCGCCCGCCCGATCGATCTCGCGGCCCATGTGTGCAAGCGACCGCCGTCCGGCCGGAACCCGGCCGAGGGCGACTCTCCGCAGCAGCGCTCCACCCGCCTCCGTCGAGCGCAGGCTGAGCACGGCGAGCGGCGCGGCGGCGGTGCCTCCCAGGGCGAGCCCGATGCCGAGCGCGCGCGTCAAGGGACCGCGCTCGCCAGGAACCTCGGTCGGGGACACGGCCGGCTGTTGCGGCAACTGGCCGAGCCGTGAGCGCGGATCGACCCCTGCCGCCAGTACGGCGGCCACGATCGAGCCGGCCGAGGTGCCCACGTAGCCCTCGCAGGCGCGGGCGTCGAAGCTGGTCGTCTCCTCCAGGCCCCCGATCACCGCGGTCATCCAGGCCTCTCCGAGGATGCCGCCGCCACCGAGCACCAACACGTCGGGGGGCTGAAAGCGTGTCATCGCAGGCTAGGCGCTGGAGGCAGTTCACGAGAACGTGCCCATAGCTCGATCGCGTCAACGCGGGAACCCCGGACGCCATCGACCAACGCATGCACGGCGTCTCGGCCCTTATGATCACGTAGATGGTCCGTTCGGCTGCCGTCCTGATCCTCATCGCCTTCGGCTCCGCATGGATCGTGCCGGTGGCTTCCGGCCAGGGTGTCGTGGTCTTCAGCTCCAACCGTTGCGACCCGGGCGAGGGCTATCCAAGCCAGTACCGGAACGAGCCGCCCACCTGTGTCGCTGGCGTGTTCCTCGTGAACGACGATGGCACCGATTTGCGACGACTGACCTCAGGCGTCTCGCCCGGGGACCATCCGATAAGCGGGGATCGGCATCCGTCATGGTCTCCTGGGGGGACGCACCTAGCCTTCTCTCGCCAGACGAATGAGTCCGCCGGCGCTTGGCGTGCCTTCGTCGTTCGATCGGACGGATCGGACGCTCACCCTCTCCTAACCGAACCGCTGCCCCCGGGATACCGCGACGAGGAGAACCTCGAATGGTCTCCGACCGGTGACCGGATCGCGTTCCACGCGAACAACTCGGACTGGACCGGCTTCCACCAGTCGATCTTCACGGTGGCCCCCGACGGTTCACGGGTTCGCCTGCTCACGACGCCGGACGAAGTGGCCTCCACCCCGGCGTTCACGCCCGATGGGAGGAAGATTGCCTACGTGAACAGCGACGACGCCAGCGTTTACCAGCGAGACCTGGACGGGTCGAATCGGATCCGGCTGACATTCGGAGACGCCCCCGTAATCGAGAGCGGCATCGCGTTCTCACCCGACGGCCGCTACATAGCCTTGACCCTCCGCCCGAGCGAGAGCCTCGAGTTCGCTCCCATCTACACCATGGCGGTCGACGGGCGCGAGCTCACTCGCCGCACGGAGTCCACCGCCTTCGGGCCGATTTGGTCCTCCCTCGGCCCCTCCCTGATCTACGGCGTGGTGCCGGGCACCAGATCGCCGACCTTCAACGGTGACGCGCACTCACAGCTGTACAAGGTGAACCTGCGCACCGGCGAGCCGCCTGTTCAACTCACCGGTCCCAACTTCATGGACGGTCGGGGAGACTGGACGTTGGCGCAGGGCGCTCTGCCCCCGGCACCGCCGGTGGATCTGACGCCGCCAGCGGTCACCGTCACGCAGGGCGTGGCGGTGAAATCGTCTGCCCGCGTGAGCAGCCGCTTGGGTGCTGGCCCGTCGGCCAGGTCGCCGCGCACCAGCCGCCTGCCGTTCCTCGCGGCCGATAGGTCGGGAATCCGGAGGGTGGACGCCGCGGTCGGCTTGCGGGTCGGCGGAGGGCGGTGCCGGCCGATGGCCGGTACCCGATTCAAAGCTGCGCGGCGATGCAGCATCCCGCTGTACAGGCGGGTGCCGAGCGGAGAGACTTGGCGGCGGTGGACCGCTGGACTGGGTGCCGGGACCTATGAGGTTCGATTCCGCACGACCGACACGGAGGGCAACTCCACACGCCGACCCGAGCGTGAGGTCGTGCGAATCCGCGGATGATCCGCGGCGCGGGCCGCGAGAGAATGCGAGCCGCCGCGCTTCTGTCAGAGGCGGCCACCTGGCCACACGATGAGCCCCGATCCGCTTAGCTGCGCCCGATGCCCGACCTCGAGTTCGACCACGTCGCCGTCGCCGTCCACTCGATCAAGGCCGCTCTGCCTCTCTATCGCGATGCGCTCGGCGGCGAGTACCTCATGGGCGGCGAGCCCGACGGCACCTGGCGCTGGGTCCAGTTCCGCTTCCCCGGGGGCGGCAAGGTGGAGCTGCTCGAGCCGCTCGCCGACGGCTTCGTCTCACGCTTCCTCGAGCGCTACGGCGAGGGCCTCCATCACGTTACGTTCAAAGCCGACGACCTGCGGGCCGCGATTCGACACGTCGAGGGGCTCGGCTACGAGCTGGTGGACGTCAACCTCGAGGACGAGCACTGGAAAGAGGCCTTCCTGCGACCGTCGAAGGCGCACGGGACGCTGATCCAGATCGCGCAGTCCTCGGCGCCCGACGACGTGGCCAGGGAGCACCTGCGGCCCTCGAACCTCGACGAGCTGCTGGCCTGACGACGACCCGAGCGCGACGCCTCTACAGGTCGACCTGCACCAAGGGCTTCTCGGTCGGCGCCGGCGCACCGCCCGCCCGCTCGCGGGTGACGAACACGGCGTCCACGTCCGAGAAGTCCTCGTCGATCGCCCCGAGACCCGTTCCGTCGGCGCCGACGGTGAACAGGGAGGCCGGCTTGACCTCCTCGCCGCGCTGCACCCAGATCTCGTAGGCCTTCCCCTTGGGGGCAGGCCGCATGCCCTGAACGCGCAGGACCGCGGTCTGGCCGTTCCGGTCGGGCAGGACGAGGCTGCCGCTGCCGCGCGTGAAGCGCGAACGGTCGACCTCGGCGGTGAGGGTACGGGAGTCGTCCTTCTCGTCGGCCTCGGTGAGCTGGTTGATGCTCCAGCCGCCGGCGGCTCCGGCAACCAGGAAGAGCGCTGCACTTGCCCACGCGGCCGTCGGCCGCAGCGCGACCGGCGGCGAACCGAGTCGGGGCAGGCGGAGGCGGCGACGCGTGCGCGGCTCTACGCGACGGGGCGCGCGCCCCGCTGAGGCAGGCTCTCCGCCCACGGCCTCCATCAGCGCGGCCTTCAGCTCCGCCGGCGGCTCGACCGGCTCGACGGCCAAGGGAATCGCCTCGGCGGCGGGGTGCAGGCGCGCGAGCTCTTCGCGACAGCTCTCGCAGCCCATCAGGTGGCGCTGCAGCGCCGTGGCTTCGAGCTCGGGCAGTGCACCGAGCAGGTACGGCGCGAGGTTCTCCTCGAAGCGCTCGTGGCCGCGGGCGGTCATGCCGCGCCTTCCAGAAGCTGGCGGCGCATCTTCTCGAGGCCGAGCCGCATGCGGCCCTTCACGGTGCCGATCGGCATCTCCAGCATCTCGGCGATCTCCGTGTGGGTGAAGCCCCCGAAGTAGGCGAGCTGGATCACCCGGGATTGGGCCTCGGGAAGCCCGTTCATGGCGGCGCGGATGCTCTGCGCCTCGTCGCGGCGCGCCACCTGGACGTCGGTGGGCTCGGACGGATCCTCGCGCTCCTCGAGTCCATCCGAGGTGGCGCGGCGGCGCTCGTGCGTCCCGTTGCGCCGCAGCGCGTCCACCGAGCGGTGATGCACGATGCTGAGCAGCCAAGAGCGGACGCTTCCGCGCGTGCGCTGGTAGCGCACGGCGCTGCGCCAGGTGGCGAGGAAGGCCTCCTGCACGATCTCCTCTGCTGTCGTGCGGTCGCCTGACATCCGGTAGGCGAGGGAGAACGCCGCGCCGCCGTGGCGGTCGTACATGGTCTCGAAGGCCGCGGTATCGCCCTGCTGCACCAGGTGCATGAGCTCCTCGTCGGCAAGTAGCTGGATTTCCTTGTGGGGCATGCCTTCCGACCCTAGATGGTTGTCTCCTGCTGACTTGCCTCGCGCCACCCGCGCGGACCCGTCAAATCGGACCAACCGCTACCCTGTTCGCGGTCAGGACGGTGATCGGATCATCCGACGAGGGCAAGTGATCCGGACCGGACAGGGGCGCGAATACCCCCATCAGCAGGCGCAGGGCCGGGCAAGCAGCTTGGTTTGACCGGAACCGAGGCGCGGAACAGGCCCAACCAGACAGCTACTCAGGAGGCCAGGTATGGAACAGACACGTCTAGAGGCGCCCGCCGAGGGCACCGCGCTCGGAGAGATCTCCCGCGATGCATCCTCGCGCAAGCGGTTTCTCAAGCTGGTAGGCGGCGCTGGCGCGGCCAGCTCGCTCGCCATCCTCGTCGCGGCTTGCGGCGGTGACGACGAGACCAGCACGACCGGCGGCGGCAGCACCAGCCAGGACACGAACACCGGCCAGTCGACGAAGGCCGACAACGGCGACGTCGAGATCGTGAACTACGCGTTGACGCTCGAGCACCTAGAGGCCGCCTTCTACCAGCAGGTCATCGACAGCGGCGAGATCACCGACAAGGCGATTGCCGAGGCCGCCAAGAAGATTGGCATGAACGAGCAGGAGCACGTCGACGCCCTCACGGCCACGGTCGAGCAGCTCGGCGGCACTCCCGCGGAGGCGCCCAAGACGAAGTTCGAGGACGTCATCGCCGGTGGCCCCAAGATGATCCTGGCCACCGCGGCTCAGGTCGAGAACCTGGGCGCAGCCGCATACCTCGGTCAGGCGGCCCTGATCAAGAGCCCCGAGATCCTGGCGGCGGCCCTCTCGATCCACACTGTGGAGGCCCGTCACGCGGCGGCGCTGAACCAGCTGGCCGGCAACAAGTTCAAGGGTGGCGATCCGCTCGTCGGATCGATTCCCGACGGCGCGTTCGCCAAGCCGATGACGATGGAGCAGGTGCTGAAGAAGGTTCAGCCCTTCATCGCCAGCTAGGACCGACCAGAGAAACGGAAAGGACTGAATATGCCCAACCAGAACCTGGCGGTCCCTGAACTGGCCGCCATCCAGATCGACGGAATGACGCGCAGCGCATTCATACTGAAGAGCGCCCTCGCCGCGGGTGCCGTGTACGGCACCGCGACGGTCGGCCCGTTCGTCAAGCAGGCGTTCGCGCAGGAGGGGGGCGGCGGCGACGTCGACATCCTCAACTTCGCGCTCACACTCGAGTTCCTCGAGGCCGCGTTCTACGACATGGCGCTCAAGGAGACGAAGGGCCTGAAGGGCGACGCGAAGGCTGTCGCCGAGCAGCTCGCCAAGGACGAGAAGGAGCACGTCGACTTCTTGACGAGCGCCATCTCCGACGCCGGCGGCGAGCCGGTCAAGGCCCCCGGAGTGCAGTTCATGGACGCCTTCGCCAGCCAGAAGTCGTTCCTGAAGCTCGCTCAGACGTTCGAGGACACCGGTGTGAGCGCCTACAACGGCGCCGGTCCGAAGCTCCAGAACAAGGACTTTCTGGCGGCGGCGGGCACCATCGTGCAGATCGAGGGTCGGCACGCGGCCCTCATCCGCTTCCTGAACGGGGTGGACGTCACCGAGGGGGCGTTCGACAAGACCCTCGAGATGGAGGAAGTCCTCCAGGCGGTCAAGCCGTTCGTCAAGGCGTAGGGCAGGGGTACAAGCAGGGCGTCCTGGGGCGCGGCCGGCAACGGCCGCGCCCCTCGTCGTTCCGCGGCCGGCAACCGGCCGCTCTCTAGACTGGGCGGCCGACCGACACGACCGAGGAGAGCAGTTGGCCGTCGACACGAGCAAGATCGGAAAGACCTATCCGCCCGCCGTCTACGAGGTGGGCACGGAGAAGATCCGCGAGTACGCGAACGCGGTCGGCGAGGACAATCCGGTGCACCACGAGCGGGAGGCCGCCACCGGCGCCGGCTATCGCGACGTGGTGGCGCCACCGATGTTCGCCGTCGTCTACTCCACCCGGGCTCTCGGGCCGGCGGTGCTCGATCCCGAGCTCGGGATCAACCTCATGCTGATGGTTCACGGCGGTCAGGAGTTCGTCTGGGGTGAGCCGGTGTGCGCGGGTGACACGATCACAACCGCTGGAAGCCTCAAGGACCTGTACGAGAAGGACGGCAAGCAGTTCTTCGTGTTCGAGTCGGTGTCGACGAACCAGGACGGCCAGGAGGTCGTGCGCGGCACCTGGACCAACATCGTCAGAGGAGGTTAGAAGTGGTCCAGGGCGAGCAGATCCCGGAGCTCAGTGTGACGCCCGACAAGTACCTGCCTCACCGCTACGCAGGCGCCTCGGGAGACTTCAACCCGATCCACATCGATCCGGAGTTCGCGAAGGCCGTCGGCCTGCCGGGCAGCATCCTCCATGGGCTCTACAGCATGGCGCTCGTGGCGCGCGCCAACGTGGCCGCGGCGGGTGGCGATCCGCGCTCGCTCAAGCGCCTGTCGGTGCAGTTCCGCGGCATGGGCATGCCGGAGCAGGAAATCGTCGTGCGTGGCACGGTGCGCGAGCTGCGTGACGGGGCGGCGGTGATCGACACCGAAGCCGAGCAGGCCGGCAACAAGATCATCCGCAACTCCGAGGCCGAAGTGGCCACCTGATAGTCCGTCCGGTGTCAGTGACGGGCGTGGAGCTCACGCCCCGACAGGCGCTCGTGCTGCGGGGCGTGGTCGAGGCCTACCGCCACCACGGCCAGCCCGTGGGCTCGCGCTGGCTGGCCGAGCAGGAGGAGGTCGGCTGGGGACCCTCCACGATCCGCGCCGAGCTCGCCCAGCTCGAGGAGCTGGAGCTCTTGCAGCACCCGCACACCTCGGCGGGCCGTGTCCCCACCGATCGCGGCTACCGGCTCTACGTCGACGAGCTGCTGGCCTCACTGCCGGGTCCCGGGCCGCTCGCGGAGGTCGAAGATCCCCGGCGGGAGCTCGACGAGGCCCTGCGGGCCACTACCGAGCAGCTCTCGCAGGTCACCAACCTGCTGGCAATCGTCTCGGCACCGCCCATCGCCACCACCACGGTCCGCCACGTCGAGGTGCTGCTCCTGCAGCCGCAGGTGGCGATGATCGTGGTCATCACCTCGACCGGCGGGGTCACCAAGCGGGTGATCAGCTACGACAGCCCGCTCGATTCCGGCCTCGTCGAGTCGGCGGCCAGCTACCTGAACGACCAGGTACGGGGCATGGGCCTCGGGGCGCGCATGCTTCACGGGCGACTGGCGGCGGCGGAGCTGAGCGAGGCCGAGCGGGGGTTCCTCGCCACGCTGGCGCCGGCGTTCACCGAGCTCGAGGAGACGGCGGAGGACACCCTGTTCGTCGAGGGCGCGGCACGGCTGCTGTCGGAGGACCGGCTTCCCGACCTCTCGCAGATCAACGAGCTGATGCAGGTGCTCGAGCACCGGGTCGAGCTCCTGCGGGTCATCCGGGCCGCGCTCGACGAGCCGCGCGTGTACCTGCGAATCGGACGCGAGAACGAGGCACCCGAGCTGCGCTCGCTGAGCGTGGTCGGGGCCCGATACGGCCTGGCGAGCCGCCAGCTCGGGGCGGTCAGCGTGCTGGGGCCGATGCGCATGGACTACGCGACGGCGATCGTCTCGGTGCGCCAGGCCGCGGCCGAGCTGTCGCGCCTCGTCGGCGACCTCTACGACGAGTGAGGGGCGACCCCTACGAGCTGCTGGGCGTCTCGCGCGACGCCGACGGCGGCCAGATCAAGAAGGCCTTTCGGAAAGTGGCGCGCGAGCATCACCCCGACGTGAACAGCGACAATCCGGAGGCGGAGGAGCGCTTCAAGGAGGTCGCCGAGGCCTACGAGATCCTGTCGGATGAGGAACGGCGCGCGGTATACGACCGCTATGGCCACGAGGGTCTGAGCTCGCGCGGCTATGCCTCGGCTGCGCAGGGCTTCGGCTCGTTCGCCGACATCTTCGACGCCTTCTTCGGCGGCGACTCGGTACGCGGAGGCCGCGGCGGCGCGGTGCAGGGCGGCGACATGGCGGTGGCCGTCGAGATCTCACTCGCCGAGGCCGCCACCGGTGCGAAGGTGGACGTCGAGTACGAGGCCGTTGTGCGCTGCGAGCACTGCCGGGGCAACCGTGCCGAGCCCGGCACGCCGATCGAGACCTGCACCCGTTGCGACGGCGCAGGGCAGTTGCGCGCGGTGTCGCGCTCGGCCTTCGGCCAGATCGTGCGCGCGGTGCCCTGCGACGTGTGCGGCGGGGACGGCAAGATCCCGAAGACTCCGTGCACCCGCTGTCGCGGACAGGGCCGGGAGGTGGCCGACACCAAGCTGAGCGTGGACGTGCCGGCGGGCATCGAGGACGAGCAGCGCATGCGCATCGGCGGCCGTGGCCACGCCGGCGAGCGTGGGGGTCCGCCCGGAGACCTGTACGTGCTCGTGCGCGTGCGCTCCGACGAGCGCTTCATCCGCGACGGCGGCGATCTGATCACAGTCGTCGACCTGCCCGCGCCGGCGGCCGCGCTCGGCACCACGGTCACCGTTCCCACGCTCGACGGGGACGAACGCGTCGACATCGTCGCGGGCACCCAGCCCGGCACGGTGATCCGGCTCTCCGGCCACGGCATGCCATCTCTGCGCGGGAGCCGGCGTGGCGACCAGCGCGTGGTGGTCAACGTGGTGGTGCCGCGCAACCTCTCAGACCGCCAGCGCGAGCTGCTGCGAGAACTCGACGAGAGCCTCGGCGAGGAGAACCTTCGGGACAGCGGGCGGGCCGAGTCCCTGCTCTCGCGGGTCAAGCGGGCCCTGAGCTGATCCGGCTGGCCATCCGGGCCTCGCCGGAGGCCGCCGAGCAGGTCCTCGCCGCCCTGATCGAGCTCGCGCCCGCCGGCTTCGAGCGCGTGGACGGCGAGGGGTTCGTCGAGTTCGCCGTGTACGGGGCGCCGGGCGAGATCCCCTCCCTTCCGCGGGGTCCGGCCGAGGTCGGGGGCGTGCCGGTCACGGTACGGGGGGACACGATCGCCGACGACTGGGCCGAGCGCTGGCGGGCGTTCCACCGGCCCGCCATGGTCGGCGGGCGGCTGTGGGTGAGGCCTCCCTGGGAGCCCGCGGCAGGGGACCCGGCCGTGACCGACCTGGTCATCGACCCCGGTGGGGCCTTCGGAACGGGCACGCATCCCACCACGCGCCTGTGCCTCGAGCTGCTGCTGGACTTGGAGCCCGGCGGCTCGCTGGTGGATCTCGGCTGCGGCTCCGGCGTGCTGGCAATAGCCGCCGCCAAGCTCGGCTTCGCTCCCGTGTCCGCCGTCGACCAAGAGCTCGCAGCGGTCGAGGCCACGGCGAGCAACGCGCGCGCCAACGGGATCGAGCTGGCCCGAGTGGAGCGCCTCGACCTGCGCCGGGACGCGGTGCCGCGGGCCGACGTCGTCGTCGCCAACCTCACCGGTCCGCTGCTTCGGAGGCTCGGCCCGCGCATCGCGGCCGCCGCCGGTGACACGGTGCTTCTCTCCGGGATCCTCGAGGCGGAGGCAGGCGTGGTGGCCGCGGCCCACGCCGGGATGGAGGAGCGCAGGCGGATCTCCTCCGCCGGCTGGAGCGGACTGCTGCTGGCGGGGCCCACGGGGTAGGGGCTCGACCCGGGCCGGCTCCGTAACCGGCGCGACCCGTCCCTGTGCCACGATTGACGCCGAGGGCATGACCGAGAAGAGCTCAAGCAACAGCGCCGATCCAGCGCCCCACGAGCGCCGGCCGCGCACCCCCGTCGGCCCCGGCGACCGGGGCTTCCACGTGAGCCCCGCGGGTGACGGCCGCGGCCAGCAGCCGGCCCAGGGTCGAGGAGGTCCGCGCTTCCCGCGCGTGGGGGGACGCTTTCTGGCCATCGTGCTCGCGCTCCTGGCCGTGAACTACATCTCCGTGGCTCTGCTGGCTCCGGCCGAGGAGCCGACCGTGCGCGTGCCCTACAGCCCCCTCTTCCTCGACCAGGTGCGCGGCGGGAACGTGGAGAAGATCTCCTCGCAGGGCGCCACCGTGGAGGGCGAGTTCAGGAAAGAGGTGCGCTACCCGCCCAACGACAAGGATGCCGAGCCGCGGAAGCGCTTCGAGACCGAGGTGCCGACCTTCGCCGACACCGACGTGCTCTCGCAGGTGTTGCGCGAGAACAGCGTGACGATCAACGCCGAGCCGATCGACGATGGGCGCGGCCTGGTGCCGACGCTGCTCTTCTCCTTCGGCCCGGTTCTCCTGCTGGTCGGGCTGTTCATCTTCCTGGCCCGGAGGGCCAGCTCGGGTGGGCCGCCGGGGCTCGGCGCCTTCACGCGGTCCAAGGCCCGGCGGGCCGATCCCGAGGCCCAGCGCGTCTCCTTCAAGGACGTGGCCGGAATCGAGGAGGCCAAGGCCGAGCTCACCGAGGTGGTCGACTTCCTGCGCAACCCCGACCGTTACTCGCGCCTGGGCGGCCGCATCCCCCACGGCGTGCTGTTGAGCGGACCGCCCGGAACCGGCAAGACGCTGCTGGCCCGGGCGGTGGCCGGCGAGGCCGACGCTCCGTTCTTCTCGGTCTCGGCATCCGAGTTCGTCGAGGCCATCGTGGGCGTGGGGGCCTCGCGTGTGCGCGACCTGTTCAAGCAGGCCAAGGAGGCGGCACCCGCGATCATCTTCATCGACGAGCTGGACGCCATCGGCCGCTCTCGCTCTTCGGGCATGGGCTTCGGAGGCGCCAACGACGAGCGCGAGCAGACGCTGAACCAGATCCTGACCGAGATGGACGGCTTCGAGTCGGACGCGACGGTGATCGTGCTCGGCGCCACCAACCGCCCCGAGATACTCGACTCGGCGCTCCTGCGCCCGGGGCGCTTCGACCGCCGCGTGACGGTGCCCGCGCCCGACCGCGAGGGGCGCCAGAAGATCCTCGACGTGCACACTCGCTCCCTCCCGGTGGCGCCCGATGTCGCGCTCGAGCGGATCGCGGCCTCGACGCCCGGCATGGTGGGTGCCGACCTGGCCAACCTCGCCAATGAGGCGGCGCTCACCGCCGCCCGGCGTGACCACAAGGAGGTGGACATGAGCGACTTCTCGGAGGCGCTCGACAAGATCCTTCTCGGCGCCCCGCGGGGCACCATGCTGAGCCCCGCGGACCGCCGCCGCACGGCCTACCACGAGGCCGGTCACGCCCTGGTCGGAATGCTCACCCCGGGTGCGGACCCGGTGCAGAAGGTCTCGATCATCCCGCGCGGGATGGCGCTCGGGGTGACGTTGTCGGTGCCCGACAACGACCGCGTCTCCTATGACCAGGGCTACCTGATGGCCCGGATCAAGGTGGCCCTGGGCGGCCGCGTGGCCGAGGAGCTGGTGCTGGGTGACATCACGACCGGCGCCGAGTCGGACATCCAGCAGCTCACCGAGATCGCGCGCCGCATGGTCGGGCGCTGGGGGATGAGCCCCGCCATCGGCCCGATTGCCGTGCTGCCCTCGGAGCCGCAGGGGCCGCTCCTGCCCGGCAGCGCCCCCTCCTCGGAGGCAACGCAGCGCACCGTCGACGAGGAGGTGCGGCGGATCGTCGACGAGTCCCACGTCCAGGTGACAGAGCTTCTCGCCGAGCACCGCGACCAGCTCGACGCCCTGAGCGAGGCGCTGCTGGAGGCGGAGACGCTCGATCTGCCGCAGGCCTACGCCGCGGCGGGAATGCCGCGCCCCTCGCGTGACGGCGACGATCCGGTGGCCATCAGCGTCCCGGTGCCGCAGGTATCCGGCTGAGGAGAGACGGCTCCCGCCGCGAATCGACCATCTAAGCTCTGGTGGTTGAGCATGGAAGCCGCCACGATCGAACAGCGGCGTCGGTTGCGTCTCCCGCGGGCCCGTCGGGCGCTGAACAGCTGCCCGGACGAGAGGCTCACCGCGATGATCGCCGACGGCGATTCCGACGCCTTCGCGGTGTTCTACGAGCGCCACCACCGTGGCCTCCTGTCGTTTTGCCGGCACACCCTCGGATCGAGAGAGGAAGCCGAGGACGCGGTGCAGCACACCTTCCTGGCGGCCTACCGGCAGCTCGGTGAGCACGAACGCACGCTCGAGGCGCCCCGTGCCTGGCTTTACACGGTCGCACGCAACCGCTGCCTGTCGGTGCTGCGCGCGCGCCGGGAGCACGGGCGCGAGTCGGCAGAGCCCGCCACCGCGGGCCTTGCCGAGGAGGTGCAGCGGCGCGCCGACCTGCGCGACCTCCTGAGTGACGTCGCCGCGCTACCCGAGGATCAGCGCTCGGCGCTCATTCTCAGCGAGCTCGGAGACCTCTCCCACGACGAGATCGCGGGCATCCTCGACCGGCCGACCCCCCAGATCAAGTCGCTCGTCTTCAGAGCCCGCTCGGCCCTGATCGAGGATCGGACGGCTCGTGATACGACGTGCGCCGACATCCGCGAGCAGCTTTCCACCCTCACCGGTGGCTCGCTGCGGCGGGGCCCACTCCGCCGCCACCTCAAGGCCTGCAGCGGCTGCGCCGACTTCCGCGAGCAGGTGCGCCGCCAGCGTGCCGCGCTCGGGATCGTCCTGCCGGTCGTGCCGACGATTGGCCTGCAGGACACGCTGGCCGCGGCCAGCGGAGCCGGCGGCGCGTCGACCGCCGGCGTGGGCGCAGCCGGCGGCAGCGGTGGGGCGGGGCTCGCCGGGGTGGGGGCGGGAGGAGCGGCCACCCCAGTCCTTGGGGCCTCGGCGGGCTCTACGAAGATCTTCGCGGGTCTCGCGCTCAAGGCCGGGACACTGAAGACGGTCGCTGTGGTGGCCGCGACCGGAACGGTGGCGGCGGGCGGCGGCGTGGCCGTCGAGCGCGCAGGCGACGCCGGCCCGAGGCCGACCTCGGACAGCCGGGCGGGCGTCCTCGTGCAGGGCGCGGATCCCCCTGCGCCGACCGAGGGGGGCCCGGGCAGTGGTCCTGCCAACGAGCAGAGCCCGAAGGCAGGCGGTCGCCCGGGGGGCTCATCCGCCGCGCGGGGCCGGCGTGATGCCGCAACGCACGAACGCCGGGCTGGCGGGAGCCCGGGGCGGCGCGAGGGGCGCAGCCACGGTCGATCGTCCCGCGCGGCGTCGCCCGGTCGCGGCCACGGGAACGGCCGAGTCGCCCAGGGCCGGGCGAAGCCGCGCGACGGCGCCGGTGGGGGAGCCCCCGCGAAGCAGGCTCGTCCAGAGCGGACCAGGCCGGACGGGAAGGCCGGCGGCCGTCCCGCTTCGCCCGCCGACACAGCACCCAACCCGGCGCCCACCCAGCGGCCTCAGAGCGCTGCCGAGCCGGGCGGCGCCGCCGCCCGTGGCCGCACCGGCCCGTTGCCCCTGAAGCCGCGCCGAGATTCGTCTTCCTAACTCTGCAACCTGCCCGGCGCCGGCGCGTTTCTCCCCCTGACAGGGAAATTAACGAAGGGAGACGCATGAGGAAGCTAGTGATCGTCTGCGGGCTTGCCGCAGCCCTCGCCGCGCCGGCTGGCGCGTCGGCCGACCCGACCGAGACCGACCGCGACAACGCGGCCAAGGAGTGCAAGGCCGAGCGCGGCACCACCGCCGCCAGCAAGGAAGCCTTCCGCGTCAAGTACGGCACGAACAAGAACGGCCGCAACGCCTTCGGCAAGTGCGTGTCCCGCACCGCCCGCGAGGAGGAGCAGCAGCGCGAGGACGCCAAGGACGAGGCTCAGCAGGAGTGCCGCACCGAGCGTGGCACGACGGCTGAGAGCCGGGCGGCCTTTGCCGCGAAGTACGGCACCAACAAGAACGGCAGGAACGCGTTCGGCAAGTGCGTCTCCCAGCAGGCCAAGGCCAACAAGGCCGAGGACGACGCCGAGGACGCCGACGAGGCCGAGGATCGTCAGAACGCGGCCAAGCAGTGCAAGGCCGAGCGCGGCACCACGGACGCCAGTGAGGCGGCCTTCGCCGCGAAGTACGGCACGAACGCCAACAAGAGCAACGCGTTCGGCAAGTGCGTCTCGCAGAAGGCTCAGGAGCAGAACGACGAGGAGGACGAGGAGGAGCAGCCCGCTCCGACCGTCACTCCGGCCGTTTAACGACGGAGTTCTCCAGGGCGGGCCGGGACGGCCTGTCCAACGCGAGGAACGAGGAGGAAGGGGGCCCCAAGGGGCCCCCTTCCGCGTTCCGGCCCCGTCAGGCCCCGGGGCCGCGAGATCGAGAAGTCACCGGCTGGGATCAGCGGAAGGCGCGCTGCGACACGAGCCCCGCGACCTCCTGCCACCAGGCGCGAGCGTCTTCGTCGCCGGCCCGGCGGATGCGCTCGCGGCAGTAGCGGAAGAGCTGCCCCGGCGCGCCGACCGCCGCCACCCCCTCGCCGGTCACCGCGAGGCGGCCGTCCTCGAGCTGCACCAGGGCACCGGGCACGCCCTGGCGCAGCCGAACCGACCGGATGACGCCAACCCCGGCCACTGAGCGTGGGTCGCCCGCGTCGCCGTCCGAGGCCCGCCAGGGCCGCACCGAGAAGATCGGCGCCCGTCCCGGAGGCCGCGCCGCTTCGATGGCCTCCACGCCGATGGGCCCCGCCCGCCAGCGATCGAACAGCCCCTCCACCTCCCGCCGTACCGGCTCACGGACGAGGATGTGCAGGCGGTCGAGGGCCTTCACGGGCGTCGATCCGCGCGGGAGCAGCGCCTGATCCTCGCGCACGATCACGCTCACCAGCGCCTCGCGCGGCAAGCCCAGCTCGCTCACGAGTCGGCCGACGATCGCGTCGTCGCCGGCAACGGGGTACTCGATCACCTCGGCGCCAAGGCGGCGGATCGTGCCCACCTCGATCAACGGCCGCGGCAGCGCGGGCTCCGTGCCGGTCACCCCCAGTGCGCGCGCCAGCGGCTCGAAGGTCGCCCCCTGTAGCAGCGTCGAGGTGAGCACGACGAAGAAGACGAGGTTGTAGAAGGAATCGTCCTGCACCCCTTCGATCACCGAGAACGTGGCCAGCACTATCGGCACCGCTCCACGCAGGCCCGCCCACCCGAGCAGCACGACCTCCCGCGCCGAGTAGCCCGCCGGAAAGACGGAGACGGCCGTGGCCAGCGGTCGGGCCACGAACATCAGGACCCCGGCGATGAGCAGGCCTTCGAAGGCGATTCCGCCAAACGCCGAGGGGGACACGAGCAGGCCGAGCGTGAGAAAGAGGGCGATCTGGCTGACCCAGGCCAGGCCGTCGTGGAAGTCGCCGACCGTGCGGCTGGCCGGGATGCGTCCACTGCCGAGCATGATCCCGGCGATGTACACGGCGAGGAAGCCCGAACCGCCCAGCGTGTCGGCGGCTCCGAAGGCCACGGCGGCAGCGGCGATCGAGGCGACCGGGTACAGGCCGCCGCTTGCCAGGGAGACGCGCCGGAAGCCGGCCACCGCCGCACGCCCGACGGCCAGCCCGACGATGCCGCCGATGGCGAGCTGGAGGACGAAGAACACCAGCATGTCCGCGAAGCCGTAGTCGGGGAGCCGTATCCACTCGATGAAGCCGAGCACGAGCACGGCGGCCACGGGATCGTTCATCGCCGACTCGGCCTCGAGGGTCCGCGCCAGCCGCCGCTTGAGGCTGGACCCACGCAGCACCGAGAAGATGGCGGCGGCGTCGCTTGCGGCCACGGTCGAGCCCAGGAGCAGACCCTCGAGGGTCGAGAAGTCGAGCAGCCAGGCGGCCGCAAGGCCGGTGACCACCGCGGTCACCAGCGTTCCGATGGCCGCCAGCGACACGCTCTCGGCGAGCACGGGCCGGATCTCCCCCCAGCCGGCGGCGAACCCGCCCTCGAAGAGGATCAGCGAGAGCGCGATGATGCCGACCGTTTGCGCCCGCTCGGTGTCGGCGAAGTCGATCAGGCCCAGGCCGTCGGAGCCGATCGCCATCCCGAGCCCCAGGAAGAGCACGAGGCCCGGCACGCGGAGGCGGCCGGCCAGCAGCGTGGCGCCGATGCCGAGCGCGAGCAGGACGCCGGCCACCAGGATGAGTGCGCCGTCCGTCAAGGGCGCCGCAGTCTAGGAGTGCCTCCTACGACCTCCGGCCGCGTAGCGTTTGGCCCCACTCCTCAACGGGCAAGAATTCAGGTCGAGGAGAGTCACGCAACCGGTTGCGGCCGCGCGTCGCGCCGAGACATGGAGGATCGATGGCTGACGCACCCAACCCGCTGCAATGGCAGGGTCGCCCGATGTTCGACAGAGACGGCGACAAGGTGGGGAAGATCGACGCCATATACGTCGACGATCACACCGGCGACCCGGCCTGGGCGCTCGTGAACACCGGCATGTTCGGCAGCCGCTCCACCTTCGTGCCGCTGCGTGAGGCCTCCGTCGAAGGCGACGACGTGCACGTGCCCTACGAGAAGAGCCAGATCAAGGACGCCCCCAGCCTCGACGCCGAAGAGGAGCTCTCACCCGACGAGGAGCGGCAGCTCTACGACTACTACGGCGTGGACTACGCGGCCGGCGCGGATCACGAGCTCGAGGGTCACGACCACGAGGGCCACGACCACGACCACGAAGACGACGACCCCGACGCGCACGATCGCGGCATCGGAGATCCCACGCCCGATCAACCGGTCGCCCCAGTGGAAGCCGGCCCCCCCTCCGGGCGGCCCGAGGTGGGCCAGACGGTGAATCCCGGTCAGCCGATCGGGGGCCAGGTGGCCGCCGGCGCGCAGCAGGTCGGCGAGAAGCGCCTGCGCCGGTACACGATCGTCACCGAGGAGGTCGTGCGCGAGGTCATCCCCGAGGACGATGATGCGCCCGGGGCGGAGCAGCCCGGTCCGGATCAGCCACCGCGCTGACCCTCGGCGAGTTCGGCCAGACCCCACAGGTCGCGCCACTCGTGGTCCGGCTCTTCGGAGCCGGGCCGCGGCTCGGCGTGGCGGTTGACCCACGCCGTGCGCAGGCCGGCGCGCGCCGCCGGGCCGATGTCGTACTTGAAGCCGAAGGCCACGTGGAGGATGCGCTCGGGGGCTGCATCGATCCGTTCCAGAGCTGTCTGAAATACGACGTCCGAAGGCTTGTAGGCGCGGCAGTCCTCGGCGCACACGATGTCGTCGAAGCGGAGCTCCAGCTGGCGCAGGGTGTGGCGGAGGATGTCGCGGTCGGTGTTCGAGACGATCACGAGTCGCAGCCCGGCACTGCGCGCCCGCTGGAGCGCGGGCCGAGCGTCGGGGAAGGGCTGCCAGCTGCGCATGGCGCGGGCGAGCGCGTCGCCGTCCGCCTCGTTCAGCCGCCAGCCGCGTTCCTCCGCGAAGCGGTTCAGGCTCGAGACCAGCACCTCCTTGTAGGAGCGGTACTCGCCAGTGATGATCTCGAACTGGATCTCCTCCCAGCGCTCGCGCAACTCGCGACCCGGGCGCAGCGGGTCGGCGCCCTTCCGGAGGGCCATGTCGTAGAGGAAGTTTCCGAGGCCGCCCTCCCAGTCGATGAGCGTGCCGTAGCAGTCGAACGTGGCAACCTCGACCTGATTCAAGCGCTTCGCTCCTTGCCTCGATGGGTGCCGGCCGCGAGTGCGGGGGTTCACTAGGATGGATACATAGCCCTGCTCGATCGCCTGAAGACTGACACCGTCGACGCCCTGAAGGCGGGCGACACGGTTCGCGTAGGGGCGCTCAGGCTCGTGACCTCCGAGTTGCAGAAGGGCCAGAAGGAGGCGCCGGACGGCGTGTTCGACGAGACGGCCGTGCTCCAGCGTGAGCGCAAGCGTCGTCTGGAGGCGGCCGACGCCTATGCCGAGGCGGGCCGCACGGACCTGGCCGAGGGCGAGCGCCGTGAGGCCGAGATCATCGAGTCGTACATGCCGCAACAGCTCTCCGACGAGGAGCTCGAGCAGATCGTGGGAGACGCCGTGGCGGAGTCCGGGGCGGCATCGGCCAAGGAGATGGGCAAAGTGATGTCGATGGTCATGCCCCGGGTGCGGGGGCGAGCCGACGGCAGGCGCGTGAGCGCCGCACTGAAGGAGAAGCTGACCGGCTGAGTGGCGGCCGTCTGATGCGCACCCAGCTCGAGCTTCCGAACGATGTCGCAGGCGAGCTTGCGGGCGCCCACGATTCGGTGATCAAGGCTCTCGAGGGGCACCTCGCGGCCGAGGTCTTCCTGCGCGGGAACATCCTCACCCTCGAGGGCGAGGAGTCTGCGGTGGCTATCGCCGAGACCGTGGTACGCGAGCTGTCGGATCTCGTCCGGCAGGGTCACGAGATCGCCCCCGGCACGATCGCCGCCGTGACCGGCGCGCTCGACCAGCACGAGAGCCCGAGCCGCATACTCGACGACGTCGTCTGGCGCCACCGCGGGCTCAAGGTCGCGCCGAAGACCGTGAACCAGAAGCACTACGTGGACGCCATCCGCCGCGAGACGATCACCGTCTCCATCGGGCCGGCCGGCACCGGCAAGTCCTTCCTCGCGGTGGCGATGGCGGTGGCGGCCCTCTCGCGACGCGAGGTCAGCCGCATCGTGCTCACGCGGCCGGCCGTCGAGGCCGGCGAGCGCCTGGGCTTCCTGCCGGGCGACCTGATGGCCAAGGTCGACCCCTACCTGCGCCCGCTCTTCGACGCCCTCTACGCGATGATGGAGCCCGAGAAGGTCAACCAGCACCTCGACCGTGGCGTGATCGAGGTCGCGCCGCTCGCGTTCATGCGCGGGCGCACGCTGAACGACTCGTTCATCATCCTCGACGAGGCTCAGAACACGAGCCCCGAGCAGATGAAGATGTTCCTCACGCGCCTGGGGTTCGGCTCGAAGATCGTGGTCACGGGCGACGTGACCCAGGTCGACCTGCCCAAGGGCAACCACTCGGGCCTGATGGTGATCGGCGACATCCTCAGGGGCGTCGAGGGCATCGAGTTCGTGCGCTTCGGTGGCGAGGACGTGGTGCGCCACAAGCTGGTGCAGCGGATAGTCGCGGCCTACGACGCCTACGGGGAGAGCGAGGCCGGCTCGACGCCGCCGCGCGGCTAGACGGGGCTCGGCGCCTCGAGCGGCCGTGGCGCCCTCGCGCGACCATCGATGAAGGAGAAGGCTCCGCCCGCGGCCGCAAACGCGGCGGCCATGTAGAAGACGGCGGGATACCCCCACACCGACGCCACCGCTCCGGCGAGCGGGGCGCCGACACCGACGCCGATGTCGAAGAAGGCCGAGAACGCGCCGAGGGCGGCCCCGCGGGAGCGGTCGTCGGCGCCCTCCAGCACGAGCAGGGCGAGGGCCGGGTAGAGCACGGAGAAGCCGGCGCCCATCACCACGCCGCCCAGCGCGGCGACCGGCCACGATCCCGCCAGGCCGATGATCACCAGCCCGACCGTCTCGGCTGCCCCGGCCGCGACCGCGGTGCGGCGGGATCCGAAGCGATCGGGCGCCCTCCCGAGCAGGACCCGCGCGGCCACGATGGTTGCCGCGAACGCGATGAACACCGCGCTGCCGCTCCCGTCGCCGCGCGCGGCCAGGTGGAGGACCACGAAGCCGGCCATCGCCGCGTAGCCGATGCTCGCCAGGGCGATCACGATGCCGGGCCTCAGGGCGGAGCGAGGAAGCAGCGGCAGCTTGGTGCCGACCGGCGCGGGTCGGTGGGCATCCGGCAACCGCGCTGCCACGAGCGCTCCGATCAGGGGGCCGAGGGCGGCGAACCCCCACACCGCGCTGTATCCGCCGAGCGCCAGCAGCCCCTCGCCGATCGGAGGGCCGAGTGCCAGGCCGCCCCAGACCCCCAGCCCGAAGAGGCCGATCACCTGCCCGCGGCGGTCGGGGGGCGCGAGGTCGACGACCCACGCCGAGCCGGCCACGACGATCGCTCCCTCGCCGACCCCGAGTATCAGCCTGGTGATGACGAGGCCCGGCACGCCGGCGGGCACGAGGTAGAGCACCCCGGCCAAGGCGATCAGCAGGGCTCCGACCACCAGCGTGATCCGGCGCCCGCGGCGGTCGGCCACCCGTCCGGCCAACGGGCGGCATATCAGCGCCGCGCCGGTGTAGGCGCCGACCACGATGCCCACCGCCAGATCGCCCGCACCGATGGGGCCGTGGACGTAGCGCGGAAGCACCGGCAGGACCGCGCCGACGGCCACGAAGCCGAGCAGGGTGGCCGCGAAGACGCCGATAAGCGCGCGGCCGTTTGGGGTGCGCGGGGAGGGCACCACGAGAGGGTAGAGATGGCCATCTGATAGACGGCTGGGCTAGCGTGAGGCGTGTCGTGGCCATCGAGATCGAGCTTGTGACGCGGGGGCGCGGAGCGTCGCGACGTCGCGGTCTCCGGCGCCTCGTCTGGAAACGGATCGCCGCACCCGGCCTGGTTGGAGTCGCCGGATCGACCGCCCGGACGGCGGGGGTGACCGACGGCCACATGGCCATCGCCTTCGTCGACGAGGACGAGATCCGCTCCCTCAACCGCGAGCACCGTGGCCTCGACCGCCCCACCGACGTCCTCTCGTTCCCGGTCGACGGCACGAGCCCGGTGGCCGGGCCGCGCGAGCTCGGCGACGTGGTCATCTGCGCGGAGCACACCGACGACCTCAAGGAGGCCGTGGTGCACGGCGTCCTGCACCTCTGCGGCTACGACCACGAGGCCGACGGCGGCGAGATGCTCGCCCTGCAGGACCGCGTGATGGCGACCCTACGGTGACGCGCAGCGGCTTCGTGACCCTGGCAGGGCGGCCGAACGCGGGCAAGTCGACGTTGCTCAACCACATCGTCGGCGGCAAGGTGGCCATCGTCTCGGACAAGCCCCAGACCACCCGCCGCGCCATCCGCGGGGTGGCCACGGGGGACGACTGGCAGCTGGTGATGGTCGACCTCCCGGGCGTCCAGCGCCCCCGCGACCTGATGACCGAGCGCATGCAGCGGCTCGTGGAGCACGAGCTGCGCGACTCCGACGCGGTCCTGTTCGTGCTGAACGGCGAGCAGGAGGTGGGCGCCGGAGACCGCTTCATCGCCCGGGCCATCGCGCGCTCGGGCCGCCCGGCCGTGGTGGCCGTGAACAAGGTCGACCTGCTCAGCCGGGCAAGGACGCTCGATGCCCTGACAGCAGCCGACGAGCTCGGGCTCGATGCCGAGATCTACCCCGTGAGCGCGCGCACCGGGGTGGGCATGCCGGAGCTGGTCGAGGAGCTGCGCGGCTTCCTCCCCGAGGGCCCGTTCATGTTCCCGCCCGAGGAGCGCACGGACATGTCCGAGCAGGTGCGCCTGGCCGAGCTCGTGCGCGAGCAGGTGCTCCGCCGCACGCGCGACGAGCTGCCGCACGCCGTTGAGGTCGAGGTGGGGGAGATGGAGGAGAACGAGGACGGCCTGCTGGTGATCGAGGCGCGCGTGTGGGCCGAGACCGAGTCCCAGAAGGGCATCCTCATCGGCTCCGGCGGCCGCATGGTGCGAGCGATCGGCAGCGCGGCGCGGCGCGAGATCGAGGAGGAGCTCGGCCGGCGAGTCCACCTCGAGCTGAACGTTCGGGTCCGCAGGGGCTGGCGGCGCGACGAGGGGTTGCTCGACCGGCTCGGCATCGAGTGAGCGCGCCCGCCCGCGCGCCGAGTGAGCGGCCGTCCGGGCGAGGCGCACCCACTTCATAGAATCGCCCGCACATGGAAGAGATCGCCTTCGACGAGCGCGGCCTCGTGCCGTGCGTCGTGCAGGACTGGCGCACCGGCGAGGTCCTGACCCTCGCCTACATGAACCGCGAGGCGCTTGAGCGCACGCGCGAAACCGGACAGACGCACTTCTTCAGCCGCTCCCGGCAGGAGCTCTGGCACAAGGGCGCCACCTCCGGCAACGTGCAGAACGTGCGCGCGCTTCGCTACGACTGCGACGAAGACTCCCTGCTGGCCCTGGTCGAGCCGGCCGGCCCCGCTTGCCACACCGGCGAGCGGACGTGCTTCTACCGCGGCGACATGGACGCGGCTCCGCACGAGGCATTGGCGGCACTCGAGCGCACGATTGCCGAGCGCCGGGCCGCCGCGCCGGCCTCGAGCGCCAGCTACACGACCGAGCTGCTCGCCGACCCGCCGCGGATCGGCGCCAAGGTCGAGGAGGAGGCCGAGGAGGTGGCGCGCGCGACCCGAGAGGAGAGCGACGGCCGCGTGGTCGAGGAGGCCGCCGACCTGCTCTACCACCTGTCGGTGCTGCTCGCCTCGCGCGATCTCTCGATCATCCGCGCGCTCGAGGAGTTGAATGGCCGTCGCCGCTAGTGCTCAGACGCTCGCAATAGGGCCGTCGCTCGAGGAGGTGCGCGAGCTCGCCACCCAGCAGCACACGCTCATCCCGCTGCGGCACACCTTCATCGACGACTGCGAGACGCCGGTGTCGGCCTACCTCAAGCTGCGCGGCACGGGGCCGTCCTTCCTGCTCGAGTCGGCCGAGCAGGGTCAGCGCTTCGGTCGCTGGTCGTTCCTCGGGGTGCGGCCGCGGGCGGTGATCCGCCTGGCCGGCGGACGCCTCACCGTCGACGGCGAGGAGCGCGCCTTCGAGGACCCGTACGCGGCCGTCGCCGACGAGCTCGCCCGCTATCGCGTGGCCCCGGCGCCGCCCGGGACGCCGCCGTTCGCCGGCGGTGCGGTCGGCCTCTTCGGCTACGACCTGGTGCGCCACGCCGAGCCGACGGTCGGGTTGCCGGGACCCGACGAGCTGCGAGTGCCGGACCTAGCCCTGATGGTCTCCGATGTGCTGCTGGCCTTCGACCACTTCACCCACGAGGTCACCGTCGGTGCCAACGTGTTCGTCGAGGACGGGGGCGCCATTGACGAGCGCTACGCCGAAGCGGTGGCCGCCATCACCGAGGTGCGCGAGCTGCTGGGCGCAGCGGTCCCCCGCGCTCGACGCCCGCGGCGGGAGCCGCCGACGTGGGCCTCCAACCTCGGCGACGACGGCTACGCCGCGGCCGTAGAGCGGGCCAAGGAGTACATCCGTGCCGGCGACATCTACCAGGTGGTGCCGAGCCAGCGCTGGAGCGCTGAGGCGCCGGTCGAGGCCTTCTCCATCTACCGGGGCCTGCGTACCGTCAATCCGAGCCCCTACATGTACTTCCTCGACTTCGAGGACTTCGAGATCGCGGGCGCCTCGCCCGAGTCGCTCGTGAAGGTCGACGGCCGCACGGCCACGCAGCGGCCGATCGCCGGCACCCGCCCCCGAGCCGGGACCGTCGAGGAGGACCTCGAGCGGGCCAGGGAGCTGCTGGCCGACGACAAGGAGCGCGCCGAGCACGTGATGCTCGTGGACCTCGGGCGCAACGACCTCGGGCGGGTGTGCCGCTACGGCACCGTCACGGTCGACGAGCTGATGGCAGTCGAGACCTACTCGCACGTGATGCACATCGTCTCCTCGGTCTCCGGCGAGCTTGCCGAGGGTGTCACCGCCATGGACGCCCTTCGGGCCTCCCTGCCGGCCGGGACGCTGTCGGGAGCGCCGAAGATCCGCGCCATGCAGATCATCGACGAGCTCGAGCCGGCGCGCCGGGGGCCGTACGGCGGGGCGGTCGGCTACCTGTCCTTCGGTGGCGACCTCGACACGTGCATCTACATCCGCTCGACGGTGGTGAAGGACGGACGCATGCACGTACAGGCCGGCGGGGGCATCGTGGCCGACTCCGAGGCCGGGTACGAGGTCAGGGAGACCGAGGCCAAGGCGGGTGCCGTGTTCGCCGCCGTGGAGCTGGCATGCCGGCAGGCCGACTGGGCGTGAGCGCGCTGGAGGCCGCCACTGGAAGCGGCAGCGCACCGGCCGCCGCCGGGCAGCGCGTGCTGGTGATCGACAACTACGACTCGTTCACCTACAACCTGGTGCAGTACCTCGGGGAGCTCGGGGCCGAGCTCGAGGTGATCCGCAACGACGCCCTCGGGCTCGACGAGCTGTGTGACCGGGCCCGCGGCGCGCGGGTGATCGTCTCGCCGGGACCCCGCGGCCCCGCCGAGGCGGGCGTCTCGGTCGCCGCCGTTCGCAGCCTGGCCGAGGACGGCGTGCCGGTGCTGGGCGTCTGCCTCGGGCACCAGGCCCTGGCTCTGGCCTTCGGCGGCAGCGTGGTGCGCGGCGATCCGGTGCACGGGAAGACCGCCCACGTCGAGCACGACGGCCGCACGATCTTCCGCGGCCTGGAGAGCCCGCTCGTGGCCGGTCGCTACCACTCGCTGGTGGTCGACCCCGACCTGCCGGACTGCCTCGAGCGCTCGGCCCACTACGGCGGCACGGTGATGGCCATGCGCCACCGCGAGCTGCCGGCCGAGGGCGTGCAGTTCCACCCCGAGTCGGTGCTCACGGGTGACGGCAAGGCCCTGCTGCGCAACTTCCTGAGCGGCTGAGCCCCTTGTCCGTCTCAGTCATGCCGGGGGCGATAGACCGGCTCGCCAACAACATCGACCTGAGCGCCGACGAGGCGGGGGCGGTGCTACGCGAGGTGATGGCCGGGGAGGTGTCCGAGGCACAGACCGCCGCCTTCCTCATGGGCCTGCGGGTGAAGGGGGAGACGGTGGCCGAGATCGTGGGCCTCGCGCGCACGATGCGCGAGCTGGCGGCGCCGGTGGCGGTCGATCGCGAGGACCTGCTCGACACCGCCGGAACCGGGGGCGGCAGGCGCACGTTCAACGTGTCGACGACGGCTGCCTTCGTAGCCGCGGGGGCCGGCTGCGCGGTGGCCAAGCACGGCAACCGCTCGGCCACCAGCCAGTCCGGATCGGCGGATCTGCTCGAGGCCCTCGGGGCCCGCATCGACCTCGCGCCGGAGGGCGTGGCCGAGTGCATCGAGTCGGTGGGCTTCGGCTTCATGTTCGCCCCCAGCCACCACGCCGCCACGCGGCACGTCGTGCCGGTGCGCAAGGCGCTCGCGGTGCGCACGGTGTTCAACTTCCTCGGGCCGCTGACCAATCCGGCCGGGGCCACGCGTCAGCTCATCGGCGTGTTCGACCCCGCCCACCTGGAGACGATGGCAGCGGCGCTCCAGCAGCTCGGCGGCGTGCACGCGCTGGTAGCTTCCAGCGAGGATGGGCTCGACGAGGTGAGCGTGTCGGGTCCGACGCAGGTGTTCGAGCTGAGGGACGGACGCGTCGAGGGCCGGACGGTCACGCCCGCGGAGCTCGGGCTCGACACCGTGCCGGCCGAGACCATTCCCGCGGGCGATCCGGCCTTCAACGCCGGTGTCACGCGCCGCGTGCTCGCCGGAGCCGCCGGCCCGGAGCGGACGCTCGTGCTGGCCAACGCCGGCGCCGCCATCTATGTCGCGGGCGCGGCTTCCTCCCTCGAGCAGGGGGTCCGAGCGGCCGAGCGGGCGATCGACTCCGGAGCCGCCGAGGATGCGCTCGCCCGCTACGTCGAGCGCACGCGCGAACTGGCCGTGGCGGCGTGAACGCGCGGCTCGAGCGGTTCGTCGATTCCACGCGGGCGGGCGTCGAGCGCCGGGAGCGCGAGGTCCCGCTCGCCGAGCTCGAGGCCGAGGCCTCGGCCCGGGAGGAAGGGCGTCCCTTCAGCGAGGCGCTGATCCGGCCCGGCACGTCGCTGATCGCCGAGCACAAGCGGCGCTCGCCCTCGGCGGGCGTGATCCGCGAGGGGGCGAGCCTTGAGGAGGTGGTCCTGGCCTACGAGCGCGGCGGGGCGGCCGCCCTGTCGGTGCTCACCGACGAGGAGCACTTCGGCGGATCGCTGGACGACCTGCGCGCCGCGCGGGCGGCCACCGCGCTGCCCATCCTGCGCAAGGACTTCCACATCGACCCCTACCAGCTGTGGGAGGCCAAGGCAGCCGGCGCCGACGCGGTGCTGCTGGTTGTCGGCACGCTGTCGGCGGACGAGCTCGCGGCGCTGTACGCCGACGCGCGCGCCCTCGACCTCGACGCGCTCATCGAGGTTCACGACGAGGAGGAGCTCGAGGCGGCGCTGGCGGTCGACGCCGACGTGATCGGCATCAACAATCGCAACCTGGAGGACTTCACGGTCGATGTGACGCGGACGTTCGAGCTGCTCACCGACGTCCCGACGGGCAAGATCGTGGTGTCGGAGTCGGGCATCGCCACGCGCCAGCAGGTTGAGGACCTCGAGCGCGTCGGGGTGGATGCGGTGCTGGTGGGGGAGACGCTGATGCGGGCGGATGACCCCGAGGCCGCGGCGCGGGAGTTGGCGCGGGCCGGGGAGGCAGGCGCTTAGGGCCTCGTGGCGGTCTGTGGCGGGGACCGCCGGGGCCGGTCGATCGCCCGTGCTCTGGCTCTCGGGTAACGCGGGGCGCTACAGCCGCTCTGCGAACTGGCGTGGCGTGAGCACGGGAGGCGAGATATCGGCGAGCTCCGTCAGATGCCTATCCCCGGAGACGATCACCTCGGCGCGCGCCGCACGCGCGAGTGCGAAACGCAAGCTCACCCGTCTACCTGCACCCGAGCCACAACTCATCCGAGAATCTCGCGAAGGTTGTCGCGGGATCGGATCCCGAGCTTGTCGTAGGCCGCGCGCAGGTGGCTCTCCACCGTCTTGATGGCCACATGGAGCGCGACAGCGATCTCGCGGTTCTTCATCCCCCTCGCGGCCATCTCCGCCACCGTACGCTCGCTCGCGGTCAGCGTCTCGGCGCCGATGGGAGTGTGGCGGCCCGCCTTCTCTCCGGTCGCCTCCAGCTCCTCCGCCGCGCGGCGGGCTACGGCCACCGCACCGCAGCGTCGGGCCAACGCGAGCCCGGCGCGCAGAGGCTCCCGCGCATCGGCGGCGCGGCGCTCGTGGCGGAGCATCGCTCCGAGCTCCACGAGGGTCGTCGCACGGAGGAGATGGGTCGGCGCCTCATCTAGAAAACGGATCGCGTCCATGAGCAGGTCGATCCCGCGGTTGCCTCCCGTCACCGCGCCCAGGGCGGCAAGGGCGCTCCCGACGGCACTCGGGGCACCCCAGCGGCGGGCCGCGACCAGCTCTTCCTCGGCGAGCGTCCGGGCCTGATCTGCCTCTCCGAGCGCGGCCAGCGCCCTTGCCGCGTAGGCGGCGGCGGGAGAGCCGGGGTTACCGGCGATCTCCCAACGGGTCATCCTTTCGCGCAGGTCGAGGAGGTCGTCCGCGCCCTGCCGCGCACGCCCTTGGGCGAGGCGGAGCTTCCCACGGCTGAAGAGGACCGGACCGAGCCAGTAGCCGTCGGGGATCGGTCCGGCCATCCCGCTCGTGACCAGCTCGCGTTCGGCGGCCTCCAGATCGTCGTACTGCACGAGCACGTCGATGAGCAGGGAACTGAACAGCGGTGCCACGGCGAGGCAGCCTCGACGTCGGGCCAGCGACAGGGCTTGGCGGGCGTCGGTCGCGGCCGCCCGCAGCTCACCGCGGCGCTGTGCGATGTACCCCCGCTCGTACCAGGCGGCCGACAGGCTTGCGGCGCCTCCGCGATTGGACGCCTCGGCCACCTGGAGCTCGTTGGCAGCCTCGGCCGCGTCGAGCTCGTCGGCGCGGGCGAGGACGAGTACGGCCTGTCCCGGCACCGGCGAGTCGGGCTGCTCGCCGAAGATACGGCCCCCTGCGAGTGCTCGCATTGCCAGGTCGGCGGCCTCCGCGGCGGGGTCGCCCAGCAAGCTGCTCCACCACGCGTGGAGCCCGAGGGACAGGCGATGCTCCGGGCTGTCTTCGACCAAGCGCCCGGCGTAGCGCTGGAAGCGCTCCCGGGCCTGGCGCGGCGGCCGCTGCGTGTAAGAGATGAGCTGCCCCTCCAGGGCCACGGCGAGCTCGAGGTCTCCCACCTGTTCTGCCGTGGCGATCGCGCGCTCGAGCACCCGGGCGGCTCGCTCGAGATCGCCGGTGCCGATCAGCCACATTCCGAGCTCTCGGCCGAGGCGCATCAGCCGTTGCGGATCAGACGCGAGCTCTTCCAGCAGCTCGGCCTCGAGCGGCGGCACGGCTGAGGCGTCCTCGGCACGCACCGCGGCGGTGAGCAGGAGCTCCAGGACGTCGGGGCGCTCGGCGTCAGGCGGTGGCTCTGCGAGGGCCCTGAGCAGGTAGGCGACGGCGGTGTCGGCGGTTCCTTCACCGAGCGCGGCGCGCGCGGCGTCCGAGAGCTGTCGCGACACGGCTGGATCGCCGCGAGGGCTGGTGGCCAGCAGATGGGCCGCCACTCGCTCGAGGGGCACTCCCTCCTCCGTCAGAAGCGCGGCCGCGCGCTCGTGCTCGCGGCTGCGGGCACCGGTGGGAATCTGGCCGTAGACGGCGTTCCGCACGATCGGGTGGACGAAGCCCAGGCGGGCGTCTGAGGTGAGGATCTGCGCCGCTCGCAGTGCATCGGCGGCCTCGGCCACGGTGGCGGGGTCGACTCCCGTCAGCGCCCCCGCCAGGCGAGGCTCGCACCCGTTCCCCAGGATCGCCACCGAGCGCGCGAGCGCACGAGCCGCGTCAGGCAGTCGCGACAGGCGCACCAGAATCGCGCGCGCGATCGTGTCGGGTACGAGGTCTCGAACACGCGATGCGTTCTCCTCCGTCGGCTGCACCTGACCGGCGGCCAGCGTGCGCGTCAGCTCCGCGACGAAGAAGGGATTCCCGCCGGTCAGTTCGCAGCAGACGGCGGCGAAGGCCGCGTCAGGCGGAAAGGCGAGGGCGTCCCCAAGGAGCCTGGACACTGATTCACCGCTCAGGGGAGCCGGGCTCAGCCGCAACGTTGCGGGGTCCGCGCTCAGGCGCGCGAGGGGGCTCTCGGCATCCACGGGTTGCGAGGCCACCGCCTGCAGCACGGGAAGCCCTTCGAGTCGGGGCGCGAGGAACATCAGGAACCGCGTGGACTCAGGATCCGCCCAGTGTGCGGCATCCACGGCCAGCAGCAGGGGCCCGGCCCGGCTCACGTTCACCGTCAGCGAGTACAGCCCGTGCAGCGTGACGAACGTGTTGGCGTCGGGCGAGGCGACGGGCTCCCCGTCCAGGCCGAGCGCCGGCCGGGCAGCCGCGGCCGCACCCTCCAGCAACTCCTCGCGCTCGGTGAACTCGGCGAGCTCGGTGATGAGGGGAGCGAAGAGCTGGCGGACCACCCCGTAGGGAAACTCTCGCTCCAGCTCGGTCGCCCGTGCTGAGAGCACGCGCATACCCGCCCGCGCACTGCGGTCCTTCAGCCGTCGCAGCAGGCGGGTCTTGCCCAGCCCCGCCGGCGCCTCGATCAGCACGGTTGCGCCCGTGCCCGCCCTGGCGTCGTTGCTCCGGGCGTCGAGCTCGGCCACCTCCCGATCGCGCTCGAGCAGAGTCGGCTCCCACTCGGGCGTGGAGGTCATGCTCTTGACTTCAGGGTCGATATCAGGGGGTCTCCCCGGTAGCGGGCTCGGCCGTACGGGGAACAATTGTCGCTCATGGGAGCGGCCCGCATGACGATCGTGCTCGTGGGTCTATCGGTTCTCACCGTCGCGGCTCCCGCAACCGCGGCGGTCGAGCGTCCGCTCAACGCCGATCTCGTCGGCGCCTTCGCCTTCGGTCCCTGCCCGCCGAGTGCACCGGCGGGTGCCCGCTGCCTGCACGACCGGGTCAGCGGCCCGATCTCGTACCTCGGCCAGTCGACCGGCGAGTTCGACGTGGTACTCGACTTTGGTGCCAGCGGCCCGGATGGCTGTGCCCCGGCGGACAAGCGAGGGTTCTTCGTCGCGGCCAACGGTGACCGGCTGGACGTGGCCGCCAGCGGCCGGTACTGCTTCGCGACATCGGCCACGACCTACGCCTACACGGTGACCGGCGGCAGCGGCCGCTTCGTCGGCGCAACAGGCACAGGCAGCTGGCTCGTCCCCGCGCCGCGGACCTTCGACGGGCGCGCGGGAGAAGGCGACGAGCAGCTGCGCGGCACGATCGCCTTCACCGAGCCCGGGACAACCACCCGCCCCAGGACGTCCGGGCGGCTACGCGTCGCCCGGATCCGAAGATCCGCTCGTCAGACGCGGGACCGACGGCTGCGGACCCGGGTCTTCTCCAATCGCCAGGGGCTCCACGGAGTGATCGTGACCATTCACCGCGGTTCTCCGAGCGGTCGCACGCTGGGTAGGTCGCGCGGCTTCAGGGTGGCCAGCAGCAGGGCGGTGGACGTGCGCCTGGGTCAGGCACTGCGCGCCGGCAGGCGTCATGTGGCCGTGGCCGTCGGCCGCGACCGCGCCGGGCACCGCGTCGAGGCCAGACGCTACTTCCGCCTGCGCCGTTGAAGCCGAGCGGGTTGGGACGCACGCCTGCCCCCGAGGAGACCCGAACCAGGTTGGCACCAGAAACGGTTCCGGTGGCAAGCTCTGGCGGGCCGACCGCGGCAAAGCGCGTGGCGGGCGCAGCCTCCGCGGTCGTGCTGTCGGTTGAGGCGCTCGGTTCGCTTTCGATGTGGGCACCCCTTCCGGTCGCCTGGTTCTGGGTCGGAGCGCGCGCGTTCGAGGCAACAGGATCGGTGGCGGCGAGCGGCAGCGTCATCTTGCTCGGCCTGCTGGCCACCGTCGTTCTAATGATGAAGGCGCTGGCCCGGCTCGACAATAAGTGGATCGTGCTGCGCCGGCGGGCCGGACACGACCAGGCGCAGGGCGCACTGACCCAGGTCGTGGTTGCCTCTGCCACGGCCGGGCTCCTCGTGTTCTCTGTCTGGTACTGGTTCCTCTCCGACGCCTACCTGATCCCGTTCATGCCGAACCAGCACTGAACGCCCGCCGGCAGGACCGGGCGGTACCGAGAAGTTGCCGTAAGTCGCACGCCACTTGTACGTCGACGCCGGGCGTAGCGACTGCGGATGACCCCGGGGCCGCGGCGCGTGAGCTGGCGCGGGCCGAGGACTAGACCGGCTCAGCCCACCAGGTCTCATCCCTAACATCGAAGCCGTGTCCACGGTGCCGGACCTCGACCCGCCGGCGGTGGCCGAGCTGGGTGCCCGCCTGGCGGCCAACGTGTCGAAGGCCGTCAAGGTGCCCGAGGAGGTTCTGCGCAACGTCCTGGTCGGACTGATCGCCGAGGGGCATGTGCTGATCGAGGACTACCCGGGGGTCGGCAAGACCGCTCTGGCGCGCGCCATCGCTCGCTCGATCCGCGCGGAGTTCGCGCGCATCCAGTGCACCGCCGACCTCCTGCCCGCCGACGTCGTCGGCACCAACGTCTTCAACCAGCGCGAGGGCCGCTTCGAGTTCCGGCCGGGCCCCGTGTTCGCGAACGTCGTGCTGGTCGACGAGGTCAACCGCGCATCTCCGAAGACCCAGTCGGGCCTGCTCGAGTGCATGCAGGAGCGCCACGTGACCGTCGACGTGCACACCCACGAGCTGGCCCGTCCGTTCATCGTGATCGCCACGCAGAACCCCGTCGAGTACGAGGGCACCTACCCGCTCCCCGAGGCGCAGCTCGACCGCTTCATGGTGCGCGTGAGCCTCGGCTACCCGAGCGCCCACGAGGAGGCCGAGATGCTGGCCGCGCACGCCGAGGGCGACAGGGTGCTGGACCTGCAGCCGGTGGCCGGCGTGGCCGAGATCCTTGCGGCGCAGATCGCCACGGCCGGTGTGTACGCCAGCGAGGCACTGCGCCGCTACGTGGTCGCGCTGCTCGAGGCCACGCGCTCGGATCCACGCACCGACCTGGGTGCCTCACCGCGAGCGGGGCTCATGCTCCTGAAGGCCGCCAAGGCACGCGCGGCGCTCGACGGGCGTGACCACGTGCTGCCCGACGACGTCCAGGCCCTCGCTCCGGCGGTGCTCACCCACCGGCTGCTCTTGGCCCCGGAGGCCGCGGGCAGCGAGCGGGAGGACGTGGTGCGGGACACGCTCGCCCGCGTCCCCGCCTGGTGATCCGAGCGCTTCTCGCCGGAGCCTTCGGCCTCCTGCTCGTGGCCGCGGCTGTGGCCTTCGACACCCTCTCGCTGTACGTGCCCGGCGTGGCACTTCTCCTGCTCGGGGCCGGCAGCGCCCTGTGGGTGACCCTGGCCTCTGCGGGCGCGCACGTCGAGCGCACCCTGGGTGGCGCCGTGGTGGAGGAGGAACAGCCCTATCGGGTCCGCATAGAGGCACGCACCGGGCCGCTGCCGGCGCCCGGCGGCGAGCTGGTGGAGCCGCTGGCGGGCACGACCCTGCCCCTCGCCGGCCGCCGCGGGCGGTGCGTGGACATCGATGTGCGCTTCGGGCGCCGTGGCCACCGGGAGCTCGCGCCGACGGCCATCGTCATCCGCGACCCGCTGGGGCTCGCCTTGCGCGAGCGGCGCTCGGCCGGTGGCGAGGTGCTGGTGCTGCCGCGCGTGGAGCCCGTGCAGCTCGCCGCTGGGGGAGGGGCCGGGGGGATAGCCGATGCTGGACAGCTCGTGTCCGCCGCGGCGGAGACCGAGCTCGACTCGCTCCGCCCCTACCGTCCGGGCGCGCCCGCCTCGCGCATCCACTGGCCGACCGTTGCGCGCACTGGCGAGATGGTCGAGCGGCGCATGGTCGCCGACGAGGATCTGCGGCCGCTCGTGGTGCTCGACGCGCGCCGCCCGGCCACCGAGGAGGCCCTCGACAGCGCGGTGCGTGCCGCGGCGTCGTTGGCGGTGCACCTGGCGGCCACCGGTGGGTGCGCGGTGCTGCTGCCGGGCGACCGGCGTGCGACCGCTCTTCCTCCGGATCTACGGCCCTGGCCGGCGCTGCACGCGCGGCTGGCGCTGGTCGAGGCCGTGGACTCCGCTCCCGCGCTCGCCCGCCTCGGTCGCGGAGGGGCGATCCTGTGGGTCACGGCGGCCGCGGGCGCCGAGCCGCCGGCCGGGCTGCGGCGGGCTGCGGCGGCCGCGCGGTACCTCGTGACGCCCTCGCCGGAGGGGGCGACGCGCGCCAGCTTCACGGTTGCGGGCTGCGGGGGCTACCGGCTCGGCAACGCGAGCCGGAGGGCGGCGGCGTGAGCGCCCACGTGGTCGGGGGCTCGACCCCACGTATTGCACCGCCGCCGATGCCCGCGACGCTCGGCGCTCACGAGCGGGCTGGCGCGCCCGCGCTGGCCCGCCTCGCGACCTTCGCGGCCCTCGCAACCTTCGCTTCCGGCCACTGGGCGGCCCTCGTCGAGGAGAGCTCGGGATGGCGCGTCCTGGCGATCGTGGCGATCGCCTGCGCGGGCGGTGCCACGCTCCTGCTCACCGGCGGCCGGCGCCTGCGCACCGCGCTGCTCGCCCGCCCGGTCGTGATCCTGCTCACCCTGGTCGCCGGGGTGGTGGCCGGCGGCCTTCCGGTGCGCCTGCTGGGGTGGCGCAACTGGGGCGAGCTCGGCGAGAACATCGACCGTGGCCTCGCCGGCGTTCCGTCGGTCAACTGGCCGTACGCCGGAAACGAGGAGTGGGTCGGCCTGACCATCCTGCTGCTCGCGCCGCTCGTGTGTGCGCTCGCCGCGGCACTGGCCTTCTGGCCGGCGAATCGAGGCGCGGGGGCGCTGCGCTCGGGAGCCCTCGTGCTGCTCGTGACGCTCTACGCCGTGGCGGTGACCGAGCACGACTTCGGAGCGGAGCTCGTACGCGGGCTTGCGCTCTTCCTCCTGATCGCCGCCTGGATCTGGCTGCCACGCGTACGGCGTGCCGACGCCGTGGTCGCGGGCTGCGCGGTACTACTGGTCGGCGGCCTGGCCCTGCCCGTGGCGGCGGGAGCCGACGGCGAGGACGCACTGGTCGACTACCGCTCCTGGCAGTGGTTCGGCGCGGACGAGGGCGCCAGCTTCAACTGGAACCACACCTATGGGCCGATCGACTGGCAGCGGGACGGCAGCACGCTACTGATTGTCAAGTCGAAGCAGGCCCACTACTGGAAGGCCGAGACGCTCGACCGCTTCGACGGTCTCCGCTGGCTGCACACCGACGCCAACGACCGCGTTCCACTCAGGTTCGAGTTTCCCGGGCGGCCGCGCCTGGAGTGGGCCGAGCGGATCGGATTCACCGTGCGCGGGCTGCAGACGAGCCTCGTGGTGGGAGCGGGCACCACCTTCGACGTGTCTGGCGCCGGCATCGTCTCCGGCAGCGCCGACGGCACGTTTCGCAAGCTCGACGAGCCACTCGAGGAGGGCGACACCTACCGCGTGCAGTCCTACGTACCGGACCCGAGCGCACGAGAGATGCGGGCCGCGGGAGCGACCGTGAGCGCTCACTTCAACCAGTACACGACGATCGCCCTGCCACGTCCCGGGGAGAACGCCCTGAACCTCGACGAGGCGGCCAGCCGCCCGGCCGCGCCGGCGCCCGAGGTGCTCACCGCGGGGGCCGGCGTCACGCCGGCGGACGCGGAGGCCGCCGAGCAACAGTTGCTCGCCTCTCCCTACGCCCGCGTCTACGAGCTGGCGCAGCGCCTGTCGGTTGGGCAGGCGACGACCTACGACATCGTCAAGCGGATCGAGTCCCACCTGTTGCGCAACTACGACTACACCGAGCGGCCCCCGAGCCAGGAGTACCCGCTGTCGGCGTTCCTCTTCGAGGATCGCCGCGGCTACTGCCAGCAGTTCTCCGGAGCGATGGCCCTGATGCTGCGGATGAACGGGATCCCCGCACGCGTGGCGGCCGGCTTCACGCCCGGCTCGTACAACGGCGAGACCGGCGAGTACCGGGTGCGCGACCTGGATGCCCACTCGTGGGTCGAGGTGTACTTCGAGGGCCTCGGCTGGGTCCCGTTCGACCCCACGCCCTCGTCGGCGCCGGCCGAGTCCCAACTCGGTGGTCCGGACATCGAAAGCGCCGCCAACCGCGACGCGGGTGAGCCGAATCCCGACTCCGGCGGGCCGGCCTTCGAGCAGTCGGGGGACACCGGCACAGCGGCGGGCGGCGGAGACGGTGGGGGGCGGCCCTGGCTCACGGCGGCGGTCGCCCTGGCAGGGCTCGGGGCGCTTGTGGGCGGGGCACTCTTCCTCCGCGCCCGGGTGCGCGCGCACCGACGGGTCGCCGCCGACCCGGACGCGCCGCTGCACGAGCTGCGCCGCGCCCTGGAGCGTCTGGGGTACGGCATCGCACCGGGCACGACGCTCGCGGAGCTCGAACGGCGCCTGGCCGAGGAGGCCGGACCGGGAGCGGCGCGCTACGTACGGCGGCTGAACGACGGTCGCTACGCGCGCACGGGGGCCCGTCCGCCGGGACGCTCCGCGCGGCGCACGCTGCGGCGAGCGCTCACCGCGCGCGGAGGACGGCTGAGACGCGCGCGCGGGTACCTCGCCCTGCCGCCGCGGCTCGGCGCGCGCTGACCGGCGCCGTTCCCGACGTCCACCGACTCTTACCGTCACTTCAGGAACCGGCTCTACAAAGTACCCAGCATGTCGCGCACCTCTCACATGATCTCCGGCGCCCTCGGCGGCCTGATCGCCGTCCTCCTGGGCGCATTGCTCGTCACGCTCGACGTGATCGACACCGGCGGGGACGAGTCGCGCCCCGCCGTCGTTCAGCAGGCGCCCGTCACGCGGCCCGTGGCGCAGGACCGCTCGAACGCCGGCAACGATTCCCGCGGGGACGCGATGACCGTCGGCGAGATCTACGACCGCACCGGCCCCGGCGTCGCCTTCATCACTGCCGAGAGGGACCAGCCGAGCGCGTCTCCCTTCGGGTTTCCCGAGGAGCGGGGCGGCACGGCCACCGGGTCCGGATTCGTGCTCGACGGCGAGGGCTACGTGCTCACCAACGCGCACGTGGTGGACCAAGCGACCGACGTGAAGGTCCGCTTCGGCGAGAACGACACCCTGGAGGCGAAGGTAATCGGCACCGACCTGTCCACCGATCTGGCGGTCATCAAGGTCGACCCGAAGGAGACCGATCTCGAGCCGATCGCCCTGGGCGATTCCAAGGCCGTCCGCGTAGGTGACCCGGCGATCGCGATCGGCAACCCGTTCGGGTTCGACCGCACGGTCACCACCGGGATCGTCTCCGCCCAGCAGCGTCAGATTCAGGCCCCGAACGGGTTCTCGATCGACAACGTGATCCAGACCGACGCCTCGATCAACCCCGGCAACTCGGGCGGCCCACTCCTCGATGCCAATGGGCGGGTGATCGGGATCAACTCGCAGATCGCCACCGGGGGTGGCGGAGCGGGCTCGGTGGGCATCGCCTTCGCGGTGCCGATCAACACGGCGAAGACCGTGATCCCGCAGCTCAAGGAGGACGGCAAGGTTGAGCGGGCCTTTCTGGGCGTGACCACCTCGCCGGTGGACAAGCAGGTCGCCGACGACCTCAACCTGCCGGTGGATGAGGGGGCGATCGTCCAGCAGGTGGTCCCCGGAGGGCCGGCCGACAAGGCGGGTCTGAAGGCCGGGGAGACCCCGCTCGCCGAGGACGTGGTGGCCGGCGGGGACATCATCGTGAAGGTCGACGGCCGCGACGTGAAGAAGCCCGAGGACGTGGCCGCGGAGATCGAGGACAACAAGCCTGGCGACGAGATCGTGGTCGAGTACTTCCGCGACGACGATCGCGAGACCGCGACGGTCAAGCTGGGGGAGCGCCCGCAGCAGCTCGAGGCGGCGCCCGAGAGCGAGGGCGGCCTGCCGGACTCGCCCAAGGATCTGTTCCCGCAGCCGTAGCGGTAGGCAGCAGCGCTTCGCGCTGAGCAGTTGGCAGTTGGCAGTTGGCGCGCGGCCCCCGCCAACCCCGCCTACTGCCAACCGGCCAACTGCCAACCGGCCAACTGCCAACCGGCCAACTGCCAACCCGGCCTACTGCCAACCCGGCCTACCGCCAACCCCGGTCTACCATCGTCCTATGACGCGGATCAAGATCTGCGGCGTTACCAACCTCGAGGACGCCGAGCGCGCTGCAGACCTGGGCGCCTGGGCAATCGGGCTGATCTTCCATCGACCCAGCCCGCGAGCCTGCGACCCCGTCGTGGCGACCCAGATCGGCCCCGCCATGCGCCGGCGCGTCGAGGTCGCGGGCGTCTTCGTGAACGAGCCGCTCGACGAGCTGACCCGCACGGCGGAGCTGTCCGGCCTATCCCTGTTGCAGTTGCACGGCGAAGAGGGCCCCTCGTACTGCGCGGAGGCGGCACGGCGCACAGGCTGCCGGGTTGTCAAAGCCGCCCGGGTTCGCGACTCGGCGGCGGTGCAGGCGCTGCGTGCCTTCCACGTCGACTACCAGCTACTGGACGCCCATTTGACCGGGCTGCCGGGCGGAACGGGCGAGACCTTCGCGTGGGAGCTCGCCAGGCTGCGCAGGCGGTCGGTGCCGATGATCCTCTCCGGTGGCCTCACCGCCGACAACGTGGGTGAGGGCATCGCGGCCACTCGGCCCTTCGCCGTCGATGTGGCCACCGGAACCGAGTCGTCCCCCGGGCGGAAGGACCATGCTCGGCTGACGGCCTTCTTCCGCGCCGTCGAGGCGGCCGACACGCCGGCCGCGCCCGAGCCGCCGGGCGAAGCCGAGGCCGCCTCCGCGCGCCCGCGGGAGACGGCCGCGTGAGCGTCGTCCCCACCCAAGCCGGCGTCGAGCGGCGCTTCGGGCCGTACGGCGGCCGTTACGTGCCGGAGACGCTCATCCCGGCCCTCGACGAGCTCGAGCGGGAGTGGATGGCGGCCCGCGACGACCCCGCCTACCGGCTCGAGCTGGACGCGTTGCTGCGTGACTATGCCGGCAGGCCCACGCCGCTCTACCGCGCGCGGCGCTTCTCCGAGGCCGCGGGTCGGCCGGTGTACCTCAAGCGCGAGGACCTCCTCCTGACCGGTGCGCACAAGATCAACAACGCCCTCGGCCAGGCCCTGCTGGCCCAGCGCATGGGCAAGCGCCGGATCATCGCCGAGACGGGCGCCGGCCAGCACGGCGTGGCCACGGCCACCGCGTGCGCTCTGCTCGGGCTCGAGTGCGTCGTCTACATGGGCACCGAGGACATGCGGCGCCAGCGCCCGAACGTCGAGCGCATGCGCCTGCTCGGCGCCCACGTGGCGGGCGTCGACGCCGGGGCGCGCACGCTCAAGGAGGCCGTGAGCGCCGCGATCCGCGACTGGGTGGCGAGCGTCGAGGAGACCCACTACATCATCGGCTCGGCGGTCGGCCCCGCTCCCTTCCCGGCCATGGTTCGGGACCTGAACCGCCCGATCGGGGACGAGGCTCGGGCACAAATGCTCGAGGCCGCCGGACGGCTTCCGGACCGCGTGATCGCCTGCGTCGGCGGCGGCTCGAATGCGATCGGCACCTTCGCCGCCTTCCTCGCCGACGAGGAGGTGGAGCTCGTGGGGGTGGAGGCCGGTGGGCAGGGGGTGGCCTCCGGACACCACGGCGCGCCCCTCACCACCGGCGCGCGCGGGATCCTGCACGGCTCGATGTCTGCAGTGCTGCAGGACGGCGACGGCCAGATCGTGGAGGCCCACTCGGTCTCCGCGGGGCTCGACTATCCGGGCTCCGGGCCGGAGCACGCACACCTCCGCGACATCGGGCGCGTGCGCTACGAGGCGGTCGACGACGCAGATGCCGTGGCGGCCTTCCGGCGCTTCTCGAAGCTCGAGGGCATCATCCCGGCGCTCGAGCCCGCGCACGCCCTGGCCTGGGTGCTTGCCAATCCGGGCGGCGAGCTCGACCTCGTAACGCTCTCGGGCCGGGGGGACAAGGACCTGTCCGAGGTCCTGGCCCTTGACTGAGCAGCCGCCGCGCCGCTGCGGCACGTGAGCGCGGATCCGGCGGTGGCCGTCGGCAGCACGCGGATCTCCGCGGCGTTCGAGGGCCACGGCAAGCGCGCCGCCCTGATGCCCTACATCATGGGAGGATTCCTCGATCTCGAGGCTTCGCGTGCGGCAGGCGAGGCCTGCGCCGACGCCGGTGCCGACCTCATCGAGCTCGGCATCCCCTTCTCCGACCCGCTCGCCGACGGGCCGGTCATCCATGAGGCGGGCTCGCATGCGCTCGCCGCGGGAGCGACGCTCGACGGAGTGCTCGACGTGTGCGCGTCGGTCAGCCGGCGCCTGCCGGTCGTACTCATGGTGTACGCGAACGTGGTGCTCTCCGACGGCCCGGAGGCCTTCGCCGCTCGGGCCGCCGCCGCCGGCGCGGCGGGCCTGATCGTGCCCGACCTGCCGCACGACGAGGCCGGGGCACTCCGTGCTGCGTGCGACAGCCACGCCCTGGACCTGGTGCCCCTTGTCGCGCCGACGACCACGCCGGAGCGTCTGGCCGAGATCGGGGCGGAGGCTCGCGGCTTCGTCTACACGGTGTCGCTCATGGGCACGACCGGCGAGCGCACGGAGCTGCCGCCGGCGTTGCCCGCCGTGGTGAAGCGCGTGCGGACGGTGACCGATGTGCCGGTGGCCGTGGGCTTCGGCGTGTCGACCGAGGAGCATGCCCGCCAGGTGGCCGCCATTGCCGACGGGGTGATCGTCGGCTCACGGGTGGTCCGAGCCGCCGGCGAGGGCGGCCCCGACGCCGTACGCGAGCTCGTGGCGAGACTGGCGCTGGCGCTGGCCTAACAGCACCCGTTGCTAGGGTCCCGGTCCGTGGCCACCGCCGACCCCATCGCCGCGCGCACCGCTGCGGACGTGGCTCGCAGCTACTTCGAGGCCATCGCCGCAAAGGACCTCGATCGGGCGGCGGAGCACCGTTCACCTGAGGTCGTCGCCGACATCGTGCCGGCCGGCATCCTCCGCGGGCCCGCCGAATACCGCGCGTTCTTCGAGGAGATGTTCGCCGCCTTCCCGGACTACGAGCTGGTGATCGAGGACATCGTGGGCGGCGAGTCGACCGCCGCGGTCAGATGGCGCTGGTCGGGCACGTTCACCGGCGCAGCCTTCCAGGGCGTCGAGCCGACCGGCCGGCGGGTCGAGACGCGCACCGTGGACTGGATCGAGCTGGACGGAGAGGGTCGCATCGTCCGGGTGACCGCCTACTTCGACGGCATGGAGTTCGCCCGCGGGGTGGGCATGATGCCGCCCAGGGACTCCTCGGCGGAGCGGGCCATGCGCGGTGCCTTCAACGGAGTCACCAAGGTGCGCTCCGCCATCGCCGAGCGGCGCGGGGGTTGATCTTGGGCGTGATCGTCGCCTTCACCGCCGGACTGCTCGTGTGGATGGCCGCCTGGGCGTTCGGAGTGAAGGCCATAGACGCCTTCCTCGTCACGATCGCGATCACCCTGGCCGCCGTCACTGCCCGCACGGTGATGCCGTTCGTGAAGGAGCAGCTGGGGCGCGAATAAGCACTGGTGGGGCGCGAGTAGCAACTCAGCCGAAGAACGCCTCCGCCGCGGCGTAGTCCTCGTCGGGCACCAGCCGCAGCTCCCTTACCGCCTCGGCGAGCGGCACGAGCTCGATGCGCGTCGAGCGCAGCGCGGGCATCGTGCCCCAGCGCCCCGCGTCGGCCGCGTCGATTGCGGCAAGGCCCAGGCGCGTGGCCAACACGCGGTCGTAGGCGGTCGGCGTGCCGCCGCGCTGCACGTGGCCGAGCACGGTGGCCCGCGCCTCGAAGCCGGTGCGGGTGGCGATCTCACGCTCGAGCCGCTGGCCGACTCCACCAAGGCGCTCGTGGCCGAACTCGTCGCGCTCGCCCGTGACCGTCTCCATCGTGCCCTCGAGCGGCGTGGCTCCCTCCGCCACCACCACTATCGAGAAGAAGCGCCCGCGTTCGTGGCGGTGGCGCAAGAGGCGGCAGACCTCGTCGATGTCGAAGGGCCGCTCGGGGATGAGGATCACGTCGGCCCCCCCGGCGATTCCGGAGTGCAGGGCGATCCAGCCGGCGTGGCGGCCCATCACCTCGACGATGAGGATGCGGTTGTGGCTCTCGGCGGTGGTGTGCAGGCGGTCGATGGCCTCGGTGGCCACGTGCACTGCGGTGTCGAACCCGAAGGTCACGTCGGTGCCGCCGAGATCGTTGTCGATCGTCTTGGGCACTCCCAGGATGGGCAGGCCCGCATCGTGGAGCTTCGAGGCCGCGCCCAGGGTGTCCTCGCCGCCGACGGCTATCAGCCCGTCGAGCTCGAGCGCCCCCATGACCTCGCGCACGCGATCCGCGCCGTCCGCGCGCGCCAGGGGGTTGGTCCGGGAGGAGCGAAGAATGGTGCCGCCGCGTGGCAGGATGCCCCGGGTGGACTCGATGGTCAGCTCCTCGGAGTCCCCTTCGAGCGGCCCCCGCCAGCCGTCGCGAAAGCCGACGATCGTGTGCCCGTGGCCGACGATCCCCTTGCGGACCACCGCACGGATGACGGCGTTCAGCCCGGGGCAGTCGCCACCGCCGGTGAGGATGCCGACCCGCACGGGCCCCAAGATACCTTCGACCGCATGTCGAGCGCGGTCTTGCCGATTGTCCCTTGCCGGGCACCGAACCTGGTCGTAGAATCCGGCTTCCGCCGCACGGCGGGCTTGCGCGTGTGGCCGCGGATACGTAGAGTGCCGCGCAAATCCGGTGTTTCTTCGAGGAGGGAAAGCTTTTGCGCATAGGTAACTACAGGCTCGTGGCGTGTGTGGTCGGGGCCCTGGCGATGGGCACGACCGTGGCGGCGTGCGGCGATGACGACGAAGGCGGCGGCGGCGGCGGTGGGGGCACCGTCTCGGGCAAGGAGCTGACGATCTACTCCAGCCTTCCGCTGCAGGGCACGTCGAAGGAGCAGTCAGAGGCCGTGATCAACGGCGAGAAGCTCGCCCTCAAGCAGGTGAACAACAAGGTCGGCGACTTCACGATCAAGTACGAGTCGCTCGACGACTCGACCGCCCAGAACTCGGGCACGGCCGATGAGGCCAAGACCGCTCAGAACGCGCGCCAGGTCGTCCAGGACGAGTCGGCGATCTTCTACCTGGGCGAGTTCAACTCGGGAGGCACCAAGGTGTCACTCCCGATTCTCAACAAGGCAGGGATCCCGCAGATCAGTCCCTCGAACACCTACGTGGGCCTGACCACCGACGAGCCGGGCTCCGAGCCGGGCGAGCCGGACAAGTACTACCCGGCGGGCACGCGCACCTACGCCCGCATCGTTCCCAAGGACACGATCCAGGGCGCGGCGCTGGCCAAGGTCATGCAGGAGGACGGCTGCAAGACGGTGCACATATTCAACGACAAGACCACCTATGGCGCGGGACTCGCCAAGAACGTCGAGTCCTCGGCCAAGGAGCTGGGGCTCGAGGTCACCGGCAACGACGGCACCGACCGCAACGCACCGAACTACCGCTCGCTCGCCGAGCCGATCACCGCTGACTGCTTCGTGGGCAGCGGCGTGACCGGCGAGAACTACGTCCAGGTGTTCAAGGACGTGGCCGCGGCTCAGCCCGACATCAAGCTGTACGGGCCCGACGGCGTGGCGGAGTCCGCATTCACGAACGAGAAGGAGGGCGGCATTCCCGCGGACGTCGCCGACCGCACCAAGGTGACGGTTGCCACGCTCAGCGCCGAGGAGCTCAAGAAGGCCGGCGCCGCCGATGCGGAGTCGTTCTTCAAGGAGTTCGAGGCCGAGTACGGGGACGCGACGCCCGACCCGTACGCGATCTACGGCTACGAGACGATGAAGCTGGCGCTCGACACGCTCGAGGCCGCGGGCCCGAAGGCCAACGACCGCAAGGCGGTGATCGACCAGCTCATCAACAAGACGAAGGGTCGCCAGAGCGTTCTGGGCACCTACGACATCGACGAGAACGGCGACACCACCCTCACCGACTACGGTCTCTACACGATCAAGAACGGTGAGGTCGAGTTCAGCAAGGTGATCAAGGCGGAGGGCTGATCACCCTTCTCAGTCCGGGGACCAGGGCGGGCCGTTCGCGGCCCGCCCTGCCGTCCGGGAACCGCATCTAGAACACCATGGAAGCCGCCTCAGTACGCGCTCCGACCGCTCCAACTCCCCGGGTCGATGCCTGGGAGCTGATCTCGAAGTACGGCCTCATCGCCCTGCTGCTCGCCTTCCCGCTCCATTACGCCCTTGTAGACCTCATCAATGACGGCAACCTGGTCCGGATCGGTAACAACCTCGTCGCCGGTCTTTCGAACGGGGCCATTTGGGCCCTGGTCGCGCTCGGCTACACGCTCGTCTACGGGATCATCGAGCTGATCAACTTCGCCCACGGAGAGGTGTTCATGATCGGCTCGTTCGTGGCCTTCGGGCTGTGGACCTCCATGGGGCTCAGCGCCACGACTGGAGTTCTCGGCTTGATCGTCGGGCTGCTCGGGGTGCTGCTGGTTAGCATGATCGTGAGCGGCACCCTCAACGTGATGATCGAGCGGGTGGCCTATCGACCGCTCAGGAACGCGCCCAAGCTCGCACCACTCATCACGGCGGTTGGGGTGTCCTTCATCCTCCAGAACGTCGGCATCCTGTGGCTCGGGGCCTCGTCGAGGAGCGTGCCCGACCTCATCAGGAGCCAGAAGGAGCTGGTCGATATCGCCGGGATCTCGATTTCGCGCGGCGACCTGCTGGCGCTCGCGGTCACGGTGCCGCTCGTGTTCCTTCTCACCTCGTTCGTCTCTAGGAGCCGGCTCGGCAAGGCGATGCGGGCCACCGCACAGGACCCCGAGGCCGCGCGCCTAATGGGCATCAACGTGGACACGACGGTCTCCCTGACGTTTCTCCTCGGTGGTCTGATGGCGGGCGCAGGTGGGCTGATCAACGCGCTCTACCAGACCTCTGTCTGGTACTTCCAGGGCTTCACCGCCGGCCTCATCGCCTTCACCGCCGCTGTGATGGGCGGCATCGGAAATTTGAGGGGGGCGGTGCTCGGCGGCTTCATCATCGGGATCGTCCAGCAGATCTCCGACAACCGCGCTGACCAGCAGGGCATCCTCCCAGGCCTCGGCGGCGACTGGACTCCGGCGGTCGTCTTCTTCTTCCTGGTGATCGTGATGGTCTTCAGGCCCCAGGGTCTGATCGGCGAGGAGACGCGGGAGGCCGGATGAGCGGAATCCGGCAGATCGGCCGCTGGCCCCACATCAACCTGGCGGTCGGCCTCGTGCTCTTCCTGGTGCTCGCGATCGTGCCGCTCAGCCTCAACCCGCTCAGTACCTTCCTGGGCACGTGCATCGTCGCCCTCGCGTACACGGTCATGGGCCTTGGGCTCAACATTGTGGTCGGATTCGCGGGTCTGCTCGACCTCGGGTACGTGGCCTTCTATGCCTTCGGCGCCCTCACCGTGGGCTGGTTCGGCTCCGACCACTTCACGGCGATCAATGGCGAGAAGGGCATCCACGTCGGAGTGAGCGACTTCGTGCAAAACCTGCCCGGCATCCATCTGAACTTCATCCTGATCCTCCTGGCGGCGATCATCGTCACTGCCGTGGCCGGCGCGCTTATCGGCCTGCCCACCCTGCGCCTACGCGGTGACTACATCGCGATCGTGACCCTGGCCTTCGGTGAGATCATTGGCCGCTTTGCGCAGAACGGCGACGAGGTCAAGATCGGCGAGTACGCCTTCAGCAACGGGCGCCAGGCCATCTCGCCCACCGACCAGATCAACCTGCCCTTCTTTGGGGAGCTCGACTCCTTGACCACGATCCGCCCCTACTACTATTTCGTGCTGGCGCTGGTAGTGGTGGTGCTGTTCGTGAACTTCCGCCTGCGCGACTCGCGCCTCGGCAGGGCCTGGATCGCCATCCGGGAGGACGAGGTGGCGGCGTCGAGCATGGGCATCCCGCTCGTCAAGACCAAGCTGCTGGCCTACGCGGTGGGCGCGGCCTTCGGAGGCATGTCGGGCGCCTTCCTCGGGTCGTTCCTGCAAAGCGTGAACGGCAACCAGTTTCAGTTCGGCTTCTCGATCTTCATCCTGTCGATGGTGATCCTCGGCGGACTCGGCAGCATCTACGGTGTGGTGCTCGGGGCGATCGCGCTCACTTTCGTCGACCGGCTCCTATTGCCCGACGTGATCAATCCGCTCGGCAAGAACCTCGGCCTCGACTTCAACGTCACCGACATCAACTTCGGGATCTTCGGATTCATCCTCGTCCTGATGATGGTGATGAGGCCACAGGGCCTGATCCCCGAGCGGCGGCGCAAGTTGGAGCTCGCCGACGGCGTGACCTCGGGCGAGCCGACGATGATCGAGGCGCGGGCGTGAGCGAGCCGGCACGGCCGGTCGAGGACCTGCCGACGCCGACGAACCCGCAGACAGGGGAGAACGGCGGGGGCGCACCCGCCGGCCCACTGCTTACGGCCGAGGGCGTCACCAAGGCCTTCGGTGGACTGCTGGCCGTCGACAACGTCGACTTCGCCATCCCGCCGTTTTCGATCGTTTCGCTCATCGGACCGAACGGGGCGGGCAAGACCACGTTCTTCAACATGCTCACCGGCCTCTACAAGCCCACGGTGGGGCGCATCGCCTTCGCCGGCCAGGACGTGACCGGCAAGCGCCCCGACAAGATCACGGCGCTGGGGGTGTCACGCACCTTCCAGAACATCCGCCTGTGGGGCACGATGAGCGCCGTCGAGAACGTGATGGTCGGCCAGCACGTGCGCACCAAGAGCGGGCTGCTCGGCTCGATCTTCCGGCCGCCGAAGGTCCGCCGCGAGGAGAAGGAGTCGCGCGAGAAGGCCCGGGATCTGCTCGCCTACGTCGGCCTGCGCCCACAGCAGTTCGACGAGCTGTCGGTGAACCTCTCCTACGGCGACCAGCGCCGGCTCGAGATCGCCCGCGCACTCGCCTCGGACCCGAAGCTGCTGCTGCTCGACGAGCCGACCGCGGGGATGAACCCCAACGAGTCTTCCCAGCTCACCGACTTCATGCGCAAGCTGCGCGACGAGCGCGAGCTCACCATCCTCCTGATCGAGCACGACATGAAGGTCGTGATGAACGTGTCCGAGAGGGTGACCGTGCTCGACCACGGCCAGAAGATCGCCGAGGGGGAGCCCCAGGAGGTGCGCCGGAACCCGCAGGTGATCGAGGCCTACCTCGGGAAGCAGGGCTGAAGTGCCGCTCCTGGAGGTCACGGACATCCACACCTTCTACGGCAACATCGAGGCGCTGAAGGGCATATCGCTGGTGGTCGAGGAAGGCGAGTGCGTGACGTTGATCGGCTCGAACGGCGCCGGCAAGTCCACCACCCTGCGCTCGATATCCGGACTCTCTCCTCCGCGGGAAGGATCGATCCGCTTCGAGGGCGAGGAGATCGGCGAGACGCCACCCCAGGAGATCGTCCGCAGGGGCATCTCCCAGTCACCGGAGGGGCGCCACACCTTCCAGCGCATGACCGTCCGCGAGAACCTCGAGCTCGGCGCCTATCTGCGCAAGGACTCGCGCGTCGAGGGGGACATGCAACGGGTCTTCGACCTCTTTCCGCGGCTGAAGGAGCGCGAGCGACAGAAGGCCGGCACGATGTCCGGCGGCGAGCAGCAGATGCTCGCGATCGGCCGGGCGCTGATGGCCGAGCCCAAGCTGCTGCTGCTCGACGAGCCCTCGATGGGCATCGCCCCGATCCTCGTCGAGCGGATCTACGAGACGATCGCCGAGATCAACCGCCAGGGCACGACCATCCTCCTCGTGGAGCAGAGCGCGAGCTTCGCACTCGACGTGTCCAAGCGCGGCTACGTGCTCGAGACCGGGCACGTGGTGCTCACGGACGAGTCGGACCGCCTGATGGCCAACCCCGACGTCCAGAAGGCCTACCTCGGCACATGACGCTCCCGATCGCCCTGCTCGGGGCCAAGGCGCTCTACCTGCTCTTCCTGTGGCTCGGCTCCGCCATCCTTGCCTCGGCGATCTCAGAGCGCAAGGGCTACGGCGAGAAGGCCGGGCTGGTCACGGGGCTCCTGATCAGCGCGCTCGCGGTGATCGTCTGGCTGGTCTGGCCGGCCAAGTCGGCCTCGCGCTGGAAGGTCCAGGGTCCGCTCGGGCGCGGAGGCGACGGCAAGACCGTGGCCGAGGCGCGGGCGGAGGGCGCGGGCGAGCAGTCGGGCTAGCCCCGGCCGCGGGACCGTAGGTTGCCCCCGCGAGAGAGGAGGTCGGCTGTGGTACGGTCGCCGTTGCGGCGCCGTGCCGCCGGCGGGGGCCACAGGGGGGGAGTCATGCGTCGCAGCCATGCGGTGATCAAAGTGCTCGGTGTGACGGCGATGGTCGGCGTCATGCTTGCGATCGCGCCCGCGCCGGTGGTCGCGCAGGACGGCGGCTTCGACGTGACGATCCGGCGCACCGACCACGGAATCCCCCACATCGAGGCTCGCGACTACGCGGGCATCGGCTACGGCTACGGCTACGCGTTCGCCGAGGACAACCTCTGCGTGATAGCCGACTCGTACGTGACCGTGAGTGGCGAGCGCTCGCGGTTCTTCGGGCCCGACAAGAGTTGGCGCTTCCAGGGCAACACGTCCCTGAATAACAACCTCGAGTCCGATTTCTTCTTCAAGCGCGTCGTCGACGATCGCGTGGTCGAGAAGCTGGTCGACGCGCCGGCGCCACAGGGACCGCTCCCGGGAGTCCGTGAGCTCGTCCGCGGGTACGCGGCGGGCTACAACCGCTACCTGCGGGACACCGGCGTCGATCGCCTGCCCGACCCGAACTGCCGCGGAGCGGACTGGGTGCGCCCCATACGAGAGATAGACGTCTACCGGCGCATCTATCAGATAGCGCTGGTCGCGTCGGGCACCGCCGCCATCGAGGGGATCGCGGGAGCCCAGCCGCCGGCACCCGGCGACACCGCGGGGAGCGCAGGGGCCGCTGCGCCGAGCCGCGCGGAGGTCGATGCGCTGCGCACCAAGATCGGCAGTATCGGAGCCGGGTCGAACGCCTACGGACTCGGGCGCGAGGCGACCGACAACGGCAAGGGCATGCTGCTGGGCAACCCGCACTTCCCGTGGGACGGGTCCGAGCGCTTCTACCAGGCGCACGTCACGATCCCCGGGAAGCTCGACGTGTCCGGGGCGAGCCTGTACGGCGTGCCGCTCACCCTGATCGGCTACACGCGCGGGTTGGCCTGGAGCCATACCGTCTCGACCGCCTTCCGCTTCACGCCGTTCGAGCTCAAGCTCGTGCCGGGCTCGCCCACGACCTACCTCGTGGACGGGCAGCCGCGAGAGATGGAGCGCGACCGCGTGACCGTGCAGGTCCGCACCGGCGACGGTACGCTCGAGCCCCGCAGCCGCACGCTCTACTCGACCGTGTACGGGCCGATGTTCACCTCCATCCTCGAGCAGGAGCTGTTCCCCTGGGCGCAGGGCCAGGGCTACGCAATGGGCGATGTCAACGCGGCCAACTTCCGCTACCTGAATCACTTCTTCGAGACCAACCTCGCCCAGAGCACGCGCGAGTACGACGCCATCCACCGCCGCAACCAGGGGATCCCGTTCGTCAACTCGATAGCGGCGGACTCCGCCGGTGAGGCCTACTACGCGGACCTGTCCGTGGTACCCAACGTGACCAACGAGAAGGCGACCGAGTGCAACACGCCGCTCGGCCGCGCGCTGTTTGCCGCCGCGCGCCTGCCCGTGCTCGACGGGTCGCGCTCGGCCTGCAACTGGGGCACCGACCCGAGCGCGATAGAGCCCGGGATCTTCGGGCCGGAAGAGCACCTGCCGTCGCTCTTCCGCGACGACTACGTGGCGAACTCCAACGACTCCTATTGGCTGAGCAATCCCGAGCAGCCACTGACCGGCTTTCCGCTCATCATCGGCGACGAGGACACCACGCGCTCGCTGCGCACACGGCTCGGTCTCGTCCAGATCCAGCAGCGGCTTGCCGGCACCGACGGACGGCCCGGCAACCGCTTCACGCTGGCCCAGCTCCAGGACACGGTCTTCGGCAACCGCCAGCACGCCGGCGAGCTGTGGCGCGACCGGCTGGTCGAGCTGTGCTCGTCCAACCCCGTTCTCGCCGGCTCGCAGGGCCCGGTGAACGTTGCCGAAGCGTGTCCCGTGCTGGCCGCCTGGAACCTGCGCAACGACCTCGACTCGCGCGGATCGATCCTGTTCCGGGCCTTCGCCCTGCGAGCGCTGGCCATCCAGGGCGGGCCCTACAGCGAGCCGTACTCCTCTCAGGACCCCGTGAACACGCCCCGCGGCCTGCGCACCGAGGACCCGCGTGTGCGCCAGGCGTTCGCCGACGCCGTGCAGGAGCTGCGCGACCGCGGGCTTCCACTCGACACCCCCGTCGGCGTCGTCCAGAGCGAGCCGCGAGGCAAGGAGCGGATCCCGATTCACGGCGGGCCGGGCGAGGTGGAGTCAACCTCGCTGTTCGAGATCGGCGAGTTCAACGTCATCCTCGACTTCTTCTCCGACGGCGACGAGGGAGCCGACGTCGACTACGGCTCGAGCTACGTCCAGGCCGTGCAGTTCGTCGACGGAGCGTGCCCGGTCGAGCCGCGGACGATCCTCACCTACTCGCAGTCATCCAATCCGGAGTCGCCGTTCTTCGCCGACCAGACGCGCATGTTCTCGCAGAAGCGGTGGGTCGACGTGCCCTTCTGCCGCGACGACGTGCGCGCCGCCACGCGCAGCACCCTGCGGCTGCAGGGCGCCGGCAAGAAGCCGCGGATGCGCCTGTCGGTACGGCCGCGGCGAGCCCAGAGCGGCCGGCGCACCCGCTTCTCCTTCCGCGTGACCACTAGCGCCGGGGCGCCGCTGCCCGGTGCGACCATCCGCTTCGGTGGCCGGCGCGTTCGCACGGGGACGGGTGGACGCGCCGCGCTCGCGAAGCGCTTCGCTCGAGTCGGCGTCCACCGCGCAGGGGCCAGCCGGTCCGGGTACCGGTCCGCCGTGGCGACTGTGCGGATCGTGCGCCCGAGTCGTGTCGTGCGCGGGGATCCGCGCTTCACCGGCTGATATCGAGTCCCGTTCGTCAAGCGTCCCGACGCGGCGGGGCGCTACAGGCGGCGACCTCTAGGCGCGGCCCGTCGCCTGACGCAGCGCCTGCTCCAGGTCCGGCTGCCGGAACTCGTAGCCGAGTTGCTGCAACCGGCGCGGCATCACGCGTGCTCCCGTCGTCACGATCGAGCCCATCTCCCCGTACCGGGCCTTGATCGCGAAGCCGGGCAGCGGCATGAACGCCGGCCGGCGCAGCACCCGACCGAGCGTCTTCGAGAGGTCGCGGTTGGTCACGGGCTCCGGCGCGGTCAGGTTCACGGGCCCCGAGGCCTCCTCGTGGTCGAGGCAGTGCAGCAGCGCTCCCACCTCGTCTTCGAGGTGTATCCACGGCACCCACTGACGCCCGCCCGCGACCGGACCTCCCACCCCGAGCTTGAAGGGCGTGAGCATCTGGGACAGCGCGCCGCCCGACTCCGACAGGACCACTCCGGTGCGGGCGCGCACCACGCGCAGCCCGATCTCCTCTGCCTCACGCGCGGCGTTCTCCCAGCCCACGCACACGTCGGCGAGGAAGTCGCCCTCCGCTGCAGGGGTGCGCTCGTCGACCGGCTCGTCGTCCCGGGGGCCGTACCAGCCGGTGGCCGATCCAGAGACGAGCACCGACATCCGAGCGTCGGCCGAGCGCAGCCCGGCCACGAGATTGCGGGTGCCGAGCACGCGCGAGTCGCGGATCGCCCGCTTGGCTTCGGGGGTCCAACGCTGCGCGACCGGCTCCCCGAGGAGGTTGACGACCCCCTCGCAGCCCCGCAGGGGGTCGGTGGGAGCCGTCTGCGAGTTGGGGTCGGCCCACGTGTGCGCCTCTACGTCACCCAGCGCGGTGCGCGCCTTCTCGGCGTCGCGCGAGAGGGCCACCACCTCGTCGCCGCGCGCTTGCAGGGCGGCCACCAGCGCGCCGCCGACCCCGCCAGTGGCGCCGGTCACGGCGACCCTCATGACAATCCCCTGATGGGCGTCAGACCGCAGCCGCCGGGGTGCCGGCCACCCCGTCGACCTCGGCCTCGCGCGCCACGGCCGCCGCCACCTGCACGCTCACGTCGCGGTTGAAGACGCTCGGCACGATGTACTCCTCGGAGAGCTCCTCGTCGGCCACCGTGGCCGCGATGCCCTGGGCAGCCGCGATCTTCATCCGCTCCGTGATCCTGCGGGCGCGCGCGTCGAGCGCGCCGCGGAAGATGCCCGGGAACGCGAGCACGTTGTTGATCTGGTTCGGGTAGTCCGAGCGCCCGGTTGCCATCACGCGCACGTAGGGGGCGGCGTCCTCGGGCCGCACCTCGGGATCCGGGTTGGCCATCGCGAACACGATTGGATCGGGGTTCATGCGGCCCAGGTCGGCGGCCTCGATCAGCCCGGGCCCCGACAACCCGATGAAGACGTCGGTTCCCTCGAGCATGTCGGTGGGCGAGCCACCGCGGCACTCCTCGTTGGTGTTCTCGGCAAGCCACGTCTTCGGCACGTTCATCGTCCCGTCCTGGTGGTCGGCACGGTCGCGGTGGATTGCACCGCGGCGGTCGCAGGCCACGATCGATGCGATCCCCGAGTTGATGAGGATCTTCGAGACGGCCACGCCGGCGGCGCCGGCACCGAGCATCACGGCCCGGAGGCCCTCGACCCTGCGGCCGGTCAGCCGACAGGCGTTCAGCAGCGCGGCGAGCACCACGATCGCGGTGCCGTGCTGGTCGTCGTGGAACACCGGTATGTCGAGCTCCTCGATCAGCCGGTCCTCGATCTCGAAGCAGCGCGGTGAGGCGATGTCCTCGAGGTTGATCCCGCCGAAGGTGGGGGCCAACAGCTTGACCGTGTTCACGATCTCATCCGGATCGGTGGTGTCCAGGCAGATGGGGAAGGCATCCACGTCGGCGAACTCCTTGAAGAGCATGGCCTTGCCCTCCATCACGGGCATGGCGGCCGAGGCGCCGATGTCCCCCAGGCCGAGCACGGCCGTGCCGTCGGACACGACGGCCACGGTGTTCTTCTTGATCGTGTACTCGGAGGCCTTAGCGGGGTCGTCGTGGATGGCCATGCACACGCGCGCGACGCCGGGCGTATAGGCCATCGACAGGTCGTCGCGGGTCTTCAGCGGGGCGGCGAGGCCCGTATGGACCTTGCCGCCGCGATGCAGCTCGAACGTGCGGTCGGTCGCCTCGGTCACCGTCACGCCCTCGACGGCGCGGGCGGCCGCGGCGATCTGCTCGGCGTGATCGGACCCCCCGGCCATCACCGTGATCACGCGCCGGATCCGCTGCTGACCGACCTCGACGGTGTCGATCCCGCCGATCGATCCGCCGGCGGCACCGATCGCGGAGGCCAGGCGGCCGAGCGTGCCGGGCTGCTGCTCGAGCTCGACCCGCAGGGTCAGGGAGTACTGTGCGCTCGGCGTCGGTGCCATATCAGCTCGGTTCTCCCATAGGACGGCCGCCGGAGCGGCGCAGGCGCGGGATCATATAGACGGCGGTGTGCCGCCCGGCAGGCCGTCGCACGGCTGCGCTTCCGCGTCCGGCGCGAGGAGGCGAGCCGGCACCGCCTCTCCATAAGATGGTCCCGGTGGCCGGCGAGACTCCCCGCGAGCTGTTCCTGATCGACGGCAACAGCCTGGCCTACCGCGCCTTCTACGCGCTCCCGGAGACGATCGCCACCTCCCGCGGGATGCCCACCAACGCGATCTTCGGGTTCGCCTCGATGCTCGTGAAGATCCTCACCGAGCACGGTCCCAAGCCCACGCTCGTGCTCTGGGACGCCGGCATGTCGGGGCGCAAGGAAGAGTTCGGGGAGTACAAGGCGCAGCGCAAGGCGCGCCCCGACCTCCTCAAGGAGCAGTGGCCCCATCTACATCCCCTGGTCGAGGCCTTCGGCTACACCAACGTGAAGGTGCCGGGCTTCGAGGCCGACGACGTGATCGCCACGCTTGCGCGGCAGGCCCGCGAGAAGGGGATCGACACGATGATCGTCACCGGCGACCGCGACGCCCTCCAGCTCGTGGAGCCGGGCGTGCGCGTGATGGCCACGAGCCGTGGCATCACCGATACGAAGGTCTACGACCGCGAGGCCGTGGTCGACCGCTACGGGATCGGCCCGGAGCTGATCCCCGACTTCATCGGCCTGAAGGGCGACACCTCGGACAACATTCCGGGCGTGCCGGGGATCGGCGAGAAGACCGCAGCCCAGCTCCTCCAGCAGTTCGGCGACCTCGAGACGGTGCTGGCGAGCGTTGACCAGATCTCGGGCGCCAAGCGCAAGGAGAACCTGACGAACCACGCAGACGATGCCCGCGTCTCCAAGCAGATCGCCACTGCGCAGCGCGAGCTGGACATCGACATCGACCTGGCCGAGTGCATGGCCCGGGAGCCCGATCGCTCTCGCCTGCGGGAGGTCTTCCGGGAGTTCGAGCTGCGGGATCCGCTCAGACGCCTCGAGGAGGCGCTCGGAGACGAGGACGGCGCGGCTCCGCGCGAGCGCCCGGCGGTGGAGGTCACGGTGCGCGCGGCCGAGGTGCCGGCCGGCGCCCTCGGCCAGCTCCGGGGCAGCCTGCTGACGCTCGTGGCCGACCGCACTCCGTCCCAGCCGGTCGAAGAGGCGGCGCCTGCCGAGCTGAACGGGGCGGCCGAGGCGGACGAGCCGGCCGAGCTGGGCCAGCCGGCCGAGGGCGACGAGCCGGCCCAGCTGACCGAGATGCCCGCTCCTGCCGCCGCGGGTGCGGCGGTGCCCACACCGCTCGCGCCGCTGCGCTTCGCCGCCTACGCCGGCGGCGAGGAGGCGCTCGTCGGAGAGGCCGAGACCGTGACCGCCCTGGCGCTGTCCTGGGGCGAGCGGCCGGTCGTCGCCCACGACTGGAAGGCCGCCCTGACCGGCGAGGAGCCCGTCGAGGGGCCGCCGCTCGAGCACGACACGATGGTGGCCGCCTACCTGATCGATCCCGCGCGCCGCACCTATGCGCTGGCGGAGCTCGCAGAGCAGGAGGGGATCGGCGCGCGAGTCGAGGGCGGGGACGGGCTCGCCCCGCTCGCCGAACGGGCCGTGATCACGCGTCTGCTCGCCGAGCGCCAGCTCGAGCGCCTCGAGGAGGACGGGCTCACGAGCCTCTTTCGCGACGTCGAGCTCCCCCTCGTCGAGGTGCTCACCGCGATGGAGCAGGTGGGGGTCGAGCTCGACACCGCGCACCTGGGGCGGATCGCGGCGAGCTTCGAGGATCAGATCATCGCGCTCGAGCGGGAGATCTACGAGCTCGCCGGCGAAGAGTTCACGATCGGCTCCCCGCAGCAGCTCGCCGAGATCCTGTTCGTGAAGCTGGGCCTGTCCAAGAAGCGGCGCGGCAAGACCGGCTTCTCCACCGACGCGCGCGTGCTGGCCGCGATTCGCGGCGAGCACCAGATCATCGAACGGGTCGAGCGCTGGCGTGAGCTGACCAAGCTGAAGAACACCTATCTCGACGCGCTGCCCGACATCGTCGATTCCCGCAGCCGGTTGCACACGACGTTCAACCAGACCGCCGCCACCACCGGACGGCTCTCGAGCACCGACCCGAACCTGCAGAACATCCCGATTCGCACCGAGACGGGGCGCGAGATCCGCGCCTGCTTCGTCGCCGAGAAGGGGTGCCGGCTGATCTCTGCCGACTACGGGCAGGTCGAGCTGCGGGTGCTTGCCCACATCGCGGGCGAGGAGGTGCTGCGCGACATCTTCCGCCGCGACGAGGACGTGCACACCGCCACCGCGGCCGAGATCTTCAAGGTGGCTCCCGAGCAGATCGACGCCGGCCTGCGCTCCAAGGCCAAGATGGTGAACTTCGGCATCGTGTACGGGCTGTCGGCCTTCGGCCTGGCCGACCGCCTGCAGATCCCCCAGGAGGAGGCCGCCGAGTTCATCGAGCGCTACCTCGGTCGCTTCCCGAAGGTGCGCGACTTCATCGAGCAGACGATCGCCGGCGCCACCACCGACGGCTACGTGACCACGCTGTTCGGCCGCATCCGGCGCATCCCGGAGCTGCGTGCGCGCCAGTTCCAGACTCGCCAGCTCGGTGAGCGCCTGGCCGTGAACACCGTGATCCAGGGCACGGCGGCCGACATCATCAAGGTGGCGATGGTGCGCTGCCACCGGGCCCTTGCCGACGCCGGGTTGCGTACGCGCCTCGTGCTCCAGATCCACGACGAGCTGCTGTTCGAGGCGCCGGAGGACGAGGTGGAGCAGGCGTCCGAGCTCGTGCGACGGGAGATGGCCGGCGCGTTCGCGCTGGACCCGCCGCTGGCGGTTGACGTTGGTAGCGGTAGCAATTGGTTGGAGGCGAAGTGAGTTGGCAGGTGGCAGTTGGCAGTTGGCCGACCCGCGTCCGACCCTCGGCCGTTGCCAACTGCGAACTGCCAACTGCCAACCCTGACGTCGGCCCAGCCGATGGATAGAGGCGCGGCAGCTCTCCTGACCGTCGTCGTCGGCGGCTTCATCGCCCTCCAGGCGCCGATCAACTCGATGCTCGGCCGCTCGGTTGGCACGTTTGCGGCCGCGACGGTCTCCTTCTTTTTCGGCACGCTGCTCCTGATCGGCATCACGCTCGTGGTGGGGGGCGGGTTCGGGCGGCTCGAGGGCGTGCGCGACCTGTCGTGGTACTACCTCACCGGGGGGATTCTGGGCGCGGCCTACGTCACGACCGTGCTGGTGACCGTTCGCTCACTCGGCGCCGGAGGCGTCACGGCCGCGACCATCGCGGGACAGCTCTCGATGTCCGTGGTCATCGACCGCTTCGGCCTGCTGGGGATCGAACAGAAGCCGCTGTCGGCGACGCGGATCGTGGGGGTGGTCCTCCTGGTGGTGGGCACCTTCCTGGTGGTGCGGGAGTAGCTCACCAGGTTCTCGCGATGCCCCTCTATCCCGGGCGCGCCTGCTTCGCGGCCGTGAGCGTCAACCCCGTCCGAAGCAACTCCTCGACGAAGGCCCGGACATCATCGTCGTGGACGCGGGGGACCGGTTGTTCCATGACCCCATGAGGCGGTCGGGGTGCGAACTTCGCCCCCCCTTGGGCAAGGGAAGTTCGCCTGCTTCACTCCTGAGGTGACCGGAACGCCCGCCATCGACCGCCGCTCCATGGGCGTTCTCACAGCCGGGCACCTGTTTGCCGACGTGAGCCAGGGTGCGGTGCCCGCCCTCCTGCCGTTCCTGGTCGCCGAGCGCGGGTACTCGTACGCCGCGGTGTCGGCGCTGGTGCTGGCCGCCACCCTCTCGTCGTCGATCGTCCAGCCGCTGTTCGGCCACCTTTCCGACGGGCGGCCAGCTCCATGGATGATGCCCGCCGGTGTGGGTCTCGCTGGAGTGGGGATCGCCATGGCCGGCCTGGCGCCCACCTACGCCCTCACCTTCGTATGTGTTCTGCTGGCCGGCCTCGGGGTGGCGGCCTTCCATCCCGAGGCCTCGCGCCACGCCAACTACGTGTCGGGGGAGCGGCGTGCCACCGGAATGAGCTTCTTCGCGGTGGGCGGCAACGCCGGCTTCGCGCTCGGGCCGATACTGGTCACTCCCCTGGTGCTCGTGCTGGGGCTCAGCGGAACCGCCCTCCTCGCCCTGCCGGCGTTGGTCATGGCAGCGGTGCTCATGCGGGACCTACCGCGCCTGCGGTCGTTCCGCCCGTCGGCCGCCGCGCTCAGGGCCGCGCGCGGGGGTCAGGTCGATAGATGGGCGCCGTTCGCGCGCCTCGGAATGGTCGTCAGCCTCAGGTCGATCGCCTTCTTCGCCCTCGTGACGTTCGTGCCGCTCTACTTCGTCGCGGACCTGAACACGTCGGAGGCCACCGCCAACGCCGCCCTCACCACGATGCTGGTGTGTGGGGCGATCGGAACGCTGATCGGCGGGCGCCTGGCCGACCGCGTCGGTCGGCGGGCGGTGCTCGTCACGTCCCTCGCCGTACTCGGGCCGGCCATCCTCGTGATGCTGGTGTCTGGTCCGGTGTTGGCCTTCGTGATGCTCGCACTGATCGGTGGGGTGACGGTCGCGACCTTCAGCGTGACCGTGGTCATGGGGCAGGAGTACCTGCCAGGTCGGCTTGGCATCGCCTCGGGAGTCACGCTCGGGCTCGCGATCGGCGTGGGGGGCGTGGTGGCGGCGCCGCTCGGACTGCTCGCGGACGCCGTCGGGATCCGGACCGTGCTGGCCGGGGTCGCGGTGCTGCCGCTGCTGGCGCTCGGGCTCGGCCTCACGCTGCCCGGCACCGGGGTCAGGCGGGCAGGCGAGCGTGAGGATGTGGGCAGGACGCCGGTGCTGGGTCCCACCTCGGCCTGAGCGGGCGCGCCAGAGCAACGAACGGCGAGTGCCGCCCTCGGCGAGCGCCGGAGGTAGTCTGCTGAGCGTGGGGGACGGCGCGAGAAGGTTCCTCATGGCCGTGGCGGCCGTGGTGGCCACCCTTGCGGGAACGTCGACGGCGAGCGCTGCCGCAGCGCCGGTCACCGTCGACGCCGGCGGCGGCACCGAGCTGCGCGTCGAGAGCGAGCCGTTTCGCCTGGTGATTACCGACGCAGCGGGTCGCGAGACCGTGGCCACGGTGCCCGGCCGCGAAGGCCCGCCGGTGCGGGTGCCGGGCATCGACGGACCGCAGCCGCTCGAGCCGGCCGGACCGCTCGGCGGCTACCCGGCGCTCGGCTTCGTGGTGGGGGCACGGACCGGCTCGACGATCCCGGTCGGCTTCTTCTCGGGCAACCGGTTGTTCGGCGCCGAGGCCGGCGGGCTCGTGTCCGTCACCGGCGTGCGCGGCGCGCGACGCACCGCTCAGGGAGCCGAGCTCGAGCTCGACACCGACGGTCCGGTGGCCGCTCCGGCCACGCTCACCATCGCGCGGCTGGCCGGCGGCGGAGTACGGCTCGACCTCAGGCCGCCCGCCGGGCTCTCGGCGATCTCCTCGGTCTTCACGCTGGCCTCCCCCGAGGGCGAGGGCCTCTACGGCCTGGGCGCCCGCAAGGACGCCTTCGACCAGCGCGGGCGCCTGCGCAACGTATGGGTCGAGCAGCAGAACGCGGGCTCGGGGCCATTCGAGCCCGTCACCGGCACCGATCCGACCGGCACCACCGGCGCCGAGTACACCTTCCCGAACGGCGCCCAGGCCGCCTACTACGTGCAGGCCGCCCTGCACGGCAGCCGCGGCTGGGCGGCGTGGGTGGGCCAGAGCGAGCTGTCGCGCATCGACCTCGCGAGCTCGCGGGGCGACGCCGTGCGCTGGGGCGTCGCCAACCCCGAGCTCACCCTGTTCCTGGCCGGTGGCGGGCTCGAGCGGGCGTCGCGGTCCTACACGGCCTCGGCCGGGCGAGCCCCGGCGCCGCCGAAGTATGTGTACGAGCCGTGGATCGACGTGATCAACGAGGGCGAGGGGGAGGCCGCCCCCAACGGCGCCCGCTTCGACGGCGGTCCGCGCGTGAAAGCCGACATCGAGGAGGTGGTGAAGAAGTCGCGCGAGCTCGACCTGCCGATCGGCGTGATCGGTGTGGAGGGCTGGCACAAGGTGCCGGACGGCGAGCGCTTCTTCCCCGCTCTGCGCAAGCAGGGCTTCCACCTGTCGGCCTACTGGAACCCGTTCACCGCGCCCAACAGCGAGGTCTACCCCGAGGCCCTCGCCAAGGGCCTCTTCATCAAGACCCCGAACGGCGACCCGTATCCGATCGTGACCAACCGCAACAACGTGAGCTTCGTGATCGATTACTCCCACCCCGCGGCCGCGGAGTTCTGGAAGCGCCAGATAGACCGCTCGAGCAGGCTCGGCTTCGAGGCCTTCATGCACGACTTCGGCGAGTTCGTAACCGAGGGCATGAGATTCCACAACGGCCAGCCGGTGGAGACTGAGCACAACGCCTACCCGATCGCCTACCACCGCGCGGCGCGTGCCGCGCTCGACTCCTACGCCGCCGAGCACCCGGGCTTCAAGCCCTTCTACTACGTGCGCTCGGGCTACTCGGGCGTCGGCGGCGGTGAGGGCGTGGTCGGCTCGACCCCCAGCGTCTTCCCGGGCGACGAGACCACCGACTGGTCGAAGGGCTCGGGCATCCCCTCGGTCATTCCCGCGATGCTCAACCTCGCCCTGGGCGGCTCCTACACGTTCACCACGGACGTCGGCGGCTACCTCGACCTGTACTCGCCGCAGACCACACCGGAGCTGCTCGTGCGCTGGTCCCAGCTCGCCGCGTTCACACCGGTCAGCCGCATCCACAACTCGACGATGAAGGGCAGCGTCTACCCGTGGGAGCGGGATAGGCAGACGCTCGAGGTGTACCGCCGCTACGCCAAGGCCAAGGTGCGGCAGATCCCGCTCGTGGACCGGCTGTCGAGGCAGGCGGCGCGCACCGGCGCGATCGGACCGGTGCGGCCGCTCGTGCTCGACGACCCGTCGGTGGCGGCGCGCTCGGTGAAGGACGAGTGGCTGCTGGGCCGCGACCTCCTGGTCGCGCCGGTGGTCGTGGAGGGCGCAACGAGCCGGCGCGTGTACCTGCCGGCGGGCGCCCGCTGGGAGCGTCAGGTGGTCGGGGACGACGGACGGCTGGTGCCCACGGGCGATGTCTCGAGGGGAGGCGCCACGATCACCGCGCCGGCGCCCATCACCGACATCCCGATCTACCGCCGGGTCAAGCCGGCGCAGCGGGGGCGCCCGGCGCCGCGGGGGCGGCGGCCCGACCGGCACCCTGCTCGCCGCCCCGCCGGACGGCCAACGCCGCGCTTTACTGGCTGATTCGTCCTCAGCCCTGAGCGGGCTCGGGGTGAGCTTCTCCTCGCTGGGGGGTTGGGCGAGAAACGACACCAGGAGTGTCGAAACCAGCCCAACCCCTCCCGAGCCCCGATTTCATCCTCGCGGTGAGCTGCCGGAGCGAGTCACGCGCCGCCCCAACCGCCGGCGTGCATCAGGATCCGCACGCTCTTCTCCACCACCGCTGCCACGGCGGCGACCCCGGCGGTGGCCGCGAGAGTCGCCGCCACCTTCCGGCGACCGCTGTTCAGGAAGATCGCCAGCACCAGCGCCACCAGCAGCTCGAGTCGCATGGCGGCCTCGGCCGCCGGGCCGAAGCCCTCGCTGAGGTACACGATCGCCTCTCCGGCGAGCGCCCCGCACAGCAGCGCCGCGGCGCCGATCCGCAGCCACGAGGGCCCGCCGCGCCAAGCCGCACCCGCCGCGCCGAACACCCCGCCCGCCACCGCGCCGAGCGATCCCCACCCCACGATCATGGCCGCCGAGTAGAGCGGCCCGTAGTGCCGCTCGATGCCGGTGCCGATGAAGTAGTAGGCCACGACCGCCGCCACCATCAGCAGGCCGCCGTGTGCCGCGCCCTCGAGCGGCCGGCGGGCGAAGACGCCCACGGCGAAGGCGGTGGCGAGCCACGGGACACCGAGGGTGAGCACCCAGCGGACGACGTCGGGGGAGTACTTGGTGGCCCTGGCGGCGGCGCCGAGAGCCAGGCCGATCAGAAGCGCGCGCAGAAGACCGAGGCCAGCGGAGGACCAGTCCGGTCGAAAGCGTGCCCCGTCCACCGTCCCCCGTGCCCCGTCCACCGTCCCCCGTGCCCCGTCCACCGTGCTGTCAGGCAACCGCGCTCAGCTCCTCAGGAGCCCCCACGTCCGCCCCGGGCTCACCGCGCCGCGCGAACTCCGGCGGGGTAACCCGAAAGTAGTGCCCGAACGACCAGTCCACGAATCGCTTGCTGCCCATGATCCGGATCGCCGGCGCCAGCAGCCGCGGCGGCACCCTGGGGACGAAGCGCTGGGTGTTCAGCATCCAGCGGTACTTCCACTCGTGGGCGTCGCTGAAGTCGCGGTAGCGCCGCAGCGCCTCCGCGCGCGTGCGTCGGCCCTCGATCACCGCGCGCAGCTCGCGCCCGCTCGCGATGCCGAAGTAGAAGGCGGTGCGGATGCCCTCGGCGGTCAGCGGCAGGCAATGCCCGGCGGAGTCGCCGACGAAGAAGATGCCGTCGCCGGTGGCGGCGCGGATCTGGTGCGGAATCCAGTTGCCCTGGTAGCCCCAGGGCTCGGTGCCCAGGTCCTCGGCCAGCTTGTTGGTCGTGTCCTTCACGTGGAAGCGCGGGTCGAAGGAGCCGAGCCCGATGCGCACCTCGTCTTCGGCCGGGAAGCTCCAGCCGTAGCCCGCCGGCACGTACTGGCGATCGATCCAGATCTCGAGCTCGTCCCCCGAGCCCGCGGGATGCACCTCGAGCCCGCGCGACAGCGGGGCGTCCGGCGGCTGATGGTCCTGCCCGCCGGCGAGCACCCGGCGCCAGCCCATGGCGTCGACGATCAGCGGCGCGGTCAGGTCGCCCCGGTCGGTGTGCACCGTGTCGCCCGTGCGGCCGTTCACCTTCGCGGTCTCGAACTCGAAGTCGCCCTGGTCGGCCAGCAGTGCGCACAGCGAGCGGTAGTCGAAGGTCGAGAACGTGAACGGGAGGGGGTAGGGGACGCTGTTGTGCGCGGTGTGGATCACGAGCTCGCCGAACGTCTGCAGCAGCGAGGCCTCTAGCCCCATCACCCGCAGCCACTCGGTGGGCGCGGCACACGCCGAGGTCTGCCGCTCGCCGATCTCGTAGCGGTCGATCACCATCACGCGTGCGCCGGAGCCGGCAAGCTCCCGCGCCACGGACAGGCCCGCGAAGCTCGCCCCGCAGATCAGGACATCGGAGTCGCCCGACAGGGCGGTGCGGTCGTTGCCGCGCTTGGTGCGTCGTACTGGCACGGAGGTCAGCGTAATCAGGTCCCCCGCTCGCCGAGCCGTCGCGAGGCCACGGTTGGCTCCCCGGAGCCGCTAACCTCTCCCGCTCGTGCCAGACACACAAACGCTGACTCCCCCTCACGTCGTCGAGGGCTCGGGCGGACTCCTGCTCGAGATCGACGGCCAGATAGTCCCGAACTACGACGCCACGATCGTCCCCTTCGAGGAGGGCGACGTGGTCACGGGCCTCGTCGTCCGCATCGATCGCGACGAGGTGCTGGTGGACATCGGGTTCAAGTCCGAGGGCGTCATCCCCTCAAAGGAGCTGTCGATCCGCAAGTCGGTCGACGCCCACGAGGAGGTGGAGATGGGGGAGGAGGTCGACGCCCTCGTTCTCACCAAGGAGGACCAGGACGGCCGGCTCATCCTCTCCAAGAAGCGCGCCCGCTTCGAGAAGGCCTGGCGCCGCATCGAGGCCGCCGCCGAGTCCGGCGAGCCCGTCGAGGGCAGCGTGATCGAGGTCGTGAAGGGCGGCCTGATCATCGACCTCGGCGTGCGCGGCTTCCTGCCGGCCTCGCTCGTGGACATCCGCCGGGTGCAGAACCTCGACGACTTCCTCGGTACGAAGATCGAGTGCAAGGTGATCGAGCTCAATCGCTCCCGCAACAACGTCGTGCTGTCCCGCCGCGCGGTGCTCGAAGAGGAGCGCAAGGAGGTCAGGCAGCAGATCCTCGACCGCCTGCAGCCCGGCCAGGTCGTGGAGGGCGCGATCTCCAACATCGTCGACTTCGGCGCCTTCGTCGACCTCGACGGCATCGACGGCCTGATCCACATCTCCGAGCTCTCGTGGAGCCACGTGAACCACCCGTCGGAGATCCTGTCGATCGGTCAGACCGTGCCCGTGAAGGTGCTCGACATCGACCGTGAGCGCCAGCGCATCTCGCTCGGCCTCAAGCAGACCCAGGAAGACCCGTGGCAGCGCGTCATGAACACCTACAGCCTGGGTGACGAGCTCGAGGGCAAGGTCACCAAGGTCGTGAGCTTCGGCGCCTTCGTCGAGATCCTCGACGGGGTGGAGGGGCTCGTGCACATCTCCGAGCTCGCCCAGCACCACGTGGAGAACCCGCGCGAGGTCGTGAACCAGGGCGACGAGGTGAAGGTCAAGATCCTCGAGATCGACTCCGAGCGCCGGCGGCTCTCGTTGAGCGTCAAACGGGTCGAGGGTCAGGACCTCCCGCTCCGTGATCTTGGCGAGCTCCAGAGCACCGAGGGCATCGACGGGGACGACCTCGGCGACGTTCCGGAGCTCGAGCTGTCCGACGACGTGTTCTCGGGCGCCGGAGAGATCCCGGCTCACGTGGCTGACGGTTCCGACGAAGATGCACCCGCTCCGGCCGTGAACGGCGCAGGGGACGAGGAGACCGCTTCCGAGGCCGCGGCGCCCGCGGAGGGCGTGGCGACCGCTGCGCCCCCCGCCGAGGCCACCGAGCCCGCCGAGCCCGCCGAGCCCGTGGAGGAGTCCCCCGTTGCCGCGGAAACCGTGGACGGCGAGAGCCCTGCCCCCGCCGGCGAGGACGCCGAGAGCCCTCCCCCCGCCGGCGAGACCGGCGATGACCCCCTCGCGGTCGCCGCCAACGGCGCTGAGGCAGTCGAGCCCGTCGACGAGCCGCCCGCCGACGAGGCCGCCACGCCGGAGGGCGCAGGCAAGAGCGGCTAGCGGTGCCGGGCGAGCCCGCGTCCGCGCGCGTGCCGTTCGTGGGGTTGACCGGGGGTATCGGCGCGGGAAAATCGGAGGCGCTGGCCGCCTTGGAACGGCTGGGCGCCGCAACGCTCTCCAGCGACGCGGTGGTGCACGAGCTCCTGGCCACCGACGAGGTCCGCGACGTGCTCGTGGAGCGGCTGGGTCCCGAGATTGCCCCTGAGGGCCGGGTCGAGCGCGGCGCGGTCGCCGAGCGCGTGTTCGGGAGCGATGAGGACCGTCTCTGGCTCGAGGGGGTGCTCTGGCCACGCGTGGGACAGCGGATGTGGGCCTGGCGCGAATCCCTGGAGCGCCGGCAGCCGCCGCCGGCCGCAGGCGTGGTCGAGGTTCCGCTGCTGTTCGAATCTGGCCTCGAGCAGGGCTTCGACGCGACGGTGGCCGTGGTGGCCGACGAGGCCGTTCGGCGGGAGCGAGCCGAGGCTCGCGGCCACGCGGGGGTCGCATCGCGCACGGCGCGCCAGCTCACGCAGGACGAGAAGGCGGAGCGTGCGGACTGCGTGGTGCACAACGATGGGACGATTGAGGAGTTAGAGGAGAAGCTGTCGCAGCTTCTTGCGAGGATCAACGCTTGACTCCGTCCACGACCCACGCCCCCAGGCGAACGCGCCGCGGCCTCTCGGCCGCCCGCGGCTCGCGTGCGCGTGCCGCTCCCGCCAGACGACGCCGGCTCGGCTGGCTGGTCCTGTTGTGCACTCTGGCCGGCGTCGCCGGTGCGTTCGCCCTCGGAGTCGGCCCCTTCGGTGACGCCGTGCGCAAGATCACGCTGCCCCTCAACCACGAGGACGTGATCCGACAGCAGGCCGCGGCCAAGGACCTCGATCCCGCCCTGATCGCCGCGGTGATCTACCAGGAGTCGCGCTTCCGGCCACGAGAGTCGTCCGCCGGCGCCAAGGGCCTGATGCAGATCCTCCCCGACACGGCCCACTTCATCGCGCGCGAGTCGGGGGGCACCGAGTTCGAGATCCCCGACCTCGCCATCCCCGACATCAACATCCGCTACGGCTCGTGGTACCTGCGCTACCTCGAGGGACGCTACGGCGACGACGGGCTGGTGGCCGCCGCCTACAACGCCGGCGAGACCAACCTGGACCGCTGGATCCATGACGCCGGCGGCAAGGCGAGCTTCGACTTGCAGGAGGACATCCCGTTCAAGGAGACGCGTGCCTACGTGGCCGGCGTGCTCGAGAAGCGGGAGGAGTACCGGAAGCACTACGCGGAGGAGTTGGGGCTGTAGGAGGGGCCGATGGCCTTCTCAGCCCCCCGACCCGCTAGCTACCGTTAGAAGCCGTGCCCGAGTTCCAGCTCGCACCCACCTACACGCCAATTGCCGACCAGCCCGCGGCCCGGGACGGGCTCGCCGAGGGCCTCGGCGCCGGCGACCGCTTCCAGACCCTCCTCGGAGTCACCGGCTCCGGCAAGACGGCCACGATGGCCTTCACGATCGAGAAGGTCCAGCGCCCCACGCTCGTGATCGCCCACAACAAGACGCTCGCCGCGCAGCTCTGCAACGAGTTCCGCGAGTTCTTCCCGAGCAACGCGGTCGAGTACTTCGTCTCCTACTACGACTACTACCAGCCCGAGGCCTACGTACCGCACCAGGACCTCTACATAGAGAAGGACTCGTCGATCAACGAGGAGATCGACCGGCTGCGCCACGCCGCCACCGCGGGGCTGTTCGCGCGGCGAGACATCATCATCGTGGCGAGCGTCTCGTGCATCTACGGCATGGGCTCGCCCGAGAAGTACGACCAGCAGATGCTCATGCTGTGCAAGGGGGACGAGCTCGATCGCGACGGCGTGCTGCGCAAGCTCGTGGACATGCAGTACTCGCGCAACGACGTCGCGCTCGGGCGCGGGACGTTCCGCGTGCGCGGGGAGTCGCTCGAGATCTATCCGTCCTACGCGGAGTCGGCGTTCCGGGCCGTCTTCTTCGGTGACGAGGTGGAGTCCGTGCAGCACTTCGACCCCCTCACCGGCGAGGTCTACGCGGAGCTCGAGCACATCGCCATCTGGCCGGCCACCCACTACGCCACCGACCGTCAGACGATCGACCGCGCCGTGGTCGAGATCCGCGACGAGCTCGAGGCGCGCTGCAAGGAGCTGGAGGGGCAGGGCAAGCTGCTCGAGTCCCACCGGCTGCGCCAGCGCACCCAGTTCGACATGGAGATGATGCGAGAGCTCGGCTTCTGCAACGGGATCGAGAACTACTCGCGCATCCTCGACGGCCGCCCGCCCGGCTCGCGGCCCTACTGCCTGCTCGACTACTTCCCGAACGACTTCGTCTGCTTCATCGACGAATCGCACCAGACCGTTCCGCAGATCGGCGGGATGTTCGAGGGCGACCGCTCGCGCAAGCAGACGCTCGTGGACTACGGCTTCCGCCTCCCGAGCGCCATGGACAACAGGCCGCAGACCTTCGACGAGTTCCTGACCAGGGTGAAGCAGACCGTGTTCGTCTCCGCCACGCCCGGCGGCTTCGAGAAGAGCCACTCCACGCGCGTGCTCGAGCAGATCGTGCGTCCGACGGGCGTCGTCGACCCCGAGGTCGAGGTCCGGGAGACCAAGAACCAGATCGACGACCTGATGAACGAGGTGCGCCTGCGCACCGAGGCGGGCGACCGGGTGCTGGTAACGACGCTCACCAAAAAGATGTCCGAGGACCTGACCGACTACCTGATGGAGTACGGCTTCAAGGTGCGCTACCTGCACTCGGAGATCGACACCCTCGAGCGGATCCAGATCATCCGCGACCTGCGCCTCGGGGAGTTCGACGTGCTGGTGGGCGTGAACCTGCTGCGCGAGGGCCTCGACCTGCCCGAGGTGTCGCTCGTCGCCATCATCGACGCCGACAAGGAGGGCTTCTTGCGCGGCGAGACCTCGCTGATCCAGACGATCGGGCGGGCCGCCCGCAACGTGCGTGGCAAGGTGATCATGTACGCCGACAAGGAGTCGAGCGCCATGCGCAACGCCATCGGGGAGACCGACCGCCGCCGCGCCATCCAGGTGGCCTACAACGAGCGGCACGGGATCACGCCCGAGACGGTGAGCAAGGGCATCTCCGACATGAGCGACTTCCTGTCGCTCGAGTCGAAGGTGCCCACGAAGGGTCGCCGGACCCGCTCCAAGGCCGAGGAGGGCATGGAGCCGGCGGACATCCAGCGGACAATGGTCGAGCTCGAGGAGGAGATGCTCGTGGCTGCCGAGGAGCTCCGCTTCGAGTACGCCGCCCGCCTGCGCGACGAGATCAAGGCACTGAAGCGGGAGCTCGACGCCGTGCAGGCCGGGGCCTAGGAGGCCGCCAAGCCGAGAGGCGCGGAAACCCTCCCCGCGGTCTCTCCTCGCGCGCTCCCCGGCGTTTCTGTACGCTAGCCGCCTCTTAAGCGACGACTGACAAGGGAGAGACGTGGAGCTGGACCGCAACCAGATCGAGCGCAAGGACTTCTCGGCGGTCCGCCGGGGCTACGACCCGGACGAGGTCGACCGGCACCTCCAGGAGATCTCGAGCTCCGTCGACGCACTGAAGCGGACGCAACGCCCGGCGCCGGCATCCCTGGCCACGATCGCGGCCGACCAGGTGCGCACGATCGTCGAGGCCGCGGAGCGCAGCGCCGCCGAGATTCAGGATCGAGCCGAGCGCGAGGCGCGCGAGATGGCCGAGGAGGCCGACCGCAACGCGCGCGAGACGCGCGAGACCGCCGACTCCCAGGCTGCCGGCTACGTGGAGAAGGTGCAGACCACGACCGCCGACATGCTGCAGCGGGCCGACAGCACCGAGGCCGAGATCAACCGGCAGCTCGACAGCGTGCGAACCGCCGCCGCCGAGCTGGTCAACGAGCTGCGCACGGGCGCCGGGTCCCTGCGCACCGACCTCGAGAGCATCCGCGCCGGACTGGCCGAGCTGCGGGAGGCCCGGCCCGAGCCGCCGGCGCCTCTGGCGCCCGAGCCGGTCTACGAGCCCGAGCCGCCGCTCGAGGACGAGCCGAGCTTCGTCGTGGAAGACGCACCGGTGGACATCGTCGCGCCCGAGCCCGAGATAGACCTCGAGGAGCCGGTCGTCTTTCCGGAGGACGAGGCTCTCGTCGACGAGCCTGCGGCGGTGGACGAGACCGCCATCGATCCGGTGGTCGTCGAGCCGGTGCCGGAGGAGCCCGTTCAGGTCGAGCCCGAGCCAATCGAGCCCGAGCCAATCGAGCCCGAGCCGGCCCCCGCCGCCTCGAGTGGCCGGTCGATCGCCGGTGCGGAGGGCGCGCGGTTGATCGCTCTCAACATGGCGCTCAACGGGACGCCCCGCGACGAGACGGCTCGCTATCTCAGCGACAACTTCGAGCTGGAGGAGCAGGACGTCATCCTCGACGAGGTCTACGCCCGCGTAGGGGGCTAGTCCTTCGCCGCTCTAAGCAGGGGACGGACTAGGCGTGCCCCACGGCAACGCCGACCCCGGCCACCGCGATACCCCCTAGCGTCACCTGGGTCAGCGAGCGCTTGAGGGAGACCTTCAGGTAGCGCTTGCGCACGTAGGCGATCGTCACGAGCTCGATCGCCACCACCACGTAGGCCACCTTCAGCGCGGTGCCGATATCGGAGATGAGGAACGGCAGGGCGTGGGCTGTGCCGCCGACGAAGGTGGCGACGCCCGTGATGCCGCCTCGCACGCGGGCGCGGCCACGCCCGGTGAGCGCTCCGTCGTCGGACAGGCCCTCCGAGAGGCCCATGCTTATGGCCGCTCCGAATGCGGCGGCCAGGCCGACCAGGAACGCGGCACGCGATCCCGCGATGTAGGCACTCGCGAAGATCGGAGCGAGTGTCGAGATCGTCCCATCGATCAGCCCGATCAGCGCCGGCTGCACGACCTGGAGCAGTCGCTCACGCTCGCCCCGAGCGCGCCATCCGCGGAGGAGCTCGTGCGCGTAAGCGGGCATCGCGGGGCCACAATAGCAAGTCACTTAAAGTTAGGGTGACCTAAGAACTAAGCTACGCTTGCAAGCCATGACCGCCGCCGTGAGCCTCCCCGAGCGCTTCGATTCCGAGCTGACCCCGATACTGCGCGAGCGCGGCCAGCGGGTCACGCCGCAACGGCTGATCCTGCACCGGGCCCTTCGCGAGGCAGACCGGCATCTGACGGCCGAGGAGCTCCTCGACTCCGCCGTCGATCGGCTGCCCAACCTCTCCCTGCCAACCGTGTACGCCACCCTGGAGCTCTTCGAGGAGCTGCAGGTGGTGCGGCGCGTGTCGGTCGGCTCCGGCGCGCTCCTATGGGACCCGCGGACCGCGGAGCACCATCACCTCACCTGCCGGCGGTGCGGATGGGTCGAGGACATCGACGAGACCCTCGAGACCGCTCCGGTGATGAAGGCGGCCCGGCGAGCGGGGTTCAGGCCGGACCGGGCGGATCTTGCGATTGTCGGTCTGTGCGCGAAGTGCGTGGCAAGCGGGCGCGTCGAGGGGCATCCGAGCGGTCGCGGCTCACGGGAGGCGCCGGGGCCGCACCTAGAATCCTCGCGGTGAAAGACCGTGGCGAGATAGTCGTATCGGGGGCGCGCGAGCACAACCTCAAGGACCTCCACGTGACCCTGCCGCGGAACGCCCTGGTGGTGATCACGGGCCTGTCGGGCTCGGGTAAGTCGAGCCTGGCCTTCGACACGATCTACGCCGAGGGGCAGCGGCGCTACGTCGAGTCCCTGTCGGCCTACGCCCGCCAGTTCCTCGGGCAGATGGACAAGCCCGACGTCGACTCCATCGAGGGACTGTCGCCGGCCATCTCGATCGACCAGAAGACCACCTCGCGCAACCCCCGCTCGACGGTGGGCACCGTCACCGAGATCTACGACTACCTGCGCCTGCTCTGGGCCCGGATCGGGCACCCCCACTGCTATTCGTGCGGTCGTCCGATCGACGCCCAGTCGGCCGAGCAGATCGTCGACCAGGTCATGACCCTCGACGAGGGCACCCGCTTCATGGTGCTGGCCCCGATCGTCCGGGGACGCAAGGGCGAGTACGGCAAGGTGCTCGAGGGACTGCGGGCCGAGGGCTACACGCGGGTGAAGGTCAACGGCGAGCTGCGCCGCCTCGAGGAGGAGATCGTCCTCGACAAGAAATTCAAGCACGACATCGCCGTCGTGGTGGACCGTCTGGTGATGCGTCCGGACCTGCGCCGGCGGCTGGCCGACTCGGTGGAGACGGCGGTGGGCCTCGCCGAGGGGATGGTGGAGATCGAGGTGCTGGGCGCCGAGGGGGGCCAGTCCGAGCTGCGGACCTACTCGGAGCGCTTCGCCTGCCTGCACTGCGGCACGAGCATGCCGGAGCTCGAGCCGCGGATGTTCTCCTTCAACTCGCCCCACGGCGCCTGCCCGCGCTGCACCGGACTCGGCACCCAGATGGAGATCGACCCCGAGATGGTGGTGCCCGACCCTAGCCTCAGCCTGTCGGAGGGGGCCATCCTGCCCTGGTCGACGGGCGCCTCCAACTACTACGAGCAGATGACCCAGGCCATCGCCGAGCGCTACGAGATCGACGTGGAGACGCCTTGGGACGAGCTCCCGGAGGACGCCCGCGACACGTTCCTCTACGGCACCGACGGCGACAAGCTCTACATCTCGTATCGCAACCGCTACGGGCGGCGGCGCTCCTACACCACGACGTTCGAGGGCATCGTCCACAACCTCGAGCGCCGCTACCGGGAGACGGACTCCGAGTACTCGCGGGAGAAGATCGAGGAGTACATGTCGGTGCGGCCGTGTCCCGACTGCGGCGGGGCGCGCCTGCGGCCCGAGAGCCTGGCGGTGACGGTCGGGGGGCTCGGCCTCCACGAGCTCACGCGCATGTCGGCCAGCCGCACGATCGAATGGTTCGGGTCGCTTGCGATGTCGGACGTCGAACGCCAGATCGCCCGCCTGATCCTGAGGGAGATCGACGAGCGGCTGCGCTTCCTCGACAACGTTGGGGTGGGGTATCTCTCGCTCGAGCGGGCGGCCTCGACGCTGTCGGGCGGGGAGGCCCAGCGGATCCGCCTTGCCACGCAGATCGGCTCGAGCCTCGTGGGGGTGCTCTACATCCTCGACGAGCCTTCGATCGGCCTTCACCAGCGCGACAACAGCCGGCTGATCGCCACCCTGGAGCGTCTGCGGGCGCTCGGCAACACGGTGATCGTCGTGGAGCACGACGAGGGCACCATGCGGGCGGCCGACCACCTCGTGGACATGGGTCCGGGCGCCGGCGAGCACGGAGGATACGTGGTGGCCGCGGGTACGCCGGACGAGGTGATGGCAGTCGCGGACTCGCTCACCGGGCAGTTCCTGGCCGGCACGCGCCAGATCGACATACCGGCGAAACGACGCCGGGCGGCCGGCCACATCGAGATCGAGGGCGCCCGGCAGCACAACCTCCAGAGCGTCAATGCCAAGATTCCGCTCGGCGTGTTCTGCTGCGTCACGGGCGTGTCGGGATCGGGGAAGTCGACGCTCGTGAACGACGTGCTCTACAAGGCCGTGGCCAACCGGCTGCACCGCGCCAAGCTGCGACCGGGATCCCACCGGCGTGTAACCGGCCTCGACCAAGTCGACAAGATCATCAACATCGACCAGTCCCCGATCGGCCGGACGCCGCGGTCGAATCCCGCCACCTACACGGGTGTCTTCGACGCGATCCGCGACCTCTTCTCGCGCACCCAGGAGGCTCGCGCCCGTGGCTACAAGCCCGGCCGCTTCTCGTTCAACGTCAAGGGCGGTCGCTGCGAGGTGTGCCGCGGGGACGGCCAGATCAAGATCGAGATGCACTTCCTCCCCGACGTGTACGTGCCCTGCGAGCAGTGCGGCGGCAAGCGCTACAACCGTGAGACGCTCGAGGTGCGCTTCAAGGGCAGGACGATCGCCGACGTGCTCGAGATGCCGGTGGAGGAGGCGGTGGAGTTCTTCACCAACATCCCGAAGATCAGGCGCAAGATGAAGGCCCTGCACGACGTGGGGCTCGACTACATCCGCCTCGGGCAGCCCGCCACGACGCTGTCCGGGGGCGAGGCTCAGCGGGTCAAGCTGGCCACCGAGCTCGCCAAGGTGGCCACGGGGCGGACGCTCTACATCCTCGACGAGCCAACCACCGGCCTCCATTTCGCCGACGTGCAGCGGCTGCTCGACATGCTCCAGCGCCTGGTCGACGCCGGCAACACGGTGGTGGTCATCGAGCACAACCTCGACGTGATCAAGACCGCGGACCGGCTCATCGACCTGGGGCCCGAGGGCGGCGAGGGGGGTGGCCGGATCGTGGCCACGGGAACTCCCGAGCAGGTGGCCGCGGTGGCCGGCTCTCATACCGGGCGCTTCCTGGCCGAAATCGTGGCCCCGGCCGCGCCCAGGCGCCGTGCCCAGCGGCCAAGCGTCGCCGCCGCGGCTGCGTAGCGCGGCCGGGCGGCCAGCGTGGCCGAGGCGGCCGGGCGGCCACCGGGGGGGGCGCAACTTTGCGTGCCCACGCGTTCTGTAGAGCGGAGAGTCCGCGCGCGCGGACGCGTCCGCGCGCAAACAGACGAGGAGAGGAGCTCCCTTGAGGAGAATTCTGCATATCGGGCGCCATCGCCCGTCGCCCGCCATGATCGTGGCCAGCATGGCCCTGTTCATCGCACTGGGCGGCACCAGCTACGCCGTCTCCCAGATCAACGGGGATCAGATCCTCAAGCGGTCGGTCGACGGCACCAAGCTGAAGGTAAACGACGTCGGACCCAAGGAGATCAGGGAGTTCGGCCTGAAGACCAGCTTCGCCGGACTCGCCGACAACTCGATCGCGCTGGGTGGCACTCCTGCCGCAGCTCATGCGCGCAACGTTCAGGTGATCGATGCCGCGACCGGCGTCAGCGCTGACGACGTCAAGACGGCCACGGCGGTCTGTCCTGCCGGAACGCTGGTGATCGGTGGCGGCGGCGCGATTGATCCGACCGTCAACACTCAGCGGGTGGGGTTGAGGAGCTCGGCGCCCAACGCGGACCGCACCGCGTGGGTGGCAACCGGCTTCCAGGTCGATACCAGCAGCACGCAGGGTTACCTGGTGCGGGCCACCGCGATCTGCGCCAACCGCTGAGCTGAACGTCGCACACCGCGGCCCCGACCCGGGGCCGCGGTGAGTGGCGGCGGGCGCCGGTAGGGTCCGGTGGCCTTGGACCCGCGCCTCAAGCTCTACGCCCAGAAGTGGCGCTGGTACGAGCGCAACGCGCTGCCGTGGAACCGCCTCCGGATCCACCGGGAGTTCATGCGCCGCGAGGCGTTCGTGCGCTGGCCGGTGCAGGGAAACGTGCTCGAGGCCCTCGAGCAGGGCAGGCTCGAGATCGGAAGCGGAACGATCCTGGAGCCGAACGTGTGGATCACCGCCCCGGGTGAAGCCCGCATCCGCATCGGCGCCGGATCGTTTCTCAACATCGGAGTGATGGTGGCCGCGGTCGAGCTTGTGGAGATCGGCGAGCACTGCATGTTCGCCAACGGCTGCTTCGTCACCGACGGTGACCACCGCTTCGACGATCCCGACAGGCCCGTTCCGTGGCAGGGCTTCACCACCAAGGGGCCTACGCGGATCGGCGACAACGTGTGGTGCGGTGCAAACGTGGTGATCACGGGCGGCGTGACGATCGGCGATCGCTGCGTGATCGGGGCGAACAGCGTGGTCAACCGCGACATACCGGACTTCTCGATCGCGGCCGGCGCGCCGGCGAAGGTCATCAGGCAGATCGAGTACGCGCAGGCGTAGTTCGCTTCGGCCGGCCGGCGATCGGCGGGGCGCCCGAGATCGTGGACGCCCGTGGTAGGTTCGCGCCGCTCCCGACTACGCGAAAGGTCACAGTGTCAGCTCGAGTAACAGCTCGCATCCTCGCCCTCGGTCTTGCCCTGCTGGCCGCGGCGCTGGGTGGTTGCGGTGGCAGCCCGGAGGACGACGTCCGGGAGGTGGTCACCGCCGCCAACGACAACATCTCCGACGGAGAGAAGTTCTGCAATGACTACCTGACCGAGGAGTTGGTCAAGAAGTCCTACGGCAGCGTCGAGGCCTGTGAGCAAGCGGCGAAGGAGGAGAAGCCGTCGCCGGGCTTCAAGGTGGGCGACGTGAAGGTCGACGGAGACAAGGCCACCGTCAAGACCAAGGACAAGGAGGTGGGCGACTCCGTCGTGGAGATGGTCAAGGAGGATGGGGAGTGGGTCATCAACGACATCCGGTAGCCCCGGGCGTCGTCAGACCCGGGCTGCCAGGGCCTCTCTGACCCGGTCGGCCTCGTCGGGGGCCATCGTGTAGCCGTGCTCCGGGGCGGGGTAGCGTCGCTCGCGGACGTCGTGTGCGAAGTCCGTCACACCCTCGATCATCGCCGTGCGCACGTCGGCGTAGCGCTTGACGAAGCGCGCTGCATGGCCGTCGTAGATACCCAGCAGGTCGTGGAAGACGAGCACCTGACCGTCGACGGCCGGGCCGGCGCCGATGCCGATCACCGGGATCTCGAGCCGCGGCATGAGCATCTCGGTCAGCTCGCTCGGGATCGCCTCGAACACGAGCGCGAAGCAACCGGCCTGCTCCAGAGCGAGGGCGTCATCGGCCACCTCCAGCGCGCGCTCCGCGGTTCGGCCCTGGGAGCGGTAGCCGCCAAGCGCCGTGGCGGTCTGCGGGGTGAGCCCGACGTGGCCCATCACCGGGATGCCGGACCCGACGATCGCGCGAGCCCGGTCGACCGAGGTCCCTCCGCGCTCGAGCTTGACGGCGTCGCAGCCGGCCTCCTTGACGAAGCGCTGGGCGGTGGCGATCGCCTGCTCGTCGGAGACCTCGTACGAGCCGAAGGGCAGGTCGCCCACCAGCAGCGGGGTCTCGAGGCCCCGCCGGGCCGCGGCGGCCAGCATCAGCATCTCCTCGACCGACACCGGCACCGTGCTCGGGTAGCCGAGCACGGTCATCGCTGCGGAGTCGCCGACGAGCACGACGTCGACACCCGCGGCCTCTGCCACCTGGGCGCTCGGATAGTCGTAGGCCGTGATCATCACCACGGGCTCGCCGAGAGCCTTCTTCTCCGCGAGCGACGAGAGCGTGATCCGCGCGCGGCGGGCCGGAGGAGCGGGGGAGATGCGCGGCCCGGCGCTCACGAGAGAAGCTCCGCGACCGCGTCGTCGACACGCACGATCGAGTTGTCGGCGGCCACGTGGACCACGCGCGGCTCGTAGGCCTCGAGGTCCTGCTCGTCGTAGTCGGCGTAGGAGACCACGATGATCGTGTCGCCCCGCTGCACGAGTCGCGCCGCCGCGCCGTTCACACACATCTCGCCCGATCCGCGAGCCCCGGCAATCGTGTAGGTCTCGAAGCGGGCGCCGTTGTCGATGTCGAGCACGTGGACCTTCTCGTGCTCGAGCACGTCGGCAGCCTCGAGGAGCTCGGCATCGATCGTGATCGAGCCGACGTAGTGCAGATCGCTGTCCGTCACGCGCGCGCGATGGATCTTCGACTTGAGCATGGTGCGTGTCATGTGTCTCCCAGGATCGTGTTGTCGATCAGTCGGGCCCGTCCCACACGGGCTGCCACGAGCAGCAGGGTCGAGCCGTTCACGCGCTCGACGGGTGAGAGGTCGGCGGCGGAGCGGAGCTCGAGGTACTCGGGCCGCACGCCGGCCGCGTCCAGCTCCGCGCGGGCGGCGGCGAGAACCGCGGCGCCGTCGCGCCGCCCCTCCGCCACCGAGCGCTGCCCGGCCGCGAGGGCGCGGCTTAGCCCGAGGGCCCGGGGGCGCTCGGTGGGCTCGAGGTAGGCGTTCCGCGAGCTCAGCGCCAGGCCGTCGCCGTCGCGCACCGTGGGGCAGACCTCGACGCGCACGGGCAGATCGAGATCCCGCACGAGCCTGCGGATGACCAACGCTTGCTGGGCGTCCTTCTGCCCGACGTAGGCCACGTCCGGCTGAGCCATGTTCAGGAGCTTGGTGACCACGGTCGTGACAGCGTGGAAGTGACCGGCCCCGCGCCGCGCGGGGTCCCCGTCGAGCGTGTCGGTGAGGCCGCCGACCTCCACCCGCGTGTCGAATCCCGGGGGATACACGACCTCCGGGGGCGGGGCGAAGAAGAGCTGGGCTCCCGCGGCGGCCGCCAGCTCGTAGTCCCGGGCCTCGTCGCGCGGATAGGCGTCGAGATCCTCGCCGGGGCCGAACTGGCTCGGATTGACGAACAGCGAGACCACGACCAGCCCGCAGTCGGCGGCGGCCTGCCGCACGAGCGAGAGATGTCCCGCGTGGAGGGCCCCCATCGTGGGCACGAGGCCGACCTGCCCCGCGTCGGGATCGGAGCGCCACGAGCGCACCGCGGTGCGGAGCTCGGCGACGGTGCGGATCGTCCTCATGCGGAGGCCCCCGCGGGCACCATGTCGCGCGTGGCCAGAGCCCGGGTGCGCTCGAGCAGGACGTCGAAGAGCTCGACGAGCTCCGGAGCCGCGTCGGCCACCGCCGCGCGCTGGAGGGCGATCGTGGCCTCGTCGCTGCGCACCACCGGCCCGGTAAGGGCGCGCTCGGGACCCAGTGCAGCCCAGTTGTCCACGGTCGCGCGCACGAGCGGCGCCAGCAGCGCGCGGGACTCCCCCGGCCGAAGTCCCGCGCCCTCCGCCACTCGCTCGGCCGCCGCCTCGAGGGTTACGAGGAAGTTCGATGCGATCGAGGCGGCCGCGTGGTAGGCGCCGCGCTGCTCGTCGTCGATGAGGAACGGGGACATGCCGAGGTCCCTCGCGATCGCCGCCGCGACGGCTTCCGCGGCCGGGCTCGAGCCGGCCACCGCGCAGCCGGCCCCGCGCAGTCCTTCACGGCCGCCGGTGAGGGACTGGAGCGGATGGAGGCCGAGGACCTCAGCACCGGCCCGGGCCGCCGGCTCGAGCGCATCGAGCGGGGTGGCGCCGCTCGTGTGGCCGACGAGGCGCGCCGTCCCCGCCACGGCCGCCGCGGCGGCGTGGATCTCTCCGTCGGGCACGCAGAGCAGGAGCACCTCGCCGGCGGGAATCCGACCTCGGCCGGCCGGACCGTCGGTGCGGTAGCCGGCCTCGGCGAGCGCGGCCGCGAGGGTCGTGCCCATCCGCCCTTGGCCCACCACGCCGACCGACGGCCTCCCGGCAGGCGCGGGCTGAGTCACAGCATGGGATGTGGGGTGGTCCTGATCCAATTCCCGCATGCGAGATACCGGTCGGACAGCGTGCGATTGGTCCGCTCCCGTAGGTAGCGGCCTGCGGAGCAATATAGCCACCGTGACGCGCCCAGCTCCGGGCCCGGGAGCACAGGGGCCGAGCGTCCAGGTCGAATCGGCCCATAACCTGTCCGCCGTGGCACGCCCGGCGGCCGAGCGACGCAACGACCTCGTCTCGCTCTACAACGCGCTCTCGCACGAGTACCGGTGCCCGCTGGCGGCCACCCGCACCAGAATCGTGTTCGGGTCCGGCAACGCCGACGCGGACCTGATGTTCGTGGGCGAGGCCCCCGGCGCCAGTGAGGACCGCGAGGGCCTGCCCTTCGTGGGCCGGGCGGGCAAGCTGCTCGATCAGCTCCTGGGCGAGATCGGCCTCGATCGGGGCCAGACCTTCGTGGCCAACGTGCTCAAGTGCCGTCCCCCCGGCAACCGCGACCCGCGCCCGGAGGAGATCGAGGAGTGCAGCCCGCACCTCTTTCGCCAGATCGAGTTGATCGAGCCGAGGGTGATCTGCACGCTCGGAAACTTCTCCACCAAGCTGCTGAGCGGGAGCGCGGAGGGGATCTCGAAGGTGCACGGCCGCCCCCAGCGGCGCGAGATCGGCGGTCGGACCGTGCTTCTCTACCCGCTCTTCCACCCGGCCGCGGCGCTGCGCACCGAGGCGGTGCTGACCCTGCTGCGGGAGGATTTCGCGCGGCTTCCGGGGCTGCTCACGGCCGAAGGTGCGGCTCAGAGCGGCCCCGAGGCGGAGAGCGCACCTCCGCTCGCCCCGGCGTTGCGCGAGCCCGGCGAGCGGAGCGAGCCGCCGCCCTCAGAGGGCGGGACGGACGACCCCTGCCTCCGGCAGGACAGGCAGCTCGGCCTGTTCGGCTCGCAGGGGTAGCGGGGCACCCCACTCCTGCACTCGTTCTTTACGGCTCAGACTCCGGTCTCGAACACGATCATTCGGCCCGCGTCGCGACAGCGGATCGTCTGGCTGCCGCCCGCCTCACCGCCGCCGTCCACCGGCCGGCAGCCCCAGGTGGTCAGGCCGTCCGGGCTCTTGATGAGGCGCTCGGCCTCGGCGCAGCCGATGCCGGTCGCACGTACGTCGAAGGCGCCGTCGCCGCTGTTGGGCGTGATCGTCACGTCGCCGCACTTGCTTGTAGCCGCGGCGGGAGCGGGCGCGCCGGGCGCCGCCGGCTCCCGGTCCGCGCCACCGGGCTGCTCACCGTTCGCCGGGTCTTCCTGTGCGCCTGCGGCGCCCTGGCCGCCGGGCGCCGTCGAGCCGGGCGCCTTCGAGCCGGCGTCCGGCGGAGTGGTGGACGGTGGGGCGACCGTATCGGTGACGGTCCGGCCGGGGTCTGGCGCCACCGGCTCGTCGTCGGCTCCGCAGGCCGCGAGGGCCGCGCTCAGCGCAAGCACGACCACCCGGATGGAGTTACGGGCGGATCTGCTTCGCGGGGGCATGGCGGCAAGTCTTGCATCAGGCACGGCCGCCGCCACACTGACGCGTGTGGCGATCCAGACGAGCAGCGCCGAGGAGACCGAGGCCGCGGGGGCCGAGCTTGCCGCCCGGCTGCAGCCCGGGGATCTCGTGCTGGTGTGCGGCGAGCTCGGGAGCGGCAAGACGACCTTCGTTCGCGGCGCGTGCGGCGCACTCGGAGTGGAGGGCCTGGTCACGAGCCCGACGTTCGCCCTGGGACACCTGTACGCGAGCCCCCGGGGCGAGATCGCCCACCTCGACCTCTACCGGCTGAGCTCGCTCGAGGGCGACGATCCGGGGCTGCTCGAGGACTACCTGACCGTCGAGCGATTCGCCTTCGTCGAGTGGCCTGAGGTGGCGGAGCCGGCACTCGGGAAGGCGGTCCGGGCTCGTGTCCGCATGCGCCACCTCGGCGGCGACCGCCGTGAGCTCGACGTGCGGATCGAGGACTCAGCGCCGTGAACGTGCTCGGCTTCGACACCTCCACGACCGCCACCTCGGTGTGCGTGGTGCGCGAAGATGGAAGGGCGTTCGAGCTCTCGCCGGGGCGCACTGGGCTCGACGGGCGCCCACGCCACGCCCAGGAGCTGCTGCCCGCGATCGAGCGGACCCGGGTCGACGCCGGCCTCGAGTGGGAGGAGATGGATGCCATCGCCGTCGGAATCGGGCCGGGGGGGTTCACGGGCCTGCGGATCGGCATCGCCACCGCTCGGGCGATCGCGCGCGCCCGCGCGGTTGCGCTGCGGCCGGTCGTGTCGCTCGCCGCGCTGGCGGTGGGTCTCGACGCCCCCCTGGCGCTGGCCCTCACCGACGCCCGGCGCGGGCAGGTCTACGCCGCGTTGTACGAGGATGGGCGCGAGCGTTGGCCGCCCTTCGTCGCGGCTCCCGAGGACCTCGCAGCCCGCTTGCGGAGCCTGGATGCGCCCCCTGTGGCCGTAGGCGACGGCTCGCTACGATGTCGCGACCTTCTCGAGGAGGCCGGCGTGCGTTTGGCACCAGACCAGTCCGATCTGCATGTGGTGCGCGCCCTGCACGTCTGTGAGCTCGCGAGTGGGGTGCCACCGGCCACCCCGGAGGCGGTCGTCCCGCTCTACCTTCGGGTCCCCGACGCCAAGCCAGCGCGATGAGCCAGCCACTGCAGATCCGCCGCCTCGCGTACGGCGACCTGCCCCAGGTCATCGCGATCGAGCGGCGGGCGTTCCCCACTCCGTGGTCGCTCGCCATGTTCGTCCTGGAGCTCTCCAAGCCGTCTGGCATCTGCCTGGCCGCGGTCCGTGGGACGCGGGTCGTCGGCTACACGGTCTGTTCGCGTTACGACACCGTGTGGCATCTCATGAACGTGGCGGTGGACGACGGCCACCTGCGCGAGGGCATAGCGAGGGCGCTTCTGCAGGCGCTGTTCAAGCGCGCCGATCGGCCCGCCGAGCAGTACACGCTCGAGGTCAGGATGTCGAATCTGGGCGCCATCCGGCTGTACGAGAGCTTCGGCTTCCGCGGAGCGGGCCGCCGCCGCGGCTACTACCACGACAACAAGGAGGATGCGCTCATCATGTGGCGCACCGCACCCCCGAGCGACACCGAGCCGCTCCACCGGGAGCTCGAGGAACGGGAGCCGTTCACCGTCGACCGTGGCGCCGGCCTGCGCGCCGAGGCGTGATCCTCGGCATCGAGACGAGCTGCGACGACACGTGTGCCGCGGCCGTCGACCTCGACGGGCGCGTTCTCTCGAACGTGGTCGCCTCCCAGGGGCTCCTGCACGAGCGCTACGGCGGGGTGGTGCCGGAGATCGCATCGCGCCGCCATCTCGAGGCGATCGACGCGGTGGTGAGCGACGCTCTCGAGCGCGCGGGCACGTCTCTGCACACCGTCGACACCGTGGCCGTGACCAGCGGGCCGGGCCTGATCGGCGCGCTCCTCGTCGGGCTGTCGAGCGCCAAGGCCCTGGCCGCGGCGCACGGCCTGCCGCTCGTGGCCGTCGATCACCTGCACGGCCACGTGACGGCGCCCATGCTCGGCGAGGCGCCGATCGAGCCGCCCTACGTCTGCCTCGTGGCGAGCGGGGGCCACACCTTCGTGGCCCGCGTCGACGAGCCGGCCTCGTACACCACGCTCGGGCGCACGCTCGACGATGCCGCGGGTGAGGCCTTCGACAAGGGTGCGCGGCTGTTGGGCCTCGGGTACCCAGGCGGCCCGGCCCTCGACCGTCTCGCACGCGAGGGCGACCCGGCGGCCTTCGACTTCCCGCGGCCGCTGCCCGCCGGCGGCCTCGACTTCAGCTTCAGCGGCCTGAAGACCTCGCTGCTGTACCGCGTCCGGGACCTGGGCGAGGCCGGCGCGAGTGACCGCCGGGCCGATCTGGCGGCCTCCTACCAACGGGCCCTGGTCGATGTGCTGATCGCACGCGCCCTCGCGGCCGTCGAGGGGGAGCACCTCCCCCGCCTGGCCGTGGGCGGCGGCGTGGCGGCAAACTCGGAGCTGCGCGACCGACTGACCGAGGCGTGCGACCAGCGCGGAATCGACCTGTGGATCCCAGAGATGGCCCTCTGCACCGACAACGCGGCAATGATCGCCGGGGCCGCGCGCTTCCTCGAACCCATGCCGTACCCGGACTACCTGGCCCTCGACGCAACCGCGCGGCCATGAAATCCGCCAACTGCCTACCGCCCACTGCCAACCGACCCAGCGACGCGGTGACACAGTGACGCAGCCGAAGCTCACGCTCTACGGCAAGCCCGGCTGCCACCTCTGCGAGGAGGCCCGGCGCGTGGCGCTAGACGTGCAGGCCGCCGGGACCACGCCCTTCGAGCTCGTGGAGATCGACGTCTCGCTGGATGCCCGCCTGAACCGGGCCTACGGCGAGCGGATCCCGGTGCTCGACGTTTGTGGCGAGGAGGCCTTCGAGTACCGCGTCGACGCCGAAGAGCTGAAGAAGCTCCTCGCTGAGTGCCCCCGACCGTGAGTAAGGTGGCGCCGTGAGCTTCAACGAGCCCCTGGGCTCCACCGCCGAACTGGCGGTCGGCGGGGACCGTCTGTCGCTCGGCGTGGCCGCGCGGCTCTCGCGCTACCTGCAGGTGCTCACCCAGGCCAAGAAGATGGGGAAGGAGACGATCTCCTCGCAGGAGCTCGCCGACTACACCCACGTCAACTCCACGCAGATCCGGCGCGACCTGTCGGGCTTCGGCAAGTTCGGGAAGCGCGGGGTGGGTTACAACGTCGACTCGCTGGTCTCGCAGATTCGCAAGATCCTGCGCACGAGCGGCCAGCACAACATCGCTCTGTTCGGGGCCGGCCACCTCGGCCAGGCCATAGCCAGCTCCGACATCTTCGCCGACCACGGCTTTCGGGTGGTGGCCATCTTCGACACCGACGCGGGCAAGGTGGGCGAGGCGGTGGGGGGATCCCTGACCGTCCGGCACTACGACGAGCTCGAGCGGGTGGTCGGAGACGAGGACATCGTGGTCGGGGTGCTCGCCGTGCCCACCGACGCGGCCCAGGGCGTCGCCGATGACCTGGTCGAGGCCGGCGTGAAGATCATCTTCAACTACTCCGAGGCACTGCTTCAGGTGCCGCCCGAGGTCACGGTGCACACCTCGAGCCCCGCGGTCGACCTGCTGTACGCGCTCTACTTCTACCTCACCTGAGCGGCCTGATCATGCTCGACATGGCCAGAGCCCGAGAGGCCTTCGAAGCGGCGGAGGACTTCACCGTGGGGATCGAGGAGGAGTTCGCCCTGCTCGATCCGGTCACGCTGTCCCTCACCCCCCGATACGAGGAGCTGGCCCGGGGGGCGTCCGAGGACGAGTTGCTGGCCGAGCGGGTGGCCGGCGAGCTGATCTCGTCGGAGATCGAGATCCGCTCGGCGAAGGGCGAGACGTTCGCCGATGCCCTCGCGAGCCAGCGCGAGGCGAGCGCTCGCCTCGTGCGCCTCGCGGCCGAGCACGACGTGCTGCTGGCGTCGTGCGGAACCCATCCCTGGAGCCCGTGGCAGGAGCAGCGGATCATCGACACCGACCACTACCGCCGCCTGGACGAGCAGCTGCGCTACGTCGCATGGCGCAACAACACGTTCAGCGTGCACGTGCACATCGGCGTGCGCGGCGCCGACCGTGCCATCGCGGTCTGCGACCGCATGCGCGCCGTGCTCCCGGAGCTGCTCGCCCTGTCGGCCAACTCGCCCTTCCTCGACGGGCGCGACTCGGGCCTGCACTCGGCGCGGACGCAGATCTTCACCAAGAGCTTCCCCCGCTGCGGGGTGCCGGACGTGTTCGGGAGCTTTGCGGCCTACGCCGAGTACGTGGAGCTCCTGATGCGCACCGGGTCCATACAGGAGCAGACCCAGCTCTGGTGGAGCGTGCGTCCCCACCACACATACGGCACGGTGGAGGTGCGGATCTGCGATGCGCAGTCGAGCGCCGAGGACTCCGCGGCGATGGCCGCGCTGATCGTGGCCTGCGTCGCCCAGGCTGCGCTGGACCACGACGAGGGTGCGCTGCCCGAGCCACCCGCCGGGCGCCTGATCGAGGAGAACATGTGGCGGGCGCTGCGCTACGGCCTCGACGGCAAGCTGATCGACCTGGAGCGCGGAGAGGAGTTCCCGGCCGCCGCTCTCGCCGACCGCCTGCTGGCCTGGACCGGACCGGCGCGGACCGGCCTCGGGATCGATCCCTCTCCGCCGGTGACGAATGGTGCCCAGCGCCAGCGCCGCGCGCTCGAAGGGGGGCAGGCGGTTGAGGACGTCTACGCTGCCGAGGTGGCCTCCACCCAACAGAGCTTCGCCGCCGAGCGAGTGGCCACGTGAGCCAACGCGAGCCGACCGAGGCGGAGCTTCAGGCGGCGTTCGAGGAGGAGATGCGCGGCATCTCCGTGGAGGACGTGATCCTGCAGACGGTTGTCACCCTCGTGAACCTGGGCGGGATGCGTCTCGGGCTCAGCGGGCCGTCGTCGGAACGGGTGGAGGGCGACAGGGACCTCCCCCAGGCGCGGCTGGCGGTCGAGGGCGTGCGCGCGCTCGTGCCCCTACTGCCGCCGGAGCCCGCGGCGGCGATCCGCAAAGCGCTCACGCAGCTGCATATCGCCTACGTGCACGAGGCGGGGGAGGCAGGCGGGGCCGAGGAGGCGGCCGCAGTCGGTGCGCCGGCTGCGGGTCCGCAGCCCCCGCCGGGACCCCCTGATCCAGCCCCGGCGCCACCCGCCGCCCCGACGGCCGACGAGGCGGAGCGAGCGAAGGCCCGAGCCAAGATCTGGCTGCCGGGCTCCTAGAGACCCCGCCGGGTGACCGCGTCCTCCGCCGCCGGGCGGGACCCGCCGCGCTCGGAGGCACCGGTCGGCGTCTTCGGGGGGTCCGGCTTCTACCGCTTCCTCGAGGACGCGGAGGAGGTGGTGCTCGACACACCGTGGGGCCTCCCGTCCGCCGCGATCCGGATGGGGTCCGTGGCGGGCACCCGCGTCGCCTTCATGCCGCGGCATGGCGACAGTCACGACCTGCCCCCGCACCGGATCAACTACCGCGCCAACCTCTGGGCGATGAGGGAGGTGGGCGTCAGGCGAATCGTCGGCCCATCCGCGTGTGGCTCGCTCAAGCCCGAGCTCGCGCCCGGCACGTTCGTGGTCTGCGACCAGTTCGTCGATCGAACCCGTGGCCGCGCGGACACCTTCTACGAGGGCCCGCAGACCACGCACGTGGCGGCTGCCGACCCCTACTGTCCGTCGCTGCGGGCCGCCTTGGTCGCGGCCGCCGGGGAGCTGGGCATCCCGGTCGTCGACGGCGGGGCCGTGGTGGTCATCTCCGGGCCGCGGTTCTCCACGCGGGCTGAGTCGCGCTGGTTCCGGACCGCGGGGTGGGACGTCGTGAACATGACCCAGTACCCCGAGGCCTGGCTCGCCCGGGAGCTCGAGCTCTGCTACGCCAACGTGTCGCTCGTGACCGACTACGACGCGGGCCTGGACGACGACCCGTCCATCCAGCCGGTCACCGCCGAGGCCGCCTATCGGGTGTTCGCCGACAACCTCGATAGACTGCGCGCGCTCCTGTTCGGGGTGCTGCCCAAGATCGGGCCGCAGCCGGACGACATCTGTGCCAGGGCGCTGAGCAGCGCGATCGTGCTCTGACGAGCGCTTCGAGCGGTTCCCGGCGAGCACGCGCGGACCGACACCACTTACCGGAGGCCCTCCCTTGACCGATTTCCTCACCGACTACGGCATCATCATCGCGCTCGCCTGTGCCGGCGCGGCCGTGCTCTACGGCGCCCTCACCTCGCGCGCCCTGCTTGCGCTCTCGCCCGGCAACGACCGGATGCAGGAGATCTCGCTGGCCGTGCAGGAAGGCGCTCAGGCCTACCTGAGGCGGCAGTACACGATCATCGGCGGGGTCGCGGTGGTGCTCGCGATCCTTCTCGCCATCGCGCTCGACATCCAGACCGCGGTCGGGTTCGTGATCGGGGGCCTGTTCTCGGCGGCCGCCGGCTTCATCGGCATGAACGTTTCGGTCCGGATGAACGCCCGCGTGGCGGAGTCGGCCCGGGAGGGGATTCCCAAGGCGCTGTCGGTCGCGTTCCGCGGCGGCGCCGTGACCGGCATGCTCGTGGCCGGCCTCGCCCTGTTGGGCGTGGCGGGCTACTACGGCGTGCTGCTGCTCACCGGCGTAGAGGAGAAGGAGGCGGTCGACGCGCTCGTCGGTCTCGGCTTCGGCGGCTCGCTGATCTCGGTCTTCGCCCGCCTCGGAGGCGGCATCTTCACCAAGGCCGCCGACGTCGGCGCCGACCTCGTGGGCAAGGTCGAGGCCGGCATCCCCGAGGACGACCCGCGCAACCCGGCGGTGATCGCCGACAACGTGGGCGACAACGTCGGCGACTGCGCCGGCATGGCGGCCGACCTGTTCGAGACCTACGCCGTGACCGCTGTGGCCGTGATGCTCTTGGGTGTTCTGACGTTCAACGAGCTCGGCGAGGCCGCCGTTTACCCGCTCGTGATCGGCGGCGTCTCGATTCTCGCCTCGATCATCGGCACCTTCGCCGTGCGCAGCGCCTCCGGCAACGTGGAGCGGGCGCTCTACCAGGGCCTGATCGTCTCAGGCCTGCTGGCCGCTGCGGCGTTCCTGCCGATCACGCTCGGCCTCATGGACGACATCACGTTTCAGGAGGACGCCTCGAGCCTGCTGAAGGGCGGCAGCGACGAGCCGAGCGGCATCGACCTGTGGCTCTGCACGCTGGTCGGTATCGGCATCACCGCGCTGCTGTTCGTGATCACCGACTACTACACCTCCACCCGCTTCCGGCCGGTGAAGACCACGGCGCGCGCCTCTCAGACCGGGCACGCCACCAACATCATCCAGGGGCTGGCGCAGGGCTTCCAGTCGACGGCTGCCCCGGCGATCGTGCTGGCGCTCGGCATCCTCGCCGCCAACGAGCTCGGCGGCATCTACGGCATCGGCGTGGCCGTGATGGCGCAGCTGTCCCTGACCGGGTTGATCGTGGCCCTCGACGCCTTCGGGCCGATCACCGACAACGCCGGTGGCATCGCCGAGATGGCCGACCTGCCGCAGGAGGTTCGCGACCGCACCGATCCGCTCGATGCCGTCGGCAACACCACCAAGGCCGTGACCAAGGGCTACGCCATCGGCTCGGCGGTGCTCGCGGCGCTCGTGCTGTTCGGCGCGTTCATCGAGGAGCTGCGTGACGAGGCCGGCAGCGGCGTCGACATCAGCTTCGACATCTCGGACCCCGAGGTCCTGATCGGCCTGCTGGTGGGCGGGATGATGGTCTTCCTGTTCGTATCGCTCTCGATCGAGTCTGTCGGCCGCGCCGGCGGGCTCATCGTCGAGGAGGTGCGGCGTCAGTTCAAGGAGAAGCCCGGCATCATGAAGGGGACAGACCGCCCCGACTACGCCCGCTGCGTGTCGATCGTGACCGCCGCGGCGCAGAAGGAGATGATCGCTCCAGCGCTGATCCCGATCGTGATCACCGTGGTGATCGGGCTGCTGTCCTACAAGGCGCTCGGCGGCCTGCTGATCGGGGTGATCGTCGTCGGCTTCTTCACCGCGGTGTCCATGACCTCGGGCGGCGGCGCGTGGGACAACGCCAAGAAGCTGATCGAGGACGGCGAGTACGGCGGCAAGGGCTCCGACGCACACGCGGCCTCGGTGACCGGCGACACGGTCGGCGACCCCTACAAGGACACCGCCGGGCCGGCGATCAACCCGATGATCAAGGTGGCCAACATCGTGGCGATCCTCATCATTCCGCTGATCGTCTAGAGATGACGGCGCGGCTCGCCTCGAGCCAGATGGCAGACGGCGTCCCGCCATCTGCCATCTAGGGCTCCGCACGCGGCGTCTGTAGCTTTCGAAGTTCGTGGCGGAACGGAGGCCGAAGAACCAGGGGCTCGAGCGGGTCCTCGGACCGAGCGCCCTGTTCAGCACCGCCTACGGCAACGTGGGCAGCTCCATCTACTACGCGCTGGGGCTCGTGGCCGTCTTCGCGCTCGGCATGACGCCGGTGGTGTTCCTCATCTCGGGCGTGTTGTTCGTGTGCACCGCCGCCACCTACACGGAGGCGACCACCATGTACCCGGAGGCCGGTGGGTCGTCCTCGTTCGCGCGCCGGGCCTTCAACGAGTTCTGGTCGTTCTTCGCGGCCTGGGCCCAGATGTTGAACTACATCATCACGGTCACGATCTCGGCCTTCTTCGTGCCGCACTACCTCGGCATCTTCTGGGAGCCGCTGCGCAGCTCGCCGCACGACATCGTGTTCGGCATCGGCGTGGTGGTCGCGCTCGCCGTTCTGAACATCGTCGGCGTGAAGGAGGCAGCCAGGGTGAACATCTTCCTGGCCATCGCGGACTTCCTGACGCAGCTTCTGCTCGTGGTCGTCGGCATCTTCCTCGTGCTGTCGCCTTCCACGCTGATCGACAACGTCGACTTCGGTACCTCGCCGACGGTGTCGGACTTCCTGATCGCCATACCGGTGGCGATGGTGGCCTACACCGGCCTCGAGACGATCTCGAACCTCGCGGAGGAGGCGACCGACTACGGACGCACGATTCCGCGGGCCATGGGCGCGATGGTCATAGCCGTGATCTCGATCTACGCGCTGCTGCCGGCGGTGGCGCTCTCGGCCCTCCCGGTGGAGAACGGGCGGACGGCGCTCGCCGACGAGTTCGCCGGCGACCCGATACTCGGAGTGGTCAAGAGCCTCGACCTGGGCGCTCTGCAGGTGCCGGCCGAGATCTACGTCGGGGTCCTGGCCGCCACGATCCTCTTCATCGCCGCCAACGCCGGCCTGATCGGGGTCTCTCGCCTGACCTATTCGATGGGTCAGTACCGGCAGCTTCCGGAGCGCCTGCGCCAGCTCCACCCGAAGTTCAGGACGCCCTACGTGGCCATCATCATCTTCGGCTTCATCGCCTGCCTGACCATGCTTCCGGGGCAGGCGGAGTTCCTGGGGACGATCTACACCTTCGGCGCGATGCTGTCGTTCACGATCGCCCACTTCGCGGTGATCGCCCTGCGGATCAAGGAGCCGGATCAGGAGCGTCCGTGGCGCGGTCCGGGCTCCGTGAACGTCCGCGGTCACAGCATCCCCCTGTTTGCGGTGGTGGGAGGAGCCGGCACCGCCATCGCCCTGGTGGTGGTAACTGCGCTCGACCCGCCGACCCTGATCGCCGGGACCGGCTGGCTCCTCGCGGGGATCGTGGCGTACGTGGTCTTCCGCCGCAGGCAGGGGTTGACCCTGACCCAGACCGCCAAGGTCGTACAGCCCAAGCCGATCGTCGAGCGTGAGGTCGAGTATGAGTCGGTTCTCGTGGCCTTCGAGGACGGCCAGTACTCGCGCGATGCGGTGGCCACGGCCGTGAAGCTGGCGGCACGGCGGCGCCGGGGCGTGCACGTGCTCGTGACGATCACCGTCCCCAACGGGCTACCGATAGGAGCGGCGCTGCCGGCGCAGGAGCGCCGTGCCCGGACCACGATCGACTCTGCGCGAGCCCTCGGCGGCCGGCGCGTGACGGGACACTGGGAGAAGGTCCGTGCCGGCGAGGCGGGCACACGCATCGCCGAGGAGGCCGCCGACATCCGCGCGCGAGCCATCGTTATGACCCCGCCGCCCCGCAGGGCGGGCTCGTCGCTGCTCGGGAGGACGCTCGAGGACGTGCTCGAGAAGCGTCCGTGCCGGGTGATCATCGAGTCTCCGCCCCCGCGCGTGAACGGCCAGATGGCGCCCGTGCGCCGACCGACCGCAGCAGCCGCCAAGTGACGCTGGAGGGCGCCTATCGCAACTCGACGCGCTTGCTCAGCGCGCTGATGGTCGCCCTCGGAGTGGCGATGGTCGCGATCACGCTCGGCGAGGGCGGTGGTCCTGGCGCCCGCGGGGTGATCCTGGGGACGCTGCTGGCACTGCTCGGAATCGGACGCCTGTATCTGGCGCGCGAGCGCAGGCGCCGAGCGTCGTGACGCGCCCGCGGCGTTTCGGGCCCCCCGGCCTGCGCCCTGGGCCGCGCATCGGGCAGGCGCTCGGCGCGCGGGCGCTCTTCGCCATCGGCCTGAGCGCGGTCGGCTCCTCGATCTACTTCGCCCTCGGGCTCGTTGCCGGCGAGGCTCTCGGGCTCACCCCGGTCGCGTTCGTGATCGCCGGAGGCTTCTTCGTGGTCACGATGATGAGCTACATCGAGGGCAACTCGCTCCATCCGGAGCGGGGCGGCGCCTCGACCTTCGCCCGTTACGCGTTCAACGAGCTGTGGAGCTTTGTCGCGGGCTGGGCGATCCTGCTCGACTACCTGATCGTGATGGCCATCGCGGCCTTCGCGATTCCCCACTACCTGGCCGCCTTCGTGGGGGTCGCCGGGGACCCCGTGGTGGAGGTCGTGATTGCAGCGGCGGCGATCGTCGCGGTGGCGGTCCTGAACATTCGCGGGCTGTCGGCCGAGCGGCTGCGCATCGTGCTCCGGGTGGGGATCGTGAACCTGGTCCTGCTCGTCGTGGTGATGGTGCTGGGGCTCGCCCTGATGTTCGATCCGGACCTCGTGCTCGACTCGATCGACCTCGGCTCGGCGCCCCGCTGGGAGGACTTCATCTTCGCGACCGTGATCGCGATGGCCGCTCTCACCGGCATCGAGGCGGCCTCCGGGCTCGCGGCCGAGATCCGCCCGCGGCCCGCCGCGCTCAGGCGCATCGTTCCGATCGCGAGCGCGGTGCTGCTCGTGATCTTCCTCGGCATGTCGCTCGTGGCGCTCGTGTCGGTGCCGGTGATCGGCGGGTCGACCGAGCTCGCAGGTCCGGCGGCAGAGGCGCCGGTGCTCGAGATCGTGTCCCGCTACGAGCCGCGCTGGCTGGGAGAGACGCTGGGCCACCTCGTGGCCGTCACCGCGTCGGTAGTGCTCCTCCAGGCGCTCAACACCGGCATGCTCGGGCTGTCCCGCCTCGTCTACTCGTTGGCCACCAACCGCCAGGTTCCCTCGGCGGTCGGCAAGCTGCATGCCGAGCGCTCGACCCCCTACGTGGCGATCGTGCTTGCCGCGATCGCCGCGATCGCCCTGGTGCTGCCCGCCGATATCGACTTCCTGGCCGGAATCTTCGCCTTCGGGGCGACGCTCACGTTCGTGCTGGCGCACGTCTCGGTGATCCGTATGCGCTTCCGCGAGCCCGACCTGCGGCGCGCCTACCGCGTTCCCTTCTCCGTGCCGCTCCGCGGGGCCTCGGTGCCCATTCCGTCCCTGCTCGGCGCGATCGCCGCCGCCGCGGCCTTCGTCTCGGTGATCGTGCTGCACGACGGGGCGCGCATACTCGGCGGGTTGTGGATGGCGGCCGGCGTGGCGCTGTACGTGGTGTATCGCCGCACGCAGGACGAGCCGATCTTCGAGCGCTGTGTCGTGCCGCCCGAGGCTCTGCGCGATCGGCTGTCGGTCGAGTACGGGAGCATCCTCGTGCCGGTGTTCGGCAACGCGCTGGACGATGACATCGTCGGCACCGCCGGCCGGCTTGCGGCTGAGGAGCGTGAGGCCGGTGAGGGCGGACCCGTGATCGAGGCCCTGTTCGTGCTCGAGATGCCGATGTCGCTTCCCCTCGACGCCCGCGTGCCCGACGAGCGGATAGCCGCGGCCCGCCGGGCGCTTGCCCGGGCGAAGGCGGTGGGCGAGGAGTACGAGGGGGTGGAGGTAGCCACGGCGACGCAGCGCTCCCGCTCAGCGGGGGCGGCGATCGTGGAGGAGGCGCGAAGGCGGGGGGTCGAGGCCATCGTCCTCGCCGCCGAAGAACCGACCCGCATCCGCGGCGGCGCACTGCTCGGCGGCCTCGGAGGCCCTCGCGACCGCTTCGTAGGCGACCTGACGCGCTACGTGCTCGAGAAGGCCCCCTGCCGGGTGATCCTCACCGCGGCCCCGGCCGGCGAGGAAGGGGTCCGGGACGCGGTCGCACCCTAGTGGCGGGTGGAGACACGGTGGACGGTGGACGGGGGGCATGCCTCGGGAACGTGCCTGTCCACTGTGCACCGTCGACCGGCCTTTCCGCCGCAGCGCGGCGCTAGAGTAGCCGCGTGTTCGTCCTCATCGTCGGCTGTGGCCGCGTGGGCTCCGCGATAGCCAAGACCATGCAGGGGCAGGGACACGAGGTGTCCGTGCTCGACGAGGATCCCGAGGCCATCGCCATGCTCGAGCGCGGCCGAAGCGAGAGCTGGGAGGAGGCCGGTGGAACCTTCGCCGTCGGCACCGCCCTCGAGATCGACGCGCTGCTCGAGGCCGGGATCGACCGGGCCGACGCCTTCGTGGCCTCTACGAACGGCGACAACACCAACCTGATCATCGCGCAGATCGCAAAGCGGCGCTTCAACATCGAGCGGGTGGTCGTCCGCGTGCTCGATCCCGCCCGTGCCAGTTGGTACGCCGAGCAGGGTTTGTCGACCGTGTGCCCCACCCAGGTGGCCATCGAGATGCTCGAGGCCGCCGTGCAGGAGCAGGTGGCTTAGTGGCCGCCGCCTCAAAAGGGACCACCTAGATGTACATCGTGGTGGTAGGCGCCGGCAAGGTGGGCTGGAACATCGCTCGAGAGCTCATCGACAAGGGCCATGAGCTGACCTTGGTCGAGTCGAGTCGGCGCCGGTACGCGACGGTCGAGGAGGAGCTCGAGCACGCCGTCCAGTACGGGGACGGCACGGAGCTGTGGGTGCTAGAGCGGGCGGGCATCGAGCGCGCCGACATGGTGATCGCCGTGACCGGAGACGACGAGGACAACATGCTCATCTGCCAGATGGCACGCGAGAAGTACGCCGTCGAACGGGTGATCGCGCGCTGCAACAACCCGCGCAACCTCGAGCACTTCGACCTGCTGGGAGTGAAGCCCGCGGTCTCGGCGACGGACCTGATCCTGCGGCTGATCGAGCACGAGGTACCGAAGTACGGCCTCGTGCACCTGCTCGACCTGCCGCAGGAGCGGCTCGAGATCATCGAGGTGGAGGTGGACGACCGGTCGCCGGCCGAGGGGCGCGCCGTGAAGGACCTGGGCCTTCCCGACGGGTCGCTCGTGATCTCCATCCTGCGCGACGGCAGCGGATTCGTGCCGCGCGGAGACTCGATGATCGAGAGCGGGGACGAGGTGCTGCTGGTGCTGGACACCGGGCTCGAGCGGGAGGTGACCGCCCTCTTCAACGAGCCGGCCAGCTCGGAGGCGGCCTGATCAGCCTGGCGCGCGCGGGGTGAGTGCCGAGGCGGTCGAGTATCTGTTGATCGGCGGCGGCGTGGCGTCGGCGAGTTGCGCCGAGCGCCTGCGCGAAGAGGGTGCCACCGGCCGCATCGTGCTCGTTGGCCGGGAGCCCGACCCGCCTTACCACCGTCCGCCGCTCTCCAAGGGCTATCTGCGCGGGTCGTCGGGGCGCGAGGACGCGCTGCTACACCCGGCCGGGTGGTGGGACGAGCGCGGAATCGAGCTGCTCGCCCGCACGAGCGTCATGAAGATCGACCCCGTCGAGCGCGTGGCCAGGTTGTCGAGCCGCGACGAGCTGCGCTTCGACAAGGCGTTGCTGGCCACCGGAGCCAACGTGCGGCGCCTGCGGGCCGAGGGTGGTGATCTCGAGGGCATCCACTACCTGCGGGCCTTCGGGAACGCCGACGCCATTCGCGCGGACGTGGAGTCCGCCGAGGAGGTGGTGGTGATCGGCGGCAGCTACATGGGAGCGGAGCTTGCCGCTTCCCTGACCGATCTCGGGCGGCGCTGCAGCGTGTTGATGCAGGAGGACGTCATGCTCGATCGTCACTTCGGCGCAGTGGTAGGTGGCTTCTTCCAGGGTGTCCTCGAGGATCATGGTGTGCGGGTTCGCGGCGGCGATCAACTCGAGCGTTTCGAGGGGCCGGCGGAGGGCCGGGTGAGCGCGGTGGTCACGGCGGGGGGAGAGCGTCTGCCCTGCCAATGCGTGGTGGTGGCCGCGGGGGTGATGCCCGACGTGATGCTCGCGCGCTCGGCGGGACTCGATGTCGGCGGGAGCGGGGGAGTGGCCTGCTCGGCGCGGCTCGAGACGTCGATGCCGGGTCTCTTCGCCGCGGGTGACGTGGCCGAGTGGCAATCGGCGCTCCACGGTGGTCCGGCGCGCGTCGAGCACTGGGACGTGGCGGTGGAGCAGGGCCGTACGGTGGCGCTCAACATGCTGGGTCACGACGTGCCGCACGAGGTGGTGCCGTACTTCTGGTCCGATCTGTCCGACTGGGCCTCGCTCGAGTACGTGGGAGTGGCCTCGGACCCCGGCGACGCCTCGCTGCGCGGGTCGCTCGAAGACGGAGTGTTCACGGCGTTCTACCGGGGCCCCGCGGGCCAGGTGACCGGGGCTCTGACCGTGGGCCGCCCTGAGGACCTGGACCACGCCCGGCGGTTGATTGCGGAGCAGGCGGTGATCGATCCCGCTGCGCTCGCCGATGTCGGCTCGGATCTGGCTCTGGTCTAGGTAGTAGTCGTCCTCCGGACCGCTGAGGTCGCCAGCAGCGACGGATCGAAGCGCCGCAGCAGCTCGGCGGCATCGGGCCGCTCCCCGGGGTCGAGCCCCACGCTTGCAGCCAGCGCACCCAGCACATCCCGCGCGGACTCGCCGAGTGCGGCGCGCTCTCCGAGGGTCACGGGACCGTGCCGCTTGGCAAGGCGGACGCCCTCGGGCCCGAGCATCAGCGGCACATGGGCGTAGCCCGGTTGCCGTATCCCGAGCAGCCGGGCGAGCAGGATCTGCCGGGGGGTGGTCTCCACCAGGTCGGCACCGCGGACGACCTCGCCGATTCCCTGGGCGGCGTCGTCGACGATGACGGCCAGGTTGTAGGCGGGCACGCCGTCGTTGCGGCGTACCACGAAATCGTCGACGACCCCGGAGCGCGAGCCGAGCAGGCGATCCTCGAAGCCGATGCGAAGGGCGCCGCCGGCGTTCAGCCGCAGGGCCGGTGAACGGCCCGAGCGCTCGCGTTCACGGCGTTCCGTCCGCGTCAGCTCCCGGCAGGTGCCGGGGTATATCCCCTCGGCCGCCTTGCCGTGAGGCGCGGATGGCGCCTCGCGGATCTCCTTCCGGCTGCAGTAGCAGGGGTAGAGAAGACCTTCGGTCCTGAGCTTCTCGATCGCCTCCTCGTAGAGCTCCATGCGCTCGGACTGACGGGCGACGGGGCCGTCCCACTCGAGCCCGAGGGCCGCAAGGTCGGCGAGCTGTTGGTCCTCGACACCGGGTCGTACGCGACCGAAGTCGAGATCCTCCACGCGGACGAGGAAGCGCGCGCCTGCCGAGCGCGCGAACAGCCAGGCCAGCAGGGCGGTGCGGAGGTTGCCCAGGTGGAGCGGGCCGGTGGGGCTGGGGGCGAAGCGTCCGTCGCTTATCCCTGGGAGGCCGGAGTCACGAGACGCTCCTGCCGCAAGCTGCGGCGTGAGTTCCTCCCCGAGAAGTTCTCCGTCTGGCTGTGGCAGTTGGCGCATAGAAGGGAGAGGTTCTCGAGGCGATTGTCGTCCTTGATGCCGTTGACGTGGTGCAGGGCGAGGCTGAGAGGCCGGCCGCGCCATTCGCTGATGCCGCACTCCTCGCAACGCTTCTCCTTCAGCCCGAGGCGGAACAGCCGGAGCTTGAGATGGTTGCGGCTGCGGGGAACACCGGGAGCGAGTAGCTCTTCTAGGGGCATCGCCTGCGGTCGCGGGATGATCGCTCCTCGCTGAACGGCCTTGAACCAACTCCCGAGGTTGAAGCCAAAATGCGCCGCGCACTCCCGGGTGCTGTGACCGGCGTCGTGATACAGCTGGATCTGGTGCCAGTCGTATCGGCAGCGGAAGCGCTTGTCCGCGGGTTGCCCGAGCCTCCTCGCGTGATAGCAGACGGTCGGTTTGGATACACCTAACGCTCGCGCTATCTGGCTCACGCTCATGTTTGCGCGAAGCAGCGTCTCGACCTCTCTCCGCGTCTCGCCTGCGCCGCGACGCCGCAGCGCTCGCCGCGGCCGTATAGCGCCGCGATTGATGGCGCTAGCCCAAGCACCGTTCGAGAACCCGAACCGCACCTGGCACTCCCGGGCGGTTGCCCCCGCCTCGTACATCCGTGCGACCGCGGCCCAGTCGTAGCGGACGGCCCGGCGCCTCGTCGGAAGGTGTCCGAGGTGCATGGCGTGCCTGGAGACCGTTGAGCCGGAGACGCCAAGGCGCTCGGCCACGTCACGCCGCGTGTGCCCGTCTTCGAGGAGGGATTTCACGAGCTCGCGGATCGCCGAGCCGGAGAGGCTCGTTCTCGAATCGCCTTCGGCCACGCCGCGTATCGGTACCCTGTCGGAGTCCGGTGGCGGATGGGGTAGCGGTAGCCCACCAGGTTCTGGTCCTGGGAGCCCAGGTTCGATCCCTGGTCCGCCAGTAGTTTTCATAGCTTCAGGCTACCCGCACGAGCGCACGAAGAGCCTGTAAAACAGGCACTTTTGGGTTACAACGCTGCTACCTGTGTAACGATTGTGCGACGGTGCTCTATGCCGCCGCCGCCTCCCCCGCCCAATCCTCGTACAGCCGCGCGTACGCCCCGCCGGCGGCCAGCAGATCGTCGTGCGTGCCCTGCTCGACGATGCGCCCGTGCTCCAGGACCACGATCCGCCCCGCCCGGCGGATGGTCGACAGCCGGTGGGCGATCACTATCGCCGTGCGTCCGGCCAGGAGCCGGCGCAGGCCCTGCTCGATCCGGGCCTCGGTCTGCACGTCCACGTTCGAGGTGGCCTCGTCGAGGATGAGGATGCGTGGATCGGAGGCCGCCGCGCGGGCGAAGGCCACGAGCTGCCGCTGGCCGGCCGAGAGGTGTCCGCCGCGCTCCCCGACCTCGGTGTCGTAGCCCTCGGGTAGCTCGGCCAGGAAGCGGTCGGCGCCCACCGCGGCGGCGGCGGCGCGCACCTCCTCGTCGGTGGCCTCCGGCCGGCCGAAGGCGATGTTGTCGCGGATCGTCCCCGAGAACAGGTAGCCCTCCTGGGGCACCACGCCGAGCTGCTCGCGCAGCGAGTGCTGGGTGACTTCGCGCAGGTCGTGGCCGTCGATCAGCACCCGCCCCTCGGTCGGGTCGTAGAAGCGCGCCACGAGCTTCGCGAACGTCGACTTGCCGGCGCCGGTCGAGCCCACGAGCGCCACCGTCTGCCCGGGCGGCACGGTCAGGTCGATGTCGGCAAGCGCCAGCTCGCCGTCCGATCGCCTCCCGTAGCCGAACGAGACCCCCTCGAAGCGGATCTCCCCGCGCACCCGCGGGAGGTCGACCGCATTCGGTCGCTCTTCGAGGTCGGGCTCCTCGTCGAGCAGGTCGAACACCTTGTCGAGGGCCGCCATGCCCGCCTGGTAGGTCGTGTAGAGCTGCGAGAGCTGCTGGATCGGGTCGAAGAACGTCTGCAGGTAGAAGACGAACGACACGAGCACGCCGATCGTGACTCCGCTGCCGCCCACCACCTGGGCGCCGCCGTAGAGCAGGATCGCCGCGGTGGCAACCGCCGAGAGCATCTCGACCGACGGGAAGTAGGCGGCGTTGAGGCGAACCGTGCGCATGTTCACCTCCCGGTGCTCGTCGTTCAGCTCCGCGAAGCGCCGCTCGTGCGCCCGTTCGCGCCCGAAGGCCTTCACCACACGCACCCCCGACAGGGTCTCCTGCAGGTAGGCGGTGACCAGGGCGATCTTCTCCCGCGTCGCCCGGTAGGCACCGGCCGAGGCGATCCGGAAGGCCACGCTTCCGACCAGCAGGAGCGGGAAGGTGATGAAGGTGATCAGCGCCAGCTCGGCGTCGAGGAAGAGCAGGATCACCGCGGTCCCGATCAGCGTCAGGGTCGCGGAGAAAAGCGTGACCACACCGTCGGTCACGAGCTGGTCGAGCGCCTGGACGTCGTTGGTCAACCGCGAGATCAGCACGCCCGCCTTGTTGCGCTCGTAGAAGCCGATCGACAGCCGCTGCAGGTGGGCGAAGATGCGGCTGCGCAGATCCTGCAGCGCCCGCTGGCCGACCCAGTTGACCAGGTAGGTCTGCGCGTAGGTGGCGATCCAGTTGATGAGCGCCGCGCCCACGAACACCGCCGCGAGCACGTTGAGCCTGCCGAGATCGCCGCCCCGGATGCCCTCGTCGACCGCCCGCCCCACGAGGTAGGGCGGGGCGAGGGCGGCCACCGTGGCCAGGAGCAGGGCCAGGAACATGAGCGCCACGCGTCCGCGGTAGGGCGCGAGCAGCTCGATGAGCCCGCGCAGCTTGCGCGTACGGCGCTCCTCGCCGCGCACGAGCCGCCACAGGCTTGCGACGCGCGCTCTCACAGCCCGGCAACCTCGCGCTCGAGCGGCTTGCGCGTGAGGAACCGGCGCTCCGTGCTGCCGCCCGTGGCGATCTCGCGGTAGAGCTCCGAGACCTCGAGCAGCTCGTCGTGGGCTCCTCGCGCGGCCACGCGCCCGTGATCGAGCACCACGATCTCGTCCGCCAGCGAGATGGTGGACAGCCGGTGGGCGATCACGAACGTCGTCCGCCCCTCCATCAGCGCTCGCAGCGCCCGCTTGATCTCGGCCTCGGTGGTGGCGTCCACGCTGGAGGTGGCGTCGTCGAGGATGAGGATCCGCGGGTTGGTGATCAGCGCGCGGGCGATCGAGACCCGCTGGCGCTGGCCCCCCGACAGCGTGAGGCCCCGCTCGCCGACCAGCGTGTCGTAGCCCTCGGGAAGCTCGCTGACGAACTCGTGCGCCCCCGCGCGTCGGGCGGCCGTCTCCACCTCGGCGTCGGTGGCCTCCGGGCGGGCGTAGGCGATGTTCTCGCGCACGGTCGCCGAGAAGAGGAACGGCTCATCGGACACGAGCGCTATCTCACCGCGCAGCGCTCGCAGATCGACCTCGCGCACGTCGGCCCCGTCGATCGTCACCGAGCCGTCGCTGACGTCGTACAGGCGGGGCAGGAGCGACACGAGCGTGGTCTTGCCCGAGCCGGTCCCGCCGACGAGCGCCACGGTGCGTCCCGCCTCGACGGCCAGCGAGACGCCCCGCAGCACCGGCTCGCCGCCCTGCTCGTAGGCGAACGTCACACCGCGCAGCTCCACCCGCCCGCTTCCCGCCGGCAGCGGCGGAGCGTCCGCCGGCACCTGCATCGCCGGCTCCCGGTCGAGGATCTCGAAGACGCGCGCGCCCGAGGCGACCGCACGCTGAGCCATGCCGAGCGCTATGCCGAGCGTGCGCATCGGCGAGGTCAGCATCAGCACGTAGCCGAAGAAGGCCACGAACTCGCCGATCGTGATGTCTCCCTGGACCGCCTGTCGGCCGCCCACGAACAGGATCGCCGCCAGCCCGAGCTGGGGCAGGAAGCCGATGAAGGGGCTGTAGAAGGCCCGCAGGCGGGTCGAGATCATCGACTGCACGAAGACCCGCTGCACGCGGTCCTGGAAGCGCACGAGCTGACGCGCCTCCTGCGCGAAGGCCTTGACCACCCGCACGCCCGAGATGTTCTCCTCGGCCTCCGCCGTGAGCTCGGCGATGCGCTGCTGCACCTCCTGGGTCGCGGGCCGGTTGAGCCGCCCGTAGCGGAAGGCGACCCAGATCACGAACGGCGTCGGCGCCAGCGCCACCAGCGCCAGGCTGGGGTTCACCACGAACATCACGACGCCCGCGATGGCGATCGCGATCAGCGACTGCAGGATGAAGATCAGCCCGTAGCCGAGAAAGAAGCGCACGGCCTGGAGATCCACGGTCGCGCGCGACATGAGCTGACCCGTCTGCTCACCGTCGAAGAAGGCAAGCTCGAGCGACTGCAGGTGCGAGTACATGCGGTTGCGGAGGTCGTACTCGACGCCGAGCGAGACGCGGCCGGCCACCAGCCGCCGCGCCACGCTGAACGCGAGCCGCAGGAGCCCCGCCCCGAGGATGGCTAGGGCAAGCGGCCACAGCTCCTCCGAGCCAGCTCGGACCTCGTCGATCGTGCGTCCCACGAGGAAGGGCAGCAGCACGCCCATGGCCATGGCGGTCGCGGCCAGGAGGAAGGAGGCGACCACCCCGGCGCGGTAGGGCCGCAGGAAGCCGAGTAGACGCCAGAAGATCCTCACCTGGCCTCACTTTACTTTATGAAGCGACCGGGAGCCGGAGCGACGGGCGCGCGTGTCCAGTCTCCAGAGCGTCGGTTAGTGTGCCTCAGCCCTCCGGGCGTCGAAGGAAGGCGCCCGGCCCCAAGACGTCGGATCGAAAGGCGGATGCTTCCTTGGCGTTCAAGTTCGCAGGTGGGATGTTGCCCAGCGCGTGCGTGGTAGCCGCACTCGCCGCGAGCGGTTGCGGGAAGCAGGTCACCGACGTCAGCCAGGCGGTTGACGGCATCAACAAGGAGCTCGAGCCCGTCGGCGCCTCCATCGACTGCCCGAACGAGAAAGAGGTCGAGGGCGACACATTCGACTGCAACCTCAAGGGGAAGAAGTCGGGCAAGACCGCGAAGGTCAAGCTGAAGATCGTCGGCGAGGAGAAGGACACCGTCGACATCGCCGATCAAGCGGCCTACGACAAGGCCCTTCAGGAGGTCACCGGCGGGGGCTGATAGCTCCGGGTGGACTCGAACCACCGACCTCACCATTATGAGTGGTGCGCTCTAACCGGCTGAGCTACGGAGCCGCTCGGGGAGGATTCTAGGCGTGCCCGCTCGCGTCCGGCTGCTGGCGGTACCGAACGTGAGCGTCGGGTCCGACCCGGCGGTGATCGCGGCCGTGGGGGCCGCCTTCGCTCCCGCACGCGTGCTGGACGTGCACTCCGACGTCGATCACGGCCGCTCGGCCTTCACGCTCACGGGCGAGCAGGGGTTCCTGGCCGACGCGCTGCTAGCAGGTGCCCGGGAGGCGGTGGCCCGCATCGACCTGAGGGCGCACGGGGGGCTTCACCCGCACGTCGGGGCCATCGACGTGGCACCGGTCGTCTACGCCGACCAGGGCGACCGTGGGGCGGCCTGTGCGGAGGCGCTCACGCTCGCGGCCCTCCTGGGCGAGGAGCTCGAGCTGCCGGTCTTCCTCTACGGCGCCCTGGCCACCGATGACGCCCACCGCGAGCGCGCCGCACTTCGCAGCGGAGGGCCGGCCGGTCTTGCCCGGCGGATCGCGGCGGGTGAGCTGCGCCCCGATCATGGTCCGCCTCGCCCGCATCTCACGGCCGGGGCGGTGCTGGTCACGGCTCGCCCCCCGCTGGTGGCGGTCAACTTCGATCTCGAGAGCGACGATCTCGCTCTTGCGCGCGAGATCGCGGCGGGCCTTCGCGAGTCCGGAGGAGGGCCGCCGGGCGTGCGCGCCATCGGCCTCAGGCTCCCGGCTCGCGGGCGGGCCCAGGTGTCGGTGAACATCCACGACCCGGCGGCGGTGCCCGTGGTCGTCCTTCTCGAGCGCATCCGCTCTCGCACGCCGGTGGCCGAGATCGAGCTCGTGGGCCTCGCGCCGCGGGCCGCGCTCGCCGGCCTCCCCCCCGATGTGCCGATGAGGGGCTTCTCGCCGGACCGTCACCTGATCGAGTCGGCGTTGGACGACCGCCGGTAGCCGAATCGATCATCTAGATTCCGTCGCTGATGGCACAGACCAAGAAAAGGCGGTCCCGCAAGCACCGGGGCACCCAGGCGGGCACGGTCGAGCGTCCGGTTCCGGCCGCGCGAGGCGGCCGAGGAGGCGGCGCCGCCGGCGCGGGCGTCAAGGCGGAGGCCCGCCGCCAGGCTCAGGAGCGCCGGGGCGCGCGCTTCGACAAACCGCCGACCTGGAGAGGGGCGCTCAAGCGCGCCGCCCTGATGGCCCTCATCTTCGGGCTCCTCGTGGTACTCGTCCTGAAGAAGCCAGTGGCCGAAGGGCTCGCCGTCGCGGCGTTGATGCTCCTCCTCTACATACCGATGAGCTACTACACCGACCGCTTCATCTACAACAGGCGCCGGCGCGGTCGATCGGCCGCGGGCTCCGCCGGCAAGCCCCGCAAGAGCTGACCGCGCGGATGGACGTGCGCATGTTCACCGTCGGGATGGTGCAGGAGAACTGCTACATCCTGCGTCGCGACGGCTCGGACCGCGCGCTGATGGTCGACCCGGGCGACGAAGCGCCGAAGCTGCTCGCGGCGCTCGATGAGCTCGGGCTCGAGCTCGACGGCATCCTGCTGACCCATTGCCACTTCGACCACGTGGGCGCGGTCGCACCCGTCGCGCGGGCCACCGGCGCGGAGGTCTGGGTGCCCGTGATCGAGAAGGGCGTGCTGGCCGACATCATGAGCTACGTCCCGTGGGCGGGGATCGGCCCCTTCGAGAGCTACGACGCCGAGCACACGGTCGCGGGTGGGGAGCGGCTGGAGCTCGCGGGCTTCGAGATCGACGTGCTCTTCACGCCCGGCCACAGCCCCGGCCACGTGACCTACTCGATCCCGGACGAGGAGGCAGCCTTCTCGGGCGACGTGCTCTTCCAGTCCTCGGTTGGCCGCACCGACCTGCCGGGAGGGGACTGGCCGACGCTGCTCGAGTCGATCGGCACCCTGGTCGACACGCTGCCGCCCGAGACCAGGATCTTCCCCGGCCACATGGGCCTGACCACCCTCGGTGCCGAGCGCACCTCCAACCCCTTCCTCGCCGAGCTAGCCCGACGGTGAGCGGCGGGCCGCGCCTGCAGGCTCCGCGCGGCACCTTCGACGTGCTGCCCGGGGACAGCCCCGCGCGGCTGTCGCTCCTCAACCTCTGCCAGGACAGGCTCGGGAGGGCGGGGCTCGGTTACGCCGAGACGCCCGTCTTCGAGGACACGGAGCTGTTCGCGCGCGGGGTGGGGGAGGCCACCGACATCGTGCAGAAGGAGATGTTCACGCTCGAGGATCGCGCAGGTCGCTCGCTCACGCTGCGGCCGGAGGGCACCGCCGGAGTGTGCCGCGCGTACGTCGAGCACGGGATGCACAAGCTGCCGCAGCCGGTGAGGCTGTGGTACTGGGGCCCGTTCTTCCGCCACGAGGCGCCCCAGGCCGGGCGCTACCGCCAGTTCACCCAGATCGGGGCCGAGGCGCTCGGCTCGGACGACCCGTCCGTGGACGCCGAGCTGATCCTCCTCTTGGCCGAGTTGCTGGCCGAGGCGGGCGTGCGCGAGCTGCGACTGCGCCTCTCGAGCCTGGGAACCGCCGAGGCGCGACGGGACTACGCCGACGAGCTGCGCGCGCACCTGTTCGCCCGTGAGGACGAGCTCTCGCCGGAGGTCCGAGCGCGCATCGAGGCCAACCCGCTGCGGGCCTTCGACTCCGCGCACGCGGGCACCCAGGCCGTGCTCGCCGACGCGCCAAAGCTCCTCGATCGGCTCGCGCCCGAGGACGCCGAGCACTTCGCTGAGGTGCGGGGCCTGGTCGATGAGGCGGGCCTCGACTACGAGCTCGACGCCTCGCTCGTGCGCGGCCTCGACTACTACACGCGCACGGTGTTCGAGTTCACGAGCGACGCCCTCGGCGCCCAGTCCGGTGTGGGCGGCGGCGGGCGCTACGACGGCCTCGTCGAGCAACTCGGTGGTCCGCCGACGCCGGCCGTGGGCTGGGCCGCGGGAGTCGAACGCATCCTGCTGGCGGCGGGGGAGGAGGCGCAACGGCCAATCCCGCCGATGGTGTTCGTGGCCTGGGCAGATGCCCGGGCCGCCGCGTTCGCAGTCACGCGCCGGCTTCATGAGGCGGGCCTCGGGGTGCAGATGGAGCAGGCCGGTCGCTCCCTCAAGGGGCAGCTGAAGCACGCCGATCGCCTGCGGGCTCGCTACGCGGCCATCGTCGGGGATGGCCGGCTCGAACTGCGAGACATGCGCACCGGGGATACTCGCCCGGTGGAGGCGGTCGAGGAGATCGTCGACGCGGTCAGGGCCGAGGAACACCGTAGGTGACGCCCTGAAGCCGCCGCGCACCAACCGGTACCGCACCGCCTGGGCCGGCGATCTCCGCTCCGAGCGGGTCGGCGAGGAGCTGCGCGTGGCCGGCTGGGTGCACCGCCGGCGCGACCACGGTGGCCTGATCTTCATCGACCTGCGCGACCGCAGCGGCCTCCTGCAGCTCGTCTTCCACCCCGACCGGGCACCCGCGGCCCACGCCGCTGCGCACGCCCTCCGAGCCGAGGACGTGCTTTCGGCCGGCGGCGAGCTGGTCCGCCGCGAGGCGGGGTCGGTGAATCCGGCCCTCGCCACCGGAGAGGTCGAGCTGACCGTGGGCGACCTGACGGTCCTGGCCGACGCCGAGACCCCGCCCTTCCAGGTGGACGAGGACGGTGCGGTGGACGAGTCGCTGCGGTTGCGGCACCGCTACCTCGATATCCGCCGCGCGCCCATGCGGCACGCGCTCGAGCTACGGCACACGGTGTCCCAGGCCATGCGCGCCTACCTCAACGAGCGCGACTTTCTCGAGATCGAGACGCCGATGCTCACCCGCTCGACCCCGGAGGGGGCCCGCGACTACCTCGTGCCGAGCCGCCTGCAGCGGGGCGCCTGGTACGCCCTGCCGCAGTCCCCGCAGCTCTTCAAGCAGCTCCTGATGGTGGGTGGCCTCGAGCGCTACTACCAGATCGTGCGCTGCTTCCGCGACGAAGACCTGCGTGCCGACCGCCAGCCGGAGTTCACCCAGCTCGACATCGAGCTGTCGTTCGTCGACGAGGAGGACGTGATCGGCCTCTGCGACGGCCTGCTCGAGGCCGTGCTCGGCGCGGCCGGGGTCCAGATCGAGCTGCCGCTCGAGCGCCTCGCCTACGACGACGTGCTGCTGCGCTACGGCACCGACCGTCCCGACCGCCGCGTGGGCATGGAGATCGCCGAGCTCGGCGACCTGCTCGGGGGGACGGAGTTCGGGGTGTTCGCGGGGGCGCTCGCCTCCGGCGGGGTCGTTCGCGGCTTCCGGGCCCCGGGCGACTTCCCGCGCCGCCGTCTCGACGAGCTGACCGAGCAGGCGAAGGCCCTGGGGGCCAAGGGCCTCGTGTGGGCGCAGGTCGAGGCGGGCGGTACGTGGCGCTCGCCGGTGGCCAAGTTCCTGAGCTCCGACCACATGAGCGCCGTGGCCGGACGGCTGGAGGCCGCCGAGGGCGACACGCTCCTGATCGTCGCCGACGCGGCCCCGGTGGCGGCGCGGGTGCTCGGCGAGCTGCGGCTGGCTGTGGCGGAGCCCGCCACGGGCCACGACCTGTTCTGGGTCGTCGACTTCCCGATGTTCGAGCGCAACGAGGCCGAGGGCCGCTGGGACGCCCTGCACCACCCGTTCACGGCGCCCACCGGCGACCTCGACGGCGATCCCGGCGCCTGGCGCAGTCGCGCCTACGACATCGTGATGGACGGCCTCGAGATCGGCGGCGGCTCGATCCGCATCAATCGCCCCGACGTGCAGCGCCGAGTCTTCGACGCCCTCGGGCTGCCGGAGGCCGAGGCCAGCGAGCGCTTCGGCTTCCTGCTCGAGGCCCTCCGCTACGGGGCGCCGCCGCACGGCGGGATCGCCTTCGGGCTCGACCGCGTGGTGGCCCTGCTGGCCGGCCGCGACTCGATCCGGGAGGTGATCGCCTTCCCGAAGACGGCCAGCGGCAGCGACCCCCTGACCGGTGCCCCCGCCCCGGTGGACGAGGCGCAGCTTAGGGAGCTGGGACTGAGCCTGAGGCAGCCCCGACCCTGAGCCCGCTGCTAACTTTGCGACCGGCCCGAGCCTGTACGCCAGCCGTCCATCACGTTGAGCCAACACCACGGGGATGGGAATCTTGCTCGGGGCGGGTCTTGGCCCGTCCCGGCGGACAACCAAGCTTGCCAAGGCAGGTTCAACCCCCGGGCGGTAACGGCAGGTTGGGGCCTCGGGCACACATGCCGGCGGGTTCTGCCGGCACAGCCTTCCGGCGAACAACGGCCGCTTCTTGGCACACTTTCACGCCGATGCGGAATCCTGACGACCGATCCCACCTCGCCCTGATGCCCTCTGGCCGATCCCGTTAGGGCGTTGATGCGGGACCGCATTGCCCTCGAAGACCACCTGGGAGCCCCCCGCGGGCGCGGTCGGCTGGCCTCCTCGAAGCACTCCGGCGCGGCCGGCGGCGCTGCCTGCGGCGATCTGGTGCGCGTGGCCGTCAGGGTGGAGGGCGACCGTGTTGTCGAAGCGGGCTTCGACGCGCACGGGTGCGCGGCGGTCCGCGCCGCGGGGAGCGCGACGGTGGAGCTCGTGGAGGGGATGCCCCTCCTGGAGGCCGCCCGCCTGACTCCCGATGACGTCTCGGAGGCCCTCGGCGGGCTCAGCCCCGCTCACGGCCACGCGGGCACGTTCGCCGCGGACGCCCTGCACCGAGCCCTCGGGACCGCCGCCGCCGACGGCGCCCCGGCGCTTGCTCCAAGCCCCGCTCGGACGCTCGTGGCCATGAGTGGGGGGGTGGACAGTGCGGTGGCCGCGCAGCTCGCGCTCGAGGCGGGGCACGAGGTCGTGGCCGTCACCCTCGAGCTGTGGGCCGATCCAGCCACCGATGGCGACGCGAGCTGTTGCTCGCCGCAGGCGCTCACCGGCGCGCGAGCGCTGGCGCATCGGATGGGCCTTCCCCACGTGACCCTCGACCTGCGCTCCCGCTTTCGCGCCGAGGTGGTCGAGGACTTCCTCGCCGAGCACGCCGCCGGACGCACGCCGAACCCGTGCGTGCGCTGCAACGGCATGGTGCGCTTCGAGGAGATGCTGGCTCTGGCGGAGCGCCTCGGCGCCGCGCGGCTCGCCACAGGCCACTATGCACGCGTCGAGGGCGATGCGGAGGGGCCGCTCCTCTCCTTCGGCGACGATCCCGCCAAGGACCAGTCCTACATGCTCGCCCGGCTCGCACCGGAGCAGCTGTCGCGCCTCTGGTTTCCCCTCGGACGGATGCGAAAGCCGGCGGTTCGCGAGCTCGCCCGGTCGCGCAACCTCCCGGTGGCCGACCGCCGCGAGAGCCAGGACCTCTGCTTCCTTTCCGGGATCGGCAAGCAGGCGTTCATCGGCCGCCACTCCCCGGCCGCCCTAGCGGGCGATGGGGAGATCGTCGATCCCGGCGGCGAGGTGATCGGCCGCCACGGCGGCCACGAGCGCTTCACCGTGGGCCAGAGGCGCGGTATCGGGGTGGCGGCCGCGCGCCCGCTGTACGTGCTCGGCACCGATCCGGTGGCCAATCGCGTCGTGGTCGGCGAGCGGTCGAGGCTGGCGATCACCCGTATCGAGCTGAGGGACGCAGCTCTTCACCGCGCGAGCGCTCGGGTCGACGCCGTCAAGCTGCGCTACCGATCCCAGCCGGTCGCCTGCCGCGTCGAGGAGACGGCCGGCCGAGGAGTCCACGCGCGCCTCGGGCTGACGTTGGGAGCACCCGCCCACGGCATCGCACCCGGCCAGACGGCCTGCCTGCTCGAGGGCCGCCGTGTGGTGGGCGTGGGAACGATCGCTCCGAGGCCGCAGGAGCCCGCCCATGCCGGCTGAGGCGGTCGAGCTCGAGACGCCGGGCGGCCTTCGCTGGGCGCCGCTCATTCGACTGGTGGTGGGCGGCTTCGCCGACCACGCCGACCTGAGGTTCGACGAGCTGGACGATCTCCAGCTTGCGGTCGAGCTGCTGCTCGCAGAGGCCGAGCCTGAGGACCGCATCAGGCTGTCGCTCGAGATCGTCGATGAGGCCGCGGTCCGTCTGCGCGTCGGCCCGCTCAGTGAGGAGGCCGTGGCCGGAGCCCTGCAGGGCCCCCCGGCGGGGCCCGGCGAGCTGAACCTGCGGCGTGTGCTCGAAACCGTGGTCGACTCGTTCGGCATCGAGGGCGCGCGCGACGGGGGGGTCGTGGTGCGCCTCGAGAAGGTCGTCCCCGCACGCGTGCGATGACGAGCGTAGGGCCAATGTCTCCCGGCTACGACCGGGATCTCCTGCGGCGCTATCACCTGGAGGGTGACCTCGCCGCCCGGCAGATCCTGGTCGAGCGCCATCTACCGCTCGTGCGCTCGCTCGCTCGGCGCTATGCGGGGCGCGGGGAGTCGCTCGAGGACATAGAGCAGGTGGGGGCGATCGGGCTGATCAAGGCGATCGACCGCTACGAGCTCGACCGCGGCGTGGCCCTCACCACCTATGCGACCCCGAACGTGGTGGGTGAGATCAAGCGCCACTTTCGGGACAAGGGCTGGACCATCCGCATCCCGCGCGGTCTCCAGGAGCTGAACGCCCAGATGTCGAAGACGATCGAGGGCCTGACCGGCTCGCTCGGCCGCTCGCCAACCATCGCCGAGATAGCCCGCGAGTTGCACGCGACCCCCGAGCAGGTGCTCGAGGCCTTGGAGGCGGGCTCTGCGTACTCGCCGATGTCCCTGTCGGCCGGGCCGAGCGGCGATTCCTCGGCGGATCCGCTCGACACGCTCGGCGTCGAGGACGACGGCTACGAGCGCTCCGAGGAGCGGGCGTCGCTCGAGCCGGCGCTGCACACGCTGCCGCCGCGCGACCAGGAGATCCTCCGCAAGCGTTTTCAGGAGGGGCTCACCCAGACGCAGATCGCCGAGCAGGTCGGGATCTCGCAGATGCACGTGTCCCGGCTCATCCGGAAGTCGCTTGCGCGGATGCGGGACGAGCTGGCGCCGGGCCTCACCTGAGCCTGAGAGAGACAGCCCAGGTCTAAAGCACGGTCTCGGGGCGCCGAGGGGAGGGGCGTGAGCCGGCTCCACATCCCCCTTCTAACGCTCGCGGCCGCCGCCGCGCTGGCGGGGTGTGGCGGCGATGGAGACGGCGCGGGTGGCCCGCGTACAGGGGGCACCTTGACGATCGCCCAGACGTCGAACCCCGACTTCCTCGATCCGGCAAAGGGCTACACGGTCGAGGCCTCCGCCGCTCACTGGCTGATCTATCCGGGGCTCGTGACCTACCGACACGAGGAGGGCGAGGAGGGGTCGAAGCTGATCCCGGCCGCGGCCGAGGCCCTGCCGAAGGTATCGACCGACGGGCGGACCTACACCTTCCGCCTGCGAAAGGGGCTCGCCTACGGCGACGGCACCCCGGCGCGCGCGGCGGACTTCGAGCGCGCCATCCAGCGTTCGCTGACCCTCCAGTGGGGCGGCCTGTCGTTCTTCAGCGGGATCGTCGGGGTCGACGAGTACGTCGAACGCGGCAAGCCGGGGGCGGACATCCCGGGCATCACGAGCAACGACCGGACCCGCGAGATCGCCATCGAGCTGACGGAGCCCGATGGGCGCTTCGGGAACATCCTGGCCTTCCCCTCGGCCGGGCTCGTGCCGGCCGACACGCCGCTCGAGGACCTCAGCCGCAAGCCGCCGCCGGGGCTCGGCGCCTACAACTTCGGCGCGATCGAGCCAAGCCGGCAGTACGAGCTCGTGCGCAACCCGAAGTTCGCCCTGCCGGGCATCCCGAAGGGCCACGCCGACCGCATCACCGTCAAGCTCGTCAAGAGCTCGCAGCGCCAGGTCCAGGACGTGATTCGCGGCAGGCTCGACTGGATCCTCGACGAGCCGCCCGCCGACCTCCTGCCCGAGGTTCGCTCCAAGTACGGCGATCGCTACGAGGAGAACACCGCCAACTCCACCTACTACCAGTTCTTCAACGTCGAAACCGAGCCGTTCGACGACCCCAAGGTGCGCGCCGCAGTGAACTACGCACTCGACAAGCGCGCCCTCGTGCGGATCTTCGGCGGGTTGCTCGAGCCAGACTGCAACTTCCTCCCGCCGGGGATGGCCGGCTACGAGAAGATCGAGCCCTGCCCGTACGGTGACCCCGAGCAGCCGCCCGACGTCGAGAAGGCGCGGCGGCTGATCCGGGAGGCCGGCGCCGAGGGGGCCGCGGTGACCGTGTGGGGCACCGACGAGGAGCGCAGCCGGAGGGTCACCGAGTTCTACGCGGATGTGCTCAACCGCATCGGTCTGCGGGCCAAGCCGCGGATCGTCGGCGCGGAGACCTACTACGCGGCGATCGGCAACGTCGAGACCAGGCCCCAGACCGGGTTCCTCGCCTGGTTCCAGGACTTCCCCCATCCGGCGAACTTCTTCTTCCTGGTCTCCGGCGAGTCCGTCCAGGACACCGACAGCGTCAACCCGGGAAGGGTGAGCGACCCCGAGGTCGACCGCCGCTACGAGGCGCTCAAGCGCGAGCCCCCAGAGGAGAACGCCGAGGAGTGGGCCGCGCTCGACCGGCTCGTGACCTCTCCGGAGAAGGCGCTGGTGGCCGCCTACGGCCATACCAAGGACACGACGTTCGTCTCGGAACGCATGAACTTCGAGGACTGCACCGTCTACCACCCGGTCTATCGCGACGACTGGTCGCAGTTCTGCCTGAAGTAGGGCCACGGATCGGCTAGGCCATGGCCACCCAGCTGATCGACCAAGCTCCTGCCGGCGTGCGGGATCTCGCGGTCGAGGAGCCCGCCGGCTCGCTGCGCGTCCCGCGCGGGCGCCGCTCCGGCCTGCGCCGCCTGGCGGCCAGCCGCTCGGCCGTTGCCGCGGCCGCCCTGCTCGCGCTGCTGGTGCTGGCTGCCCTCGCCGCCCCGTTGTGGGCCGAGCACGTGGCAGGCACGACGGCGTACGCGAACCACATCACCGACCGCGTCGAGGTCGGCGGCGAGCCGCGGGACGTCGTGTCCCCCGAGGGTGTCCCGATCGGGCCCACCTGGCGGGGGGAGTTCTTCCTCGGTGCCGACGTGAACGGCCGCGACATCATGGTCCGCCTGCTCTACGGCGGGCGCAACTCGCTTCTGATCGGCGCCTGTGCCGCACTGCTCACGGCGCTGCTCGCGATCCCGGCGGCGCTCGTGGCCGGGTACTTCGGCGGCTGGGTGGACGGCGTGCTCGCGCGCGTGCTCGACGTGATCTGGGCCTACCCCGTGATCCTCCTCGGCGTGGCGCTCGGCACGGCGTTCGCGGTCGGCGGCGTGGGGGTGGGGCCGATCTCGATCCCGGGCGACTCGAAGGCCATCCCCGTGCTCGTGATCGCAGTCGTCTACGTGCCCTACATGGCGCGACCGCTGCGGGGAACGGTGCTCGCCCTGCGCGAGCGCGAGTTCGTGGAAGCGGCACGCGCCCAGGGGGCGGGGCCGCTGCGGATCATGTGGTCGGAGATCCTCCCCAGCCTGCTCCCGGGCATCGTCGTCCTCCTGCCGTTGATGGCGGCCAACGCCATCCTGCTCGAGGCCGCGCTGTCGTTTCTCGGGGCGGGCGTGCGCCCCCCCGAGCCGTCCTGGGGCACGATGATCGACGACGGCGTGACGCGGATCGTGTCCGCCGAGCACCTGGCCATCGCGCCCGGGCTGATGCTGCTGCTCACCGTCGCCTCCCTCAACGTCCTCGGCGATCGGGTGCGCGACGTGCTCGACCCGCGCTCCCGGGTCAGGATCGAGCGGTAGTGGCTCTGTTCCTCCTGCGCCGACTGCTGGCGATGGTGCTCGTGCTGTTCGCCATCTCGGCGCTCACGTTCTCGATCTTCAACGTGATCCCGAACGGCGAGCCCGAGAATCGCATGGCCGGGCGGACGCAGACGCCCACCCAGGTGGAGGCCATCCGCCGCGAGTGGGGCTTCGACCGCGGCGTGGTCGTGCAGTACGGGACCACGATGCGCAAGGTCTTCACGGGCGACCTGATCTCCTACTACAACGGGAGCCGAGTGGGGGAGGAGATCCTGCGCGGCATCCCGCGCACGTTCTCGCTGGCGATCGGCGCCGCGCTGCTGTGGATGGTGGTGGCGGTCCTGCTCGGCCTGTACGGCGCGGTCCGGGCGGGGAGGCTGTCCGGATGGTTGACCGGTGCGCTGGCGGTGATCGGCATCTCGATGCCCGTCTTCTGGGTCGGCGCGCTCATGAACCACTACCTCGGCTTCAAGGCCGGCCTCTTCCCCAACGGCGGCTACGTCCCGCTCACCGAGGATCCGCTCGGATGGGCATACCACCTGATCCTGCCCTGGACCACCCTGGCGATCCTGTTCATCGGCGTGTACTCGCGCGTGCTGCGCTCCGACGTCATGGACACCATGGGTGAGGACTACGTGCGCACCGCGCGGGCCAAGGGCCTGTCCGAGGGCCGGGTGCTCGTTCGCCACGTATTGCGCAACTCGCTCATCCCGATCGTCTCCCTGTGGGGCCTCGACTTCGGGGCGGTCCTCGGCGGCGGAGCCATCCTCACCGAGACGGTGTTCGACCTCCAGGGCGTCGGCCAGTACGCCGCCGAGAGCATCGACCAGCTCGATGTGCCGCCGGTGCTGGCCGTGACGATGTTCGGGGCCTTCTTCATCGTCGTGCTCAACACCGTGGTCGACGTGCTGTACGCGCTGCTCGACCCACGCATCCGGCTCGGTCGCGCGTGAGCGTCCCGCTGCTGAAGGTGGAGGGCCTCGGCGTGTCGTTTGCCACCGATGAGGGCCTCGTGCGCGCTGTCGACTCGGTCTCGTTCGAGCTGCGGGCGGGCGAGGTGCTGGCCGTCGTCGGGGAGTCGGGCGCGGGGAAGTCGGCCTGCGCCATGGCGCTCATGGGCCTCAATCGCTCTCGGGGCGCCACCTTCCGGGGCTCGGCGTGGCTCGGGGATCTCGAGCTCGTCACGGCGCCGGACGCGGCGCTGCGACGCGTTCGCGGCAAGGGCATCGCGCTGATCCCCCAGGACCCTCTCTCGGCGCTCAATCCGGTCCAGCGGGTGGGCGACCAGATCGTCGAGGCCGTGCGGGCTCACGAGCCCGTATCCCGCCGGGAGGCGCACGAGCGGGCCCTCGGGCTGCTCGCCAGGGTGGGCATCCCCCGCGCCGCGGAATGCTCCGCCGCCCGGCCGCACGAGCTCTCGGGAGGCATGCGCCAGCGGGTGATGATCGCGATGGCGTTGTCCTGTGAGCCGCGTGTGTTGATCGCCGACGAGCCGACGACCGCCCTCGATGTGACGATCCAGGCGCAGATCCTCGCGCTGCTTCGAGAGCTCCAGGAGCGCACGGGCGTCGGGATCGTTCTCGTTACCCACGATCTGGGCGTGGTGGCCGAGCTCGCGGACCGCGTCGCTGTGATGTACGCCGGCCGGGTGGTGGAGACCGGCACCGTCGATGAGCTCTTCCACGACCCTCAGCATCCCTACACCTGGGGCCTGCTGGGGTCGATCCCGGGCAGGGACGGTGCACATGGCTCGCGGCTGCCCGCCATCGCCGGTGCGCCGCCCTCGCAGCTCGACCCGGTTGCCGGCTGCCGCTTCAGGACGCGCTGCCCGCACGAGTACGCCGCCTGCGCACACACTCCGGAGCTCCTCGAGCGAGCGGGCCCGGACCACGCCGATCGCTGCTGGCTCCCGCTCGACGAGAAGCGCGCGCGCCGTTCGGTCGGCGACCGGATCGGCCTCGAGTCGCGGAGCATGGCCTGATGCCGGTGGCCTCCGGCCCCCTCGTCGAGGTCGAGCACCTGGAGCACAGCTTTCGTGCGCCCGCACGCGGGCTGGCTCCGCGAGCGGCGCGTCGCATACACGCCGTCGACGACGTGAGCTTCTCGCTCGGCGCCGGCGAGACGCTCGGCCTGGTGGGGGAGTCGGGGTGCGGGAAGAGCACGCTCGCGCGCTCGGTGCTGCGTCTGCTCGAACCCTCGGCCGGCTCGGTCCGCTTCGCCGGCACCGACATCACCCGTCTCGCCGGCCGGCCTCTTCGCCGGCTTCGCCCCGAGATGCAGATGGTCTTCCAGGACCCGACCGGATCGCTCAACCCGCGCCGGCGCGTGGGCTCGATCGTGGCCGCCCCAATGCGGTGGCAGGGCGCCGGGCGCGTCGCCGCCGCGCGCCGGGCGCGCGAGCTGCTCGACCGGGTCGGGCTGGCGCCGGAGCACGCCGGGCGCTTCCCGCACGAGCTGTCGGGGGGGCAGCGCCAGCGGGTGGGCATCGCGCGGGCGCTGGCGCTCGAGCCGCGCCTCGTGGTGCTCGACGAGCCGGTCTCGGCCCTCGACGTCTCGGTGCAGGCGCAGATCGTCAATCTGCTCCAGGATCTCCAGCGCGACCTCGGCCTCGCGTACCTGTTCGTTGCCCACGACCTGAGCGTGGTCCGGCACATCTCCGATCGGGTCGCCGTGATGTACGCGGGCAAGATCGTCGAGCTGTCTCCGGCGGCGGCGCTCTACGAGAACCCGATCCACCCGTATACGGCGGCGCTCCTGGCCGCCGTGCCGACCCCCGACCCGCGCCGCGCTCGCGCCCTCCGGGCGCCGGGAGTGAGCGGCGAGCATCCCGACCCGAGCGCGCCTCCGTCCGGCTGTCGCTTCCACCCGCGCTGCCCGTCGGCCACCGCGCTCTGCCGGACCGAGGAGCCGCCCCTCGCCGAGTATCCAGGTGCCCACCTTGCGGCCTGCCACCACCCGCTCGGCGTCGGTCCGGAGGAGCTGTCGGCCGCGACGCGCTCCGCCGCCAGCCCGCTGAGCGCTGGGGCACGCCTGCCGCAGGCGTCCCCGGTCGCCGCCTGAGCCCAGCGGCCGACGGGCATCTGCACGAGTTCGTGCACCAGAGCCTCCTGCTTGACACCACGGGGCCCACGGCCATAGGTTGCCGCGCACAACAAGCCGTCGAAAAGCTGTGCAAGGAGGCTCGCTGGCCGGCACGAGTCCTGGGAGGGCTTCATGGCGCTACGCCGTCGTTAGAGGTCGGTGCGAGCGGGGGCCGCACAACGCGGTCTCCGCCCCCCACCGCGCCGTGGCCAGAAGCCGCTCATGCGACCGACTCTCGAACTGCTCCGCCGAGAGCCACAGGCGCGCCTCTTCATGGCCGCCCACCTGCAGTCCTCGCTCGGGACCGGTGCCGGCTACGTGGCTCTCGTCCTCATCGCCTACGAGCGCTTTCGCTCCCCGTGGGCGATCAGCCTGGTGCTTCTGGCGGACTTCCTCCCCGCCATGCTGGCGGGTCCGCTCCTCGGTGCGGCCGCCGACCGCTGGCCGCGACGCTTTTGCGCGGTGGTCGCCGACCTCGTGCGCGCCGTGGCCTTCGTCGGCATCGCGCTCGTCGGCGGCATCGAGGCCACGATCGCGCTCGCGCTCCTGGCCGGCGCGGGCAGCGGTCTGTTCACCCCGGCCGTCCTGGCGGGGCTGCCGAGCCTGGTGGAGGAGGAGCGCCTGCCCGCCGCCACCTCGCTCTACGGAGCCATCTCCGATCTCGGCCACACGCTCGGGCCCGCACTGGCCGCCGTCCTGCTGCTGGTGGCCGGGCCCGAGACCCTGCTCATCGCCAACGGGGCGAGCTTCGCCGTGTCGGCGTTGCTCGTGGCACGGTTGTCCTTCGGGGGCGGTCGGAGCGGGAAGTCCGGGGCGTCGATCTTCGTCGAGGCCGGACGTGGGTTGCGGGCCACCGCCGGCATGCGGGGCGTACGCGAGGTGATCCTGGCTTCGAGCGCCGTCGTGCTGTTCGCGGGCATGATGAACATCGGCGAGCTGCTTCTCGCCGAGGATCTTGGTGTCGGGGCGTCGGGCTTCTCGATCCTGGTGGCCGTCTACGGAGCCGGGTTCGTGGCCGGCTCGCTGACCGGGTCGTCGGGCGGCTCGGCGGCAAGGCTCAAGCGGCGCTACCTGCTCGGACTGCTGCTCATGGGCATCGGCCTCGTGGCCGCCGCCGTGGCTCCGGTCTGGCCGCTCGCGGTCGCGTCCTTCGCGCTCACCGGCGCGGGCAATGGCCTCGTGCTCGTGCACGAGCGCCTGTTGCTCCAGCGCAGCGTCGACGGGCCGCTGATGGCCCGGGTGTTCGCCGCAAGCGACGCGCTCGGCTCCTGGGCCTTTGCCGCCGCCTTCCTGTCGGCCGGCGCACTCGTGGCGCTGCTCGGCACACGCCCCCTGTTCCTTCTGGCCGGGGTGGGGACCCTGCTGGTCTGGGCGGCCTCGGTGCGTGCGCTGCGACGCGTCTGGGAGGAGCCGGCGACGACACCCGTATCCGCCGGGGGCCCCGGACAGGCCGCGCCCTTCAGCGTCGGCCCGGCCGTGCCGCTACGTGGTGGCGCCGAGCTCCCGCGGTAGGGACGTGCTCGCGAGCACCGAGCGCACCGCTTCCGCCGCGGAGTGGTCGGGGTCGACCCTGTGCTCCCTGACCACGTTCGAGACAGCAGCCACGATACGCGCATCGAACTGCCGCCCGGCGTTTGCCCACAGCTCCTCGAGCGCCGTCTCCCGGCTCATCGCTCGGCGGTACGGGCGGTTGGTGGTCATGGCGTTGTAGGCGTCGCAGGTGAACACGATGCGCGAGGCCCAGGGGATCTCGCGGCCGGCGAGCCCATCGGGGTATCCGCCGCCGTCCCAGCGTTCGTGGCACGAGCGCACGGTCGATCCGACGCGGGTCAGGAGGCCGCCCACCCGGTCGAGGAGCATCTGGCCCTCGACGGTGTGGCTCTTCACCAGGTCGAACTCGTCGTCGGTGAGCGCCGCCGGCTTGTTGATGATCTCCTTGGGGATCGAGATCTTGCCCACGTCGTGCAGGAGGGCCGCGAACTCGAGCTCCTGGCGCTCGTCGGGATGGATCTCGAGCTGGTCGGCCACCGCGGTCACGAGCTCCACGACCGAGCGACAGTGGTCGGCCGTGTAGTTGTCGTCGGCCTCGACGACGTCGGCCAGGAGCATCACGGTGCCGCGGTAGGCGCGGTTGAGCTCGCCCGCGGCCGCGTACCGCTCCTTGCGCTCGCGCGAGAACACCGACAGAAGCCACACGAGCGGCCCGAGGGCGAGCAGGCCGAGCGGCTCGTCCTGCGTGGCCACGGCCGCCAGCAGCGCGACCGGTGAGAGGATCGCGTCGATCCGGTAGGACCAGATCCCGGCGAGCAGCAGGTCGGGCAGCGGCCGGTGCGAGGCCACCGACTCGGCCACCACGAACGCGGCGAAGCCGACGGCGACCTGCGTCCCGAGCGCGAGGGCGTAGACCGGGAACTGCTCGAGGCGTGGCTCGCCGGTCGCCATCAGGCCGAGCACCAGCACCGGGCCGACGGTGAACCAGGCATCCGCGAGGCAGCTCAGCCAGCGGTCGACGTGGGTGCGGTGGGTCAGGAAGTCGGGCACGGCGGCCAGCACGAAGCCCGCGGCCACCAGCACCGGCACGAGCGGCAGCGGCGCCAGGAAGAGCATCGGGACGAACACGAGTTGCTCGGGCACCGCGTAGCCGCTGCCCACCTCGAACTCGACGCGCGAGAACACCGCGTACATGACCACGAGCAGGCCGAGCGTGGCCGGATCGGCGGTGCGGTCCGACGGCAGGTACGCCGCGATCGCCGCCGCGGCGGAAAGGAAGCCGACCGCGAGCCCGCCCACCACCACGCGCTCGCGGGTAGGCATGCGCACCGGCTGGCGCGCTCTGGCCTCGCCCACCAGTCGGTCGGCCAACGTCACGCGACAGGTCTTCGGCGCTGAGGGCTCGGGTTGCCAACCCGCCGGCGCTTTGCACACCCTGGGCGGTCCGAAGCTCCCTCGAGCCTGCAGGTTCGGGGCGCGCTGGTGGGCATCTTGCGGCCGCCCCTCGGACGGCGCCGCGACCACGGCTCGTAAGATCGGATTCGTGACCGCAGCCGAGATCCGCGAGGCCTTCCTGGGCTTCTTCGAGGCTCGCGACCACCGGCGCGTGCCCTCGGCATCGCTCGTGCCGGCGGCGCTCGACCCCTCCGTGTTGCTCACCACCGCCGGCATGCAGCCCTTCAAGCCCTACTTCCGCGGCGACGAGCAGCCGCCGTATCCGCGCCTGACCTCATGCCAGAAGGTCTTCCGGACTACCGACATAGAGAACGTGGGCCTGACGGCTCGGCACCTCACCTTCTTCGAGATGCTCGGCAACTTCTCCTTCGGGGACTACTTCAAGGCCGGGGCCGTGGACCACGCGTGGACCCTGTCGCGGGAGGGCTTCGGCTTCGAGCCCGAGCGCATCTGGATCACGGTCTTCGGCGGAGACGAGCAGCTCGGCCTCGGCCCCGACGACGAGGCCATCGAGTGCTGGCGAGGCGTCGGGGTCCCGGACGAGCGGATAGTGCGCCTCGGCCGGGAGGACAACTTCTGGCAGGCGGGTCCGACCGGTCCCTGCGGACCCTGCTCTGAGCTCTACCTCGACCGCGGCCCAGCCTTCGGGGCCGAGGGCGATCGGCCGGGCGACGACACCGAGCGCTTCCTCGAGTACTGGAACCTCGTGTTCATGCAGTACGAGCTCGGCCCTGCCGCCTCGCTGGCGCCTCTTCCCAAGCAGAACATCGACACCGGCCTCGGCCTCGATCGACTGGCGGCGATCCTCCAGGACGTGCCGTCGGTCTTCGAGACCGACCTGTTCCAGCCGCTCGTGTCGTTCGGCGAGGAGCGCTCGGGCCGCCGCTACGGAGGCGACCCCGCGAGCACGCGGGCGCTGCGCATCCTGGCCGACCACGGTCGCGGGATGACCATGCTGCTCTCGGATGGGGTCGTCCCCTCGAACGAGGACCGCGGCTACATCCTGCGGCGCATCATGCGCCGAGCCATCCAGCACGGCCGGCGGCTCGGGGTGGAGGGGCCGTTCCTGCCGGCCCTGTGCGAGCGGGTGATAGAGACGATGGGCGACGCCTATCCCGTGCTCCGCTCGGATGCGGAGGCCATCACGCGCTGGGCGGCCGCGGAGGAGGAGGGCTTCGCCCGCACGCTCGTGCAGGGGGAGCGGCTGCTCGAGGACCTGATCTCCGCAGCGGAAGCGGCGGGAACCACGCGCGTGCCCGCCGAGGACGCCTTCCGCCTCCACGACACGTTCGGCTTTCCCTACGAGCTGACCAAGGAGCTGCTCGCGGAGCGCGGCCTGTCGGTCGACGACTCCGGCTTCGAGGAGTTGATGTCCCGCGCACGGGAGACCGCCCGGAGGGGCGGCCGGCGGGGGCCGGCGGGTGGGCGCGAGAAGGTCGAGGCCTTCGTCTCGCGCGCGCAAGTGCCCACGCGCTTCGTGGGCTATGAGGCGCTCGAATCCGACACAGTGCTGCTCGCGCTCGAGCGCGAGGAGGGCCGCCTTCTCGCAAAGCTCGAGGAGAGCCCCTTCTACCCCGAGGGCGGCGGGCAGGTGTCCGACGGCGGCCTCGTGGAGACCGATTCCGCGCGCGCGCGCGTGGCCGCCGTCTACCGCGTGGGCGACGACCAGGTCGTGGGCCTCGAGCCGGAGCGCGGGGAGCTCGAGGCGGGCCAATCGGCACGGGCGGCGGTCGACCGCCCGGCGCGCCTTGCCACCATGTGCAACCACACCGCCACCCACCTGCTGCACGCGGCACTGCGCGAGCGGCTCGGCACCCACGTGCGCCAGGCCGGCTCGTACGTCGGTCCGGACAAGCTGCGCTTCGACTTCACGCACGGGCAACGGCTGTCGCCGGAGGAGATCGCCGACGTGGAGGAACGCGTGAACGGCTGGATCCTGGAGAACCACCCCGTGCGCGCGGTGCAGACCACGCGCACCGAGGCCGAGGCCATGGGCGCCATGGCTCTCTTCGGGGAGAAGTACGGCGACGTGGTCCGGATGGTCGAGGTGGAGGACGTATCGCGCGAGTTGTGCGGCGGCACCCACGTGTCGGCCACCGCCGAGGTCGGCGTCTTCCGCCTCACCACCGAGACCTCGAGCGCAGCCAACGTCCGCCGCATCGAGGCCCTGAGTGGCGCCGCCGGGGTAGCGTCCCTGCGCCAGACCCGCAGTGAGCTCACGGAGGTGGCCGCCGTACTGCACGCCGGTGAGGGCGGCGTGACCGAGGCCGCGCGCCGACTGGCCGAGCGCGAGCGCTCGCTCCGGCAGCGCCCGAAGGAGTCGAGCGGCCCGGACGTGGGCTCGCTGCTCGAGGCGGCGTCCGACCTCCACGGGGTGAAGGTGGTGGCCGAGGTGGTCGAGCTGCCCGACGCAAAAGCCCTGCTCGACGTGTCTGACACGATCAGGCAGCGCCTGGGCGCCGCCGCCGTGGTGCTCGGTTGTGCCGTGGACGGGCGCGTACACCTCGTGGCCAACTTCGCGCCGGCCGCCGTGGAGCGGGGAGCGCACGCCGCGGACGTGGTCCGCGCCGCCGGCGCGGTGGTCGGAGGCGGGGGCGGGGGCCGCGACACGATGGCGCAGGCCGGCGGCCGCGATCCGGACAAGCTGCCCGATGCGATCGCGGCGGCGCGGATTGCGCTGCAGGCGGCGCTGAAGAGTTGAGTTGGCGGTTGGCAGTTGGCAGGCGGCAGTACGTGCAGCCGACAGCAAGTACGCCCCGCCTTCCCGCTAGCGTGTCGCACCGATGCGCGTCCTCGCCCTCGACTACGGGAGCGCCCGCTGCGGTTGCGCCCTCTCGGACCCCTCCGGAACGCTGGCCACGCCAGTCGGCGCCGTGGAGCAGCCGGCCACCCGTGCCGGCCTTGCACGCATCGCGACGCTCGTGCGCGAGCGCGAGGTGGAGCGGGTCGTGATCGGGCTTCCGCTCACCCTCCGCGGAGAGGAGGGCTCGCAGGCGACCGAGACCCGCGACTTCGCCGCGCGGCTGGCTGAGGAGCTCGAAGTCCCGGTTGCGCTACACGACGAGCGGCTGACCACCCGCCAGGCCCGCGCCGGGCTCGGTGCCGCCGACCTGGACTCCCGGGCCGCCGCCCACCTCCTCGACGCCTATCTCGCCGCGGTGGCGCGGCCGCGCCGGTGAGCCCGGAGCCGCCGCCTGTACCCGGAGGGCGCTCCTCGGACGAGCGCGAGGCCGCCCGCCGCGCCCGCGCGGAGCGGCGCGTGGGCAAGGGCTCCGAGGGCACCAGAGGCGCCCGGGCTCCGAAGGGCGCAGGCGGACGAGCTCCCACGCCGGTGGTCGACCGAGCGGGGTCCAACGGAGCACCGGCCGCCGCGCCGCGAGCGATCGCGGCGGAACCCGCGCATCCGCCCCTGCCGGACCACTCCCGCAAGCCCCCCGGGCGACACGTCCGCCCTCCCAGGCCGGGCGAGTCTCGGCCCGGTCGCGGCCGCCGCCGTGGGCGCGTCGCGGTGCTCGCCGGCGCCTGCGTGCTCGGACTGCTCGTCGCCTACGTCGTCCTGTCCTACTTCCAGCCGTTCGCGGGTGAAGGCGAGGGCAGCGTGCGGGTGACGATCCCCCGCGGCGCCGGCGTCGGACGGATAGCCGAGATCCTCGACGAGCGAGGCGTGGTGCCGAGCGCCCTCTTCTTCAGCGCCCGGGCCACCCTCGGCGGCCGCCGGGGAGACCTCAAGCCGGGCTCCTACACGCTGAGGGAGGGCATGAGCTACGCGGCCGCGCTCGACGCCCTGGCGGCCGGGCCGCCGCGAAACATCGTGACGCTCTCGGTGATCGAGGGCCAGGCGCGGCCCGAGATCGCGGCGAGCCTGAAGGACGCCGGCCTCGAGGGCGACTACCTAGCCGCCACGCGTCGCTCGCCGCGCCTGAACCTCGCCCGCTACGACGCCCAGTCGGCGCGCGACCTCGAGGGCTTCCTGTTCCCCGCGACCTATGAGCTGCGCCGCGGCTCGTCGGTGCGCGACCTCGTCGAGAAGCAGCTCGAAGCCTTCACGCGACAGTTCGCGCAGGTGGATCTGAGCGCTGCGCGCCGCAAGAACCTGACCGCCTACGACGTGCTGATCATCGCCTCGATGGTCGAGCGTGAGGCCCAGCTCGACAGCGAGCGGCCGATGATCGCCTCGGTGATCTACAACCGCCTGAGCCGGGGTGAGCCGCTGGGCATCGACGCCACCACGCGCTTCGAGACCGGCAACTTCACCAAGCCCCTCACCGCCTCGGTGCTCGAGCAGGACACTCCTTACAACACCCGCACCAACCAGGGGCTGCCGCCTGGCCCGATCGGCAATCCCGGCATCGAGTCGATCAAGGCCGCGGCGCGCCCCGCGCAGACCAACTTCCTCTTCTACGTGCGCAAGCCCTGCGTCCAGGGTGAGCACGCCTTCTCCGAGACCCTCGAGGAGTTCGAGGCCGACGCCGCCAGGTACAACGCCGAGCGGGAGCGGCTTGGAGGCCGCTCGCCCGAGGACTGCTGATCGAGGGACCGATCCGGATGGCGGAATCAACCATCTAGGCGTGATCGGCTGGCCCGTGGCCCACAGCCGGTCGCCCGTGATGATGGCGGCCGCCCTCGAGGCTCTCGGCATGAGTTGGCGCTACATGCGCCTGCCGGTCCCGCCCGAGCTGTTTGCCGAAACAGTGCTGGGCCTCCCGGGCTCGGGCTACCGGGGGGCCAACGTGACGATCCCCCACAAGCCGGCGGCGCTCCGGGTTGCCACGCGGGCCACCGCGGCCGCCTCCGCCATCGGAGCCGCCAACACGCTGACCTTCGAGCCGGACGGCGCGATCGAGGCCGACAACACGGACGCCGGGGGCTTCCTGGATGCGCTCGGCGAGCCGCCGAGGGGACTGAGCGCGCTGGTGCTGGGCGCCGGGGGAGCCGGCCGGGCGGTGGCCTGGGCCCTGCACGAAGCCGGAGCCGCGCAGGTGATGCTCTGGAATCGAACCGCGGAGCGTGCCGCGGCGCTCGCCACCGAGCTGCAGGTCGACTACGTGGAGCGTCCGCGGCAGGCCGACCTGATCGTGAACGCCACCTCCGTAGGCCTTCGGGACGGCGAGGAGCGGGCCGCGATCGCCGCCCTCGGGTTGGACAGCCTCGAGCCGCCCGCGGTGGCCGTGGACATGGTGTACGGGAGCGAGGGGACGCCCTTCGCGCGCTGGGCCGCGCGGGGCGGCGCGCGCGTGGTCTGTGGCCTCGACATCCTGGTCGCCCAGGGCGCACGTAGCCTGGAGCGCTGGACGGGGCGCCCGGCGCCCCTCGACATCATGCGAACGGCAGTGGCGATCTGACCTAAACATTTGTCCGGGGGGTGCCGATATGCCCCGTGATGGCTCTCCCGCGCCCCGTACTGTTCGCAATCCTCGGCGTGGCTCTCGTGCTTGCCGCCCTGCTCGCGACGCGAGCCCTCGGGACCGGCGACGGCGGCACGATCACCCCGGCTCCCACCGCCCAGCCCGCGCCCGCTTCGCAGACCCCGAAGCCACGCGCCGGCCAGACGGACAAGGGTGACCGGCCGCCCGGCCGGCCCGCCGCGGCCGATCGCCGTCCGGCCGCGGATCCGCGGCCGGCCGACAAGGAGCGCAGGGGCCCGAAGGAGTCGCCCGCCGTGCGCCCCTCCGCACCGGTCGAGGGCGTTCCGGTGGCCGTGTCGAGCGCACTCGAAGCCGGCAAGGTCGTGACGCTGGTCTTCACCCGCACGGGCGCGGCCGACGACGCCGCCACCCGCAGGTCGGTGCGAGAGCTGCGCAAGAGCTTCGGCCGCAACAGGCGTGTCGTGGTCATCGAGGACAGCATCGCCAGCGTCGCCGACTATCGGCTCGTCCTGGCCGGAGTCGGAGTCGCACAGACGCCGTCCATCCTCGTCCTGCGAAAGGACCGGCAGCCGCGGCTACTCGAGGGATACATCGACGAGGGCTCCCTGCGCCAGCACGTCGCGGACGCCCTCCGATGAGCTTTCCGTCACCGCCCCTCCTGCGGCCGGTCGCCGACGACGAGCCTCCCGCCGCCCCGGTCCAGTCGTCGATCGAGACGACGAGCGGCATCACCGCGCCCCGACGGCGCGGCGGAGGATCCCGCTTCATCTCGGACGTCATCGTCGAGCTCGGCTTCCTTCCCCGCGAGAAGGTCCAAGCCGCCGTCGAGGAGGGCAAGTCGACCGGCCGCACGCCGGAGCAGGTGCTTCTCGAGTCGCGCTCGCTGTCGGCTGATCAACTCGCCCGCGCCACCGCCGAGCGCTTCGGCCTCGACCACGTCGACCTGACCGCCTACAAGGTCGACCTCGCGGCCGTGAACCTGGTCAACGCCCAGGCCGCCCGCCGCTACAACGCGGTGCCGATCGGCTTCGACGAGCGAAAGACCCTGCTCGTGGCCATGGCCGATCCGTCGAACGTGCTCGCGCTCGACGATCTCAAGCTCATGACCGGCAACGAGCTGCAGCCGGTCGTCGCCTCCGCCGAGGACATCGCGGGCCTGATCGGGCGGATGAACCGCCTGGACGACGCGGTCGCGAGCGCGATCCACGAGGAGGAGGACGAGGACCTAGCGGTCGTCTCCGAGATCCGGGAGTCCGCCGACGACGCGCCGGTGATCAAGCTCGTGAACTCGATCATCGCCCAGGCGGTCGAGGACGGAGCCTCAGACATCCATTTCGAGCCCGAGGGCCGAGACATGCGCGTGCGCTTCCGCGTCGACGGGGTCATGAGCGAGACGGCCAACATCCCGCGCCGCATGGTCCCGGGCGTCGTCTCGCGCGTGAAGATCATGGGCGACCTCGACATCTCGGAGCGCCGGATCCCCCAGGACGGCCGCGTGACGCTGCGCGTCGAGGACCACGCCGTCGACATCCGCATCGTCACCCTGCCCTCGGTGCTCGGCGAGGGCATCGTCATGCGCCTGCTGGACAAGGGCCAGGTGCTGCTCAGCCTCGACACGCTCGGCATCCGAGACGAGGGCCGGCGCCGCTTCGAGTCCGCCTTCCGCCAGTCCCACGGAGCCGTCCTCGTGACCGGTCCGACCGGCTCGGGCAAGTCGACGACGCTCTATGCGGCGCTCAACCTGGTCAACGACGTCGAGAAGAACATCATCACGATCGAGGATCCGGTCGAGTACCAGCTGCCCGGCATCAACCAGATCCAGGTGAACAACAGGGCGGGCCTGACCTTCCCCACCGGCCTGCGCTCGATGCTGCGCGCCGACCCGGACATCATCATGGTCGGCGAGATCCGCGACGCCGACACGGCTCGGATCGCGATCGAGTCGGCGCTCACCGGCCACCTCGTGCTGTCGACTTTGCACACCAACGACGCGCCGTCGGCGATCACGCGCCTGACGGAGATGGGCATCGAGCCGTTCCTGACCGCCTCGGCGGTCGACTGCGTGGTGGCTCAGCGCCTGGCCCGGACGCTCTGCACCAACTGCAAGCGCCGCACGATGCTCACGGTCGACGCCCTCCAAGCGGCCGGCTTCCACGCCGAGTTCGACATCGAGGGCTACGAGCCCGTGGGCTGCGCCCGCTGCGGCCAGTCCGGCTACAAGGGCCGAAGTGGCCTCTACGAGGTCATGACCGTCTCGGACGAGATCCGGGCCATGGCCATCCAGCGGACCTCCGCGGACGTGATCCGGGGAGTGGCCGTCGAACAGGGCATGCGCCTGCTGCGCGACGACGGTCTGGAGAAGGTGCGCCTCGGAATCACCTCGATAGCAGAGGTCGCGCGAGTCACGTAACCCGCCGGACGTGCCGATACAGACCAAGGCACGGTCAACTGTCAACTGTCAACCGGCAGTTCAACCCTACGGAGCCCAAGCCACCAATGGAAACCGATTTCGCCGACATGCTGATCGAGGTCATGGAGCGCAAGGCCTCCGACCTGCACCTGACCGCCGGTGTCCCGCCGATGGTCCGCGAGAAGGGCAAGCTGCGCCCGCTGGACTACCCGCCGATGACTGGGCAGCAGACCCGCGAGATCATCTACTCGATCCTCACAAACGACCAGCGCCAGCGGCTCGAGTCCGAGTGGCAGGTCGACCTCTCCTACGCGATTCCCAATCGCGCGCGCTTCCGCGTGAACGCCTACTTCCAGCGCGCATCTATCGGTGCTGCGCTGCGCCTCATTCCGCAGGAGATGCCGGAGCTCGACTCGCTGGGCGTGCCGCCGGTGCTCACCGACTTCACCAACAAGCCGCGCGGCCTGGTGCTCGTGACCGGCCCGACCGGCTCGGGTAAGTCAACGACCCTGGCGGCGATGATCGACCGCATCAACCGCACACGGCACGAGCACATCATGACCGTCGAGGATCCGATCGAGTTCCTGCACCAGCACAAGAGCTGCATCGTGAACCAGCGCGAGATCGGCGGAGATGCCAAGACCTTCGCCCTGGCGCTCAAGGCGGCGCTGCGGCAGGACCCCGACGTGATCCTCGTGGGCGAGATGCGCGACCTCGAGACGATCTCCACGGCGCTCACCGCCGCGGAGACCGGTCACCTCGTGTTCGCGACGCTGCACACCCAGGACGTGGCCTCCACCGTGGACCGCATGGTCGACGTCTTCCCCTCGGATCAGCAGGACCAGGTCCGGGTGCAGCTCTCGATCGCGCTCCAGGGCATCATCACCCAGCAGCTCCTTCCGACCGCCGACGGGCAGGGCCGTGTCGTGGCCTGCGAGGTGCTCGTGCCGACGCCCGGCATCCGCAACCTGATCCGCGAGGGGAAGACCCATCAGATTCCCTCCGCGGTGCAGACCGGCATGTCGCACGGGATGCAGACCATGGACGCCGCGCTCGCCGGGCTCGTGCGCCAGAGCAAGATCTCTCGCGAGCTCGCGGAGTCCCGCTCCTCGACGCCCGAGGAGCTGCGGCGCCTGATGGGCACCGTGCGGGTGGCGTAAGCGGATGTCCACCTTCGCCTACAAGGCGCTCGACGCCTCCGGGACGCCCAACCGCGGCGAGGTCGACGCCGAGGACCGCAAGGCGGTCTCGGGGCTCTTGCGCGAGCGCGGCCTGATCGTCGTCGACATCGAGGAGAAGAAGGCCGCCGGCGATGTCGGCGACATGCTCGGCCGCTTCAAGAAGGTCAAGTCCGGCGACCTGACGGTGGCCACGCGGCAGCTCTCGACCATGATCTCCTCCGGCATGTCGCTCCTGCGCGCGCTGTACGTGCTCGAGGACCAAGCCGAGAACGAGAAGCTGAAGGCCGCGCTCGTGCAGGTGCGCAAGGACGTCGAGGGCGGCATGTCGTTCTCCAACTCGCTCGCCAAGCACCCCGACATCTTCAACCAGCTCTACGTGTCCATGGTGGGCGCCGGCGAGACCGGAGGCATCCTCGAGGACACGCTCCGGCGCGTGGCCGACCAGCTCGAGAAGGACGACTCGCTGAGGCGCCAGGTCAAGTCGGCGATGATGTACCCGGCGGTGATCGGCACCTTCGCGTTCGTCGTGCTGTTCGCGCTGATCGCCTTCCTCGTGCCCGTCTTCGAGAGCGTGTTCAAGGACTTCGGCGGGGAGCTTCCCCCGATCACCAAGTTCACGGTTTGGCTGTCCAATCGCGTGACCGGTCAGTGGTACATCATCTTCGGCCTCGGGTTTGCAGCGCAGTACGCCTTCCGCAAGTGGAAGAAGACCGACAGCGGGCAGGACCAGTGGGACCGCTTCAAGCTGCGCTTCCCCTTCAAGATCGGCACGATCGTCCAGAAGGTGGCGCTTGCCCGCTTCGCGCGCACCTACTCGGCCATGGTGGCCGCCGGCGTGCCGATGCTCGAGGCGATCGACATCACAGGCAAGACGTCCGGGAACAAGGTGGTCGAGAAGTCGATGGAGCGCGTGCGCGACTCGGTCAAGGGCGGTGGCACGATCGCCGCCCCGATGCGCAACGAGCCGAAGGCCTTCCCCACCATGGTCACCCAGATGATCGGGGTGGGCGAGGAGACCGGTGCCCTCGACCAGATGCTGGCGAAGATCGCCGACTTCTACGAGGACGAGGTGGAGACGGCGCTCAAGGGGCTCACCGCGCTGCTCGAGCCGCTCATGATCATCCTCATCGGGGGGATCGTCGGGTTCATCGTGATCGCGATGTACCTGCCGATGTTCTCGGTCTACGACCAGATCAAGTAGCCCGACCCCGCAAGGGGTACCGCCTCTCGACGGGCGGTTCACGCGGGGCCGCGGGACGTACTCGTCGCGCCGACCCCGGCCGGTGCGCCTTCGCCCCGGGGCGCCGCTCGGGCGCCATCGACGCGAATGCAGAAAAGCCTGCATCGGGCCTAAAGGTTCGCGGAGCCGCGGTCGATAACCAGGGTAAGCCAGGGCCACGGTGCAAGGGCAGACCCGCCGCGAGGCGGGGACGCAAAGCTCCGGGGCTTCCTCAGGGAAGAGAAAGGCTCACCCCCGAGGGAGTCGGCCGAGCTGCCACCAGGACCCAATGGGTGCCGAAGGCAAGCCGCGGAGCTGGCGCAACAGACCCAAACCCCTCACAAGGAGGAAGTCACATGCTGCGGAAGCTCCGCCAGCGCATTCAGTCCGAGGAGAGCGGCTTTACGCTCATCGAGCTCCTCGTCGTCATCCTGATCATCGGCATCCTGGCCGCGATCGCCCTCCCGGCGTTCCTCGGCCAGCGCGAGAAGGGCCAGGACGCGTCGGCCAAGTCCAACGCGCGTAATGCCGTGTCCGAGGTCGAGTCGTGCTACGCGACCGAGCAGAACTACACCTCGTGCAACGGCGCCCTCACCGACACGGGCATCCCGACCACCGGTGATGAGGCCGTGACGGTCGCCGGGAACGCTAACGGCTACGTGATCACCGCGGAGTCGAAGTCCCCGCAGCAGTTCACGATCACGAAGAACGGCGGAGCGATCACCCGCGCGTGCACACCCAGGGGCAAGGGCGCGTGCACCTCGACCGGCAGCTGGTAAGACCAGCCGTTCAGTCGTAAGCGCGCAAGAGGCGGCCCTCCGGGGCCGCCTCTTTGCGTTGTGGAGACCGCGCGCCTCCAACGAGCGGCGAGCGCGGGGCCCCGGACTCAAGCCCAGCCTGCCATCTGCCGATCCATGCCCGGGATGAAATATCCAGCCGCGCGCATCTCATTTTCCGACCAGACGGGCTTCACGATCATCGAGGTGATGGTTGCGATGCTCATCATGGTCGTCGGCGTCCTCGGAACAGTCACCCTGATCGACCAGGGCAACGAGAAGACGGTCTCCACGAAGGCCCGGGAGGCGGGTACGACGCTGGCCCTCGAGATGATCGAGAGCGCCCGGCGAGTTCCCTACGGAGAGTTGACGCCGGCGCTCCTCGCCAGCCGCCTCCAGAGCCAGGAGGGCTTGGCAAGCGTCGGCGGCGGGTCCACCTGGGTGATAGGGCGCAGAGGATTCACGTACACCGTGGAGGAGGCCAGCGTGTGCTCGATCGATGACCCGGCCGACGGATCCCGCGGCGTCGGGGCGGTTGGAGCCTTCTGTGCCGGCTCGGGCACGAGCGCCCAGCCGGACAGCGACCCCGACGACTACAAGCGCGTGGTGGTTCGGCTGAGCTGGAACGACGGCAACCGCGCCAAGGGGTCGGTTCGACAGACGACGCTGATCCATCCCGGACAGGTCGCACCCACCGTCTTGAACCTGAGGCGGACCAACCCGCTTCCGGCCACGGCGCCCGTGACGAGCAGCTCTTCGGCCCAGTTTGCAGTCGACTCGCCCGCAACGCCCGTGAGCATCGAGTGGTCCCTCGACGGCCAGTTCCAGACGGTGGTGTGTGCCCTGCCCTGCCCGGGCAGCAGCACGTTCACGTGGAACATCGGCCAGCCGGATGGGACATACGTGGTCTCCGCCCAGGCCTTCGACGCCGCCAGGCGGTCCGGCGGCCCCCGGGCCATCACCGTGCGGCTCAACCGCAACGCTCCGGGGGCGGTGAGCGGGCTCGCCGGCGGGCGTAACGGAGGCATCCAGGCCGGCCGCCCACTCGGAGTCGACCTGGAGTGGCTGGCGAACCCGGAGAGCGACGTGGTGGGCTACCGCGTATTCCGGAAGCTGAACAGCTCCGCCGGGTACACGGGGGGCACGCAGGTCTGCCCGCCGAGCGGGACCGAGGTATTGACCCAGCTCTCCTGCCGAGACACGACCACGGTCGACGCCACGACGACCTACAAGTACTGGGTGCAGGCCTATGACCGGGATGCGAGCGGAGCCCTAAGGGCGGGCCCCACGCCGGTCACACCCCTCGTCGTGGGCGCTATGGACCGTCCGCCCAACCCGCCGACGAACCTCGTCGCAACGAGCACCGGCGGCTCGACCACGCTGACGTGGGTGGACCCCAAGAAGGACGACCCCGACGGGTCCGACAGGATCGTCTTCTTCCGCATCTACCGCGACGGCACGAGCTATGACGTTGCTCCGGCGCCAGGACGCTACGACCGCGTGGACGAGAACATCTTCAGCTATACGGACGACAAGACCGGCGGCACGACTCACAGCTACTGGGTGACCTCCGTCTCTCAGGACTACAACGAGTCCCTGCTGCTGGGCCCGGTGACCCGATGAGCCGGCTGGCCGACGAACGCGGGTTCACGCTCGTGGAGGTGCTGGTGGCCGCCACGCTCTTCATCATCGTGCTCGGCGCCACGCTCTCCGCGCTGACCACCTTCCAGGGCACCGGCCGGGTCAACGCGCTGCAGAACGACAGTCAGGAGGAGACCCGTGTCGCGGTCGACAACCTCGCCAAGAACCTGCGTAACGCCGGCGCCTCGACCCGCCAGCAGCCGCAGGGCGTCGATGTCGCGGAGCCGTACAACCTCGTCTTCCAGACGGTGAACCAGGCCGGGGCGGCGGGCACCGCCAACACCCGCAACATCGGTCGCGTCCGCTACTGCCTCGAGCCCACCACCTCATCGGGTGCACAGCTCTGGTCTCAGACCCAGACCTGGACGGGGGCCGTCCGTCCGCCCGTGCCTTCGACTGCCGCATGTCCCGCCCCCGGATGGGACGCGGGCCAGGACCGCGTCGTTGCCCGCAATCTCGTGAACCGCTATGCCGGGGACACGCGTAAGAACTGCCGCAATGGAAGCGCCGACGCCTGTCCGGTGTTCTCCTACAGCGCGCTTCCCGGAGGCGATATATCGCGAATCAGCCTTCAGCTCTACGTGGACGTGAACCCGGGCAAGAAGCCGGGGGAGAGCAAGCTCGATACCGCGATCTACCTGCGTAACGCCAACCGTGCCCCGACCGCCGCCTTCGAGGCGACGAGCTCGGGCCCGCGACAGGTGCTCCTGAACGCCTCGGCGTCCACGGACGCCGAGGAGGGTCGCCTGACCTACCAGTGGTTCGACAACAACAGCGCCACCCCCACGCAGCCCATCGGTAGCGGGCTGACGCTCTACTACGACTTTCCGGCCGGCACCACCAGCCGCTCGATCACGCTGCGCGTGTATGACGCTGCGGGCTACGAGGGCTCCCAGACCCAGACGGTGAGCCTGTGATCCGCGCGCGAGTGACAGATGAGCGTGGCTGGGCCGTGGTCACGGCCATCATGGTGATGGCCCTGATGCTCTCACTTGGGCTTGCTGCCCTCGCACAGGTCGACAGCCAGCAGAAGCAGTCGGGCGTCGAGCGTGTCCGCGAGTCGTCCTTCAACCTCGGGGAGAGCGCGCTCGAGTCGCAGGTGTTCCTGCTCTCTCGCACATGGCCGGCGAGCGCGCCCGGCTTCCCGCAGTGGTGCGCGTCCACGGTGGCGGCGGCAGGGTGTCCCAGCGCGGCCACCCTCTCCGCGAGCCTCACCAACGCCGACTACAGCTCCGGATTCTCGTGGGTCACGAGCGTCCGCGACAACGGTGGCTCGAGCAAGGAGTTCTACACCCCGGCCGTCGACACCCAGGCGTGCACAGACGCCGCCGGAGCGGTCATCGGCCCTGGCCCGTGCACCTGGGATGCCAACGGTGACGGCGAGATGTGGGTGCGTGCCCAGGCCAACGTGGGGCGCAACTCGGGTGTCGTTGTGGGCGTAACGCCCGTGACCACGGGCCCGCGCAACCGCCGTACGATCGTGACCCGCGTGAAGATCGAGCAGCGGTCGGTGGTCTTCCCCAAGAGCGTTCTGATCGCCGGGCGGTTCTCCGCCAGGGGCGGACCAAAGCCGTTCGTGCAGCTCAACGGGGCGACCCTGGGGCTCCGGTGCACGAGCACGAACATCCCGAACGGCTCCAAGACGGACCCCTGTCTCACGACCACGAAGGCGGGCCAGATCCAGGGGCCCGGCACCGTGCAGGCGCCGTATCCCTCGCCGGAGCATCTGCTGTCCCCACAGCAGATGGACGACCTCGAGAGCACCGCCAAGGCCAGTGGCACCTACTGCGGTCCCGACCAAGCCAATTCGGCATTCTGCAACGCCGGCTGCCCGAGAAACCCCACGGGCAAGGTGGTCTTCGTGGAGGGGGGTGCCAACTGCAGCTACACCGGTAACCGGACCGTCAACTCCCTGGCCGCTCCGGGCATATACGTCAGCCGCGACGGCACGCTGGAGTTCTCGGGCACCGTCGACTACTACGGGGCCATCTACATGTACAACGCCCAGAACTCCACCGCCGCCGACGTGCTCGACCTGGGCTCTTCCACGACGCTCACGGGAGCCGCGTTCATCGACGGCAACGCCGGTTTCGAGGTTCACTCGAACACGCGCCTGATCTACAACCCGAACGCGGTGTCCAGCGTTTCGACCTTCGGCAGCGCCGGCACCATCCGCAGCAGCTTCCAGGAGATCAAGGGCGCCTGATCTGATGGTGCTGGCCGTTCCAGCGATGCTCGGCCTCATCGTCGGGTCCTTCCTGAACGTGGTCGCCTACCGCCTGCCACGCGGCGAGTCGCTCGCCTTCCCCGGCTCGCGCTGCACGAGCTGCGGCGAGTCCGTGAAGCCGTGGGACAACGTGCCGGTGCTCTCGTGGCTACTGCTGCGCGGCAAGTGCCGTAGCTGCGGGGAGCGAATCTCGGCCCGCTACCCACTCCTGGAGCTTGTGACCGGGGTGATCTTCGCCATCGTCGCGCTCGCGCGCGGCTTCGACGCCGAGCTCGTGGTGCTGCTGCCGTTCGCCGCGGTGCTCGTCGCGGTCGCGGCGATCGACCTCGAGCACCGGATAGTGCCCAACCGCATCGTGCTGCCCGCCGCCGTGTGGGCCGTGGCCTCGAGCGCGGTGGTCAGGCCCGGGGAGCTCCCGGAGCTGCTGATAGCCGGCGCGGGTGCCTTCCTGGCGCTCCTGGTGGCCGCGCTCGCCCGCCCGGGAGGGATGGGCATGGGGGACGTGAAGCTCGCCGGCGTGATGGGCCTCTTCTTGGGAACCGCCGTGATACCGGCGCTGCTGATCGCCTTCGCGACGGGCGCTCTGGTGGGCGTGGCGATCATGGTCCGCGAGGGCGCATCAGCCCGCAAGAAGGGCGTTCCATTCGCTCCGTTTCTCGCGCTCGGGGGCCTGGTGGCCCTCGTGATCGGCCCCGAGCTGGTCGATCTCTACACCACCCGCTTCCTCTAGCCACAAAGCCCTAAAGAACCGCGAGCAGGCGGTCGATAGGGAGGGCAGCACACCTCTTGCCATGGCACGTTCACTCGGAAACAAGACTTCTCGCGGCTCGGTCGGCCTCGACCTCGACGGTGGCTTCATCGCCGCGGTTCAGGCCGCGGACGGCCAGATCTCGGGCGCGATCAGCAGAGAGCTGCCGGCCGACATCGTGCGCGACGGCGAGGTGGTTGACGCCGAGGCCCTGACCACCGTCCTGCGCGAGTTCTTCCGCGTCCACGAGCTTCCCAAGCGCGTGCGCCTCGGTGTGGCCAATCAGCAGATCGTGGTGCGCCAGCTCGAGCTGCCGCGCATCGAGGATCAGGCCGACCTGGCGGCCGCGGTGCGCTTCCAGGCCGCCGAGGCCATCGCCATGCCGCTCGACGAGGCGGTGCTCGACCACCAGGTGATCGGCGAGACCGTCTCCCCCGAGGGCACCGCCCGCCTGCAGGTCGTGGTCGTTGCGGCCCGCGAGGCGATGATCGCCCGCCTGGTCGAATCCGTTCGCGACGCCGGGCTCCGCCCCGAGGGTGTGGACCTGAGCGCCTTCGCGCTGGTGCGGGCCCTGGCCGGGCACGACGACACGGACGAGACCGCTCGCGTGTACTGCCATCTCGGCGGGGTCACCAACCTGGCCATCGCCGTCGGATCGGCCTGCTACTTCACCCGGCCGCTGTCCACCGACTGGGACGACGAGGGCGACAGCATGGCGCCCCAGCTCGCCGAGGAGATCCGGCTCTCGATCGACTACTACATGGCCCAGCCCGACGCCCGTCCCGCGGGAGAGGTTCTCCTCTCCGGACCGGGAGCGGCGCGCCCAGGGCTCGCAGACGAGCTCAACCAGCTGATCTACCTGCCGGTGTCGGTGGCCGACCCGCTGGGTGGCCTGCAGCAGACCGGCCTGCCGCCGGAAGAGGATCCGTTCCGGCACACGGTCGCGATGGGCCTGGCCCTGGGGGCGAACGCATGAGGCCGATCAACCTCCTACCCGAGAAGCACCGCGCACGCGTTCCCGGCCAGGGATCCGCCGGAGGCGGATACGTGGTGCTCGGCGTCCTCGCGGCCGCCCTGCTGCTGGTGCTCGCCGTCGTCCTCACCACCAACTCCATCAACGGCAAGAAGGACGAGCTCACCCGCACCGAGACGGAGGCCCGTCAGGCCGAGGCCAAGGCCACCTCGCTCCAGAGCTTCGGCAACTTCGCCCAGGTCAAGGAGCAGCGCCTCCTGTCGGTCAAGCAGCTCGCCGACACTCGCTTCGACTGGGAGCGCCTGATGCGCGAGCTCGCCCACGTGCTTCCCGACCGCGTCTACCTGAGCGACGCCGACGCGGCGATCGCACCCGAGGATACGACCACGACGCCCGCGGCGTCTGGCGGGGTCCCCGGCGGTCCTGCTCTTCAGCTAACCGGCTGCGCCCGCCGCCAGCCCGACGTGGCAGTGACCATGCTGCGCCTGCGCCGGCTGCACCGCGCGGTCGACGTACGCCTCGGCGAGTCCACTCGGGCGGACGTCGAAAGCGGTGCGGCTGCCGGTGGATCGACGACGGCCACGACCGGCGCTCCGGAGTGCCAGGGCTTCACCTTCGATGCCACGGTCGCGTTCGAGGCCTCCCCCGCTCCGGTGGCGCGGCCCGGTGGCGAGAACGAGCGCGTCCCGGCGTCCCTCGGAGGCGGATCATGACTCTCAGTGCTCGCGACCGGAAGATCGTCACGCTCCTCGTGCCGATCGTCCTCATCGGCGCCTTCTACTTCTTCGTCATCAAGCCCAAGCGGGCGGAGTCCGCCGCGGTCGGCCAGCAGCTCGCCGAGATGCAGTCGCGGCGCGACGCGGCGGTGTCTCGCGCCAGCCAGCTCGAGTCCTCCAAGACCAGCTTCGCCGCCGACTACGCGACGGTGATCGGCCTCGGCAAGGCGATCCCCGCCTCGCTCGACATGCCCAGCCTGATCGTGCAGCTCGACGAGGCGGCTGCCGGCACCGGCATCGACTTCGACAGCATTCGCGCCGGCGAGCGCACCGCCGCCACCACGCCGGCTCCTGCCGCCGCACCGTCCGGTGGAACGCCTCCCCCCGCCAGCGGAGCGCCCGCGGGCGGCACGCCGGCCAGCGGCTCTGCGGCCACGGGCGCACCGCCCGCGGCCAGCGGGCCCGGCCAGGCTGCCCAGGCTGCCAACGGCGCAGCCGCCACGTCCAATGCCGCCAGCGCCCAGAGCGGCGGCTCCACGCCCCCGGCCGGTGGCTCTACGCCACCTGCGGGTGACGCGACGGCCGCACCCCCGAGCGGCTCGACGGCTCCCACCGGAGTCGCCGGCCTGGACAGCGTGCCGCTCGAGTTCAGCTTCCGGGGCAGCTTCTTCGACCTGACCGACCTCTTCCATCGCCTCAAGCGCTTCGTGCGGGTGGCCAACGAACGGGTGCTCGTGCGCGGCCGGCTGATGACCGTGGACAGCTTCACGTTCACAAGCGGGGAGAGCTTCCCCCAGCTCACCGCCGAGGTGAAGGCCACCGTCTACCTCGCTCCCAAGGCCGAGGGCGCCGTCGCCGGCGCCACTCCCTCGGGCCCCTCACCGGTGCCGCCGGCGCAGCCCGCCGCGGCCCAGCCCGCTTCGTCCCCGACCCCCGCTGCCGCCACGGCCACCCCATGAACCTACTTTCCGATCTCTGGTACGACCTGCGCGAGAAGCGCCTCTGGCCCGTGGCCGTGGCGCTCTTGGTCGCCCTCATCGCCGTTCCTGTCGTCCTGCTCAAGCCGGCCTCCGAGGAGGCCGCCGAGCCGGTGGCCGTGAAGCCTGCCGAGGGCGTCCCCGGGATCCCCGTGGCGAGCACCGCCGAGGGCAACACCGACGACTCGCGGCTCGAGGTCTTCAACCCCAAGGATCCGTTCAAGCCGCTGGTCGTACTCCAGCCCAAGACCGACAGCTCCACGGCGCGCACCGCGACCGGTGAGAGCGGCAACGCCCCTGTCGGCGGCTCGGGCTCCGGCTCGGGTGTCGGTTCGTCCGGCTCATCGGGCTCGTCCGGCTCGTCGGGCTCGAGCGATGGTTTCTCGGCGGGCCTCGGCGACACGAGCGGAGGCACCGGCACCTCGCCCGGCTCCGGCTCGGGCTCGGGCTCCGGCTCCGGCGGAGGCTCGCCCGGATCGGGCGGCGGCTCGCCCGGATCGGACGGAGGCACGCCGACCCCCGCGCCGCCCACGACCTACACCTACACCGTGGACCTCCGCTTCGGGGAGCGCTCGAACCCGGCCACGCGCCGCGGTGTGCAGCGCCTCGAGCCGCTGCCGAACGACCGCAACCCGCTGCTCGTGTTCCTCGGCGTGACCGCCGACACGAAGGGCGCGGTGTTCCTCGTGAACTCCCGGCTCGACCAGGAGGGTGAGGGCGATTGCGAGCCGAGCAACAAGGCCTGCACGTTCCTCGAGCTGCGGGTGCAGGATCTCTTCGATGAGCACCTCTTCACCGATCGTGAGACCGGCAAGCAGTACTACCTGCAGCTGAAGAGGATCAACCGCGTCTCGGTTGAGACGGCGGCTCGCCAGGCGGCCCGCAAGGCCGAGGCGGCCCGCTCGGCCTCGGCGAGCTCCTCGGAGCCCCGCCCCTTCGAGCTCCCGCTGTTCGGCGACACCGTCGAGTAGTAGCCACCCTGGTTCAAGCCACCCACGGACGGAACCGATAAGGAGACATGATGACTCGACGCCTTGCCATCGCTCTGTGCGCCGCCGGCTCCGCCGCCGCCCTCGCTCCCGCGACCGCCCCGGCCGCCACTCCGCCGCCCACCATCACCTTCTTCTCCCCGCGCCAGGCCGAGATCGGAACGGTCGTCACCGTGCGCGGGCGTCACTACCTGCCGGGCATCGGGCGCACCTCGCTCGTCTTCCTTCCCTCGGGCGGTCCGGCCGTGTTCGTGAAGGCCGACTCGGCCACAGAGACCCGCCTGAAGGTCCGCGTCCCCGCGCGGCTGCTGTCCCACCTGAACAGCGAGGGCGGCGAGCTCCAGCGGACTCGCTTCCGCCTGCGCGTCGTTGCGCGCCGAGCCGGTGAGCGCTTCACGCCACTCCGCTCGTCGCTGACGGTGATCCCACCGGCGAACTCGCCCGGCGCCCCCGTCCCGACCGATCCCGCCGCGCCACAGGACTGCGACGCGGACGGCCAGCTCGACGGCACCGATCGGAACGACGACAACGACCTTCTCACCGATCAGCAGGAGTCCTCGCTGGGCACGCAGCTCTGCAACGCCGACAGCGACGGCGACGGCCTCGAGGACGGCTACGAGTTCTACGCCGCCAAGGACCTGAACCTCAAGGCCGTGCCGTACCCCGGCAGGCGCCCGTACCCGAACGCCCTCGACGGCAGCGACCGCAACCTCGACTTCGACGGCGACGGCCTGACCCTCGCCGACGAGTACCAGCTCTGGGTGGTCAGCGGCAGGCGCTTCGATCCGGCTCAGGCCGATACGCCGCAGGCCGCCGGGTCGCCGCTCTTCTACAGCGACGGAACGCAGAAGAGCGCGCCCGCTGACTCGGGCGGACAGCCGGCCTTCCGCAGCGGCGAGTACGGCGCGACGATGCTCGAAGGCCCGACCTTCACCAACCGGGTGCCGTTCGCGTCGCCCTCCTACCCGCAGGAGCTCGACCGGGACGGTGACGGTCAGTACAGCGACGACGAGCGCGACGCCGACCGGGATGGCCTCGGGAATCACGACGAGAGCCACGGGCTCCTCTTCCGGGCGACCTGGGACGGCTCGCTCGCACAGCGCTGCGACCCCTCGGTGCCCGAGTATGGGAGCAAGCCGGCCGAGGCCGACCCCACCGCGGCGCCGACCGAGCGGAACTCGCAGTACGTCTACTGGGGTCCGTACAACTTCGACGACATCCGCTTCCTCGAGCCAAGCTTCGTAGACGGGGATACCGATGGGGACGGGCTGCTCGACGGCGAAGACGATCAGGACCACGACGATGTCCCGAACGTCTACGAGCTCGACTTCCGCTGCGAGGATCCCGACCTCGGCGGGCCCGTGCGCAACGTGCATCCGTACAACCCGTGCGCGCCCAGGCAGGACTCCCGCAGCTGCCGCAAGTTCTTGCCGCTCGGGTAGCACCTCCCGCCACGACTGATCTGAGCCACGGGGCCCCGAATCGGGGCCCCGTCTGCTTGCGGGCCCGGCGCAGCCACCGCTGAGGCAACGCCCGGCGTCGGTAGGCTGGGCGTCAATGCCGTTGCGCTTCACGACCGCCGGGGAATCGCACGGCCCGGGACTCACAGCGGTGCTCGAGGGCCTCCCTGCAGGGCTCGAGCTGCGACCCGAGGACATCGATCGCGACCTGGCTCGCCGGCAGCTCGGTCACGGGCGCGGAGGGCGGATGAAGATCGAGACCGACCGCGCCGAGGTGACCTCCGGCGTGCGCCACGGGCGCACCCTCGGCTCCCCGGTGGCGATGCTCGTGGCCAATCGCGACTACGCGAACTGGGAGGAGCGCATGAACCCGTGGCCGGTCGAAGCCGAGGTGGCCGAGGTGCACCTGCCGCGCCCGGGCCACGCCGACCTTGCCGGCGTGCAGAAGTACGGGTTCGCCGACGTGCGCGACGTGCTCGAGCGGGCGAGCGCCCGGGAGACCGCCGCGCGCGTGGCGGCCGGGGCGCTCGCCAAGGTGTACCTGCTCGCGATGGGGGCCGAGGTCCACAGCCACGTAACCCGAATCGGCTCGATCGAGTCACCGGCGCCGAACGGTGAGCTGCAGCCCGTCGACTTCGCCGCCGTCGACGAGTCGCCGGTCCGCTGCATCGACTCGGAGGCGAGTGCGGCCATGGTCGAGGAGATCAACCGCGCGCGAAAGGCCAACGAGTCGCTCGGAGGCATTTACGAGGTGCGGGCCTACGGCCTGGTTCCGGGCCTCGGCTCGTACGTGTCGTGGGAGGACCGCCTCGACGGGCGCCTCGCGCAGGCCATCATGTCGATCCAGGCCATGAAGGGCGTTGGAGTTGGGGAGGGCTTCGCACTGGCCTCGCTACCGGGCTCCCGCGCCCACGACGAGATCTTCTGGTCGGAGGACCGTGGCTTCTACCGCGAGACCAATCACGCCGGCGGCCTCGAGGGAGGCATGACCACCGGGGACCCGCTCGTCGTCAGTGGTGCCATGAAGCCGCTTCCCACGCTGACCAAGCCGCTGCGGTCGGTCGACATCGCCACCAAGGAGCCCGCTCAGGCACTGCGTGAGCGAACCGACTCGTGCACCGTTCCGGCCGCCGCCGTGGTGGGCGAGGCGATGGTGGCGCTCGTGCTGGCCTCCGCCTACCGCGAGAAGTTCGGTGGCGACCACATCGACGACGCCGTGGCCGCGCTGCGCGCCTACCGCGAGCGCAGCGGTTGGAAGCGGGTCTGACGGCGGACCGGGCGCCGGCCCGGACCGGTGGCTCCCGTAGTGGTGCCCTCGTGCTCGTCGGGTTCATGGGGGCCGGCAAGTCGAGCGCCGCCCGCGTCGTGGGTCGCGAGCTCGGAGTGCGTGCGCTCGACTCCGACCGAGCGCTCGAGCGCCGGCTCGGCGAGCCGATCGAGTCGTTCTTCGACCGGGAGGGCGAGGCCGCCTTCCGCGCCCGCGAGGAGGAGATCGCCCTGGAGCTGCTGGCTCGCCCGGACGCGCGGGTCGTGGCCCTCGGGGGCGGCACGCTGCAATCGGAGCGGGTGCGCGATGCCCTGGGCGATCACACCGTTGTGCATCTCGAGGTAGGTGGCGAGGAGGCGTGGCGACGCGCCTCGGGACGGGGCCGCCCGTTGGCGCGTGACCGCGGACGCTTCGACGAGCTCCACGCCGCCCGCGCCGTCCTCTACGAGTCCGTGGCCGACGCCGTCATCCCCGCCACTGATCGGGACGTGGTGCGCCGGGCGCTGCCGGCGCTCGAGGCCCTGCGCACAGGCGGCACTCCGGGCCTGCGCATGATCTGGGCGATCGCCGGCTCGGGCGAGTACCCGGTCTTCCTCGCACGGGGCCTGATCGGCCGCGGCTTCTTCTTCCCCGCGGAGGGGAGGCGCTTTGCGGTGACCGATGAGAACGTCGTCCGACACCACCGCCTGGCCGCCCCCGCAACCGCCGCGGCCGAGGTGGTCATACCACCCGGGGAGAGCGAGAAGACGATGGCCCGGGCCGAGACCGTCCTGAGTGAGCTCGCGCGCGCGGGCATGACCCGTGACGATCTCGTCGCCGCCGTCGGCGGTGGGGTGGTGGGGGATCTTGCCGGCTTCTGCGCGGCCACCTATCAGCGCGGCGTGCGCCACGTGCAGGTTCCGACGACGCTTGTGGCCCAGGTGGACTCCGCCTACGGCGGGAAGACCGGCGTCGATCTACCGGAGGGCAAGAACTACGTGGGCGCCTTTCACCAGCCGAGCGCGGTCTTGGTGGACCCGGCGGCGCTCGCGACCCTGCCCCCGGAGGAATGCGCCGCCGGCTACGCGGAGGTGCTGAAGACCGCCCTGATCGCCGGCGGGCCGCTGTGGGAGGGCGTGCGCGCCGGCGGAGAGATCGACGACGCGGTGATCCACGGCTGCGTGAGGACCAAGCTCGAGATCGTCGCCTCCGACGAGCGCGACGCGGGCCGCCGCCAGGTGCTGAACCTCGGGCACACCGTGGGGCATGCGATCGAGGCCGCCAGCGGCTACCGCCGCTTCCGCCACGGAGAGGCGGTGGCCATCGGGCTCGCGTGCGCCCTCCGGCTGTCCGGACGCGAAGAGCTGCGCGCCGAGGTGGTCGAGCTGCTGAGGGCTCGCGGCCTGCCGGTGAGCGCGCCGGGGGTCGACGCCTCGCTCGTGATAGCCCATCTGCGGCGCGACAAGAAGCGCGCCGCCGGGGGTGTCCCCTTCGTGCTCGTCGAAGGACCGGGGGCGGTCACCCATGGGCACCACGTCGCGGACGCCGACCTGCGGGCCGCCCTTGCCGAGGCCGGCGTTCGATGATGGGTCGCGTGGACATCCTCCACGGGGTGAACCTCGACACGCTGGGACGCCGCGACCCCGCCGTGTACGGGACCCTCACGCTGCCCGAGCTGGAGGTGCGCGTCAGGGAGTACGCCCTCGAGCTGGGACTGCACCCGACGTTCTCCCAGACAAACCACGAGGGGGAGTACTGCGAAGCCCTCCACCGCGCGGCCGAGACGGCGGATGGGCTCTTGCTCAACCCGGGCGCGTGGACTCACTACTCGTGGGCGATCCGCGACGCCCTCGAGGTGGCCGCCCTGCCGGCCGTCGAAGTACATATCTCCGCCGTGGACGAGCGTGAGGAGTGGCGCCGCCAATCGGTCATCCGCGACCTGTGCGTGGGGCGGGTGCAGGGGCGGGGGGTCGAGGGCTACCGCGATGCGCTGGCCATGCTGCGCGAGGCGCTCGACCGGTGAGCGCGGCCCGCGCCGACCGCCTGACCGCCACTCTCGCCGAGCGCGAGCTCGACGCGATGCTCGTGACCGACCTCGTGAACGTCCGCTACCTGACCGGGTTCACCGGTACCAACGCGGTGTGCGTGATCGGTGCGGACCAGCGGCTCTTCCTCACCGACTTTCGCTACGTCGAACAGGCCGAGCGCCAGGTGTTCGACGGGTTCGAGCGGATCCAGGGGCGGCAGGATCTGCTCGGCGACGCCGTCGCCCGCCTCGGCGGACGCGCGGGCTTCGAGGACGACCACCTGAGCGTCCGCGCCCACGCGCGGATCGGCGACATGCTGCCCGACGGCGTCGAGCTCGTGGCAGCCGGGGGGGCGGTCGAGGAGCTGCGCGCGGTCAAGGAGGCCGCCGAGCTTCGGAGCATGCGCGAGGCGGCCGCGCTCGCCGACGGTATCTACCGCCACCTGACCGACCGCGGGCTCGTGGGACGGAGCGAGCGGGCGGTGGCCCTCGACCTGGAGCAGGAGATGCGGGCGCGGGGGGCCGACGGCCCTTCATTTCCCTCGATCGTGGCCGCCGGCGCGAACGGTGCCCTGCCCCACGCGACTCCCGGCGACCGGGTGATCGAGCGCGACACGCTGGTCGTGGTCGACCTCGGCTGCGTCGTCGACGGCTACAGCTCGGACTGCACGCGAACCTTCGCCACCGGGTCGCTGCCGGACGAGGCCCTCGAGGTCTACGACCTGGTGCTGCACGCGCAGGAGTGCGCCCTAGCGGCGATCCGCGCCGGAGCCGGATGCGTGGCCGTCGATGCGGTTGCGCGCGAGGTGATCACCGCGGCGGGCCACGGCGAGCGCTTCGGCCACGGCACGGGCCACGGCGTCGGTCTCGAGATCCACGAGGGGCCGCGGCTCTCGCCGACCGGCGAGGGTGAGCTGCGTGAGGGGAACGTGGTCACCGTCGAGCCGGGCGTGTATGTGCCCGGGGCCTACGGCGTGCGGATCGAGGATCTCGTGGTGGTCGGACGAGAGGGGCCTGAGGTCCTGAGCGCCTATCCGAAGGCGCTCGTGACGCTGGCCAGTTCCTGAGGCCCGCGCACGCTGTCGGGCGCGCGCTAGAGCTTGCTACCAGTTGCCCTCGTCGCCGCAGCCGCCTTCGCCTCTCGGCGTGCATGTCCGCTTTTGAGGAGCGTTCAGGTCGATCTCGATCATGAACTTGTGCGAGGAGCTCGAGCGCGCCGCCACGGTGTAGGAGTCGACGCTCGCACTCTCGACCTCGACCTGGTCGTCGCCGCGACCGTAGGCCAGGCCGATGGGCCCACCGTTCGCGGCCGTCAGCTCGGCTTCGCTGTCGCAGTCCGCGAAGCTGTCGACCTCGACGCGGCAGCTCGCCACCTCCGAGACCAGATTGCGGGCGTTCGACTTAGCGGTCGCGTCCTTGCCGTCGTCCTGCTTGCTGAGGAGCATGGGCAGCGCAATCGCGGCGAGGACGCCGAGGAGCATGATCACGACCAGCAACTCGATGAGCGCGAAGCCCTGCTCTTCGTGACGTCTGAGCCCAGGGGCGTTCCGCGGCATGCTGCTCCTCGTGGTCTCTTGGGTTGCCTCGCCGGCGATTCGGGCCTTGCCCTTGGGGCCCCGCCGGCAGGAATGAGCCTGTCTCCTGTCGGGGCGCTCCACGGCCTGTCTCGGGCCGCACCGCTGCGCTGGTTGTGGGCCTCTATCGGTCAGATGCGGGGGTTTCTTTAGCCCTGGGGCACCGTCCGTCAGATATGCGAACATGCGTTCGTATGATCGTCTGTGTCCTCTACCCGCGCTTCGAGCTCCTGGCCGCGCTCGGGGATCGTCGCGCCCTGCTCACCGAGCCGGTTGCACTTGCGCCCGAGGCCGGTGGGGTGCAGATCGTGGGGGAGCCCTCCCCCGCGGCGGAGGCCTTCGGGGTCGCGGCGGGCATGCGGGTGGGGGAGGCGCTCGGCCGCTGTCCTGAGCTGCGGCTGGTCCCGCCCGATCCCCAAGGCGTGCGGGCTCTGTGGGGGGAGGCACTCGACCGCCTGGAGGGGATCGGCGCGGCGGCCGAGTCCGACCGTGCGGGGCAGGCCTTCTTCGCGGCCGACGGGCTGCGCCGGCTGTACGGTGGCCATCTCGAGGGCGTCATCGCCGCGGCGCGCCGCGCGCTCGACCGCGGCGTTCGCATGGGCGCCGGGCCGAGCCGCTTCTGCGCCTACGCGGCCGCCCTTCGGGCCCGCCCGCGGCGGAGTGCGGAGACGGTGTCGGCGGGGGCCGCGCGCGCCTTCCTCGCCCCGCTTCCCGTGGGCCTTCTGCGCACCCGCCCCGAGCTCGCCGGCATGCCCGAGGTGCTGGAGCGCCTGGGCGTGCGCACTCTGGGTGAGCTGGCCGCGCTGCCGGTGCATGCGCTCTCCGAGCGCTTCGGCCATCCCGGGCTCCTGGCGCTCGACCTGGCGCAGGGGCGGGACACTCCGCTCGATCCACGCCGTCCGTCCGAGCCGGTGTCCGAGCGGCTGGACCTGCCCGAGGCGGCATCGGGGCCGCAGCTCGAGCGCGCGCTCGAGCTGCTGGTGGCGCGGTTGCTGGCCCGGCCCGAGCGCCGCGGGCGGGCGCTGCGCTCGGTGGCGATCGGCGCGCGCTTCGTCGAGGGTGGCACGTGGCGCACGCGGGTGACCCTGCGGCAGGCGAGCGCCGAGGCCGGTCGCCTGCGTCTGGCCCTTTGGCCCAAGCTGGCCGAGCTTCCGGCGCCGGCCGAGTCGATCGGCATCGAGGTCGAGGCCTTCGGCCCCCCGGCGCGCGACCAGGGGCGCCTGCTCGAGGAGCGCGACTCGGCCTCGGCCCGGGAGGGCCGGATCGCCGAGGCGGTGCGACAGGCCCGTCAGGCCGCCGGCTCCGGCGCCGCCCTGCGCGTCATGGAGGTCGATCCCGACTCTCGCCTACCTGAGCGCCGGACCGTGCTGGCGCCCTTCCCGGTCGATGGCGGACGCTAGCCCCGGGGCTCTCCGTCGCCTTGGGAACCCGCGGCCGGCCGGTGTGCGTGTCGATTCGAGCGGCCGTCCCGTGGCTCTTGGCCGCACGTCCGTGGAGGCCGTCGTCGAGGACTGGGTGGTGGAGGACCGCTGGTGGAGCGGTCGCCCGCTGCGGCGCCGCTACCTCGAGCTGGTGCTGGTCGACGGGCGTAACACCGTGGTCTTCCACGACCTGGTCGGCGGACGGTGGTTCGTGCAGCGGGACTGACGGTCTGCGGCCTGCGGCGGGAGTAGGCACTAGCATCGGGACGGTGGCTCGAGCCTTCGTTCACCGCGTAGCCCTTGCGCTCGTCGCGGCGGTCCTTCTCGGGTGGCCGGCGAGTGCCTTGGCCGGATCGAATGAGACGCTGGATGCGGAACAGCGGTGCAGTGATCGCGGCCTGACGGGACAGGCGTTCGACGCGTGCGTCGCGGAGGAGATCGCCAGCCAGCAGCAGGAACCGCCCGAGCCCGCGCTCGAGGAGGTTCGGCGCAGCCAGGACGGGGGTTCCGGATCCGACGGTGGGCAGACCCTCAACCAGACGCAGTCCGGCGACGGCATCCAGCAGAACGAGCAGCAGAGCGATCCCTCGGGGTCCATCGTTCAGAACGCGTTTATCAACGGCCGCCGCCAGGGCCGCCGCGCTCGCCGCAGCTGCGATGACCTGAGAACCCGGCGCTCGGCGCAACGGGAGCTCGAGCGCCGCCCCCGCAGCGCTGACACGCTCGACCGCGACGGCGACGGGCAAGCGTGTGAACGCGCGGCCCGCAAGCTGCCGACGATCCTCGACGAGAGCGGGACCCCGCTCTCGGACGCTTCGCAGGCCGGCGTGGGCGTGACGCTCAGCGTCGTCTCCTGATCGCGCCGGCCGTCGCTTCACTCTAGGCCGGCGGCTCCTTGCGGAACTGAGCGAGCTCGAGCGAGCCTGCCTCGGTTTACGAACCCGACGCCGACCTGAGCGAAATTGCGTCAACTTGCGGAACATACGTCGGCTGTGCGAACATACGTTCGCACAGGTTGATGAATGTCCTACGTCGAGCTCCACTGTCACTCCGCCTTCTCGTTCCTCGACGGCGCCTCACATCCGGTTGAGCTGGCACCGGTCGCGGCGGAGCTCGGCTACGAGGCGCTCGCGCTCACCGACCACGACGGGATCTACGGCTCCATGGAGCTCGCCCAGGCGGCGGCACCTCTGGGCGTCAGGGCCATCGTCGGCGCCGAGCTCACCACAGGTGACGGCTCCCATCTCACCCTTCTCTGCGAGGACGTCTCCGGCTACCGCAACCTCTGCCGCCTTCTCACCCGCGCGCACGGGGGGACGCGTCCCGCCCCCAACCGTGACCCGCTGCCGCCCTGGGTCTCGCTCGAGGATGTCGAGCGCCACGCCGGGGGCCTCGTGTGCCTGTCCGGTTGTGCGCGCGACGGCGCGCTCGCCGGCCGCGTAGCGCGCGAGCAGCACACCGAGGCGGCGGCGGTGGGCCGGCGGCTCTTTGCGCGCCTTTGGCCGCGACCGTTTCCGCGTGGAGCTGCAGCGGCCCTTCGCGCGCCGCGACCGCCGCACCTGCCGCCTGCTGGCCCAGCTCGCCGAACGCCTGGGTGTGCCCACGGTGGCCACGGGCAACGTGCACACCCACCTCCGCTCGCGCGCTCCGCTGCAGGACACGTTCGTGGCCGTGCGCCATCGAATGTCTCTTGACGAGTCGGAGCCACGGCGCCGCGGCAACAAATCGCACGCGCTCGCTTCCCCCGCGGCCATGGCCGAGCGCTTCCGCGACCACCCCGAGGCCGTGCACGAGTCGGGGCGCCTGGCCGACCGCCTGCGCTTCGATCTCACGCGCGACCTCGGCTACCGCTACCCCGGCTCCGAGGACCCGACGGCGGACCGCCGCCTGGCCGAGCTGTGCAGCTCGTTGCTCGAGGGGCGCTACGCCGGCCGCGCAAGCGCCGTGGAGGCCGCGGCTCGGTTGGAGGACGAGCTCGGGATCATCCGCGGGCTCGGCCTGTCGGGGTTCTTCCTCCTGCACCGCGACATGCTCGAGCTGGCGCGCGAGGTGGCCGCCGAGGTGCGCGGACCGGATGCGGCCCGTGCCGTGCTGCCGCCGGGGCGGGGGAGGGGATCGAGCGTATCGTCGATCGTCTGCTTTCTCACCGGCCTCTCGCACGTGGACCCGGTCGAGAGCGGCCTGCAGCTCGGGCGCTTCCTCAACGAGGAGATCACCGCGCTCCCCGACATCGATCTCGACTTCCCGCGCGACATCCGCGAGGTGCTCATCCCGCGCGTGCACGAGCGCTACGGCCGCGAGCACTCGGCGCTCGTGGCCTCGTTTCCGACCTACCGCGTGCGCTCCTCGATCCGCGACTTCGGCAAGGCGCTCGGGCTGCCCGCTGGGGAGATCGAGCGCGCGGCGCGCGGCGCCGACCCCTGGGACCACGAGCGCGGGGCCCGCGACATCGTGGAGGCGGTGGGGGAGCGCCGCGCCGCCTCGCCGCGCTGGCAGGCGCTTCTCCACCTGCTTGGCGAGGCCGCCAACCTGCCGCGCCACATCGGCCAGCACCCGGGCGGGATGATCATCTCCACCCGCCCACTGATCGACGTCTGCCCCGTGCAGCCCGCCGCCATGGAGGGGCGTCAGATCGTGCAGTGGGACAAGGAGTCGTGCGCCGACGCCGGCTTCCTGAAGATCGACCTGCTGGGGCTCGGGATGCTCTCGGCGGTCGAGGACTGCGTCACGCGGATCGCGGGGACGCGGGGGGAGATAGTCGACCTCTCGCGCATCCCGCTGGACGACCCGAAGGTGTACGCGGAGATCCAGGCCGCCGAGACGATGGGCGTCTTCCAGATCGAGAGCCGCGCCCAGATGCAGATGCTCACGCGCACCAGACCCGAGTCGCTGGACGACCTGACCGTGCAGGTGGCCCTCGTGCGCCCGGGGCCGATCCTGGGCGGCGCCGTGCACCCCTACATCGAGCGCAAGAAGGCGTTGCGCGAGGACCCGAGCTACCAGGTGCCCTACGAGCACCCCTCGCTCGAGCCCGTGCTGCGCGACACGCTGGGCGCGATCGTCTTCCAGGACCAGGTGATCGGGGTGGCGATGGCCTTTGCCGGCTTCTCTCCCGGAGAGGCCGAGGGGCTGCGCAGGGCGATGAGCAAGAAGCGCTCGGAGGCGGCCATGCGCGGCTACGAGGAGAAGTTCATCGCCGGCGCGATGGAGCGCGGCGCCTCGCGAGAGACGGCGGAGCGGGTGTACGGGCAGATCGTCGGCTTCTCGGGCTTCGGCTTCCCCAAGGCCCACTCGGCGGCGTTCGGGCTGCTCGCCTACCAGTCGACGTGGCTGCGCGTGCACTACGGCCCGGAGTTCCTGTGCGCGCTGATGAACGAGCAGCCGATGGGGTTCTACCCGCCGGACTCGCTGGTGCACGAGGCGCAGAGGCGGGGGATCGCTGTTCTTCCTCCCTGTGTTGTTTCGAGCTTGGTGGAGTGCTCGGTGGAGGTTGTCGAGGGGCCGGGGCGCTCGGGCTTGCCCTCCGGTGAGGCCCTCGCCGCCTCCCGCCCTGCGGACTCACGCGACGCCCTACCCGGCGGGGGAACCCGAGAGCGCGCGGGCGTCACTCCCGTCCTTGGGCGGTCGTCGGCGAGGTCGCTCACCGTCGGCGCCCTCGCGACCGGCGCCCCGGCTCACGTCGAGGGCTCCGGCGTCCGGGAGGAAGATGGCTCTGCCCCTTGTCTTGGGCTGGAGCGCTCGGATCGGGCCGGGACATCCGAACCCGAACCTGTCCACCGTCCACCGTCCACCGTCCACCCGAATGCATTGGCACCGTCCGAGCCCGCCCCCGCCAACTGCCAACTGCCAACTGCCAACTCTGCTCTGGCCGTGCGCATGGGCCTCGGCTATGTGGCCGGAGTCAGAGGCGACGACGTGCGGGGGATCGTCGCTGAGCGGGCGCGGGGTGGGGCGTTCTCCTCGGTGGCCGATCTGGCCGCTCGGTGCTCGGCTCAACGGGATGCTCTCGAGCGGCTGGCGTGGGCCGGGGCGTGCGATCTGCTGGTGGAGGAGGAAGGGGAGGGCCGCGCGCCCGCGGCCGGTGCTCGGCGCCGGGCGCTGTGGGCGCTCGGGGTGGCCGCGCCTGGCGTTGCCGTGCGCGGCGGCACGCAGCTCGCCCTCCCGCTCGAGCTCGGCGAGGGCCCCGAACTGAGGGAGATGACGCCCTGGGAGCGGCTGCTCGCCGACTACGGCTCGACCAACGTGACCCTGCGCGAGCACCCGCTCGAGCTGATGCGATCGGGCCTCGACGACGACGTGCTCACGAGCACCGCGCTCGAGCGCACGTGCCACGGCACCCGCGTGCGAGTTGCCGGGATGGTGGTCGCGCGCCAGCGGCCGGCCACGGCCAAGGGGATCACGTTCATGTTGCTGGAGGACGAGACCGGCACGATCAACCTGATCGTTCCCCTGTCGGTCTACGAGGAGTGCCGCCTGGCGGTGCGCTCCGAGCCGCTCGTGCTGGCCGCGGGCAGGCTCGAGCGGCGCGAGGCGGTGGTGAACGTCCTGTGCGACGAGGTGCTGCGCCTGGAGCAGCCCGACCTCCCCCTCGGCGAGGTCCGGCACATCGAGCCGCGTGTGGCGTGGAGTAGCCAGGCACGCGGTGGGGCGTTCGAGGAGCCAGACGGGAATGTGGCCGATCTGCGTGCGGTGGCGCCGGCGGCGCAGAGCTTTGAGCGACGGGGCGCTAGGTGATCGGCACGGCCGGGGAAGCCGCTGCATCGGCCGACGTCTCACCGAGCGAGGGCGACGTCCCGACGCCCTGGTGTGCTCGCTCGAGTTGACCCGAGCCCCACAGCGGGATGGCGAGCTGGGCTGTGTCCCTCGAGCCGAGATAGCGCATGATGGCGCGGAGGAACAGGATCAGCCCTGTCATCTCCAGGACCTCCTCCACGTGCGTGATGAGCCCATAGACAAGGCTGTCCTGGCCCTGGGACTCACCCACTCCGGCACCGACGAACTCCATCCCGAGCGCGCCTCCGAGGTAGATCACGGCAGCCAGCAGGAACGCACGCCGATGACGCGCGGGCAGGCTTCGGAGAACCCGGACCGATAGCGCCGCCATGGCCAGGACAAACACCACCCCTGGGATGACCCACGCTTGGTAGAGGACCCCGCCCGTGTCGAGTGCGTTACGAAGCCCCTTCCCGGCCGTTTCGTGCAGGCTGGCGATCTCGTCGCAGGAGAGCATGAGGAAGATCCCACTCAGGACGAGCCAGTGGCGGTGGTAACGGCTCTGCGCCACCCGCTCGACCCTGGCCGTCGCGTAGAGAAGAGCGGCGCAGCCCAGCATCAGCGTCGCCTGGAACCAGGTCGGGATGCTGGCCTCGCTGTCGAGGTCCAGCGTCGTCGTCGGTCCGATGTCGATCGCGTGCGACCGTAGTAGGGCCAACAGGCTGACGGCTGTGAGGACCGCCGCGGCCACCACCAGCGCCCGGAGAATCCGGTCGGGGCGCAGCACGATGGTCACCGCGCTGGAGCTCTCTCGCGCAGGGGGCCGGGCCTCCATCCCTACAGTATCGGCAGCCACGGCTTCCATCTTTACAAGATCTTCACACGCCCGGCGCTACTCCCCGCACCGAACCGAGCCGGTCTGGACCTCGACCAAGGTCGCGCCGGGCGCGGTCGATTAGGGGAACATGCCCCGACTGCCCTCACTGCGGGTCCTTCGACGCGCGCGGGCGCGTGGCGGATTGCTGGCGACCGTCGGCCTTGCCGCACTGGTCGCCGTCGCGGCGCTTGTCGCCGGCCTCGGGCGGAGCTCGCCCGATGCTTCGCCGTCCGTCGTGTGGGCGGTGGGCGACGGCGCCGACGGAGGCGAGGCCGGCCGAGCGCTCGGGGCGCGGATCGCTCGGTCGCGTGTGGATCGCTTCCTGTACCTCGGAGACGTCTACGAGCGCGGCACGCTCGAGGAGTTCCGGCGCAACTACGCACCGGCCTACGGGCGCTTCGCCCGGGTCACCGCCCCCACGCCCGGGAACCACGATTGGCCGCTCCACCGCAAGGGCTATGACCGCTACTGGCAGCACCTGACCGGTGCCCTGCCCCGCCTGCACTACTCGTTCGAGACGGGCGGCTGGCAGATCATCAGCGTGAACTCCGAGACCCCCGATGACCCGAGCCAGCGCCGCTGGCTCGAGCAGCAGTTGACCGAGCCCGGGGATTGCCGTATCGCGTTCTGGCACCGCCCGCGTTTCAGCGCCGGCGGCGAGCACGGTGACGATCCCCGCGTGGCGCCTCTGTGGGAGGCCGTACGCGGCAGGGTGCGGATCGTGCTGAACGGACACGAGCACAACTCCCAGCGGCTGAAGCCGATCGACGGCACGACCGAGTTCGTCGCCGGCGCAGGCGGCCACAGCCCCTACGCGATCGAGTCGGAAGATCCGAGGGCGGCTTGGACCGACGACGCCCACCAGGCTGCGCTGCGGCTCGACCTGCGGCCCACCCGCGCCGACTACGCCTGGGTCACGCCCACCGGCAAGGAGCTCGACAGGGGCACGATCCGCTGCAACGACGGGGACTGACGGCCGGACGGCGCCGGGAGCCGACCGGCCGGTGGGTGTGTCCGCGAGCGTCGCCGGGCAGATAACGCGCGATGTCGCCGTCGCCCGCCATAGCCGTCGGAACCTCGAGCTGGGCCGACCCCGGCTTCATCGCCGACTGGTATCCGCCAGACCTCCCGGCGCGCGACCGCCTGCCGTGGTATGCCGAGCGCTTCGAGGCGGTGGAGGTCAACTCGAGCTTCTACTCGATACCCGAGGTGGGCACCGTCGCCCGCTGGGCGCAGGTCACGCCGCCCGGCTTCAGCTTCGATCTCAAGCTCCACCGGCTGCTCTCGCGTCACGCCGCGACGGTCGACTCGCTGCCGCCCGAGCTGCGCGACGGGGTGGAGGTCGGTCCGCGCGGCCGAGTGCGGCTGACCCCCACCCTCGAGGCGGCGATGGCGCGGCAGACGCTCGAGTCCCTGGCTCCGCTCGCCGAGGCGCGGAAGCTGAGCGCCCTGCTCCTGCAGCTCACACCGGCCTTCGCCCCCGACAAGCATGAGCTTGCCGAGCTGACGCCCCTGCTCGAGGCTCTGGCGCCGCATCCGGTGGCAGTCGAGCTGCGCCACCGGGCATGGGTCGGCGAGGAGCACCTGGAGGACACGCTCTCGTTCCTCGAGGATCACCAGGCCGCTTTCGTGGCCGTCGACGCCCCGCCGGGGGACCACGTGACGATCATGCCGCCGGTCGACGCGGTCACCCGCCCGGACCTCGCCTACCTCCGCGCGCACGGCCGCAACACCCATGGCTACCTGACCGGGAAGACCGTGGCCGAGCGCTTCGCCTGGACCTACTCCGAGGACGAGCTCGGCGAGATCCACCGGCGCGTCGCCGGCATGGCCGAGGAGGCCGCGCAGGTGAGGGTGATGTTCAACAACAACCACTCGTTGGACGCGCCGACCGCCGCCCGCCGCTTCCGGGCGCTGCTCGGTCAGGACCCGGGTCCGCCGGCAGAGCCTCCGCAGCTTCGCCTCGGCTACTAGCGGCTGGCCGTCCGGGGGACGGCGGGACGGCTGGAGCTCGGTCCAAGCAGCGTGGGAAGGGCCGGTGCCACCACGGGCCCAACGCGCTCGAAAGCGCGTCTGAAGGTCTGGGGGGAGTAGACGCGCCACACCATCCCAAGGGCCAGCGGCACGCTCCACGCCATGAAGAAGAGCGACTGCACGTCCGGCGACACCAAGGCCCGAGGCAGCATCTCGAAGCTCACCCACACGAGCACGGTGGCGATGGCGGTCAGCACGGGCACGCCGCGACGAGCGTGAACCTCCCAGGCGAGCAGGGCAAGCAGGAAGGGCACCTCGTAGTAGGAGATGTTCCACGTGTCGAGGATGCCTCGCAGCAGAAGTACCGTCGCGAGCAGCAGGAGCCCGTCGTGCCACGGGGCGGAGCGCACGCGCCGCCAGCACGCGAGGGCGAGCAGCGCAGGTACCAGCACGACGACCGGGTGGCTGATCGCGCCCACCCAATCCGGGGCCACGCGATAGCCGGGCTTCTCCGCGTACAGTCCGCGAACGGCCTCACCGTGCTCGCCGAAGAACCACCACGCCTGCCAGGGTTGGAAGATCTCACCGGCGTCCGTCGCCTGGAGGGTGGCGTTGAAAGCGCCGCCGAGGAGCATCGGGGCAAGCACGGTGACCGTAACCCCTCCCGCGACCCAGAGGGCCTGCCAGCGGTGGCGGTCGAGCATGAGGACGACGGGCAGCACGACTATCACCGCCCACGGCTTGTTGGCCATGGCGAGGCCGAGTAGCAGCCCGGCGAGCAGCGGTCGCTGTACGCCCGCGGCGAGCGCTGCCGCGACGCAGAGCACCGCGCCGAGCAGCTCCTCCGGGTGACCGATCTCGAGTGCCCGCAGCGTGATCGGGTTCACCGCGCAGAGTGCGAGCACCGACCAGGCCGCCACGCGGCGGCCGCCGGCGGCGCGTGAGCGGCCGTACAGGAAGACGGCGAGGGCCGCACCGGCCACGATGCAGGGCACGGCGGCCGCGCGATAGGTAGCAAGATCTCCGCCGCTCCAGGACCCGGGCGCGAGGATGAAGGGGATTCGCAGTATCAGCGAGCCGCCGTAGGCGGGAAGCCTCGAGAGGAACTCCGCCACGTCGCCAGCGCGGAGTGCCATGAGGGCCGGCTCGGCCTCCACCTCGTAGTCGGTGAACGCCACCGTGGGCGTTCCCGCGAGCAGGAGCAGCAGGCCGCCGATGACGGCTGCCACCGACGGCAGTGCTAGATCCCGCACGCGCGTCTGCATTCCGGCTCCATCGGCAGCCTCGGGCGCGGGCTTGAGAAGCCGGAGCGTCAGGCCCGGGCGGGCTGAAAACGGCGCTCCTCGACCACGGCGCCCGAGGGGTGCGACCATTACGGGGTGCGCGCCCGCATCGGCACCGGCCTGACCTCGTCGACGGGTGGCGTGCGGGCCTTCGCCGAGGCCGCCGAGCGCGCGGGGGAGGCTCTCGGCGACACCGCCTGCGACCTCGCGATGGTCTTCGCCGGCGCGCCCAGCCTGGGTCACGCCGACGAGGGTCTCGTGGCGGTTCACGAGTGCCTTCGCCCCGGGGCCCTACTCGGCTGCGGGGCGCAGGGGGTGGTCGGGGCGGGGCGCGAGCTGGAGAACGACGGTGTCGCGGTCTGGGCGGCCTCGCTCCCCGGGGCACGGGTCGAGACCTTCACGCTGGAGGCGCTGCGCGGAGACGGAGGCATGGAGATCGCCGGCATCCCCGACCTCGACGGTGCCGAGGCCATCGTGCTGCTGGCCGATCCCTACACCTTCCCGGTCGAGCCCTTCCTCGCGCGGGTCGGAGCCGGGCACCCCGGGGTGCCGGTGGTGGGCGGGCTCGCAAGCGCCGGCGGCGGCCCCGGCCGGGGCGTGCTCATGCGCGACGGCGAGGTGGCGCGCCAGGGCGCCGTGGGCGTGACGCTGGCCGGTGCGTCGCTGCGCCCGTGCGTCTCCCAGGGCGCGCGCCCGATCGGGCCGGAGATGGTGATCACCGCCGCCGACGGCAACGTGGTCTACGAGCTGGCCAGCCGGCCCGCGCTCGAGCGGCTCAAGGAGGCGATCGTCGAGCTCGAGATGTCCGAGCGCGCCCTTGCCGCACAGGGTCTGCTGCTCGGGATCGTGATCGACGAGAACCAGCCCGAGTACGAGCGTGGGGACTTCCTGGTGCGCGGCCTGCTCTCGGTGGACGACTCGAGCGGGTCGATCACGGTCGGCGAGCAGGTGCGGGTGGGGCAGACGGTGCGCATGCACGTGCGCGACGGGCAGTCGGCCGACGAGGATCTGCGCGAGGCCCTCGACCGTGAGTTGCGCGACCTGCCCGGACCGGCGGCGGGGGCGCTCGTGTTCACCTGCAACGGCCGCGGATCGCACATGTTCGGTGCCCCGGACCACGACGCCGCGGCGGTGGATGCGGCCCTCCAAGGCGCGCCCGCCGCCGGCTTCTTCTGCGCGGGCGAGATCGGACCGGTCGGCGACCGCAACTTCCTGCACGGCTTCACCGCCACCGTGGCGGTGTTCACCGGGTCGGTCACCGCGGGCTGAGTGGCCCCCTCCTCCGAGCAGGCGGGATCGGTGTCAGTCGTGTGAGTCGAACGGCGACTGCTTCCTGCCCTTGGCGCCGCCCGTGGCGTCCTCGTCGGTCTCCTCGTCCGGAGAGGTGGGCCCGCCTATGTCGCGGTCCGAGCGTGGCCCGTCGCCGGCCGGATGGCCTTCCTCGGGCGTGGTGTGGGGGCTGCCGCCACCCTCGACCGCGTCTTCTGTCTCGGGATCGGGCGGAACTTCGTTCATCGGGCGAAACCTCCGGTGTTCGGGTGGTGGGACGTCACGGATACGGATACCCGGTGGAACGGTTGGGAAACGCCGCCGGCTCGGGAGGACCACCCGCGTGAGCTCACCAGACGAGGCGCCCGCGGGGGTCGTGCGCGTCCGTGCGGCAAACCCGTCGCCGCTCACGCTCGAAGGCACGAACACGTACCTGGCGGAAGGCTGGGTGGTGGACCCGGGCCCGGCTGATGAGGATCACCTGGCCGCTGTGCTCGCGGCGGCGCCCGGCCCTCCCGAGGGAATCGTGCTGACCCACGGTCACGCCGATCACGCTGAAGGCGCCCCCGCCCTGGCCGCCCGCGCCGGGGGCGTGCCGGTGGTGCAACCGAGCGAGGGAGAACGCGTCGGTCCCTTCCAGGTACTGGCGACGCCAGGACACTCCGGCGACAGCGTCTGTCTGCTGCTCGGGCGCGTCTGCTTCACGGGCGACACGGTGCTCGGGCGCGGCAGCGTGTTCATAGCGCCCGGCGAGGGCTCGCTCGGCGCCTACCTCGCCTCGCTCGAGCGCCTGCGCGCGCTCGATCTGGAGGTCCTCTGCCCCGGTCACGGGCCGTTCATTCCCGACCCGCGCGCGAAGCTCGACGAGTACATCGCCCACCGGCTGGATCGCGAGCGGAAGCTCGTGGCCGCGGTCGCGCGCGGGGTACGCACGCGCGACGAGCTGCTGGATGCCGCCTGGGACGATGTCCCGGACCATCTACGCCCGGCCGCCGCGATCACGTTGGCGGCTCATCTCGAGAAGCTCGCCGGGGAGGGTCGGCTGCCGGACGACGCCAAGATCGATTGGCAGATCGTCGATGCCCACACCCGGACTCCCGAAACCGACGAGGACGTGCGCCTGGCTGAGCGCAACGCCCGCGAGGCCATCCGCGAGGAGCCCTGGCCCTAGCCGGCCAGAAGGGGTCGCACCAGACCTGGACGCATCAGGACGGTCGCCGTGTGACGGTCGCGGGGAAGAACTCGGCCTCGGTTCCTGCAGGTACCCTTGCGGCGATTCGCCGGGCGACTGGACTAGAGGACTTGCGATGAAGTGGGCAGTGATCTACGAGCGGGGTGAAGACGGCTCCTGGGGCGCGCATACGCCGGACCTTCCAGTCGCCGTTGTCGGTGACAGCCGAGAGGACGCCGAGCGTCTTGTCCGCGAAGGCGTGGCCTTTCACCTGGAGGGGTTGCGGGAAGACGGGCTGGGATTGCCGGAGCCGCGCGCGGAGGCCGGAGCCGTCGAAGTGGCCGCCTGACGTCGATCGTCGCTGAGCTCTACCGTCCGGACCCGTGATCTCCACCAACCAGCTCAAGAACGGCACCCACATCGAGGTCGACGGCGTCGTCTTCAAGGTGATCGACTTCCAGCACGTCAAGCCCGGCAAGGGTCCCGCGTTCGTGCGGACCAAGCTCAAGCGCCTGGCCGACGGCGCGGCTCTCGACAAGACCTTTCGCGCCGGCGAGAAGTTCCGGCCGATCCGTACGGAGACCCGGCGGATGCAGTTTCTCTACGCCGACGGCTCGGAGGCCCACTTCATGGACGCCGAGAGCTACGAGCAGCTCGCCATCCCTCAGCCCCAGGTGGCCGACGCCCTCAAGTGGATTCGCGAGAGCGAGGAGGTGGACCTGCTGTACGTGGACGACGCACCCTCGGACGTGCAGGTGCCAAGCGCCGTCGAGCTGGCGGTGACCGCGGCCGACCCGGGCGTCAAGGGCGACACCGCGTCGGGCGGCGGGGACAAGCCGGCGACCCTCGAGTCCGGTGTGACCGTACGGGTGCCGCTGTTCGTGAACGTCGGCGACCGCGTCCGGGTGGACACGCGCTCGGGCGAGTACGTGTCGCGCGCCTAGGTAGCGACCCGTGCGCCGCAGGGACCAGCGCCGAGCCGCCGTGGTGGCGCTCTACCAGCAGGACCTGACCGGCGGGCCGCTCGCGGAGCTGCTCGGGCCGGCGGCCAAGCCGTTCGCCCGCGAGCTCGCCCACGGCGCCGATCGCGAGCGCGATGAGCTCGACGCCCTGATCAAGCGCCACGCGACCGGCTGGACGCTCGACCGAATAGCGCCGCTCGAGCGCAACATCCTGCGCGTGGCGCTCTACGAGGTCCTCCACCGGCCGGACGTGCCCGACGAGGTGGCGATCGACGAGGCCGTCGAGGCCGCCAAGGAGCTCTGTGGCGCCGAGGCGCCCGGCTTCCTCAATGGCATCCTCGGCACCGCCCTGCGCGAACGCGCCGCCGAGCCGCGGCCGGAGACTCCGCGGGCGGCGCACGGGTGACCATCGCGACCGAGGCCCTCGACGCGTTGGTCGGCGAGCTGGGGGCGGCGGCGGCTCGCCTGCGGCGCGGCGAGCTCGACGCCGAGGAGGCGGCGGCGGTGGTGGAGCGCTGCGCCGATCTGGCCACCCGCGTCGGCGTCGAGCTCGACTCGGTGCAGCGCGCCGCCCGCGCCGAGGCCCACGCCGAGCCGCGTCCGGGCCAGGAGGAGCTGCTGTGAGCACCACACCTGCGCCCGTGGCCTATCCGATCGAGCTCCAGGAGCGCGTCGACGCGTACCTGGGCGACCTGCGCTTCTCCGCCGAGGCCGGTACCGCCGGTCTCGACGAGGCCATGCGCTACTCCCTGCTCGCCGGCGGCAAGCGGATCCGCCCGGTGCTCACCCTGGCCACCGCCGAGGCCCTCGGGCGCGAGCCGGCCGAGATGCTCCCTCTCGCCGCCGCCCTCGAGCTGATCCACACCTACTCGCTGATCCACGACGACCTTCCGGCCATGGACGACGACGACCTGCGCCGGGGCCAGCCCACCTGCCACGTGGCCTACGGCGAGGATGTCGCGATCCTGGCGGGAGACGGGCTGTTCGCCGAGGCGCTGCGGCTGGTGCTCGAGCACCAGACGGGCGCTCCGGCCCGAGTGCTGCGGGCGGCTGCCGAGCTCGTGGCCGCCGCCGGAGTCGGCGGCATGGTGGGGGGCCAGTTCCTCGACGTGACGGCCGACGGGGACCTCGACGCCGCCGGGCTGCGCCGGCTGCACGAGCTGAAGACCGGCCGGCTGATCGGCGCCGCGGTGGAGTGCCCGCTCCTCGTCACGGGGGAGACCGGACCTGCCACAATCGCTCTTCGCCGCTTTGCGGCCGAGCTGGGCGTGCTCTTCCAGATCGTCGACGACATACTCGACGTGACCGGGGAGGAGAGCAGCCTCGGCAAGCCGCGAGGATCCGACGAGCGCCACGGGAAGCGCACCTACGTCAGCGTGTTCGGCCTCGACCGGGCGCGGGAGCTGGCCGGGGAGTCCCACCGCAGCGCCCGCGAGGCCCTTACGGGCGCCGGTGAGTCAACCCAGACGCTCGCGCGTATTACCGACTACATCCTCACCCGCCAAACATGAGCCGCCTAGACGAGATCGACCAGCCGCAGGACCTGCACGGTCTGAACGACGCCGAGCTCCAGGAAGTGGCGCAGGAGCTGCGGGAGCTCGTGATCGACACGATCGGTGAGATCGGCGGGCATTTCGGAGCCAACCTCGGCACGTGCGAGCTGGCGGTGGCCCTGCACAGCCTGCTCGACTCGCCGCGCGACAAGGTGCTGTGGGACGTGGGCCACCAGGCCTACCCCCACAAGATCCTGACCGGCCGCCGCGAGCAGCTCGCGACCATCCGCAAGTACGGCGGGCTCGCCCCGTTCTGCTCGATCTTCGAGTCCGAGCACGACATCATGGGCGCGGGCCACGCCTCCACGTCGGTCTCGTACGCGGTGGGGCTCAAGGAGGCCATGCGGAGCGGGATCGGCGAGGACGGCAAGGTCGTGGCCGTGATCGGCGACGGCGCCCTGACCGGCGGCGTGGCCTTCGAGGCGCTGCACAACGCCGGGGGCATGGACCTCCCGATCGTGATCGTGGTGAACGACAACGGCATGTCGATCGCCCCGAACGTGGGTGCGCTCTCGCGCTACTTCAACCGCGTGCGGCTGGATCCCAAGCTGCACCGAGCGCGCGAGGAGGTAGAGGAGGGGCTGACCAGGCTCCCCGCCATCGGCAAGCGGATCGAGCGGCTCGGCCCGATCGTCAAGGAGTCGCTCAAGGCCTACTGGGCGCCGGGTCTCTTCTTCGAGGAGCTCGACCTGGCCTACGTGGGGGTGGTCGACGGGCACGACGTGCGCGCGCTGCGGGAGGCGCTGCGCGAGGCGCTCGAGGCCGATCGTCCCGTGGTGGTGCACATCAAGACCGTGAAGGGCAAGGGCTTCTCGCCCGCCGAGGACGGCGGGCTCGAGGGCATGGAGAAGTGGCACGCTGCCAAGCCGTCCTCGATCGTGAAGGGGGCGCTCGCGCCGACGACGCTCGCGTCGGCACCGACCTCGACGGCCGCGCCGCAGTACACCTCGGTGTTCGGCAAGGCCCTCGTCGAGGAGTGCCGGCGCGACGAGCGCGTCTGCGGGGTCACCGCGGCGATGAACACCGGCACAGGGCTCGACATCCTGCAGAAGGCCATGCCCGAGCGCTACTACGACGTCGGCATCGCCGAGCAACACGCGATCCTGATGGCCGCCGGCATGGCCCTGCAGGGCATGAAGCCCGTGGCCGCGATCTACTCCACCTTCCTGCAGCGCGCCTTCGACCAGATCGTGCACGACGTATGCCTCCAGCGCCTGAACGTCGTCTTCGCCATGGACCGCGCCGGCCTCGTGGGCGACGATGGCCCGACCCACCATGGCGCCTTCGACGTCTCCTACCTGCGCGCGCTTCCCAACATGACGCTCATGGCACCGCGCGACGAGGCGATGCTCGTGCACATGCTGCGCACCGCCACGCTCTACGACGACGGCCCGATCGCCCTGCGCTACCCGCGCGGCGAGGGGGAGGGCGTGCCGCTGCCCTCCCACCCGCGGGCGGTGGAGATCGGCACGGGAGAGGTGCTGCGGTCTGGCGAGCGCGTGGCGCTGCTGGGGTACGGCTACGGCGTACCGCTGGCCCTGGGCGCCGCCGAGCTGCTCGCCGAGCACGACATCGATGCGACGGTGGCCGACGCGCGCTTCGCGAAGCCGCTCGACGAGGAGCTGCTGGCTTCATTGGTGTCCGAGCACGACCTCGTGGTGACGATCGAGGAGAACGTGCTGGCGGGAGGCTTCGGCTCGGCGGTGGTCGAGTGGCTCAGCGACCACGACATGGCCGGGGAGGCGCGTGTCTTGCGCATCGGGCTACCGGACCGTTTCGTGACGCATGGCAAGCCGGCGCTCCTGCGCAAGGAGGTCGGGCTGACGCCGGAGGCGATCGCCGAGCGGGTCACGGAGACCGTGCTCGACCGCCGAGGCGCGCTGGCCTAGGCGGCGGCTCCGCGCGCGGACGAGCGAGCGTTTGAGAGGGGGTTGGGCGGATTTCGACACCATGTGTCACGGATTCCGCCCAACCCCCCGGTTTTCCGGGTGCTTGGGGGTCCGCCGCAGCTCGCGCGATCCCAGAAAAAAAGCGACCCGCCGGGGAGGGCGGGCCGCTTGAGGGAGGAGTGATGCGTATGTGATCGGTGAGAGAAGTCTTGGCCCCACTCCCAGGGCTTGTTCAATGTAAGTTGCTTAAGCCGAAGGATGTGTGATTGGGGTCACACTGCGGGAGTTATCGGATCTTCCCGGCGCTTCATGAGCGCTGCCGCCTCCGGCGCGTTCCCGGATACCTTTGGGCCCGTGGCGAAAACGCGGCTCGACACGCTGCTCGTCGAGCGCGGCCTCTTCGAGTCGCGCTCCCGCGCCGCCGCCGCGGTGCTCGCCGGCGACGTGCGCCTGATCGGTGGGCGGCGCGCCGAGAAGCCGGGGCAGATGGTGCCAGGAGATACGGACGTCGCGGTGGCCGAGCCGCCGCCCTTCGTCTCGCGCGGCGGGATCAAGCTGGCCAACGCCCTCGACTCCTTCCGAGTCGATCCCGCCGGACGGGCCTGCCTGGACGTGGGCTCCTCGACAGGCGGGTTCACCGACTGCCTCCTCCAGCGCGGAGCCACCGCCGTGACCGCGGTCGATGTGGGCTACGGCGGCCTCGACTGGCGGCTGAGGAACGACCGCCGCGTCCACGTGCTCGAGCGCGTGAACGCCCGGGCGCTCGAGCCAAGCCTGCTGCCCTACCGGCCCGAGCTGATCGTGATCGACGTGTCGTTCATATCGCTCGCCAAGGTGCTGCCCGCGGTGCTCGCATGCGCGGACGCGAGGTTCGACTGCGTGGCGCTCGTCAAGCCGCAGTTCGAGGTGGGCCGGGAAAGAGTCGGCAAGGGCGGGGTGGTTCGCTCGCCCGCGGACCGGCGCGCCGCGCTGGTGGCCGTCGGCCGCACCATCGTCGCACTCGGCCATCCCGTCCTCGGCTACGCCTCATCCGGCCTGGCCGGTCCCGCCGGCAACCTGGAGACGTTCGTCTGGACCGGCGAGCCCGGACGCGCCGGCGAAGTGGCCGACCTCGAGGCGGCCGCCCTCGGTGTGGAGAGATGACCCCCCCGCGCACGATCTCGCTGCTTACGCATTCCACCCCGGACGACACGGGGGCGGCGGTCAGGCGCCTGCTCGAGGAGGCGGCGGCCCGCGGCGTCGAGGTGCGAGTGCCACGACCCGAGGCCGAGAAGCACGGCATAGCGGAGACCGACGAAGGCGAGATCGCCGACGCGGATCTGGTCGTGGTCCTGGGAGGTGACGGCACGATCCTCACGGCGCTCCGCGCCATGGCCGGGCGGGCGACCCCGGTGTTTGCCTTCAACTTCGGCGCGATCGGCTTCCTCTCGACCATCGATCACGGCGGCTTGGAGGACGGCCTCGAGCGTGTGTTCGCCGGGGACTTCGAGACGCTCCTCATGCCCGCCCTCGCGGTCGAGACGGGGGGACAGATCCGCCACGCGATCAACGACGTGTCGTTTCACCGTCGAGCCGACAGCCGGGTGGCCGAGCTGGCCTACTCGGTGGCCGGCGAGCAGCTCGGCAAGGTGCGCTGCGACGGCCTCGTGGCCGCCACCCCGGTGGGCTCGACGGGCTACAACCTGGCCAACGGCGGACCGGTGCTGGCGTGGGGGGTGGAGGGCTTCGTCGTCTCGTTCATCGCCCCGCATACGCTCACGGCCCGCGGCTTGGTGGTGGCCACCGGCGACCACCTGACGGTGACGAACCTGTCCGGCCGGGAACCCGTCGACATCTCGACCGACGGCCGGACAGTGGGCTCGTTAGCGCCGGGTGCGGATGTGGAGCTGCGCTTCGAGCACGACCGCGCGGCGCTGGCGCAGCTGCCTGGCTCGACGTTCTACGGGCGGTTGCGGGAGAAGTTCGGGCGGCTGGCGTACTGACCCGTCACCCTCTGGCGGCGCGCCTAGGATTGTCGACACGGTGAAGATCGACGGACACTACGACCAGCACGCCGACATCGCCTGGCTGCGCTTCGAGGGCTACGACCCAGCCACGGTCGTCGCTGAGCAGACCGACTTCGGGCTGCGCGAACAGGACCCCGCCGACCGCCGCCTGGTCGGCCTCGAATACTGGCGCGCCAGCGAGCGACTCCCGGCCGAACTGCTGTTGATGCTTCCCGCCCCACCGCTCGGAGTCACCGGCTGACGACGGTCACAGAGCTGGCTTGCTGGTTCGGGTAGGCCTCGTCGTACTCTTGTGAGGGAGGGAAGTGACCGACGGAGCGATAGATAGCGCTCGTCACCTGACCGCTCTTGACGGGTGGGGCACCATCGCCAATCCATAGTTGGACGACGAGCCGTACGGGCTGACCCATTAGGTCGCGGCTGGCCGCGACTTCTGTGCGACGAGAGCAACAACTCCGCCACGGCGCCCGCGCTCCGTCGGACCCCGGTGCTAAGACCCTCGAGATGCTCCTCGAGCTACGGGTCGAGAACCTGCTCCTGATCGAGCGTGCCGAGCTGCGGCTCGGACCGGGGCTGAACGCGATCACGGGGGAGACGGGGGCCGGAAAGACGATGCTCGCCCACGCGCTCGACCTCCTGCTGGGCGGTAAGGCCAAGCCGGGGATAGTCCGGCCGGGCGCCCCGGAGGCCTGGGTCGAGGGGGTCTTCACGCTGCCCGCGGGCGGCCTCGACGGAGAGGCGCTGGCGGAGCTTCGGGAGCGGTTGCCGGAGGGGGAGGACGAGATCGTGCTCGGTCGGCGCGTCAGCGCCGAGGGGCGGACGCGCGCGTTCGTGGGGGGCCGGTCGGCCACGGCCGCCGACCTGGCGGAGCTCGGTGGCCGCCTCGTGTCGTTCTACGGGCAGCACGAGCACAGGCGGCTCACGCTGGCCTCGGCTCAGTTGGAAGTGCTCGATCATTTCTGCGGGCGGCCCCATCTGGCCGCGCGCGCGACCTACGCGGAGGTGCACCGGCAGGCAACGACGCTGCGGCGGGAGCTCGAGGAGCTGCAGGGGCGCACGGGTGCCCGCGAGCGCGACCGTGACCTACTGGCTTTCGAGCTCGACGAGATCGACGCCGTGGAACCGACCGAGGAGGACGAGCGGGGGCTGCGGGCCGAGCGTGAGCGCCTGCGCCGGATGGACGCCCTCACCGCCGCGGCCGCGGCCGGCAGCACGGCCCTCTCCGGACCGGAGGACGGCGAGGTAACCGCCGGGCCGAGCCTCGCCGAGGCCGAGCGGCTGTTCGATTCGGTGGGCGGCGTGGACCCTGAGCTCGACGCCCTGTCGGCCCGCCTCGTGGCGCTCAGGCTCGAGTCGGAGGATCTCGCCCTGGAGCTCGGGAGCTACCTCGCCGGGCTCGAGGGGGAGCCCGGACGGTTGGAGCAGGTCGAGGAGCGCCTCGAGCTCTACGACCGCCTGGCCCGCAAGCACGGGGGCAGCGTGGCCTCGGTCCTCGCCCACGCCGCGCACTGCCGGCTCGAGCTCGAGCGTCTTGAGGATTCGAGCGGCGCCCTCGACCGCGCGGCCAAGGCGCTCGAGGGGGCAATCGCGGAGGGCGCTAGCCAGGCGGCGGCCCTGTCGGCCACCCGCCGTGAAGCGGCGCCCAGGCTCGCCGAGCAGGTGCTCGACGAGCTCGCCGCCCTGGCCATGGAGAGCGCGCGCTTCGAGGTGTCCGTGGCCGCGCGGCCGGAGCCCGGTCCGACGGGCGCCGACGGCGTGGAGCTCCTGATCGCCCCCAATCCCGGCGTGCCGCTGGCCCCGCTCGGAGACACGGCCTCCGGCGGGGAGCTCTCACGGGTGATGCTGGCCCTGATGAGCGTGGCCGCGGCCGGCGGCGCCGAGACGCTCGTGTTCGACGAGGTCGACGCGGGCATCGGGGGCCAGACCGCCCGTGCGGTGGGCGAGCGGCTGCGCGGCCTGGCGGGCGGCCGGCAGGTGCTCTGCATCACCCACCTGCCGCAGATCGCCTCGCTCGCCGACCGCCACTTCCGACTGGCGAAGGACGCCGCCGGTGAGCTCGCCAGCGCGACCGTGGAGGAGCTCGCCGAGGGCCGCGTGGTCGAGGAGCTCGTTCGGATGCTCGGTGCGGACACCTCGGACCACGGAGCGCGCCGCCACGCCGAGGAGCTGCTGGCTGCGGCCTGAGCCGGGCTCCCGCTCAGCGGGGGGCTCCCTCGCGGCGAGCCGCCGACAGGGTTTCGGGGTCGCGGCGTTCACCATTACCCGAGTTTGCGGTCTCGCTCGTAGTCAGGGAAAGAGCGTCGACAGGAGGATCCATGACCGAGCCGACCCACGACCCCGTTCATCGCGCCCGCTACGCGTTCGAGCCCGACGGCGACAACATGACCGTCGACGCGTGGATCGACCCGGGTGGCGGCCTACCCCCGCATCTGCATCCCCGTCAGGAGGAGCGCTGGTCGGTGGTCGACGGCGAGGTTCGCTTCCAGATGGGCAAGAGCAAGCGCGTGATCACGGCGGCGGACGGGGAGATGATCGTCCCCCCGGGCACCAAGCACGGGCTCACCAACGCAAGCGACCGTCAGGTGCATGCTCGCTGCTACGTCGTCCCCGCCCTCGGCCTCCAGGACTTCCTCGAGGACAGCTCGGCCGCAGCGCGCGAAGGCCTCTTCATGCGCGGCGGCATCCCGCGCGGCCTCCGCGGCGCGCGCTGGGCGGCGGGATTCCTCAAGCGCCATCGCGAGGACGTGGTCATGTCGTTCCCACCGCCCTTCGCGCAGCGCGCGATGATCGCGCTGTTCGCACGCTCGGCGCGATAGAGAAACGGTCGGCGCCGCCAGGACGCGCTCGCCCGGGAAGCCGCCGCTCCATTCCCTAGACTCGATCTCGGTGCCAGCCATGCGTGATCGTCACTCGCAGACCCGCTTCATCTTCGTGACCGGCGGGGTGGTGTCGGCGCTCGGCAAGGGCATCGCCGCGGCGTCGATCGGGCGCCTGCTCGTGGCGCGCGGCTTCCGCGTGACGCTGCAGAAGTTCGACCCCTACATCAACGTCGACCCGGGCACGATGAGCCCGTTCCAGCACGGCGAGGTGTTCGTCACCGAGGACGGCGCCGAGGCCGATCTTGACCTCGGCCACTACGAGCGCTTCACCGACGTGAACACGACGCGCGGGTCGAACGTGACCACCGGTGCGATCTACAACACGGTGATCCGCCGCGAGCGCCGGGGGGACTACCTGGGCGGAACCGTCCAGGTGATCCCCCACATCACCGACGAAATCAAGCAGCGGATTCGTCTGGTGGCCGACGCCCAGGACGTCGATTTCGTGATCACCGAGATCGGCGGCACGGTCGGAGACATCGAGTCGCTGCCCTTCCTCGAGGCGCTGCGCCAGTTCCAGGTCGACCTGGGCCGGCGGCAGTGCATGTTCGTGCACGTCACGCTCGTGCCCTTCCTGGGCCACGCCGGCGAGCTCAAGACCAAGCCGACCCAGCACTCGGTGCAGGAGCTGCGCCGGATCGGCATACAGCCGGACATGGTCATGTGCCGCTCGGAGGGCGCGCTGTCACGCGACATCCGCCAGAAGATCGCGCTGTTCGTGAACCTGCCGGTCGAGGCGGTCGTGTCCGCCCGCGACGTCGACTCGATCTACAAGGTGCCGCTCTACTTCCGTGCCGAGGGAGTCGACGACCAGGTGCTCGAGCACTTCGACCTCACGGCCGATCCACCGGACCTGTCCGAGTGGGAGGCGCTCGTCAAGCGGGGGGACGCCGCCACACAGCCCGTGCGCATCGGGGTGGTCGGCAAGTACGTGCAGCTCGAGGACGCCTACCTGTCGGTGATCGAGGCCCTGGGGCACGCCGCCGTGCACCACGGTGGCCATCTCGAGGTCCGCTGGATCGACGCCGAGGGCCTCGGCCGTGATGAGGCCGAGCGGGAGCTCGACGCCTGCGACGGAGTTCTCATCCCCGGCGGCTTCGGCGTTCGCGGCATCGAGGGCAAGGTGCGCGCCGCTCGCTTCGCACGCGAGCAGGAGGTGCCCTACCTCGGCATCTGCCTCGGCATGCAGATCGCGGTGGCCGAGTTCGCGCGGCACGTCGTCGGCATGGACGGCGCGAACTCGACGGAGTTCGATCCCGAGACGCCCTATCCGGTGATCGACCTGCTGCCGGAGCAGAAGGAGGTTCGCGACCTGGGCGGCACGATGCGCCTCGGCGCCGATCCGGTGAAGCTGCACGACGGAACGCGTGCGCGCGCGGCCTACGGCGAGGCGGTGATCTACGAGCGCCACCGCCACCGCTACGAGGTGAACAACCACCTGCGGGGGCGGCTCGAGGAGCATGGCCTCGTCTGCTCCGGGACATCCCCGGACGACCGGCTGGTGGAGCTCGTGGAGCTCTCCGACCACCCCTTCTTCGTGGCCTCGCAGTTCCACCCCGAGTTCAAGTCTCGCCCGCTGCGGCCCCAGCCGCTGTTCCGCGAGTTCGTGCGCGCGGCGCTGGAGCGGTCGATAGAGCGCTCTGGCGAGGCGAGCGCCGCCGAGCCGCCGCTCGCGGCGGACGATCGCCGCGGCGATCCGGCCGGCGCGGCGTCGCGGGGCCAGCGCGGCGACTGACCGGCCCTGACGACTATCACCGAGATCGCCGGTCGTCCGCGGGCGACACACGCCGAGCGGGAGTGGCTCGTCGACACGTTCGTCAGGCTCTGCGAGATCGAGAGCCCGTCGGGGCGGGAGCGGGGGGTGGCGGACGCGGTCGCGTTCGAGCTGCGGGGCCTCGGCCTCGACGTCATCGAGGATGCCACGGGGGCGGAGACGGGGTCCGACGCCGGCAACCTGCTCGCGCGCGTGCCCGGCCCCCCCGGGGCGCCGACGATCCTCCTGGGAGCGCATCTCGACACCGTGCCACTGGCCGGCCCGGTCGAGGTGCTCCGCGAGGAGAGCGGCGTCCTGCGCAACCGTCACGAGGCCGTGCTGGGCGCCGACAACAAGGCGGCGATCGCCGTGCTGCTGGCCGTGGCGCGACGGCTGCGCGAAGAGCCGCCGCCTGTAGGTGTCGAGCTGCTCTTCACCACCGGCGAGGAGCGGGCGCTCGCCGGGGTCAAGGCCCTCGCGCCCGATGCGCTCGTGGCTGACTGGGGCTTCGTGTTCGACCACGCCTCGCCCGTCGGGGAGCTGATCCTCTCTTCCCCCAGCTACTACCGAGTGGAGGGTCACCTGATCGGCCAGGCGGCCCACGCCGGCATCCGGCCCGAGGCCGGGAGGAACGCGATCGAGGCCGCCGCCGCGGCGATCGGCCACATGCGCCTGGGCCGCCTCGACGAGCAGACGACCGCGAACGTCGGGCGAATCGTGGGAGGAAGCGCGCCGAACGTCGTGGCCGAGCACTGCCGGGTCGAGCTGGAGGCCCGCAGCCTCGACCACGATCAGGCCACAGCGCTCGCGGCCGAGATGATCGACCGGCTGACCGATGCCGCGAGCGACTGGGAATGCGACGTCGAGACGGTCGTCGAGGAGCAGTTTCGCGGCTACCGGATGGCGCGCTCTTCGCCACCGGTGCAGCTGGCGGCCGCGGCGCTCGAGGCCATGGGGCGGGAGCCGCGGTACGTGTCCACCGGCGGCGGAAGCGACGCCAACGTGCTCCAGGCCCGCATGCCCTGCCTGAACGTGGCCAACGGGACCGAGCGCAACCACCAGCCCGATGAGTCGGTCACGGTCGAGGCGCTCGAGACCGTGCTCGACCTGGCGCTCGGGATCGTCGCCGGAAGCGCCGCCGAGGGAGGGCCACGGGAATGAGCTTCGAGCGGATCGGCGGTGAGGAGGTCTGGCAGGGCCGTATCGCGGGCGTCCGGCGCGACCGCTTTCGCCACGACGACGGTGAGGAGGTCACCCGCGAGATCGTGACCCACCCCGGCGCGGTGGCGGTTGTGGCACACGACGGCCACAACCTCTTCCTCGTCGCCCAACCCCGCGAGCCGGCGGGCGAGCAGACCCTGCTCGAGCTTCCGGCGGGCAAGCTCGACGAGGAGGGCGAGGACGCGCTCGCCACGGCCAAGCGCGAGCTCGCCGAGGAGATCGGCAAGGGCGCCGCCACGTGGGAGCACCTGACCACGTTCTGGGCCTCGCCCGGCTTCTCGGACGAGCAGATAGCGCTCTACCTGGCCACCGACCTGCACGACGCCTCGGCCGAGGCGACCGAAGACGAGCGCATCGAGATCCTCGAGGTGCCGCTCGCCGAGCTCGACCGCGTGATCGCCGACTGCCGCGACGCCAAGAGCCTAATCGGCCTGCTGTGGTTCCGGGCCTTTCACGCTCCGCGCTGACGGCCGCCTTGCACCGTCAAGGGATGCTGGCGCGGCGCCCGAAGTCCGGGGGATGGCCACCATCGCCCCGCCCGAGCTGCAGTCCTTCGAGCACCTCGTGCTCGACTTCCTCGCCTACCTCGAGTTCGAGCGCGGCTTGGCGCGCAACACGCTTGAGGCCTACCGATCCGACCTGCTCCAGTTCGGTCGCTACCTGGAGGAGCACGGCGCCTCGGCCGCCTCGGCCTCGGACGCCGAGCTGTCGGGCTTCCTGACCGCGCTCGCCATGGGCAACGGCCGCCCGCCCGCCTCCGCCGCCACGCTGCACCGCAAGACCGCGTGCCTGCGCTCCTTCTTCCGCCACCTGCGTCGCGAGGGCGTGCGCGACTCCGATCCCACCAGCCGCCTGAGCACGCCGCGGCGCGGCCGGCCTCTGCCCCAGGTGCTCACCCGCGGCGAGGTGGCCAGCCTGATCGCCCAACCCCGGGGCACGGCGCCCGTGGCGCTGCGCGACCGGGCCCTCCTCGAGGTGCTCTACGCGTCTGGACTGCGCGCCTCCGAGGCCATCGGCCTGGACGTGGCCGACGTCGACCTCGAAGCGGGGGTCCTGCGCGCGCGTGGCAAGGGATCCAAGGAGCGGCTGGTGCCGGTCGGCCGGGCGGCGGTGGAAGCCGTTCGCCTGTACGTCGAGCGCGGGCGGCCCAACCTCGTGGAGGCCTCGATCGAGACGCGGCTGTTCGTGAACTTCCGGGGCGGGTCGCTCACCCGCCAGGGCCTCTACAAGATCGTCCAGCGCCACGCGACCACCGCCGGCCTGGCCGATCGCATGAGCCCACACACGCTGCGCCACACGTTCGCCACCCACCTCCTCGCGGGCGGGTGCGACCTGCGCTCGGTGCAGGAGATGCTCGGGCACGCCGACGTGTCGACCACCCAGCTCTACACGCACCTCTCGAGCGAGCGGTTGAAGGACGTGTACTTCAAGGCTCACCCGCGCGCCACGGGGTAGGTTCGCCGTCGGCTCGATGCCGTGTGGGCTCCGACGTCGCGACCGGTCGGTCGGCCTAACCTGAGGCGGGGTGCCTGAGCTACCGGAAGTCGAAACCTTGCGGCGCCAGCTTGCGCCGCTCGCGGAGGGGAAGCGTCTCGAGAGGCTCGAGGTAATCGACTCCCGCTGGAGCGACCCGGCGCCGCCAGAGGAGGTGGATGCGGCAGCGCGCGGGCGGCGGGTGGAGCGCCTCTCCCGCCGCGGCAAGTACCTCATCTGGACGCTCGAGGGCGATGCCCACCTCGTGATGCACCTGAGGATGACGGGCAACCTGCTGGTGGCGGACGCGGGCGAAGGAGACCGGCCGCGGCCGCACCTCCGCGTGCGCCTCGTGCTGGGCCGAGACCTGCGGGTGCTCTTCGTGGATCCGCGCCGCTTCGGCACCGGCCACGTGCTCCTCGGCTCCGAGGCCCTCGACGCGTACTTCGCCACGCGGCTCGGCGTCGAGCCGCTCGACCCCGACTTCACGGCGGACGCACTGAGGGCCCTGGCGCGGGGTCGCCGCGCTCCGGTCAAGGCCTTTCTCCTGTCTCAGGAGCGGATCGCGGGGGTGGGCAACATCTACGCCGACGAGGCGCTCTTTCGCGCCGGTATCCACCCGTTGCGGCCCGTCGGCACGCTCACCAGGGCGCAGTTCGCCCTGCTAAGAGACACGGTGGTGGCCTCATTGGAGGCCGGCATCGACGCGCGCGGCGCGAGCATCGACGACTTCCGCCACACCGACGGCGCCCGGGGCAGCTTCCAGAACCGCTTCCTCGTGCACCGTCGCGAAGGGGAGCCCTGCCCGACCTGCGAGCGCCCGATCAAGAAGATCCGGGCCGCCGGGCGGGGCACCTACGTGTGCGAACGCTGCCAGCCGCGGCCGCGGGCGGCGCGGCGTCCCCGCAAGGTGGACTGACCGGGGTCCACGGGACACCTGTCAGCTACGGCAAGAACCTTGCCGCCCAGGCAAGATCCTTGTCCTGGAGACAACGTCGTTGTCGTAGATCACAGTTGGCAGAAGGGGCGGCCTGAGCCGCCCCTTCGCCTTCTTCGAACCGCGGGCGCCGGGGGCGTCGCGTGGTTACTTGATCAGCTCGATCTCCTCGAAGCGGAGACCCTCGCTGGTCAGCTCGAGCTCGGCCTCGTGGACGACGGTGCCGGCGGTGAGGTCGGCGGTGGTGCAGACGTTGTCGTCGTCACCCTCGTTCTCCTCCTGCTCGTCCTCGTCGTCGGAGCCAGACTCGTCGTCGTCGGACTCCCCGGAACTGTCGTCATCGCCGGACTCATCCTCGTCGCTATGCGCCGCCGTGGCCGGCACGTTCGACTCCGACTCGTCGTCGTCGCCCTCGTGCTCGTCCTCGGTCTCGCACTCGATCTCGGTGTCCCCGTCGACTAGCCCGCTGAGCGTGCTGCCGTTCAGCAGGTCGATCGTGAGCACGCCGTCGACAAAGGACGTGATGATCGCCGCGCGCTCGCGACCGTCGCGGGTGCCGTCATCGTCGGTGTCCTTGTCCGTCGGGTCCATCCCGCTCGTGTCCTCGTCGGCGTTGTCGAGACCGTCGCGGTCGCGGTCCTCGCGGCCGTCGCTCCTGCCGTCGTCGTCCGAGTCACGGTCGCGAGGCTTCGTGCCCTCGTCGATCTCGTTGGCGTTGTCGACGCGGTCGCGATCGCGGTCCTCGTCGCTGTCCTCGACGTCGTCGTTGTCGCTGTCGGCGTCGCGCGGGTCGGTGCCCGACTTCATTTCGCCGATGTTGATGAGGCCGTCGTCGTCGGCATCACGCCGAGCGTCCTTGACCTTGACCTTCAGGCCGTGCTTGGCCTCGTAGCGGTTGGGCATGCCGTCGTGGTCGCGGTCAGCCGCGAGGGCTGATCCCGGGACGATCAGCATCAATGCCGATCCGATGACCGTGGCCATCAACGTGGTGAGTCGTTTCACAGGTGCTCCTTTCGGTAGCCAGGCGATCTCGTGCGGAGACCCGTCGGCTTTGCGCCCCGTCCTCGCGGACGGTTTGCCGTTTCGTTGTGGGCGTTCTGGTTCTCTAACGCGCCGTGGCGACAAAGATCACGGTGCCTCCGTAAACGTCGGGGCGTGGGCGACCCACCCCAAGGCGAGAAGCCGGCCGCGGACGCATGGACCGGCGCTCAGGCTCGGGCGAGCAGCTGCTGCAGGGTGCCGGCGCGATCGGCCTCGAGCAGCTCGCGAAAACCGCCGATCGAGCGCTCGCCGATGAGTATCTGTGGAAACGTCATCTGACCGGTGAGCTGCGACAGGCTGGCCCGTCCGTCGGGGCTTCGCGCCAGGTTGATCTCCTCGTAGGCCACGCCGCGGCTGTCGAGCAGCGCCTTGGCCGACCGGCAGAAGCCGCACGGCTCGGTGGTGTAGACGGTCACGGCTGAGGCGTCCGCGGGCACGTCACCATTCTAGGTAGTGGCCCGGTCTGTCAGTCCTGACCCGTTTGGCGGCGCATGGGCACGCCTGCCTTCGCCCGCGGCCGTCTAGTGGGCGGATCGTTCAAGACCGAGGCGGTGGTCCTGCGCTCGTTCCGCTTCGGCGAGGCCGATCGCGTGCTCCACCTCTACACGTCCGAACGCGGTCGCGTCGGGGCCGTGGCAAAGGGGGTCCGCCGCCCCCGCTCGCGCTTCGGCGGACGCCTCGAGCCGCTCTTCCGGGTGGACCTGATCCTGCACGAGGGGCGGGGGGACCTCTGCACGGTCACCTCGGCCGAGACGGTTCACGCCCACGCGCGCCTGCGCGAGGCCCGCGCGCCGCTCGAGCGAGCGGGCCAGGCCTGCGACGCGGTGCTGCGCCTGTTCGACTCCCAGGAGCCCAACCGACCCGCCTACAACCTGCTCTGCCAGGAGCTCGCCCTGCTCGACCGCGAGCCACCGGCTGCGACACGCTCCCAGGCGCTTGCCTTCCGAATCAAGCTGCTGCTGGCCGCGGGGTTCGTTCCCGAGCTCGCCTCCTGCGCCTCCTGCGGGGAGCGCGAGCACCTGGGCGCCTTCTCGGCCGCCGCCGGAGGCGTGGTCTGCGAGGCCTGCGAGGCGGGCTCCTTCTCCCTCGAGCCCGAGACCCACGTCTTCCTGACCGAAGCTCTCGCAAGACCTCTGGCCGAGGCACCAACCGCCTCGGAGACGGCCCTCAGGCAGGCCGACCGGGCGATCTCGGAGACCCTCGAGCACCACGCCCACGTGCGCCTGAGAAGAACCGCCTGAGGAGTCCACGGCGATCATCCAGAAGCCCGCGCCCGGCCGACTGCCAACCGCCACCTACCCAACCCGCCGCGGTAACATCCGCCCCGCCTTGGCCGTCGTCGCCACCACCGGCACGAAGTTCGTCTACGACTTCTCGGAGGGCTCGCGTGAGATGCGAGACCTGCTGGGGGGCAAGGGCGCGAACGTGGCCGAGATGACCCGCATCCTCGGGCCCGAGCGGGTGCCGGCGGGCTTCACGATCACCACCGAGGCCTGCGTCGCCTATATGCGGGCCGGTCGGGAGGAGCCCGAGGGCCTCGACGCCGAGGTGGCCGAGGCGCTCGCGCGTCTCGAGGAGCAGGCCGGCAAGAGCCTCGGCGATCCCGACGACCCGTTGCTCGTGTCGGTGCGCTCGGGCGCGCGCGAGTCCATGCCGGGCATGCTCGACACGGTCCTGAATCTCGGCCTGAACGACGAGTCGGTCGAGGGGATCGCCCGGGCGACCGGCAACGAGCGCTTCGCCTGGGACTCCTACCGGCGCTTCGTGCAGATGTTCGGAAATGTGTGCCGGGGTGTGCCCGGAGAGCGGATCCACGAGGTGATCAAGGAGCGCAAGCGATCGGCTGGGGTGAAGCTCGACACCGAGCTCGGAGTCGAGGACCTGAAGCGCCTGACCGACGACTTCAAGGCGCTGTACCGGGAGAAGACGGGCGAGGACTTCCCGCTCGAGCCGCGGGAGCAGCTCGCCCAGGCCATCCGGGCGGTCTTCGACTCGTGGATGGGCAAGCGGGCGGTCGAGTACCGGCGCATCAACCGCATCCCCGACGAGTGGGGAACGGCCGTGAACGTGCAGCAGATGGTGTTCGGCAACAAGGGGGATGAGTCGTGCTCGGGCGTGGCGTTCTCCCGCGACGAGATAACCGGTGCGAGCGAGCCCTCGGGCGACTTCCTGGTGAACGCCCAGGGCGAGGACGTGGTGTCGGGAGCGCGCACTCCCCGGGACCTCTCCGAGATGCGCGACGTGATGCCGGACGCCCACGCGGAGCTGATGGAGATTTTGCGCACGCTCGAGGGTCACTACGCCGACATGCAGGACACGGAGTTCACGGTGGAGGAAGGGCAGCTCTTCATGCTGCAGACCCGCAGCGCCAAGCGCCCGGCGCAGGCCGCGGTGCGCTTCGCCGTCGAGAGCGTGGCTGAGGGGCTCCTCACCCGCGAGCAGGCCCTCGACACGATCGACGCCGACTCGCTGGACGCGCTCCTTCACCCGACCTTCGACCGCGACGCCGACTACAGCGTGCTCGCCCGCGGGGTGAACGCCTCGCCGGGCGCCGCCAAGGGGGCGATCGTGTTCACCGCCGCCGACGCCGTGAGCGCCGCCGAGCAGGGCCGCGACGTCGTGCTCGTGCGGCCCTTCACCGAGGCCGACGACGTGGCCGGCTTCTTCGCGGCGCGGGGCATCCTCACCTCCGAAGGCGGCAAGGCCAGCCACGCGGCGCTCGTGGCCCGGGGCATGGGCCGCCCGTGTGTGTGCGGTGCCGCCGAGCTGGAGGTCGACCTGTCCGCCCACGAGGTCCGGGTCAACGGCACTGTGCTGAGCGAGGGGGACCTGATCGCCATCGACGGGACCTCCGGGATCGTGACGACCGACGACGTGACGCTGATCGACCCCGAGGTGGACGACAACTTCGAGACCGTCCTTGCATGGTCGGACGACCTGCGCCGGCTGGGGGTACGGGCCAACGCCGACACTCCCGAGGACGCCCGCAAGGCGCGCGAGTTCGGCGCGGAGGGCATCGGCCTGTGCCGGACCGAGCACATGTTCATGGCCGCCGACCGCCAACCCAAGATGCGGGCGATGATCATGGCTCAGACCGAGGAGGACAGGCGCGCCGCCCTGGCCGAGCTGCTCCCGCTCCAGCAGGAGGACTTCGAGGGCCTGTTCGAGGAGATGGCGGGGCTGCCCGTGACCATCCGCCTCCTCGACCCGCCGTTGCACGAGTTCCTGCCGCACCCCGAGGAGGTGGCGCAGGAGCTCGAGCGCGCTCGGATCGAGCGCACGCCGGACCTCGAGGAGCTCGAGGCCACCCTCGAGCGCGTGCACCAGCTCCAGGAGACGAACCCCATGCTCGGCACACGCGGCTGCCGGCTCGGCATTCTCCATCCCGAGATCTACGAGATGCAGGTGCGCGCCATCGTGCGTGCCGCTCGCGCTGTGAAGGAACGCTCAGGGAAGGCGCCCCTGCTCGAGCTCATGATCCCGCTCGTGGCCTACGAGAAGGAGCTCGAGATCATGCGCGACCTCGTACGAGCCACGGTCGCCGACGAGGAGGACGGCGACGGCCTCGCGCTCAGCGTGGGCACGATGATCGAGCTGCCGCGTGCGTGCTTCGTGGCCGACCGCATCGCCGGGGTGGCCGACTTCTTCTCGTTCGGCACCAACGACCTCACCCAGACCGCGCTCGGCTTCTCCCGCGACGACGTCGAGGGCAAGTTCCTCGCCCGCTACGTGGAGCAGAAGATCGTCGACCGCAGCCCCTTCGAGACGATCGACGGGCCCGGGGTCGGATGGCTCGTACGCCTGGCGGCGTGGACCGGCCGCGAGGCCAAGCCCGACCTCAAGCTCGGGATCTGCGGCGAGCATGGGGGAGACCCGACGTCGGTGGCCTTCTTCCACATGGCCGGGCTCGACTACGTGAGCTGCTCGCCCTATCGCGTCCCGATTGCGCGCGTGGCGGCCGCGCAGGCGGCGGTGCGCGAAGGCGCGGGCGGTCGCTAGGTCGGCCGCGGGAGCCTCGGCGGTGGGTGGCGCACGCCTGCCGGCAGTGGCCTATGCTGCGCACCGATGCGCCGGCTACTGATAGCTCTCGCCCTCGCGGCACTCGGTGCCATGCTCGTGCCCGCCGGCTCCATGGGGCACTCCGAACGAGCGAGCTTCTTCCCCGATCACACCAAGGGCAGCGTGCCGAAGTACCGCACCAGCGGCCCGAGCCTCGTGGTGTGCAAGAGCGACTCGAGGCGCCGCATCAGGCGGCTGCTCGACGGAGCCGTTGAGCAGAAGAACCTCAGCCTGCTCAGGCGCTGCAAGTTCGAGCACATCCAGGCGGCCGTGAACGCCGCCTCGAACGGAACGCGGATCCTCGTCCTCCCGGGCGTCTACAAGGAGGAGCCGAGCACACGGGTGCCCAATCCGGATCCCAGGTGCCAGGGCGACGAGTTCTTCGCGCCGGAGGGAGAGGGGGACGAGCCCGGCGGTCTGGGTGTGACGCCCGGCGAGGAGGGCGGCGGGGCTCGCGGTGGCGAGCCGAACTACCGCTACCACCGCACCTGCCCGAATGCCCAGAACCTGATCGCGATCACCGGCGATGACGACGACGCGGACCGCGAGTGCGACGACAAGTGCAACATCCAGATCGAGGGCACGGGCTCGGTGCCCAAGCAGGTCCGGATCATCGGCGACCGCAAGAAGCTGAACGTGATCCGGCTCGACCGCGCCGACGGTGTCCACCTGCGCAACTTCCAGATCCAGTTCTCCGACTTCAACAACATCTACGCGCTGGAGACCAACGGCTTCCGCTTCAGCCACATCACCTCTCGCTACAGCCGCGAGTACGGGTTCCTCTCGTTCGCCTCCGACAACGGCCTGTACGAGAGCCTCCAGGCCTACGGCGCGGGGGACTCCGGCGTCTACCCCGGGTCGGGGCCCGAGGGCCACTGCGAGCGATACGGCATCGAGATCCGCGACGTGAACTCGTACGGAAACACGATCGGCTACTCGGGCACCGCCGGCAACGGCGTGTACGCCCACGACAACAGGTTCCACGACAACGCGACAGGTCTGACCACGGACTCGTTCGCCTCGGGTCATCCCGGCATGCCGCAGGACTGTGCGAAGTGGGAGAACAACCGCATCTACTCGAACAACAAGGATCTCTTCAACGCCGAGCAGGACGAGTACTGCAAGAAGCCGGCGATCGAGCGCGATCCGCGACGGGTGTGCCCGACCTTCCAGGTGCCGGTCGGAACGGGGCTGCTGATCGCCGGTGGCAACGGCAACATCGGACGCAACAACTTCGTCTACGACAACTGGCGCCAGGGCATCGCGCTGTTCGGCGTGCCCGCCGCGGCCCGGGGCGAGACGGATCCGACGAAGCAGACCGACACCTCGTACGACAACGCCTTCACGGGCAACCGGATGGGCATGACGCCCACCGGCGCGCGCGATCCGAACGGCGTCGACTTCTGGTGGGACGAGCAGGGCAGGGGCAACTGCTGGAGCGACAACGCGGCCGTCGCCGGAGCGGCGATAACGAGCGATCCGCCGACGCTGCCCTCCTGTCCGGACAGCTTCCCGGTGGCGCGCCCGGGCAACGGCGCCAAGCAGGCGATGCTCGTCCCATGTGCCACCTGGGACCCCAAGGACAACACCGATCCGCCCGGGTGCGCCATGGCCGGCTATTCCTGGTTCGAGCGGCCCCCCGAACCCAAGTGAGGCGGGGCGCAGCGGTCGCCCTGGCGATCCTTGCGCTCAGTGGGTGCGGAGGTGGCGGGAACCAGGAGTCGGGCGATCTGGCTTGGGTCGAGACGCCGCGCCTGTACACGGCCGAGGCCCCCGCCGATGCGCGCGTTCTACAGGGGAAGGTGAAGAACGACTCCCTGCGCCGGCTCGAGCTCACCCCCGCCGATCTGCGACTGGTGGGTCGCGACGGCAAGCCGGTGAAGGCGAGCGTGGTGTTCATCGACTACTTCCTGCACGGTCTCCATCCACCGACCCGGGAGCCCGACCTTCCGGACTCCGAGCTTCGGCGCACCGGGCGCCAGGTCCGCCTCGAGCCCGGCCAGACGGCGCCGCTGACGGTGTCGTGGAGCGCGGCGACGACCTCGGAGCCGCCAGTGAGGGTCGACTACGGGACCGGCTCCCTGCCCGTGCCGAAGGTCGCACCGTAGGGCGCTGACCCTCGACTGGGACAATGCTCGTGGATCGCGCCTCAACGTCTCTCAGGAGGTTCCCATGTCGAAGGCCCAGCGCTTTGGACTGATAGCAACAGCAGTGGTGGTGGCCGTCGTTGCGTTGGTGCTCCTCAGCCCGGGCGGCGACGACACGGCCGAGTCGCCGACCCAGCCCCCCGGGCTCGAGGAGCCTTCGACGGCGCCGCCCTCAGCCGAGCCACAGGAAGAGGCCCGGCCGCAGGAAGAGGCGCCGAAGCCCGCGCCCAAGTCGGCCGTCGAGGAGATCGTGGTGCGCGGCGGCAAGCCGGTGGACGGGGTGCGCACCATCTCGGTCGCGGTTGGAGAGGACGTGCGGCTGGACGTGACCTCGGACGTCGAGGACGAGGTGCACGTGCACGGCTACGACGTGACCGAGGAGGTGGCTCCGGGTCAGGCGGCGCGCCTGCGCTTCCCAGCCGATCTCGAGGGAGTCTTCGGGGTCGAGCTCGAGGGAGCTCAAGTGGAGCTCGCCGAGCTGGAGGTGGAGCCGCGATGAGGCGCGTGCGCCTGTGTCGCTCGCCGTGCTCTGGCCGCGGCCGGGGCTCGAGCCGCTTCGCCGGCGGAGACGCCCTCGGCGAACTTTGAGTACGGCGAATAAGGGGTGAGTAGCTCCCGGGCGGCAGCTACTACCGCCGCCCGGCCTGAGACAATCGCTGCCGTGAGCTCTCCTCTGATCACCGATACACGCTCAAGCCTCGAGCACCGCATCAGAGCTTCGGAGGAGAGCGGCCTGTCCCCGCTCGCGGCGCGCTCGTACCCGGCCGAGCGGGAGGTTCCCGAGGAGGATTCGCCGCTGCGCACGCCCTTCCAGCGCGATCGCGACCGCGTCGTGCACTCGAAGGCGTTCCGGCGCCTGAAGCGCAAGACGCAGGTGTTCATCGCCCCCGAGGGCGATCACTACCGGACGCGCCTGACCCACACACTCGAGACGTGCGGCATCGCCCGCACGGTGGCCCGGGCGCTCGCTCTCAACGAGGACCTGGCCGAGGCCATCGGGCTGGGGCACGATCTCGGCCACCCGCCGTTCGGCCACGTGGGGGAGGCGGTGCTCGATGCCTGCCTCACGGAGCGCTACGGCGTGCGCTTTCACCACAACCGCCATTCGCTGCGCGTGGTGGAGCGGCTCGAGCAGCGGTCGTCCGGCCAGGCCGGACTGAACCTGACGGCCGCGGTGCGGGAGGGGATCCTTCGTCACACGGGACCCGAGCTGCCGGCGACGCTCGAGGCCCGGATCGTGCGCCTGGTCGATCGGTTCGCCTACATCAACCACGACATCGACGATGCGCTGCGAGCGGGCGTGCTCCACGACGGCGAGCTGCCGCGGGCGGAGATCGAGACGCTTGGGGCCACGGGATCGGAGCGGATCGACACGCTGGTGAAGGATCTGGTCGAGCGCTCCGAGGCTGCGGGCGACATCGTCCAGGGGGATACGGTCGGCCCGGCCATGGGCCGGCTGCGGGACTTCATGTTCGAGCGGGTGTACCTCGGGCCGGCGGCGCGGAGCGAGCACGAGCGGATCGAACGGATGATGCGCGCGCTTTTTGCCCACTATGCGGACGATCCGCCGGCGCCAGTGGTCCCCGAGGCCACCGACGCGGAGCGCGTGACCGACTATCTCGCGGGAATGACCGACCGTTTCGCGATCCGCGCCTTCAGCGATCTATCGGTTCCACGGGGGTTCTGAGTGGCGCCCTCCGTCGTCCGCGCCACGGCAAGGGTTCGCTGACCGTGGCCGCCTCGGGGCTCTACACGGCGGACTCGATCGAGCGCGTGAAGGAGGCGGTCGACATGGTCGAGCTCGTGGGCTCGCGGACCGACCTGCGGCGTGTCGGCGCTCGCCACACGGGCCTGTGCCCCTTCCACGACGAGCGCACGCCGTCGTTCTCGGTGAACGCCGAGAACCGCCTGTACCACTGCTTTGGCTGCGGCGCCTCGGGCGATGCCATCCGCTTCGTCGAGACGGCCGAGGGCCTCGACTTCAAGGAGTCCGTGGAGCTGCTGGCCGATCGCTACGGGGTCGAGCTGCGCCGGGAGCGCGAGGATCCGGAGGCCGAGGAGCGCCGGCGCCGGCGCGACCGGCTGATGCAGCTCGTGGACCGCACCGCGACCTACTACGAGCGCTACCTGTGGCAGTCGCCCGCGGGCGACGGTGCGCGCAGCTACCTCAGGGAGCGTGGCCTCGGGGAGCAGGTGCTGCGTGACTTCCGCGTCGGCTTGTCCCCGAGCCACTGGGACAGGGTCGTCCTCGGCGCTCAGCGCGACGGGTTCACGCAGGACCAGATCGCGGCGGCGGGGCTCGGGCAGCGCAGCCGCCAGGGCAGCTTCTTCGACCGCTTCCGGGGGCGGATCATGTTCCCCCTGGCCGATGCGCGCGGGCGCGTGCTGGGCTTCGGCGCGCGCGCTCTCGAGGAGGGTCAGCAGCCCAAGTACCTGAACACCTCGGAGAACGAGCTGTACCACAAGGGCCGCCAGCTCTTCGGCATCGACCGCGCGCGTGGGCCGACCGCGCGCGCGGGGCGGGTGGTGGTGGTCGAGGGCTACACCGACGTGCTCGCGTTGCACCAGGCGGGCGTAACGGAGACGGTGGCGATCATGGGCACGGCGCTCACCCAGGAGCAGCTCGTCGAGCTGTCGCGCGCGGCGAGCGTCGTGTACCTGGCCCTGGATGCCGACCGCTCGGGCCGTGAGGCGATGCTCCGCGCCGCGCGGGTGGCCGAGGAGCGGGGGATGGAGCTGCGGGTGGTGGCCGTGCCGGAAGGCGTCGATCCCGCCGAGCTCGTGGTTGCGGAGGGCGCCGAGGCGTTCACGGCTCTGCTCGACTCCGCCCAGTCGGTGCCGGAGTTCCAGGTCGGACGAGTGCTCGCCGAGGCCGACCTTGCGACCGCGCACGGACGCGACCGGGCCCTCGTAGCGGTGCGACCGATAGTGGCCGCTACGGCTGAGCGGAGCGCGACGCGCGACGAGCTCGTGCGTCGGGTGGCGGATCGGTTGGACGTGCCGGCGGGGTATGTGACGTCCGGCGTCGCCGCGGCAGCGGGTCCGGGCTCTGCACGTGCGGCCACGGCCCGCGCAGCACCGATGGCGAGCCTTCGCGACGGCTTCTTTTCGGCCGAGGGGGGCACGTCGCCCTTGGACGTTGGATCGAGCCGGACCGGGGAACGCGGCTCCGCGCCAGGGATGCCTTCGCCGGTGACGCCCGCGAGTCGCGCCGAGCGGGCATTCCTGGCGACGTGCCTTGCTCAGGGCGAGCGCGGCGCGGAATACCTGCGCCGTCTGTCCGACGACCATCTCTCGTCGGACCATGTCCGAAGCGCGCGCGACCATCTGCTCGCGCACCCCCATGATGTTCTGCAGAATCTGCCGAGCCACGACACGGAGCTGTCCGCGTTGATCACGGACATCGCCATGCTGGCCGAGGCCGAGCCCTCGTCCGAGCCGGCGCTACGGCTGGGCTTCCTCCAGCTCGAACTGCGTCGCATGGAGAGGGAGTTGCGAAGGGCGCGCCACGAGGAGGACGTGGCCTGGCAGACCCGCCTCTACACGGAGCGGGAGGAGGTCAGGCGGCGAATGGACGGGGTGATGGGGGAGACGGCCTGAGCCTGCTGCCCTGAGACCCGTCCTAGCTCCGGGGGTGGGATTCGAACCCACATTGCACGCCTTAACAGGGCGTCGCCTTACCAGCCGGCCCCCCCGGACCGAGCGCTAGAGACTAGCGTCGCTCCGGCAGGAAGGCGGGTCACACCCCATTCAACCTCGGCGTGGCAGTTCGAGCAGAGGAGCACGCATTTCCGCGCCTCGTCTCGCAGACGCTCTATTGACCGGGTGACTCCCCGGACGCCCAGGCCGAATCTCTTCGTGCGAGGGTCAAGATGGTGGAAATGCAGCGCTCCGAGGAAGCTGTCGTAGCCGCATATCGCGCATCGACCACCGGCCTCGTCCACCAGGCGCGCCTTCACCCGACGCCTCTGCTCGGCGACCGCAGCGGACCGGCACTTGACGCAGCGGTAGTAGCCGCGGCCCTCAGCACGAAGTTGCCTTCGCCGTGGATGAGGCATTCGCGCGTCGCCCGCTGGGGCAGCGTTCCAGCTGCTCTTGCCGCCCTGAGCCGCGTGCGGTCAGTCTCGAGTCCGTGGCGGGCGAGCCAGTACCTGACGGTTCCGGTGCTGACGTCGAGCTCGGCAGCCATCTCGGTGAGGGTGAGCTGTCGCTCAACCAGTAACCGCAGGGTGTCGGCTTCGACGCCGCCCTTTGGCGCACAACGCTCTCCGTGTGCCGCCTTCAAGCCGTGCTTCTTGACCCAGTAGCCGACCGTCGAATGGTCCTTGCCGACCACGGCCCCGATCCGTTCGAGCGACATCCCCTCCGACAGCATGCGCTCCAGTAACTCCCTCTCCATGCCCATGAGGATGAAGCGGGTACCGGACGGAAAAAACGAACATGCGTTCGTAACGCCCGCAGCCCGAGTCAGGCCTCCGCCAGCGCCTCCACCGCATCCGCCGCCGCCACGTGTCCCGGATGCGCCTCCGCCCAGCACCCGAGCTCGCGCGCGCGTCGCGCATGCTCGCCATCGGACAGCACCCGCCGCACCGCCAGCCGCACTCCCCGAGACGTGATCAGCCGGCGCGGCAACGACACCCCAACACGAGCCCACGCCACCCGCGCCGCGTTCTCCGCCATGTCGCCGGCGACCGGGCACGTCACCACCGGCACGCCGCAGCTCAGCGCGCGGACCACGGTCCCGTGGCCGGCGTGGCACACCACCATCGCGCACAGCGGCATGGTCTGCGCGTAGGACAGCCAGTCCACCAACCGCGCGTTGGCCGGCACCCGTAAGCCCCCGGCCGCCGATGCTCGCCGGTTTGAAGAGGCCAGCACCCGGACCGGTTCCTCGGCCAGACCCTCGAGCGCAGCGGCCAGCAGCCGCCCCCGCGGATCCTGCACCGTGCTCGGCGCCACGAGCACGAGCGGCTCGTCACCGGGCGGCAGCTCGACCTCGCCGAATGGCTGCTCCCACAGCAGCGGCCCGGTCACGTGCACCCAGGGCTCACGAGCCGGCCGCGGGTACTCGAGCTGGGGGAAGGTGGCGACCAGCGCGAGCTCGTGCGAGATCCCGCCGTGCAGGTGGTCGAGCGGCTCGAGGCCCACGCGCCACCGGGCGCCGTTCAACTCCTCCCGCCCGCGGCGCTCACCGCCGCGCAGGGCGGGCGCAAGCGTTTGCCACAGCGTCCGACCCATCGCAGTGCGCGGAAGGCGCGCTCCCACGGAGTAGGGCGGAAAGCCGGGCGACGGAGTGGGGAGGACGTGCGGCACGAGCGTCGCCCACGGCCGATCCTCCGCCTCCGCGGCAAGCGCGCCCGCCACCGTGAGGATGTCCACCACCACCGCATGGGGATCGAACGAACGCACGAGCGGACGGGTCTCCGCCGCGGCCCGCACCGCCGCCTCGTAGGGCTTGAGAGGCCGTCCGGGGGTGGGAAAGGCCGGGTACTCGGGCGCGGCAGCAAAGCTCATGCCCTCGCGCTCCACCTGCGGGCGCCACTTCCGCCACGTCTGCAGACACACGTCGTGGCCGCGCGCCGCGAGCTCGCGCCCGAGCGCTATCGCCGGGAAGGCGTGGCCCGGGTCGCCGAAGGCCGCGAGCAACAGCCGCAGCCGAGTCCGCGGCGGCGCCGGGACGCTCAGACCGAGTCGGCCAGCACGCGCATGATCTCGGCCCGGCCCTCGGCGGTGGGCGCGATCGGCGAGGTCACGAGCGTGCCGACCCCGGCGTCGCGATACACCGCAAGGCGCTCCGCCACCTGCTCGCGCGGGCCGCAGATCGAGGTCATGTCGATCAGCTCCACCGGGAGCGCCGCCGCCGCCTCGTCCTTCTTGCCGGCCAGGTAGAGATCCTGTACCTCGTCGGCGGCCTCCTCGAAGCCGTAGCGGCGAACGAGCGCGTTGTAGAAGTTCTTGTCGCGTGAGCCCATGCCGCCCGCGTAGAGCGCGAGGAAGGGCCGCATCACGTCGCGCGCGCGGTCGATGTCGTCGTCGATGCACACGTTCACGTTGGGAGCGATGTCGAACGAGTCGGCGAGCGTCTTGCCGGCGCGCGCCGCGCCCTCCTCCAGCAGCCCCCGGAACTCACCGACGTGCTCGGGGGAGAAGAAGGTCGGCATCCAGCCGTCGGCGATCTCGCCCGTGAGCTGGGTGTTCTTCGGGCCGATGGCGGCGATGTAGATCGGGATCTCGTCCTGCACGGGCGCGATCGTCAGCTTCAGGGCCTTGCCCGGCCCGTCGGGCAGCGGCAGCGTGTAGGTCTCGCCTTCGAACTCGAGCCGCTCTCGGGCCAGGGCCTTGCGCACGATGGCCACGTACTCGCGCGTCCGCTGTAGCTGCTTGGCGAAGCGCTGACCGTGCCAGCCCTCGGCCACCTGCGGGCCCGAGGAGCCAATTCCGAGCAGCATGCGGCCGTTCGAGATGTTGTCGAGGGTGGCCGCGGTCATGGCCGTCATCGCCGGCGAGCGCGCGGGCATCTGGAAGATCGCGGACCCGATCTTGATGCGCTCGGTGTGGGAGGCGAGCCAGGCGAGCACCGTCGCGGCGTCCGAGCCGTAGGCCTCGGCAGCCCAGACCGAATCGAACCCGAGCGACTCCGCCTCGCGCACCAATCCCAGCTGCTCGTCGGCAGTAAGCCCGAGCCCCCAGTAGCCCACGTGCAGGCCGAGCCGCATGAAACACTCCTCTCAGGTCAAGTTTGGCGCCCCAACAGCCGAGGTACTTGCAATACACTCCGGCCGCGGGCGGGACGGCAACCTATACGACGTCGAAGGGCAGAGTTGACGTGAGAGGCAAGCGCAGGCCGGCACAGGAACTTCGATTCGCGGTCGACTGCATGCCGGGCCACACGCGCCAGGCGATGCTCGACGGCATCAACACGCACCCGATCATCGTCGGCGCCTACACCGACGGCAACGGCGGCGTCTGCCCGATGCTCGCCGCGCACCGTTGCGGTGGCCGCACGAGCCTGTCGAGCTTCGCCCGCGCGTGGGATCGCTACACCGGCGCCGGCAAGCGCGCCCGCCGCGCCTCCGAGCGCGAGCTGCGCACGCTCAAGTCGATGCTCGAGATCGGCCTGTACGCCGAGGCCACGGGTCGCTCCGAGCTCGCCGAGGCGGTCGCCGAGGTGAAGGCCGCGCGCGGTCGCCGCGAGGAGGCCGCCGCCGAGGCCAAGCGCTTCCGCCGCCGCGACACCGGTGAGCGCAGCCGCCTTACCGAGCTCGCGGGCACGCCCGGCTGGTCCTGGATGCGCCCGTTCAGGCGCTACGACGAGTACGAGGCGGCGCTCGAGCGGCTGCGCGAGGTCGAGCAGGAACTCGCCCAGGACCGCTCGGACGAGCGCGAGACCGAGCTGGTCTGAGCCGCGGCCGGCCTCGCCGGCCGGGCAATGAACGGTTGACCGGGCTACTGGCCGGTCAAGGGCGCAGCGCTCTCAGCGGCCGGCTAGCCCATCGCCATCTGGTCGGACGGCCGGATGAACTGGATCTCCGGCACCATGCACGCCGGTGAGGTCTTCAGGAGGAAGCGCACGGCCTCGGCGATGTCGTCGGGCTGGATCATGGCCTCCTTCGGCACGCCCTGCACCCAGTCGGTCATCGGGGTGTCGACGAACGCGGGGCAGAACGCGGTGGCCTGCACGCCGGACTGGGCGAGCTCGCCGTGTGTGGCCTGGGTCAGCGCCACAACAGCTGCCTTCGTGGCCGAGTAGGCCGCCAGCCACGGTTGCCCGTGCTTGCCGGCAATAGAGGCCACGTTCACGATCAGCGCCTTCGAGTGCTCCTCACCGGCCTCCTTGAGCATCGGCACGCACTCGCGGGTCATCAGATATACCGCGCGCAGGTTCACGCCGATTTGCATGTCGAGCTTCTTGGTCTCCGCATCGCCGATCGCTCCGCCGATGCCCACCCCGGCGTTGTTCACCAGCACGTCTAGGCGCCCGAAGCGCTCGCGGTGGGCCTCGACCAGGCTGTGGAGATTCTCCTCCTCGGTCATCTGGGCCGGCACGGCGTGGGCGTCGAGGCCCTCGTCCACCAGTGCCCGGACCGCATCCTCGAGCTTCTCGGGCCGCCGCGCCGACACGGTCAGCCCGTAGCCCTCGCCGCCGAGCATGCGCGCGATGGCGAGCCCGATCCCGCTGGAGCCACCGGTGATGAGAGCAGCGCGCGTGGCCATCCGCGGGCACCCTACCGGGCGAGGGCTTCGCGGGCCTTCGCGCATGTCGCGCGGCCGGCCGGCAGCGAACTCCAGTTCCCTACGCTTGATCTCCGATGGGACGCGCCGCCCTCGCCCTGCCGGCCCTCGTGCTCGCCCTCCTCCCTGCCGCGTGTGGCGGTGGTGACGACTCGGCCGAAGCACCCCGGCCCGCCGAGCCGTCGCCCCCGGAAAAGGCGGCCGACTTCCCGAAGCCCGAGGGTCAGACGCTGTCGGTTCTGCGCCGAAGGCTCGACCCGGGACCCGTCCTCGCCCCCTCGGTGTCCCTGCTCGAGCCCGGCAGAAACCGCTTCGGCTTCGCCCTGTTCGATCGCAGCCGCAAGCAGATCACGGACGTCCCCGCGGCTTTGTATCTGGCGCCCAAGGCGGGCGGCAAGGTCCGTGGGCCGTTCCCGGCGCGCTACGAGTCGCTGGCGGTGGAGCCCGAGTTCGCGAGCCAGTCGACCACCGCGGACCCCGACGCCGCGCAGTCCCTGTACGTCGCCGATCTGGCGTTCGATCGAGCGGGGGACTACGAGATCCTCGGAATCGTGAGCCTGGACGGCCGACTCGTGGCCGCCGAGCCCGTCTACCCGGATGGGCAGGCGCTTACCGTCGCCGAGCAGGACACGGTGCCCGACGTCGGCGATCCCGCGCCGCGGACATCCACGGACACACTGGAGTCCGTCGGCGGAGCGGTCGAGAAGATCGACACGCGCGTCCCGCCCGGCACCATGCACGACGAGAACTTCGCCGACGTTGTCGGCAAGAAGCCGGCCCTCCTCTTCTTCGCCACGCCCGCCCTGTGCATGAGTCGCGTCTGTGGCCCGGTGATCGACGTCGCCGAGCAGGTCAAGTCTCGGTACGAGGGTGACGCCGCCTTCATCCACCAGGAGATCTACAAGGACAACGCGATCGAGAAGGGCTTCCGCCCGCAGGTGGGGGAGTGGGGCCTGCCGACCGAGCCGTGGGCCTTTGCGGTGGATCGTCAGGGCAAGGTGGCGGCGCGCCTCGAGGGGGCGTTCAGCCCGCGCGAGCTCGAGGAAGCGCTGGCGGCGGCGAGCAGGGGCTGAATCATGCTTTCAGCGGACGCCGGTGCGGCTCCGTGGACAGAGATTCCCCGAGCCGGCCCTCCGAAGCCATCGTTCCTGATAACAGCGCGTCCGCACTACGGCGTGGTCCACAACGAGGATCCAGAGTGGTTCGACGTGCGACCAGAAGCAGGTGGCTGTCCAGGTATGGATGACCCCCAGTGGTGATGACCCATTCCCATCTCTCACGATCCTGCTCTTCAACGGGCGCCAGGATCTCCGCGGCGGAGCCGAACGCGTCGAGCGGCTGCTGACGAACTCGAAGGGGGATCGCAACCCTAAGATGCCGCTCCGAGGGCCGGTAGCTCAGTTGGTTAGAGCAGCGGACTCATAATCCGTAGGTCCCAGGTTCGAGTCCTGGCCGGCCCACTAGGAAGTCCCTGCTAATCGGCTTATTCCTGCTCGGCAGGCTGCTCACTGATAGTAAGCGTATCCCGAATATATCCCGAAAGCTCCGTCGAAAGTCGCGTTTCTGGACCACCAGCGACCGCTAGCTGGGACTGCATAAAGAGCCACGCAAGTTCGGGTCGCTTCCTCGACAAGAGCACGCACGTCCTCGGGCAGGTCGCGTTCCTTCTCAGCTTGGTCAAGCGCGCGCGGCACGTTCATGCGTTGCGCGTGACCGAGGCTGAGCATCGGCTCAACTCATAGCGGGTCTGGGTGCTCTCGATCTGTGCACCCGGCAGACCACTGTCGAGGCGCGGGACCGGACGAGTGCCCGGCCAGCTCCTTTCGCCGCAGCCTGAGGATGGGCGAATCGGCGAGCGTCTCCACGAACTCCTGGTGTGAGCAGAAGTCTGTTCGGGAATGGCGTCGCCTGAAGCCGTATCGCAGACTTGCTATTTTTTCTATACCATGTCTGCTATGCCCAGGGCGACACGCGCATGACTGCCACAGGAAGGCTTCGGCGCCTCCGCGACGGCGCGCGTCCGCAGCCCGTCGACGAAGAGGCGGAGCGCTGGCTGGCGATCTCGCAACAGGTCGCCGAGCAGCGTCGTGCTCGGCGGCTCTCGCAGCACGAGCTGGCTGAGCTGTGCGGGACGACGCAGTCGGCGATCGCGCGCCTCGAGCGCGGGGTGCGGCCGCCCCGCCTCGACACCCTGGCCCGGATCTCCAACGCACTGGACTGCGACCTGACGGTGCAGCTGCGGCCGCGAACTACTACTCGAGGAGGAAAGCCATGACAACGCGCGTCGAGGTCGAGGAGATCGAGACCACAAGGAGCGAGAAGTTGCTCGCAGCCGTCCTCACGGCCTTTGTCCTGACGGGGCTGCTCTGGACCTACTTTCATATCGATGTGGAACGCGACAACGGCTTCCGCGAAGCGATGCCTTCGGGAGCGGATCGCGCTGCGCTCGACCGCGCCGATGACGCCGCCCGCAATGTGAGGAGGTCCGCCCGCGCCGAGTCGCGGCGGCGGCAGATACTCGGGGACAGCCGCGAGACATATCGAACGGCACTCGATGAGGGCCGGCCGAGCCCCGGACTTGCCCGCCGCTTCCGGGCGGCCCAGTCCGCCTACGAGACTGCACAGGCGGAGCACCGGGCTGCGCGACGGGCGCGCTCTGCCGCGGCGCCGGCTGCGCGCGCGGCCGAGCGGCGTCTCCAGGAAGCCGAGGACCGCGCGGTCGTGCGCATCGACGCGGCGGAGCGCCACGACGGCCGCGTCAGCTTCGTGCGTCGCCTTATCCTCGTGCTCGCCCTCCTGGGCGCTGGGTACGCGCTGCTCGCGCGGGTCCGAAAGCGCCGTTCCCGCTGGCTGCCAACGGTCATCGCGGCGGTTGCGGCGGTCGTGCTGCTCGCTGTGGTGATGACCGTCGACTACCTGACGGACTACGTCGAGGTCACCGACGTGGGTGTGCTGGTGCTCTCGGTCGCCGGCGCGCTGATGACGATCGCCGCCTTCGTCGGGCTCCAGCGATACCTTGCCCGGCGATTGCCGGAGCGCCGAGTCCGGCGTCGTGAGTGCCCGTTCTGCGGCTATCCGGCAAGCGACGGTCCTCGCTGCTCGGGATGTGGCCGCGACGTGGTCAGCGAGTGCACCACCTGCCACGCCGACCGGCGAGTCGGCACCCGCCATTGTGGTGCATGCGGTGCCGTGTGACCGTACGGAAGCTCGGTCTTGCGCGAAACATTCGTCGGTTGGCTGAGCGTGAGATCCTACGTTCGAGGCCGCTTCGCTCTCGTCGCGCTTCGCCTAGCTCGGGTCGTCGTTGAAGTCCGAGTGGAGCGTTTCTTCGCGGTCGCCGTCGTTGTCCGTCCTAGGTTCAGGGCAACGATGCCCTTCGGGTTGCCTGTCGTCTTGTCCTGCTGGAAGTAGTCGAGGAATCGCGTTCGGACGGGTTGATGGTCCTGGAGCGACTGAAGCACGAGGCCCCCGTCGCCGGTGCGGCAGTGGCCCGCTGGGACGGAGCCGAGTCCGCTCATGAGCTGCTGGCGCGGATCGAGGCGGAGCTGGGGCACCAGCCGCCTGCTCTGCTCACGCCTGCGCGCTGATCCTCCGGCCGCCGCCGCTGCTCGCGCCTGCGCTGAGCCGTCGGGCAGCCGGGCTTCTTCACCGGTTCGCGCCGCGCCCGGCACCTGCAAACCCGCCCCTAGTGCAGCGTGAGCTCCTGCTCGTGCTCCATCCAGAAGGGCACGGCCTCGATGACCGCGTCCACGGCATCGGGGTCGAACTGCCGGCCCGAGCATGACTGCAGCTCGGCCACGGCCACGTCGTGGGACATGGCGGCCCGGTAGGGGCGATCGCTCGTCATCGCGTCGTAGGCGTCGCAGGTGGAGATGATGCGGCTCGCGATCGGGATCTCCTCGCCCTGGAGGCCGAAGGGGTAGCCGCTGCCGTCGAAGTGCTCGTGGTGGTGGCGCACGATGGCGGCCACGCCCTCGAGGCCGGGCACGCGGCGCAGCATCTCGGCCCCGGCCATCGGGTGACGCTGCATCACGCGCCACTCCTCGCCGTTCAGGGGACCCGGCTTGCGCAGCACGAGGTCCGGAACGCCGATCTTGCCGACGTCGTGCAGGCGGGCGGCGAACGTCAGCTCGCGCAGGCTGCGCTCGTCGAGTCCGAAGGCCTCGCCGACCATGACGGCCAGGCGCACCACGTGCTCCGAGTGGCGCGCGGTGCCGTGGTCGCGCAGGTCGACGGCGGCGGCCAGCAGCTCGACGCCATCCTGAAGCGTCGACTCGAGCTGCTCCCGCTGCTCGCTGCACTGAAGGGTGAGGGCGGTGAGCTCGGACAGGTCCGCGAGCATGTCGAGCTCGCGGTCGCCGAAAGCGCGGGTCGGGTCGGTCGTCGCGACCGACAACACCCCGCGTACGCGGCCGCCCCAGTTGATCGGCACCGAGCCGCCGGCCTGCACGACGTCGGTCGCGCGCTGGGGGAGGGGCCAAAAGAGCTGGCGGTAGTCGCGGACGCTGAGCGGCTCGGCGGTGGCGAGCACCTGGGCGACCATTCCCTGATCGACCGAGTAGCGCTGGCCCGTGCCGCGCGTCCCGTAGCTCGCCTGCTCGACCGGGGACCGCAGGTCGTCCTTGTCGTGGACGAGTACGCCGGCCCGGTCCATCTCCATGATCCGCCCCGTCTGGCGAGCGATGCGGTCGAGGAGCTTGTTCCCGCAGCAGTCCTGGGCGTCGTCCCACTTCACCGCCGCTCCCCGTCCTCCGTTCGAACCTCCGTGCTCGTTCATGTGGGTAAGAACTCGGAACATCCGTCGAGGTTGGGTGGTTGGGAATTGATTTGCAGGAACTTGCCGCCGAAGGCAGACGACAGGCTCTCGTGCGCGCGGGCCGCCCGTGGAAGGAACTCCCCGCTCGTGGGCGAATTCCAACGCCGTGAGCCGCACGAGCGCATCCGCTCTAACCCTTTCGGCCGAGATCCGCGATCGATTCGACGAGTTCTCCCGATCGCAGAAGGACGTCGGCCAGTACATCGTCGACCACCTGGACGAGGCCGCCTTCCACACCGCCGAGGAGCTGGCACGCCGCGCCAACACATCGAGCTCGACCGTCGTCCGCTTCGCGCAGGCGCTCGGGTTCGAGGGCTTTCCGGAGCTCCAGACGGCCGCCCGCGACGAATACCGGCGTGCGCGCGAGACCGTGAACGGCTCGGTCGAGCAACTGCTGGCCCCACCGCTCTTCCCCATCGACCAGACCGAGTTCGAGGCGGCGCTCGCGGCCGACCACGTGAACGTGGAGGACACCGCGCGCAAGGTGGATCGCGACGCCGTGGCCGCCGCGGTGGACCTGATCTCGCGCTCCGAGCGCACCGTGCTGTGCGGCACCGACCAGATGGCCTTCTTCGCGAGCTACCTGCGCCACCTGCTGATGCTGCTCGACCTCCGTTGCGAGGTGGTGGCGAGCCCCAGCCAGGAGGGCCTCGCGCGCCTCGGGCGGATCGACGAGGCAACGCTCGTGATCGGGTTCTCGGCCGGGCGGCCCCACCCCCTGGTGGTGCGCGCCATGAAGCTGGCCCGCCACCGCGGCGCAAAGACGGTGGCCATCGCGGACGCCACGCTCTCCGAGGTGGCCAAGCTCGCCCAGCACCGCCTCTACTACTCCTCGAACAGCCCGACGTACGTGCGCTCGCACACCGCGCTGCTGGGGCTCGTGCAGGCGCTCGCCTACGGCGTCTACGCGCTCGACGAGTCGGCCTACGCCGACCGCATCAAGGCCTTCAAGCTCAAATAGCGGAGCCGGCCCGGGGCTCCGACCCGGCGCTACCATCGAGCAGGTGAAGGACGAAGCCACTTTCCGCGTCAAGGCAGGCCTCGCGGAGCTGCTGAAGGGCGGCGTGATCATGGATGTGGTTACCGCCGATCAGGCCCGCGTGGCCGAGGCGGCCGGTGCCGCAGCGGTGATGGCCCTCGAGCGCGTGCCGTCAGACATCAGGGCCGACGGCGGCGTGGCCCGCATGTCCGATCCGACGCTGATCGAGGGCATCCAGGCGGCCGTGACCATCCCCGTGATGGCCAAGGCCCGCATCGGCCACTTCGCCGAGGCTCAGGTGCTCGAGGCCCTCGAGGTGGACTACATCGACGAGTCGGAGGTGCTCACGCCGGCCGACGAGGCCAACCACATCGACAAGTGGGGCTTCCGCGTGCCATTCGTCTGCGGGGCCACCAACCTCGGCGAGGCCCTGCGGCGGATCGGCGAGGGGGCTGCCATGGTGCGCACCAAGGGGGAGGCGGGAACCGGCAACGTGGTCGAGGCCGTGCGCCACATGCGCGCGATCACCGGCGAGATCCGCCGGCTCCAGGTGCTCGACCAGATGGAGCTCGGCTCCGCCGCCAAGAACCTCGGGGCACCGCTCGACCTCGTACGCGCCGTGGCCGAGCAGGGACGGCTGCCGGTCGTGAACTTCTCCGCCGGCGGCATCGCCACGCCGGCGGACGCCGCGCTGATGATGCAGCTGGGCGCCGAGGGCGTGTTCGTCGGCTCGGGGGTCTTCAAGGCCGAGGATCCCGAGCGCACGGGCGCCGCGATCGTCGAGGCCACCACCCACTACGCCGACCCCGAGCGGGTGGCACGGGCATCGCACGGCCTCGGCGCGCCCATGTCGGGACTCGAGATCTCGCAGCTCGAGGCGCCCGGAGGCGGCGGCCTGCTCTCACGCCGCGGCTGGTGAGGGTCCGTCGACCAGTCGCTGAGTGACCGGCCCTAACGCGCCGGCCCCTGTCGTCGGCGTGCTCGCCCTCCAGGGGGACTTCGAGGCCCATGCGCGCGTGCTGATGGAGCTTGGAGCGGCTCCCCGCGAGGTCCGCACCCCCGGCGGGCTCGACGGCCTCGACGCGCTCGTGATCCCCGGCGGCGAGTCGACGACCATGACCCTCGGCATCGAGCGGGAGGGGCTGGCGGAGCCGCTGCGCGACCTCGTGCGCTCCGGAACGCCCACCCTGGGCACCTGCGCGGGCCTGATCATGCTCGACCGCGACCACCTCGACCTGCTCGACATGCGCGCGCGGCGCAACGCCTTTGGCCGCCAGCTCGCGAGCTTCGAGTCCGACCTCGAGGTCGAGGGCCTCGGCGACGCAGATTCCCCCTTCCGCGCGGTATTCATCCGCGCCCCGTGGGTCGAGGAGTGCGGCGACGAGGTCGAGGTGCTGGCCGAGGTGGACGGGCACCCGGTCGCCGTGCGGCAGGGCAACATCCTGGCCGTGTCCTTCCATCCCGAGATCGCGGGCGATCCTCGCCTGCACGCCTGGCTACTGGAGAAAGTGAGACAGAACGCATGAGGGACCACCGCGCCGAGGCGCTCGCCCAGATACTCGTCCGCTACTCCACCCGAGTGGGAAAGGGGGACGTGTGCGTGCTCCAGTCCACCACCACGGCCGAGCCGCTCGTACAGGCGCTCTACGAGGAGGTGCTCCGCGCCGGGGGGCTGCCGATCGTGCAGCTGACCCCCGAGGGCGCCCAGGCCGCGCTGTACGAGCTGGCTACGGACGACCAGCTCGACTGGGTGCCCCCCACCGCCACCTGGGTGGCCGAGAAAGCCGACGTGCGGATCGCCGTGCTGGCCGACGCCAATACCCGCGACCTGTCGCAGGCGGACCCCGAGAAGCAGGTGCGCGCCCAGCGAGCGCGCAAGCCGCTGATGGACACCTCGATGAAGCGCGCGGCGGCCGGCGAGTACCGCTGGAACGTGACGCTCTTCCCGACCCACGCCTACGCCTCCGAGGCCGGCATGTCGCTGTCGGCCTACGAGGACTTCTACTACTCGGCCTGCCTGGCCACCGACGCCGATCCGGTCACGGCGTGGCAGCGCCAGTCGGACGAGGTCAAGCGCCTTGCCGAGTGGATCGAGGGCCGCCGCGAGGTGCACATCCTCGGCCCGGGCACCAACATCAGCCTGGCTGTGGAGGGCCGGCACTGGATTCCCTGCGTGGGCGAGCACAACATGCCCGACGGCGAGTTCTTCACCGGTCCGATCGAGGATTCGGTGGAGGGCGAGGTGGCCTTCTCGTTCCCGGCCACCTACGCGGGGCGGGAGGTCTCCGGCGTGCGCCTTCGCTTCTCGGAGGGAAGGGTGGTGGATGCCTCCGCCGACCGCGGCGAGGAGTTCCTGCTCGAGACCCTCGACACCGACGACGGCGCCCGCCGGCTCGGGGAGCTCGGGATCGGCACCAACTACGGGATCGCGACCGCCACCAAGGAGATCCTGCTCGACGAGAAGATCGGCGGCACGGTGCACATGGCGATCGGGATGAGCTACCCGGAGTCGGGCGGGGTGAACGACTCCGCGGTGCACTGGGACATGGTGTGCGACCTGCGGCAGGGCGGGTCGATCACCGTGGATGGGGAGGAGCTGCAGCGGGACGGGCGGTTCGTGGTTTAGCGCCCACGCGGAGGGCCGGAACCTTCCACATCGCCTCGAGGGCGATCCGCGCGTCCATCTTCGACTCGCCTTCTTGGCGCTCCCGGAAGACGATCGGGATCTCGCGCACGCGGAACCCGGACAGCAGCGCCCGATAGGTGAGCTCGATCTGAAATCCGTAGCCGTCCGCGTGCAGGGTCGGCAGGTCGACGGCTTCGAGCACCTCCCGGCGGAAGCACTTGAACCCGCCGGTGAGGTCGCGCACCGGCACCCTGAGCATGCGGCGGGCGTACCAGCACCCCCCACGGCTGAGGGTGCGCCGGACGGCACCCCAGTCGGTCACGCCACCGCCGGGGACGTAGCGCGACCCGAGCACGAGGTCCGCGTCGGCCGCGGCGGCGATCAGGCGCGGGATGTCGCGTGGATCGTGTGAGAAGTCGGCGTCCATCTCCATGACCAGGTCGGCGCCGCCGGCCAGGGCGCGGGTGAAGCCGGCCACATAGGCCCTCCGGAGCCCCTCCTTGGCGGGCCGGTGGAGGACCTCGACGGTTGGCAGCTCGGCCGCCAGGCGGTCCGCCACCGCACCGCTGCCGTCGGGCGAGTTGTCGTCGACGATCAGGATGCGGAACGCGCTCCCACTCAGCGAGAACTGGGCGGCGGCGGCGCGAACGAGCGGGTCGAGGTTGGCGCGTTCGTTGTAGACGGGCAGCACCAGCCATGTGGTCAGTGACACCCTCGAAGCTCCGTCCGCCACCACTCGAGAGTGTCGCCGAGCGTGCGCTCGAGCGGGATCTCGGGCCGCCAGCCGGTGGCCTCGGTCAGCTTGTCGTGGGAGCCACGGATCTCCAAGACCTCATGCGCTCGCAGCAGCGAGGGGTCGGTGGCCTGTTCGACCTCGAGCCGAGCGTGCTCCGCCAAGCCGGTGAGGATGTCCGCGACGGCGGGAGACGACCCGCTGCATACGTTGTAGGTCCCGGCTGCGGCCCTCTCCAGGGCAAGCCAGTACGCCCGGACCACGTCACGGACATCGGTGAAGTCGCGCCGGATCGCGGTATTGCCTGTCTTCACCACGACCCCGTCCGCGCCTCGTGCCTCGGCTTCCGCCAGTTGACGGGCAAAGCTCGACACCACGTAGGTGTCGGCCTGACCCGGGCCGACGTGGTTGAAGGCCCTCGTCAGCACGATGTCCGTGCCGTGAACGTCCCGGTAGAACGCCGCCAGGGTCTCCAGCATCACCTTGCTCGTCGCATACGGGTTCCGTGGCCTCAGGTGCATTTCCTCGGTAACCGGTAGCTCCGAGGGCTTGGCGGGGCCGTACTGCTCACCCGAGCCGGCGAGCAGCACCCGGCAGCCAGGCGCGTGCTCGCGCACCGCTTCGAGCACGTTGGCCGTGGAGGAGACGTTCGTGGTCATGATCGCCGTCGGGTCCTGCCAGGAACGAGCCACCGAAGCCGCAGCCGCGAGGTGGAACACGCGATCGGGGCGGACGGAGCCCACCGCGGCAGCGGCCTCTCGGGCGCTTGTCAGGTCCGCCATGACGTACTCGCTAACCGCCTCGGGGAACGGGTCGGCTCCGCGTCTCGCTGTGCCGACGACCTCCGCTCCGGCCTCGCCGCAGCAACGAGCGAGATGCCGTCCGACGAAGCCGGTGACCCCGGTGATCAGTACTCGCACTAAGGGCCCTGCCTAGCCCGCCTGCTTCTGTGGCACCCCGCTCGCGAGCAGCTCGAGGTCGGAGTCGACCATCAGGTGCACGAGCTCCTCGAAGCTCGTCTTCGGCACCCAGCCGAGCTTGTCGCGCGCCTTCGAGGAATCGCCGACCAGCTGGTCGACCTCGGCGGGGCGCAGGAAGCGCGGATCGATCTTCACGTAGCGCCCGGGATCGAGCCCGACGCGCTCGAAGGCGATGTCGACGAGCTCGCGCACGGTGTGGATCTCGCCGGTGGCGATCACGTAGTCCTCGGGCTCGGGCTGCTGCAGCATCAGCCAGATGGCCTCGACGTAGTCCTTGGCATGGCCCCAGTCGCGCTCGGCATCGAGGTTGCCGAGGCGCAGCTCGCCAGCCAGGCCGAGCTTGATGGCCGCCGCCTGATGGGTGACCTTGCGGGTGACGAACTCGAGGCCACGGCGGGGGGAGTTGTGCACGACTATTCGGCCGATCCCGGCGGCCAGGCGGCCGCTGCCGGTCTCGATGTCGAACACCCACTCCGCATCGTGCGGATGAGCATCGACGACCCGGCGAATCTCGTCCGGAGGGCGCCGGAGGTGGACTCCCTTGCCGCCAACCCAGGCCAGCGAGGGCAGGTTGAGTTGGTAGTACGTCTTACCGGCTCGCTGTTCCACGTAGACGGATGCCTTCCGACCCTGCAGGTGGTACAGCCAGCACACCCCCTGCGCCAGCACCGGGCTGTTGGTCTTGACGCTGTCGCCCTTCCCCGCCTTGAGGCCGTCGCCTGCGTAGTAGCCCCTGAGGTAGGCCTCCTGGGTCTCCGTGTCGGCGTTGAGGACGATCGGCGGAACCTGCTTGTGAGCAGTCGGGGTATAGAGCTGCTCCCGAAGCCAGGTGCGGATTCCGGCGGCCCCGTTCAGACCGAGCTGGCCGACCGTTGCCGGGCCGTAGCCGGAGGCACCGAGCCATGACGTGGTCGTGCCCATGAACAGGCGTGACCACAGCTCTCCGACCCGCGCCTGCAGCGACAGGTCGTTGTTGGTGAACTGGACCCTGGCGCCGTCGCGGGCGACATATCCGTCCGCGGTCAGCAGCCCCAGCAGCTCCGCGAGCTCCAACGACACGACGGACCAGGCCGGTGGAACAGGCAGATCGTCGGCGAGCGCGACGAAGTCGTGTTGCTCGAGCGAGTCTGCTCTGACCGGTTCGTAGTCCTCGTTCAGCATGTGGTGGTGGGCCGTCACGTCGATCATGCCTCCCCTGCCTTCGATCGACAGGAGGCGGTGATCCGGGTCACCGGCGCGCCGTCTCGTGGCCGTGACCGCGACGACGTCCGTCCAGGACTCGCCGTCCCACACCTCGAACCCCTCGGGGTCGAACGTCTGCACGCTCTGGCCCTTGCGCAAGAAGGGGACGAGGTCGGCCGGCGTTCGCACGTAGACCATCCCTCCGTGCCGGACGATGAGCGGCGTGCTGGCCGCGATGCACTCGTGGTTGAACAAAATGCCCGAGCACGCATGCAGGCCGTAGCTCTCGCGGTAGTTGACCGTGATGAAGTGCCCGTAGGCCTTGGCCACCCCGTAGGGGCTGCGGGGGTAGAAGGGCGTCTGCTCGGTCTGGGGAATCTCCAGCACCTTGCCGAACATCTCCGACGAGGAGGCCTGGTAGAAGCGGGCCTCGGGCGATACCTCGCGCATGGCCTCGAGCATGCGGGTGACACCCGTGCCCGTGAACTCGGCGGTCAGCACCGGCTGGGTCCAGGAGGCGGCCACGAAGGACATGGCGGCGAGGTTGTAGACTTCGTGCGGCTCGCAGGCACGCAGGACGTCGGTGAGGGAGCGCTGGTCGAGGAGGTCGCCCGTGTGCAGCGTGATCGCGTCGCGGATCGACTCGAGGCGCTGGAAGGTCTCGGTGGAGGAGCGGCGGACCATGCCGTGGACGTCGTAGCCCTTCTCGAGCAGCAATTCGGCCAGGTAGCTGCCGTCCTGGCCGGTGATGCCGGTGATGAGGGCGCGCGGGGTGTCGGTCATGGGCTCAGGATCTCATGCTTCGCGGATGCTCGGGCGATTTCGGTGACAACCCGGGGGGCGGCGGCAAGTCGCGCAACGTCGGGCATCGTCCGCAACCCGGCCCTCCCTAGGTAGGTTCACGGCTTCATGAAGAACCTCAAGGGACTCATCCTCTCCGGCGGCAAGGGCACCCGCCTGCGCCCGATCACCCACACGAGCGCCAAGCAGCTCGTGCCGGTGGCCAACAAGCCGGTCCTCTTCTACGGCATCGAGGCCATGGCCGCGGCCGGCATCACCGACGTCGGCATCATCATCGCCCCCGAGACCGGGGATGAGATCAGGGCCGCCGCCGGCAGCGGCGGGGAGCTCGGGGTGTCGATCACCTACATCGAGCAGGACGAGCCGCTCGGGCTCGCCCACGCCGTGCTCACCGCCGAGCCGTTTCTGGGTGATGAGCCCTTCGTCGTGTACCTGGGGGACAACCTCCTGAGAAACGGCATCACCGCCCTGGTGGAGGCCTTCCGCACCGACGAGCCCGACGCCCTGATCCTGCTCACCCCGGTCTCCGACCCCGAGAACTACGGCGTGGCGGAGCTCGACGGAGACGGCGTCAAGCGACTCGTCGAGAAGCCGACCGAGCCGAAGTCCGATCTTGCGCTGGTGGGCGTGTACATGTTCACCCCGGCCATCTTCGAGGCGGCGCGGGCGATCAAGCCGTCGTGGCGCGGGGAGCTCGAGATCACCGACGCCATCCAGCGCCTGATCGACGGCGGCCTGCGCGTGGACTCCCACATCGTGCTCGGCTGGTGGAAGGACACGGGGCAGGTGCAGGACATGCTCGAGGCCAACCGGCTGATCCTCGACGATCTGGGGGAGAAGGTCGATGGCGAGCTCGTCGACTCGCGCGTCGAGGGACGGGTGGAGATCGCCGAAGGCGCGCGCCTGGAACGGGCCACCGTGCGCGGTCCGGCGATCATCGGCTCCGGCTCGCGCATCACCGACGCCTACATCGGCCCCTATACGGCGATCGGCGAGGACGTGACGATCGCCCGCGCCGAGATCGAGCACTCGATCGTGCTCTCAGGTTCCTCTCTGATTGACCTCGAGGGCCGCGTCGAGGCCAGCCTCATAGGCCGCAACGTGGCGATCACCCGCGGGCCGAAGTTGCCCCGCGCCTATCGCTTCGTGGTCGGCGACAACGCCGAGATCTCGATCCTCTGATGCGGCTCCTCGTGACCGGCGCGGCCGGCTTCATCGGCTCGACCTACGTGCGCACCGTGCTCGAGGAGCGCCCGGGTGACGAGATCGTGGTGCTCGACAAGCTCACCTACGCGGGCCGGCGCGAGAACCTCCAGGACATCGCGGGCCGGATCGAGTTCCTCGAGGGTGCGATCGAGGACCGCGACGCAGTGCGCGGCGCCATCGCGGGGTGCGACGCGGTCGTGAACTTCGCCGCCGAGTCCCACGTGGACCGCTCGATAGCCGACCAGGACGTCTTCGCCGTGACCCACGTGATCGGCACCTCCGTCCTGCTCGACGCGGCCCGGGCGGAGGGTGTCGGGCGCTACCTGCAGGTCTCGACCGACGAGGTCTACGGCTCGATCGACAGCGGCTCGTTCACCGAGGCCTCGCCGTTGCAGCCGTCCTCTCCCTACAGCGCCACCAAGGCCGCCGGCGACCTGCTCGTGGCCGCACACATGCATACCTACGGGCTCGAGGCGGTCATCTGCCGCGGATCGAACAACTACGGCCCACGCCAGTACCCCGAGAAGCTGATCCCGCTGTGCGTGCTGAACGCCCTGGCCGGGGACCGCCTGCCCGTCTACGGCGACGGCCGCCAGGTGCGCAACTGGCTCTACGTCGAGGACTTCGCCCGCGCGATCGACCTCGTGCTGCGCGAGGGCGCCGCGGGGGAGGCCTACAACGTGGGCGGCCCGGATGAGGAGGAGAACCTCACGGTCGTGCGGCGCATCCTCGAGCTGACCGGACGCGACGAGTCGCTGATCGAGTACGTGACCGACCGCCCGGGGCACGACCGCCGCTACTCGCTCTCCTCGGACAAGGTTCGCGCCCTCGGCTGGGAGCCGCGGACGCACTTCGCCGCGGGGATCGAGCGCACCGTCGGCTGGTACCGCGACAACGAGTGGTGGTGGGCGCCGATCAGGAGCGGCGAGTACCGGGCCTACTACGAACGCCAGTACGGGCGTGCGCTGGCCTAGATGGAGGTGGTCGAGACACGACTCGCCGGGCCCGTGCTCGTGAAGCCGGTGGTGCACGGCGACGAACGCGGCTTCTTCGTCGAGACCTACCGCCGGAGCGTCTACTCCGAGCTGGGCATCCCGGACGAGTTCGTGCAGGACAACCAGTCGCGCTCGGGCCACGGCATCGTGCGCGGCATGCACTTCCAGCCGGGCCAGGCAAAGCTCGTGCGATGCGCCCGCGGCGCGATCCTCGACGTGCTGGTGGACATCCGGCGCGGTTCGCCGACGTTCGGGGAGTGGGAGGCGGTCGAGCTCAGCGGCGAGAACGGCCACCAGCTCTACTGCCCGGATGGCTTCGCGCACGGCTTCTGCGTGACGAGCGAGGTGGCCGACGTCGTGTACAAGGTCTCCGCGTACTTCGACCCGACGACCGAGCGGGGTATCGCATACGACGATCCTGAGCTGGCGATTGCCTGGCCGGACATCGACCTGATGCCCTCGGCCCGCGATGCGATCGCCCCCCGGCTGAGAGATGTCGAGAACGAGCTGCCCTTCGACTGGGAGCCCGAGCGCCTCTCCGCTTCGTAGACTGAACCCATGTCCGGGCACTCCAAGTGGTCCTCGATCAAGCACAAGAAGGGCGCGGTCGACGCCAAGCGCGGCCAGCTCTTCACGAAGCTCGCCCGCGCCATACAGGTGGCGACGCGCGAGGGGGGCGGCAGCCTGGAGGGCAATGCGGCGCTCGCGACCGCGGTGCAGAAGGCCAAGGACGCGCGGATGCCGAAGGACAACATCGAGCGCGCCATCGCCAAGGGCACCGGTGCCGACGCCGACGCCCGCGCTTTCGAGGCTGTGACCTACGAGGGCTACGGCCCGGGCGGCGTGGCCGTGCTCGTGGAGGCGCTGACTGACAACCGCAACCGCACCGGCTCGGAGGTGCGCCACATCTTCTCCCGCAACGGCGGCAGCCTAGGCGAGCCGGGCTCGGTGGCCTGGAACTTCGAGAAGAAGGGCGTGATCGTGGTGGACGGCACGCGCTACTCGGAGGACGACCTGATGGTGGCCATCGACGCCGGGGCCGAAGACGTGGCCGTGGACGCCGACGTGTTCGAGGTGGTCACGGCGCCCGGTGATCTGGCGTCGGTGCGCGGGGCGCTCGAGGCCGCGGCCGTCGAGCTGCAGTCCGCGGAGCTGACCATGCGCCCCGGCAGCCGCGTGGCCGTCGAAGAAGGCCAGGTGGCGGCGCTCATGCGGGTGCTCGACGCGCTCGAGGAGGACGACGACGTAGCCGCCGTGCACGCCAACTTTGATGTGGACGCCGACGTGCTGGAGCGGGTGGCCTAGTGGCGGTCGACGCCGCGTTCTGGCGCGGCAAGAAGGTCCTGATCACCGGCCACAGCGGGTTCAAGGGGAGCTGGCTGTCGCTGTGGCTGCACAGCATGGGCGCCGAAGTGGTCGGGCTATCGCGCGGCGTGCCGACGCATCCTTCGCTATTCGAGCTCGCGCGCCTGAGTGAGGAGATCGAGTCGGTCGAGGGCGACATCCGGAATGCGGAGCTCGTCCGTGCCACGGTGGCCGAGCACCGTCCCGAGGTCGTCTTGCACATGGCCGCGCAGCCGCTCGTGCGACGTGCTTACGCGGAGCCTGGTGAAACCTACGAGACCAACGTCATGGGCACGGTGAATGTGCTCGAGGCCGTGCGCCGAGCGGGAGACGTGCGTGCCGTGGTGAACGTGACGACTGACAAGTGCTACGAGAACCGCGAGTGGGAATGGGGCTACCGAGAGGACGACCCGAAGGGCGGAGCCGACCCTTACTCGAGCTCGAAGGCGTGCTCAGAGCTCGTGACGGACGCCTATCGCCGCTCCTACTTCAGCTCGGCACCCGGGACGGCGCTTGCCTCGGCGCGAGCCGGCAACGTGATCGGGGGCGGCGACTGGGCGGAGGATCGACTGGTGCCGGACCTGATGCGTGCCGCGCTCGAGAGGCGGGAGGTCAAGATCCGGAACCCCGAGGCGATCCGGCCCTGGCAGCACGTGTTGAATCCCTTGAGCGGCTACCTGGCCCTCGCCCACGCGGTGTGGAACGGCGCCGACGAAGCCGTTGCCTTCAACTTCGGACCAGAGGAGCGGGACAACCGGCCCGTCTGGTGGGTGGCGGACAAGGTCGTGGAGCTCTGGGGTGGCAGTTTGAGCTGGTCGCGCGAGGGCCTTCCTCAACCCCCGGAGTCCCACTTCTTGAAGCTCGACTCTTCGCGAGCACACCTACGTTTGGGCTGGCGGCCGCCCTGGGACGTTCGGGAGGGACTCGGCCGGACGGTGTCGTGGTTCCGCGCCTATCACGACGGCGAGGACATGCGCGAGGTCACGCTCGCGCAGATCCGGGACCAGCAGGCGAGCGAGGCCGATACGCTCGCCGCCGCGACCTGAGGCCGAGCGTTGAAGGCGGTCATTCTGGCCGGCGGCACCGGCACCCGCTTCGCCGAGGAGACGGAGGTTCGCCCCAAGCCCATGATTGAGGTGGGCGGACGGCCGATCCTCTGGCACATCCTGAAGACCTATTCTCACCACGGCATCAACGACTTTGTGATCTGCCTGGGCTACAAGGGCTACTTGATCAAGGAGTACTTCGCCAACTACTACCTGCACATGGGCGACGTAACCATCGACCTCGCGCACAACGCGATGGAGGTGCACCAGAGCTACGCGGAGCCATGGCGCGTGACTCTGATCGACACGGGTGAAGGAACGATGACCGGCGGACGGATCAAGAGGATCCTGCCGTACGTCGGTGAGGAGGATTTCTGCCTCACGTACGGCGACGGCCTTGCCGACGTGGACATCGGCGCGCTGGTCGAGTTCCACAAAGGGCAAGGCAAGCTGGCCACGGTCACAGCTGTGCAGCCGCCGGGCCGCTTCGGCGCCATGGAGTTCGACGATGCAGACGGCGTGAGCGGCTTCGTCGAAAAGCCTCAGGGCGATGGCGGCTGGATCAACGGCGGCTTTTTCGTGGTCTCAGCGGCGGTGGGCGACTACATCGAAGGAGATGAGACGTTCTGGGAACGTGAACCGCTTGAACGCCTTGCTGGGGAGAGTCAGCTCGCCTCCTTCCGGCACGAGAGCTTCTTCCAGCCGATGGACACCCTGCGCGACCAGCGTCACCTGCAGGAGCTGTGGGACTCCGGAGAAGCCCCGTGGGCGGTGTGGTCCCAGTCGTGATCGATGGCGTACAGACAAGGCCTCTCGTCCAGATCCCGGACGAGCGCGGCAAGGTCATGCAAATGCTGCGCCGAGATGATCCGCACTTCGAGGAGTTCGGTGAGATCTACTTCTCTTGGGTGTACCCGTCGGTGGTCAAAGGCTGGCATCTGCATACCGAGATGATTCTGAACTACGCCCTCCTGGTGGGCAGCGTCAAGCTGGTTCTCTTCGACGACCGCTCCGACTCCCGCAGTCGAGGACAGCTCCAGGAGATCTACCTCACCGAGGGCAACTATCAGCTGGTGCGAGTACCCACCGGTGTTTGGAACGGCTTCAAGGGCACCGGAGTGACGCCGTCACTTCTCGCCAACTGCGCAACCCTGCCGCATGACCGAGCCGAGATCCAGAGGTTGGATCCGTTCGACAACGACATTCCGTACGACTGGTCTCTCACACACGGGTAAGAGCGCAAGCGGTGGCGGTCTCGGATTCTAAAGCTACTCGACAGCTCGTGGTGGGCGCGTCGGGCCAGGTCGGTCACCACCTGATGGCTGCAAGCGAAGCCAGAGGCATTGCTTGCACAGGTACGTTCCACACGAGTCCTGTCGCTGCCATGGTCGAGCTCGACGTTCGCGACGCGGACGCAGTGCTGAAGTTATTACGGTCGGTGCGGCCGACGGTGGTTCACGTGCCCGCGTCCGCGACCAACGTCGATGCCTGCGAGCAGGACCCCGCGAGCGCGCGGCTGGTCAACGTTCTCGGGCTATCGAACCTAGTGCGGGGGAGCAACGAAGTGGGAGCCAAGCTGGTCTTCTACTCGTCCGACTACATCTGGGATGGCGTCGAGGGGCCCTACGGGGAGAACGAGCCCGCTTCCCCGGTGTCGGAGTACGGGCGCCAGAAGGTCGAGGGGGAGCACCTCGTGGCTCTCCAGGCAGACTCGTTCCTGATCCTACGCACGACGGTGGTCTACGGCGTGGAGCCGCAACGCAAGAATTTCGTCATCCGATTGTTGGGCGCCCTGGAGGAGGGTCGGTCGGTGCGCGTCCCCACCGACCAGGTCGGATCGCCGACCTACGCGCCAGGCCTAGCGGGCGCCGCCGTCGAGCTCGCAACCTCTGACGCTGGCGGTGTCTGGCACGTGGCGGGCCCGGACCTGGTATCCCGATTCGACCTGGCCCGTGAGGCGGCGCGGTGCTTCGGCCTCAATCAGGCACTGGTGGAACCGGTGACCACCGAGGAGCTTGAGCAGCCGGCCAAGCGACCGCTTCACGCGGGGCTGCGCACCGACAAGCTCGAAGCGCGCCTGGGCAGACTGGAGGGGTATACCGACGGCCTGGCGCTCATGCGTGCGGCGACTCGGCTGTAGGTGAATCCTTTCGACCGCTTTCGGGAGCTCCAGCGAGGCGCAGCGATCGGGGTTCGCGCGGATACAGCTCGGGCCTTGAGCGCCAAAACCGCCGCTTCTTGGCCATGACATGGTCTTCCGCCGGGGGTTCCCTGCGGCCGGCCAAGCGTTCCTTCGGCCCTCGTACGTACGCCAACGGACTCAAGAAGTCGATCAGGTTGCGGCGGTAGAGGCGCGAGACCTCGGGACGCAATGGTTCGCGGTCGCGGATACCCGTCCATCCTCCGCGCACCACGGCCGGGATCCCCGCGCGCGCCGCGGGCACCTGAAGCGTCTCCAGCACCACGGTCAGCGCCAGAGTGAGCCACGCGCCAACGGCGTGCCGCGGAGTCATGTGCTTGGCGGCTATGTAGGCGAGGGCGCGCATGTTGGCTCGGTAGAAGAAGGGCGTGAACACGCTCGGCTTCTTGTGGTGTAGCGAAGTCACAGTCGGTAGAAACGTGTGTTTGAGGCCCCGATCGAGCAGCCGCATGGTGAACTCGAGTTCGAACCCCCACAGAAAGATGTTCGGATCGAATCCGTCTAGAGTGTCAACGGCGCGACGACTGAGAAGGGCAGAGCAACCCCAGAAGGAAAGCAGTCCCGTGTCGTACTCCTCGTTGTACACATACTGCTCGTCTCCGATGCGCACGACGCGGAAAGACACGAGATCGGCCTGCTCGCGTTGGGCCGTGAGCACCGCATGCTTCAACGACTGATCCAGCATGTAGCAGTCGTCGTCCAGGATGAGGAAGTAGTCGCCAGCGCCTTCTCTGAGGCCGAGGTTCCAGCCCGAGGTCCCGACATCGGCGTCATTCTCGATCAGGCGAACCCTCTCGAAGTCTCGCTTGACCATTTCGACCGTGGCATCCGTGGACGCATTGTCGACGACGATCACTTCCAGGCGATCCTTTGGATAGTCGAGCCGACCTAGGATGGCTTCGAGTGATTCGCGCAGGACCTCAGCCCGGTCGTGGGTGAGGATGTTCACCGTGACGAGGGGCCAGCTCTCCGCTTGCTCGTCGGACAAGCCATATCGCGGTGACTCAGAGGACGCGGTCACAGCCGCAGGGCGCCGGAGCCGACCGGATAGACCTCGCGGCGCTCCGCGAAGAAGCGATCGCGTCGATCCTGCAGGTCTTTGTCGGCGCCTCCCGGAGCGCCCCGCTGGCGCCACCGGGTGGCCGGTCCCCGGACCCAGCGGAGCGGGCTGACGAACTCCATGAAGTGCAACCGGTAGAGGTGCGAAACCGACTCTTTCACCGGCGAGCGATTGCGCAGCCCGTCTCGAGCGCCGCCGAGGACTTCGGGTAGAAGCTTGAGTATCTGCGGTCGCTGACCGGACTCGAGGAGGACGCGGAGGAGCAGGTTGGCGATCGACGGAACGGCGTCGCGGGCGCGAAGAAGCTTGGTCGCGGTGTAAGCCCAATGACGAAGATTGCGCCGATGCCCGGTGAACGTCCACCCCGAAGGCATCTTCATGTGCACCGACTTGATCTCCGGGAGGTACAGGTGCTTGAACCCCGCGTCGAGCAATCGCATCGTGAGCTCGACCTCGTTCCCCCACATGAAGAAGTAGGGGTCGTAGCCGCCGAGTCGTTCGACCGCGCGCCGGCTGATCAGCCACGAGCACCCCCAGAAACTCAGCAGGCCCGTGGTCGACCACCTGGTGAAGCTCGTTTCGCTCTCGCCGCTCGCGCTCAGCACGAAGAAGGACACCAGGTCGGCGTCCTCGTCCGAGGCTCGGTCAAGCGCAAGCTTCAGGTCGCCACCGCTCAGGTAGCAGTCATCGTCGAGCACCAGGAACCAGTCGCCCTTGCCGTCCCCGTAGGCTTGGTTGAAGGCGGGGGCACCCACGTTCACCGAATTTCGGACGAGCCGCACGCTCGGGAAGTCGCGGGCGACCATCTCCGCGGTCCCATCGGTCGAGGCGTTGTCGACGACAACGATCTCCAACCGGTCGGCTGGATACTCGAGTTCCTGGCGAAGGGTCTGAAGGGTCACCCGGAGGGCCTCCCTGCGATTGAACGCCACGATGTTCACCGTTACTGTGGGCCATTCGCTCAACTGGTGGTCACCGGAGCGGCGTCGGGCAGCAGCAGGCCCGGCTCGAGAGCTCCCAGGGCCCGGCGCATCACAACCTCCTGCGGGCCAAACGAAAAGTGTCCGGCGAACACATCGTGCGCGACGATCATGGCACGGGAGAAGGTCATGCATGCTATGCAGAGGTACTGCTCATCGACGCCGACACCACCCACGAACGGGCGGACCCTGAGCCCGCGGATGTAGTCCCAGAATTGGCGCTCGAAGAGGATCGCCCCGATACTGAACTTGTGCGGGACGACTGAGTAACGGGGCGGCTGAGCGGCGAAGAGGGCGGCAGTGTCGTCGAACGCCAGGCTCTTCTCCCACAGCCACCGTGCCGCTGCGCCGTCCTCGGTGGCCGGGATCCCGCCGGCCGCGTGCGTCAGCGGTCCAAAGCGCGACCGGTACTCGTCCCCAGCTTCGAGCGCGTCGAGGAACGAGACGTAGCTGTACCCGTTCACGTTGAGGAGGGGCGACAGGAATCCCACTCGATAGGTCGCCTCGGCTTCGACCCGCTGATACGCCGCCAGCAGCCGCTCGAAGAAGCCTTCGCCGATGAAGATGTCCTCGTCGATCTTGAAGATGAATCGCGCGGCCGGGTGCTCTCGTATGGCCAGGTTCTGCGCGAGCGAGGGGTAGTTGGCCTTCGTGGCCAGGTAGGACCACCCGCGTCGCTCGCACAGCTCGGACAGATCGCGGCGGTGAACCCCGGGAGACGCGACGCACACGTCGATGTCCGGTGGGGCGAAGCGTTCGAGCCTGGCAAGCGTGAGCGGCCAGAGGTACGCCTTGTATCCGGCCAGGACCACGGCCAGCCGGTCCGAGCCATTGCTGCGATCGACGAAGTCATAGCGCCCTTGAAAGTTGATCCAGCGCTGCGTCTTGAGGGCGACCCCCTCGAGCCGGACGACATGCCTCCGCTTCATTGACACTCGGCCGCCCGGCGCGACCCGGCGCTCAGGCTCCGGGCGACGGTCTTGACGCCTCGGTCGAGCGGAGGGGGGAGCATCAGTCTTGAGGGTATCCGCCGAGGTAGCGCTCAGCGCCTCGTGCTCGGACGCCCTCGGAGCGGAGCCAGTAGCGCGTGGACGAGCTCCTTCGGGATACCACCGACCGCCGCCAGAGCACCGAAGTACACCCCGGTGAGCACCAACAGCCGCACCAGGTCCGGCAGGTCTGGGACGAGAGCCGCCACCGAAGCAAGGCTGGCGGCAAGCAGCACACGCGGGAGGACTCCAAGCCTGGGTCGCAGATTCGGCTGTGCGCGCAGGAGCTGCATCAGGAGCGCGACCGTGAGGGAGGCCTCGCCCACAGCGGCCGCCACGGCCCCGCCGATCGCCCCGTGGGCCGGGACCAGCGCGAGCGCCAGTGCGAGCGTCACGACGACCGCCAGGGCGGCAGCGAGTATGAGCTCGCGGTGCTTGCGCAGGGACAGCAGGCTGAAGCTCCAGGTAGCGGACAGAAAGGCGAACAGGATAACGACGGCCTGTATCCGCAGCACTGGCTCCGTGGGCCGGCCCTGCTCGCCTGCGACCACCGAGAGCGCCAGCTCGGTGCCGACGATCGTAGCCAGCATCATCCACATCCCGGCCACGACTCCGGCTTCGAACAGGCGCTGCAACCCGTACTGCAACCGGGTCCCCTCGCTGCGTGCCGCGCGCGCGAGCAGAGGGAAGGCGGTGCCCACGAGTATCCCGGGGATGCCGAGCAGCACTTCGATGATCCGGTACGACGTCGCGAAGTAGCCCGTCTCCTGATCGAGCGCTATCAGCGACATCACGACGATCACGGTGCGGAAGTAGAGGGTCTGCATGGCTATCGCTGCGCCAACCGGCAGCGTTTCCCGCAGGACACCCCGCCAGCGCCCGAGCTGAAAGGCGGGTACCAACGGCATGCTTCCACGAACGAACCGCACCGTTGCGATCAGCAGGCCGAGTCCCGTGACGACGGGGATGGCAAGGAACGGCACCAGGCCCGCTGAAGCGAGTACGAGCGTGATCACGAGAATGACGGCCGCCAGCTGGGACAAGAGCTCGGCCACTACCTGGCGCCCAATCCGAAGAGTGGCGTACAGCGGGACGGCGAATGTCCCCTGGATCGTGATTACCACCAAGGCGAGGCCGGCTACAAGGGTTCCCGCCACCATCTCGGCCCCATATCCGGCCACCACGGCGAACACTGCCGCGCCGGAGACGCCGAGTGTGCCAAGCGCGATCCTCAGCCCGATCAGATTGGCCATGAAGCGATCCCGCTCGACTTTGGGAAGGACCGAGTACTCGCGGACGCCGATCGGGCCGATCCCCGCCTCGGTCAGCCCGCCAGCGAGGGCCACCAATGAGAGCACGGTGGTGTAACGGCCGAAGTCGACCACTCCCAGATGCCGCACGAGGAGGGGGGCGGACGCCAGGGCGAGCAGCCCGCCGATGACGTAGCTCGACCCCCGAAGCCCAGCGCCTCGGATGGCGCGAGCTCCGGCGGCCGGGGTGTCCAGCAACGCCTCGACGGAGTCGCGAGCCTCGCTGCCTGACGGGTTGACCGGGGATGCGGGGGTTGGGGCCACGGAGGCTGTTGGGCGGGATCTGACCTGCGCCGGACGAGCGCCCGAAGGGCACGCCGGGCATTAAACCCAGTGACCGTTCGCTAGCCTAGCGCCACGTCCGGGCGTGCTTCGGTCGCCTTGTACGCTCTGCGATCGTCCCCGTTCGTCCTTGGTTCCGCCAACAGTCCTGAGCCCATGACGGTCTGCGCGGTCGTGGTCACCCGCAACCGAACGGCGTTGCTCCGCGAGTGCCTTGCCGCGCTCGAGGGCCAGACCTGCCGGGTGCAGGAGATCATCGTCGTCGACAACGCCAGCACCGACGACACCGTTGCCACCGTCCGCCGGGAGTTCCCGGCGGCGCACCTCCTGATGCTGAGCAAGAACGAGGGCGGGGCGGGGGGCTTCCACGAGGGGATGAAGGCCGCGATGGAGAAGGGCTTCGACTGGATCTGGCTCATGGACGACGACACGATCCCCACGCCGACGGCACTAGAGAGGCTGCTCGAGTCCCTCGACAAGCTCGAGGGCTTGCCCCAGCCGCTGATCCTGGCCAGCAAGGTGGTGTGGACGGACGGTCTACTGCATCCGAAGAACCTGCCCGCGGCTCGCCTCGACGAGACCTGGGGTGAGGTCTTTCTCTCGGGCACGGCTCGCGGGCTCCTGCTGATCAGATCGGCCAGCTTCGTCTCGATCCTTGTCAGCCGCCAGGCCGTGGTCGAGCATGGCCTGCCCCACAAGCACTATTTCATCTGGGGCGACGACGGGGAGTACACGGCCCGCGTCATGCGCGACGGTGCTGGCTACCTGGTACCCGGCAGCGTGGTGCACCACAAGACAGCTCAAAAGGAGTCCGTGCACCTCGATCGGGCCGGGTCTCGCCAGTACTACTACGAGTTGCGCAACAAGCTCTTCTGGCTACGGGGAAGCGCTTGGCGCCGGCGCGAGAAGGTCCACATCGTCGTTGCCACCCTCATGGGCCTGTATTGGTACCTGGCGCGCAGCCGCTTCCAGCCGCGCAGCCTCGTCCTTGTGGCGCGCGCGGTTCGGGACGGCCTGACCCAGCCGGCGGAGTAGGCGGGCGCAGCGGGCTTTCTCGAACCTAGACCGGATCGGGCGAAGCGCGACGCGTGAGAGTGCCGTTCGCAGAGCTGCGCACGGGCGCCGCGGCGATGTCGTGCAGCACCTCCAGCACGAAGTCGATGTGGGCGGCGGTCAGCCCCGGGAAGACGCCGATCCAGAAGACGTTGTCCATCACGTAGTCGGCACCGGTGAGCTCGCCCACCACGCGGTGCGGCACGTCGCGGTAGGCCGGCTGGCGCAGCAGGTTGCCGCCGAAGAGGAGCCGGGTGGCGATCCCGCGGTCCTCGAGGGCTCGGACCACGGTCCATCGATCGAGCGGGGCCTCGGGCCGCACGGCCAGGGCGAACCCGAACCAGCTCGGATCGGAGTGGGGCGTGGCCTCGGGCAGCACGAACACGTCCTCGAGGTCGCTCAACCCGTCGTACAGGCGCTGGAAGTTTGCCCGCCGAGCCGCGACGAAGCCGTCGAGCTTGTCGAGCTGAGCCACCCCGACCGCCGCCTGCATGTCGCTGAGCTTCAGGTTGTAGCCGATGTGCGAGTACACGTACTTGTGGTCGTAGCCGTGCGGCAGGTCGCCGAACTGCTGGTCGAAGCGCTTGCCACAGGTGTTCTCCTTGCCCGGCTCGCACCAGCAGTCCCTTCCCCAGTCCCGGAAGGACTCGGCAAGGACCTTCAGCTTGCCCTTGTTGGTGATCACGGCGCCGCCCTCGCCCATCGTGATGTGGTGGGCCGGGTAGAAGCTCACGGTTGCGAAGTCACCGAACGAGCCGACGTGCCGGTCCCGGTAGGTGGCGCCCACGGCGTCGCAGCAGTCCTCGACGAGGAAGAGGTCGTGCTCGGTGCAGAAGGCGGCGACCGTGTCGAGGTCGAACGGATTGCCGAGCGTGTGGGCCATCATCACCGCGCGGGTCTTGGGGGTGAGCGCGTCCTCCAGATGGGTGACGTCGATGTTGTAGGTCGGCACGTCGACGTCGAGGAAGACGGGTACCGCTCCGGCCTGGATGATCGGATTGACGGTGGTCGGGAAGCCCGTGGCCACGGTTATCACCTCGTCTCCCGGCTTCAGGCGGCGGCGACCCAGCTTGGGTGAGGTGAGCGCGGAGCAGGCGACGAGGTTGGCCGACGAGCCCGAGTTCACGAGGATGGCGTGCCGTCGGCCGAACACCTTGGCGAAGCGGCGCTCGAACTCGTGCGCGAAGCGCCCGGTGGTGAGCCACATGTCGAGCGCCGAGTCGACGAGGTGGACCACCTCGTCCTCGTCGAACACCCGCCCGGCCACCGGGATAGATGACTCGCCCGGGACGAACGGCCGCGCGGGGAAGGCCTCGGCGTGGTACTCGCGAGCGAGCTCGAGGATCTGAGCCCGCAGCTCGTTGGCGCGGCGCTCGGAATCGATTTCCTGGCTTTCGCCCGTCGAGGCGCCTGAGGTCAGAGAGGATGTCGTGTTGTCGCCCATCGAAGAGATCTGTCTTGGACGCTACGGGCTACCGGGTTCACGGACCGCTCGCACGCTTCGCTCTGGTCAACGCACCACAGGTCGACATGTTGCGCTCGTTGCCGTCGACGCCGCGGCCCCGCTCCGCTGGATCGCTGACGTAGCCTAGCGCCACTGAGACGGCCTCTGGACGGCTGACGGTCGACAGGTAGGGTTCGGTCTGGTGCCCGACGTCACGGTATGCGCGGCCGTCGTGGTCGAACCCTCCGGGGCGTCCGGGGAGCGGGTGCTGGAGGCGGTCGCGGCCCAGCGTCGCCCTCCCAACGAGGTCCTTCCCGTTCAGAGGGCCGGCGAGGCTGCAGGCGCTGCGCCGTTCGGGAACCCACTGCAATCCACGGCCGCCAGGGGCGCGGACTGGTTCTGGCTCCTCGACGGGACCGCCGTGCCTCAACCGGATGCGCTGGAGCGGCTGCTCGAGGCGCTCGGGCTCCCGGACCTTCCTGAACCTGTCCTTCTCGCCGGCAAGATCGTGCTGCCGGATGGAGCGCTCGACATCGAGGGCGCACCCTGGCCGCGGCTCACCAACAAGGACGTCGCGATAGCCGCCTGCCAGCACCACTTGGTGTCGATTCGCGCGGCCCGGTACGGGTCGATGCTGGTCAGTCGCGCGGCCCTCGAGCTCCACGGCCCCCCGAGGGACGACCTCGGCTGGACGGCCCAAATACTGCGCGAGGGCACCGGCCTGCTCGTGCCGCAGAGCGTGGCAGTGCGGGAGGCTCCGGTCGCACGGAATCCCTGGCACGACGTGCGTCTACGCGCGGCCATGCTCCGGGGTCCGGCCTGGGGTGGGGAGGAGAAGCTGTGGGTGGGCTTCCTGGTGGCCCAGGATGCCGCTCGATTGCTACTTCGCCGGGGTGAGAAGCCCGTCTCGTAGACCGCGGAGGATCACGGTCATGTTGACCTTCGCGAAGCTGTTGTAACGGAGGTACTGCAGGGATGTCCTCGAGAGAAGCCAAACCAGGGTGAGCTTCTCGCGGGCGTCCCATGCCGAGCCGCGGATCATGTACACGTAGTTGCGCACGTGGTAGTAGAAGCGCGTGCCAGAGGTTGAGACGGCGGTGTAGGCGGTCTTCGTCTTGTGTTGGACGACGCTGGTGGGCACCAGGTATGCCCCGCCGCCCGCGCGGGTGACGCGGGCGGTGTATTCGATGTCATCGCTCCAGATGAAGTAGTGCGCCAGCGGCAGCCCGTGGTGCTCCACCGCGTCGCGATGGACCAGCAGCGAGACAAAGGTGCTCGTGCGCAACGGCATCAGGCCCCGTTCGCAGCCCTGGATCAACAGTTCAGGATGGTTCCGCTCGAAACCAGGATGGTTCATGGGGTGAAGACTGCCGTCGGTCCACACCGCTTTGCTCGCCAGGAGAAGGGGACGGGGGAGGGAGGAAGGCAGCTCGTCCGGCGCCGCCAGGAGCTCAGCGAGGGCATCCGGCGTTGGAATGGTGTCGTCATCCATCAGCCAGATCCAGTCGGCTCCGCCGGCGTAGGCAACCTCCATACCGCGGTTGAAGCCCCCGGCTCCGCCCACGTTTTCTGCGAGCGCCAGCAGACCTAGGCCCGGATGTTTCTGCCGCACCATCTCGGCGGTTCCGTCGCTGCTCGCGTTGTCCACGACGAGGACGTGGTCGAGCGGTCGGGTCTGGCCGGCGAGTTCGGCCAGGCATTCCTCGAGGAGATCGCGGCGGTTGTAGGTGACCACCACGGCCCAGACGGTCGACATGGGGCGGCCACTGTAGTGGGCCGGTCCCGCGATCACGGCCACCAGGGATCCCTTCCCTAGACTGCTCCGATCGTCGGAGGCGACGGAAACGAGCCATGAGCATCACCGTCTGCGCCTTCGTCCTCACCCGTAACCGCAAGGAGCTGCTGGTCGAGTGCGTCCGGGCTCTGCTCGGGCAGACGCGTCCGCCTGAGCGCGTTCTGATTTTGGATAACGCCTCCACGGACGGCACCGAGGCCCTGCTGCGGGCCGAAGGCATCCTCGACCGGCCGGAAGTCACGTTCCATCGAATGGTGCGGAACACCGGCGGCGCCGGCGGCTACTCCGAGGGCGTACGCATCGGGGCCGAGCTCGGCACGGACTGGTTGTGGCTGATGGACGACGACGCGGAGCCGCGGCCGGATGCGCTCGAGCGGCTGCTGGCCGCGCCGCCTGCGGGTGACCCCGGCACCGCCGTCCTGTGCAACAGGGTGGAGACCCTCGATGGTTCGATCGACGTGCTTCATCGCTGCTCGCTGGGGCGCTTCATCCGGCCGCTTCCCAAAGAGGCCTATATCCCGGGGCGGTACGTCTCGGTGGGGGCCGCCTCCTTCGTTGGCTTCATGGTGCGAACCGATGTCGTCAGAGAGGTGGGGCTTCCGAGGGCGGAGTTCTTCATCGCCTACGACGACGCCGACTACTCGATCCGGGTTCGGCCTCACGGCGCGATCCTGCTCGTGCCGGAGAGCGTGATCGTGCACAAGCTCACGATGGGTGGTGGCAGTGCCACCCGCAGAAGCCGACTCTGGAATCGAGCGCTCGGGCTCGACTACTCATCCTCCTCGTGGCCCGGGTTTTGGAAGAACCTCTACGGAATTCGCAACTTCGTATGGATCAAGCAGCACTACGGCCGGTTGAGCACCCTGGCCTTCGTCGGTGTCACGCTCACCTACATCGTCAAGTCCCTGCTCTACGACCGGTACCCCTTGCGGCGGGTCCCGTGGATCGTGCGCTTCGCGGCGGCAGGACGTCGTGGCGACTTCTCAGGGCCGTCGCCAGAGGAATGGGCTCGAATAGCAGCAGGGTCCGGCGCCCCGCCCTACCAGTAGGTCCTGATCATCTCCTACAGGCCTTGCTCGCGGGTCCGCCTCTTCAAGGCAAGGCCCGCCAGGCCCCCTGTTGCGAGCACAGCCAACGCGATGGCAATCGGCCAGGCGGTGGACGATCCCTCACCGGCAATTGCGGCCGGAGGACCGTCGGCCGATCCCGCCGCGGCCAGCCGCTCGCCGTCGAGCGGGTCCCGGGAACGGCGGGCGGCTACGCCTCGGCTCCGCTGCTCGCGTCCATCTTGCGAGCCGCCGGCATCCGAGCGATCGGAGGAGATGCCCTCGCCGAAGAGAGGTGTCGAGCCGGCCTCTCCTGAGCCGCCGGTCGCATCGGCGCCAGCGCCGCTATCGCCGCCGTTGTTCGCGCCGTTCTCGTCAGGGCTCCCTGACCCGTTCTCCCGTGCTTCCTCGAACGGAAGGGCGTATTCCTTCCCAGAGGGACTGCCGTCATCGATGATGACCCCGGGCTCCTGCGCCCATGCCCCTCCCCCGGGAACGACGAGGGCAAGGAGCACGAGGCTGACCGTCTTGAGGCGTCGCATGTCCTGGTTAGTATGCACGGCGGGTCAGCGAGACCCGCCGCATCCCCTGCGGCTTCCGTGTGTTCAGATCACAGCTACGGAAAGGCAACTCCTTGCGACGTCTGGCTACACGGCTTCTCCTCTCATCCCTTCTGCTCCTCGTTTTCGGGGCGGCGCCCGCGCTCGGGGCCACTCCCTCGCTCAAGAAGTCGATGTGGGGCCCACTGGAGGTCAACGGCGTTTCCCAGTTCCCCATCTACGAGGACCTCGGCGTGGGGCTCTACCAGATGGACATGTCGTGGGCGGACGTCGCTCCCACCCGTCCGGTCAACCCCAGGAACCCGCTTGATCCCGCCTACCGGTGGCCGGCTAAGGTCGACACGGCGCTGCGCGAGACCAAGCGATACGGGATGCAGGTGTCGTTACTCGTGATGTTCTCGCCGAGCTGGGCCAACGGAGGCCGGAGCAAGGAGTGGGCTCCAACCCGGCCACAGGACTACGCCGACTTCGTCGAGGCAGCATCTCGCCGCTATCCCGGGCTCCGTCACTGGATGATCTGGGGAGAGCCGTCTCGAGACGCCAACTTCAAGCCGATGGACAGGACAGCCGGCCAGCGGCTAACGCTGGCCAACACCCGCGGCATCGGCCTCTACGGACGCATTCTGGATGCCGCATACGTGCGCCTCAAGCGGGTGAGCAGGCGGAACATCGTCATCGGCGGCAATACCCACACCGGAGGTGCGGTTTCGCCGGTCGACTTCATAAAGGGCCTCAGCCTCGGCCCGCGGGATCCCCCGCGGATGGATCTGTACGGGCACAACGCGTTCACCAACCGGGAGCCCGACTTGAGCGGTGGACACAACCCGCAATCGGGCTACCTGGATTTCTCGGATCTCGACACGCTTGCCGGGTTGCTCGACCGCCGGCTTTCTCGCCGCGGGCAACGCCATCTCAAAATCTTCATCTCGGAGTTCTTCGTTCCAACCGACCACCCGAACAGCGAGTTCAACTTCTACGTCACTCGTGAGACGCAGGCCCGCTGGCTGCGATCCGCCCTGCGCATCACGCGGCGCTGGTCGCGGATCTACACCCTCGGCTGGTTCAAGCTCTACGACGACCCGCCGTGCTGCCCCCTGGGCACCCACGGGGACGACGTGCATCGCGGCCTCCTGGATCACCGAGGCCGCCGGAAGCCCTCCTACGGGGTCTACAAGCGAGGATGAGCCTGTGACGCGGCCCCTAGCCGCGTTCCTCGACACGGCCGACCCGGCGAACGTCCGATGAGGGCGCTGGTCACGGGCGGCGGCGGCTTCATCGGCTCGCACATCGCTGAACGCCTGCTCGCCGACGGGCACAGCGTTCGCGTCCTCGACAACTTCGCCACGGGCCGACGAGAGAACCTGCTCGGGCTGGCGGGCGAAGTCGACCTCGTGGAGGGAGACATACAGAGCTTCGAGCGAGTGCACAATGCGGTCCAGGACTGCGAGGTGGTCTTCCACGAAGCGGCTCTTCCCTCCGTCCCTCGCTCGATTCAAGATCCTCTGACCAGCAACGCCTCCAACGTGATCGGCACGCTGAACATCCTGTTGGCCGCCCGGGACGCGGGGGTGAGGCGGGTCGTGTACGCCTCGTCCTCGTCGGCCTACGGCACCAGCGAGTTGCTGCCCAAGCGCGAGGACCAGCCGTCGCTGCCCATCTCGCCCTACGCCGTGGCCAAGCTGGCGGGGGAGAACTACGCGCAGAGCTTTTGGCACGTGTACGGGCTGGAGACCGTCGCGCTGCGCTACTTCAACGTCTTCGGCCCTCGCCAAGACCCGCTGTCGCAGTACTCGGCGGTGGTCCCCAAGTTCATCACCGCCGCGCTCACCGAGTCTCCCGCCACGATCCACGGCGACGGAGAGCAGTCGCGGGACTTCACCTACGTCGAGAACGTGGTCGAAGCCAATCTCCGTGCCGCCGAGAGCCCCGGGGTGGGCGGCATGGTGTTCAACGTGGCGTACGGAGAGAGAACGACGCTGAACCAGCTGATCGAGCACCTCGGCGCGATAGTCGGCCGGCCGGTTCAGGTTCGGACCGAGGAGGCTCGGTCCGGCGACGTCCGGCATTCACTGGCCGACATCTCGAGCGCCGAGCGCCATCTGGGCTACGCACCGCAGGTCGATCTCCTCGAGGGGCTGCGTCGCACCGTCGACCATTACGCCGCGCTGACGGAGCAGGCAGACGCGATACCCGCCTGAGGCAATCGGCCTCGGCGATCGGGCGGCTCCGAGCCCGGCCCCGCCTATCCGGTTGGCACGGGTGATCGGGCGCCTGAACGTCGGCGGGCCCGCCATTCAGGCGATCACCCTCACCAAGCTGCTCGAGTCCCGGGGCTATCACACCACGCTCGTGCGCGGGGTCGAGGGCCCGAGAGAGGGCAGCATGGATTACCTGGCCGCGCACTTGGGCGTCCGGCCCATCCGACTGTCGACGCTTCGGCGCGAGCTCGGTCGCCACGACGTCAGGGCCGTACTGAGCGTCCGCGCGATGCTCCGCCGCGAACGACCTCAGGTGCTCCACACGCACGCGGCGAAGGGCGGCACGGTGGGGCGGGTGGCCGCGCTGCTTGCGGGACGTGGCAGGCCAGAGGTCATCGTCCACACCTTCCACGGTCACTCGCTCACCGGCTACTTCTCGTCACGTGCCTCCACGGTCTTCGCGCTGATAGAGCGCGTACTGGGGCGCGGAACCACGCGGCTCGTGGCCGTATCCGAGGAAGTGCGTGCAGACCTCGTCCGGCTGCGCGTGGCGCCGGCCACGAAGATCGACGTGATTGCGCTTGGCTTCGACTTCGCTCGCTTCGAGCACGGAGAGGGCGAGCGATCGGACCAGGCGGCAGCGCTGCGCGAGGATCTGGGCATTCCGTCGGAGGCCCGGGTGGTTACCCTGGTTGCCCGGCTCGTTCCGGTCAAGCGGGTCGACCGCTTCCTCCGCGTAGCCCAGCAGTTGGGCGACGTGCCCAACTGCCGCTTCCTCGTCGTGGGGGACGGAGAGCTTCGGGACGAGCTTCGCGCCCTGCCCGAGGCGCAGGCCCTTGGCGAACGCCTCGTCTGGGCGGGATATCGGCGTGACATTCCGCAGGTGCTCTTCGCCAGCGACGTGGTGGTACTGACATCCGACAACGAGGGCACCCCCGTCAGCCTCATCGAGGCGCAAGCAGCCGGAGTGCCCGTGGTGAGCACTCGAGTGGGCGGGGCATCCACCGCCGTGCTGCATGAGGAGACCGGCTTCCTGGCCGACTCCGATGAGGGCCTGGCGGCCGCGGTTCGCCGCGTGCTCGAAGACCCGCCACTCGCTCGTCGCCTCGGCGCGCAGGGTACGGTTCACGCCCGGGAGACCTTCTCCATCGACCGCCTCGTCGACGATGTCGATGCTCTCTACCGACGCCTGCTGGCCCAAACCGTCTAAGCGAACTCCTCGCGGCAGGGCGTTTCCCTAGATGACGGCTCGATCCAGCCAGAGGGGCGTGGGCGACCGGGCCCTCGGCCGGGCGATGGCCGGCCTGATCCCGGTGACGTTGATCTCGCAAACAGCGGGCTTCGCTTCCTCGGTCGCTCTGGCATCAGTGCTCGGCGCGACCTACGCGACGGACGCCTACTTCGTCGCCCTGTCCATTCCGCTCCTCGTGTCCGGCCTGCTCGTGTCGGCACTGAGAGTGGGCGCCATCCCCGCTCTCACGGAGCGCCACCGGGGCGATCGGGGCGAGTTCGATGACGCGGGGAGCGAGCTCACGTCGGCGGTGCTCGTCGGATCGTCGCTGCTTTCCATTCTCGCCACCGGATTCACGCTGATCGTCCTGCCGTTGCTCGTTGGTAGCGCCGACCCGCGCGCGCTTCCCCTCGCCCGCGAGCTGAGCCTCGAGCTCGCGCCATTGGGCGTTCTCGGAGCTTTTGGGGCAGTGCTCGGCGCGATACTTGCGGTCCGGGGAAGGTTCGTCGCTCCCATCGCGGTCCTGGCGTTCGACCCCGTGTTGCGCACGGTCTTCGTCGTCGTCCTGGGCGGTGAGCTGGGACCCCGGGCGCTCGTGATCGGCAACCTCGCGGGCGCGGCCCTGGCCGTGGCGGTGCTCTGGGGCCTCGTGCGGCGGGAGGGCGTCGCGCTACGGCCCACGCGGACCCTCAACACGAGCTTGGTCAGGCAGGTCCTCCGTCTCGGTGGCCCCCTGATGATCGGGCAGAGCGTCCTGTTCGTGAACCCGCTCATCGACCGGGCGATGGCCTCCGGGCTGGGAAGCGGAAGCGTGACGGTGCTCGAGCTGGCCATTCGGATCGCCAGCGTGCCCGTGGCGCTGCTGGGCGCGGCGATGATCACCCCGCTCACGGCCATCTGGGCGGATCGGTTCACGCGCGGAGGCGACCAGGCACTGCGCGACAGCCTGAGCAGCGCCGTGAACGCCATCCTCGCCGTGGTCCCTCCTCTGGTGGTCCTCGGCATCGTCCTGCGCCACGAGCTCGCGACTCTCATCTACCGCGGTGGGGCTCTGTCCCCACAGCTGGTGGAGGAGACGGGTTCGGTTCTGGGCACGCTCCTGATCGGACTCCCCGCCTTCGTGCTGGTCATCGCCTTCTCGACGCTCTTCGTAGTCAGGGGGAATCCGATCGTCCCGATGATCATCGCGTTCTCCAACGTGATCCTCAACGCGACGCTCAACCTGGCCCTCAGGCCGTTACTAGGCGTGTCCGGCATCGCCCTCAGCACCGCGCTGACCTACACGCTGCTGTGCGGGAGCTTTGCGGTCGCGGCCCACCGCCTCTACGGCGACATCACCTTGACGGTCGTGCGCGGGGCGCTCCTTCGAGCCGCCGCCTCGAGCGGACCGATCGCACTCGCGGCACTCGGCGTCCGCTCCGCCCTGCCCTCAGCCGACGACCGGCTCACGGCCCTGATCGTGCTTCTGGCCGTGAGCATTCCCGCCATGCTGGTGCACTTCGCCCTGCTCGTGGTTACTCGCGAGCGCAATGCGACGGAGGCCGCCGGCCGGGTGCGCCGGTTCGTGCTGCGCGGGAACGTCTGACTCGTACGCTCCTCGGCCTGCGGTAGTTTGCCAGGCCTGCCGCACCCCGCCGGGCACGCGGCCTGGGTAACCGAGCGGCGCGTGCCGCCTCTGCTTGATGCCTGACTCTCGCACCGCCAAACCTGTCTCTCCGCCCGCAGCGGTGTCCGCCCCGCCGGACGCCTTCGCCTTTGGCCGCAACTGGCAGCGGTACGTCTCGCGCTACATGACGCCGGAACGAGAGCGGGCGGCGTCCGATTCGATGCGCGACCTGTTGGAGCTCGACCTCACCGGCCTGACGTTCCTGGACATCGGCGCCGGGAGCGGACTGTTCTCGCTCTGCGCCCACAGGATGGGGGCCGGGCGTGTGATCAGCGTAGATGTCGATCCGGACGCCGTGGACAGCTGTCGGGCCCTGCGCCAGGCAGCGGGCGGCCCGTCGACCTGGGAGGTGATAGAGGGATCGATCCTCGATCCGAAACTTGTCGCGGGGCTGGAGGCGGCGGACGTCCTCTACTCATGGGGAGTCCTTCACCACACCGGCGACATGTACACCGCCATCGCCAACGCCGCCCAGCTGGTCAAGCCGGGGGGTGTGGTCGGCATGGGGATCTACAACCGCGCGAGCGGCCCCTTCCTCGACTCCGAGCGCTGGCTCAGAATCAAGCGGGCCTACAACCACTCGCCGCGCGTGGTGCAGATAGTTCTCGAGCGCCTGTACGGAGCGGACTGGGTGCTGAAACAGCTGCGCCACCGCCGCAACCCGCTCACCGTCGCCCGGCAGCGCCGAACGCGCAGGATGGCGGTGTGGACGGACTTGGTCGACTGGCTGGGCGGCTACCCCTACGAGTTCGCGCGTGCGCACGAGATCGTCTCGTTCTGCGAGGGGCGGTGCGGGTTGACGGCCAAGAAAGTGCTGGCGGTCCCTGATTGGAGTCCCAGCAACAACCAGTTCGTCTTCGAGCGCTTGACGGCTCGGGCGGAGGGGGAGCAGTAGGGACGTATGGCGGGGACTTTGCTGAGGGTGGGGACTCGGTTCGCACCTACGTTCGAGACCGTGCGTCCGCGGCTCGCCAACCCAGTTACGTGGATGTTGCTGATCGCAGGATTGGCCCTGATCGCCCGGCTGCCGCTCTTCTTCGTGCGGGCAGAGCCGTACCCGGGCGGCGACAGTCGCGGCTACCTGGAGTACGCGGACTCCATCGGCAACTTCGAGTTCCCGGGCATGGTGCGGACGCCCGGCTACCCGTTCTATCTGTGGGCGGTGGGCCTCCTGCCCGGGCGCACCGAGGACGCCGCGGTCGTCGTTCAGCACCTGATCGGCATCGCGCTGGCGGTGGCTCTGGTCGCGCTGGGCTGGCGGCTGTTCTCGCCCGCGGCTGGGGTCGTGGCCGGGATGCTCGCCGCCATCTCGCCCGCCTATGTGTCGCTCGAGGATGTGATCCTGCCCGATTTCATGCTCGCGGCATGCGCGCTCGCGGGCGCCGCGGCGCTGGCTCTCGCCGTGGCGGACGAGCGTCACGCTCGGCGGCTGCTTGTGCTCGCCGGTCTGGCGTTCGCCCTGGCGGCCTACGTCAAACCGGTCGGGCAGGTGCTCGCGCTGGCCGCGCCGATCGTGTTCTTCACGACGACCCGCGATTGGCGCAGCGCGGTCCGCTCGTCCGCCGTTGTCATCGGGGTGATGGTGCTCGCCCTGGCGCCCTGGGTGGTGCGCAACGCGATCGTCAACGGCGACGCGTCGATGAGCAACCAGGCCGGCGTGACGCTGTTCAACCGGGCGTTCGAGATTGACAAGTTCGCGGTCCCGACCGACGATGAGGAAGGTCGCCTGGCCGCGCGACTGACCGCTGAGGCGCTCGCCACTCCGGGTGCGCGCCCTAGTTCGTTCGTCAACACGGAGCTAGTGCGGCGCGGCGGCTACACAATCGACGAGTCGTTGGCGATCCAGCGGCGGCTGGCGTCCGAGGCCATCTTGAGCAACCTGCCCAGCTACCTCCGGACTTCAGGGCGCCAGCTGCGCGGGACGGTCAACAGCATCGGCGCGACCGCGGGGCCCGAGCGCCAACCGCTCGGGCCCGGGGCGCCAGAGCGCTTGCCCCAGTCGTCGGGTATCCCCCGTGCGTCGGCACAGGCGGTGATCCAGGTCGGCACGCGGCTCGCCGAGCTGTGGTTCCTGCTGACCGTGCATGCCGTAATCGGCTTGGTTCTGCTCTTCCTTCCCGACGGGCGGCGCCGGGCCGCCGTTGCGCTGCTCACCGTCGGCCTCCTGATCGTGGTCGCCACGGTCCTGACTCACGGCGGCGCGTACCGCTATTCGCTGCAGGTGGCGCCAGAGCTGTGGCTGCTTGGGTCCGCGGGACTCGTGTACCTGTTTGGTGCGGCGATCAGTCGGATGCGCGGCGCGGGTCGCGCCGCCGCTGGGCCTACGGCGTAAGCAACCGGGTCTGGGTGTCCTGGCCCCGAGGTACGAGAGCTAGCGCCTCCCGGATGACCTCGAGGTGCCCATCCACGAACGCCTCCACGGCGAATCGCTCCTGAGCCTGCTCGTGAGCCGCCTTGCCGAGCTGTTGGCGCAGGGAAGGGTCCTCGATCAGGCGCCGGAGGGCATCAGCCGTCAGCTCGGGGTGGTCAGGCGGGACGAGGATGCCCCCGGCCGGGGCGACGACCTCCGGTATGCCACCCACGTTGGTGCCGATGATCGGCCGGCCGGCAAAGGCGGCCTCTATCAGGGCGTTGGGTAAGCCCTCGTGATCGGACAGCAGGGCGGCAACGGAGTGGCTGGCCCAGAACGCCCTGACGTCGCTCACCGGGCCGACGCTGCGCACTCGCTCCCCCAAACCGAGCTCGCCTGCCATTTCCATCACCTGATCGACCAACGCCCCGTCCCCCGCAAGATCCACCCGCCACGGAAGGCGGCGGGGAAGCCGCGCCAAGGCTGATAGCAGGCGAAAGTGACCCTTCTCGGGCCGGAATCGTGCCACGTACCCAATCGTTACCGGGGCGGTGGACGGGGGGAGAAGCGGCGGCGCCCAGGGGTGACCGTTGCGTACCAGCCGAAGACGGGCGGGGTCGATACCGCGTCGCCGTGCAGCCTCGATCACGGCGTTCGAGTTGCCTGTGACGAGGGTGCCGCTTCTCTCGGCCCTCCGGATCACCAGAGCGCGGGAACGGCTGCGCTCGATGTTCGCTCCCGACACGTTCCGCCGGGCGATCACCAAGGGGATGCCATGCCCTCGAGCCACCGCAGAGGAGATGACCGACGCCTCTTCGAGCCACGCATAGATCACATCGGGTCGCACGGAGCGCACCAGCCGGTGCAGCCGTGAAACAGTGACCATTGGCCGTACGAGGGGAGGGACCGGAACCGGTCCGAGCACAGCGTGCCGGACGCCGGCGCCTGCGAGCCGATCTCTCAACTCTGAGCCATGCGAGGGGTCGTAGGTAACCACGGTGGCCTCGAGGAGCTCGGGATGAGTCCGGAGCACCAGCTCTACGAGCTGCCGCTCGCTGCCCCCCATGTTCAAGCCGCCGATGACGAACAAGACCCGCGGCGGGCCGCCCCGCGGCGGACTCGCCTCCCTAGCCGCCATCGATCCAGGCTCGGTGCCAGAGCTCGAGAGTGGCGAGGTTCCAGAGGCGCGGCGCATGATCCACGACGCCCTCCCGATGCTCGGCCACCAGCCGGTCGACTTCGTCGTAGTGGAAGTAATCCCGCGCCCGGGTCCGCGGATCACCCAGCACGTCGTCGAGCCACTCCCGCAGCTCAGACCTGAACCACTCGCCGATCGGCACCCCAAAGCCCTGCTTGGGGCGCTCGGATACGCGCTCCGGCAGACCCCGCTGCGCGGCCAACGCGCGTAGCAGGTACTTCGTCCGCCGACCGCGCAGCTTGAGGCGCTCGGGCAGGCCAGCGGCGAACTCGTAGACCCGGTAGTCGAGGAAAGGTGAGCGCACCTCGAGCCCATGGGCCATCGAGGTTCGATCTACCTTGGCCAGGATGTCTCCCGGTAGGTACGTGGCCGTGTCGAGCGCGAGATAGCGGTTAACCCCACGCAGCGCAGGGAGCCGAAGGATGCGATCCCAGGCGTCGGTCGCCCCACCGGCCTGGCTGAGGAAGTCCGGCCGGCACAGCCTCTGGACGGCCGGCGGAGGAAACTGCGTCAGCATTCCGGCGTAGCGGTCATGTGGTGTTTGCACGAGCGCCTCGAGGGCTCGGTCGGCGTAGCGCGACCGGACAGTCAGCTTGCGAGGAAGCGCTGCGCGAGCCCCCCGGCCGAGCGCTCGGGACAGCGGATCGAAACGGTCGGCGGTGGTGGCAAGCAGGTGGCGGGGATAGCCGGCGAAGGCCTCGTCGCCGCCGTCGCCCGAGAGCGCGACCGTTACCTGCCTGCGCGTCATCTCGGAGAGGAGGAAGGTGGGGATCGCGGACGAGTCCGCGAACGGCTCACCCATATGGCTGACGACGTCCGCGACCACCGGCACCATGCTCGGCTCGACCGTGAACTCCTCGTGGGTGGTTCCGAATAGCTGAGCGACCTCCCGGGCTTGTTGCCCTTCACTGAAGCGCGCGTGCGCGAAGTCGATGGAGAAAGTCCTGACTTCGGCCAGGGCCTCGGCCATGTAGCTGACCACGAGGCTCGAGTCGATGCCTCCAGAGAGGAACGCGCCCAGCGGGACATCCGCCACCAGTCGGCTGCGCGTGGCGTCCCCAAGTAGATCGTCTAGCTGTGTCAGCGCGTCTGCGTCGGTCAGCTCCCCGTCGGCGCTCGTGTAGTCGAGGTCCCAATAGCGATCGATGCGGGTCCGGCCGTTCTCGAAGAGGAGCCGCTCGCCCGGCGCCAGCTTGTTGATCCCCCGGAAGCCTGAGCGCGGAGCGGGGACGTACTGGAGGGTGAGGTACTGCATGAGCGCCTGAGGGTCGGGAGACGGCCGTATGAGGCCACTCGCGAGGATGGCCCGCGGCTCGCTCCCGTACAGCAGGCCGCCGTCGACTGGAGCCCAGTAGAGCGGCTTGACGCCCAATCGATCGCGAGCCAGCATGAGCCGTTGCTGATCCGCGTCCCACAGCGCGATGGCGAACATTCCCTGCAGCGATTCGACGCAAGCTGGGCCGCGCTCTTCGTATAGATGGGCGATTGTTTCGGTATCCGAGCGACTCGCGAAGCGGTGGCCTCGCCGCTCCAGATCGGACCGCAGCTCGCGAAAGTTGTAGATCTCCCCATTGCAGGTAACGAGCACCGCCCCTCGCTCGTCCTGGAGGGGCTGAGAGCCGGTCTCCAGGTCGATGATCGAGAGCCTTCTGAAGCCGAGGCCCACCTGCTGCGCGGCGATTGTGTGTCGCTGTTCGTCAGGGCCGCGATGGGAGATCGCCTGGCACATGCGTTCGAGGGTGTCCGTGTCCGCGCCCACGTCACCGGCCCAGCCGGCGATGCCGCACACGCCTACTAGCCCTCCGACACGACGTGGTGATCACGAGTCGGACCGCGCGCGCACGTGGCGCAGACCACAGCACCGGCGACCACGAGCGGCAGCGTCGCCGTGGACAGCACGATGGCGTTGATGAACGCCAGGTTCAGGGCGCCCGTAGCGAGGACCCCGCCGGCTGAGGCGCGCAACAGTGCGTCGTCGCTTGCTCTGACCCCCATGATCAGGGCCACCCCGAGTGCCCCGAGCAAGGCCAGCCCGGGCAACCCGAGCTCGGCGGCCACTCTCAGGTAGTCGTTGTGGGTCGCCAGGCGACCGTAGGGAAGCTTGGCGTCGGCCTCGAGTTGGAAGTCGTCCCATCCGATGCCCGCGATCGGGTTGCTGACAAACGAGTCGACCGCGAGTTCGGCGCCGTCTAATCGCGACCGAACGTATAGGCGCTCTGGGTCAATGGCCGGCGGGGGCTCAGAGGTCGGCTCCGGCCCGGCGTTCCGTCTGGGCTCACCGATCGGCTCCGGCTCACCGGTCGGCTCCGGCGCCGTCTCGGTACGCGGCGGAGGTGTGAATGCATCGGGCAGAAAGCGCGGCGGGCCGAAGCTGGCACTCGCACGCGCCTCCTGGTAGGTGGGGTAGAGCAAGGTGCTCACCACCCCGAGGACCACCGCTACGACCGCGACGCGAGTCAATGCGTCACGCCGACCTCGGCTGTTGAGGGCGACGACCGCGACTGATCCCGCGGCCGCGGCCAGCAGTGCCGAACGCGAGAAGGTGACCAGAAGGACGCCGGCGACGACAACCAAGGGGCCGGTGAGCAGCGCCCGCAGCCGCCACGAGCCCCGCAGTATGAGCGCTACCAGCACGGGTATCGCGAAAGCGACCGCGTAGCCGAGCTCGTTTGGGTTCCCGTAGGTTCCGGCCAGGCGTCCATCGTTTGTCGAGGCGGGCGCGCCTTCCCGCCAGATGGGGCCGAGCCCCGTTGCCGCGAGGCCGGCGGCCACCGCTGCACCCGTCGCGGCCGCGACGATCAAGACCAGCCTGAAGCGTGGCTCGAGCACGCAGACGGCGAGCGCCAGGATGCCGATCGCAGCAACCTCGACGTAGCCGGCCAGGCCCGCCACGCACCCGCAACCCCAGCCCGCCGCGGAAACCGCGATCCAGACCCCGAGCAACACCAGGGATCCGCCAAAGAGCTTTGCTGCTCGGGGTGCTGCCGGGAACGCAGGGCGGGCGCGCACGAGGTCCAGTAGCAGCATCGTCGCGACCGCGACTATCAGGACCCGGCCAATGGTCGGGCTGACGACTGGCAGCGTGACCGGACGTGACGTCCACAGGGGTCCGAAGACCAGCGCGCCGGCGAGCGTGCAGCCCGTTCTGGCGTACGGAGATGCGAGAAAGCCGAGAGCCCCCGGAGCCGTCGTGGCGGCGTCGGACGGCAGCCCCTGGGCGTTCACGAGGGGCCGCGGCGACAGGACGGCGGGGGACACAGGATGGGGAACCATCGGCGTGAGAGTCAATCAGCACCGCCCGCGCGTCGCGCTGCTCCTATCGACGGCATCGCCATATCACGGAGGCTGAGCAAATCGCCTCGAAGGTAGGCTTGCTGGTGTGGCCGATCGAGCCGAGATCGCCGCAATGGTCCACGACGTCCTGCTCTATGAGTGGCCCGGCCGGTTCAAGGCGAGCGAATTGAGCGACGAGGTGGAGCTTGGCTCCGCGGGGCTCGGGCTCGACTCGATCGAGATCGTCGAGGACGGCGAGTCACTCAGCGTCGGGGAGTGGCAGCGCGTGGCGGTGGCGCGCGCGCTCGCCCGCCCCGCGCCCTTTCTCGTGCTCGACGAGCCCACGAGCGCGATGGATGCGCCAGCGGAGCGCGAGCTCGTCCGGCGCTTCCACGAGGTCACCGAGGGCCGCACCGCCCTTGTGATCAGCCACCGCCTGAGCACCGTCCGCCTCGCGGACCGCGTCGTCGTCCTCGAGGCGGGACGCGTGGTCCAGAGCGGAACCCACGACGAGCTCGTAGGACGCGACGGGACCTACGCCGAGCTGTTCGCGGAGCTTCGCGGGGCACCCCCCTTGGCGTCCGTCTGACCTCATCACGTCGGCCTAGGGGCGGTTACCAGCGGCACCGAGCTGCACGGGACAGCTCGAGGTAGGCCGCGCAGCCGCACGGGGCCCCGCCGCAACTCCTGCGGGCAAATGGGGTCTCGGGAACGTTATGACGACGTTGGCCCTGGCGCCGCCCCTTCTACCACTCCCGCGCGTGATCGCCGCAGGCCGCCGCCGTGCTGCGTAATGTCGAAGGTCCATCAGCTAGCCACGGGAGGCTGAGAGCTTGAAATACCTCGTCACCGGCGGAGCCGGGTTCATCGGGTCTCATCTGGTCGAGGCCCTGGTGGCGCGCGGCCACGATGTCCTCGTGCTGGACGACCTGAGCACTGGGAGCCGAGAGAACATCGAGCACCTTCTCGCTGCTGAGAAGGTCGAGCTCGTGGAGGGCTCCACCACGGATCTCGACCTCGTCGACGCCTGCATGCGGGCGGTCGACGCCTGCATGCACCTCGCCTCGGCAGTGGGAGTGCAGCTCGTGGTCGAGCAGCCCCTCGAGACGCTCATCCGCAACGTGCGGGGCGCTGACGTCGTGATCTCCGCGGCCGCGCGCCACGACCGGTGGCTGCTGTTCACGTCGACATCCGAGGTCTACGGCAAGAACTCGACGGGCGCCCTGGAGGAGGAGTCCGACCGGGTGCTCGGGTCTTCGTTCAAGGCTCGTTGGGGCTACGCGATCGCCAAGTCGTTCGGCGAGGCCCTGATCCACGGCTACCACCGACAGGAGGGCGCTCGAATGGTGGTCACTCGCCTGTTCAACACCGTCGGCCCAAGGCAGGCGGCCGCCTACGGGATGGTTCTGCCTCGCTTCGTCCGTCAGGCGCTCGAGGGCGCCGACCTCACCGTCTTCGGCGACGGCACGCAATCGCGCTGCTTCGTACACGTGCTGGACACCGTTGATGCCCTGCTGCTGCTTGCGGACTCGGACGAGGCGATCGGCAACCCCTACAACGTCGGCTCGTCTCTCGAGGTGTCCATCGCCGAGCTCGCTCGAAGGGTGATCGCGCGCACGGGCTCCGACTCGAGGGTCATCCTGGTGCCGTACGACGAGGCCTACGACGGCGGCTTCGAGGAGCTGGGACGGCGCAAGCCGGACACCTCCGCTCTAGAGGGCATGACGGGCTGGCGCCCGCGGCGAACACTCGAAGAGGCGATCGACGACGTGATCGCCTACCAGCGATCCGTGGGGGAGGACTTGGGGGAGCCACTCAGCCGTGCCTGATGAGGTACGGCTGGCGGGTGCCCTGCTGATCCCCCTAGTAACGGTTCTGGCCGTCACGCCGGTGGCAATCCGCGTCGCCGAGCGGATCGACTTCCACGACCGCCCGCGCGGCTACAAGGGGCACGCCGCTCCGACGCCGTACCTGGGCGGCGCCGCGGTGTTGGTTGGCTTCCTCCTGGGCGCCGTGCTGCTCAGCGAGGCGTCCACTCGGCTCGGCCCGATCCTCCTGTGCGCCGCGGGACTGTGGGTCGTGGGCACCGTGGACGATCGCTGGACGCTCGGCCCGGGGCTGCGCGTGGCGGCCGAGCTCGTGGCCGCCACGGCGCTGTTCGCCTCGGGGCTCGGCTGGTCGATATTCGAGAGCGAGGCCGCCAACCTCGCGTTGACCGCGCTCTGGGTGATCGGGCTCGTGAACGCCTTCAACCTGATGGACAACATGGACGGCGCCACCAGCACCATCGCGGCGTTCTCTTCGCTCGGGGCAGCCGTCTTCGCTCTTGCTCTGGGCGACGTGTTACTCGCCGCTCTCGCGGTCGCACTCGCCGGCGCCTGCCTCGGCTTCCTGCCGTACAACCTCTCGGCGCCGGCGCGAATCTTCCTGGGCGATGGCGGCTCGATGCCCATCGGCTTCGTGGTGGCGGCCACTATCATGGCGCTCCCGCTCGGGGACGACATCGGCTGGCACCGGCTGCTGGCCGCGGGCCTGCTCGCCGCCCTGCCCCTGCTGGACACGCTGCTCGTGATCGTCTCTCGAAACCGCGCGGGGGTGGCCATCCTGAGCGGTGGACGAGACCACCTGACTCACCGCCTACGCACCCGACTTCCCTCGGCGCGGGCCGTTGCCCTGAGCCTCGGGGTTGCTCAGGCGGCCCTGTGCCTTACGGCCCTCGGGGTGACACAGCTCGGCGATCTCTCCACGGTGCTTGCGTGGACCGTCGTCCTCTGCACGACGGCCGGCATGGTGATCGTGCTGGAGTCGAGCTCTTGGGCACCGATCCGCCCGGACGTCAGTGCCGCGGCCACGGCCATGGCGCGGGCGGGCGTCGAGGTCGACGACCTGGCCTCGGGCGCCCGCGTGGGGCCGACCGGATACGAGCCCGCGCCGGATGTCGAGGCCGCCCGACGGCGCCTGGGTGTGGGCTGGCGGAGAAGGGCGCACCCCGGGTCCGATCGCGCGGTTCAGTCGGGGCGACCGGGCGCGCTCGAGATGGTCCTGCTCGCGTTCGTCGCTCTCACCTGCGGGCTGAGCCCCCTCATCGACGGCTTCTACAACCTCTCAACGTGGGGACCGATCGCCCTCATCCTGCTCGCGTGCCTCTTCGGGCTGATCGTCGCGCGGCCCGCCGTGCCGCGCCCGGCCGCCCTGGTCGCGATCGCCGGGCTGGTGCTCACCTGGGGCTGGTCGCTGTTGTCAACGACCTGGGCGGAGTCCGCCGACCAGGCCCTGACCGAGGCCAACCGCTGGATGCTCTACGCGGCGTTTCTCGCGATCCTCGTGCTGCTGCTCCGCGACGACCGCCTTGGTCGCATCCTCCTCGGCTTCGTGACGGGGTCGGTGGTCGTGGTCGGCGGCTACGTGCTGGCGAGGATGCTCTCCGGAAGCGGCCCGGAGCTGTTCGCCTTCAACCGGCTTCACGATCCGCTCGGGTACGCGAACGGCATGGCGGCGTACTTCCTGCTGGGCATCTGGCCGTTGGTCGCGTTGTGCGAGCGAAGCCGCAGCAGGGCGGTGTCCGCCGGTGCGCTTGGGCTGGCGACGATGCTCGCGGCTCTGATGCTGCTGACGCAGACCCGCGCGGTGCTGCCTGCCATCGCGCTCTCGGCGGCCGTTCTGCTACTGGCCGTGCCCGGCCGTCTGCGTCGGACGTGGATCCTCCTTGCGATCGGGCTGGGACTGGTGGTGCTGTGGGCTCCGCTCACCGCCGTCTTCGCGGAGGTGAACGGGGTGCGCACCCGGCCGCCGGACGCGGTGACACGAGAGGCCGCCGCCCTGACGCTGGCCGTGGCCCTTGCCGCCGCTGTGGCGTGGTTCCTGCTCGACCGGCTGGCCGACGTCGCGCGCCGGCGGGAGCCGCTCTGGCGTGGAGTGCGCGTCGCCGCGGCGTCGGCGCTGGCCGTCGTCGCAGTCGCCGCGGTCACCGCGGTGGCGCTCAACGATCCCGTCAACACCGTGGCCGACCGGGTCGACTCCTTCAGAAGCCTGTCGAGCGCGAACGACGGCGCCTCGCGCTTCACGTCCACGGGCGGAGTGCGGTACGACTACTGGCGTATTGCGGCCCGGCAGTTCCAGGCCGAGCCGCTTCGAGGAGTGGGGGCAGGGAACTACGACCGCGACTACTTCCGGGAGCGGCGCACCACGGAGGACGTTCGGCAGCCGCACTCGATCGTCATGCAGGCGCTCGGGGAGCTGGGGCTGGTCGGAGCCTTGGTGCTGGCGCTCCTCGTGGGCGGCGTGATCACGGGGCTGGCTCGACGGACGATCTCGGCCCGCGAAGACGAGTCCAGCGCGGCGATGGTGGTGGCGGGGGGAGGGATGTTCATCTCCTGGCTGGTGCACACGAGCGTGGACTGGCTGCACGTGATCCCCGGGGTCACCGGCATGGCGCTGTGCGGGGCAGCGGTTCTGCTCGCGCCGTGGAAGCGGAACCGACACGAGGGATCCGCCAGGCCGCTTGTGGGCCGTGTGGTGGTGGCCTCCTGCGCCGTGCTGGCGGCCGTGGCTGCCGTGCACCTCGGACGCTCGACGCTTGGTGACTACAACCGCGAGCAGGGGCAGTCCGCGCTTGCCTCGGATCCGGCGCGGGCGCTCGAGGAGGCCGACCAGTCCCTCGCCCTGAACGACGAGGCGCTACCCGCCTACTACCTCAAGGCGGCTGCCTACGCGCGCTTCAACCGCTACGAGGACGCCCGCGCGACGCTGCTTGCCGCCACCCGCAAGGAGCCGAGCGACTTCGTGACCTGGGGACTGCTCGGCGACCTGGCAACCCGGCGAGGCGACATCGAGCTGGCGAAGACCTACTACGGCCGCGCCTCGGAGCTCAACCCGCGTAATGTCACCTTGAAGGCGCTGGCCTCTACCCCCGCTGGACCTTGAGGGCCGCTGCGTCCGATATTTGGCGTGCTGAGGCCAGCCCCGGGCCTTACTCGGGGTGCCGCGGCTGTGGATCCTGCAGTGAGCGGTGCCGGCGCCGCAGCCCGAGCACCGACAGGAAGAAGGCTCCGAAGATGGTCTGTATGCCGAGCACCACGAGCGTCACGCCGATCACCGCGAGCTTCTCCTCCTCGAGTGCCCCCAGGCCGCGGTCGATCCAGATGCCCACCACGATGGCGGCGGCCACGAGTCCCGCCAGCAGGACGGCGGCCCCGGCCGCGAGGCCGTGCTCGAGTCGCAGTCGATCTCTCAGGCGATCGAAGATCGGATCGTGCTCCCCGAGGTAGTAGGCGGCGTAGGCGCGCGCCGAGAAGCCGAGCTGGAGCACCTGGGCCCCGACGATGGCGAGCATGGCCGCAAGGATCAGGCTGTGCAGTCCCCAGTCGCGCCCGAACAGGTCGAGCTCGCCGACCACGATCGTGCCGATGAGCAGGCCCGCCATCATCAGCGCCAAGCCGGGGATCAGAAACAGCCAGGTTGGGCTGTGTAGAAGCAGAAAGCGCAGGTGGCGCCAGCCGTCCGAGAACGACGACAGCTTGGACTCGCCGGCACGGGGGTGGTAGTCGATCGGAATCTCGCGGATGTCGAGTCCGACCTTGGACGAGCGGATCACGTGCTCGGAAGCAAACTCCATGCCCGTCGTCCGGAGGTCGAGGCGGGGGAGCACGTCGCGACGGAAGGCGCGCATCCCGCAGTGGGCGTCGGAGACGCCGGTCCGGAAGAAGAGGTTGAGCAGGCCGGTGAGCACCGGGTTGCCGACGTAACGGTGAAGCCACGGCATCGCCCCGGGATGGATGTTGCCCTTGAGCCTGGAGCCCATCACCAGGTCCGCACCCTCCTCCAGCGGTCCGATGAAGCGCTCGATCTGGGTGAAGTCGTAGGTGTCGTCGGCGTCGCCCATGAGTATGTACTCGCCCTGGGCGGCCGCGAAGCCGGCCAGGTAGGCGTTGCCGTAGCCCTTGCGGGACTCGTGGATCACGCGTCCGCCGGCTTCGCGCGCCAAGTCCGGCGAGCCGTCGGTCGAGCCGTTGTCGGCAACCACGACCTCGCCCCGGATCCCGGTGGCCTCCATGGTCTCTCGGGCCTTGCGAACGCAGATCGCGATCGACTCGGCCTCGTTGAGGCAGGGGATGACAACCGAGACGGTCAGCTTCCCGGTTTGCCCGTTCGCGCCGGCGCGCGAGCTCGTGATCGTGTCGGCGGTGGCCATCTGAATTCCCCTAACCCTTCGAAGCCTCGAGGGTAGCGCCCTGCCTTGCCCAGTAGCTGGGGAGCGCCGTGAAGCGCAGCTTCAGCCACATGGGCAGACGCTGGTGGCGGGCGCCGAGCTGGAGGCCGACGAACTTGGCGAGCTCGTAGGCAACCGCGTAGGGAATGGAGCGCCGCCGCTCCGTTCTCCACAGCCACACGAGCTCTCCGCGGCCGTAGCGCAAGGCGGCCCGGTTCAGGGTGCGCGCCGACGGCCGCGCCCCCGCCAGGTACGCCCGGTCCGCCGAGACTCCTGAATCGAAGAAGCGGCGAAAGGCGGATGCGAGGGTGTAGGGGTGGGAGTGCCTCACCGCCGCCGCCGGCTCATACAGCACTTGAAAGCCCGCAAGGAGCACACGGCGAGACCACTCCTGGTCCTCGCTCATGATGATGTCCTCCACGAAGCGGTATCGCTCCCACACCGACCTGCGGATCGCGGCGTTGGCGTTGGAGAACAGGGTGGTTTCCATCGAGAGCTCCGACGCCCGGGCGGCGCGCTGCTCGCGCGGATGAGCTCCGTAGAGGAAGTCGAGGAAGTACTGCTCCGAGGGGGTTGCCTCGGCGTGCGGCAACTGGCGGCCGTATACCCCGGCCACGAGCTCGTCCGAGTAAAGCGACCCGACGAGTGCCGCCAGCCAGCGGTCGTGCTCCGCGTAGGCATCCTGGCTCGTGAAGACGAGCACGTCCCCACCTGCGAGGTCCGCGCCCAGGTTGCGGGTCCCCCCGTGGTCGAACTCCTCCACCGGGATCACGTGCACCCGGGCCCCGTGCTTCGCGGCCAGCTCGGCGCTGCCGTCGGTGGAGCTCGAGTCCACCACCACCACCTCCACGTCCTCGTCGATCCGTTGCTGTTCGATGCGCTCCAGGCATCGCCGGAGATCCTCGCCGCCGTTGCGCACCGGTATGACCACGGAGATCATCGACTCGGGCATGGTACGGCCCGCCCCCGGACGACGGCCCGCGGGCGGGGCGCCGGCGCCCCGAAGCACCGCGGCGTCATACTCGCTCGGGGTGGTTGGCGTGCTGCTGACAGTCGGAATCGTGTGCGCGCTGTCCCTCGTTCTGGGCCAGGGCTTGCTTGCCGCGCTCGGGAGCCGGGCCTGGTCCTGGGCCGCACCGGCCATTGGGTTCGCGATCCTGCTGGTGACGGCATCGCTTGCGATGAGCCTCCCGGGTCACGCCTTCACGGCACGGGTGGTCGTGCTCGTCCTGACGACGCTGTCGGGCCTCGTTATCGCCAAACGAGGAGGCTGGCCCCCGCCGCTCGTGGCCGCGCCGGTGGTCGTCCTCGCCCTGATTGTCAGCCTCGTTCCGTTCATCGCGAACGCTCGCGTTGGGATACTGGGCGTGCGCGAGAACGCCGACCTGTCGGCCCACCTGCTTCTCGCCGATGCCGTGCGGGTTGGAGGGAGCGCCGAGGGCTCTGCGTTCGGGCCCGGCTATCCGACCGGGCCCCACGACCTGGCGGCCACGCTGACCGGGCTCGGCACCAACGTCGAGACGTCCTTCACCGCGTTGCTCCTGGCCATGCCGGTGCTCACGGCTCTTACCGCGCTCGCCGTGCTCGCGTCGCTTCCACTCGTCCGTCGCCTGGTCGGTGCCACGCTCGTTGGAGTTCCGTACCTGGGCGCCGCCTACCTCGTGCAGGCCTCGTTCAAGGAGCCCATGCTCGCCCTGCTCGTGCTCGGGGTGGGGATCGTGCTGAACGAGGGATCGCGAGGGCGGCTGAGCCCCCTGCAGGTGGGCGCCGCCGGCGGCATGCTCGCCGCGGCCTGCCTGTCGGCCTACAGCTTCACCGGCTTGGCGTGGCCCGTGGCCGTCGCAGCTCTCTGGGCGGTGGCCGAGGTCGCCGTGCGCCGGCACCTGCCGGCTCTCGGGGACATCCGGCGCCTGGGCACGGCAGCCGCCGCGGCGGTCGCAGTTCCCGTGCTCGTAGCTCTTCCGGATTTGGAGCGCCTGTCGATCTTCTCGCGCGGGGTGGCCGCCGTGACCGAGGGCACCATCGTCGGCGGCAACGTCGGCCAGCGGATACCTGGCTACCAGATCTTGGGCGTCTGGCTCAGCGAGAGATACCAGGTCACTCCGAACGCCTTCTACGCGGGCATGCTCGCGGCCATCGGCCTGCTCGTTGCGGCCTACGGAGGGCCCTGGTGGGTGAGAAGGCGGGAGGTGGCGCTTCCGGCTGCCGTGCTCGGCTGTCTTGCCGTGTACGTGGCGTCGCGGCTCAACTCAACGCCCTACTTCAACGCGAAGGCACTGGCGATAGCCGCACCGCTCGCGATGCTGACCCTGGTCGCCCCGGTGCTCACGGAGTTGCCGAAGCTGCGAGCCCTCGCCGCTCGCCGCCGCCCGTCGGTGGGAGTAGCCCTGGCCTCGGCGATGGGGCTCGCCTTCCTCCTCGCCGCCGGAATCTCGAGCTGGCTGGCGCTCAGGGCGGCTCCTGTCGGACCCTCCGACCACGCCGATGAGCTCGCCGAGCTTCGACCGCTCATCGCTGACCGGAAGGTGCTCTTCTTCGGGCAGGATGACTACGTCTACTGGGAGTTGCGGGGTGCTCAGGTGTCGACGGGCATCTCCTACATCGGCTCGCCCCGGGTGCCCTTTGAGTTCCGGACCGACAAGCCGTTCGCCGAGGCGGTGCCCGTCGATTTCGATTCGCTCGACCGCGGCAACCTCGACCAGTTCGACTACGTGGTCGCCCCCCGTGCCGAGTTTGCGAGCACGCCACCGCCCAACTGGCGGCCGGTGCGGGAAACACGCTCCTACCGGCTGTACCGGCGCGCCGGCCCAACTCCCAACCGAGAGGTTCTCCCCGAGGGCGGTGGTACCGGAGCCGTACTCGACTGCACGCGGCCGGACCACCGTAGCCTGAGCAGAAGGAGTGGCCGCGCAGCTGTACGGGCTACTCCGGTCGCCGGTGCGCCTTCGCAGTGGCGCCTCCCGGACGCCGAGGCGCCGGCAGCCGCGCAGTACGGCTACTCAGTGGTCCCGCCAGGGGTCACGGCCACCCAGCGTCTGCGCCTGCCCCTCGGCACCTGGAGACTGTCCGTCCAGTACCTGAGTCCAGGGACCATGCGCGTGACCGGCCCGGGCCTCGATGCCACCGTTCCCCCCTACGAGGAGCGCGGCGGTCCGTACTGGCCGGCCGGCACCGTGCAGAGCGTGGGGGGGCTGGTCGAGGTCTCGGTTCGCCTGCGCCCGCCTCCGTTCTTCGCCCGCTCGCACCCGGCTCGGCTGGGCACCCTCGTGGCCACTCGTGACGAGGCCCCACAGGTGGTGCCGCTCAGCCGGGCCTGTGGCAGCTACGTCGACTGGTTTGAGTTGGACTCCGCCGATTGACGGCGGCACCCCAGACGTGGCTACGGCGCCGGTGCGCGGCTCGGTGCCGACGGAGCGCATCCGCGACGAACGGTACGTAGGTCTCGGCGGCCGAGTGGCGGTCCTCCGGCCGGGGAAGGGAAGCCGTGCCAGCGCCGTCGCCATTCGTTCAGGGTGATGATCTCGCAGGCCTGACCAATCACTATCCGCCGGGCCAGAGCCCTCACGGCCCTGCTGCGCGAGTCCCTCGCGGCCGCCTGTGATGCCTCGATCGACTCCCGAGCGGCGAAGATCCATGTGTCGATGAACGCTCGGTCGAAGGGTCTGGAGGTTGCGAGTGGCTCGGGAGGAGCTTCGACAGGCGGCGGGGCGAGGTTCAGATCCTCCCTGGAGAGCCCGAGCGACGCCATCTCCCTGAGCTGCTCTCGCCGCACCCCGCCCGCCTGCTCACCGAAGACGCGCAGCTCGGAGTGCTCGGAACGGCGTGTCGCGGCTTTGGCCAGATCCCGCGCTGACTCGTGCGCTGGGATGAGGGCGCCAAGGAACGCGCGTTCTGCCGGACGATCCGTCGGGTCTTCCGCGGCTTCCGACCCGCCGCAACCGCCCGCGAGAGCAAGCACCAGAGACGCGATGCCCATCGTGAGGCCGACTCGCGCGTGGCCGCCTCCCCGAACCGTCGAGCGGCTCACGTGCTGTGTGCGTGGGGACTCACCGCTTCGACGCCGACCAGTCCGTTCCGGTGGCCGGAGGCGATGGACGCGCTGCCGGTCCTCGCCTGTGCAATATCGTCGTACAGTGCCTCGTGCTGGTCTGCCGCCCGCGCCCACGAGTAGTGCCGCCGGGCGTGCGCGGCAGCCATGGCGCCCGCCTCGGCCCGGCGCGCGGGATCGGTGAGTAGGCTGCGAAGGGCCTCGGCGATGAGCGGCCCCTCGGCGGGCACGAGCCGGACCCCTCCTCCGGCTCCGTGGATGTGGGGCGCGTAGGAGGGATCGTTACCGAGCAGCACGGGGAGCCCGCTGGCCATTGCCTCCTGCACGGTGAGCGGAAAGCCCTCCCCGTACGAGGGCAGCAGGAAGGCGTCGGCCGCCTTGTAGAGGGCGGCCAGCCGCTCGGCCGGGAGTGGGCCGAGCGACTCGACGTTCGCGGGTTGGGGAAACGGCAGCCGGTCGGGGCCGACGACGACCAGCTTGAAGGCGTCAGCGTCGACCGCGGCAGCGGCAAGCGCCGCCGCCGCGCCCTTCTTCGGCACCAGGCGAGCGACGAACAGGACCCGGGGCTGTGCGTCCCAGCCGAGCTCGTCCCGGATCGCGCCGCGCTCCGGCTCGTGGGCCGGGCTGAACCGCTCCGTATCGACCCCGTTGGGTATGGACTCGAAGCGCCCGTCCGGCGCGAGTCGCGCCATCTGCTCTCCCACGCCCTCGTTGTAGGTGACCACCGCCTCGGCCGTGCGTGCCGAGATCCTGCCGATCGTGGCTATGGCCGCTGTCTCGGTGCGATCGAGGAGGGGCGACTTGTAGGGCACGTGTCCGACGTGCTCGGTGAGCACTCGCACCGGACGCTGCGGCGCGGCGCGGGGGGATCGGGCGAGCATCAGCGCGGCGAACGAGTCGAGATAGAGGAAGCCGTGGGCGTGCACGACGTCCGCCGCCGCCACCTCCCGGCGAAGGACCGCGGCGGCCCGGGGCGCGAATATCGGCCACGGCACGCCCATCCTCCGCTCCGGGAAGTTGGCCGCCGGCAGGCGCACCACCCGGTAGTCGCCCTCGCCACTCGGGCGCGGCTCCACGTCGGCCGCGAAGTGGGTGACGTCGTGGCCACGCCGGGTGAGCTCCCGGGCCAGGGCGTCGATAGTCACCTCGACACCCCCGATGTGGGGCAGGGCGTAGTGGGAGACGAAGAGGATCCGCATGGTGGCGATGGAGCGTACGCGCCGGGTAGGGTCCGGGCCCGCCCGCAGACGCCTGCCCCGGAAAGGATGCCCGTCACGCCCACGGTATGCGCCGTCGTGGTCACCCGCGACCGCAGAGAGCTGCTGCGCGAATGCCTGGCGGCCCTGTGCTCCCAGACCCGCGCGCTCGACCGGATCCTGGTGGTGGACAACGCCGGCAGCGATGGCAGCCGCGGCATGCTCGAGAGCGACTTCCCTGACGCGGATGTCGTGGCGCTATCTGCCAACACCGGCCCCGCCGGCGGTTTTCACGAAGGGTTGAAGAGCGCCCACAGGGCCGGCTTCGACTGGATCTGGCTACTGCACGACGACTCCGTGGCCGCGCCCTCGGCCCTCCAGTGCCTCCTCGAGGCGACCACGGCGGTGGCCGCCCTGCCGACGCCGGCCGTGGTCGCTAGCAAGGTGGTGTCCGGTGACGGCGAGCTCGATCCGGGCAGCGTCCCGCGGCCCTACTACAAGCACGTCGAGGCGGCGATCGAGTCCTACGGGCACGGCCTCCAGCCGATTCGCTCGGCACGGTCGGTCTCGCTGCTTGTGCGTGGGTCGGCGGTGGACCGCCATGGGCTGCCAGACAAGCGCTACTTCGGCTGGAACGACGACATCGAGTACACGGCTCGGATCCTGCGCTCGGAGACGGGGTACCTGGCCCCGCGCAGCGTCGTCTGCCACAGGATACGGCCGGGCCAGCCCGGCCCGGCGTCGTCCGAGGCGTTTTGCCTGCACGTGCGCAACACGCTCTTCATGCTGCGCGGCCACGCGTGGGGCAGGGGGGAGAAGGTGCGGTTGGCGCTCATCGTCCTGTCCTCCGTGGCGAGCCACCTGAGGCGCGACCGACTGCGCCCGCGGTCGGTGAGGCTGGTGCTCGGCGCCGTACGCGAGGGCCTCGTCTGAGGGGGAGCTGTCACCCGGCGCCGGGGCTGGCCTCGTCGGCGGAGCGGAACAGCCCGTCCCGCAACCCCCTCAGCACCGCGCCCACGTTGGGCGGTCGGAAGCGATTTAGAGCCAGGTACTGAGACGTGGTGTGCAGCGTGAGTACGGCGAGCCAGAACTTGTCGGTCCGGCCCCAGGCATCTCCCCGGATCATCCATAGCTTGTTGCGCACGTCGTAGTAGAAGCGCACGCTCGTGGTCGTCGCGGGGTGGTAGTTGGTCGCGGTCTTGTGGTGGCTGATGCTCCTCGGTGCCAGGTAGCCGGCCTCGTGGCGCAGGATGCGGGCCGTGTACTCGATGTCGTCGCCCCAGATGAACATCTCCTTGACGGGGAGGCCGTGACGCTCGACGGCGCGGCGATGAAGCAGCAGCGACGGGTAGCTCGCGGCGCGCAGCGGCAGGAGCTCGCGCTCGCAGGCGGCTATGGCCAGCGACTCCGGGTCCCAGCGCGGCCAGGGCGTGTTCATCTGGTGGATGCTGCCATCGGTCCACAGCACCTTGCTGCAGAGCATCACCGGCTCGGGAAGCGCCCCTAGCCGGCCGAGTGGCTCGAGGAGGTACTCGAGGGCCGTAGGGGTGGGGATGGTGTCGTCATCGAGCAGGAAGAACCAGTCGGCCCCGGACTCGTAGCCGATCTTCACCCCCTCGTGGATGCCTCCGGCGACGCCCTCGTTCTCGGCGAGACGAAGGGCCGTCACCTCCGGGAAGCGCTCGGCCAGCATCGTGTCCGTGCCGTCGGTGGAGGCGTTGTCCACCACGAGGATGCGGTCGGGCGGACGCGTCTGGGCGAGCACCGATTTCAGGCACTCCTCGAGCAGTGCCCTGCGGTTGTAGGTCACGATGACCGCCCAGATCTCGTCGCTCACGCCATCACCCTAGGCTCTGCCGATGAGGTCAGAGCCGGTCTGGGCGGTGGTGGTCACCCACAACCGGAAGGAGCTGCTGATCCAGTGCCTGGAGGCGCTGCTGGCGCAGACCCGGTCCGCCGACACGGTGCTCGTCGTGGACAACGCCTCCACAGACGGGACCGCCGCGCTCGTGCGCGAACGCTTCCCCCGAGTCCGGCTGCTGCCTCTGCCGGTGAACGAGCAGTGCGCCGGCGGGTTTCACGAGGGCCTGAGGACCGCGCACGAGGGTGGGGCGGAGTGGATATGGCTCCTCGATGACGACGCCGTGCCCCTTCCCGAGGCGCTCGCTGGGCTGCTGGCCCCGCTCGAGGACCTGGGGGCCCTGCCGGAGCCTCTCCTTCTGGCAGGAAGGGTGGTCTGGGACGACGGCCAGCTGCATCCGATGAACGCGCCCGGATTCCGGCGACAGGGCGTCGACGAGGTGATCGGCGCCTCCGACCACGGCCTGATGCCCATACGGTCGGCCTCGTTCGTCTCCCTGTGCGTCAACCGCGCCGTCCTCGATCGCTTCGGACTGCCCCACAAGCACTTCGTTATCTACGGGGACGACACCGAGTGGACGGCGAGGATCCTGCGCGCCGGTAGCGGGTACATGGTGCCGGGAAGCATCGTGCACCACCGGACGAAGGCGCCCGCGACGGCGATCTCCAGCGCGGCCAGTCGCTTCTACTACCACGTTCGCAACACGGTCTACATGCTCCGGGGCACGGCGTGGACCGGTACCGAGAAGCTCTCCCTCGTGTGGGTCCTCCTGGCGAGCTCCGCGGCCCATCTGCGCGGCAGCCCTGGCCGGACGGAGAGCCTGCTGGCCATCGGCCGGGGGGTGCGCGACGGCCTGAGGCGGCCCGCAGTCGAGGTGCAGGGCGCGTGAGGCCCTCGCTAGGCTGCCCGTGCCCGATGGGCCGACCGCAACTCGCGGGCCGAGTGCGCGTTAGCGCTCCGGGTGGCCGTCCACGCACGGCGTACGCAGCTTCGGGCAGACCACTTCCCTCGCGATCGGAGACCAGTGAGCGATCAGGTACAGGACAGCTTCGACACCCTGGTGGTGGGGGCCGGCTACGCGGGCTCGATCATGGCCGAGCGCCTGGCCAGCCAGTGTGGCCACCGCGTCCTCGTGATCGACCGCCGCGAGCACGTCGGCGGAAACGCCTTCGACTACATCGACGAGCACGGGGTGCTCTGCCATCTGTACGGCCCGCACATCTTTCACACCCAGTCGGAGAAGGTGTGGACCTACCTCTCCGACTTCACCGAGTGGCGCCCCTACGAACACCGCGTGCTCGCGGACGTCGACGGCCAGCTCGTGCCGATACCGATCAACCGCGACACCGTCAACCGCCTCTACGGGCTGGAGCTCGACTCCGACGAGGCAATGGAGCAGTTCCTCGCCGAGCGCGCCGAGCCCCGGGAGCGGATAGAGAACTCCGAGGACACGGTCGTCGCCAAGGTCGGTTGGGACCTCTACCAGAAGTTCTTCCGGGGCTACACGCGCAAGCAGTGGGAGCTCGATCCCTCGGAGCTCCATGCCTCCGTCTGCGCTCGCATTCCAATCCGCTTCAACCAGGACGACCGGTACTTTGCCGACACCTGGCAGAAGCTCCCGGCCGACGGGTACACGGCGATGTTCGAGCGCATCCTCGGTCATCCGAACATCGAGGTCCGCCTTTCCACCGAGTTCGAGGACGTGCGCGACGAGGTCGGCTACCGGCACCTCGTGTACACGGGTCCCATCGACGAGTACTTCGACCACCGCTTCGGCCGTCTGCCCTACCGCAGCCTGGAGTTCGAGTTTCGTAACCATCCGACCCCGGACGGCGGCCTGCTGCAGGAGACGGGCACCACCAACTTTCCAAGCGAGGACGTGCCCTACACGCGAATCACGGAGATGCGCCACATCACCGGCCAGAAGCACGACTCCTCCACCCTCGCGATCGAGTATCCGCGCGCGGAGGGCGACCCCTACTACCCGGTGCCCCAGGCCGAGAACCGCGAGCTCTACAAGCGCTACGAGGCCCTTGCGGCGGAGCAGCCGGACGTGACCTTCGTCGGCCGCCTCGCCCGCTACCAGTACCTCAACATGGACCAGGTGGTGGGTCAGGCGCTGGCGACCTTCGAGCGGCTGGCGGCGAGCGGGGTGGTGGCTCCCGCCGCGGTCACTTGAGCGAGGCGGGGCGGGCCAGCCCGAGCGTCTCTCTCCTCGTACCGAACCGGAACAACGAGCCGACGCTCGACCTCGTGCTCGGGCGGCTCGAGCAGCACACGGCCCACTCCAACCTCGAGCTGGTGGTTGTGGACGACGGCTCCACCGATCTCAGCCTCCCCATCCTGCGACGCTGGCGCGACTCCGGCCGGCTGCCTAACTTCAGGTTGATCGAGCGCGGGCACGGCGGCGCGATCGCCGCGCTGAATACGGGCCTCGAGCAGGCCGCAGGCGACATAGTCGTCCAGCTCGACGCCGACGCGTCGATCGAGACGCCTGATTGGCTCAGCAGGATGCTCGCCCTCTTCTGCTCCGATGAGCGGATCGGCGTGGTCACGGGCAGGGTGGTGATCGACGACGGCCACGTGCACGCCTACGGCGTGAACCTGATCGGCCGCGAGGGGATGTACGACCGCGGCACGCGCATCACCGAGCCCATCGGCCGGCGGACCCTGCACTCCCGCGTCGACCGACCGCTCGACGGCCATTCCGACCTCGGCCGGCGCGTGGCCGAGGTGGACGCGGGAATCGGCTGCTGCATGATGTACCGCCGGTCGGATGCGCTCGAGGCCGGCGGCTATGACCCCGGCTTCTCGCCCGTCTGGTTCGATGACCTCGACCTGGCCCTGTCGATCCGGCGGGGAGGCAAGAAGGCCTTCTTCCTCCCGGATGTCCACGTGAGCCACCGCCTGGGCATGCGAACGACCCGCGAGGCCGTGTCGCGGCAGAGGCTGGCGCTCCGCCGGCTGAGGCAGCAGGCAGGCGATCTCCTCCCGCCGCGAGCCCGCTACGCGATCGGCCGGGCGGTAGGTCTCGAAGGCCCGCCTCCCGAGCACCTGGCCCGCCTGCGCCACCACTACGCCCACTGGCGTGACAAGTGGGGCTTCGACTTCATCAACCCCGATATGGACGAGGTGCTGGCGCGCTGGGGCGGCACCGAGGTCTGCTGGGCCTTCGACGAAGAGCGGCGCGCCGCCGGGCGGGAGATCATCGCCCAGTTCGTGGCCGGCGGTCCGGCGGCGCGCGCCGACGTAACTGGTGGGACGTCGCCTCGCGCGCCCGGCCCGGCGCCTCGCACCGCCTCGGGGTAGCGGTGCTGGGCCTGCTCCTCACCACGGCGGTCGTCTGCCTCCTGTCGCTCGTGTCGGGGCGGGCCGTGTGGCGCCTCGCCGGCTTCAGGGGCTGGTCGCCGCTCGCGCCGGCGATCGGGTTCGCCGGCTTGCTCATCGCGGCCTCGATCGCGATCCGCCTGCCCGGCCATGCCATGACCGCGAGGGTGGTGCTCGGCGCATTGGCCCTCCTGTCGGTCGCGGTCGTGCTGCGGACCCGTCCGGCCCCCGTGCCGATCGGGGACGTGGCGCCGCCGGCCATACTCGTACTGCTGCTGTGCCTGCTGCCCTTCGCCGCCAACGGCCGGGTGGGAATACTCGGCGTTCTCGACAACGGCGACCTCTCCGGCCACCTGGTGCTGGCCGACGCTCTGCGGACGGGACCGCCCCCGGCGCACCTCTTCTTCGGCGCCGGCTATCCGAGCGGCCCGCACTCGCTCGCGGCGACGCTCACGGCCTTCGGCACCGAGGTCGACACCTCGTTCACGGCCCTGCTCCTGGCCGTGCCGGTGCTAACGGCGACGGCTGCGCTTGCCGCCCTTCCCGACCTCAGCCGGGGATGGCGCACGGCGGTGGCCGTGCTCGCAGGCCTCCCGTATCTGGGAGCCGCCTACCTCGTCCAGGCGTCCTTCAAGGAGCCCATCCTCGCCCTCTTCGTGCTGGCATTCACGCTGATGCTCCGTGAGCTGCGCGGCACGCTCGGGGAAAGAGCGCGAGGCATCGGCCTGGCGGGCGTGCTTGCGGGTGGCACCGTCGTGACCTACACCGTGGCCGGCCTCGTGTGGCCCGCGGCGATCGGCGCCGTCTGCGCGATCGTGGCGCTGGTCAGGCGTAGGCGGCTGCCCTCGCTCCGCGCGACGCGCGCGGTCGCCATCCCCCTTGGGCTGCTGATCGCCGTTCTGCTGGTGGCTGCCGTCCCGCTGCTCGACCGCATCGGCAGCGTCCTCGACCCGATCGTCGATGTCGCACAGGGGGCGGCCGTGGGCGGCAACATCCTCCGGCCAATCTCACCTTTTCAGGTACTGGGCGTGTGGCTGAGCGACAACTTTCGCGTTCACCCCGAGTACGTCGAGGTGATCGCGGGGGTGACCATCATCCTGGCCGCCTACGCCGTGGTCTGGTGGGCCAGACTCCGGGAGGTGGCGGTGCTGGCCGCCCTGGCCGCCTGTCTCGCCATCTACCTCCAGGCGCGCTACTTCACGACTCCCTACTACGACGCGAAGGCCCTTGTGGTGGCCGCCCCGCTGACCCTGCTCCTCATCGGTCGTGCCCTCGTGGCCGGGCTGCCGCGCCTCAGCGCGCTGCGCGAGCGGCGTGCCGCACGACTCCCCACGCTGGCGCGAGCCGCCCTGGCTGCCGCCTTCCTCGTCGCGTGCCTCCTTTCTACGTCACTCGCGCTACTCGGCGCGCGGGTGCTGCCGAGCGAACACTACGACGAGCTTGCGACCCTGCGGCCACTCGTCGAAGGCCGCGCGACGCTCTTCATCGGGCAGGACGACTACGTCTTCTGGGGCCTTCGCGGCGCCCGGCTCTCGGCGGTGGTTGGTTACGTCGGCAACGCGCAGGTGCCCTTCATGCACCGCCCGGAGAAGCGTTTCGTGCAGGGCACCCCCGTCGATTTCGACTCCTTCGACCGCGGCAACCTCGACCGCTTCGAGTACATCGTGGCCCCGCGCGGCGACTACCTGGGTGCGCCCGCTGCCAACTGGCATCGCGTCCGGGAGACGAGCTCCTTTGTGCTCTGGCGGCGGTCCGGACCGACTCCGGACCGCGAGATCCTCGCCGAGCGAGCCGCTCCGGGCGCCAGGCTCGATTGCCGCAGGCCGTCGCTGCAAGATCTCAGTGCTCGCGCGGGCTGGGCCGGCACGCGGCCGTCTCCGGTGCTCGGTCCACAGACGGCCTGGAGATCGGAGACGGGAAAGGCCCTCGTCGGCCTGGGCGCGAACTTCGTGACGATGCGCGCCGGCGAACGGTCCACCCAGCAGATCGAGCTGCCGCCGGGCAGATGGCTGCTCTCCCTGCAGTACGTGAGCCCCACGCCCGTCACGCTGCGCGCCCGAGGGTTGGACGTCACGCTTCCGCCGGTGCTCGAGCGGCGCGGGCCGTACTGGCCCGCCGGGGCCGTCGTGAGTGGCGGCCGGCCGCTGACGTTCGAGGTCGTGGCCGGGGACTTGCCCCGCCTGGCCAGACGGCGCCAGGTTGCACTTGGAACGCTGGCGGCCACTCGCGCAGGCGTGCCGGAGACGACGGTGCCGCTCAGCCAGGCGTGTGGCCGCTACGTGAGCTGGTACACGCTCGCGGGGGCCTAGAGATCACGAGCACTTCAGCTCGCCCGGCAGGGCGAGCCGAGCGGTGGCCGGCACTCCGCCCGCCGGGGAGCGAAGGCCGTGCCACCTGCGCCGCCAGTCGTTCAGCGCCTGGATCTCGCAGACGCGCGTCCGGATGATCGACCTGGCAAGCCGTTCGGCCTGCTCGTCGTCGGCCACGCGTAGGCCGGCCTCGGCCAGCGCTATGGCCCCGCGATTGAGCGCCACGGCGACATCGATGAAGGACCGGTCGAACGGGTCGGCCAGGTCGAGCGGGCCGGCGCGGACCGAGAACCCGGGGGGTGGTGGAAGGCCGAGCACCCCCGCCGGGACTCCGAGCTTGGCGAGCGTGAGAGACGTCGGGGTGAGGTCGACCGGTGGGCGCGGATCTCCTCTGCCGTCCTCAGGGCTCAGGTCCTCAGGGCTCAGGCGGCCGAGGAGGGGGCTCAGGCCCTGGTCCTCGAGCGCGCGCGCGCTCACCATCCGGGTGGCCAGCGAGCGCGTCTCGACGTGTTGGCCGCGCTGCTCGGCCACTTCGGCGAGGCCGATGGCGATCCGATTGTGCTCGGCCATGACTTCGACGAAAGCCCGAACGCCCGCTTGCTTCCCTGTGTAGGGCGACGTGGGGGTCCGGTTCGGCGGCGTGCACCCGGAGAGCCCGCAGATCAGCGCCACCGCGAGGAGGGTGCCGGCCAGCCTGCTGCGCGGGCGCCCTGATGCGGTCATCCCTCCATCTTGTCAGGCGCCGAATTCGCGGCACCGCTTTCGGCAGGCGTCCGCCCCCAAGCGCAGAATCACCCGCATGGTGGTCGTCCTCGGCATCGATCCCGGCACGGCGCATACCGGTTATGGGGTCGTGCTCTCGCGCGGGCAGCGTCTGGCCGCCCTCGACGGGGGAGTCATCGGCACCGGGCCCGACGAACGGCTCGAGCGCCGGCTCGCCCGCATTCACGCCCGCGTCTGCGAGCTGATCCTCGACCACCGGCCGGTCGCGCTGGCCGTCGAGGACATCTTCTTCGGGCAGAATGCCCGCACCGCGTTCGCCGTGGGGCAGGCGCGAGGGGCGGTGATGTTGTCGGCCGGGATCCACGGGGTTCCGTGCTACTCGTACACGCCGCAGGCGGTCAAGCAGGCGGTCTGCGGTTCGGGAAGGGCCGACAAGGGACAGGTACAGCGTATGGTCGGCGCTCTGCTGTCGCTGCCCAAGCCCCCCGAGCCCGATCACGCCGCCGATGCGCTCGCCGTGGCCATCTGCCACGCCAACGGCGAGGCGCTCAGGGAGGCGACGGCATCGTGAGGGTGGCAGTTGGCAGCTGGCAGCTGGCGGTCCGGATTCCGGCGTGATCGCCTCCGTCAACGGGACCGTGCTCGTGCGCCGTCCCGATCACGTCGTGGTCGAGTGCGCGGGCGTGGGCTACCGCGTGGCCGTCTCCGCCGAGACCCTTCGGCACGTGCCCTCGGTGGGTGCCCAGACCGCCCTCCATACCCACCTCGTCATGCGCGACGACGCCATCAGCCTGTTCGGCTTCGGCTCGGAGGACGAGCGCTCGCTCTTCCTGCTGTTGATCGGGGTCCAGGGCGTCGGCCCCAAGGTCGCGCTGGCCGTGCTCTCGGGCGGCACCACGCGCGAGCTCACGAACGCCATCGCGGCCGGGGACTCGGCCCGCTTCCAGGCCGTTCCGGGCATCGGCAAGCGTACGGCCGAGCGGATCATCGTCGAGCTCCGCGAGAAGGTCACCGGTGGGGCGGCCGCCGCCGACGAGATCGTGATCACGCGCAGCGACGACCCGCGCACGATCGCCCGGCAGGGCCTCGTGGGGCTGGGCTACGCTCCCGCCGAGATCGACGACCTGCTCGACCAGGCCACGGGGGAGACCCCCGAGGACCTGATCGCCGGGGCCCTGAGGGCGGCGCGATGAGGGTGGCAGTCGGCAGCTGGCAGTTGGTGGGGGTGGAACTCAGGTCGTGACCGGCATCCGCACCCCCGGGGTCGACCGCATTCAGACTCCCGCCGCCGTTCCCGAGGACGACTTCGATCGCTCGCTGAGGCCGCGGCGGCTCGAGGACTTCGTCGGCCAGGCGGCGGTCAAGGATCAGCTCGCCGTGTTCATCGAGGCGGCTCGCAACCGCGGCGAGGCGCTTGACCACGTGTTGCTCGCCGGCCCGCCGGGCCTGGGCAAGACGTCGCTCGCCCAGATCGTGGCCGCGGAGCTGGATGCCCCGTTCATCCAGACGGCCGGCCCGGCGCTCGAGCGCAAGGGTGATGTGGCCTCCTTTCTGACCGCCCTCGAGCCGCGCAGCGTCTTCTTCGTCGACGAGATCCATCGCCTCCCGCGTGCCCTCGAGGAGACGTTCTATCCGGCGATGGAGGACCGCAAGCTGCCGATCACGGTCGGGCAGGGGGCGGGAGCGCGCGTGGTCACCCTCGACCTGCCGGAGTTCACGCTCATCGGTGCCACGACCCGTGCCGGGCTGCTCACCACGCCGCTCAGGGACCGCTTCGGGGTGAGCCATCGCCTGGACCTGTACGGGCCGGACGAGCTCGCGCAGATCGTGCGCCGCTCGGCGGCCATCCTCGACCTCGAGATCGACGACGAGGGCGCGCGCGTGCTGGCCGAGCGCTCGCGCGGCACCCCGCGCGTGGCCAACCGCCTGCTCAAGCGCGTGCGCGACTACGCCGAGGTGCGCGGCGCGGGGCGGGTGGATGCGCGCGTGGCCGGCGAGGCCCTCGAGCTGCTCGAGATCGACGCGGTCGGGCTCGACCGCCTCGACCGCGACATCCTCACCGCCATCTGCCTGAAGTTCGAGGGGGGCCCCGTGGGGCTGTCCACCCTGGCCGTCGCCGTGGGGGAGGAGGCCGACACCGTCGAGGACGTGTACGAGCCCTACCTGCTCCAGCAGGGCCTGCTCAAGCGCACGCCGCGCGGCCGGGAGGCCACTGCCGCCGCCTTCGCCCATCTGGGCCTCGAACGGCCTTCGCGCGGGGCCGCCAGCCTGTTCTGAGCCGGGTTTGGCCAATTGACCTTTGGTTTAGAGCCAGTGCCTATCCTGACGGGTCGAGCATGCCCAACTTCATCTGTCCCAACTGCGGCAACCGCAGCATCTCCCAGGATCGCACCGCCGGCTTCCGCGACCGTCCGCGCGGGTGCACCAACTGTGGCTTCGGCTTCCTGTTCGAGCTGCTCGACGACTACTACCCGGCGCCGAACGCCGCCTTCGTGGTCACCGACGCGGACGGACGCGTGATCGGCTCCGGCCGCGGGGTGCGCGAGCTGACCGGCCTCGGCGAGACCGACATGATCGGGCAGCCGGTGCGCGAGGTGCTGGGGCTGCAGTTCGAGAGTGGGGACGACCACGTCGGCACCGCGCTCGAGTGGGGCGTGCGGGTGCTCGACAAGCCTGTGACGGTCCACGCCGAGGGCGACCGGCCCGAGGATGCCCAGGCCGACATCTTCCCCGCCTATGACGAGGACGGCGGCCTGCTCATAGTGCTGACTCCGAAGTAGCTCCAGGCTCCACGCCACCGTGACCAACCGCAAGCGCAACTACGCGATCATCGGGCTGATCGTCGCCCTGCTCGTGGGTGCCGGCGCGCTGATCTCGAGCAAGCCCACGCGCCTGGGCCTCGACCTGAAGGGCGGGGTCGAGCTGATCTACGAGGCGCGCCCGACGCCCAAGGTGCCCGAGGTCACGCCGCAGGCCGTGGACGACGCGATCGAGACGATCCGCCAGCGCACCGACGCCCTCGGCGTGTCCGAGCCCGAGATCCAGCGCGCCGGTGCCAACCAGATCTCCATCGGGCTGCCGGCCGTGGACAACGCCGAGCGCGCCGAGCGCCAGGTGGGCACCACCGCGCAGCTCCAGTTCTACGACTGGGAGCCGAACCTGATCGGCGAGGACGGCAAGCCGGCTCCCGAGGGAACGGGCGTCGACGACGCTCCCGTGCCCTCGCTACAGGCCGCGGTCGAGCGGGCCGGCAAGGCGAAGCCGGAGGCCGAGCCCGAGGACGTCCCGCCCGGTGGCCCCGAGGCCGAGGTGCGCGACCGCCTGGGCGGGGACGAGGCCCGGATCGGCGAGTTCTACGACCGTCAGAACGACAGCGCCGGCGGCGATCGCTTCTACCTCTTCGGTCCCGACCGCAAGCCGCTTGGAGGGCCGGAGGCCAGCTGCAAGGACCTGCTGGGGGACTTCGCCAAGGATGCCCCTGCCGGATCCGCGGCCTCGGCTCGTGAGGTGCCCAAGGGCAGCGAGTGCTCGGTCGAGCTGCGCGCCCTGGGCTCGGCCGGCCCACCCGACAAGAGCCGGGTGCTGAAGGTTCCGCGCGGGATCGTCGTAGTCAAGGCGGAGCGCCCGCCGAACCTCCCGGTGGACGCCCCGTTCGAGCGCTACCACGTGCTCGAGGACGACTCCGAGCTGTCCGGCAACGAGATCAAGGACCCCAAGCAGGAGTTCGATCAGCAGGGCGGCAACGAGCCGATCGTCACGTTCAGCTTCACCGACCGCGGGCAGAAGGCCTTCGCGGAGGTGACCAGGCGCATCGCGCAGCGCGGCGCACAGGTGATCCTCCCGCCCGGCACTCCGCCCGACGCCGCCAACCAGCGCTTCTCGATCACGCTCGACAACGAGATCGTCTCGCTGGCCACGATCGACTTCCAGGAGTACCCGGAGGGGATCGACGGGCGTACGGGCACCCAGATCAACGGGATCGGCAACATCGATGAGACCCAGGACCTGGCGGAGAGCCTGCGGATCGGTGCCCTTCCGATCGAGCTGAAGCTCATCTCCAAGACACAGGTGTCGGCCACGCTCGGCCAGGCGGCGCTCGACCAGGGCCTGCTGGCGGCGGGCGTCGGCCTGCTGCTGACCCTGACCTTCCTGATCGTCTTCTATCGCGTGCTCGGCGTCGTGGCCGCGACCGCGCTCGTGGTCTATGCGGTCTTCCTGTTCGCGATCGTCAAGTTGATCCCGATCACGCTCACGCTTCCGGGCATCGCCGGCCTGATCCTGACCCTGGGGGTGGCGGCCGACGCCAACATCGTCATCTTCGAGCGCATCAAGGAAGAGGCGCGCGCCGGACGGTCGATCCCGGCGGCCATCTCAGGTGGCTACGCGAAGGCGCTGCGAACGATCATCGACGCCAACGTGGTCACCGTCGGAGTGGCCTTCATCCTCTTCATGCTGGCCACAGCGGGCGTCAAGGGCTTCGCGTTCACGCTCGGCGTGGGCACCCTGGTCTCCCTGCTCACGGCGGTGCTCGCCACCTCGGCCATCCTCGGCTCGCTGAGCCGAACGCGCCTGCTGCGCTCGCGGCACGCCCTTGGCGCCGGAGGCGAGGGGCGGCCGTGGACCTTCGACTTCATGGGCGCCTCCAAGTGGTTCTTCTCGGCCTCCGGCTTGATCCTCGCCATCGGAGCCATCGCCATCGCCGGTCTCGGCATCAACTTCGGCATCGACTTCGATTCGGGTACCCGGATCAGGGCGGCCCTCGAGCAGCCGACCGACGTCGAGGGGCTGCGCGACGCCCTGCCCGGCGAGCTGCAGGACGCCGAGATCCAGAAGGTGACCGACGAGGACCTCGGCGACAACGCGTTCCAGATCTCCACCGAGACCCTCGCCCCCGACCGTGTGGCCTCGGTCGAGAACACGCTGGACGAGTCGTTCGGAGTGGCCGAGATCCAGGCCAACTCGATCGGGCCGACCTTCGGCGCCCAGATCGCCCGCACCGCGCTGATCGCGATCATCGCCTCGCTCTTCCTGATCTCGCTCTACATCGGGCTGCGCTTCTCGTTCAAGTACGCGGTGCCGGTGCTGATCGCCCTCGCCCACGACCTGCTGATTACCGCGGGCGTGTACGCGATCTTCGGGCAGGAGGTGTCGACCGCGACGGTCGCGGCTCTGCTCACCATCCTCGGCTACTCGCTCTACGACACGATCATCGTGTTCGACCGCATCCGGGAGAACGTGCCGCGCATGCCGCGGGCCACCTTCTCGCAGATCGTGAACCGCTCGATGTCCGAGGTGCTCACCCGCTCGCTCGTCACGAGCTTCTCGACGCTGCTGCCGGTGGCCGCCCTGATGCTCTTCGGCGGCGAGACGCTCAGGGCCTTCGGCTTCGCGCTCTTGGTGGGCGTGGCCTCGGGCACGTACTCGTCGATCTTCATCGCCGCGCCGGTGCTGACGGCGTGGAAGGAGCGCGAGCCGCGCTACCGGCGGATGCGCCAGATCGTCAGCGAGGACCACGGCGGCGAGGTGCCGGCCTACTCGAAGGCGGCGCTCGGCTCCGGGGACGGGGATGGCGCGGGTCCGGGTGGCGCGCCCGGTCGCAGGAAGCTCGGGGCGCCTGTGCAGGCGCCTTCGGCGGCACCGGGAATCCTTCCGGCGGGGCCGGACGGGCCGGGCCCGCCGGCCGAGCCCGGTGAGCCGGCCGCGGCGGGACCGCGGGGCCGCAGGCGCCGCGCGACATCCACGCGCCTCCGACGCGCCGGCGCGACGCCGGGATCCCGCGAAGCTGGCCAGCCGAACGGCGACGCCTCACCGGGGGAAGCGAGCGGCGATGCCTCTCCGGAGGCAGTGAATGGCGGCGCCTCGCCGGATAAAGCGATTGGCGGTGCCTCGCCGGGCGATGTCAATGGCGGGGCCGCTCCTGACGAAGCGATTGGGAACACCTCGCCGGGGGATGTCAACGGCGGGGCCGCTCCGGAGGAGACGAACGGCGGTGCCTCTCCGGATGGGGGCAGCGGCGGACCCGTCGTGGACCGCGACGGTGATGACAGCCCAACGGCCCGCGACGGCGGCAACGGGGCGGGCTCCGCGACCGGACCGACCGGGGGCGCCGCGGGCGGGGCGAGCAGCCGGGCCCGGCGCGCCGCTCGCCGCAAGAAGCATGGGCGGCCACGATGAGGAGCGACCCCCGGTGAGCATGCTCGTGTGGGTGATGATGGGAATCGCCGTGTGGCACTTCACGGTCTTCGTGCCCGACCGCTTCTGGGGCGGCATCGTCGGCGCCTTCCTGGCCGCGGCGGCCGGGGCGGCGCTCTTCGGATTCCTGGTCGCGGGACTCGATATCCCGGGCCGCAACGACACGGGGCTGGTCCAGGCCCTGATCGCCATTCCCGGTTCTCTGCTGGGGCTCGGGCTGTCGCACCTGTACGGGTCGCGCGTCGAGAGCTCACGCCCGCGCCGAGCCTGAGGGGCGCCCCTCGGCCCTGAGGGCCGGGCGCCTCGGCGAACCGCGCCGGCCGCAAGTTCGCGGCCCCCGAACGGGGGTGAGCTATCGGGGACGACCGTGCACTTGACCCCTCATAGCGGGCACAAAGACACTCTCGTCCCGCCCGCCGCGGGCCGCCCGGGACGACCGTGCACTTGACCCCTCATAGCGGGCACAAAGACACTCTCGTCCCGCCCGCGGCCGGTGTGATCGCCGTCGGCGTCGCCACTCGCTGAGCCCGCGCGGAGGGGCGAGAACTCGGTTCCGTCGCCCTCCGCCCCGACAATGGCGGACGTGTCCCCGCTTCCCGAGCGCTGGTCCTGCGACCCTCATCCTCCCGAGGCGGCCGACCGCATCGCGGAGGAGCTCGGGCTGGCGCCCACCACCGCCGCAATCCTCGCGCGGCGCGGTCATCTGACCCCTGCGGCGGCCCGGCGCTTCCTGGCCGCCGAGGATCGTCACGATCCGCTGGCCCTCGGAGACACGCCGGCGGCGTGCGATCTGATTCTGGGCCACGTCGAGCGCGGCTCCCGCATCGTCGTGCACGGCGATTACGACGTCGACGGGGTCTGCTCGACCGCCGTGGCCGTGCGCGCGCTGCGACGCCTGGGAGCCGATCCGGCCTGGCACCTGCCGAGTCGCTTCGACGGGGGTTACGGACTGCTGCCGGCCACGGTCGAGCGGCTTGCGAGCGGTGGCTGTGGGCTCCTCGTGACCGTCGATTGCGGCATCACGGCTGCCGCCGAGGTGGAGCAGGCACTCGCGCTGGGCGTCGACGTGGTGGTCACCGATCACCACCGCCCCCCCGAGCGCCTGCCGGACTGCCCCCTGGTGCATCCCGCTCTGGGCGGCTACCCGTTCCCCGATCTGTGTGCCGCCGGAGTCGCGCACAAGCTGGCAGAGGCCCTCTACCTGCGGGCGGGCATGGATCCGCGACTGGCGGAGGAGGATCTCGACCTGGTGGGCCTCGCCACCGTGGCCGACGTCGTGCCGCTGCGCGGTGAGAACCGCCGACTCGTGCGCGAGGGCGTGCGCGCCATGGGCCGCACGGTCAAGCCGGGCCTGCGCGCGTTGATGAAGATCGCGGCGCTCGAGCCCGGAGCCGTCGATACGCAGGCCGTCGGCTTCGGCCTGGGGCCGCGGCTGAATGCCGCCGGCCGCCTCGGCAGCGCCGACGCCGCGCTCGAGCTGCTGCTCACCGAGGATGCGAATCGCGCGACCGAGGTAGCGGATGAGCTCGACCTGCTTAACCACGAACGGCGCGACACCGAGACGCGCATGCTGTTCGCCGCCGAGGCGGCTCGTGGCGAGGCGCCCGACGACGCTCCCGCCTACGTGCTGGCCGGAGAGGGCTGGCACGCGGGCGTGATCGGCATCGTGGCCTCGCGCATGGTCGAGCGCCATCACCGCCCCTGCGTGCTCGTGGCACTGGGCGACGAGGGTGGCCGCGGATCGGGCCGCAGCATCGCCGCCTACGACCTTCACGCCGGCCTGTCCGCCTGCGCCGGCCACCTCGGCCGCTTCGGCGGCCACGCCATGGCCGCGGGCTTCGACATCGAGCCTGGGGAGGTCGACGCCTTCCGGACGAGCCTCATGGCGCACGCCGCCGGAGTGCTGTCGCCGGAGGACCTGATGCCGGTGGAGCACGTGGACGCGGTGGTTCCCGGCGGTGCTCTGGGGCTGGAGCTGGCCGAGGAGCTCGAGCGGCTGGGGCCTTTTGGTCAGGGCAACCCGGTGCCGACCCTCCTCTTGCCCGCCGCCCGGGTGAGCGGCGCGACCTCGATGGGCGACGACCGACAGCACTGCCGCTTCACCGTGTCGAGCGGCGGCTCGCGCGCCGCGGCGGTCGGCTTCCGAACGACCGCCGCTGCCCTCGCCGCGGCAGGCTCCGGTGCGCTCGACGTGGCGGTCCGCCTCGAGCGTCGCGAGTGGCGAGGCGTGGTCGAGCCGCGACTGGTGCTGCGCGCGGTGTGCCCGCCGCGCCCGGGCCGCTGCCGGGTGCTCGAGCCGGCCGGCGGGCTGCTCGCGGCGGTCGAGCGGGAGCTCATCGCCGATCCGCGGAGCTTCGGGAGGGGCGCCGTGCCGCACGAGGACGCCGAGCCGGACGAAAGGGCCGTGCCGCACGGAGGCGCCGTGCCGCACGAAGGCGCCCTGCCGCACGAAGGCACCGTGACGGAGGAGGTTGCGGGCGCTGCCGCCGGTCGGCGCGGGCTGCGCGACCGCCGCGGGCAGGGTTTTGCCGGCGTCGTCGGCGAGCTGTTGGCGGCCGGCGCCCAGCCGCTCCTCGTGTGCGCGGAGACATCCCGGCGGCTGGAGGGCCTGGAGAGCTTGGTGGCCGGGCTGGCCGACGGCGCGTGCGGCGCCCACGCCCCACCGCGGCGCGCGGAGCTCGAGATCACCTCGTGGGACTCGTTTGCGGCCGACCCTCGCCTGGCCGCGAGCTTCGACCACCTCGTCGCCGTGGACCCGCCGCCGGCGCCCGCGGGCGAACGGCTGCTGCTCACGGCAGCGGCGGCCGACGGCCCGGGCCTCGCGCACCTGGCCTGGGGCCCCGCCGAGGTCGCCTTTGCCCTCGCCGTGGCGGAGGCGGAGCTGGATCTCCGTTCGCCGCTCACCGGTGTGTACCGCGATCTGCGGGACGCGCCGGATGCGACCGGCGAGGCGCTCGAGTGCGTGCTCCGCGGCACGGGGCGGCATCCGCGCTCGGCGGCGCTGTGCGCGCGGCTGGTGAGGGTGCTGGTCGATCTCGGGTTGGTGCGCTGGGAGCGCGAGGCCGGTGGCGAGGCCCGTTGCGTGGTGCTCGAGGGGGTCCGCACGACGCTCGAGAGCTCGCACGCCCACCGCGCCTATCTGATGCGGCTCGCCGCGGTCAGGCGCCACCTCGGGTGGCCGGCAGAGGTTGCGCGCCGGGCCTCGCACGCAGCGGCCTGAGGCGGGCGGGATCTCGCCACCGAGGGCTAAGCTCCCTACCATGGCGAAGATCCGAAAGCCCGGATCGCAGGGTCGTAAGGCCGCGTCGACCGGCGCCGCCGCGCTCGCCGAGCCGGACCCCGACCGGCCTCTCGGAGCCACCGGGCCGGACGCCTCCTCCGCGGAGCTGAGCGAGTCCTCGCGGGGCCTCATCGGCGATCTGATGGCCGTGGTGGAGGAGCACGCCGGCGACACCACCGGGACGATCGACCGAGATCAGGTCGAGCACGCCTTCGCGTTCGCCTGCAGCAGGCACGCCGACCAGGTCCGCCGCACGGGGGAGGACTTCATCACCCACCCGGCGGCCGTGGCCAAGATCTGCGCCGCGATGCGGCTCGACACGGCGACCCTGTGCGCCGCCCTGCTGCACGACACCGTCGAGGACACGAGTGCCTCGCTCGACGAGGTGCGTGAGGAGTTCGGCGAGGAGGTCGCGGCGCTCGTCGACGGGGTGACCAAGCTCACCGGGATCACCTTTCAGAGCCGCGACGACCGCCAGGCGGAGAACTACCGCAAGATGATCGTCGCCATGGCGCAGGACATCAGGGTCGTCCTGATCAAGCTTGCCGACCGGCTGCACAACATGCGCACGATCGGCGCCATGCCCAAGCAGAAGCAGCACGACAAGGCCAAGGAGACGCTCGAGATCTTCGCGCCGCTCGCGCACCGCCTGGGTATCCACGCCATCAAGTGGGAGCTCGAGGATCTGGCCTTCGCCACCCTCCACCCGCGCAAGTACGACGAGATCAAGCAGCTCGTGAGCCAGCAGCGAGAGGAGCGCGAGCGCTTCGTCGAGCGCGCCGGCGGCTACCTGGAGAAGGAGCTCGAGGCGGTTGGCATCGCTGCGGAGATCTCGGGCCGCGCCAAGCACTTCTACTCGATCTACGTGAAGATGACCCGCAAGGGCCGCGAGTTCAACGAGATCTACGACCTGACCGCGATGCGGGTGCTGGTGGACTCCGTGAAGGACTGCTACGGCGGCATCGGGGTGATCCACGCCCTCTGGAAGCCGCTGCCGGGTCGCTTCAAGGACTTCGTGGCCATGCCCAAGTTCAACATGTATCAGGCACTGCACACCACCGTGATCGGGCCCGAGGGTCTGCCACTCGAGATCCAGATCCGCACCCGTGAGATGCACGAGACGGCGGAGTACGGAATCGCGGCACACTGGATGTACAAGGAGGGCGCGGCCTACGCGAAGCATGGTGAGGCCGAGGGGGGCGTGCCCGTTGGCGTTGCCGACAAGGTCGAGTGGCTGACGCACCTGCTCGATTGGCAGAAGGACCTGCAGGACCCGCAGGAGTTCGTCGCGGGCCTGCGCACCGGGCTCTTCGAGGACGAGGTCTTCGTGTTCACCCCGAAGGGGGAGGTCAAGTCGCTCGCCGGTGGAGCCACGCCGCTCGACTTCGCCTACGAGGTGCACACCGACGTCGGTCACCGCTGCGTGGGCGCGAAGGTCAACGGCAAGATCGTGCCGCTGCACTACGAGCTGCAGTCGGGCGACATCTGCGAGGTGCTGACCTCCAAGCAGGAGCGCGGCCCGTCGCGTGACTGGCTGGCTCTCGCCAAGACCAGCCGGGCGCAGTCGAAGATCCGGGCGTGGTTCAAGCGCGAGCGGCGGGAGGACTCCGAGCGCCTCGGGCGCGAGATCCTCCAGGAGAACCTCAAGCGGCAGGGACTGCCGGCCCAGAAGATGACGGGCTCACCGCTGCTGGCCGACGTGATCCGCGAGATCGGCTTCAAGAAGGGTGAGGACTTCTACATCGCCCTGGGGCAGGCCAAGGTCTCCCCGAAGGTGGTGGTCAACAAGCTGATGCAGCGCCTCAAGCAGGGCGAGGCCGCCGTCGAGCCCACGGGCGCCGCCGCGGAGCTGCTCGACAAGAAGAAGCTCGAGGTGGCCAAGCCGACGGCGAACTCCTCGACCTACGGCATCGAGGTCGAGGGGGCGGGGGACGTGATGCTGCGTCTGGCCAAGTGCTGCCGGCCGGTGCCGGGCGACACGATCGTGGGCTACATCTCGCTCGGGAAGGGGATCACGATCCACCGCGACGACTGTCCGAACGTGCGCGCCCTGATGAAGAACCCCGAGCGCTTCACGCCCGTGTCGTGGCACGGGGAGGGGGCGACCTCGTTCCGCGTCGAGCTGCAGGTGGACGCCTGGGACCGCACGCGGCTGCTCGAGGACGTGGCCCGCACCTTCGCGGAGACTGGCATCAACATCCTCGAGGCCCGCTGCACGGTCGACCACCCGATGGTGAAGAACCGCTTCGTGGTCGAGGTGGGGGACACCCAGGCGCTCAAGGCCGCAGTCCAGCGGCTGCGCAACATCGACTCGGTGTTCGACGCCTACCGTGTGACGCCGGCCGGCTGAGGCCGGCGGGGCAGGGGCACAGGAGCGCCTTCAGCGCTCGCCCACGGCCTCCAGGTAGACGGACGCCGGGAAGTGCGAGGGCTCGGGGTCGCCGACCACCAGTAGCCCGTCGTCATCGCGAGCGGGGCGGTAGTGGGGCAGCAGGCCGGCCAGCTCTCCGGGACACGCGTAATGCAACATCGACAGGCAAGCGCGAATCTCCCACGATCGATTGCCGATCAGGAAGGCGTGCAACAGGGTGCTCTCGTTCCAGAAGAAGAGCGCCGACGAGAGCAGGTCGCGCTGATAGTCGTACGGCAGGTAGACGTCGTGGAAGTGAGCTCGGACGCCGGGGGACAACCGCGGCAGCACCTCGAGTACGAGCAGGTTCACCTCGCTGTCGGGCCTGACCGTGTGCGTGGAGTCCACGAAGAGCAGGTCGCCTGAGCGGAGCGAGGTGAACTGGTCGAGCGGCACGTCCTGGGCCTCGGCCTCGACGAGACGGATGTCGCCCCGGCTCGCGCTGGCCTTCAGGTAGCCCGAGGGGAACGGCTCCACGGCGGTCAGGTTCACGTCGTAGCCGGCGTCCCGGGCAGCACGAAGGATCACCGCGGTGGCCACTCCGGCGCCGACCTGCACGACTCGCGCCGGCCGCTTAACCCGCACGTAGGCGTATAGAAACTCTGCCTCCGGCGCCCCGAAGCCCGAAGCGCCGTTGGCGTCGCACGCCCAGCCGTAGATGTCCTCGGACCCCAGCGCGGCGCGCACGGGCTCGGTGCAGCAGGCGCGCACGAAGTCGAGTTGGGGCCCGATTCCGGTCCCCGCCACTCCGACAAGCGAACGCGGCGCCCGCCATCGGCCGCTGCTCCGGAGAGACCGGATATCGGGTATCCCCGACGGGGGAGCACGTCCACCTTGGCTTGCTGCGCCGCCTCGAAGGCCCTCCTGGCCGCGACCTTGGCCGCTCGCTTCCCCCGGTTGCGGGCCGTCACCGGGCGCGATGCTAGGGGTTCACGCCGCGCCGGGGGGGGGCGAACGAGGCCGTTGTCCTGCCTAACAAGGGGCGGCTTCAGGCGGTCAACGCAACAGCTCCGCCATCTTCTCAGCCGGGGTTCTCCAGCTCAAGGTCTCTCTCGGTCGGCGGTTGAGCTCAGCTGCGA